>ERZ826764.90-NODE-90-length-132211-cov-8.400829_pt1 | contig 132211 bp, 127 predicted proteins | sample MGYA00519870_ERZ826764 | MGnify/ENA primary metagenome ERZ826764 (study PRJEB31778, sample SAMEA3449239) | human gut metagenome | biome: human gut; feature: human-associated habitat; material: faeces | place: United Kingdom | collected 2010/2012 ... | reverse complement strand
CGTTGAGGACGTTATGAATATTATTGAATTGGAAAAACCCATGGGCGTTATCGCATCGCTGGGTGGGCAGACGGCTATTAACCTTGCCGAGCCTTTAAAGAAACGGGGCGTTAAGCTCATTGGAACAGACTGTGACGCAATTGAGCGGGCCGAAAACAGGGACTCTTTTGAAAAAATTATGGAGGAACTGGAAATTCCCCAGCCAAACGGAAAAGCCGTGACCAAAATGGAGGACGGAATTCGTGCGGCAGAGGAGATTGGATATCCTGTATTGGTGCGTCCCAGCTATGTTTTGGGCGGCAGGGCAATGGAGATTGTGGCGGACGAACAAGGTTTGCGCCACTACCTGAAAACCGCCGTTGAAATTGATGAGGACAAGCCAGTGCTGGTGGATAAATACATCATCGGAAAAGAAGTTGAGGTAGACGCGGTTTGCGACGGGACAGACGTGTTCGTTCCAGGCATTATGGAACACGTGGAGCGCACGGGCGTGCACTCCGGCGACTCCATCTGCGTCTACCCGCCCTATAACTTCAGCCAGAAGGTCATCGGCCTTCTTGAGAACTTCGTGAGCACGGCTCTGGATTATGCCGCCCTCTTTGAATTCGATCTCATCGCCTATATGTCTGCAGTTATTGAAGATATATTTGGCGTTTTCTATTGAGAGATATCTGTCCTGCATGAACGGTGTATGGATGGCTTCTGTCAGCATTCCGGTCAGCAGTATGGACTGATGTGTCCAGACAGTTACCAGATTGAACAGAGCGTCCTGCAGGTGTCCTCTGAAAATATTTCCGGTCATGAACTTTGTAGGCGGCATGTATTTTAATCTTGCCTTAGGGAAGATCTCTCTTGCCATCTGGGCCTGAGCCAGTTCAAGCAGGAATCCGTCCTCGGTTGAAGGGTCCATTTCAAATGCGTGTCCAAGACCCATCTGTTCTTCAGGGATGTTGGCCAGTACAGCAAACTGTTCGTTGATGAACTGGGAAGCTGTTACGGTGTGGGCAGCTTCGATGGCATCGTCTGTGGTCAGATAGTTGTCTTCACCTGAGTTGAAGATTATACCGCAGTATCCGATGATAACCCTTGACATGAACTGGTCTACCAGAGTCCTCTGCATGTTGATGTCTCTGAACAGGATGCCGTAGATAGCATCGTTGAGCATCATATCAAGTCTTTCGAGCGCTCCCATGGCAGCGATCTCAGGCATGCACATTCCGGAGGAATAGTTACAGAGTCTGATATATCTGCCAACCTCTTCTCCTACTTCGTCGAGAGCTTTTCTCATGATCCTGAAGTTTTCCTGAGTAGCATATGTACCGCCGAAACCTTCTGTGGTAGGTCCGTAAGGAACATAGTCAAGCAGGGACTGGGCTGTTGTCCTGATAACAGCGATAACATCAGCGCCCTGTCTTGCAGCGGCCTGAGCCTGCACCACATCCTCATAGATGTTTCCGGTAGCTACGATTACATAGATATAAGGTTCCGGACCTTCGCCTATGGTGGAAAGATATTCTTTACGCTTTGCTATCTGAGCGTCGATCTTCTCAAAAGTCTTTTTGATGACCGGCTTTAATGCCTCGGCAGCTTCTTCCTGAGTGCATGTAGGCAGCTTGGTAATGTCAAGTTTGCCTGCAGCCATGTCCTCTGCGATCTCCTGCGGAGTCTTTCCTGTCTGGACCATTGCATTACCCATCAGGTATGCTGCTCCTGTAGGCAGAGCTCCTGCGTCCTTGATCTGGTCTACGACCACATTTGGCAGCGGCGTATCAACATCATCCACGCCGTCAACACCCAAAAGTCTTACAATGGTCCTCTCTGTGGATACCGTTGTATGACGATCGATGAATTCCTGCATGTCGTGGGCGATATTTGCCGCATGCTGGCGGGCGCTGTCAACAACTTTCTGGTCAAGATTAAGTTTGCTTTTCATCCCATTTCTCCTTATCTGATATATTTTTTCGCTCCGTCTATGATCGCCTTGTCGATACCGAGCATGGCGGCTATATTCAGAGCATCCTTAGGCACCTGCGCACCGTTTTCAACGCGCTGCAGGCGATAATCCATGTACTTTGATATTATATTTATCCTGTCGCGACGATTTGCCCTCTGTATCTCGCTGTTGAGCTTTGTGAAATCACAGTCGGCAAGGCCTCTCACCTGCATGTTCACAACGCCCTCCCGCTCGGTCACAGTTTCAAAATGTGTCGTGATCAGGGAAATATACGGTCTTTCTATGAGATAGTCCACAAGGCTCCTGGTAAGGGCAGTTCCTTCTGTGGGGTTGGTGCCGGATGCTATCTCGTCTATGAGTATCAGGCTCCTGTCCTGTCCGTGATCGAGGATCTCCTTGAGTTCTTCCATTTCCGAGCCGAAGCTGGAAAGGCCTCTTTCTACGGACTGGGAATCGCCTATGAGTATCTGCATGTAATTGGAAAGTCCCACCTTTGCTTTCTTTGCCGGTACAAAGAAACCATACTGGGCAAGGATAGGTATCTGTCCAGCCAGTTTGAGGGAAATGGTCTTTCCTCCCATATTGGCTCCTGTTATGAGCGTTACCCCGTCTTTCAGGGACAGGGACACAGGACAATATTCCTTTCCTTTTGACTTTATTATATCCTCAACCTGGAGATTGCGGCCGTCTTCAAATTGGATGACATGTTCTTCTGTGATCTCCGGTTTTATAAGATCGTGTTTTATGGAATATATGGCTCTTCCCAGGGCCAGATCCAAAGCTCCCATCTTTTGGCAGTTTGCCAGGATGACATCCGCCTTTTGGGAAATCTTCCTTGAAAGATCTTCTCTGACTTTTTCCTCTTCGGTCTCTATGTCAGCATTGAGGTTCTCCATTTCCGCCATATATCCGCGGATAATATCAGTAGGCTTCAGCTGGAATGTTACGCTCATGTAATCCTGATCCACGGCTTCCAGTTCCTGAAGAGCCTGTATCTTTTCAAAATCAGGATGGGATCTGGCGACCACGATATCAAATTTCGGCGTCAGCTGGACTCCGTGCTGTCTTCTGAGCTCATCCCTGGCCTGCTTCTGTTCTCTGCGGATCATCAGCTCGTATTCACGCTTTTTGGACCTGTATCCACCCAGCACAGGGCTGAACTCATCATAGATGTAGAAAGTGTTCATCCTGTCTTTTCTTGGATCCAGCTCGTCCAGAAGATCCTCGGTATCCTCCAGGAAATATTCTTCCGGCACTGTATCTACCACAGGAGCATCCTGATCCTTTTCCATGTCAAGGCGGGACACTTCCGTCACAGGCGTGCAGCAGCCCTCATCTTCCGGTCCGGCTGCTGCTCTGCACTCGGCAGGGCTGTGTACACCTTTATAGTCTCCTATCTCGTGCTCCATTGTCAGCTTGCGCAGCTGTCTCATCTGGAGGAGCAGGGACTTGACCTCATACAGTTCGACTGTAGAGAGAGTGGCGCTGCCGCTGCGCTGGACAGTGAGGGAAGGATCCTTCACTTCCATAAATACTTCCTGGATCTTATCAGTCAAAATCTGGTTCTGCTTCACAAACTGTATCATCCTGCCGACACGATCCAGTTCTTCTCTCAGTTCATCTTCTTCTCCGGGATAATACGGCCTTATTTCTTTAAGCTGTTTTTTTCCAAAAGGCGTATTAAGGTCCAGGTTGAACATCACATACTCAAGACCTGTCTCCCGCCTGGTCTTGGAGTTTGCCAGCCTTCTGTTCTTGCCTTGTTTCATGGTCACATCCTCACATCTACTATGGGAATATCGGCAATGGCCTTCTGCATTTCTTCCAGCAGTACCCGGTTGTCAAATGTATATCCTGCCGGGGCCCACGGGTTGACAGTTATGGCCGCGATCTCAATGTTTTTCAGTACGCTGAGCCTGAAGCCTTTTTTTCTGTAAATGCCCCAGTCCATGGCGCTTATGAATATCTTGGTAGGGTCTTTCAGCACGAATTTCACCTGTTTGAGGTTTTTCAGGCTTATGTCGCATATGACGCTGTTGGTGAAAGCCCCCGGTATATATATATATCTTGTCTCCTCGTCTATGGCTCCGTTAATATCCTTTGAAGCTCCAAGGCCCGTGGCCAGGTCCAGCTTCGTTATTTTCCCGTCGCCGCTTACGAGCATGATCTTATTATCAAAGTTGTTTTTTTCTATGGCGTCTCTGATGACACCGTCTTCCAGTTCAGGTGATCTGTAAAGATTCACGACATGGGCCGTTTCTTCCACTACCTTGTTCATTTTCCTGGAAAGTACGGCTCCTGTAGATAAGATTATCGCATCCGATGTGTCCGGTGAGGCTATGGATTTCCTGTCTATGGCCCCGTCTATCAGGATGAGCTGGCATCCCAGATCCAGCATATCACGGCAGAGGAGCTTTTGTTCGGCGTTGATGACAGGCCCTGCGATCTGGACATATCCGGCCTCTCTGACACGGCATATGAGAAGTTCTCCTATTGCTGTTGAATATTTTGTCTTTCTTATGACCTCAAGACCGGCGTCTGCCATATCATACAAAAGAGAAGGCACAGCCACAAGCATATCCCGGTCCACATATACTCTCGGCTTTTCTGTCCCTGTCACCAGGTCCTGGGTTTCTCCGTCTCTGCCTGTAGATGTGATGCCAAGGATCATCCCCTCGTCTATCGCTTCCTCTATCAGGTAGTTGAGCGCCGTGGTCTTTCCGGCGTTTTTGGCCATGCCGACTATGGAAATCGTCTTGTATTTAGTTGACAGGTCGTTAAGAAGCCCCATATTTATATCCTCTTTCTCCCCAATGGGGAGGCCTTGCGGCCTCCCTCCGGGTGATCATTTAATTTTTGAAAGAAATTATTCGTGTTTGTTTCTTTCGTGTCTTGCCAGATTGCTTGGCTCCATATATCTGATCTCAGGACCTTCGCCCAGAGCGGAAACGCCCTGATACTTGTAGGTCTTCTTGCCGGTGCAGTAATCGCAGGTGCAAGGCAGTTCAGGCAGTGATGGCTCGGTGTAAGTAGTGATAACGCCTTCGTAGTTTCTCAGGATAACCTTGTGCGGAGTCTGGGAAATTACATACTGAGGCATTACAGGAGTCTTTCCGCCGCCGCCAGGAGCGTCTACTACGAAAGTAGGTACTGCATATCCGGAAGTATGTCCTCTCAGTCCTTCGATGATCTCGATACCCTTTGATACAGGTGTTCTGAAGTGTTCGATACCCATTGACAGGTCGCAGATGTAGATGTAGTAAGGTCTTACTCTGTTCTTGACCAGGATCTGTACCAGGTCTCTCATGATGTGCTTGCAGTCGTTTACTCCTCTGAGCAGTACTGACTGGTTGCCGAGAGGTATACCTGCGTCAGCCAGCTTTCTGCATGCTTCCATGGCGTCCGGAGTCATTTCCTTAGGATGGTTGAAGTGAGTGTTCAGCCAGATCGGATGATACTTCTTCAGCATGTTTACCAGCTTGTCAGTTATCCTCATAGGCATAACGACAGGGGTTCTTGATCCGAGTCTTACGATCTCAACATGGTCGATCTTTCTCAGCTCGCTGATGATGTATTCAAGAGTTTCATCTTCAACCAGCAGGCAGTCTCCGCCTGACAGAAGAACGTCTCTTACCTGAGGAGTCCTTCTGATGTAATCGATACATGCGTCGATATCTTCTCTTGATCTTGAGCCGTCAGTTTCGCCGGCCAGTCTTCTTCTGGTGCAGTGTCTGCAGTACATTGAGCACTGGTCAGTGATCAGGAACAGCACTCTGTCCGGATATCTGTGGGTAAGTCCCGGAGCAGGAGAGTCAGCATCCTCGTGCAGTGGGTCCAGGTCATCAGCAGCAGATCTGTGCATTTCTGCCAGAGTAGGAACAGCCTGCATTCTTACCGGATCTCTCGGATCATCAGGATCCATCAGGGAAGCATAGTAAGGAGTGATACCTACTCTGAATCCTCCCATTACTTTTTCAATATCAGCTTTTTCCTGATCACTCAGATTAACCACCTGAGCGATCTCCTCAACTGTGGTGAGTCTGTGCTCTACCTGCCAGTGCCAGTCGTTCCACTGTTCATCGGTAACATCCTTGAACAGAGGAATGTCTTTCCAATTTCTAATAGCCATTTTTTTCTCCTTTAATCTTATTTAGATGTCCGCCCGCCGGCGCTCAGGCCGGCAGACGATTAGGTAAATCTTGATTAAGCGCGATTAAGCATACATCTCCTGGAACAGTTCTCTGATACCCTGATGTTCTCTGAGATCCTGCAGAGTGATAGCTGCGTGGCCCTTTGTATAGCCGTTTCCGATTATCATGTTCACATCTTTGCCTACGCCTTCTGCTCCCAGGGCTGCCTTTGTGAAGCTTGTAGCCATGGAGAAGAAGTATACGGTTCCGTTGTCCTTGCAGGCAAGGATAGAAGCCATTTCTGTGTTTTCGATGTTTACACAGTTGATTACCAGGTCGAACAGTTCGCCGTTGGTGAGTTCCATAGCCTTGTTGTACATGGCTACGGCATCGGTAGCATCCAGGTGGAAGTATTCGTCAGCCAGGTCGAGCTTTCTTGCTCTGTCTTCGGATTTCTGTGATCCTGCTGCGCAAACTACCATTCCGGTAACTCCGGCTCTCTTCTTTGCTTCATATAAGCAGAGGAGTCCTGATTTTCCGCCGCCGCCTATGATGAGGACTTTCATTCCGCACTGTACCAGCTTGGCTGTCTGGGCAGGAGCTCCTGCTACATCCAGAGCTGAAAGGGCAAGGCCTTCAGGCATATCGTCAGGAAGAACAGCGTAGATGCCGCTCTGGAACAGGATTGCCTGTCCCTTGATGTCTACCTGGTCGATAGCAGGTCTCATTTCGATGATCTCTTCGATCACCAGCGGAGTCAGGGAAAGGGATACCAGAGTAGCGATCTTGTCGCCTACTTTCAGGTCACCTACATAAGCAGGGCCGATCTCCTTAACGGTACCGATGAGCATTCCGCCGGAACCTGTCCATGGGTTTTTGTGCTTTCCAGCCTTGGCAACGATGTCAAGCATTGTCTGTTTTACTTTTTCCTGATCTTCAGGAGAGTTTTCGATGTCAGCAGGCTTCTTGCCGTTGCAGGATCTTCTTACGATCTCTGTGAATGAAGCTGAGTCGATGTTCAGAGTCTTAACATCGATAAGAACCTCGTTGTCATAGATCTCCATAGTGTTGTCGATAACATCAGCAGGCTGCGGCAGCACTCCCTTAGGTGAGATCACCCTGTGTGTACCATATGGGTCTCCGTGTTTAAAAGCCATATTTTTTCCTCCTCGAAAATTTTATAAATTTATTTACGCCCAAAAGTTTTGTATCAGCTTTGGACATAAGTCACCGTGTTAATTATATATCAGTTTTTTCACTTTTTCCACATCAAAAAGGTAAAATGCTCGTTAATTGGGAATGAATACATAATACAGTATCTACACACCCTGCATTTTCCGGGCTTTTCTGCCTTTTTGACACAAATATTCTTTTTGCCTGCGCACAGGAACTATGCGTAAAGCTGAGCGAACAGGTTCCTTATCCTTTCGTCCTCTCTGAGGATCTGGAGAGCTACATTGGCATGACCCTTGGTATATCCGTTTCCGATGAGCATGGTGACATCTTTGCCGACACCTTCTGCACCCAGGGCTGCTTTGGTAAAGCTTGTCGCCATGGAGAAGAAGTATACCATTCCGTTGTCCTTGCAGGCAAGGATGGAGGCCATTTCTGTGTTAGGGATGTTTACAACATTTATGACAACATCTGCCATCTGTCCTTCTGTTGCTTCATAGATCTCTTCGTACATGGCAACTGCGTCAGTAGCGTTTACCACGAGATATTCATCAGCTACGCCTACTGACATGGCTCTGTTGATGGACTTCTTGAATCCGTCCACGCAGATAACATGTCCGTTTACGCCAACCTGTTTCTTTGCCTGCCAGCAGCAGAGGATTCCGGATTTTCCGCCGCCGCCCATTACTACTACAGTATCTCCAGGCTTGCAGATCTTTGCAGTCTGAGCAGGAGCTCCTGCCACATCCAGTACGGACAGAGCCAGGGTCTGAGGGATGTCCTTCGGAAGCTTGGCATAGATACCGCTCTGGAAAAGGATCGCCTGTCCCTTGATGTCTACCTGGTCGATGTCAGGTCTGATCTCGATGATCTTGTCGATCTTCAGCGGAGTCAGGGAAAGGGATACCAGCGTTGCGATCTTGTCTCCTTTTTTGAGGTCTCCTACATAATTAGGTCCCACTTCAGCAACTTTACCGATGAGCATTCCGCCGGAACCAGTCCACGGATTTTTGTGCTTGCCTGTTGTTTCTACTATATGCATTATGATCTTTTCGATCTCGGCCAGATCTCCTCCGGCTCTCTTCTCGATCTCCGTAAAAGAAGCGGAATCTATGTTCAATGTGTGTACATCGATCAGAACTTCGTTATCATAGATTTCCATGTTATTGTCAATAACATCTGCCGGCTGCGGCAGTACGCCTTTTGGTTCGATTACCCGGTGTGTACCGTATATGTCTCCTTTTTTAAATTCCATTCTCTTATCTCCTTTTATTCGATTTTCTACCGTCATATAATTAAAGCAAAAATTATGCCAATCGTTTTTTCCTGTCGGATCCTGTCGGATATAAGGCAAAACTTCCTGTTCTTTTTCCCCGTTCCATTGTATTTCAAGGGTTTGGTCCACGGCTGCTCCGGCCGCTTGCGGCCTTTATCGCAGTAGATCAGGAAAGAATTTTGAACCGTTTTTGTTTCATGCACAAAAAATGCGAACCTTTTTCGGTTCGCATGGCTTGCTGCCGCAGATTTCTGCCATGACGGATCGCTGCTATATCTGATACTTTTTCTTTTTGCGTACCAGCTGCGTCTGGCTTATCCCTATGGCCTTTGCGGCTTTCCGGGTTGACCCGTATTTATCGCATGCATACTTTATCAGCCCTTTCTCATACTCGTCTACGGCTGCCTGCAGATCTATTTCTTCCCGGTCGAAAGCTTCTCCTTCATCTTGAACTGTACCGCCGAAAAGATCCGCATGGCTTTCCCGCATGACATCCATCAATGTTATATCCTCTCCGGCAGCAGCTATCATAAGCCTCTGTATGGTGTTTTCCAGTTCCCGTATGTTTCCCGGCCACTGCTGCTGCTGGAGATATTCCACGGCGCTGTCGGTTATCCCCCGTTTCAGTCCGAACTTTTCTCCGTATTTGGTCAGGAAATGGCTTATCAGAGCCGGTATATCGTCTGTCCTCTCGGCTAAGCTGGGAATGCGGATGGGTACCACATTGAGCCTGTAATACAGATCTCTTCGGAATTTTCCTTCCTCCACATACTTTTCCAGATCACGGTTAGTGGCGGAAATGATCCTGACATTGGTCTTGATGGGTGTCGTCCCGCCTACCCGGTAAAACTCGCCGTCCTGGATGACCCTTAAAAGTTTGGCCTGCATTTCCAGCGGCAGTTCGCCTATTTCGTCCAGAAAGATGACGCCATTGTTGGCTATTTCAAAGTATCCTTTTTTCCCTGAAGCATTGGCCCCTGTAAATGCTCCTTTTTCGTATCCAAAAAATTCTGATTCTATCAGCGTGGGAGAAATTGCACCGCAGTTGATCTTGACAAAAGGCTGCATCTTCCGCGCGCTGTTTTTCTGGATGATATTGGCCGCCTTTTCCTTTCCCACGCCCGTATCTCCGAAGATGATGACATTACAGTCATACCGCGATACCTTTGTCATATCTTCCAGCACTTTCCACATGGCCTTGCTGCGGCAGACAAAATCCTCAGCCAGGGTCTTTTCCATCAGAGCCCTGTTATAAGGAGGCTCTGTCTCCGGTTCACGGGGCTTGGTCTGGGCTATGGTCAGATCTTCCATATAAGGAGCCATACCTCTTACGATACCCATATCAAACTGGTCATATTTCTCAAGATATCCCTCTGCGCCCCTGACTTCAAGATTTTTTGAAATGGATTCCGTAATGTAGAGGGCTATGTTCAGGTTGTTGATGAGATTGGCGAACATGACGGTGCCTCCCGGTTTGGTGGCAAGGATGTTGATAGTCTCTGCTCCCGGTATTTCTGCGCAGTTTATGGAAAGATCGTAATATGATTCGGCGTCAAGCTGCCGCATGCATTCCATCGGTCTCAGTATGTCAAGAAAGCTCACTTCGTCAAATACCTGGCTTATCAGACGGTCTATACCGCACCCTGTAAACCTGGTATTGCTTTTTTTGTCCAGCAGGCATGTTATCTGTCCGGCTTCTCCGGCCTTCTGCCTTATGACATAACCGTATATCAGATTGGTCAGCATGCTGTTTCCGACAACCAGGAACCTTTCCTTGTTTCCCACAAGTTCGTTGAGCCTGTACAATGTACCTGACTGGTCAAACACGAACATCAGCAGGTCAAGGGGTATGTCCTCAGGCACTTTGACTAAAGGTATGAGGCTGTGCACTATGGCATATCCGTTTGCCTCTACCTGGTTAAATACCCTGTTGACAGATGTTATATTCTCTATATACATGGGGATTGATGCGGCCGAAGCATTGCAGATAACTGCGTCTCCTATTTTAAGTCCCGATCTGTTATCGTAATCCTGGCCGATCTCTTCAACCGTTCCCATCACAAGACCGCCTGTATCTGTGACAGGATTATGGAGTTTGCCGCGGCGGATCACAATATCTATTATGGCCTGCTTGATTTTTTTCTCATCGTCGTTGGATTCTGTACAAATCTGCTTGAATCCGGTGCCCTCAAGGTGTATCCTTTGTATTGAGACCTTTAGTTCATCGGAATAAATGCTGCGGTTATTGTCCAGCTTCCATGCTGATGTTGGCAGCACATGCTTTGGTTCCAGCACACGATTGATACCATATGGCATAGACATTTTGTGTTCACTCCTTGCTGTTGCGAACCTTTTTCGGTTCACTTGTATGGTAATTTCAATCTTAAACCATTGGCACGCATTTTGCAATACATTTATTCCGGAATATCTAAGGAACAATTTAGTTTACATTTTTAAAGAAAAAGGAGACGATTAAAATGGCAGAAAAAATCACTTCAACTTTAAGACTCAGAATGTCCGCAAAGGACGCTCATTACGGCGGAAATCTGGTTGACGGAGCTCATATGGTACACCTGTTCGGCGATGTTGCCACTGAACTTCTTATCAAGATGGACGGAGATGAAGGCCTGTTCTGCGCTTATGATAATGTAGAATTCCTTGCTCCTACATATGCAGGCGACTATATCGAAGCTTACGGCGAGATCACCAGCGTAGGAAACACTTCAAGAAAGATGAAGTTTGAAGCAAGAAAAGTTGTTGCTGCAAGACCTGACATCAGCCCTTCCGCAGCCGACTTCCTTGAAGAGCCTATCGTAGTTGCAAGAGCAACCGGAACCTGTGTGACTCCAAAAGACTGCAAGAGAAAATAACATGGCCGTTTCACGCCTGCGGCCCGGCACGGTCCGGCGACCGGCAAGCCGCTGCGGGGTCAGGTCATGACCGCAGTGCATGGTCTGATGACCGAAACAGAGTACAAGGTAATTACTAATACATCTTTAAAATGACTGCGGGGCGCTGTAACAGCGCCCCGCAGTTATTTTTCTGCATTTAAACCCGGTGCAGACCGGCCATGTTGTATATTTTAGAGAATATTTCAGATTTTACAACATCAATTTTCTTCGTCGGCATAAGACATAATTTTGATACTGCGCCCTGCCCTACTGGATGATGGCTAAACTTTTTCCTGCGGATAAAAAAGCCAACATCTGCCATAAAAATATGCTGTTCAGACCTACAATATGGCCTCATGTTGGCTTTTTGCTCAGGTTTGCATTTTTCAGGTAACAGTTTTTTGAAAAACCGTTGCCTTTTTTCATTGACCTGAACAAAAAGCCAACATCGACAAATTTCGACAGGGCAAATCTGGCATAGAATCTAAAAATGTTGGCTTTTCCTCATTTTGCGGAGCGGATAGCCAACATTAATTTTCTACTATATATCCCACCGTACGGGGCCGAGGTTGATGCCGTACGGCGGCGGTACGCAGAACAAGCGACATACGAGAACATGCAGCGCTGCCGGCACGGCGGCACTCCGCCCGCCGTCAGCAGTTTTTCAGGTACTCTATCTCTTCTCTTGTCAGCTTCCGGTAATGGCCCTCTTTCAGATGTCCTATGCGTATCGGCCCTATCGCGATACGCTCAAGGGTCTGCACCGGATTGCCGACAGCCGCAAACATTTTGCGCACCTGGCGGTTTTTCCCCTCATGTATGGTTATCTCCACAAGCGTAGACCCGGCGCTCCCCTTCACTATGTTCACTTTTGCAGGAGATGTGACAAATCCCCCTATGTCCACTCCCTTGCGCAGTTTTGCAAGCTTTTCCCCGGAAATAACGCCTTTGACCAGAGCTCTGTATGTTTTGCCCAGCTCGTGCCTGGGGTGGGACACCCGGTATGCCAGGTCGCCGTCGTTGGTCATTATCAGCGCCCCTGATGTGTTGTAATCCAGTCTGCCTACCGGAAACAGCCTGGCGTCAGTGTCTGTGATGATGTCCATTACCGTCGGCCTGTCTCTGTCATCGTCCACGGTAGTAACCATTCCCGTCGGTTTGTTTACGAGAAAATATACAAACTTCTGGGGCGCTCCCACAAGGCGTCCGTTGACCTGTACCTTATCTGTTTCCTCCACATCATAGCCCGGTTCTTTCAGCACTGCGCCGTTAACCTTTACATTACCGTTGCGTATCAGCTCATCAGCCTTTCGTCTGCTTGCGATCCCGGCCTGAGCTATATATTTGTTTATCCTCATATCAGTTCCCTTTTCTTTTGTCGTCAGGATATTTTATCATAAAAGATCACTTATTGTAAATATCCATCAGATCCTCCGCCTCCACCGCTTTTCTGACTTCCTTGGGCTCCATCCTGTAAAGGCCCAGTTCCTTCATCCTTTCAAAGAACTCTCCGCCGGCGAAGGTAAACCTTCTGGAAAGGCCGTCCTCACGGGCAAGGGCCTCATTGGCAAACGCAAGCAGTTCGCCTATTGCCAGTGAGCGGGGCAGCTTCAGCATGGGTTTTCCGGCGGCCATCATGGCGCCGTTGTACCCTGCCAGTGAACCTGTGGATATGGCTTCCGTATGACCGACAAAAAAGCCTGACTTTTCTCCGCCAAGCAGCAGGTTTGAAAGTCCGCATGCCCTCATATACCCGTCTCTGACCCCCACAGACATATACCTCACGGAATTGCCTTTGCCGCCTGCATAAGGATCTGCAAATCTGGCATTTTCAAAACCTTCCACCTGCCTTAGTTCTTCAAGGTCAAAATAAGGGCTCATAAGCTTCGCATATCCCGTATCGATCAGGATAATATTTTCTGCAAAAGGATCCAGCGCATATTGCTGGCATACCTTTCTGGAAAGTTTTTCTCTGTTGATGAGCCGTTCAGGCAGCGGTACCACAGCAAAACCATCTTTATCCAGTTTTTTCTGAAGTTTTCTGGAAAGGCTCCGTTTTTCGATCTTGCATGAACCGCTGAACGCTCCCTTTATGCCGTCAGGCCGGCAGGCAGCCATATCATCAAGGCCCGCCCTTTCAGTTATGCTGACCCTCGGCCCGAAAGCCGGGCATCTGAGTATACACATCGAGCAGCCGTTACCATGGCGCATACAATTTCCCATGGGGCCGGTCGATCCCGTTGTCTCTATGAACACATCTGCTCTGATCTTTTCTCCATCCCCGGAAACCACACCGGTTATCACATCCCCGTCGGTTTCCACATCTGTTATCCTGGTCTTGAGGCGTATTTCTATGCCCAGTTTTTTCAGAAGGCGCCTTACTTCAGGTTCCACCATGAGCACATCATAAAAGCTGGCATGATCGTGTCCCGGAAAATCCACATCCTTGTGCAGGGACAATTTGTCGGTGATCTCAAAAAGCTCGCCTGCCCCAAGAGCTATGTTTTCCTCTGCAGCCGTATATCTGCCGTTATTGCGCATGATCCCGCCTACATTTCCAAGGCCAAGAAGCAGGTCGGTCTTTTCTGCCACCGTCACATCTGCCCCCTGTTTTCTCGCTCGTACGGCAGCGGCGATCCCTGACCACCCTCCGCCTATGATGACTATTTTTGCCATTGAATCCTCTCCTCCTGTCCTATACCTCACTTTGGTAAAGCATTAAATTAAATCGTATCTTCTCCTTGATTTTTACCCGAAAATATAGTATAAATATAGTGCAAGCATATTATAAGTATATTTGGGAGGACACTAAAAATGAAAAAAATCGCAGTAGCATTGCTGGCTTTAATCATGTGCTTCACTTTTGCTGCTTGCAGCTCACCTTCTCCTACAGACGCACTCAAGGCTGATCTGGAAAATGCCAAGTCAAGTCCTGACGAGATCATCGGCGATATGGGCAGCGACGGATTCGGAGAGGAAGCTACCGAAGCACTTGTTAATAAGGTTCTGGAATTTGATTACGAGCTTGGCGAAGAGACCATCGACGGAGACACTGCAACCGTTGAAGCCACCATCACCACTTATCCGTTTGGAGAAATGTTCAGCAACCTGCTGATCTCTTTCATGGGAGAGGCTCTTGCAGATCCGACCATGACGGAAGAAACCATGATGGATACACTGGATCAGCTTCTGATCGAATCCCTTGATTCAGCAGAAAAGACCTACGAGGCTACCGTTACCGTAACTCTTATAAATGACGGCGATGCGTGGGTTGTTCAGGAGAGCGATGAACTTTCCAATGCCCTGACTGGCGGAATGCTTGATTTTGCCAACAGTGCAAGCAGCTTATCCTAAGCAGTCAATATAATGTCGATATAATACAGCTTACTTAAGATCAAAAAAAGGCATGGGCGGCTTATCCGTCACATGCCTTTTTCTTTTGTAATTCACTTCACAAAGCTTTGATTTTCGCCGAAGCCGAACTCGTAGCTTTTGATTTATGGCAAATACTTTTCTATGCGCTTTTGATATGAAAGCAACAAGTCTTTGTGCGACAGCATGCGCTTTTTCCAATCATCCGTGCGGAAGAAGGCGATGGCGATGCAGCCTTTTATTTTGCCGTTTTTGCCGAAAAGAGGGACTCCGGTGCCGACGACGTCAATGCCGAGTTCGTCTATTGAGGTTGAATATCCCTGCTCCCTGATTTTGGCATATTCTTCTAATAACTCTTCCTTTTCTGTCAGCACGGCAGGATAGGTTTTTTCAAAATGATGGGTGTCCAAATAGTGATTTATGAATTCGGGGTCCCTGAAAGCGGTTATGCATTTGCCGTAGTTGCCCTTGTTGCCCTGGAAAAACCTGCCGGGAACGTCGTTCATTTTCATTGGACGAGGAACGTCGATTTCTAATATTGAAATTATCTTATCGCCTTCTAATACGGCCAAACCGACGGATTCCTGGGTTATCTGGGAAATTTCGGCGAGGATGTCTTGGAGCATTCCCATATAATTATCATTATATATATAAGCCGAACCTACGTGATACGCGTTGGGGCCGACCTTGTATTTTTTGGTCTCCTCATTTAAGGAAACCATGTCGTGGGCGCCTAACTGGTAGAGTATTCTGTACATCGTCGTGACGTTGATACCGGTCTTGGTTGAAAGCTGCTGAATAGTGTATTCGTACGGTTCGCTGCCCAGAGCCTCTAAAACGATTAGCGCCTTTTCTATGCTGCTGTTAGATTGCTTTTCCATATCGGTAAAATATCTCCTCATGCAAAAAGAGAATTAAAAATATATGCTAATTTTAGCACGATTTTCTGCTTTCAACAACTCTTAATAAAAGAATCGCTGTTAATATTACGCGGCGCGTGATATATCGACAGCGATTCTAAAAGACCTAAACTCTAATTATACCTGAGAGTGGAATCAGAACGGGCCGTAGTGAATATAAGCTGCGATTACTACGAAAACTCCGCCTACCAAATACGCTATAAGCATACACGGCAGGAACCATTTGGCCCATTTTTGCCACGGTATCTTTGCCAGAGCAAGCCCGGCCATGAAATACCCGGAGGTCGGGGTCCAAATGTTGGATACTCCGTCGCCAATCTGATATGCGAGGACCGTAGTCTGACGGGTTACGTCCAAAAGATCTCCCAAAGGAGCCATGATTGGCATGGTAACTGCCGCCAAGCCGGAGCCCGAAGGGATGATGAAGCTGAGCAAGCACTGGAAAAGATACATTCCTATGACGGCGATGCCGGTAGGCAGACCTTCAACTAAACCTGCGGCATAGTACAGGATGGTATCCATGATTCCGCCGTTAGTCAGAATAACCAGGGTGGCTCTTGCGAAACCGACGATTATGGCACCGCTGGCCAAGGTGGCCATGCCTGACGTAAGGTGTTTGGCGAAATCGTTAAGCGGCATTCTCGTAACGATGGTAGAAAGGACGGCCATGATGAGAAAGACTGCCGACAATTCCGTCATGTACCAGCCCAGCTCCATTACGCCGTACGTAAAGGTGACTATCGCTATGCCGAGGAGGACGAGCACTATAATGTGCTTCTTTTCCATCTTTTTAATATTATTAAAGTCGAGCTTGTCTTCCCGGGCGATATCTATCTCGTACGTGGACGATAATTTGGGGTCTTTTTTAATTTTGCCTGCGTATCTGTAGACGAAAGTAATCATTACGATATTCATGGCGATGAAAAGAAAAATTCTGAAGCCCATGCCGGAGGTCAAAGGAAGTCCGGCAATACCCTGCGCCACGCCTACGGTAAAAGGACTCAGGAAAGCGCCGGAAAATCCCGCGTTGCAGCCGACCAAAACTATCGCCGCGCCGGTCATGGAATCAAAGCCCAGAGAAATCGCCAGAGTGACCATGATTGGAACGAAAGGCAGGGCCTCCTCGGCCATCCCTATAGTCGCTCCTCCGAGGGAAAAAGCAAACATGAGGATCGGTACGATTATTCTTTCCTTGCCCGACATCTTCTGCGTGATTTTACCAAGGCCGGCTTCTATGGCTCCGGTAGCCTCGATAACGCTGAAACTGCCGCCGACGATGAACAGGAAGAATATGATATCCGACATTTCTGTTAGTCCGGTATGGAAAGACGAGAAAAAGTCGAATATTCCCTGCGGATTGGGGTCGGTCAGATGGAAAGTCGCCGGGTCCACCACTTCGCGCCCCGACTCGTTTACGACCCTGTCGTAGGCTCCCGCAGGGACGATATGGGTCAAGAGCATACTTACAAAGGCAATCCCCATAATTATTATATAAACATTAGGGACTTCAAATTTTTTCTTCTTGTTTAAGGTTGGCATAAAATTACCTCCTTTCAGCTGCGCAGCTCTACGACTGGCAAAAGTCAAGCGCGGCCAGAGCATACGTCAACGCTGCTTTCGGCAGATGGTTTACAGGTATATGCTCTTCTTTTGAATGACAGCAGGATATCAGCCCCGGGCCGAAGACGACCGTCGGTATATTTTTGTAGCCTTTCAGCAGCCCGCCATCCGTCCAGGCAGGGAAGAAGCTCATTACTGGCTCTTTGCCGGTGGAAAGACTTACCGCGTTTTGCATGAATTTTACCAAAGGATGATCGAGGGCGATTTCCATCGGAAGGTGAACGTAGCCTTCTTTCATGGCGCTTTCTTCCGTCACTTGCATTTCGCATTTGAACTGGGGGTCCTTGGCGGAAAGCTCGGCGATCAAGGCCTTGAACTGTGAGACGACCTCGTCGTATGTTTCGTATGGCAAAAATCTCCGGTCGACGTATAAGTCGCATTCCCCGGCGACGGTGGAAAGCTGCGTGCCGCCGTGAATGACGCCGTAATTCAAAGTCGCTTCCTTGAGAAGATCGTGCTTTCTTGAGTAGATTTCCGGAATGAGCGTTTTTTCCATAGCGTTGATAAAATCAACTGCTTTTGCAATAGCGTTTATCCCTTCGCTTTGGGAGCCGCCGTGCACCGTCTTTCCGATAAAATGAAACTTGAACCATTCCAGGCCTCTGTGCGCGGTATGAATCTCAAGGCCGGTCGGTTCGCCAACGATAGCGCCGTCTGCCGTTACGCCCGACTCGAGCAAATCGATAGTGCCTATGCTGCCGTGTTCTTCGTCCAAGACGCCGGAAAAGATGATTTCGCCGGCCTTTAGCTTGCCGCTCTTCTTTACGGCCAGCATCGCTTCGATCATTGCGGCGATAGGGCCCTTCATATCCGAGGCGCCGCGCCCGTACAAATTTCCGTCGAGCAGAAGCGGCTCGAAGGCGTCGACCATGTCGTTAGGCTCGACCGTATCCATATGACCGTTCAATAAAAGCGTTTTGCCAGAGTTTGGAGCTTTCAGCCTGGCGATAACGTTGCAGCGGCCGTCGCTAACCTCTTTTAATTCGCAGGGAATCCCGTTAAGATCAAAGATTTTCTTGATATATTCCGCCACAGGGGTCTCCTGATTCGGGACCCCGGCGTAAGATGGGATTTTGATCATCTCCGCAGTCATTTCGACCAGACGATCGCGGCTTATTAAAGCGGCCAATTCTTCTTTTAATCCATTATGCACAAATCACACCTCCCATACTTTTCATAAATCACGTCTCATATTTTTCGTATAATGAAAAATAAATTCATTTTTTATTATATGAAATTATATGCCTCTTCCGCGCGGTTGTCAACACAAAAAAATCGGATATCTGTCCCGCCAGCAAAAAACACTTAACTTATATGCTGCGAAGGTGTATAATATATCTATCTTTTGACAAACGGGAGCTTGTGTTACAGGCTGAGAGGGAGGTGTGACCTCCGACCGGTTACCTGATTTGGATAATGCCAACGGAGGGATATGACTGCGCCGGTCAGAAGGCGCAAACTTATAAGATTCTTCATCGGGGAATTACCAGATCGGTAATTCCTTTTGATTTTTTGTGAGGTGAACTGATGGTAAAGATCAACGGAAACATGAAGGATATGGACGGTATGCCCCTTGCCCGCTACCTGGACGATGCCGGATACGATCCTGCCCGTATAGCGGTAGAGATCAACGGAGAAATCGTTCCAAAGTCCGCTTATGATGAAAAGCTCTTCTGCGACGGAGACACAGTGGAAGTGGTCAGCTTCGTGGGAGGCGGATGATATGGATAAAAACGACATGAGCCCCGGCCGCAGGGACTGCCGGATACCTTCTGAGCAGGAAATGAAAAACGCTCTGGCCGACAGGTGCGGCGACAGGCTTGCCGGAGCTTTCAGCCGGGCTGTCGTGGCCATATGCGGCCTTGGTGGCCTCGGCTCCAACATTGCTGTTTCTCTGGTAAGGGCCGGAGTGGGGCGGCTGATCCTCATCGACTTCGACAAAGTGGATATGACCAATCTGAACCGCCAGCAGTACAAGGCAGATCAGATAGGCATGGATAAGACAGAAGCCCTGTCTGCCAATCTCAGGGAGATCAATCCATATGTAAGCCTGACCGCCCATGATCTGCGGCTCACCGCCGAAAATGCCGCTCTGCTGCTGGAACAGGCGGATATAATATGCGAGGCCTTTGACGACCCTGCCCAAAAGGCGATGCTGGCAAATACCGTACTGGAAAGACTGCCTTCCGCTTATCTGGTAGCAGCTTCCGGCATGGCCGGTATAGCCAGCGCCAATGACATAAAAACCCGGCGTATTTCAGATCGGTTTTATCTATGCGGCGACGGAGTAAGCGATTCCGCAGAAAAACCCGGTCTCCTTTCTGCACGGGTTGCTCTGTGCGCCGCCCACCAGGCCCACATGGTCCTGCGGCTGCTGGCAGGTTTCAAAGAGCCGTGATCTTCCGGCTCCTCGATGCCCGGTCACATATACCGCACACCGCAAGGACACATATCAGGATTTTGAAAAACTATCAGAAAGAAGGTAACAATATGAACAATGATAAACTAATGATCGGCGGACACAGTTTCGACTCCCGCTTTATCCTCGGATCGGGAAAATACTCGCTCAAGCTGATCGAAGCAGCTGTCAGAGACGCCGGAGCACAGATAATCACTCTGGCAGTGCGCCGCGCCAACACTACCGATCACGAAAACATCCTGGATTACATACCTGAGGGCGTCACCCTGCTGCCCAATACCAGCGGCGCCAGAAACGCCCAGGAAGCCGTTCGCATAGCCCGTCTGGCACGGGAGCTGGGATGCGGTGATTTTGTGAAAATCGAGATCATGAGAGATACCAAGTATCTGCTCCCTGACAACCAGGAGACCATCAAAGCCACAGAGATCCTTGCCAAAGAAGGCTTTGTGGTAATGCCATACATGTATCCTGACCTGAACGCCGCAAGAGATATGGCATCGGCGGGAGCCGCCGCCATCATGCCTCTGGGCGCCCCTATCGGTTCCAACAAAGGCCTTGCAACCAAGGAATTCATCCAGATACTCATAGACGAAATAGACCTTCCTGTCATCGTAGACGCAGGCATCGGCAGGCCTTCCCAGGCCTGCGAAGCCATGGAGATGGGGGCTGCCGCCATCATGGCCAATACGGCCCTTGCCACCGCCGGCGACCTGCCCCTGATGGCCGCAGCCTTCCGCCAGGCCATAGAAGCAGGCCGCAAGGCATATCTTTCCGGTCTGGGCCGGGTACTGACCAGAGGCGCTTCATCATCAGACCCTCTGACAGGATTTTTGAGAGACTAAGGGAGGTTTGCAAATGGAAAATCAGTTTTTCGTAGATTCAGAATTTCTTTCACCCCAGGCATTGGCCAAAAAGCACCGTCTTGAGACCGACCCTTCATCCCGCAAAAGCCACATGGAATATCTGCCGGGAATGGAAGTCATCAGCTCAGATATCCGTGACAAGGTCATGTCCCGGGTGGATACCTACGACTATGACAGATACACAGCAGCAGATGTCAAGGCTGCCCTGAGCCACAGAAACTGCAGCATCGAGGATTTTAAAGCGCTCCTGTCCCCGGCCGCAGAACCTTTTCTGGAAGAAATGGCTCAGAAAGCCAGAATAGAGACAGGCAAGCATTTCGGCAACACCGTATATATGTTCACACCGCTGTACATCGCCAATTACTGCGAAAACTACTGCGTCTACTGCGGGTTCAACTGCTACAACCACATCAGCCGCATGAAGCTTTCAATGGAACAGGTGGAACACGAAATGCAGGTCATTGCAAAAAGCGGCATGGAAGAGATCCTTATCCTCACAGGCGAAAGCCGCAAGGAAAGCGATGTGGAATATATCGGTGAAGCCTGCAAACTGGCAAGAAAGTATTTCCGCATGGTAGGTCTTGAAATATATCCTGTCAACACTGACGAATACGCTTATCTCCACCAATGCGGAGCCGACTATGTTACCGTATTCCAGGAAACATACGATCCGGATAAATATGAGACTCTCCATCTGCTGGGCCACAAGAGAGTATGGCCTTACAGATTTGACGCCCAGGAAAGAGCACTGATGGGCGGCATGAGAGGAGTCGCTTTTTCCGCCCTGCTGGGTCTTGCAGATTTTCGCAGGGACGCCCTTGCCACCGGGCTCCACGCATATTTTCTCCAGAGAAAATATCCCCATGCCGAAATATCCCTTTCATGCCCAAGGCTGAGGCCCATAGTGAACAACGATAAGATAAATCCGCTGGATGTCCATGAGACCCAGCTTTGCCAGATACTATGCGCCTACCGGATATTCATGCCTTTTGCGGGGATAACCGTTTCTTCCCGCGAAAGCGCCAGGTTCAGGAACGGCATCGTCAGGATCGCCGCCACAAAAGTATCAGCAGGTGTTTCAACCGGCATAGGCGACCACGAAAGCAAATACAGCGGAAAGGAGCAGGAGGGCCAGCAGGGTGACGAACAGTTTGAGATAGACGATGGAAGGAGTCTTGGCACCATGTATGAGGACATTGAAAAAGAAGGACTCCAGCCGGTCCTCAATGATTATCTCTATGTCTGATGTGATCTTTGTAACCAACCGAAAACTGTGCCGGGAAGATTTCCTGACCAGGATAGAAAGACTGGCGCAGTCTTGTCCAAAGGCAGTCATCCTGAGGGAAAAGGATCTTTCTCCTGAAGAATACACCCGCCTGGCAGCAAAGGTAATGAAAATATGCCGAGCAAGAGGCACGCTCTGTATACTCCATACATTTGCCGATACAGCCGAAAAGCTGCATGCGGCAGCCCTGCACCTTTCCATGGACGGCCTGCGCAAACTGGATCACCAGCAGCGGAAAAAGCTGTCCGTTCTGGGTGCTTCATGCCATTCAGCGGCCGAAGCGTCCGAAGCTGAGGCGCTGGGGTGTACTTACATAACAGCGGGACATATATTCAATACAGACTGCAAGGCAGGCGTTCCCGGCAGAGGGACAGATTTTCTGAAACAGATCTGCAGCAGGGTCTCCATACCTGTCTACGCCATAGGCGGGATAGATCCTGCCAACGCCGCAGCAGTACGGGAGGCAGGGGCAGCAGGCATATGTGTGATGAGCGCTGCCATGACCTGCGCCGATCCATCCGCCCTTTCTGCCGCTTTGGGCGGCAGTCCGGAAAACAGATATGACCGTGCCTCAGGACAAACAGGAGAGAACCAATGAAATTCAATAAAGATATGCTGCTCTTATATGCCATAACCGATCAGCAATGGGCCGTAGACACGCCGCTGTACCGCCAGGTAGAATCTGCTCTCAAGGGCGGTGCGACCATGATCCAGCTCAGAGAAAAAGAACTGGCAGAAGACAGATTCATAGAGGAAGCTCTTGTCATAAGAGATCTTTGCCATCGCTATGATGTTCCTCTCATAATAAACGACAATTTCAATGTGGCATTAAAGAGCGGCGCCGATGGCGTCCATGTGGGCAGCGGGGATATGCCTGTTGAAGATGTCCGCCGGCTTGCCGGCAGGGATTTTATCATAGGAGCCACAGCCAAGACAGCAGAGCAAGCCGCAGCCGCCGAAAAAGCAGGAGCTGACTATCTTGGTATAGGCGCAGTATTCCCGTCACCTACCAAAAGCAGCGCCGTACGGATAACCACCCGGCAGCTAAAAGAAATCTGTTCATCCGTTTCCATCCCGGCGGTGGCCATCGGCGGCATAAACGAAAACAATATTGAAGCCCTGAAAGGCTGCGGTGCGGCAGGGGTGGCGGTGATCTCCGCCATCTTCGGAGCCCCTGACATTGCAGCTGCCGCGGCCGCACTTAAAGAAAAAGCAAAGGAGGTGCTTTTCCTATGATAAAAGGTGCAATATTCGATCTCGACGGTACTCTGCTCAACTCCATGTTCGTATGGAATACCGTAGGAGAAAATTATCTCCGTTCCATCGGCCTTGAACCTGACAAGGACATAAACGAAACTTTCAAGGCAATGAGCCTTTATCAGGCTGCCTGTCATTACAGAAAAGCCTATGGCATAACCCAGTCCATCGATGAGATCATGGCCGGGGTCAACAAGATGATAGAAAGATATTACAGAGATGAACTCATACTCAAATCAGGCACGGAAAAGCTGCTGTCGGAAATGTCAGAAATGGGCATGTCCATGTGCATAGCTACCGCGACCGACCAGTATCTGGTAGACGCTGCCCTGAAACGCTGCGGCATCCGGCAGTATTTTTCTGAAATATTCACCTGCACCTCTGTTGCCCACGGCAAGGATGAGCCCCAAATATACCGGGAAGCCGCAGCATATATGGGGCTGGGCAAAGATCAGGTCATAGTCTTTGAAGATGCCCTCTATGCCGCTCTGACAGCCAAAGACGACGGATTTACCATCATTGGCGTATATGACAGTTATGAGAAGGAGCATGAACGGCTAAGGGAGCTCTGCGACTTTTACATGGCAGACTTTTCACCGGAAAACAGGAGAAAACTCTTTCAATTTATCTCTTCGAAAAAAAACCGGCCGTCACTGCGTATGGGCCGGGTAAAAGGAGGCGCCGTATGAAAACTGCTCTCACCATAGCCGGCAGCGATTCCAGCGGTGGCGCCGGCATACAGGCCGATATCAAGACCATGACATTGAACGGCGTTTTCGCCATGAGCGCCGTCACAGCCCTGACCGCCCAGAATACCACCGGCGTCACAGGCATTTCAGAAGTAAGTCCGGAATTTCTCCGTCTGCAGATCGACGCAGTCTTTGAGGATATCTATCCGGACGCCGTCAAGATCGGCATGGTATCTTCATCTGTCCTTATAGAAGTCATCGCCGAAAGGCTTGAATATTACAAAGCGCCTCATATCGTGGCCGATCCGGTCATGGTCTCCACCAGCGGCGCCAAGCTCATACAGGATGAGGCGATCTCCGCCCTCACCGGGATACTTCTCCCGATGGCTCAGCTGGCGACTCCAAACATACCAGAAGGCCAGATCCTCGCTGATATGGAGATCCACAGCGAACAGGATATGGAAAAGGCTGCCGCCGTCATCTATGACCGCTACGGCTGTGCCGTCCTCCTGAAAGGCGGCCACAGTGTCAATGACGCCAACGACCTTCTGTATGACGAAAAGGGTCCCCGCTGGTTCAGAGGCAAACGCATAGATAATCCCAATACCCATGGCACAGGCTGCACATTTTCCAGCGCCATCGCAGCCAACCTTGCCAAAGGTTTTTCACTGGATGACTCCGTAATACGGGCAAAGGACTATATTTCCGGAGCTCTTTCTGCCATGCTGGATCTGGGAAGCGGTTCAGGCCCCATGGATCATGCCTTTGACCTTGACAGCCGGTTCGCAAAGGAACCGTGAACTCAGCCAAAAGCCAATACCACAGATCAGCCAAAGTTCCGGCAGGCGGGAATATCCGCCTTGCCGCACCATAATACCACTGAAAGGAAACATATATGAGAAATTTCACCACACAGATGGCCGCCGCCAGAGCCGGCATCATCACCGAGGAAATGAAAGCTGTTGCGGCTAAAGAGTACCGTACCGAAGAAGAAATCCGCGACCTTGTTGCCAGAGGGCAGGTCGCCATCTGCGCCAACAAGCTCCACAAGTGTCTGGATCCCAACGGCATAGGTTCCATGCTCAGGACAAAGATCAATGTCAACCTGGGAGTTTCAAGGGACTGCAAGGATTACGACATAGAGATGAAAAAGGTCATGGCCGCCGTTGACATGGGAGCCGAAGCCATCATGGATCTTTCTTCCCATGGGGATACCCAGCCTTTCCGCCGTAAACTGACGGCTGAATGTCCTGCAATGATAGGCACGGTCCCTGTCTATGACAGCGTCATCCACTATCAGCGGGATCTGGCCACCCTCACAGCTAAAGATTTCATAGATGTCATAAGACTCCATGCTGAGGACGGCGTAGACTTCGTTACCCTCCACTGCGGCATCACCAGAAAGACTATCGACCAGATCAAAAGGCACAAGCGAAAGATGAACATAGTATCCAGAGGCGGATCGCTGGTCTTTGCCTGGATGACCATGACCGGAGAGGAAAATCCGTTTTATGAATATTATGATGAGATCCTCGACATATGCCGGGAATATGATGTGACAATTTCACTGGGAGACGCCTGCCGTCCCGGCTGTCTTGCCGATGCAGGCGATGTCTGCCAGATCGAGGAACTGGTACGGCTTGGCGAGCTGACCAAGAGAGCGTGGGAAAAAGATGTGCAGGTTATGGTAGAAGGTCCGGGCCACATGTCACTGGATCAGGTGGCAGCCAATATGAAGATACAGCAGAGCATCTGCATGGGTGCGCCTTTCTATGTACTGGGGCCTATAGTTACAGATGTGGCTCCCGGCTATGACCATATCACCGCTGCCATCGGCGGGGCTGTCGCCGCCATGTCAGGTGCGGCTTTTCTGTGCTATGTGACTCCGGCAGAGCACCTGGCCCTGCCAAATGTGGACGATGTGAAGCAGGGCATAATGGCTTCAAAGATTGCCGCCCATGCGGCTGACATAGCCAAAGGCGTCCCTCATGCAAGGGATATGGATGACCAGATGGCTGATGCCCGCAGGACTTTCGACTGGGATAAGCAATGGGAATGTTCCATGGATCCGGAGACCGCAAAGGCTATCCGCGACGACAGAAAGCCCGAACACGATGACAGCTGTTCCATGTGCGGAAAATTCTGTGCCGTGCGCAGCATGAACAAGGCCCTCAGCGGCGAATACATAGATATATTATGAGCAGGCGATGTGTTATAATAGGCGGCGCCAAGATCAGCCGCTATGATCTCATATCCGGCTATCTCAGGCCCGGCGACTTTAATATCTACTGCGACTGCGGCTTGAAGCACCGTCAGTCCCTCGGCGCTGTGCCGGATCTGATAGTCGGGGATTTTGACTCCTATCCGGCGCCGGCGGAGCTCATGTCCACCGGCATGTCCAAGACAGCGGCAAAATGCTCAGAAGATAAGGCTGACGATCGGCAGATCATCGCCCTGCCCCGTGAAAAAGATGATACAGACACGGTTTTCGCTGCAAAGGAAGCCCTGCGCAGGGGCTTTGACGATTTCCTGCTCATTGGGATGACAGGTCAGCGGATGGACCACACCCTTGCAAATTTATCTATCCTGCTCATGCTGGATTCGGCAGGGGTCAAGGCAGTAATGGCAGATGACTTCTCTCTGATGGAGATAGTCTCGGATGCTCCGGCATATATAGACAGCAGTTTTGAATATTTTTCCCTGCTGAACATATCCGGCACAGCTCGCGATATAACCATTGAAAATGCCAAATTTCCCCTGTCCGGCGGAGAGATCACCTGTGAATATCAATATGGCGTCAGCAACGAAGTGCTGCCCGGCATGACAGCCAGAGTCACCGTAGGAGACGGCAGACTGCTGCTGGTCAAAGTCTTTCACGGCTGACACCATAAAAAAGTTTCACCTTAGCTCAATACTCCAGCTCAGAGTGAAACTTTTTTATTGCATGGGAACGACCGTCCCGATCCATTTTTCCGGCAGAAATAAAAGCCCCTTCTCAGATATTCAGCGAGAAGATCTTCATCCCTGTGTTTGCGTTCTCACATCTGGTATCACATCATGTCCAGGCACTTGCATCCTCTGACGGTCACACCGTTTTCATCGGTATGGGAGCAGGCCCCGCACAGTCCTTCGCCGCAGCACATGGTACTGTGATTGGGCAGGATCAGCCTTTTTACGGCTGCCGTTCCTTTTTCCCCGGCGGGATCTCCGCTTCCATCCGCAGATACAGAACCTGCCGTGATCCTTTCCGGCAGGCAGGCTGTGATCCGTCCTGCAAAATACGGCGACACCAGCAGAAAAATGTTGGGTTCCCTGCCTGTGCTTTCAAGGCAATAGTCATAGTCATCTTTTATTTTTTCAGATATTGCCTTTATATCTGCTCCAAAATCCATTTCTTCCCGTTCCAGTTCACCTATGTACTCCGTCAGAAAACTGTCCGGAAGCTTGTGCCTGTCAAGGTAGAAGCTTGCCATTCCCGCCGTTATCCTGTCTTTTATGTTCAAGAAAGGCATAAGGGAAATCCCCTTTGCCGCCACTATGGAAAGCGCCTTCGGATCATATGACTGAATGTTCAGCAGGCCGTTGTGATAAGGTCCCTTTACCTTCCACACTGTGCCAACCGAAGTTCCTTTCATCAATCCCACTGTCTTGGGACCGGTTATATTTATGGCTATGGATATATGCCCTTCTGCTCCAGATGCGGCGGTACCGGTCCGGCTTTCCATCACGGACAGCGGGATCTGCCATCCATCGCTTTCCACCATCACAAAAGTCCCCGGATCATGGCATCTGACCGCATATGCAAAGGGAACCCTCAAAGTGACTGTGCTGAAACACGGCGAATGATCCCTGCGGCTGTCCACCGTAAAACACCGGGCTTTTTTAGAAGCAACAGGCCTTTTCCCCTGCTGGACATATTCCGTATAAGGGCAGGTTCCCTGCCATCCTGCCAGGCAGTCGCATCTGCCCGTCCGGATCATCCCGCATGTATAGCACTGTCCTGCTTCCATAAGGATGCAGGGGCATTTATCCGTTCCTCTGTCCATACATATATATGCCATAATATCCTCCTTTTTCTGTGAGATTTTATGCTCTGCCCTGTGGATTTATCCGGCAGCCTCAAAGCCATAGTCGAGCATCCCATATGCATCCTCAAACCAGTTATGATCGTTGAGTACCACTGCTATCAGGACCTTCCCGTCCCTTTCGGCGGAAGCGGCCAGAGTCCTTCCTGAAGCCTTGGTATAACCTATTTTTATACCATTTCCACCGTCATACTGGAAAAGAGTCTTATTCTTGTTGACATAGGATCTGCCTGTATCCTGGCTCTGCCAGCTTTCAGCGGAGACTATCCGGCGGAAGTCCTCCCTCTCCATAGCCGCTGCTCCGATGATGGCAAGATCTCTGGCTGTGGTATAATGTCCTTCATCATGCAGTCCGCTGGGATTGGTAAAATGAGTCGAACCGCAGCCAAGTGCGGCTGCCTTGTCATTCATCTTTTCCACAAAAGTTTCCATATCCCCGCCGCAGCATATGGCCACGGCAGCGGCCGCATCATTTCCTGACTGGAGCATCATGCCGTACAGCAATTCTTCCATGGTCACCTGCTGGCCGGCTTTAAGATAAACAGACGAACCTTCGAGCCCGGCGGCTTCGTCAGGTACCGTCACACGGCTGTCTTGCCCGGCCCCGATCTCCTCCAGTGTCTCCAGAGCGACAAGGGCAGTCATGATCTTTGTGGTGCTGGCAGGGTACAGTTTTTTATCAGCATTTTTCTCAAAAAGCACGGTTTTGTCTTTTGTATCTATCAATATCGCTCCTTCGGCGCCAAGTACAAGATCAGCACTATCATGTATATTTTTCCCTTCATGCGGTGACGCGGCTTTAGCAACTAAAGCCGCATCACCGGGAGGTTCCTCTTCCTCCGGTTGGTCGGTGATCCTGGATCCCAGGATTTCTGCTGTTCCTGCGGCAAGGCCAATGATCAGGCATATGACCGCCGCTGTTTTCATTTTTCTGTTCATAAAAAAACTCCCTCTCAACATTTTACTGTAGAAAGGAAGTTATATTCCACAATCTTAAATTTCTATCATTATCTGCCCGTCGTCGATCCTGTCGTCTGCAGCTTCGGCATCGTCTCCGTAATCGCCTGACACTATGCTTTCGATGTCGTCGATCTGGGGCAGGTCTTTGATGGAAGAAAAGCCGAAGTTCTGTAAAAATATATCTGTCGTGCCGTAGAGGATGGGCCTCCCTACCGAATCCGACCGGCCTTTTTCGCATATCAGTTCTTTTTTCAGCAGTCCGTCCACCACCCGGTCACATCGTATTCCCCTTATGGCTTCTATCTCGCCTTTTGTCACAGGCTGTTTGTATGCGATGATGGCCAGCACTTCAAGGGCCGACTGGGAAAGGCGTTTGGTCTTGACCGGAGTGCAGAGTTTCTTCACATAATCTGCGTTTTCTTCTCTGGTGACAAACTGGAAGGACTGGTTGATACGGCGTATGACTATGCCGCGGCCTTCCTGTTCATATTCCTGCTGAAGCTCTGTGAAATACTCTATGGCTTCCTGCCTGGTTATATTGAACACATCTGCCGCAGCCTTGGCTTCAAGCGGCTCTCCCCATGTGAAAAGCATTGACTCAAAGGCAGACTTTATGGTCTTTTTACTGCTCATATTTGAATTCTCCCTCGTTTATCTTCTCTCCCGCTTCTACTTCTATGTCGCCGTAAAGCACTTTCTGGCTCAGGTTTACGACCCTTTCCTTGGCCATTTCCAGCAGGGAGACAAAGGTTATTATGGTATCATACTTGTCTTTTTTATCAGGGACCAGTTCCCTGAAGTCAAATACATGGCCTATCCTTTCCCGCAATCTGCCCGCAATATATGTTATGCGGTTTTCCATGGAAACCTTTTCCCTGTTTATCCTCGTATACTGACGGCGTACCGCCTCAAGTTTCTGCTTTTTCTCTATGAAAGCCGAAAAGGCTCCCGCAAACTGCCTAATGTCAAGCGCCAGATATTCGTCCGGATTTTCTGTAAAGCACGATATATCCTCCTGAGGCTTGGAAAATATCCTTCCTGCCCGTTCTTCCTGTTCCTGGAGGATTTCAGCAGCTTTCTTAAACCGCTTGTATTCCAGCAGCCTGGTGACCAGCTCTGTCCTGGGGTCGTCTTCTACCGTCATCTCCCCGGCTGCATTGATGCGAGGCAGGATCATCTTGGACTTTATCTCGATAAGGGAAGAAGCCAGCACCATAAATTCAGTGGCGACATTTACATCCATTTCCCTCATGGTCCTGATATATTCCAGGTACTGTTCTGTAATGCTGCTTATCTCTATATCATATATGCTCATCTGGGCGTTTTCTATCAGATATACCAGCAGGTCAAAAGGCCCTTCAAAGGTTTGTATCTTTACTTTGTAACTCATTGCTGGTTTTTACTCTCCTGTCGGTTGTAATAGAGCAGGGCCCCGACGACTATGATGCACCCGGCCGCTTCATAGATTTCCGGTATCTGCCCCAGAAAGATCACTGCCATTATGGTCGCGAATACCGCATCTGCCGTTTCCCATGTGGACACATAAAGGGAGCTTACATGGCCTATGCACATGTTGAAAACAGCATGGGAACCTATCTGGCATACAAAGGCCATGACGATAAGATAGACATAATCCATTGGCCTGTAACCCAAAAGTTCTGTACCGCTTGCGATATTGCCGATGATAAAGCATATCCAGCATGAAGCGAACACCAGCAGCACATACAGTCCTCCGTCCACTCTTTTCCTGACCTCATCGCCCATGGCAAAATACAGTCCCATAAATACAGCAGCAAAAAATGCGAAGATGTTTCCTGTAATGTTTCCTCCTGCAAAAGTGCTGTAATCGGCTCCCATGATAAGGACTCCTCCAAGCAGAGCCACTATTATGGCAAGCACAGATCTGAGGCTGACCTTCCTGCGGTAGACAAATACCGTTACTAAGAGGACCACCAGAGGATGCAGGGCGGCAAGGACCGAAGCGCTGGCCACATTGGTCAGCTTGACCGCATTGAACCACGAAAAATAATGGCCGAAAAGAAATGCTCCTGAAATAAAACAGAGTATGTAGTCTTTTTTGCTTATCCCTTTGAGTTTGTGCCTTTTCTCCCGGTCAGCCACTGCAGGGATGATGAAGAACGGCAGCGCTATGGCAAGTCTCCAGAACCCTATGGCAAGGGCCGGAGCTGTTATCAGATTGCCCAGTATGCCTGAGGTGGAACCGAAGATAACGGCTACCACCGTGGCTATCTTGGCATGTTTTGCTATGAAATTGTCTTTTTGTCCAATCCTCTCCATCTGGAAAACACCTTATTTTTTCATCAACTTTCTCAAATTTTCGCTAAAAGGCGGTCTTATCACACCTTTTTCGGTTATTACCGCCGTTATATACCTGTGATCTGTCACATCGAAAGCCGGATTATATGTTTTTATGCCTTCCGGCGCCATTGGCTTCTTGTACCACATCTTATATATCTCATCCCCCTGGCGGAGCTCGATATTTATGTGGTCGCCGTCCGGCGTATCCATGTCTATGGTGGAAGTTGGCACGAACATATAGAAAGGTATGCCGTACTCTTTGGCAAGTATCGCAACTCCCGAAGTGCCTATCTTGTTGGCTCCGTCCCCGTTGGCGGCCATCCTGTCGCAGCCCACCACCACAGCGTCTATCCAGCCTTTTTTCATAACAGACGACGCCATGTTGTCACATATCAGTGTAACATCCACTCCTGCCTTGTTCAGTTCCCATGAAGTCAGGCGGGCTCCCTGGAGCAGAGGTCTGGTTTCGTCGGCAAATACCTTGAAGCCATATCCCCTTTCCTGTCCTAAATATATGGGTGCAAGACATGTTCCGTATTTGGCGGTGGCTATGGTCCCGGCATTACAGTGGGTCAGTATCCCCATTCCCGGTTTGAGGAGGGAAAGCCCGTATTCACCCATGGCTTTGCAGGCCGCCACATCTTCGTCATGGATCCTTACGGCCTCAGTCCTGAGCAGTTCCTGTGCGGCTTCCACAGTCAGGTCTTGACGGTCTTTTATGACCGAAAACATCCTCTTCAGCGCCCAAGCCAGATTGACAGCTGTCGGCCTGGCGCTTTCCAGGTATTCCGCACTCTTTTTCACATGTTCCCTAAAACCGGCCATGTCCTTTCCGCTGAAGCTGAGAGAGTCTGCATACAGCCCGTAAGCTGCGGCCACCCCTATGGCAGGAGCGCCTCTCACCTTCAGGTGGTAGATCGCGTCCCACATATCTTCTTTGGTCTGTATCTCTATGTATATTTCCTCTCCGGGCAGTTTCGTCTGATCCAGGAGAGCAAGTTTTTTCCCGTCAAATCTGACCGGCGCCATATCAAACAGCGCCGCTTTCTGTGTATCCATATACAATCCTTTCAAGATATTGCAGATATTCTGAATAGATCAGGATAGGTTCTCCGGTGTAAAGGTCAGTGGCTCCTGCCACCTCCTCAAAATCAGGAGCTCCCATAAAATCAACGACTACTGCTGCGCAGTCTGCATCGTCATATTCAAAGAAGAAGTCCGGGATACCTGTAACATAATCAAAGTATCCGCTGACATTATAGATCCCCATTGAATATAAAAGATAACATGTATTGTCAAACAGATCACCCTGGGCGTATTCATCGGTTCCTTCGCCCCAGATGACATCATCACGATTGCCGCTTATGGCGCTTGTATCAAGGCCCTCGTAAAAGTCTATCCCAAAGCACATGCTCTGCGCATCATCTATTGCTTCCTGCTCTTCTACCGTGACCGTAGAAGTGACGGCTCCGTAATCATAGCCCTCTTCCATGAAGGCGTCTGTTATTCCCTGCCTTACCTCGTCAAAGATGCTGCTCCCTATGACAGAAGCCACTCCGACCAGCACCACGCCTGCAATGATAACGATGATCGCAACGATCTTTCCTGTATTCCTTTTTTCAGAATGGGGATATACCCTTTTGCCGGTATGGGCTTCGGCTCTCATGGCCTTGGCCTGGTGAGACTTCCTGGCGGTCTGCTTCTCTGCACGGAAATCATCATAGTCGTGAAGTTCTTCCTTGGTGTCGTTTCCCTCCCGGTTTTCTATGTAATCTTTAAACCGCTCAAAGGCCATTTTTTTCTGGCCTTTGCTGACAGGCGGCGCACTTCCGGTCAGCACTTTGTACGCCATGGTCACTTCGCTTATCTTTCTCCTGGCGTACAGCGGATCATCTCCGTAATCTGATGAACGGAGCTTTGCGATCCTTGTCTCGTAAGCGGCTTCGATCTGGTCACGGGTGGGTTCTCCTACCAGACCGAGGATCCTGTAATAATATCGTTTGTCCATGTCTTACCTCTGGGCATTTTGATCAAAATATGGCGGCTTGTTTTATGGCCATATTATAACATATCCGTTACCAAAAGGAAAGTGCAAGCCTTATGACAATAAAGCCTGTGAACATCAGCGATCCCATAAGCGGATCTGCCCCGGAGCCAGAAAAAAGGTACATGATCCCGGTCAGCATCAGTGCTGCGGCTGCATCATATATTTCTGACAGCCTCTTTACCCTCTTTAGCTTCTCTGCCATCTTTCTGCCTGCTTTAAACAGCTTTTCTATGCGCAGCAAGTCGTTGTCAGGGACTTCTGCATCTGCGGCCCCGCCCGGACCGATGGCCATGGAGACCTGCGCCCCCATCCCGATGACTGCTTTAGGAGTCTCTCCCATAAAGGCGGCCGTCTTGCCTTGGGCTTCCAGATCAGCCATCAGGCTGCGCTTGCTTGACCTTGACTGTCCGGAATACACCGTCCCTATTCCTGCCTTTCTGCCCACTGAGTCTGCGGTCAGCCTGTCATTTTCAGAAAACATCACCGTTCCTATCCCCATGGCTCCTATCATCGTCATGGCCTCTGCTGCTGTGGGGTTCAGCTTTTCTTCCACTGAGACCATCCCCAGGATTTTTTCATTATCGCATATGAGTACCGGTATCCTTCCCATCCGCCGGATCATATCAGCCCGCTCCGCCGCTTCCGGCCAATGGCCGTCTTTTCTCGGCGCCCCTTTTATCTGGGTAGGTTTTCCGATAATGTATCTCGTGCCGTTTTCTGAGATCTCGATCCTTTTTCCTGCCGGTCCTTTACGGTTATCCTCGGCGGTGTTGAACAGATGCAGGATATGCTGCTCATCCATATGGGAAAAAGTCCAGATTTCGGTGACGATCCTTTCATCCAGGGTGACTATGTTTTTTTGTTCCAATATAAGAGTGTCGGTCTTTCCGATGTTTTTAACTATTTCTTCTGTAACATCATCATCTGAGCTGCCTCGCAGTTTCGTCCCTGTTTCTCTGATCTGCCTGAGAGCTTTCCTGAATGCCAGTTTTTTTTCGCATACGAGATCTGCCCCGCATACTGCGGCCATAAGTGCCGCGCCATGCAGCAGCCCCTGTTTCCACTGTATGCTGCCGTTTGCACCCGTCACGATCATCCACGCCAGAAGAACTGTCAATCCGGCGCCGGCAAATATCAGCGCCCATCTGCCCTTTGGCCTGAATCCCCTGCCGCTGTCTTCTTTCTTTTCAGGAGCGATCAGATCAGCTGCAAGTCCTGACAGAGATACCGCAGCCAATACCGCTCCTCCGCAGCCGGGCGCAAGCGCTGCGGCCGACAATATGACCGCCAGTGACGGCAGCAGGTTCTCATCTGCTTTCTTTGCCGACAATGCGGCTGCACAATCCAGGAACATTTTATAGTTTATTGCCGCAGCGGCAGCCAGTAATGCCATTTTCCACAGCAGCGGCATAGAAAGGGCATACATTAAAACTGTCAGGACTATGGTCATGACAAAACGGGCGCCATTGACGGCAAGGGGATATTCTCTGAACATATTTATCATTTCTTTGAGTTTTTCCATGAAAATTTCCTCATCTGCGTTATTGCTATCTTTTCCAAATTGAAATATACTTGTATCATAGGTGATCTTATGTTCACTCATTATGATTTTACTATTTATTTGTATCCCACAGAAAAATGACTTTATGCAGATTTTGTGAATTTAGCAAAAGGAGGCCAGAAAATGAAATTTTACATCGTAGACGCTTTTACGGAAACACTTTTTGGAGGAAACCCGGCCGGCGTAGTCATCCTTCCTGATGGCGCAGATTTTCCGTCAGATGAGGTCATGGTCAAGACAGCCGCCGAACTCCGGTATTCTGAAACAGCCTTCATAAGGCGTCTGAACGAAAGTGAATTTAACATCCGTTACTTTACTCCGGCAGCTGAGGTAGAGCTCTGCGGCCATGCCACCATCGGTTCCTTTAAGGCTCTGCTGGATGGCGGTTATATCAAGGACAACAGCAGATACATGAATCACACTCTTTCCGGAGACCTTAACATTGATGTGAGAGACGGATTTGTCCTGATGGACATGGCTTCGCCTGTAAAGATAAATGAAATTTCCGACGAGGCAGCCCTTGAGGAGCTGTATTCGATCATGGGGCTGGACTATAAAGACCAGAAGGCTAAAGGTGTGGACCTGCTGCCTCAGATGATCTCAACCGGACTTCCTGACATTATGATGCCTGTAGCCTCTCAGGCGGATCTTGAGGCCATATCGCCTGATTTTCCGGCTCTGTCCAAACTGTCGGAAAAGTATGAAGTCGTAGGAGTCCATGCCTTTACCACAGACTGCCAGGAGGGTACGACTTGCCATGTAAGGAACTTTGCTCCTCTGTATGATATTGATGAAGAAGCGGCCACCGGAACTTCCAACGGCGCTCTGACTTATTACGGATACCTGAACGGTTTTGTCAGGAGCGGAGACGACTGCCGCTTTGTTCAGGGTGAAAAGATGGACAGACCATCTGTTATCCTCAGCCATATCGAGGCAGACGGAGACAAGTGCACCATACAGGTAGGCGGCAGTGCCGTGATGCTGGCCGAAGGAGACATAAAACTATAGGGGCTTTGCGGCCCGCCGCAGACAGACATTTGTCCTGCGGCTTTCCATACCAAAGAAAAATCCAGCAGGGGCATTGCCTGCTGGTTTTTTTAAATTTCGCTGCATCCCGTCTGCCCTGCCGCTGCCAGATGCAAACGGCCTGTATCAGTCCCGCAGCTTATTTTATCACGATCCTGTGGGATGTATCTTCATCATAACCGCATACATATACTTCATGCCCAAGAGCTATAAGCGCCTGGATATAAGGGTCTTTTTCTATATCCTTTGATCTGGACTGATTGCTCCCTATGACACCGGCTCCTGCCCTGTTCTTGTGATTGACCAGTACCTTGTAATATTCTCCACTGGTCCAGCGGTCCATATATTCTTTGTCCGCTTCTCCCCCTTCGATCCTGGCGGCAAATGTACCTCTCTGGGGAGTGTTGACCGTTTCTCCCGGAAGCATGAAATGGGAGATAAGATCATCCAGTTCCCCTTCTTCGGCCATTTCTTTGACCAGCTCTATGGCCACAGGGGAGGTGGCTGATGACTGATAGCCGATGAGGTTTCCCTCATTATCAGTCACCGGTTTAAGTCTGCGGTATACAGCAGATAAGTCGGAAAGGAGCCTGCCTTCATCGCCGTCCAAAAAGAACATACAGTTTGTACCGCAGCGCTCAGGTTTTAATTTTTTATCTCTTCTGACAGATTCGATCACAAAATCCGTTTCTTTTACCAGGGCCGCCTGTATGTAAACATTTTCTCCGATCACCTTTTTGATGGTTTCTCTGTCGGCAGTGGTGTTTACGATCTCCTGACGGTCCTGTATGGTGCCTGGGTAAGTATTGTCAAAGACTTCACTGGTTGAAACATATAACATGATTATCCCTCCTTTGTTATAAGGATACTATATTGTTATTTTTTTGTCAATACTTTTCCCGAAATTTTTGTTATTTTTTTATCAATAGGGCGCATATGCATGTAAAAAAAGGCAAAAAGAGAAAACCGGCAGATCATATGATCTGCCGGACATTGGCCTTTGCCCTGATGTCTGTATTTTCTTTTATTTCTTCCACAGGCCGTGGAGATTGCACCATGCGTATGCTGCCACAAGCTTGTCTCCATCTGCAAGGACAAACTGCACCTGCGGCTTCTGTCCGGCCTTGAGATATTTTCTCTGCACACCCTGCTCTGTTTCAATGGCAACCCATCCGATGTAATGTTCTTCGACCATAGGATGTTCCACATCGCCCACGGTAACAGTCACCTTGTCACCTTCACATACAACTGCCGGAACATGCTTTTCGGCAGCAGCGTCTACAGAACCGGCTACCAGTTCTTTCATCTTTTCTCCGCAGCAGACTACAGGAACTCCTTTGTCTACCACTTTTTCAACGATATTTCCGCAATGTTCGCAAACATAAAATTTCATCTTTTGTACCTCCTGCTTAGTCATTTATTATATTATTCCCCCAATATAAGAGTTTAAACATCTAACTTGCCTTCAAAGGGACGATTGCGAAAACCTGCCGCACTTTTGAGCTTTTGCCTTATCTCCTCCGAAACACTTGTTACCTCTGTGTAAAACTCGGCCGAAGATGTCCGCAGAGCCCCGTCCCCCAAGGCGGCCATCTGCACCATCCTGTCAGAAGTAACCACACGCACTTGATATTTTCCCCTCAGTTCGTATACGGCCTTTTCTATGAACTTGTCGGCAGTCTCCGCTTCTCTGGTAAATATCGCGCTCAGCATTCCGTACCTTACTGTTGAGCCTGTCCCACCGCTGACTTTATAGCTGTCAAAGACAGCTATGGTCCTGATATTTTTATATGAGCTGTAATTTTCCATTATTTCCAGAAAAGCTTCCCTTGCAGAATCCAGATTGGCCGCCGCCAGTTCTTTCAGCTCTTCCCATGCGAATATCACATTGTATCCGTCTATCAGCAGCAGCTGGTCTTTTTTCCGGTCTTTGTCCCTGAGAGGAGGCAACGGGCTTTCTGCCGGACGAGGCGGGCGGCTGCCGCGGCTTTTCTGACTGCGCCGGATTGCCTCATCCCGCTTGCTCTTTCCGTATGTGCGCAGAAAGATCGCATTCAGTTTTTCATCGGTGGCATGCGTCTCCTCCGGTCTTGATATATCCCTGTCCACATTTGCTGCATGGCCTGCGGAAAGAGTTTCCGGCTTTATATGGGCTGATCCATCAACCTTGTCCCAGCTCACATATATGGCTCCGCCTTTTTCACAAAAAACAGATCCTGTAGGATTGTCCAGGTCCCTTTCTGAGTCGTAAGCTTTTTCCTTCACTATGCGTTCCTGATCGGCACATGGTCCGTAACCGGAAAAGGTCAGGGAGATTTTTCCTCTTCCGCCCGTATAGGCAGATAATTGTACTGGATAGTCCTGCAAAAGAGCCACAGGTCCTGTCCCCTCCACCGTTGATGCCGATCCGTCCTGTGATGTCTGCGGCAGGCCGGTGCAGGCTCCCATCCTGTGAAGGTCTGCCAGAAGGCGTCCGGAATTTATGGCCGGGACTTCTATGGTAAAATCGTACATGGGTTCCAGCAGTATGCTCTCAGCTTTTTTGAGCCCCTGTCTGACGGCCCTGTAAGTTGCCTGCCTGAAATCACCGCCTTCTGTATGTTTCAGATGGCCTCTCCCTGCTGTCAGGGTGATCTTCATATCGGTTACAGGCGATCCTGTCAGAACACCCAGGTGTTCTTTTTCTGCCAGATGTGTCATGATGAGCCGCTGCCAGTTACCGTCCAGTTCATCCTCGCTCACAGCCGAACAGAAAACCAGCCCTGCTCCTCTTTCCAACGGTTCAAACAGCAAATGGACCTCCGCATAATGTCTCAGAGGTTCAAAGTGGCCTATACCTGTAACAGGAGAGGCTATGGTCTCTTTATATATGACTGTGCCTCTGTCAAACTCAATATCGAGGTCAAACCGGTCCTTTGCCATGCGTTTGAGGATCTCCAGTTCCAAAGTACCCATGGCGCTCACCTTCATTTCCCCTGCCCGTTCATCCCACCTGATATGGAGAGCCGGATCCTCTTCACCAAGCTGTGAAAACCTTTCCATGGCCTGAGCCGGATCTGTTCCCTGGGGCAGTATCATCCTGTATGTTACGGCGGGCTCCATCAGCGGTACCGCTGTACCTGTTTCCGCCCCCAGTCCCTGGCCTGCATATGTATGCGAAAGCCCTGTCACGGCGCACACCTGCCCTGACCGGACTTCTCCCGCCGGCACATATGAGCCTCCTGAATACAGGCGTATCTCATCGGCTTTTTCTTCCCAGCCGTTTCCTCTGATGATGTCCTTGCTCTTCAGGCTGCCTCCTGTGATCTTTATGTGGGTCTGGCGCACGCCTCTTTTGTCTCTGGATATTTTATACACACGGGCTGAAAAAACATCACCATATGACGGCCGCGGACCGTAGGTCTCAATGGCTTTCAGCAGTTCTTCCACACCCTGGTCTCTAAGGGCAGAGCCGAAAAAAACAGGAAAGGCTTTTCTTCTTTCTATGGCGGCAATGATACCGCTTTCTGATATCTGGCCTGTCTCCAGATAGTCCTCCATCATCTCCTCTGTGCAGCAGGCCAGATCTTCCGTATCAGCAGGTCCTTCCTTTTCAAAAGCAACGAATCCGGGCCCGAAATCTTTTTTCAGCTCAGCCAGGACCCTGTTCCCGTCGCTTCCCTCCCTGTCCATCTTGTTGACAAAGACAAAAACAGGGATACCATATGCCTCCAGCAGCTTCCAGATGGTCCTCGTATGGCTCTGCACACCGTCAGGCCCGCTGACTATGAGTATGGCCAGATCAAGGACAGATAGTGTCCTTTCAGCTTCAGCACTGAAATCAGCATGTCCGGGAGTGTCAAGCAGTGTCACTTCCCTCGTTCCCGTGAGGAATCGGGCCTCCTTTGAAAAAACAGTTATCCCCCTTTCCCGTTCTACCGTACCGTTATCGAGAAAGGAGGTGCCGTGATCCACTCTTCCCAGCTTCCTTATGGCACCAGTCCTGTAGAGGATGGCTTCTGATAAAGTTGTCTTTCCGGCGTCCACATGAGCCAGCAGTCCCATGCAGAGAGGACTTGTTTCGTTTTTTTCTCTGGCCGGTCCGTCCATAAGATTTCCTCCGTAAAATAAGCTTCTTAAAAAGTATATCTTGCGCATTTCCGTCCGTCGAGATGTCCGGCCGGACAGGCGCCTGTCCGCAGCTCATATTTCTATGGCCTTTTCTCCGAGGATCTGCGCATCCTTATCATCGTGGGTTATGAGGATGACTGTTTTTCCTGCGGAAACCCTATTCCAGAGCCGCCTGATTATGCGCTCCTTCAGTTCCTTATCAAGTCCGCGGAAAGGCTCGTCCATCACCATCACATTGGAGACTGCCAGAAATGTCCTGCCGAGAGCCGCCCGGTGTTTCATTCCTCCGCTCAGCTCTTCCGGCAGCTTCCAGAGAGAATCGCCAATCTCCAGCGCACGGGCCATTTCTATCACCTTATCTTCTGCCGTCATGCTGCCTGATGCCTTGCTTTCTCCGTCACGGAGAAGTCCAAGGGCCATGTTGTCATATATATTCAGCCATGGCAGCAGCCTGTCCTCCTGAAACAGAAAAGAGAGTTCCGCTCCAGGACCGATCGTGATACTGCCTCCATCGGGCCTTTCAAGGCCGGCGGCCAGCCGTGCCACAGTGGTCTTTCCGCGGCCTGACGGGCCCATCAGCAAGGTTACCTTGCCGCTGTCAAAGAAAGCGTTAAAATCGTCCAGGACCTTCTGTCCTTCAAAGGCCTTGGTCACGCCCGAAAAAACAATGGCAGGAGCTCTGCCGCCTTCATCGGGGCATCTTCCATATACATCGGGATCTGCCTGCCTTTGCCGTCCTCTTCTGATGTGGAGTCTGCTCCCTTCGTATCCCGAAGGAACTGACCTTCCCATCAGAAGCCCGATGATCTTTTCCATTGCCAGGCTCAGGACGACTATCACCAGAATATATGCAAACAATACGGGAGTCTGCAGATAGTATTTGGAATTCATCATTTCATATCCAAGGGAGTACTTGGGTATCGAAAGGACCTCGGCGGCGACCACCGCTTTCCAGCTCATACCGGCTATAAGCTGCACAGCCGACATTATATATGTCCTTATACCGGGAAGATATATGTATCTTGCCTTTTCCGCAGAAGTCAGATCGTAGATATATGCAAGTTCAAGGAATTCCTCGCTGGTGGAATCAAGGCCTGCCAGGATATTGGTGTATACTATCGGAAAGCACATCAAAAAGCATACTATGACTGCTACCCAGTCGGCAGATGCCAAAAGGATCACATAAATGATTATGGCCATTACCGGCACAGCCTTGAAAAATCCCACCGGCAATGTAAGCAGGCTCCTGAGCATGTCTTTCCTGTAGGACAGCCAGGCGCACAGGCTCCCCAGTACAAAGGAAAGGGCCATGGCAGACAGGCATCTGAACAGGGTCCAAAGGATGTTGAGATAAAACTCAGTCTCTCCGGTCAGGGAAAACAGAGCCGTTACCGTCTCCCACGGCCCCGGAAGTATCAGCGGCTTGTCTACAGCCACAGACGCAGCCTGCCAGATGACAAGCCAAAACAGGCAGACTGCTGTCTGCCTGCCCTTTGACTTTTTATGATGTTTTTTATTGGTAATATAAGTTTTCATCCGGCAATGCCCCTCCTACAGAAGCAGGGTCCATATCATAAAGAGTCTGATTGAAAGTCTTTAGCATTTCAATCCCTTCTGCCACATTATCTCCTGTATAGAGGACAATGTGACAGTTAGGGATAGCTGCTTCAGCTATGGCTTCATCGCCGATGAAACCATGTTCAACTATGGCTTTGGCAGCTTCCGCAGGTGAATCGTTGACATAATCCACAGAAGCCTGCAGATCGCTCAGCAGCACTTTCAGGTCATCGCTCCTCTCTTCGGCAAATGATCTTGTGGCTACAAGGACTCCCATCGGGAGCTGCTGTCCGGTGGCCTCTTCCCACAGCTCATTGAGGTCGAACAGCTTTGTCACACCTTCCTGTCCCTGTGCAAGGGCTGTTGAAACAAAAGGTTCAGGAATCATGGCGATGGTCCCCTCCTGGCTTAGGAGCTGTGTGTTCACCTCGGAATGGTTGGCAACCCACTGGACATTGACATCTTCATAAATGGTCAGTCCGTTGTCCTGAAGGACTTTCTGCAGGACATATTCAGGCGTGCCTCCCTGTCCGCTGGCGATAATGGTCTTTCCTGCCAGATCGGATACTTCCTGGACATCAGCATTGTTTCCGAGGATCTGGAGCATGCCCAGGGCTATAGGGCTTACCGCAACTATATCTCCCTCAGTCTTGTTATATAAGACTGCTGCCAGGTTGGACGGCACAGCGGCAACATCCACTTCTCCGTTGATGATCTTGGCTGTTATGTCTGTCGGAGCCTGATAAGTCGTAATGGCATATTTATCTTCCATGTCCATCAGATCCACCATGGCCATGCCCGTCGGTCCGTTGAGGGCCGCTATGTTGACGGTCTGGCTCACTGTTGAGGGAACTTCTTCTGAACTGCAGGCTGTGAACATGGTCAGTGCCATTGCAAGTATCAGACCCAGAGTTAATATTTTTTTCATCTCAGTACCTCCTCATTATCTTTGTACATGTGTCCGGGAGATTTATCCGGCACATCTTACGCTTTAGAATATATGGTTTTGGTACTGACTCCTTCTATAGCCCCAAGCTTTCCGGAAAGGGCGCTTATGGCGTCCATTGGTCCGTCCATGGCAACGCTTATGATAGATATATGCTTCGTTTCGTGGGGGATCCCCATGCGTCCGATAATATATTCCCTGTATTGATGAAGCAGAGCATTGATCTTTTCAGCCGCTTCGATATCTTCCACTATTATGCTCAATACTGCTACTCTTGTTTCCACTCTTTACACCTCCTTTCCCATAAAACAGGTGCCGGTCATGGCCGGCACCTCCGCTTTCTTTTTTACAAGCCTTTCCCCTCAGAAAACCTTCGGGTGTCAGTACCGATGTTTTTTCTCTTATCCCTGTCTTACTCTCCTGACGGTCCGTCACCTTCTGCCTCATCTTTGCATTTTTCTCTGATCTGCGGCATCATATGGCGCGAGTCTGTCAGGAATATATATATATACATGAATGTTATGGCCATCAGTCCGCCCATTTCCACATAGAGCCCGCGGCTGAAAAGTACCGCTGCCACTCCCATTATGGCGGTCATGCCGTACAGCATGAGGGTGGCTCTCCTCTGGCCGTAACCCAATTTCATGAGCCTGTGATGCAGATGTCCCTTATCTGCTGTCATTATGGGCTTTTTGTTCACCAACCTGCGAAGTATGGCAAAGAGCGTGTCAAAGATTGGAACTCCCAGCACCAGTACAGGGATTATCATGGACATGAATGCCGCACTCTTTACAGTACCTGTTACTGACAGTGACGCCAGCATAAATCCCAGATACAGGGAACCTCCGTCTCCCATGAATATCTTTGCCGGATAAAAGTTGAACGGCAAAAATCCCAGACATCCTCCTGCCAGTGCCAGCATTGCACCGGCGGTCTCATAGGTGCCGTGGATATATGCGGCATATGCGATGCACAGCGAGATTATCGCAGATGTGCCGGCCGCCAGTCCGTCAAGCCCGTCTATGAGGTTGATGGTGTTGGTTATCCCCACTATCCACAGGACTGTGATCAAAAAGCACCATACATCTCCAAGCTGGCTGTTTCCTTCACCGAAATAGTTGGTGATGAAGGTGATCCTGATGTCCTGCATATACATAAGTATTGCCACCAAAGTCTGCCCGGCAAACTTTATTTTTGGATCAAGATCTTTAAGATCGTCTATTATCCCAAGGATATATATGAGCACGCCGCCCAATACTATGGTGGTTATCTGATGGTCAAAGTTCAAAAAGATCAGCATCGCCACAGAACTGCCGGCAAATATGGCCAATCCTCCAAAGCGCGGCATGGCGTGGTCATGCATGCGCCTGCTGTCCTTTGGTATATCCATAGCTCCGATCTTTGGTGCAAGCCTGATGGCCATAGGCGTGACTGCCGCCGCAAGACCGCATGCAACCAGAAAAGTTACCAATAGTGTGTCGTACATTATCCCGAAGACTCCTTTACTCTTTCGGCAGTTTTTCTATCTTTAAACCTGCTTCATCAAGGATTGATGCTGCCAGTTGGTCAGGATATCCTTCTCTGATGACTATTCTCGTTATCCCTGCGTTTATTATCATCTTGGCGCATATGGCGCACGGCTGATGGGTTATATATATCGTCCCGCCTTCGATGCTGTTTCCCATGGCCGCAGCCTGTATGATAGCATTCTGTTCGGCATGCAGGGCCATGCACAGTTCATGTCTCTGCCCGGACGGCACATTGAGCTGCTGTCTCAGGCAGCCTCCTCTGTCCTCACAATGCATTATTCCCCGCGGCGCACCATTATATCCGGTAGCTATAGCTCTCCTGTCTTTTACGATGACTGCACCCACATGCCTGCGCATGCAGGTGGAACGCTTGGCTGTAAGCTCTGCCATTTCCATAAAATATTCATCCCAAGATGGTCTGTCCATTGCCATATCTCCTGTAAATATACATCAGCAATATTTATCCGGTATTTCCGTATTCAATAATATATCTCAGCCAGATACAGGCCTCCGGCCGGGGCCTTATGGCCTGCCGCAGCTCTGTCCCTTGCGTTTATGATCTGCGCCATGTCTTGGGGCCGCCTCTTTCCCATGCCTATTTCTGTCAATGTACCGGCGATGATCCTGACCATATTGTACAGAAATCCGTCACCGGTTATTTCCATTATAACATCGTCTCCCTGCCTGTATATGTCGAGAGTGTGAACGGTCCTGACCGTAGTGAGCCTTGGCTGCCCGCCGGCGGACTGGAATGATGCGAAGTCATGGGTTCCTGTCACGGCCTGGGCCGCCTTTTTCATGGCCTCTTCATCCAGCGGCTTGTCCACATTGTAGCAATATTTTCTGCGGAAAATGTCTCCGTATTTTTTATTTTCAATTATATATCTGTATTTCTTTCCCCTTGCATCAAAGCGGGCATGAAAATCAGCTCCGACTTCTGCTGCCTCAATTATCCTGATGTCTCCCAGGACGGCACCGTACCGGCCGCCGCCGGCAAGGATATTGTTCAGGGCCGGCCTGATGTTTTCGGTGGGTATTCCAAAATCACCTTTAAATGAAGCTCTCTGCCCCAGGGCATGTACCCCGGCGTCTGTACGGCTTGTACCGTTTATCTGTATTTCGCATCCGCATATGCGGCTGAGCGCCTCTTCTATCTCTCCCTGAACGGTCCTGACATGGGGCTGTCTCTGCCATCCTGAAAACCCGCTGCCATCGTATTCTATGGTAAGTAAGATATTTCTTTCCATGATCCTGTGACCTTTCCGGCCTGTGCCCGTCATCGAGGCCAGGCTTTCCTTCTGCCGCTTACGGCCTAGGCAGCTCTATCTGCTTGTTTTCTTTTGATCGTCTGTATAAAGTGAACTTACGCCCTATGGCCTGTACGAACTCGGCCCCCAGCCGGGCGGCGACATCGTTTGCCACATCTTTCGGAGTCAGGTCGCAGCCTTCTTGCAGTTTAATCTTTACCAGTTCTCTGGCCTCAAGGCACATATCTATTTCTTTTACCACATTTTCCGTTACTCCTGCCTTGCCGATATACACAGCAGGATCTATATTGTGAGCAAGGCTTTTGAGAAAACTTCTCTGTTTGCTTGTTATCATTGTTTTTCCTTTCTTACAGGTATGCCATTATATTATAACCTATTCCGTGCAAAATGACCAGATAAATCGATGAAGATATGGCCACATAAGGGATCAGCGGCCGCTGCTGCCGCCGTTTTGCCTTTTTGCGCATAAGGAGCCAGGCCATATGGATGGCGCACAGGAATGTGGAAAGTATAAAGACCGAAAGTATCCCGTCCACACCTGTGCAAAGTCCCAGAGCTCCGAATACCTTTATGTCTCCACCGCCCAAGGCCGCTCTTCTGTAAATTATCCTGCCCAGAAGGGCTGTGACCAGCATAACTCCAAAACCTATGAGCCCGCCCCAGACTCCTTCATAAGGGCCTCCGTCATGGTATGGCACAAATCCTACTGCCGCTACCATAAGAAGTATGACCAGCTGATCCGGGACTATCATGTATCTGGCATCGGCTATGGCCATCTCCGTAAGTATCCAGCATGTTATCATGGATATGAGAGCATATCCCGGATCATCCATGGCCATCTTTATGGAGGCCATGACAAAAAGGCAGGAGAAAAAATATTTCCACGGCCAGCTGTTTATCCTCTGCCTCGTCGGATGAGCCAGCTCTTCATCCGGTTCTTTTCCATATTCGCACAGCCATTTTCCCGGCATCCTGTTGAAAAACACCACTGCGCTGTTTCCCAGCATGATCCCGGCGGCAATGGCTGCAGCGCATGTGACCATAATCCGTATGTATTCCAAAATATCCCCCCTGTTTATACATATCTGTCTGTATATGCGTATCTGTCCCTGTCAGCAAAAGGCGCCCGCTGCCTTCTGGCCTCCGGACGCCTGTACTGTACCTTCTGCTTTCATCAGATCCCGCATGACATGCCGCCGGTCAGCAGCCCGTCATCACCGTCACTGCAACATCAGTCCTTGGTAGGCACAAACGGCAGTATCGCTGTTGCCACTGTACTGATCGGCATCGTCTGGAGCACGATCTTTCCCGGCCCGGTCACTATGGTGTTGAATATTCCCTCACCGCCGAAGATCATGTTCTTAACGCCTTTGTTGGCAACCACATCCATTGAACAGGTTGCGTCCATCATGGCCAGATATCCTGTGTCAATTACCATCTGCTGTCCTGCTGCCAGTTCATATTCCACCGCTGAACCGTCAATTTCCACAAAGACCGTGCCGTTTCCGGAAAGCTTCTGCATTATGAATCCTTCTCCTCCGAAGAATCCGCTGCCCAGTTTTTTCTGGAAGAAAACTGACAGCTCTACGCCCGCTTCTCCTGCCAGAAAAGCACTTTTCTGAACTATCACCGGCCTGTCGGGAGTTATCTCTATTGCCCTTATATCTCCCGGAAAGCTTGAAGCAAAGGCTATCATGCCAGGCCCGCCCTGTGCCGTAAATTTGTTCTGGAAGATGGATTCCCCGGCAAACATACGCCCAAGGGCTTTGCCGAACCCGCCGTTGCTGGTGGTTTCCATATTCATGTTCGGTGACATCCAGCTCATGCTCCCTTTTTCTGTGATGATGGTCTCTCCCGGTTCCATCTGGCATATCACTGCCGGAAGCGGCGCTCCTTCAATCTTGTACTGCATAAATCTCTCTCCTTTTTATATCATTTGCATTATGGGTACGATCACGCTGCGGACATGGCTTCTGCGCCGCAGATATGGTCATCTTGAGCCTTTCCATGAGCTCTTCAGGCCCACGATCTCGTTAAATACCGCTTCTCCCGGTTTATGGTCTTTTATGTCAGCCACATAATATCCATGCCGGAAAAACTGGAATCTTTCTCCGGCCCTTGCTTCGTTCACGGACACCTCTGCATATGCGGTGGAGACTTTCACGCTGTCAGGATTTTTGACAGGTTTTCCGTCTTCATCTTCGATGAACAGATAGTCGTACTGGCGTATGGTCAAAGGAACGGCGCTTGCCGCATCCACAAAGTGGATGGTGCCTTTGACCTTGCGTCCTTCAAAGCCGCTTCCGCTCTTGGTCTGCGGATCATAGGTGCAATGGATCTCTTTGATGGTGCCGTCAGGGTTTTTGATGACATCTGTGCATGTTATATAATATGCGCCTTTTAAGCGCACTTCATTGCCTGGGAAAAGCCTGAAATATTTCTTGGGCGGCTCTTCCATAAAGTCGGCTCCGTCTATCCATAATTCTCTTGAAAAGCTTACCTTTCTTGTTCCCATTTCAGGTACCTGGGCATTGTTCTCTATCTCGCACAGTTCAGATCGTCCTTCCGGATAATTGGTTATTATGACTTTTACCGGGTCGAAGATGACATTCCTGCTTGGAACCCTTGTTTTAAGATCCTCTCTGACACACTGCTCAAGCTGCGCCACATCAACGGTACTGTTGGATTTGGATACTCCTATGTCTTCGCAAAACTGTCTGACAGCCTCCGGAGTATATCCCCGTCGGCGTATACCTGCGATGGTCGGCATCCTCGGATCGTCCCAGCCGTCTACGGTGCCGTCTTCAACCATGGCTTTGAGATATCTCTTTGACATTACCGTGTGGGTAAGGTTCAGCCTGGCAAATTCGATCTGCTGAGGCGGAGCCTGCCACCATCCCACTTCCCTGAGTACCCAGTCGTACAACGGTCTGTGGTCTTCAAACTCCAGGGTACATATTGAATGGGTGATCCCCTCTATGGCATCTTCTATAGGGTGGGCAAAATCATACATAGGATAAATGCACCATTTATCTCCCGTATTGTGGTGAGATGCATGGGCTATACGGTATATGATAGGGTCACGCATATTGATGTTTGGCGATGACATGTCTATCTTGGCTCTGAGGACCTTTTCACCGTCCTTGTATCTGCCTTCTTTCATCTCTTCAAACAGTCTGAGGTTTTCTTCTATGCTGCGGTTCCTGTAAGGACTGTCTTTGCCAGGCTGCGTAAGAGTACCTCTGTATTCTCTGATCTCATCTCCTGTAAGATCACATACGAAAGCTTTGCCTTTTTTTATGAGTTCTACAGCCGCCTCATACATCTGGTCAAAGTAATCGGAAGCCCAGAGTCTCTTGTCCCATTCAAAACCCAGCCATCTGACATCTTCTTCTATGGAGTCTACATATTCTACATCCTCTTTGACCGGGTTGGTATCATCATATCTGAGGTTGCATTTGCCTCCGTATTTGGCTGCGGTGGTAAAGTTGAGACAGATGGACTTGGCGTGTCCGATGTGCAGGTAACCGTTAGGTTCCGGCGGAAAACGGGTACACACCTTGTCTCCGTATTTTTTTGATTCGAGATCTTTTTCGATGATCTCATGAATAAAATTGTCTGCCATATATTATCCTCCCATGGGTTGATTTGTACGGCGCCGGACTGCGGCATAACATCTTGCGTCAATTATACCATCATCCGCCGCATTTATCCAGCCAAGTTTTACCAGCCCGCGCGGGCGCTCAGAACATTCCCAGCGTCTTAAAGAGAAATATCCAGAAAAACAGGGTAAGACTCGACAGAGCCGAAGAAAATACCACGCAGTTGCCTGCCAGTTCTCCGTCGCTGCCCATCTGCGCCGCCATCGTATAAGAAGAGATCCCTGTCGGCGAAGCGAACACCGGTATCATCGTAGCAAATTCGATGCCGCGCAGGCCCAGCAGGGCGCCGAGGGTGAGGGCGACGGCAGGCACGATGATCAGCCTTCCCGATACGCAGATTATCAGATTTCGCCATGAATGCGAAAGGCTCTTCTTGTTCAGCGACGCGCCCAGCACCAGCAGAGCCATCGGCGTAGCGACCGCGTCCATCGACGAGATCGTGCTTTCCAGAAAGTCCGGCAGCTCGATATGTAAAACTATAGTCAAAGCGCCGGCAATCGCGCCGAGAATCAGCGGGTTGGTGAATATGCCCCTGATGATCTGGCCGGCGTTTGGTTTGCCGCCGCGGAAAAACTCGAGCAGGATCACGGCCAGAACATTGTATGCCGGCACGACGATGGCGATCGTCACCGCCGTGGTGGTGAGGTTTTCGTCGCCGAAAATATTGGAAACAAGCGGCAGTCCCATGATTACGAGGTTACTGCGGTAGATTGCCTGAATCATGGCGCCGCGCGTACGGTTGTCCTTTTCTATTTTTAAGATGATGAGCGCGGAAACGGCGATCACCGCCAATATCATCGCCAGGCAATAGACTATCAGTTTAATGTCAAAAGCTTCGCCGATCTCCGCCCCGTATAGGTTGTCGAACATCATCGGCGGGAAGAAAACCGTAAACACCAGCTTGTTCAGGCGCTTGGCTTCCGCCTCGTTTATGAGGCCCGCCCTGCGCGTCAAAACTCCAATTACCATGATCAAGAACATGGGCGCTACTGCTTCAACTGCGATAACTAAGTTCTTTACCATTTTTATCCATTAGACCCTCCACCGGCTTTCGCCTTAATTTCTGTTCAAAAATATGCACTTTCATCATAGCACAACTGTATGCAAAATGCAAAAGGAGAGTGCAGTTTATATCTTTTTTACAATATGCGTTATCTGTACAAATTCCGTGCCCGTGATACAGGTTTGTTTTGACACGAAATTCCAGTTATAATATACTATAATCCTCAAGGAGATTAACCTACAATAATCCTCAAGGAGATTAACGAAATATGAAGAAACATATGATAACAAAACTGTTTTTACTGATCACCGTTTTAATCCTGCTTGCCGGCTGCAGTCCCTCCATTTCCGGAGACGAAAACAATGACAGCAGCAGCCCCGGCTCAGACAGCCAGACCACTGATACGCAGGAGCCCGATGATCAAACGGCTTCAGGTTCTGCTTCTGCCGGCATAGACATGACCGGGCTGCCTGATCCTATCGATGTCCGTTCCTCAGACGACGGCGACCTTCTTGTGCTGGTCAACAAGCTCCATACGGTAAGTGCAGATTACTATCCGACAGACATGGTGGCTGTTGACGGATCCCTTTCCACCAATCAGGGGCTGTATTTCAAGCGGGAAGCCTATGATGCTTACCTGAAAATGCTTTCGGCGGCCAAAGCGGACGGTATCAACTTCCTCATATGTTCTGCCTACAGATCATACGACACCCAGAAAAGCCTTTATGACAGTTCCCTTTCGGCCTATGGAGCAGACTTCACTTATACCCGTACTGCCTATCCCGGCAGGAGCGAACACCACACAGGCTGGGCAGTCGACATAACTTCAGCATCCATGGGATACGGCCTCAGTCAGGATTTCATAAACTATCCTGAAGGACAGTGGATAAATGAGCATTGCAGCGAATATGGATTCATCATCCGATATCCAGAGGGCAAGACCCACATAACCGGCTACGATTACGAGCCATGGCACCTGCGATATGTGGGGGTTGATACGGCAAAGGAAATAACCGGCTCCGGCCTGACCTTAGAAGAATATCTTGGGTAAGCATAGCCAGATGCCACAAGGGGAGGCTCTGCCTGCCCCGTACTGCATGCCGGATCACAGATCTCATATGTCCGCCCCTGAATAAAAAAATCCATCCTGTCTTACCGACAGGATGGAACACTTGTAAAAACTTCATTGATCTCAGTCATCCAGATAGTACCTTCTCTTTCCCACAGAGGCTCTGCCGTACTCGATGGCTTCGGCCGGACAGCGGCAGATACAGGCCATACAGTGAGTGCAGTTATCTGACCATTTGGGCCTGCCGTTCACGATGGCTATATTGTTGGTGGGACATACCTGCCGGCATAAGCCGCATCCCGTACATCCGTCAGTAGTCCTGAAGCCTTTGGCGTTCACGGCAAACTTGTAGAACAGCACATTTACTATGGAGCTCTCTATCGCACCCAGCAGAGAGCTTTTTTGCATGAGTTTTTCTCCGGCACTGATCTTTGCGGCGGCAGCCCTTAGGCTCCTCTCGGCGGCTCCGATGAGGCGCGCCGAAGTTTCTTCGTCAGGAACGCTGAACATGGCCACATAGTTTTCCGGCATCCTGATGCCTATGCAGCCGCAAAAGTCAAAGCCTTTGTCCCGGCACAGCCGGGCAGCATATTTGGCGGCGTTCCCTGATGATGAACCGCAGGTCAGGATGAAATAGGCCCTGTCGGTCCCGGAAAAGCTGCTCCTTTCTATAAACTCGCTTGCTATCCGCGGCATACGCCATGCATAAGTCGGCATTACAAAGATGAAAGGTTTTTCCGAATGGAAGTCCCCTGTCTGTCCGCTTTTTATCATGGCTGTCATGTCCATGATGTCCTCATCACCTATGAGCTGCGGAAGCATGGCCGCCAGATGGCGGCTGTTCCCCGTTCCTGTAAAATATAAGATCATTCTCTGTCATCCTCCGAATCCCCCGGCGTCTACCCTTTCCACAACGAGCATTGCCAGGTCTGCAGACCTGAGATAGTCCAGCACCTTTTCCTTGCTTCCGGCCAGGCAGTAATTGACAGTCATAAAGGAATCATCCGCCTGTGCGGCCGCTATGGCCTCGTCGATCACTTGCGGTGCCTGATAGTACACGGTAGAATTGCTGCAGACATTCAGGTCTTTCCATATATCCATATTATCTCTTAATATTCCCAGGTTTTCAAGATATATCTGCTTTATTTCTGCGGCTGTCATCTGGCTGCGGTAAGTGTCCCTGTCGCCGTAAGAAGCGCTCATGGCCGTGCTGACCCCAGCCTGGAAAGTGTTTTCCGGCTCATAGACCTGGAGCCACCAGAGCATGCTGCCGGCACGGTCCATGACAGTGCTCACATCGGAGGCCTCTTTCTGGGATACGGAAATATATATGGTGGCCGATTCGGGAAGTTTTTCCAGTTCCTCGATCATGGCATCCGGGTCGGTGACTTCTTCCATCTTTTCTGTGTAAAACTTCCCGGTCTCAAAGGCCGTCCTGTGGTCCGGATCGTTCTTTACCGACAGCTTCCCCAGGCGCATGGCCATCTGGACATTGACCTCGCCTATATATTGCTGGCGGCGCAGATCCGTCACATCCATGTTCAGGGTGTAACATCCGAAACCGTCGCTTTCTGCTTCCAGGGATATGACCTCTTTCCACGGCATGGTCGTCTCGTAATATGCCCGCATGAGGGTCAAAAGCTGCTGCCCATCCTTTTCCATCCTGACCGCATCAGGGAAGATCAGCCTCATCAGCGGGCTTATGCAGAAAATCACGGCGACCACCGCCGCCAGCATGACGATAAATGTCCTGGCTGCGATCTTTTTTATCCTTCTGTTTATTGCTTTTTCAATATAGGCGTCGAAGTCTCTGTCGTATCCCATGGATGGCCGTCCGGCATCCGTCGGATCTTTTTCCGGGACTTCCGGCTGGTCCATGGCGAGGTTTTTCAGATCATCATTTATATTTTTATTTTTCATCCTCTTCCTCCCTCATCCTGATAAGCATTTTCTTTGCGCGGGACTTGATCTGCCTTACATTTTCTTCTGTAATGCCATGGGTAGCGGCAATATGGGCATTGTCCTCGTTGAGATATACGCTGGCGATCATCACAGAACGGTATCTTTCTGGCAGAGATGAGATCATAGCCGCCAGCCGCAGTTTTTCCTCTCCTGCGATGTAGTCTCTCAGCAGGTCTTCCTGAGCCGGCAGGGAAAGCTGCCCTATGTCCATGTCATCCATGAACTTCTCATGTTTACACTTATTAAGCCAGTCGTTGCGGATGACCCTGGCCGCCCATGATAGGAAACTCCCTGTCGCATGATAGGATAGTATCGCTTTCAAAAAAGCCTCATGTACCAGGTCTTCCGCCTGTGTCTTATCGTGGGTATAGGAGCAGGCGATGAGCATCAGTCTGCCGTAATAGCGTTCGTACATGGCGCCGATATCGCTCTTGGCTTTCTCTCTTTTCAACCCTGCTCCCTCCTTTCCTCTCTCAATATATAAACAATCGGGGAGGTCTTTTGTGACAATGATATCATATAAAAAATATGCCGGCAATGCATGCTTCCGGCGCCTGCATTGGGCGCAAAAAAAAAGACGGATATCCGTCTCCATGTGTACTGCTCCTTCAATCTGTTTCCGAAGCAGCCTCCTTTTTCCCTATGGTGTTCAGCAGCACTGCCCCAAAGCAAAGGACGCTGCCCAGCAGGAACCTGACCGTTATCGTCTCGTGATAGTACAGTACAGAAAAAAGGAATCCGAAAAGGGATTCCAGGCTCATCAGCAGGGCCGCCGTTGTGTCCCTGGCATATTTCTGAGCCCAGTTCTGTGCAAGAAATGCAACGAAAGTGTTCAGCACTGCAAGATATGTGATACCAGTCCATGATTCTGCTCCGCCGGGTAAAGTCCACTGACCAAGTACAGCACAGCCGCCAAGACCGACCAGTCCGGCGGTCAGCATCTGAAAAAATGACATCGCAAAAACATCGGTATTTTCATCGGCAAAAATGCCCACGGCAACGATCTGCAGTCCGAACAGGACGGCAAACAAAACGCTCAGACTGTCGCCCATACCGATCTCAAGGGAACCATTCAATGATATGAGACCAATACCTCCCAGGGCTGCAAGGCCGGCGATGAATGCCCTTGCCTGGGGCCTCTTTCCTATCAGTATCCAGCTTATAAATGGCACAAACGCCACATATGAACTGCAGAGGAACGACTGATTCGCACTGGTCGTATACTGAAGGCCTATTAACTGTACTGCCTGGCCGGTCACCTGTATCAGGCCGATCAGCACACCTTTTTTGATCAGATCAAAGGATGCTGCTCTTATCCGTTTAAATAAGAAAACTGCGCACAAAATGGCGCCTGCGCAGTATCTGAATGCAATGACTGCAAATGGCCCCATGTCCGTCAGGGCCATTTTACCTGCTATGAATCCGCCGCCCCATATGGCAGCTACCAGCACAAGTATCAGATTGGCGCCGGTCTGTCTGTTGGGTCTCTCCATATATGTATTGTCTCCTCCGGTAATTTGCTCACAAAAAGGCTGCCTGATCGCAGGCAGCCTTTAAAAGTCGTTTACTGTCAGTTGACTTATCTTTCAACAACCATGGCAGTACCCATACCGCCGCCGATGCACAGGGTGGCAAGGCCGTACTTGGAGTCTCTTCTCATCATCTCATAGATCAGGGTGATGAGGATCCTGCATCCGGATGCTCCGATAGGGTGTCCTATGGCGATGGCGCCTCCGTTTACATTGGTTTTTTCAGGGTCAAGGCCAAGGTCTTTTCTTACTGCCAGTGACTGGGCAGCAAAAGCTTCGTTGGCTTCTACCAGATCCATATCTGCGATGGTCAGTCCGGCTTTTTCCAGAGCTTTCTTGGAAGCAGGGACCGGTCCAACGCCCATGATGGAAGGATCAACGCCGGCGGAAGCGTAGGATTTGATGGTGCACATAGGCTTGATCCCAAGCTCTTCGGCTTTTTCCTTTGACATTACTACTACTGCTGCTCCGGCATCATTGATTCCGGAAGCGTTTCCTGCAGTTACGATTCCGTCTTTCTTGAAAGCCGGTTTCAGTTTAGCAAGAGCTTCTTTGGTGGTTCCGAATCTTGGGAACTCGTCAGTGTCGAATACGATCGGATCACCTTTTCTCTGAGGAATTTCAACCGGAACGATCTCATCTTTGAATTTGCCCTCTTTGATGGCGGCTTCAACTCTGTTCTGGGAAATTGCTGAGAATTCATCCAGTTCTTCTCTGGTGATACCCCACTGCTCAGCAACATTTTCAGCGGTGATACCCATGTGGTATCCGTTGAAAGCGTCCCACAGACCGTCGTTTACCATCATGTCCACCATAGGAACATTGTTCATCCTTGCTCCCCATCTTCCAGCAGGCATGGCATAAGCTGTAGCGGACATATTTTCAGCTCCTCCGGCAACGATGATGTCAGCGTCTCCGGCCTTGATGATCTGAGCAGCCAGCTCAACGGCTCTCAGTCCTGAACCGCAAACCTTGTTGATAGTCATAGCAGGAGTTTCGATAGGCAGCCCTGCATCTAAAGTCATCTGTCTTGCAACATTCTGTCCGAGTCCTCCCTGAAGAACGGCTCCCATGATAACCTCTTCCACCATTTCAGGCTTTATCCCGGCTCTTTCGATAGCACTCTTGATAACGATCGCACCAAGCTTTCTGGTCGGAACATTCTTCAGTGAACCGCCAAAGCTTCCGATAGGTGTTCTTGCTGCGCTTACGATAACAACTTCTCTCATTCTCGTGTTTCCTCCTTAGATTTCTTTGTTTGACCTGTGTCATGGTAATAACTGATACATCTTGTATACATTATTATTAAAACACAAGCCAAAACATAAAGCAAGCATTTTTTGATAAATAATTAACAATAATCTTGTTCTGCTTCATTTCTTTTATTTTACCATAACATTGTTAAAGGGAAAATACTTTCCATAAAAGTATTAAAATTAACAAGTTATCAGGGTTTACAGGCTCTTTGGTCCGCCAGTGCCGGCTGCCCATGAGCCCTTTTTTATCTCTTGAACACGGCCGTATATTTTTCGCCCATCTTTACCGGTTTATATGACAGCTTTGTCTGACGGAGATTTTCCAGCCCCATGTCTTCCTCTCTGTTCACATATATCGTCTCCTGCGGCAGCCGCCTGCAGAATTCGTTGTTGATCGCCTGGTACAGCCCTCTTATCCTGTCGTCGGCTTTTTCCACATGGACAAGAACGGTTTCCCTGCTGTTTGTCTTTGCGAACTCGCCTAAAGTTACAGCTTCTATCTTGCCGTTTATCCTTATGATACCCGAAAGCAGCCCCTTTCCCACAAAGGTGAGCAGTTCTCCGATGGCTTCTGTCTCAAGTTCCAGGATCTCTTTCCACTCTTTTGGTGTTTCACCCAGCTTGTACTCATTTTTGCTGCGGATGTAATCCATTATCTCAGGAACCATCTGCGGGGTGGCTTCTTCATAGACAAACTCATAATTACGCAGAAAATAGTTGAGGTGGTTCTTTTTCTGGTGGTATTTGCGGCCGCTGAGGTTTATCAAGTCTTCTTTGAGATAAATATAGTCGTCATCGTCTCTTTCGTGCCTGACATCCACATCATCGCCAAAGGCTTCTTTAAGCACAGGTACAAGAGTCCCCGGTATGAGGCCCATCTCCGGCCTTTTTCCTTTTTTTACAAAGATCTCCTCGGCCTGCTTCAATGTCTGTCTGACTTTTTCCGGTTCGTATGTGCCGCTGGCAGTCAGCGGGAAGGACATGAAATATTCTTTTTCTTCAGTTTCGAGAGTCCCAAGCCCGGCAATGCATAGATAATCACCTATGACCTGCCAGCTCAGATCGTGAGTATTGCGCCATATATAATTGGCGACCAATGTATGGCTTGATGACTGGTAATCATATCCATCAAAATAGCTGTTGAGCAGTTCTATATCCTTTTGGCTTAAATTATCAAAACTTCTCTCAAAAATCATACGGTTTTATTTGACTATGGCTGAAATAGCTTTAAATTCAGCTTCTTTTGCTCCTTTCAGTATTTCGTACAGGATGCTTTCCGCACTGGTAACGACAGCCCCTGCCTGAGAAAGCCGCATAAGCGAAAGGCTGTGGTTCATCTCGCTGCGGGAACCGCAGCAGTCAGCAGCCAGTACCACCCTGTATCCTGCCTGGATCAGATCCAGTGCAGTCTGTTCCACACATATATGTGTCTCTATGCCTGCGATCACAACAGTTTTCTTTGCTGCGCTTTCCAGTTTTTCTTTGAATTCTTCAAGTCCCATAGCACTGAAAGTTGACTTGTCCAAAGGCTCAAACTCACCGAGAGCTTCAGCCACCGGCCCTATGGTCTGTCCCAGCCCTTTTGCATACTGTGTCGTCACCAGTTTGGGTATGTCAAACACATCAAGGCCTTTTGCCAATTTTATGATGTTCCTTTCGATCATATCTTTGCCGTTCATGGCCGGCAGAAGTTTTTCCTGATAGTCGATGGCCACGAAGATCAGGTCGTCTTTTTGCAGTCTGATGATTTCCTTCATATTTTCAGCTCCCATTCTTTTATTTTTTCAAGTCCATCATGATCATTCAGGTCGTATCTGACGGCAGCTATTGTCGCATAGCCTTCTCTGATCAGTTTTACATCGGTCTCGTTTGTCCATGATCCTGATTCAGATGGAGTCCCTCTGTACTGGTATGTCCTTATGTCTCCCTTTCTATCCACTTCCTCGAACCACTGGTCATATTCCACAGAGCCGAGTATTGCGGTCCTGACGCCTTTTATATTTTCAGCGGGGATATCAGGAGTATTTATACTCACCACCCATCGCCGTCCTTTCATACCAACCGCATATGGCAATACCTGTGCGGCAAGTTTACATGCACCTTCAAAGTGGGTGGCGCCATGGCTGTTGACAGAGACGGCCACCGCCGGAAGGCCGGCCATCATTCCCTCCGCTGCTGCTGAAACAGTACCGGAGTACATGGTATCTGTGCCCAGGTTCCCGCCGTGGTTTATGCCGGCATAGACAATATCCATATCAATGCCTTCCCTCTTAAAAAGATCTATCCCGAGCTTGACACAGTCAGCCGGCGTCCCGTCACATTCAAATGCCATTTTGGCCCCTTCAAAGTTGACTTTTTTGACCGAGATCTGGCCGTTCACGCTGAGGGCATGGCTGCTGGCGCTCCGCTGAGTATGGGGCGCCACCACATATACATCACCCAGTTCTTTCATGGTCCTTACAAGAGCTCTGATGCCCTCTGTGCCTATTCCATCGTCGTTTGATATCAGTATGTTCATGCTAAAATTCCAAAACCTTTCCTATGCTGTCATTTATTACCAGATCCGCCCGGCTGTCGTACGGGGTCGGCTGTTTGTTTATCAATACTAAATTATTACCCGAAAAATATCGTATCAAACCTGCCGCCGGATATACGACAAGCGATGTCCCTCCTACTATGAGGGTGTCTGCCCTCTGGATGGCCGTGACTGCGCCTGTGATGCAGTCTTCATCCAGGACTTCTTCATATAGTACCACATCAGGCTTTATCACTCCGCCGCAGGCATCACACCTTGGGATGCCATCCCGGCAGTTTGTGTCGTCCATGATGTAGGCAGTATCAAAAAATTTGCCGCAGTCCATGCAGTAATTCCTGTTGACGCTGCCATGAAGTTCAAACACAGTTTTGCTGCCGGCTTTCTGATGCAGGCCGTCTATATTCTGGGTTACGATCGCCTTCAGTTTTCCCTGCTCTTCCAGCCTGGCAAGCGCCAAATGGGCCTTGTTGGGCATGGCGTCCGGATATATGAGATTTTTCCTGTAGTATTCAAAGAAAGTTTTCATGTGCCGCATAAAAAAGGAATGGGACAGCATTTCTTCAGGAGAAAGCCCAAATTGCTGTTTTGCATTATACAATCCCTGTTCTGACCGAAAGTCCGGAATATTGCTTTCCGTGGATACGCCTGCTCCTCCGAAGAAAACTATGTTATCTGAATTGTCTATTATCTTCTTCAGTCTTTCATCCATATATAAGCCTCCTTGTTGATGTATATCAGAGCCTGCGGCGGGACAGCTTTCTGCGGCAGACGGCCGCGGGACGGTACGCCCTCTGCGTTTCCCGGTCCATTCCCTGCGCGTCAGGCGTTATTATCCTCTTGTGTTCATTATACCGCCACACAGTCTGTCAAATGCGGTTCAATGAACACTTCCTTGCGCCGTCAGGCGTCATTATCCTCTTGTGTTCATTATACCGCCGCACAGTCTGCCAAATGCGGTTCAATGAACACTTCCCTGCGCCGTCAGGCGTTATGCCGTCAGGCGTTATTATCCTCTTGTGTTCATTATACCGCCGCACAGTCTGTCAAATGCGGTTCAATGAACACTTCCCTGCGCCGTCAGGCGTCATGCCGTCAGGCGTTATTATCCTCTTGTGTTCATTATAACACCTATGGTAAAATTTTGGTAGGATTTTAAGTGAGAGGAATCATCATATGAGCAACAAAAAGGAAAAGATCGCCCTTGTCCTCAGCGGAGGCGGTTCCCGCGGCGCATATGAAGCCGGCGTATGGCAGGCGCTGACAGAACTGGGCATCGACATTGACATCGTCACCGGCGCTTCCGTAGGCGCCATCAACGGAGCCATGGTCTGTCAGGGCGATCTCGACCTGACTGTCAGCCTCTGGCGGGAGATAGAAACCCATATGATATTTGATGTCCCCAAAGATAGCCAGCCAATAGACTATGCAAAAGAAATCATCATCAACGGAGGCGCCGGCGTATCAGGGCTTAAAGAACTGCTCGAAAAATACATCGACGAAGAAAAGATCCGCCGCTCACCTGTGGAATACGGGCTCGTAATAGTAGAACGCTCCAATCTGAAGCCTCATTACTTTTTTAAAAAGGACATTCCCAAAGGCCGTCTGGTAGATTACATTCTTGCCAGTTCTTCGGTATTTCCGGCGATCCATCCTTATGAGATAGACGGAGTAGAATATATTGACGGCGGATATGCAGATGTGCTGCCCATCGGACTTGCCCTCAAAAAAAATCCGTCAAAAGTCATCGCAGTCAAGCTCAATGCAATAGGTATACTGCGCTACGATGCGATCAGGAAAACCCGTCACCTTAAGACCATTGAATCCGCCTGGAACCTTGGCAGCACGCTTGTCTTTGATCCAAGAAATTCACGCAGGATAATGCAGCTGGGATATCTGGACACCATGAAAGCGTTCAAGATATTGGACGGCAAGTATTTCACTTTCGCCAAAAGGGACTTTTCAAAATGGGATCTGATGCTGGCTGATGCCTGCGCCCACATCCTCGGCCTTGATCCTACCATCATCTATTCAAAAGCATCGTTTATACCCCGCATCGCCCAGGCCGTAGAAGATTCCAGAAAAGAAGTTGACGAAGCATTTGAAGCTTTCAAGAAGATAAAGATAAGACATGTCCATGTCGCAGAAGTTATCCAGGATATCAAATCTTTGACCAGTCCAAGGGCAATGTGCCTTATCATAGCTGAGAACCTCAAAGAAAGAGGACTCGACAGCATGTACATGAGCCGCACGGCTTTGACCCTCATACCGGAACAGGTAAATGCTGCGCGCTTTCTCGTTAAAAATAACCTCATATAAAAAAGCCCGCTCTCCGGGCTTTTTTCAGTTCTTTATCTTTTCCCTTATTTTATCTCATCTACCCTGTAAGCAAACAGCTTTGCCGCAGGAGTCTTATACAGCGCCATGGCCAGTATGGTTGCCAGGACCAGTCCGACCACAAACTGTATCACATTGAAAGGGGCTCCCAGTATCCCGGTCATCATGTTTCCCGCAAGGATCCCGTCCACGGCCGCATAGCCTATGACCATTTCAATACCTGCGACCACCATGCCGGCCAGTTCCGCCACCGGGACAGATCCGATCCGTCTGTGATGTTTGTTTTTCTTTATCGCCCTTTCAATAAAAGCTCCCATGATAAAAGCCATCAGGCCTTTTATCATAAATGTCCATATGGCATATGCAGCATATCCTCCAAGCAGATCAGCCAGGGCTGAACCGAGACCTGCGGCCGCCGCCCCGCCTTTTTTGCCCAGCACCAGCACAGACAAAAATATCATCGTGTCACCCAGATGGATATAGCCCTGTGTGAACGGGCTGGGTATCCTTATCATATAAGTTGCAAGCAGCACCAGACATGCCATGAGCGCTGTCAGGACAAGCCTGCCGGTTTTATCGTTGGTCATATTTGAATTCCTTTCTGTCATATTATTCATATTATTGCTTTTCTTCTCTCACAGTATTATAATACCACTAAAATGTAACTATAAAAATACGCAATAATATTTATTTTTACATATACAGTTTGGAGGAAAATAGCTTATGAAACCAATTATGATCGAATTTATCAACAATTCTTCTGAACCTCTTTATATACAGTTATATAAAAATATCCGTGATGCCATCCTGTCAGGCGACATAGCCAAGGGCGAAAAACTCCCTTCCCTGCGCAGCCTTTCCAAAAGTCTTTCCGTAAGCATGACTACCACTCAGCTTGCCTATGACCAGCTTCTTGTGGAAGGATACATCATCAGTAAACCTCAGTCCGGATATTATGCAGCCGATGTTTTTTCTGCCGGCGATGACCGGGATATGCAAAAGATCATGGCCCCGCTGCCGGAAAACGTTCTGGCCGATCCCGACCAGCCTCCTTATATATGCGATCCCGACTGCTTCGATTTCAACAAATGGAAAAAATGCAGCTCCAAGATCTTCAACGAGCATTGGGGCCTGCTGCTCTATGGCAGCGATCCGCAGGGAGAGGGCGCCCTCCGCCACGAAATAGCCAAATATGTATATACATCCCGCGGCGTTACATGTTCACCGGAGCAGATCATCATAGGTGCAGGCACTCAGCAGATAACGGGCCAGCTCTGCCGCATACTTCCAAAGATGGATATAAACCATGTTTCTGTGGAAAGTCCCGGATATCTGCCTGTCCAGAACTCTTTTCGGGACAGCGGCTTTTCCATTTCTCACGTTTCTGTCGGCAGCGATGGCATAGAGATAGAAAGGCTGCCTGTCAACATATCTACAGCCGTATATGTGAGCCCATCCAACCAGTTCCCTACCGGAGCAGTAATGCCGGTGGGCCGCCGCCGCCAGCTTCTAAGGTGGGCTTCCGACAACGACAGTATCATAATCGAGGACGACTATGACAGCGAGCTGAGATATTTCGGCAGGCCTGTCCCTGCCCTCCGCAGTCTTGACAACGAAGGCCGGGTCGTCTACCTGGGGTCTTTTTCTTCTACGCTTTTTCCGGCCATCAAGATCTCGTACATGATCCTGCCGCCGTCCATGGCAGAATTTTTTTCCCGTACAAAAGGCGACTATGCCCAGACATGTTCCAAGGCTGAGCAGCTCACTCTGGCGCTTTTCATGGAAGAAGGGTATTATTATACCGGCATACGCAAGCTGCGCAATCTGTATTCCCAAAAACTTTCTCTGACTCTGGAAGCATTTGCAAAATACGGTGATGAAAGGGTTGTGCCGGTCAATACCCATTCGGGGATCAATCTCATAATAAACTTTGCCACAGAAAAAACGGCCGATGAACTCTGCGATCTGGCAAAGTCCGCCGGCCTGCACATGGTGCCTTTTTCCCGAATAACCGAAAGTCATGCGGCTTCTCTGATATTCTATTACAGCAAGCTGCCGGTGAAGATGATCGACCCGCTGGTCGGCCGTTTCTTAGCTTTGCTCAAAAGCTAAACTGTCGTCTGAAAGTGTGATCTGTCCTTCTGTATCGATAAAAACAGCCTCTATCCCATCCATGGAACGGATAAGTTCCATTCCTTTTTCTGTGCCCAGTGTCAGGCAGGTGGTGCTCAGCCCGTCGCAGTCTACCGATCTGCCCTTGTCTGCTATTATGGTCACCGAAAGCACATCAGTGTCGAAAGGATAGCCTGTCTCCGGATCCAGTATATGGTGATACCTTATCCCGTCTGCTTCAAAATATCTTTCATATGTGCCTGATGTGACAACTGTCTTGTCGCTGCACCTCAGCACGCCTGCCAGATCTCCGCTGTCTGACTGGGGATCTCTTATGCCTATGGAAAAATCATCCCCCTGGCTGTCTGTCATGGACACACCTTTTTCTCCTATGACCACGATATTTCCTCCAAGGGATATCACTGCGCTGGTCACGCCCTGTTCTTCCATATAGTCTCCTACCCGGTCGGCCACATATCCCTTGGCTATGCCGCCCAGATCTATCTCAGCCTGCGGATCGGCCAGCCTGACCGTATTCCCCTGTATGATTATCTGCTCATAGTCCACATGGCTCACAGCCTGCTCTATTTCATTTTCATCCGGCACCTGTCCTGTCTTTTCTCCGGCTTCATCCTGCTCATGGAAATCCCACAGATCAGTGACCTGCCCTATGGTGATGTCAAAATTTCCTCCGGAGATCCTGCCGTATTCCATTCCCTTTTCAATGACTTCAATGGTTGTCTCATCAACCTCTACCGCCTCTCCGGCAGCGTGGTTTATACGGTATATCTCACTGCCTTCAATGGTCTTGCTCAGCCGTTTTTCATACTCGTCACACAGCTTGAACGCGCCTGTGATGACGGAAAGCGCTTTCTGCTCCTGTTCCTCCTGCCCCATATCCTCGGTGCCTGTCATTGAGTATATGGTTATCTGACAGACGGTATCCATATAAAATCCGGTCTTGGTCACTCCCTGATAATTATTCTGCTGGGATTTGCACCCAAGCTGTGGTATAATCAATACAGTGACAAGTAAGATCACAGTAAATATTTTCTTCATAATAATCCTTTCGTTTGGAGTTCAAGATGATAAAAAAAGCTGATATAGTGCTTTTCTTTGTACTTTTGGCCGTCGGGCTGGCGATTTCCTGGGCTTCCTTAAATTCCGGCCAGACCGGTGACAAGGTGCGGATCTCTGTAGGCGGTGAAACCTATGGCGTATACGACCTTGCTCAAGACAGGACGATCCAGGTCCGGCAGAACGGCCACACCAATAATATTATCATACAGGGCGGTCATGTTTCAATGGCTTCTTCAGATTGTGCCAACCAGGTGTGCGTCAATACAGGCGCCATTTATCTGGCAGGAGATTCAATCGTATGCCTGCCTAACCGTGTAATGGTCGAGATCCTCAGTGAAAGCAAAGGGGGCGGTGTCGATGTCATCTCAGGCTAAAAAACATGAGGTATACGGGCTGCGCACCAAACGGCTTGCCCTCTGTGCGATCCTGGCAGCCATGGCCATGATCCTTTCGTATATAGAAGCTCTGATCCCCATGCCTGTTCCCGTTCCCGGCATAAAGATCGGCCTTGCTAACCTCATAGTCCTGATCGCCATATACAGGCTGGGGTTCAAATATGCTTTTGTCATCAACTGTCTGCGGATATTTACCGCCGGGCTCTTGTTCACAGGGGTATTCGGCATCCTGTATTCAATGGCCGGCGGGATCCTGAGCATTCTTGTAATGTACGGCCTGTACAGGTGGGGGATCTTTGGTATTGCCGGCATAAGCATGGCAGGAGGCGTGGCTCACAATTTTGGCCAGCTTGTCACAGCATGTCTGATAATGTCTAATATACGGCTCATGTCATATTTTCCGGTATTATTGTTTGCAGGCATGATAAGCGGCATTTTGATCGGTATCGTTGCGTGGATGGTTCTGGGGCGGCTTCCCCACTTAAAGGTATGAAGATAAGAAAAGTCTGGGCCATGTATTTCAGCCCTACAGGAACAACAGAAAAAACCGTAACTGCTTTGGCATCGGAAATCGCTGAAATGACCGGAGCCGGCACACCGGACATCTTTGATTTCACTCTGCCGGACGCCCGGAAAAGCTTCCCGGAGATAAACTGCGGAGAACAGGGCCGGCAGTCTGACAGATGTATGGCCGAAAGCTGCGGATTCTCCGGCCTCAATGAATATGATCATGCCCATTCCGGCTCCGGTGATGCGCCTCAGCACGGCATCGATCTGGTGGTGTTGGGAGTTCCCACATACGCAGGTAGGATCCCCAATGTATTGCTGAAATATCTTTCCTCTATCTGTGGCAGCGGTGCCCTTGCCGTGGCGGCCGTCACCTTCGGCAACAGGAACTTTGACAATTCTCTCATTGAACTGAGGGATATACTTGAAAACGGCGGTTTCCACACCATAGGAGCCTGCGCCGTGTCCTGCGAGCACTCATTTTCATACTCTCTTGGTGCGGGCAGGCCCGATGACCGGGATATGGACCAGATAAAACGATTCGCCTGCGACTGCGCCGGCAAAGCAATGGAGCTGACGGGCCTGTGTCCTCCCATACCGGTGGACGGCATACCCGGCGGCGGAAACGATCCTAAAAAAGCTTATGGCGGCTATTATACTCCACGGGATCGTAACGGTATATCAATAGATATCCGCAAGGTCACTCCGAAGATCAGTCCCGCTTGTACGGGCTGCGGGCTGTGCGCTTCAGTGTGTCCTATGGGTTCTGTCTCCCGTGAAGCAGTCACCGTCCGTCATACCATGGAAATGACCGGTATCTGTATAAAATGCGGCGCATGTTTTAAGAAATGTCCCTTGTCTGCAGTGTATTTTGACGATCCGGGCTACCTTTACCACAAGAACGAGCTTGAAGAAATATATGGCCGCCGTGCTGCCAACCATTTTTATCTGTAGGCCCGGCGGCAGTCTGTGCTGCCACTCTAAACTGATATACTCTGCTATGCCGATCACCGCGTCTTGGTTTTTTTACTGTTTTCTCTGTTCATTCCGCCGGCAAAAGGTTCTTGGTTTTGCGAAGATCATCTCTGCCGAGAACCTTATATGAGATTCAGGTTCTCTTTTCTCAATGATAAATTGCTTGCAAGAACCTTTTTTCCACCAACGGTTCTCAACAGGCCGAGAATACAAAAAACGAGAACCCGAATCGGTACATTTTTCCAAAACAGGTTCTCGCTATGACCCAAATTGAGGAAAGTGAGAATATTTTTCTGGCAAAAAGTCCGCTGCGTCAATGGCCCGTTGACCCACGGCAGAAAGCGATCAAAGCCAGCCGTCCCCGCAGCCCTGTCTGAAGCTATTTCGCCACAAACCATGCGACGATGCTGCGGCTTGCACCATATTGGTCGCTCCAGACAGGCTCCTTTGAAAGCCTGTCTCCCAGCTCATCGTACCAGCCGTCGAATGTGTAGCCTTCATCGGCAACTGCGTGATATTGCTGAAGGCCCGGTTCGATCTTCATGCCGACGCTGCCTCCCTTTCCGGCGGCCACCTGCAGAGGAAATCTCCCCTCACAGCCCGGTGCGTTGGCGTTTATATATTTCAGCGGATTGCCGGTGCAGTCCACGATCTCCAGCCTTTTGTTCTCTGTAATGTCCAGCTCTGTGAGCATGTTGTCCTGGACATAGAGTTCCACCAGGTCCTCGCCCCTCTTCACATTGAGCTTTGATATGTTGTCACCTCTCATATCCAGCACTTCTCTCTTTTTTTCTTCCATTTTTTGACCTCCCAAAGTTCCATATAAAAAGAGGCGCATCTTGAAGAGCGCCTCGGCAAGATCCTCTTATTGGGGCTGCACCACGCAGACATTTGACGCCCGCATCTTGCCCTCATTTTTCGGGTCGGCTTCCACATCGAAGGTGACCTGCTGGCCCTCGGTCAATGTCCTGTAGCCGTCTGCCTGTATTGCGGAAAAATGTACGAACACATCGCCGCTTCCGTCTTCATAAGAGATAAATCCGAAACCCTTTTCCGGATTAAACCATTTAACCGTACCTTTATTCATTTTGGGTACCTCCGTTTCATAAATTTCAGTACCCACATAAAATCATACAATCATACGATGAATACTTGACTTTATTATTGCACAGGCGTGTATAAAAGTCAATACAATATCCGCTCTTCGGGCATATAACACTATCAAAAAACTACCCGTCCGCCATACAGGCGGACGGGCTTTTTTGATCTATCTTTGTAGAAAGGTTATCTCTATGCTTCGGCAATTTCCGGCTGCATCTCTGGCATGGCCGGTTTTCTCTTTGCTCTGAGATTGATGATAGCACCTGTCGGGCATTCCTTGGCGCACATTCCACAGTTCTTGCACTTTTCAGGATCTATCATGGCCACATTGTCTACTACATGGACAGCGTCAAACTTACATGTCTTTTCGCACTTTTTACAGCCTATGCAGCCGTTGGAGCAGACTTTTCTTGTCTTTGCTCCAGTGTCCTTTGACTTGCACTGTACGATGACTTTGTTCTTTTCCGGGGAAATGCGGATGACATTGTTCGGGCATGCCTTGGCGCACATGCCGCAGCCTACGCACAGTTCCCTGTCCACTACGGCAACGCCGTTGCAGACCTTGATAGCTCCGTACTGACAGGCGGCTTCGCAGTCGCCCAGGCCCATACATCCGTGAGGACATGCGGACAGTCCGCCAAACAGCTGCTTTGCAGCGGCACAGGTGGACAGCCCCTGATATTCCATAAGAGTCCTTGCAGCGTCGTTATTGCCGTTACACATAACGACAGCTACTTCCTTTTCAGCCACATCGGCTTCTACGCCCAGGACGGCAGCCAGCTTCTTGGCTACTTCCGCTCCTCCTACAGGACACCTTGCTGTACCTATGGAGTGGTCGGCGGCCAAGGCAGATGCGTAATCGTCGCATCCGGCGAAGCCGCAGGCGCCGCAGTTGGCTCCCGGAAGCTCTTCTCTCAGATTAGTTACTGTTTCGTCTACAGGCACGAAGAATATCTTCGACGCGATAGTAAGGATAACGGCAAAGACGAAACCCATTGCTACGACCAGCAATACCGGAATCAAAATTTCCATCATTTTTTACCTCGCCTCCTTACTTAAACAAGTCCGCCGAATGCCATGAACGCCATGGACAGGATAGCGGCTGTAGTCATTGTGATAGGCACTCCCTGGAACGGAGCCGGGATAGCATCGTTGCCCTCCAGCTTGCTCCTCATTCCTGAGAAGATAATCATGGCAAGCAGGAAGCCGACGCCGGCGCCGAAAGAGTTTACCAGTGCCTGAGGATAGTTATATCCATCGGTGATGTTATCGATACATACGCCCAGTACCGCACAGTTTGTGGTGATCAGCGGCAGGTATACGCCCAGCGCCTTGTGCAGTGACGGGATGAATTTTTTAAGCGCCATCTCAACGAACTGCACCAGCGCAGCGATGATGAGGATGAACACGATGGTCTGCAGATAACCTATGTTCAGCTTGTTCAGAAGCTGCTGGATAGGCCATGTAGCCGCTGTAGCCAGAACCATTACGAAGGTAACGGCGACACCCATACCTACAGCGGAATCAAGCTTTTTGGATACTCCCAGGAACGGGCATATACCCAGGAACTGAGCGAGAACATAGTTGTTAACTAATATGATCCCGAGCAGAATCGTCAAATATTCTCCCATTAGTTTTCAGCTCCTTTCTCTAATTCCTGTATGCACTTCTCCTGCTGGCATATGGAAGCCATGGCGCAGCCCTGGCAGCCGAATTCTCTCGGCTTCTTGCCTTTGGAGGTCAGGATCTTGTTTACTACTGCGATAGCGCAGGCGAATATGAAGAATCCGCCCGGAGCCAGCGCAACGATCATCAGCGGATGATCAGAAATGAACGGAAGGTGAACGGTCAGCTGCTCTGCCAGTTCATCTCCGCCCAGGAAGAAACCTGAGAAGATGGTGCCGGAACCGATGATCTCTCTTACGGCGCCTATGCAGGTCAGGGAACAGGTGAATCCAAGACCCATGCCGGCTCCGTCGAGAGCGGAATCCAGAACGCCGTTCTTGCTGGCGAACATTTCAGCTCTTCCGAGGATGATACAGTTTACAACGATCAGAGGCAGGAACACGCCCAGCGAATTGTAGAGCGGTTCCGCAAATGCCTGTACGATGAACTGCACGATTGTTACAAATCCTGCTATAACTACGATATAGCACGGTATCCTGACTTTGTCAGGTATTATCTTTGCCAATATTGAAATGGCTATGTTGGAGCAGATCAACACGACTGTAGCTGCGATACCCATACCCATGCCGTTAAAGGCTGACGATGTGGTGGCAAGGGTAGGACATGTACCCAGCAATAATACCAGGTTCGGGTTTTCCTTGATAAAGCCCTTGGTGAAGACTGCTAATCTACTTGCTTTCTCTTTCATTAGTTAGCACCCCCTTGAACTGCTTGATACTGCTGCAGGGCCGCATTTGCCGCCTGATACATGGCGTTGGAGGAAACTGTCGCTCCGGTCACTGCGCTTACGGCAGGATCGGCTGATATGTAGTCAGCTCCGGCAAGCTCTGTTACACCTACATACTGTTCCAGATAGCTTGCTGCATGGGCTTTTGTTCCCAGTCCTGATGTATCGCCATGGGCAGTAACCTGCATTCCCGTTATGGCTCCGCTGTTATCTACGCCGACCATAGCCGTAAGAAGGCCGCCGTAAGATGACGATTCAACGGTAACGACAATGCCGGATCCGTTTGTGGCCACATAGCAGTCAGATACATAGACCTGATCCGGAGATAGCACTACCAGATCTCCGTCATACTGTTCAAAGCTGTCCGCCGCCGGAAGCAGCTCGGCTCTTGCGGCATCCTGGGATCTTGCAGTGTTTTCTGCGATTATAGGCGCTGTGATGGAGTTTACATAGGCAAGGGCAAAGGTTATCACCAGGCAGATGCCTACAAGGACTATCACCGGCTGTATATATTCCTTAAATGTATTACTTTTCATGTTTCTTCGCACCTCCATACATTCTCTTCTGGAAGAAGTTATTGATGAGCGGTGTCAGGCAGTTCATGAACAGTATGGCAAAAGATACGCCTTCCGGATACTGGCCCCAGATCCTTATGATCATGGTCATAAGGCCGCAGCCGATACCGAATACCACTTTTCCGGCCGGAAGCAGCGGTGATGTCACATAGTCTGTTGCCATGAAGAACGCACCGAGCATAACGCCGCCGGCAAGAACATGAAATACTGCCATATCAAGAGCATCTCCACCGGTTGCCATATAGTAGATGAATGCAAATACAAATACGGTGCCGATAAAGCATGCCGGGATTATAGGGTTTATCACCTTTTTCCAGATGAGGAAAAGTCCCCCGATCAGCAGGGCGATGGCGCTGACTTCACCTACAGAACCGCCGATGAATCCCAGGAACATTTCCATATTGGAAGGGAGTTCTCCGGCTCCTTCTTTTAATATGCCCAGAGGTGTTGCCGTAGATGTGGCGTCTACTGCCATTCTCGGCGCCGGCCATGTGGTCATTTCGGTAGCAAAAGATAAGAGCAGCACGATCCTGCCTACGATCGCAGGGTTTGCCACATTCTTTCCTATGCCGCCAAAGAGCTGTTTAACTATGACGATCGCTACAAAACATCCTACTACAGCCATCCAGAATGGAAGTCCTGAAGGAACATTGAATGCGATCAGAGTTCCGGTGACTGCCGCACTCAGGTCGCCGACTGTCTGTCTTCTCTTCATCAGCTTGTTCCATGCCCATTCAAAGAACACTGAAGCAACGATACAGATCAGTGTCAGAGGCACTACTCTGAACCCGAACACATAGATGCTCACAAGGAAAGCCGGTGCCAAAGCAAGCAGTACCATGGCCATGATCCTTGTCGTATCTGTATTGCTCACGATATGAGGAGAAGAGGATACTATCAAATTACTGTAAGTCTTCTTATCCATTACTTAATTCCAGCCTCCTTTACAACAGCTTTTCCCAGCTTGTTCATAAAGCTCAGCGGTCTTCTTGCAGGGCATACGAACGAACAGCTTCCGCATTCCATGCACTGCATGACTTTCAGATCGCTGAGAGCCTGGGCGTCTCTCTTTTCGTAAGCGTCGGCCAGAGCCGTAGGTATCAGGTTGAAAGGACATGCCTGATGGCATCTGCCGCAGTTGATGCACGCTGTTTCTTCTTTTACCAGAGACTGCTCCTGAGAGAAAGCCAGTATAGCATTGTTATTCTTGACGATAGGCATTTCATCGGAAAATACGGCTCTTCCCATCATAGGGCCGCCCATGAGGATCTTCCGAGGTTCCTGCTTATATCCGCCGCAGAAATTTATCACATCGTTGATCATAGTGCCTATAGGCGCTACGACATTTTTCGGCTCTGCCACAGCGTCGCCGTCAACGGTCATTCTCTTAGTCACAAGAGGCATACCTGTCCTGAAATATTCTCCTACCTTGGCAAAGGTGGTCACATTGGACAGGATAACTCCCAGATCCGCAGGCAGAACCCCGGCATCCATCTTCTTGCCGGTTATCTCGTATATGAGGACTCTTTCAGCGCCCTTTGGATATCTGGCCTGCAGTTTGAATGTCTTGATGTTTGTTATGCCCTTTTGAGCCAAAACCTTGTCGATATGCTCTATGGCGTCCGGTTTGTTTTCCTCGATGGCGATATATCCCTGGTCGAGGCCTATGTACTTCATCGCAAGTTGTATGCCGCTTATCAGGTCTTCGGTATCTTCCAGCATGAGCCGGTGGTCCGATGTGATGAACGGCTCACATTCTGCGCCGTTGGCGATCAGAGTGTGTACTTCGTCGATGTTCTTAGGGTTAAATTTGATATGGGTTGGGAATGATGCTCCTCCCAGACCTACCATGCCGCTGTCCCTGACAGCTTTGATAAAGCTCGGCAGATCGTTGACTTCCGGCGGTTTCACTCCTTCGTCGATTTCCTGTTTCTTATCTGTTTCAATGACAACCAAAGTATCATTGCCTCCTGCCGCTGATCTCTGTTCCTCAATGGCAGTCACAGTTCCGGAAACGCTGGAGTGTATCGGTGCGCTTACAAAAGCGTCCGAGTCACCGATAAGCTGTCCCACTTTTACATAGTCGCCCTTGCTCACCAGCGGTTTACAAGGAGCTCCGATATGCTGAGACATGGAAATCTTAACAACATCCGGGATCGGCATTACTTCTGTCGCGTGGTCGGCAGTGTGCTTGTAATGATTCACATGGATGCTGTGTAAATGTTTGTGACTCATTTCCTTGAGACCTTCCTTTCTACAATTTGTACATATCCATACATAATGCATTATACAACAAACCCTTACAAAAAGCACCATAAATTTTTTGTTTCTTTTTGACATTTGGCCCGAAAAATGCATGCGAACGGGTATCTTCTCATGCTCCATCATACTTCCGGCTGTCGGTAAAGTAAATAAGGCACCTTTCGGTGCCTGAGTAACCATTATGTAACTTTACCGGCTTACTTATTTATGATAAAAGTCATTTCCCGGAAATAAGCCGTCTGTTCAGTCTGCGCCCACCAGTATCTCCATCTCCGGTGATACGCCTATGACTTTGCGTCCTGCCCGCCTTGCTGACATTATCCTGTCTATGACCTGCCGGGTCAATATTTCTCCCGGACAGGCTATGGGTATGCCCGGCGGATATGGTATCAGCAGCCCGGCACAGACCATGCCCTCAGCTTCGCTTAGTTTGACGCTCCTGCGTTTTACCGGTATGCCTGTCTGCACAAGGATGTCAAAAGAGTAGTCTGAGATCTCCGTATCTTTTTCCTTTGTCTGTACCCCTGGCCAGCCGGAGCCGAAGTCTGACCTCCGCCGTCCGCTGCCGTCATCTGCGGCCGCACGACCCTGTCCGTCCGCAGCCTGTGCAGCCTGTTCAAGAGCTCCTGCCAGCTTCTCATAATCTTCCCTTTTGTTGCCTATCCCGCTCATGCACATGACTATATTGCCTGAAACCAGCTCCGGATATATTCCCTTTTGTATGAGGAATTTTTCCAGTCTCTCTCCATCAAATCCCCAGTAAGACATATCAAGATTTATCTTGGTAGGGTCAAGGCCGTCTGCCCTCATCAGGCGCAGGCCTTTGATGTCTTGCGCTTTTTCATAAAACCACCTGATATGTTCAGCCCAGCGTTCAAAAAGAGCCGGTCCGTTTTTAAGGAGCAGGTCGGCGTTCATATCCAAGGTCGCCATCAGAGGATATGACGGGCTGGTGCTTTCTATCATCTGGAGGCAATCCTCCAGGTCTGCCGTATCCACCCTGCCGGAGCACACATTGAGTACCGCTGTCTGGGTGAATGAAGCCAGAGTTTTGTGGGTGCTGTTGATGACAATATCCGCCCCCTGATCTTCTGCGGCAGGCGGAAAGATATCCCGGCAGATATGTTCATCTTTGCCAGGCCCTGCACTGTCAGCGTGGCAGCCTCTGAAAAATTTCAGATGCGCGCCGTGAGCCTGATCTACGATCAGGACTTTTCCGCGCCTGTGAACTACATCGGCTATTGCCGATATATCGCTGCATATCCCGTAATAATTGGGGCTTGGCAATATGACAGCCTTCCCCTGCGGTTCCCGATCCATAGCTTCGGCCACAGCCTCTGCGGTGATCCTGCCCTGTATACCATATCCACTTATCATCTGCGGATACACATATACAGGTCTGGCCCCTGCCAGCCTCAAAGCGTTATACACAGATTTATGGCTGTTCCTGGCCAGTATGAGGCTGTCTTGCCCTCCATGTCCCAGGGCAGCCATGACGGCGGCTATGATGCCGGCCGAACTGCCGTTTATGAGCAGATATGATTTTTTGACGCCATAAAGCTGCCGGTACTTTTCCATGGTCCTGGCAATGATGGACTCAGGCTGAAAAAGGTTGTCCGCACCGCTGATCTCTGTAATGTCCCAGTCGGCAATATTTTTCAGCTCTTCAGCGCAGCCGTTTTCTTCAAATATCTCCATGCCTTTATGGCCGGGCATGTGGAAAGACACAGGCTTTGCCGCTCTGTGCCTTTCAAGAAATGTTCTGATGTCTTCTTTCAATTTTTTCTCCTTGCGGTATATGCCGTCTGTCTTTGAAGGCCGGAGCCGGCTTGCTACAATCCCAGCCCTGTACTGAGATTACGCATGAAATCCTGAACATTGGTCACGATGCCTTTTGCGGCAAGGCTCCCTCTGTCTCCAAGCTTATTGGCGGCAAATTCGGATGTATCGACCATGTAGAAATATACCGGCCTTATGGTGCCGTCTCCCAGCACGCGATATGTCGGCGTCATGTTTCCTGACGCTATGGTGTGGAGCACAGTGGCCATGCCTATGACTGTAGTCGCCTTGCGTATGTGGGAGCGGATGGTGTCCTGTCCTACATAATTATTTTCAAGTACCTCCGGAAGAGGTCCGTCATCCCTGATGGAACCGTTCAGGACGAAAGGCACATTATTTTTTACACAGTTATATATGATGCCATCCTGTATATTTTCTTTTTCAATGAAAGCAGGTATCGATCCGTATGTGTTGATGGCGTTGATGGTATCAAGATGATTGTAATGGCCCATGAAATGCTGTTTCTGGTTTATGATATCGCATCCCAGAGCAGTCCTCAGATATCCGCCCTCAAGGTCGTGGGTAGCCAGTGCATTTCCCGCAAGCAGGGCCTGGCAATAGCCGTGAGAGATCAGTTCACCCATGACTCTCCTGGCTTCCCAGTCAAAACTGCAGGCCGGACCCAGTACCCATACCACATATCCGCCATTTTCCTTTTCATATCTTAGCAGCTCCACCAGGTCTTTATAGTCCTGGGTGAATGAGGTCTCACGGCTCCTCTGCTGACGAAAAGCAAATGTGTTTTTTACATCCTCCTCTTCCCTTTCCCAGCAGTCGTCATGGACATATATACCCTGGCTGCCGTCCTCGGTGCGCCCGGTGACGATCATATCGCCTTCGTTTATATTCCTGAACTCCACAACCCTGATCTTTTGGCCGTCCCATACCGGAACTGCATCCATACGGCTGTCTTCTGCCAGATGCCATCTGCCGTTTATCTTGAAATACTCCGGAAAAATAGAAGTGGCGTGGAACCCCTTAGGCGCCGCCTTGGCATGAGGCGCCTGACACAATACAGCGTCCGGGGCCTTTGCAAATCTTTCTTCTGTGAAATCCGGCTGTATGTATTTTGCTAATTTGAAACTCATCTTATATTTCTCCTCCCTATCATCAGCATTTATTCTAACACATAAATCAGAGGAATGAAATACAGACTATATATTAGACTTTTTTTAATTATTTTTTACATCATAATGCAGATATATATTGAAAATTAAGCAGTTATATACTATACTAAAGTTTAGACTAAATTATGTATCAAAAATAAAACATCCCCTGCGCCTGATGCTCTGCGGCAGTCTGCCGTCATATCCACGGCAGCATGTTTGCCATTGCGTCCGGCGGGGAAAGGAGGATACCATGAGCAGAAAAAAAACACGGAACACCAAAAGCAAGATCGTTTCGGCAGCCTGGCAGCTTTTTTACCAGCAAGGCTATGGCGATACGACCATAGACGAGATCGTTGAAGCTTCAGGCACTTCCAAAGGGTCTTTCTACCACTATTTTGACAGTAAGGATTCTCTGCTGACCTCCCTTTCTTACCTGTTTGATGAAAAATACGAAGAACTGATCGAGACCATGGATCCGTCTCTGTCTCCCATTAACAAGCTTATCCATATGAATCACGAACTTTTTATGATGATCGAAAACACAGTATCGGTCTCCCTTCTTTCACAGCTTTTTTCATCCCAGCTTGTCACCAAGGGAGAACGCCACCTGCTGGAGCCCAACAGGACATATTACAAGCTTCTGAGGCAGATAACCATCGAAGGACAGCAGCAGGGATGTTTCAGGGACGGATTGTCTATCAACGATATCACCAAGGCTTATGCAGTATTTGAAAGAGGGCTCATGTATGACTGGTGCCTGTGCAATGGCAACTATTCTCTTTGTCAGTATTCGTCTACCATGCTGCCCCTGTTTTTAAAAGGGCTGTGCAGATGATCCGGTACGGCTGGCCTGGACGGTCCTGCAACGGATGGTATCTGATCCGCTTAGGCTGTTTTTAATGGAGTCGATACGGCTTTAACATATACTCATATACTGTATATTTCCCTGCTCATCTCCCTTTCCGCCAGCGAAATGTTCTATTTCCCTGACGGAAAACCTTCTCCGAGAACCCAAACTTATTCTTATAAGTTGTTTAGATTCTCCCAGCGCATATTATCCGCTGCTGCGAGAACCTCATCTGCGGATCTGGTTCTCCTAAGAATATCATCTTATGGTTTCAGGAACCTTTTCTGGTCAAAAGGTTCCTGGTATCCTTCTCTTCCCGCAAAATAAGAACATTTTTCTGGCCAAGTAACTCCGAACTGAGCCAAGAAGCAGCAAACCCTGTACCAGAACCGAAAAGCAGCAATCTTCCCTCCCAAAAAAAGAAGCCGCTGGACTTGGCGGTCAAACGGCTTCTGTTCTATGCTCTGTTACTATTTTCCTATCACATCGCAGCCCATGTATTTTCTCAGGGCTTCCGGAATGACTACGGAGCCGTCGGCCTGCTGGCAGTTTTCCAGTATGGCGGCAACGGTCCTTCCTACTGCAAGGCCGGAACCGTTGAGAGTGTGGACAAACTCGGCTTTGCCGGTCTCCTCGTTCCTGTAGCGGATGTTGGCTCTCCTGGCCTGGAAATCTTCAAAGTTGCTGCATGAAGAAATTTCCACATATCTGCCGTAGCTCGGCATCCATACTTCGATGTCGTATGTCATGGCTGACGAGAAGCCCAGATCTCCGGTGCTGAGCCTTACAACTCTGTAAGGGATACCAAGGCGCTTGAGCACTTCTTCGGCGTCAGCGGTCAGCTTCTCCAGTTCGTCATAAGAAGTTTCAGGTTTTACGAATTTTACCAGTTCCACCTTGTTGAACTGGTGCTGTCTGATCAGGCCTCTGGTGTCTCTGCCGGCAGAACCTGCTTCGGCTCTGAAGCACGGAGTATAAGCGGTGTAATATACCGGCAGTTCTGCTTCGGCCATGATCTCCTGAGCTCTCAGGTTGGTCACAGGCACTTCTGCAGTAGGGATCAGGAAGAAGTCCTTTTGAGGCACATAGAACATGTCCTCTTCAAACTTCGGAAGCTGGCCTGTTCCTGTCATGGCTGCCCTGTTTACCATGAACGGAGGCAGGATCTCAGTGTAATCCTGATCTACGGTATGCAGATCCAGCATAAAGTTGATAACGGCTCTTTCCAGACGGGCGCCTACGCCCTTGTATACGGTGAACCTTGCTCCTGAGATCTTGGCAGCTCTGTCAAAATCCAGGATATCAAGATCTGTACCTATATCCCAGTGAGCCTTAGGCTCAAAGTCAAAGTCTCTTGGCTGTCCGACTTTTCTCAGCTCCACATTGGCGCTGTCGTCTTCTCCGGTCTGAACATCCTTGTACGGCGTGTTCGGTATGCTAAGGAGCAGGTCTTTAAGCTCATTTTCCACCTCGCTGACCTGTCCGTCCAGCTCTTTGATATTGGCGGAAAGCTCTTTCATCTCTGCCATGATGGCGGTGGTGTCCTCGCCGGCTTTTTTGAGCTTAGGGATTTCTTTGGAAACGGTGTTCTGCTTGTTTTTCATCTGCTCCACCTGAAGGAGCAGTTCACGGCGCCTGGCGTCCAGCGGCAGGACCTGAGAAATCCCGTAATCGCCTTTACATCTTCTCTCTACGGCCGCCTTTACATTTTCATAATCTTCTCTTATCCTTCTGATGTCTAACATACCTAATCCTCTTTTCTATGTTCACTCAGACTCAAGTCCGGGCTTTTTATCAAAATAAGTTCTTTCTGTATTTTACATACATGCTGCGCAGCAGTGACATTTTTCCCTGTAATTCTACCTGCAGGTCGGAAGCCGTCTGGTAATCTCCCTCATCGAGGGCTTCTTTTACCCTTGTGAGCAGACCCTTGGAAGAAAGGCTGTCTTTTGCTATGGAGCGTCTCATTTCGTTTATTCTTTCCCAGTTGGTCATGTCATAGTCTGTCGCATCCGCTCCGTGGATCAGCTTGTAACTCCTTATATCGCCCATATAATCAGGGATTATACGGTCGTGGAGCTCGGTTTTCCACTGGTTGACCGCATAGGCCACAAAGGATTCCAGAGATTCCTGTGAAATAACACCGTCGGCGCAGACCGCCCTGGTCTTTTCAGGATATTTATAGAATCCCTGGATGTTTTCCCATACGGTGGCCGGGGCGATGCCGAAAAGGCTGTTTCTTTCTTCCTCGGTGTAGTCGTCGAACACATCTTTTTCACTTCTGTATTCTCTGTCCTTTTCCAGGTAGAAGTCCTCTTCTCCGCTCTTCTTGGAAATGGATCTTTCAAGCTCGGCCGGCGTTTTCTTGGCCTGTAGGGCTTTTTCTATACCGTCCAGCATGGCCATATAACTGCTGGCCAGTACCAGATATGTATTGGATTTCGGATGAGGTGATCTCAGCTCAAATCTGGTGGCCATGGACTTGTTGGCGTCCCTTACCAGGCCCACCAGTATGGTCCTGTTTCTTGACGGGTCAGCCGGATCATGTCCGAGGGATGTCACTATGCAGACCGGCGCTTCATACCCCGGCTTCTGCCGGTTGAGTGCGTCTATGGTCGGGCTTACGAATGGGTTGATCGCCTCGTAGTTTTTGAGTATGCCCATCAGTCCGCCGAATCCAATCGGGCTGAGGAAGTCTGTCAGCGGGTCTGCTGCGGAGAACAGATTGACCATCTTGCCGTTTTTCAGTCTGGCTGAAACTCCCAGATGAGTGTGCTCGCCGTTTCCTGCAACGCCTTCTACAGGCTTTGCCATGAAAGTGGTCATCAGGCCGAACTGGTTGAACACATCCCGAACTACATACCGGATGTGCTTTTCGTTGTCAGCCGCCTGCATGGCTTCAGCGTATTTCCAGTCGATCTCAAGCTGTTCCATGATGTGGTCGTGGTGGCCGCTCCTGGTCAGCTTGGACTTGACGCCTCCCACTTCTTTGTGCCCCATCTCCATTTCAAAGTCATAGTAATCCAATATTTCCAGAGATTTTTCAAGGGCTGTCCTGACCGGACCGTAAGTCCTCTTCCAGTACTGCTCCTTTAATTCCTGAGAGGTGGAAAGCTGTTCTTTGTCAGCTTTGTCTTCCGGAGTCCTTACCCAGAATTCCAGTTCAGTAGCGCTGGTGGTAACGATCTCTTCGATCTCATCGACGCTGTCTACGCCTTTGATATATTGGAATACATAAGGATTTTCCTTGAGCAGCTCCATGAGCCTGCTCTTGAATTTTTCCACTGCGTCTTTGAGTATTGCCCTGGAACCAACCTCTGCTCTGTCGTTATGTATGAGGAAAGACGGTATCCTCAGGGTCCCCACCGGAAGCCCCGTCTTTCTCGAAACATTGTCGAAGTTATAGTCCACATACCAGTTGACGCTTTTGTCAGGTATCATGTCCACTTTGGCGTTATTGAGTTCTGCGATCTTCGGAAGATGTACGCTGGAACCGTCCGTCTGTACACCATGTTCAAGCATATCTTCCATGTCTTTAAGGAAAAGCTTTACAGGAATCCTCTCATCGGTGTCGTTACCTGCGATATCAAGCCCCGCATAAGAGACGAATTCTACCTCAGGATGTTCTTCAAGTATCTGCGCCAGAGATTCAGTGTCGTGTTTTTCGGGCGGTATTTTGAACAGCATCCGTTCAAAATCAAAGTCCAGCATTGTCGTTTCCTCCTAAAGATAATATAAATTATGAAGCAAGTTCATTGAGTATCTGTTCAAGTTCTTCCATATATCTGCCGTATCCGGCCCAGTCGCCGCTCTGAACTGCCGCCTGGGCGTTATCGTAAGCAGTTACAGCGTTTTGTATCAGCTCAGTCTGGCTCAGTTCTTCTGAAGGCTGTCCTGTCTCGGTCTGTCCGCCATCGCCGGAAGGTTCCTGAGTCACCGACTCATCGGAAGCGTCAATGGAATCCGCCGCTTCTTCACCGAACAGGGATACGAGACATTCTTCAAGGGTCTCTTCATAAGCTATCCTGTCGCCGTAAGCCACGATTATCCTTTTTACCTCAGGTATGCTGGAATTGGTGGCTTCCAGATATACCGGCTCCACATACAGGATGGAGGAGTTTACAGGTATGACGAACATGTTTCCTCTGCTGTATTTGGTGCCTGCTGAATTCCACAGGGAAAATTCCTTTGATATCTCGGTGTTCTGGTCGATCTGGGCTTCTATCTGTTCCGGTCCGTATACGGTCTTGTTCTTAGGGAACTGATAGAGCATCAGCTCTCCGTAATGTTCACCGTCGTTCCTGGCGATGAGCAACGCTGTCATGTTTTTCTTTGACTTAGGCGTGAACGGTATGGAGTTGAAGAACTCGGCCGTATCTTCACCCGGCAGTTTGGCTATATAGTAAGTAGGTTCCATCTGTACCTGCTCTGTCCCATAGATCTCGTTGGCGATATCCCACTGGTCTTCGTTCAGGTAGAAAACACCTATATCTTCCATATGGTACCTGGTATAGATGTTGGCCTGTATCTGCAGGAGATAGTTAGGATAACGGATATGAGCCTTGAGGGCCTCCGGCATCTCATCCCCGCTCTTGAACAGTTCAGGATATATCTTGGCATAAGTCATGGCAATAGGGTCTTCTTCGTCTACAACATAGAAGTCCACATCGCCGTTATATGCATCCACCACTACCTTGATGGAATTTCTTATATAGTTTGTGCCGTTCTCATCAAACGGCTGTGAATACGGATAGTTGGAGCTGGAGGTATATGCGTCTATCATCCAGTAAAGCTTACCGTCCACAGTCACCATGTACGGATCTGATTCATAGGAAAGGTAAGGCATGATAGTCTGCACCCTGTCCATGACATTCCGGTTTATGATTATCCTTGAATCGCTGTCTATATTGGATGATACCAGAAGTTTCAGGCTTCCTTCCCTTGCCGCAAATACCAGGCGGTTAAAGAAGTTCAGCTTTATCCCGGCTGTTCCTTCATAGAAGGTGTATTCATTGCTGTCCCCTGACGGATAGTCAAATTCTTCCTCGTCAGTCCCGACTATGACATATTCATTGGAAAGTTCACCGAAATATATTTCCGGCCTTGTTATCTGGATCTCTTCCACGGAAGATTCCGGCGGTATGTTGCCTATGAGTACCTCAGGCTGTCCGCTGGAGGTCACCTGATCCACTCTTGACAGTGTTATGCCATATCCATGGGTATATTTCAGATGACGGTTGAGCCAGGAGTCGCTGATCTTTTCCTCGTCGATCTCTCTGGTGGCCAGATATGTCTGGGTGTACTTACCGTTTATCATATATCTGTCGTTGTCCACATCGTTAAATGTATAATACTGACGGATACTCTGAGTCTGATTATAAAACTGCTGAGTAGGGACGAAGTCATTGATCCTGATGTTGCTTATGGTCTCTGTATTTTCCACCAGGTCAGCCGCATCCAGAGTATTGTCGGCTGCAAAGTCGGTGGTTATGACATCGTCAAGCTGATATGCGTACTGGGTGTATTCTATATTCCTCTGGAGATATTCAGACTCCTTGTTCAGTTCGTCAGGTGAAACGATGGCGTACTGCACCAGCAGGCTTGCGCCTGAGCCGACAAGCCCTACGGCTATCATTATGACAGGTACAGTCAGGATCTTTTTGTATGTCTTTTTCTTCATGTTGATGACGAAAAGCACCGCTGCCAGCACTGAAAGTACGCAGAGGATCCTCAGTTTCCACAGTGTGATGGTAACATCTGTGAAACCGGCCCCGTATACAGCTCCCGTGTGGACATGGAGCAGATCGAACTGCTGCAGGAAGAAATTGACAGCCAGCATGATGAAAAAGATGAATCCCAGCAGAGCTATCTTTCCGGATGCTATCTGCATGAGCTGGCGGAAATTGTTATCATCAAACTGCCTCTTGGGTTTCTGCTGTTTAGGAGAAAAGCCTTTTCCCATGAAGGCCTCCGCAAATTTGCCGAAAAAGTCGTTGTTCTTTGCAGTTTTCTTTTTATTCTGTGTAAAAGGATTATCTTTGTTGTATTCTTCTTCAGGTCCGGCATAGCGTGCATCAGGCGGCACTTCTTCCTTGAATACATCCGGAGTCCTGACGGCCATGAGTATGATATAGTAGATGACGGTAAGGATGATGAACCCCATTATCACCCCTATGAGGATCTCATTGAGCTGTGTCAGAAAATCAAGCCTGAATATATAGAAAGAAATGTCAAGTCCGAACAGCGGATCATCTATCCCAAAAGATGTACTGTTGGAAAACTTCAGTATTTCAAACCATAACTGCATGACCGTCATGACAGTGGCAAAAATGCCGAACACTATGGACAGTATCAGCGTCGTGATCTTGAGCTTTTTCAGATTGGTTTCTTCCGAAGATGCGATCTTGGCAAAATAACCTTTCCTGAGCTTAGTCAGATAAAGATATACCAGACCTGTGATTATTATCAGCGTCGGTATGCCCACCGTCAACTGAGTTACAAGCTGCTTGAAGAATACCGACAGGTATCCCATTTCTTTAAACCAAAGAAAATCAGATATGAATCCGATCAAGCTGGCGAACAGCGCTAACAGCACCACTATAACGAGTATTGCTATGCTTATCCGTTTTTTTGCTTTTCCCATTAAACAGTTTCCTCCTTAACATCTGCAACCGTGATCTGTCCGTTATTTTCTGTCAGGTGAACGGTTTCTCTTCTGCTTACAGTATCCCCGCTGGCAGCAGCATATGTGACAGAAGTCAAAACATAATATCCATCGCCGGAACTTCTTATCTCACCTATCTCAAGGCTGTTTACTCCGATGAGGGACTCATCCTCATTTGTGTCCATCCACCCGTTAAAATAACTTATCACGGCCTCCACTATAGACTGTCCATAAGTCTTATCGGTATCGTCTCCGTTCAGCGGGCTGTTTGTAAACTCCTGTGTCTGGTCTGCAGTACCGAAGGAATATGCAACACCATCGCTGTATTTCAGATCAGGGTTTGCACTTATGTTCCCTATGTTTTCGCCCAGCCCGGCAGCCGCTCTTATATATTCATCCAAATAGGATACTTCCGTGGATACCGGCGCGGCCTGTTCTTCGTCCTGACCGCTGAAAAATCCGGTTATCTTGCTCATCATATTGTCGACAGCCATTGAAAATCCGCTGTTTGGCGCAAAGGTCTTGGCTCCTATGATTATCACTTCGATTATGACGATCAATGCGAGTATGATGATGACGGTTTTGATGACTTTGTTTCCGCCGCGGGATTTTTCATCGTCATCCTCATCTTCATCTATTTCTTTTTCTGCTGCCTTGGCATTATCTGCATCAGCACCGCCGTTACTGCGGCTGTCATCGTCACCGTCAAAAGCGTCAATGGGAAAGACATCTGAAAATCTGAGCTTTGTCTTTTCTTTTGTCGTCTGGATCCCGTCATCTTTGGGCTCTTCTGAGGGAATGCCTTCTGAGGGTGCATCTCCGGATGTGTTTCCGTCTGCTGCGTCAGGCTCGTTTTCGGGCATTCCTGATCCGGCTGTTTCAAGCTGATTTTCTGATGCATCGGGCTTGGCTGGCTCAGGCTCGTCTTGAAAGGGGGCCGTAGTTTTTTCCTCCTCCGAAGCCGCAGATGTAACTGTATCTATGATATATGCCCCTGCGGCGGCAGTGGCCTGGGAGCTTATATCTTCCTTGATGTCCGCACCGCATGCGTCTTTATCATCTTCCCATGCCTGGACTACGGCAGTCAGCGGAGGCTGGACTATTGCCACTTCTCTGAGCGGCGGCACGAGAGGCGTCTCAGTTTCTCTGAAAACTTCCTCGAAAGGAAGGGGTTCTTTTGGCCCCCGTACCTCCTCTGCTCCGGTTATGGATTCCCACTGAGACCGTCTCTGATCTTCGATGGCTTCTACACGGGCTTTTTCTCTGTCCAGCAGTTCCTGGAAAGCGTCCCTTTTCGCATTGTATGTGTAAAACTGATCTTTTTCTTTCTCCCTTTCAAGATCCTCTCTGTTATATCTTATGGTCGCGCTCTTTTCGGCCTCTTCCATATCCTTTGTTCCAAAGAGTTCTTTTTCCAGCTCTTCTATGGACAGCGGCTCTTCCTTCCGGTCAGGTGCCGCGTTGTGATCCTGTTGTGCCGCCTGTCCCTGGGAAGGCCGTGTTTCAGGCTCCTCCGGTATGATCTTTTCAACATTTACCGGGCCTGGTTCACGCCTTTTTTCTATTACCGTATCCCAGTTCAGTTCAAAATCATCTCTGCGTTTAGAATCTCTGCTTGGAAAGCCATCCAGATTCCAATCGAAGTGTACGGTTTCCTTTTTTGGTTCGTCGCTGTATCTGCTCACTTCATCTGAAATCTGTCTGGTCCGCCGCTCTGCTTCTGCTCTGAAAGGAGGATTGAACACGACCTCTTCGTATCTGGAATGTGAAGGGGCCGCTTCCTGTCTGTCTTCTTCTCTCACCTTGGTTCCGCAGTACGCACAGAATTTATCTCCATCATGCAATGGTCTGCCGCATTTTGTACAAAACATCTCTTTCCTCTTCCTCCATGTATGGTATGAATATATCAATCTCTTATCTTTTGGCTAAGTTCTTGTTCCGTAAATATCTTGCCTGATCGCGTTCTGTTGATGTTGTCCGGTCCGAATTTCTTTACTTTAGGCGGCATCTGCGTCCCGCCGCATCCGTCCTGTCCACCGTCATATGTATCACAGCATCCTTGGGAAATTTCCCCGGAAATGTCGTCAGGCATTATCTTCTCCCCGATCACCTCCTGGGCTTCCCTTTCTCCATCAGGGCAGCAGGGATTGCATGATCCTGTCATCTTTTGGGACGGCCTTTTTCCCGAATATCTTATCCTTACTTCTGCCCCCTGTATCTTGATCTCTATTTCTTCAAGATTTCCGCCGGTCATCCCGGATATCTCTTCCAGAAGGCTCTCGATTTTCCCGTGATATATACGGGTCTGCTCCATTTCTGTGCATGCATGTCCTGAAATCCCATGCCCATCCGTTATGGAAGGGGCCTTTGCCGCAGGCTTTTCATATGACTCAGGCTGCTCATCCTGTGCCGGCCCGGTGCATGATCCCTGCTGTTCCAAAGGCTCTGCCGGCCCGGAGTCCAGCTTCTGTCCTTCCTGCTCTTCTGCAGCAGGGTCTTGCTTGCTCCTGCGCCTTCTTCCTGCAGCGACCGCTGCGATAATGACCAGCACTATTACAGCAATGCCTGAGATCATCAGTATATGGGCATGTTCTCCGCAAAATCGGGAAACCGTATTTATAATTGGATTCAGGCTGTCTGCCATTGATTTTCTCCTCTATTCTATAGTTCATTTTATTATATAACAATCATGAGTGAATTGCAAAGAAAAAAGAGCGGTATAATACCATATGGCATCATACCGCCTCTTTCTCGTTTTACCAGTCAAAGCTGCTTATCTCTTATCACAATCTGTGGCTTTGTTAGTATTTTTCTGATTCTTCTGATTTTTTGTCTTTGAATTTCTTTCTTTTCTGTCAGAAGTATAGTTTGTATCTTTTTCGTATTCTTTCATTTCTCATCCCTCCTTATATGATTATTTTGTATATTTATAAGGAGAAATATTATAGGAAAAATACGGTTTTAACTTATACGAGCATCATAGTTGCCAGAATACTCAAAGACAATGTGCATATTTCATCGGCCATCTTGATCATCCTCACCGTACAGGTGTCTTTTTCAGTTTTTACATTTTGCATTTTGTTTTTAATTTTTTTAATTTCATCTTTGGTGATAATATCATCCAGCATATTAGTTCTCAAAAGAACATATAGAAAAACAATTTCTTTTTCATCTTCACAGGCCGCTATATTTCTGATATGTTCTTTACACTCCTGTACATATTGCGGCATCACTTGTACGGAAGGGGTTTCTATGCCCAACTTTTTCTTATATGTAATATTTATAAGTCCCTCTTTTTCCATATATTTTTCAATTTTATCACAATACCGGCCTGTCATGTCAGATAATATCAGCATGAGCAGGTTTCTTAATTCCTTACCGTCTTCTTTTCTGATAGCTTCCTCCAGTGGTTTGAGATATTCCGGAACCGTGTCCGTTATTTCGTTACAATGTATTTTGCAGTTGCCGTCAATGGTGATAAAACCGTTTTCCACCAGTTCGTTAAATCCCAGCACTGTTATTCCTGCCAGATAATCCTGGTCAAATATCCCGCTGTTACGGCTTTCTGCCATTGCAATGGCTGCATAATCAATTACATTTGATCGTAACATGTCTAACCTCCATTTACTTCTGTTTGTTTTGTATTGGTTCATTCATATTTTGTCATTCTGGCACAAGAATATGTCCCACATATATAAATAATCACCGACAAAATTTATCATTTTTTCATCTGCCATTTTACTGTTATCATACATTACAGATATTTCCGCTTCGTCGCCATAGTCAAATATCCTGAATGTAAATGGGTTGTACACCCCAATAAACTCATAAGGAAGAAATTTTTTCCACACAGCTTCTTTTTTTCTGCTATAAAGTTTCTGATAATCAAAGATTCCTGATCCGGATATTAGCGTTTCTTTTAGCTTATTATCATTCATTTTCTCAAATCCATGTTCGGCAGATTTTAATACTGCCAGCTTTTTTTCTAATGCCAGCGTTTTTTGTTCAAATGTTTCCGCATGCTTTATATTCTCGTCTGCTACATAAGGCAGCAGAAAGGAAAAAAATCCTATAGCATTAACAGGTTTCAATCTGCTCCTGCCATTAGTGTAAAACAACAGAGCCTGTTTTTCCTGATTTTGTGTCAGATTAAGCATAAGCCCCATCAGAGCCGCAAATTCCCCTATTCCTGTTTTCTGGCAAAATCTACGCAATGCCAAAATCTTCTCAGGCGATACCATATAGTGTAAATGCCGGCTGGTACCATTGCCATCAGTAAGGGATGCTATATGGATTTCGGATGCAATCTCTTCAGTACAGTTATCGTTTGCCGTCTTATAAGATTCAAGATCCATACAGACCGACCCATCCAGATAAGTATGCCAAAATCCTGACTGCTGCCTAACGCTGTCGTCATGTGTAAATTTTGCATACGATGTCATGTAGCTTATGAGCGCATCTTTTTTTTGCTCCGGCAAGGAGGCTCTGTACCCTGCTTCCAATTCTTCCATAAATTGCAGTAACGAATAGTAATCGAAAATCAGGTGGTGTACGCAAAGCATCAGCAAACTCCGTTCTTTGCCGCAAAAGCATACCAGTTTGCAAAGTTCATTACTATTCCATCTCATATCCTTGACCAGCTGCATGATATATGAACCGCTTGCCATATCTGGTGATACCGGAGCCCTTCCGCAGGTATTTATTATTTTTTCCGCCTCACCGCCTCTTATAACAATGATATCCTTTACCTTACAGTTTGTATGCGGCGATATGTATAATCTGCTGCCTGTTTTTTCAAATCCGAGTGAGAACGCGTCGTGGCGCTGCTGTATCTGCGCAAAGGATTTGCCAAGTGATTCGATATCAATATCAGGTTCCGCCGGCAAGAAATATATCATCTGATTAAACATTCTGTAATTTCCTGCTGCACCGCCGCAGACCATATCTTCCAGCTCTGCCAGATACTTTTGCATGGGCAAAACCTGTACCGGCCTGCGACATGCGCTTGCGGGTTGTCCATATACAGGTTTATCCGGCTGTTCAACAGTTCTTCTTACCTTTTCCGTTATTTCACGAAAAGTCAGGCTGGGAGTCCAGTCCGACACATCAAGCTTCACTGAAAACTTTTCCTCAATCTCCGTCAGTATGCAGATCATATCCAGAGAATCTAATCCCTGACTGGCCAGAGGCCGGTCGTCTATATTGTCTTCCCATACTTTTATTATACAATCATATACGCCGCCGGAGATCTCGTCCATGTTATCACCTGATACATGTCTATGATTATATGCTCTGTTCTCAGTAATCAACGCCTCTTTATCAATTTTGCCATTATGATTCAAGGCAAATTTTTCAACTCTTATAAAATACTGAGGGATCATATATGGCGGCAAATGTCTTGCAAGTATGCGCCGCAGCTCTTCTGCCCGGTTATCTTTACCGCTATTTGTCGTATAAAATGCTGTCAGGCTTTGTCTGTCATATCCGTCTTTTTTCTCATCGGTAATAAGAAGGACTTTACACATCTTAATGTCTTTTGTTTTTTCAAGTATCCTTTCTATCTCTCCTGGTTCGATCCTGTAACCTTTATATTTTATCTGATCATCCTCCCTGCCGCAGCAGCACAGATTACCGTTGTGATCCCAATATCCCATGTCGCCGCTGTCATACATTGTCTGATCATTAAACAGGATGTCTCTGCAAAAGGCCTTGTCAGTCATTTCCTTTTCATCTTCGTAACCAGCAGATACTCCCAGGCCGGCTATCCATATTCTTCCCTTTTCTCCCGGAGGCAGTATTTTATTTTCTTTATCCAGTATATAAACTCTCGTATTTTTTATCGGCTTGCCTACAGGAATATGGCTGTCTTTGCTTATTTCCTTTATATCTACCGGGAAAATCGTTGTCTGTACTGTACACTCTGTTGGTCCGTAACAGTTAAATAATTTGCATCCTGGTACTGCCGAGAGAAAGTCACCGGCAACTGATGGTTTCATTTCTTCGCCTCCGGAAAGCAATACTCTTGGGCCGCTTCCTGTTCTGCCTGCCTTTCTCAGATGTTTTGCAATCAGCTCCATGATCAGAGGGGTGGCGTCGCATACATCAAGGGTGCTTATTTCTTTTTCAAGAGAGGACGGCCTTTTTTTTACATCCTCAGAAATAACATGCAAAGTATGGCCCCCTAACAAGGCAGGAAATATCTGCTGGACAGACAGATCAAAAGAGAATGAAGCAATTACGCCTGCTTCGACATGCGGCTTGTCCGCCATGGTGAAAATTTCATTTTCAATGGTCTTAGAAAAGTTCAGCAGAGAAGTTTGCTTTATTTTTACTCCTTTTGGCCTTCCTGTAGAGCCTGATGTAAAAATTATATAGGCGAATGGCGACGGTATTATTTCAGTTAAATCTTTTCTGCTGATCGCGTTTATATTTTCCCTTTGCCCCAGTTCAAGAAGGTCCTCGTAAAATATTACCGGACACTTAAACGCTATTTGGCAAGCCGAGATCGAACGCATAGATATTATTGCCGCAGCCTTGGCTTTCTCCACCATATATTTGAGTCTTTCCTCAGGAAGCTTATCGTCAAGCGGCAGATAATAGCACCCTGCTTTGAGAATCCCCATCATTAACACAAAGTGTTCAATTGTCCTTGAGCACATAATTGCAATGCAGCTTCCTGCCGGATAATTCCCATATATTATTCCTCTTGCGATCTCATCTGAAAGCTGGTCAAGCCGGCCATAATCTAATTTTCCATCTTTGCATATCAGCGCAGTACGGGTTCTGTTTACCGATGCCGTTGTCCTGAACGCTTCGACCAGAGAAATGTCCTGGGGCTTTACGCTTTCTCTCGTGTAGAGTCCGGCGTAATCGTCCGGTTTGTTTATATTGCAATAATCAACTTTTTTTACATATGCTTTAGACCCGGGTGTAAACATTATAAGGTCTGTCAGATTATAGTTTCTTTTTCCCGGGCTAAAGCAGGTTATTGCAAATTTTTCCAAAGCATGGGACGGAAAAGCTGCTATTCCGGTCCCGATCAGATTGCTCATGACCTTGTCCGGCTTTTCCTGAGCATTGATAATCTTTCCTTCTATATCTGTTTTCAGCGTATAATTTTTTTTAATCTTTTCCTCATCCTCTGTAGGTATGGCGAGTACAAGCGCAGCATTGTCATTATGTCTGAATTGCGTGATAAAGTCCTTAATATCAAAATCGCCTGCGAACTCGTCCCCAAGCATCAAAAGTACAGACTTGTCATAAAACGAAAGGTCATCTACTGAATATATGGCTCCTACAAGGCCATTTTCCATATCATGTTGAACATGATATGTTAACGGGACTCCTCTGTATTCATTCCCAAAATGTTTCTGGATGTCTCTTTCATCTTTGTGGACAATGATGTGTATCTTATCTATCTCATCTATGCTGCTAAGCCGGTCAAGATGACGCGTGATCAGAGGTTTGCCGTTGAAAGGCAGCATACATTTGCTGCGGCAGCCGCAAATCTCTTTCAGTCGGCTTCCCTCACCTGCAGTAAGTATCAATCCCCGCATAATCCCTCACACTTCCTTTCAACAGCAGCAGGTCCATGCATGAGCCAGGTCTCCTTAAGATCTCTTTCCATTTTTTTTAAACCCTCTGTGTATTCATCATAATTATTCAGGATATGATGGCAACATTCCTGAAGCTCATCCTTGCTTACAGGCCTGCGTCTGGCCATGATTCCTCCGTGATTTTTTTCTACTGCCAATGCCGTCTGATAATCCGGAAAATTTGCAGGTATCATTACCATTGGCGTGTGCGCGTATATAGCTTCTCTCACACCCGTAATTCCTCCGTGAGTAATGAATATCTTGCTGACCGAAAGTATTTTTTTCTGATCTGTATATGAGAGTATGTCCATATTATTATCCGCAAAACTGTTTTCTTTCAGCACAGCGCTTATGCAAGAGCTGCCCCCGCAGCTTACGGTTATGTGTTCCGGAAAAGCCCGCAGAGCAACTAATGTGTCATATAGCAAAAATGCTCCATAACTTTCTGATACCGTGCCTCTGCTGACATAAATGCCCTCGCGTTTTTCCGATTTGGGAATATCTGTATAAAACCCTATGAACTCATGTGTCTTTGAAATTTTATCCGGCTCGTCCTGCAAGGCAGGCGAAATATATGCAAAAGAAAGGTTGTTACTTTTTGCATTTTTCTCTCGCTTCCTGCTTATGGAAACAATTTGCTCATAACTTGTATCTCCGGGATATGACGGCCTCAGTATCTCACGGTAAAAACCTTTAAAGCTTTCACTACGCCATATATCCGGAGCATATACAGATGAATTTATTTCTATCTGGGGGCATGGCATGCTTTTTCTGACAGCAGCAGTAAAGCATGCATGAGCGTCATACAATATGATATCGGGACAAAATTCACTGATTTCCCTGCTTATGGCCCTGAGCAGGATTTCTTCCATATCTGAGTCTATCTGTTCTTTTAAAAGGATTTTTCTGCTGTCTGTCATATATGAAAAATAATCATATGCAGCCCTGTTACGGTCATGCTGAAATGTATGGCCGTTTTGACAATATTCTGTGATTTTTTCCGGATAATCGCGCCATGCTATGTTGCCGGCAGGCAATAAGCATGCAAACCTGCTGTCTCCATATATCATTAAATTGATACCCTTTGATGCCAGATAGCGTATAAGGGCAACATTTGTAAAGAAATGGCCGGCATACGGCATGAGAAACACGAGAATGTTTTTCATAGTCTGTACACTTTCTCCGCTTCTTTTTCGGGCACATATATGATAATATCCCCCTCAGCGGACGGTTTGAGCCAATGTCCATCCGGTTTTTCGGTTATTGCATCTGTTTGAGTTCCTCTGTAGGAGACGCCTCCCTTTACTCTTATCATTACCGTCTCCCCTTCAGGGATACCGTCTTTAGTCCTTTGCATGTTTTGTTTTTCTTTGTCATTTCCTGCCTGATATTCTTCTTTTGTTCCGTCCTGGTGAATGACAGACATGATATGATCTGCCGCAAAATAAATTTCCGTTTCTGATCCTGAGCTTGGTTTAATACTCCTCCATTGTCTGTCTTTGCACTCTTTTTCAAGGCCTGCAAAAGAAATCCCTCTGTCCGTAGTTATCATTACATATCCCTTCATTATCTAGCCTCCTGCTGATTGAGCGCCATAAGTTTACCGGCTCTGGCATAAAAATCCAAAAGCATATCAGTATCAAAATTATCTGTTTTGATCACAGGGCCATACATATCAAGCTGCGCATATGTATTAACTGTAAAGCACATTCCAAGATCCTGCATGTTCTCATATTGATATGTTCCAGGGAAAGGGGTATTTAGTCCGTAAACGACATCTATACAAGCACCGTGTCTTTTTTTCAGTTCTTCCATAAAATTCAGGGTGTCTTCCATCGTCCCTTCTGTATCGCAATAATGTCCGAACATGAAACTGCCCGCCACATGTATTCCGGCATCTATGGTTTGTTCAATTATATAGCGCGCATCATCAAGGTCCATGTTTTTCCTTATTTTATCGAGTACCTGCTGATTGCCGCTTTCCAGTCCAAACTGGATTCGCCTGCATCCTGCCCTTTTCATACCTTCAAGGATATCCGCGTTTTTTACCATGGAATCCACCCTCGATTCACAGCGCCATGATATTTTAATACCGCATTCATCACATAACTGTATAAATCGCTCTACCCTATTTTTGAAGACAGTAAATGTATCATCCGAATAAAAAACTTCTTTGCGTTTTGAACTTTCATCCAGTACCATCAGTGTTTCAAGGAATACATTTTCTATATCTCTTATCCGGTACTTTCCTCCTGACATGGCAGGGGCAGCACAATATATACATCTGCCCGGACAGCCGCGGCTTGAATAAATTGTGGCAGTGTGAGCTTCAAGGGATTCAGGCACCGTATGCCTGTCGATGACAGGCAACAGGTCCAAATTTTCCGTATTGCGCCTCGGAGCTCCATATTGATACTGTCCATCCTTGTCAAGATAGATAAGCCCGTTTATTTCACTGAATTTTATAAATTTCTGATCTGTTCTTATAGCTTCAAGCAGTTCAAGCTGGCTTTGCTCTCCGTCTCCCATATCTATAAAATCAACATATCTCTTGCGCATACAGTACTCAGGCTCAAGGGTAGGATGAGGACCTCCAAGAGCGATAAAAGCATCTGGATAACGACGCTTAAAATATCTGCACATATTAAATGTCGCATCTACATTTTCTGTATATACAGAAAATCCTATCATCAGAGGATCCATCTCTTCTATGATCTTGTTTATTTCTTCTGTCTGATAATTCCTGATGCTCAGGTCTATGATCCTGACATTGTATCCGTGGAGCCTGAGAGTAGTGGCGATAGACATTAGCCCAAGGGGCGGCATATAATTGCTTCGAGCCAGTTCCCGGTTATCACAGTTGGATTTAATTATATAAATTACGCTTGCCATTTTTTCCTCCATCTTATAAAGCTGTATATCCTCCATCGACAATAATATTCTGACCTGTTATCATGGACGCTTTGCTGCTGGATACAAACAGCACCGCATTTGCTATATCATCTGGTGCGGCATATCTTCTGAGAGGTATGCCATGCAAAAGTTTTCTTTTGAATTCCGCACTCATAAGTGTCTCTTTATTATCATCATTGATAATATATGTAGGCGATACGGCATTTACACGCACGCCGAATGCGGACCAGTCTGCCGCCAGCGCTCTTACAAGACCGCACAAAGCGCTTTTGCTCGTACAATAAGCCGCACGCATTACATTTCCCACAACCCCGTGCTGAGATGACAGGAACACAATACTTCCGCTTCGTCCTATAAGAGAATCTGCGCCAATGCGTTGCGTAATAAAAAATGCCCCCTTTAAATTGAGGTTAAGAGTATAATCCCACGCTTCTTCAGTAACTTCTGTCGCTTTTTGCAGTATATTTATCCCTGCGTTATTTACAAGTACATCTACGCCGCACGCTTCGCGTCTGATCTTGTCTGTCATTTGCATGATGTCATGCATATCTGTAAGATCCGCACAGTATATTCTTATTTTTATATTTTTAAAAGTCCTGCTCAGATGATATGCCATTTCTTCCAGTTTTGTTTTTTTATCTGGTATGTCTGTAAGAATAAGTTCTTCTGCGCAAGATTGGCCATACGCCTCAGACAGAGCTGTTCCCACATGGCCTGCTGCACCGGTTATCATAACCGTTTTACCTTTAAATTCTATTTCCAATTTCTTCACCCTTGTTTAAATTTAAATTCCTTAACTGTACCATAATGAACAGCGCCTCTGCAAAAGAATCTCGAGCCGATAACCGCAAAGACTATTGCTGTGCTATAAAGTATTGCAGCTGATAAACACAATTCTCCCATTGAGGAAAATCCCATCATATATCTGACGAACATTACTGACGGAGAAGTAAAAGGTATGTATGAAAATATGCTCATCATAACGCTGTCTGATTCAAGAGCAAATATGCATATGAAGAACTGCACCATTGCCATCATTTCCACAGGCACTATGGTCGTTGTCAGATCATCGTTTTTATTTACTATGGAAGCAATAGCCGTGTTTATAAATGAATACAGCATAAAACCGCCGATAAACATTATCAGGAACGCGGCTGTTTCATCAAAATTCATTGCAGACATAGTTATGCCCATTTCTCCAAGAGAGGACATATCAAGTCCGGATATATTAAATGAAACGCCAAAGCATATCACCACGAGAGAAAGCTGTATCAGACCGCTCAGGCCGATTGCTATCGTAACTCCCATATAAAAAGGCAGCGGTCTTATGGATGTCATAACTATTTCCATAACTTTGTTTGTCTTCAATGCAGCCACTTCTGTCCCGGATGAGCTTGAATACATTACGATAGCCAGTACCATCAGCATGAACAGTATATAGGTAGTCCAGAAATTCTGAGGTTTGCCGGCTGGCGTAATTTCTTCAAATCCAATCTGCCTGCTGGCTTCTTCAAACATTTCGGGCGATATTCCAAGCCTGCCGATATTCATCTGCGTATAAATATTCTGAGTTAAATTTATGAGGGCCGTCTGATCTGCGGCGCTAAGGTCTCCGTTGTTATATACCGTAAGTTTGACATCGTCGCCATCCTTGCTGAAAACCGCATATGCCCCGCCGTTTTCTTCAATATCTGTCAGCATGTCTTCTTTAGAAATGGATGTATCATCCGATAATACAGGCTTTACTCCTGTAAAATAGTCTTCATCCACTGAATCTGATACGAGATATCCTGCAAATATGCCTGTTTTATCTATAATACGCAGTTCTTCTTTTTCCTGGCCGTTTACTATTCCATCAACGATAAAGCATGAAGCGATGCTTGCTATGCATAATATCACCGTAACTATGATATAAGCTCTGCTCTTCATTTCTTTTTTTATGTAATGCTGAAAGACGATAGCAAAATCTTTCCATGAAAACTTTTTATTCATTTTTGTTTTCCTCCCCAATCAGACTGAGAAATATGTCCTGAAGCGACTCGTCAGGCCGTCCGTCGCCGGATGACCTTGCCTGCCTGAGGGAATTGACAGGGCCATAATAAAGCCTGCGTGAACGATCAATAATACATATATCCTCACATACCTGCTCTATAAGCGAAAGCTGGTGACTCGAAACAAGTACGCATTTTCCATTATCTCTCAGTTCTATCAGCAAATCCATGACCATCTGCATATTGACGGGATCAAGGCCGCTGAAAGGCTCATCCAATATGATCACATCTGGATCATGGATAAGACTTGCGATTATCTGTATCTTTTGCTGGTTCCCTTTTGACAGGCTTTCCAACGGTCTTTTTTTGTATTGCCCTATGTCAAATTTTCCAAGCCAGTAATCAATGGCTTTGTCAGCATTTTTTGCCGTCATTCCTTTTAAACATCCAAAAAACATAAGCTGCTCGTTTACTTTTTCCTTTGGAAACATTCCTCTTTCCTCAGCCAGGTATCCCGTTCTTTTAAGATCCAGCGGCCTGTCCAGTCCATTTATTATAATCTGGCCTTTATCCATCGGAATAAGCCCAAGTAACGATCTTATGGTGGTCGTTTTGCCTGAACCGTTTCTGCCTACCAAAGCTGTCAGTTTTCCGCTGCCAAAAGAAAAGCTCAAAGAGTCCACCGCACATAACTGACCATAATATTTTGTCAGTCCTGTTATTTCTATTTTCATGTTGCTCCTTTCCGCTGTTACATCATTTGTACAAGTCTGTCGTAATCTTTTGTAATGAGATTCCAGTCATATTTCAGTGTTCTTGCAAAGTCGAACAGCATAATGGCCATGCCCACACAGATCACTCCAATCCTCACATTATCCGTCACTGGTAATCTTGTACTTATAGTATAGATATTGTAACCCCAGAAAACCGGTTTAAAGAAAAGAGATAAGACACCATAAACAGCCAGTCCCCTTCGCCGTGCCGATGATACTTTGAGGCTGTCTATTTTTTCTCTGTTAAAAAATGTTGCGTATGCCATAAGGACGCCCTTGTCCATCAGATTTGTTATATCTAAAAGCGCGCTCAAGAACCAGTATCCATCCAATTTGACCAGTGGGATCAGATTATACAGACTGACGAGTATACTGGAAATCGCAAAGTAATAAAGAGGAATCACTATTATTCCCGCATAGGTCAGTATGAAGGCTGCCAGCAGGGCTCCTGTGCCAAGAAATGAGTTTATGTAAACGCCTGCCAGCGCTACCTTGCCCCTCTGTTTTCGGTTTTTTATCTTATACACATCTGTTACATCGCAGTATACGCATGGTATGAGGAAAAAAAGCAATACTCCCATGGAGCGGATTGTTCCTCCATATTTTTTGCATACTACGGCGTGTGCAAGCTCATGCGCCGCCAGACTGACTAAAAGCAGCACAATAGTGATAATAATATCAGATAATGTAAAAGTCAGGGTAAATCCTGACATATTGCTTCCGCCATATGAAAACGCATTTATTACACTGTAAGCAGTTATGCCGATACAGGCTGCCGCCATTATTATAAAAATAACTGCCGCAGTTTTCGTAAAAAACTTTGAATAAATCGGATAAACAGTATCTATCACTTTTTCAACATTTAACTCTACAAGCTTGATCTTTGTTAAATCTAAGTGTTTTTTGCTTTTATCTTCCGGATGACTCTGGTCTCCTATGAATCCCCATTGTTCAAATTTTTCATCCAGAACCTTCCGCAGCCGTTCAGGTATTTTATTGCTGTATCTGCTGCCTTCCAGCGCCGGACCGCTCAGTCTTTCCATCAAATATCCCGTTTCTGAGCTTCCGAGTCTTACATACCGGCCTGAACTTGTATTTTTTACAAGATAGAACAGCTCATCGGAGCCTTCCCTCTTGTCCTCGATTATCTCCAGATGTCCGATTCTCACCATAGCTTCCTCTCCTTAAACTATTCTGCGTAAAACAGACAGGATCTGCCCGCTGTATTTTTCTATTTCACTTTTACTAATGATAAACGGAGGGAAAAAACTGATGCCTCTGTTGTAGTCATCATTATTGTACATATACACAACGATCCCTCTTTTTTTGAACAGTTCCATTATATTCAAAACATCAGCGCCCGCATAACGGCTGGGAAGATCGACTGCTATCATCAGCCCTGAATTTCTTATTTCAGCTTTACCGTTGAGCCCTTCTCGCAGCAATCCTGCGAAATATTTTCCCTTTTCCATCACATGATATTGTCCATAATCCCGCATACACTCAAGCATACCTTCAGCTGCTGCCAGCGCTAAAGCGTTGCCTCCCTGAGTGGAAAAATGCTCTATGGCCGCATCTGATTCCGTAAATTTTCCGGCGCATTCTGAGCCATATACAAGAATGCCCAAAGGAAGATAGCCATTATTGACGGCTTTAGACAGACACAGAAGATCCGGTTTAAGGCCGGCTTGCTGATACAAAAATGGTATGCCTGTTCTGCCAAAGCCTGTTGCCACTTCGTCTTCAACAAACAGTGCTCCATACTCACGACATCTGCATGCAATATAGCGGAGCACATTAAACGGCACCGGTATTATGCCTCCTGAGGCCAGCACCGGCTCTGCTATAAATCCAGCAAGGGTTTCTCCATATTTATCAAAATAGCTGTCCGCACATTTCATCCATTCTTCTTCATCATCGTAGTCCTCAGGGATATCCATAAAACTTATACCGGATAGCACAGGCTGATAATCTTTTGTTACTACCCTGTCAAGTCCGCTTACACTCATGGCCCCGTACGATGTTCCATGGTATGATATCGAAAACGCACCTATGGTTTTTTTCTGTTCACATCCGGACAGCACCTGGAACTGTCGGCATGTTTTGATCGCAGCTTCAGTCGTCTCTGATCCGCTGCATGTATAAAGCACTTTTGAAAAATCTTCTTCGCTCAGCCAGTCAATCAGCATAGATGCATATCTTTGTTGTATATCTGACTGAAAAGCAATCAGATTGTTATACGGAAGTTCTTCTAATTGTCTTATTACATGTTTTTTTATATTTTCATTGGAATAGCCAAGAGGCACATTCCATAACCCGCTGCACATATCAATGTATTTTTTTCCATCACGGTCGTACAGATATATACCTTCTCCTTTTACCAATATGGATGACTGGGCCTGCTGGCTAAATGGAAAGCTTCCGCATATTACTCTGTCCATATTCATTTCCCGCCGCCTTCCAATCCGTCAACAGGTCTGTACATAGCTCCCGACTTATTTAAAGTATCTGATATGGAGTTAAACATCCGAATTGCCTCTTCTTTTTCTATTTTCAGTATATCCTGCATGTTTTCCATGATTGCATCGGTAGAAAGGCGTTTAAAAAGCATTTCACACACCAATGCGAATTGCGAGCTGATCCTGAAGAATTTTGCGCTTGCCGCTGACCAAAGGACGCTGCCTTTTTCCTCGCAGTTGAACATATAACTGAACTTCGGGAAATAAGGCATTTCTTTACCTTTCTCTTTTGAATCCGTAAGATTAAACATATATTCACTTGTAACCTTTACATCCTGCGGTTTTACCGATTTTAAAACAGGAACGGTAGATGACATGTCTATATAAACTATAGAAGCCATCAGATAATCAATCACATATGTTTTTGACTTCATTACATGGCAGTAACTTTTCTGGATAAAATCCGGCATCTGGGTACATTTTGCGCACCAGCTCCTCGCAATACACGAAACACAGCCTCGTTCTTTGATCATATTTTCTTTTTTCACATAGCAGCTCTGCGTGAGTTCAAATATGGCCTGGTCACATGTTCCCACCGGTTCCTCGAAGTTGGAGCAGACATATACATTGCCATCGCCCTTTAGCTGTATACGCGGCATCTTATCTACCAAACAACTGTTACTGTTCAGAAAGCGGCAATAATTTTTCAGATATCCAAACGCTAAAGGCATTTTTTCAAAAGTATGTTTTTCTTTGAATATTTCGGCGTCCCGCAGAAAAGCTTCATAATCTTCGGCAGTTTCCATTGTAAATATATAAAAGCTTGCCTGAGGTGTACCAAATTGTTGCGCCATTTCTTCGATAATGTCATTGGCTGAATTATATGGGATTTCCTTTATTTTCTGGGGGGATCTGTACGCCAGATCATTCACGATCAGCCTGTCTTGTTCTATCCTAAGTAAATTACTTTCAATTACATGGACATCCATGTTTTTTTCACGGAATTGGCTGAAAGACAGCTCTCCCTTTTTCAAATATACTGAAGAATTGATACCGGCCAGTTCGTTAAGGCATTTTCGTTCTGCTTCATTCATATCCTCCCCTTCTACTTCTATGTGCTTCACATATCCGTCAAGGGGCACTCCCGTATATACTCCTGTACGGCTTTTTAGAAAACCTCTTGAAAAAGGTATGTACCTGCGGGCAGATGACCGGAGAAGAAGTTCCTCTCTTGCTTCGCACTGTGCTAAAGCCTTTTCATCAATCTCAATTATCAGTCTTCCATCTTGTGCTGCTTCCAGAACAGATTTTGGCATCTGCTTTAATTTTTTTGAAGCGTTTTCAGTGATATGTATGCTATATACTTTTTCTGAACTTATAAGCTCAGAGAGCTTGCTTTCTGAAAGAATGGCTTCATTTTCTCCGGTAAGTTGTATTTTCCAGAGAACTGTCTCCAAATCCGGAAGTTCGTCTATCAGATTTTCTTCAACAGGACATATAAAGCAAAGCGGAGTTTCTGCCGCTGGGAGCAGTTTTACTATGTCATGCAGATATTCACTGTCTTTGATGTATGTTCCCTCGCATGGTATCAATTTCTTATTATCTTTTGCCAGTCCGCTATATGCCTGATTTATGAGATCTATGTCTGTTTTTATCGTATTCTGGTTTCGGTACTCTTTGATACCTGATTCGTTCTCTCTTCCATACCATATGCCATATTTTTCAGCATCCTGCGCAAAAAGGATCTTCTGCTCATACGGCGATACTTCCATTATGCTCAGCTCCTTATTGCTGCTTTCGGGCAAAAGTCCATAAAAAACCTCTTCCGGTTTTGATCCTGATAAAAATACAATATCTATATCCTCAAGTTCTCTTAAGCGATATGCAAGAGCATCTGCCAGAACCTTATTTTCTTCATTTATATATATGGCCAATATATCTTCACATACCGATAATACATCTTCTGCCAGATCATTTAATGAGGGCAGGGTGTCGTCCATATATATCATCGAATTGATGCCGTTGAGTTTCAGCCAGCTCCTCAGGCATGCACTTTCTGCCGTCTGTCCGGCAATAAAAAATCCGTTTTCGTTTTTTTCTAATTTAAGTATGCATATATTACGCATATTTGTTCTCCTTATTTTATCAATCTGCAAAAGTATTCGTTCTCGTTATATGCTTTGATCTCTATATTTCCAAAAAGACTTTCCTTCGCCGCTTTCCTTATTTCTTCAAGTCCGAACAGTCTGTAACTGGTCGATGTCAGCAATATCTTTTCCTCTCTGTCCGGCATGATCTTCGCCATATTCACTATTGCTCTTTCTTTAGCATAGTCTATTGCTCTCTGGAACAGAATAATGGCAAGGTTTCCATCTTGATCCGGCAGACTGACAGTATTCATCGTCCCTATTTCCATAGCACTAATGTCTTTTTTGGGTAAATCTTCTATATCGAAACACAATGCTCCTCCATCTTTGAGATGTTCGTACATGTCATTAAAAAAAACTTTAAACGAGCCTGGCAAAAGACGAATACTGGTTGCTCCTATCATTATCATCCCATATTGTCTGTCGAGCTTCAGTTTTGTCATATCCTGGTTTAAGATCCGGATCTTGTTTTTTAATCTTCTGTATCTGTGGTTGAGTCTTCTCTCAAGCTTCATAAGCATATCCTCTGACAGATCAACGCCGGTAACTTCAACGCCTGTTTTTGCTGCCGGTATTGTCAGTCGGCCGCTGCCACAACATAAATCCAGGACCGGTCCGCCGTGAAGTGCGATTGCTCCGGCAAAAAGCGGAAATTCATCTTCTCCATGACAAATTTGGTCATACAGCTCTACCGTATCTCCATAGTAAAAGTCCTGTTCTTCTATGTATGTTGGGAACTCCATGAGCAGATCTTTAAAAAACCCAAAATATTTATCATCCATTGCCAAGCTCCTTTTCATTTGATGGTAGCACATTCATGTTATCTTCGTTCAGATTGTTGTTAACTGTTTACCTGTCAGGGCATTATGTTGCTACAAAGCCGATGATTGCCACTAAACCGGTTCCGATGGCCAGGCCCTTGCCTACGCCGTCAATGAAATCATAGAACGCACCCAGTTCCTCAACTGATTCCATCTCTTCAAATTTCAGTTCTTTATTTTCCAGCATTTTAAATCTCCTTTAATCATTTACTGTCTCTCTGCCCTTGGTCTGCCTATGTTGCTATGTAAACATACAGAACTATAGCTCCGCCAACACCTAAAGCAATGCCGCATACACCTTCGACCCATCCGAGTTCTTCAACTGTTTCCAGTTCCTCGAAATAAAGCTTTTCGTTCATGTCTTATCCTCCTGTAGATTTATGTTGCTATGTACGCATAAACAACAAGTCCTGCAACAAAGCCAAGACCTACGCCGGTACCGAAGTCTTTCCAGTCCCAAAGATCTTCTACCATTTCCAGCTCTTCAAAATACAAGTCATTAATCATCTGGTTTTTCCTCCATTTTGACAACCTGAATGTGCCACCTACAGGGTACTCTATCTTTCATTTGACATTCAATACAGCTTTGGCAAGAATTCAGTAAAATCCATATAAATAAATTTTTAGGGTCTTGTATAATTATTTATAATTTTTTTAAAACTCCGCAATATACCTTTTTACAGCCAAGAAACCATCTATTGATTTTATAGAAAAAATTTTACAAAAAATTAAAAGAAGAGTATGTTTAGATTTTTTATCATGTATGTTTTAAAGAGGTTATGTAAAGACATATTATTGTCCGTTGATATATTATTTATGTATATAATAAACAGGCTGTTTGAAACATCGGAACAGTATGCTGTTTAAAAAATTTATTGACAAATAACATATAAACTGGTATTATAGTTAAGCGGTACAATTCTGATGGACATTATGCATCTTTAGCTCAGCTGGCAGAGCACCTGACTCTTAATCAGGGTGTCCAGGGTTCGAGCCCCTGAAGATGCACCACGATAAATAAAAAAATGGGCTAAGCCCATTTTTTTATTTATCTTCTGCAGGCCGAGGCCTGTTTTTTCTCATACATATTGGCACAGAGAATATAGCCTGTCATTTTCGATCACATCTTTTCTGCCCAGGCGCGACAGCATCTTTTCAAAAGATATGGCTGCATCGTCCAATATCTTTTTCTCATCTGCTTTTGTGAGATGTCTGTTCTCCATTACCACATCCCCTTCTATTATGACATTGTCCACATCCTGTCCCATTGCATGATATACCAGCCTTTGGACCGGCATTGCTCCAAACGGCGCCAGATGAGGCTGTCTGACATTTACAGTTATCATATCCGCCTTCTTTCCGACTTCCAGAGACCCTGTCACATTATCTATGCCCAGTGCTTTTGCCGGTTCTATCGTCACCATCCTCAGCACTCTGCCGCACGGCAGCAGTCCGTTGTTCCGGAACCTATAGCGCTGCAAAAGCTGTACATTCTTCATGTCACGCCACAGGTCAAAACTCCTGTCAGGCGCCGTCCCGTCGGTCACGACAGCAAGGTTCACTCCCTTTTCCAGCATTTCCATCACCTTGCAGTGACCTGTCACATTAGAATATGTTGTCGGCCCATGAAGGGCATAAGTACCGGTATCTGCCATTATATCTATCTCATCGTCACTGTATCCGATGTTATGGGTCAGTGAAGTGGCAGGGTTTAGGACTTCCGGCGTAGTATCATACAGAAATTTCACATCTCCTCCGTATGCATGGCTGTGGAGCGGCACCTGGTATTCTTTGGCGACCCTTGCCATTTCTCTGTTTTGATATATATTCTGCTCTATATTGGAATCGGGTCTCCTTCCCATCCTTCCCGGTGCTACTATCGCCATTGTCCTTGGATATCTGTCCCTGAGCTGTCTGACTGACTCTTCCGTTACTTTCAAAGCCTGTTCCAGCGAGACAGTCACATCTTCAAAGTTTCCGTCATCCTTAAACCTTCTTGCCTTTTTGGGCCATGTCCCATCTGCAAATCCGATGCCTGAGAACTGCCTTATCCCGGTAAGAGCCGACCCCTCCAGGTTTGCTTCAAGCGCCTGGAAAGAGTCCACCCTCGGTGTGCTCCCTATCATTGAAACTGCTGTTGTTGTACCGAATTTTATCCTTTCTGCCGCCGCCAGTGCTCCTTCGCTGCGCCAGAATTCCCTGTCCGTGCAGAAATAATAGATGTATTCGGCCATCTCATCCCATTCCTGATCGTAGTGCTCGCCCAAAGTCCTTATAAGGCAATGTCCTCCGTGACCGTGGGCATCTATCAGTCCAGGCATCACCGCATGGCCTTCCATGTCCATGACCTTTTCAGCACGAGCTGCCGGATCAAGACTTTCCATTTCTCCTATCTCTGCTATGATCCCGTCTTTCACTGCAACATAGCCATCAGAAATTACCCTGTTCTGCCCATCGACTGTGATGATCGTTCCATTTTTTAGCAGCAGATCAAACATTTTTCCTCCCCCTTTTTACAATGGTCATATAAATGTTATCATGTGTCCGCCCGCTTTTCAAGTTTGAGGTTGAACCCTCTGGCCAACATCACGGCCACCGCCGCCAGGACCAGCACAGCTGTCCATCCGGACAGATCTGCCATGTCGCCCGTCATCGGTATCCGGCTGTTGACAATATCGTATTCCCTTGTTTCTCCGGGGCTGACAATGCCTACAGATATTTCCCCGGCTTTTTCATATCCGCCGGGCGCCGATATCTCTGATAATATATATCTTCCGTAAGGCACATCCCTGAATGCCAGGCGGCCATCTTTGTCCGATGTCCCGGTTACAATAGCATTTTCTGCTGTCAGCTCTTTTTCACCGGGGAGGAAAAGCCCAAAGACCGCTCCTGCCAGAGGGCTTCCGTTCCGGTCAGTCTTTCTGATAACTATATCACCTTTGATAAGATCGTTCCTTATAGGATCTCCTTCGTTAAGGACCAGGCTTACCACACGGTTATTGGAGCCGCCGTAAGAAAAGTCTGCCGGATAAACGGCAGGATCTTCAGCATACTGTTCTCCTCTGCTCATCTCTTTTACATAGTATCTGCCATGAGGAATATCTGTGCAGAACCGGCCGTAAAACATGCCATCCTTTCCCTGTTCCAGTCCTATGATCTCTATCAGCCCGTTTTCAGGAATGGAGGTGCCGTCGCCTGCTTCGATCCGTTCGGCTGAAAAAAGCCCGAACTTTACTTTTCTGTATGTTTCTGCCGGGAAAATACCAAAACCCGCATTTCCTTCTATTTCTTTTTTCAGCCCTATTTCCGCCCTTTGCCTGTCATTATATATTTCGACTGTTGTCTGAGTTATGGCTGTTTCCTGCCCGCCATACACCACCGCCGCTTCATATTCCCTGCTGCTGCGGACATATCCGGCCGGACTTTGTATCTCCCGGCATATATATCTGCCGGGATAGAGAAGCGTTGAGGAACCGCTGCCGTCCTCTCCCGTAACTATCCTGCAGGCGTATTCTCCCTTCCTGAGCCTGACTGTTCCGTCCGCAGTGACCACATCTTCAGCGGCATACACATCAAATACGGCACCCTCAAGCCCCTGGACAGAGAAAACAGGTCTGTATGTACCGTCTTGCTTTTTCTCAATGGTACTTAATTTTTGTCCTGTCTTTTTGATGATTATGTGGCCTTTCTGAGGTTTATCGGAAAATTCCATGCTTATGCGCTCCAGCCGCAGTTTATGCTGCCCCGGCTCAGTACCTTCGACCTGATACACTGTCTTGTCCCGTACATATCCGTCAGGTGCCTTTATTTCCCTTACCGTATATCCCATCCCGCAGACAAAGGGGTCCGTGATCACTTTGCCGTCTTTGCCGGAAGTATATTCACCCAAGAGTTCCCCATCCTTATATACGCCATAGACAGCCCCTGCCAGAGGCTTTCCTGTTTCTTCATCGGATTTTATGATCTCTATCTCAAATCTTTTCAGTACATTTTCGATCCTTGCCTGTGTTTCCTGTCCCCACAGGACCGTTACATATCTGCCTTCCGGTACTGTGTATTTTTCATCGGTCCCAAGTTCCTCGATCATATAAGGACAGGCATCGCTGCTTATGGGAACATCATCGAAAACAGCCCTGCCCGTTTCATCTGTCTGCACTGTCACATCCACCTTCGTTCCGGCCATGCTCGTTCCATGCAGCCTGAAACTGATCCCCTGGATAAACCCGTCCTCTGATGATTTTATGACGACCACCTTGCCTTTTTTCAATATATTGTCAAATGTCACCGAAACTGTCTGTCCGCTCATCACCGTGACCTGCTGCGAACTTACGGGCACATATCTGTCCGGTGTTTCCACTTCGGTCACTGTATATGTGCCTGGTGCCAGCCCCTGCATTTTTATCTGTCCGCTGCTGTCGGTCGTTACAGTTTCATCTACGCCGTTTCCTGTTATCCTGAACTTTATATTTTCGACATGGCCGTCCTCACTGAGTTTTTTTATGCTGAGATCGCCTTTTAATGTCACGGAAAACGACAGCTCAAGGGGTATCGTCTCAACATTTCCGTAAACAGCCATATCCTGGGAACGGTCAGCCTTATATATATAGTTTGCACGGGCTGTACCTTCGTATTTTTGCGCCCCTGCCGCTGCAAGTTCCTGCGCGCTCATGGTTACAGATGCCTTTGAGCAATCTGATCCGGCTCTGACTTTGAGAATGTTGCTGCCCTTTTGATGAGATACGGTAACCTTATCCTGGGTAAACGAAAAATCTCCGTAATCCTCCAGTACCCTGTTGCTGTCTGTCAGTTCAAGAGTCTCTCCTGCCTGTATACCGATGGTCTTTTTGTGGAAAGCCGGATATGTGTTCCAGCTTGCTGTTTTTTCCTGTATCTTCTCCTTCCATTCGTCATACTCCTTTCTGACGGCAGGGTCGTTAAAATATGAGCGGAAAGCACCTTTGCCGTCTTTTCCGTTGGCCGTCTGGTCTGACGCCGGCAATGTCTGCCATATCATCATCTGGGTGAATGCATAATCCTTATCTGTCGGCGCCGTTTTTCCGTAATACCCCAGATACGCTATCTTTGACTGTTGTGAATTATCTCCGGAAACTGTCTCAACAGTATAATCCACATCCATGCTTATGTTGGGCGTTCCGGGCACAAAGGCGTTCCCCTCCGTATCCCTTATCACCCGTCCTGACTGGATGCAGAATGCGGCGCTGCCGTTTACCGTGAATCTTGTAAGGGTTGAATCGGGAAGGATCCCCCAGTTGAGGATGTTGTGATAGTTTTCGTAGCCTTTCAAAGTCCTCATGTTAACTGTTACTGATGCTCCGAAGGCAGGAGCCGCCGATGACATCACCATCATCACCGCCAGAAATACAGCGGCAGCCATTCTTTTTTTCTTTCCTTTCATAATAAATATCCCCCTTTTTTTGATATAAAAAAACGGCCTTCCGGCCGTTTGTGCCGCGGTTTGCCCGCTTGCTTTTCTTACATTTATTTACATTTATCTTGATGTTATCATATTACCACAGTCATCTGCCCCCAGTCAAGGGCTTATTGTAATTTTTTTACATTTTTCACTGCCTCTTACCCTCCGATCTGTGACATCAGATCCTTTTCCTCCCCCGGCAGGTTTTTTTCTTCAAAATGGTGGCACAGCGGTTTGGACATGACTGCCTCCTGTATAAGAGCAGCTATGTCATCATCGGTACAGCCCTTTCGCATGATCTGTCTCAGGTCATATCCGTCTCCGTATTGCAGGCATGGTTTGAGCCTGCCTTCGGCTGTAAGCCTTATCTTATTGCACCCCGGACAGAAGCCTTCTGACAGAGGGCTGATGAAACCTATCTGCCCTTTTAATCCGGGAAATCTGTAATATACGGCAGGCCCGCAGCCTTCTGATGCCGTCCGGGACGGCACCGGCCTGCCAAAGACCTGGGAGATCCGTTTCATCACTTCGCCGGCAGAGATCCCCGCATATTTCTTTCCGAGACCTATGGGCATGACCTCGATGAACCTTACCATAAGGCTGTCATTGCAGGCCATGGCGGCAATGTCAGGCAGCTCGCTGTCATTTATGCCGGCAAGCATGACCGTATTGGTCTTTACAGAAAAGCAGCCCATGTCCAGGGCTTTTTTAACAGCGTCACGCACATGCTCCAGACCGTCATATCCGGTAAGCATCCTGTATTTTTCCCTGTCGAGAGTATCAAGGCTTATATTGACACCGTCAAGGCCTGCTTTTGCAAGGCCGCCGAGCATTCCCGAAAGAAGGATCCCATTGGTGGTAAGTCTCAGATTTTTTGTTGCCGGCAAGCTTTTCAGCTCCCTTATCAGAAAAGAAATATCTTTTCGCACAAGCGGTTCTCCGCCTGTCAGACGGATATTCACTATGCCCATGTCTCCGCATATATCAGCTATCCGTACTATCTCTCCAAAAGTCAGGAGCTTGTCAGATCTTGCGAACCGGACGCCTTCCGGCGGCATGCAGTACCGGCACCGGAGATTGCACCTGTCCGTTACCGAAATCCTTATATAATTGATCTCTCTGCCATAGCTGTCCTTCATCTGTCCTGAGCCATCCTGTAAAGTTAATAAGTCATATATATCTGTCAAACTCGGCGTAGGTCTTTCCTTTGCGCGAAGTTCCGCAGTCTCCCAGATATATGGCCTTTCCCCTGCCTCTGAGCACCAGCTTTTCACCGCCTTTAAGATAAAGATCCGGCTTTTTTGCTTCCATATTGTTCACAAAAACAAGCCCCTTTGAAATGGCTTCGGCGGCAGATCTGCGCGACAGGGAAAAAACCGCTGCTACAGCGTTATCAAGCCTTGGCGAAGCAATGGCTATCCTCATCCTTTTCAGGTCTGGAGATGTGACCATCAGTTCCGATATGGGGATCACCCGAACATTCAGTGATACCTTTCCTGCTTTTGTATAATTTTCTGCAAGATAAGGCGCGATTTCCTTTGTCACAAATATCTGGGCTCCGCTGTGGCTGACCAGTATGTCGCCTGTCTTTTCCCTTTTTATCCCCAGGGCCAGGAGAGAACCCAGGTAGTCGGAATGTTTCAGGCCTGCGTCTTTCTGCCCGGTCTTTACATCCAGGATGGCATAAGGGCATTCCTGAGGATTATCTCTGAAAAAATCCGCCAATTCCCTTTGGCTGCCTATCCCCAGATAGTCAGGCAAAAAGATGATGCCCCTGCGTTCTGCATCTTCAAATCCGCCGAAAAACAATGCCCCTTCCCCGGCGTGTTCCCTCACAAAAGAGGCCAGCACAGACTGCTGGGCCAGATCGTAAAAATCCGTAGCCACCATGGCATACTCCCGTTCAAAACGGCGGTATTTATCTTCGGCCATATTTAATAACAATTTGTTTTCCATCATATCTGTAGTTTATTTTCATAAATTGTGCTATACTGTTATAGTTTGATATTTTTATTTTAACATATATATGTCCATGTTTGAAAGGAGTTTTACATGTTTTACAGTTACACGCCAAAAGGCGTATGTTCAAGGCAGATAGAATTTGAAATAGATAACGGTATCCTTAAAAATGTCCGCTTTACAGGCGGCTGTCCGGGGAACCTCAAAGCCCTTTCCGCCCTTGTGGAAGGCATGCCTTACGAAGAAGTCCTCAAGAGGCTCTCCGGCATCCAGTGCGGCTTCCGCAAGACTTCGTGCAGCGACCAGCTTACAAAGGCCATCGAAGAAGCTGTGGCAGAAAGATCATGAGACGGCATGACAAGAATTACTTCGGAGGTGTATGATGGGAACTTTTCTTTTTAAAAAATTCATAAAAAACTACAGCGATGTCAAAGATCCCAAGGTACGCGACAGCTACGGAAAGCTGGCAGGTGCAGTCGGGATAATCTCCAACAGCCTGCTGTGCGCAGCAAAAATGATCATCGGCTGGCTCTCCGGAAGTATAGCCATAGTGGCAGACGCCGTCAACAACCTGGCTGACGCCTCTTCATCCCTTATAACCCTTGTGGGATTTAAGCTGGCGTCTATGCCTGAGGACAAGGAACATCCATATGGACATGCACGGATAGAATACCTTGCCGGCATGGCAGTATCCATAATGATAATCCTGGTTGGAGCGGAGCTGGGGAAAAGTTCCTTTGATAAGATCTTAAACCCCGAACCGGTTGATTTCAGCTGGGTTGCCGTAGCCGTCCTGGTACTGGCCATAATCATAAAGATATGGCAGGCCTTGTTCAATATTTCCGCCGGAAAAAAGATCGATTCCCTTACGCTGATCGCCACGGGAACAGACAGCCGCAACGATGTGATCTCCACTGCAGTGGTCCTTGCCGGGCTTCTGGCGGGCTACTTTTTTGACCTGCATATTGACGGCTATCTCGGACTTCTTGTGGCACTGTTTATCCTATGGTCCGGAATATGCCTTGTAAAAGAAACTGTCAGCCCTCTTCTGGGCGAGGCACCCGACCCCCAGCTGGTTCAGCAGATAGAACAGGCCGCCATGAGCTTTGACGGAGTCCTGGGGATACACGATCTCGTAGTCCATAACTACGGTCCCGGAAAGATCTTTGCATCTATCCATATAGAAGTGGATTCAAAGGTTGATGTGATGATAAGCCATGATCTGGTGGATAATATCGAAAAGAAGATCAGCAGCGACCTCCACATTGTGATGACCGCCCACATGGACCCTATCAATGTAAATGACCCCAACAGGATCCCCCTTGAGAATATAATAAGCGCAACCCTCAAAACCATACCCGGCGCTCTGAGTTTCCACGACCTGCGCATAGTACCGGGGGCCACCCACACCAATGTTATCTTTGATGTGCTGCTTGCCGCCGACTGCCGCAGTTCAAGAGATGAGATCCAGGATCTGCTGTCACAGGCCGTCGCTGCATATAACCCTGGTTTTCGCTGTGTGGTAGAGTTTGATAAAAGCTATGTATCTTAGATGTAAAATCTTATATTAAAGTAGCCGCCGGACTTCAAATGTGGTACAATAAAGAAAAATGAAAAAAGGGGAAGGATTATGGTAATTTTCGGTACTTATATAAGCCTGGCAGTTTTCTGGCTGGCCGTTGCGGTCATCTTTCTGATAATCGAAGCCGTGACCGTAGGACTGACCACTATCTGGTTCGCCGCAGGAGCATTTGTGGCTCTGATCCTCTCTATGTTCCATGTGCCTGTTATCGCTCAGTTCATCGTTTTCCTGATAGTATCTTTCTGTCTGCTCCTTTTCACCAGAAAGATCTTTGTGGAAAAGCTCAAGACAGGCAGGGTACGCACCAATGCGGAGGCCCTCATCGGAGAAACGGGACGGGTCACAGCACAGATCAGGCCGCTTGAAACAGGACAGGTGCGGATAAAAGGCCAGGAATGGTCCGCTGTATGCCGCGATGAGACCCTCATCGAAAAAGGCACATTCGTAAAAGTTATAGCTATAGAGGGCGTTAAACTCATTGTTGTGCCCGAATCTCAACAATAGAAAGGAATAAGATATCATGTTAGAAGTTATCATTGCCTTGATAGTCGCAGCACTGATAATATGGCTGCTGGTAGCCAACATCAGGATCGTACCGCAGGCAAGGGCATATGTCGTGGAAAGACTCGGCGCTTACTACGGCACATGGCAGGTGGGTCTGCACTTTAAGATCCCTTTGATAGACAAGATCTCCAGAAAAGTCTCTCTCAAGGAAAAAGTCATAGACTTTCCTCCGCAGCCGGTCATCACCAAAGATAATGTGACCATGGAGATAGACACGGTAGTTTATTTCCAGATAACCGATCCGAAACTCTATACCTATGGTGTGGAAAGCCCGATGGACGCCATCGAAAACCTCACTGCCACCACCCTCAGAAATATCATCGGTGAACTGGAACTTGACGAATCTCTGACCAGCAGAGAACACATCAATACCAAGATACGCATGGTGCTCGATGAAGCCACCGACCCTTGGGGCATCAAGATCAACCGTGTGGAGGTAAAGAACATCACACCTCCAAAGGATATCCAGGTTGCTATGGAAAAGCAGATGAGAGCAGAGCGTGAAAGGCGTGAAGCCATCCTCATCGCAGAAGGCGAAAAGAAATCCCAGATCCTCATCGCAGAAGGACAAAAAGAAGCCGCCATACTGCAGGCCGAAGCCAAAAAGCAGACAGCCATCAAAGAAGCAGAAGGTCAGTCCGAAGCCATCCTCATGCTCAACAAAGCTACCGCTGACGGTCTGAAAATGATAAAAGACGCCGGAGCTGATGATTCCGTTATCAAGCTCAAGAGCCTTGAAGCCTTCTCCAAAGCCGCTGACGGCCAGGCAACCAAGATCATCATCCCTTCCGAGATACAGGGGCTTGCCGGCCTTGCAACTTCCGTAAAAGAATTTATCAAAGATTAAAGGAGTAACCGATGCTTTACGATAATATCATGGAATCCGCCGCATTTATAAAGGCAGCCGTTTCTCAGACCCCGGAAATAGGCATAATCCTCGGCAGCGGGCTGGGAGGTCTTGTAGATATAATGGAAAACAAAGAAGTCATCCCTTACAGCCAGATCCCTCATTTCCCTGTGTCCCATGTTGAAGGCCACGCAGGCAATCTGGTCTTTGGCTCCATAGGCGGAAAAAGCGTTGTATGCATGCAGGGGAGATTCCATTACTATGAAGGTTTCCATATGCAGGAAGTCACCTATCCTGTGTATGTGATGAAGCAGCTGGGAGTCAGATACCTTATCGTTACCAACGCCTGCGGCGGGATAAACAAAAGCTTCAAGCCGGGGGATCTGATGATAATAACAGACCATATAAATTTCTCGGCCAACAATTCTCTGATCGGTATAAATGACGACCGCCTCGGTCCCCGTTTTCCGGACATGACGGAAGCGTACAACAGAGAGCTCATCCACAAGGCTCAGGAGATAGCTGACCATATGGGCCTTGAATACGAACATGGCGTGTACATCTTCTTTCCGGGACCTTGCTTTGAAACAGCAGCCGAGATAAGGGCTTTTGCCGCTCTCGGCGCAGATGCAGTAGGCATGTCAACCGTGCCTGAAGTCATCGCAGCCAATTATCTGGGCATTAAGGTTCTGGGGATTTCCTGCATAACCAATATGGCTACAGGGATCTCCAAGACCAAGCACGACCATGCAGAAGTCCTCAAGACCGCAGACAGGGCCAGTGAAAACCTCTGCAGCTGGGTAAGGGAACTGGTAAGCCGCTGGTAGGAAAGTGCCGCGCAGCATCAGCTTATCGCTGGCCGTCCATAAAGCGAGCATCTCAAGATGGTATGCCGTCCTGACGAAATAGCCGTTCAGGACAGCATACCTTTTTTATGCCATGACAAACCCGAAAGGACCCGCCTTGCAGGCGGGCCTTTCGGGTTTGCACATATGGATTTTATTTTTTGTTATGGCACGCTCCTATTGATGATAAGCACACTCATCATTAAGAGCAGGAGGTTGCTCAAACAGTCTTTTAGACAGAGCAGGCAATGCACAGGCCGCACTTTCTGCGGAAGGCTAAGAACAGGAACAGCACAAATTTTTCTGGAACAAACTAGAAAACACCGCCCGGCATCACCTGCATAGTAGTCTGTCTGATGAAATTCCGTTTGTTAGTTAGTTATTACTAACTACAGTTATAAGTTAGCATTATCTAACCGATTTGTCAACAGTTTTTTTCAAAAATTTGAAATTTTATATCAGCTATGATAAAATCAATACATATAAAACAGACGGAGGAATTTTATGAAGATACATGAGTCAGCAGAGAACTATCTGGAAGCCATTTTGATGATAAAAAACAGAAAAGGCTCTGTAAGGTCTATAGATATCGCCAATGAACTGAGTTTCTCAAAGCCCAGCGTTAGCATTGCCATGAAAAATCTCCGGGAAAACGGTTATATCAGCATAGATGCCGACGGCATGATCTCTCTGGAACCTCCGGGGCAGCAGATAGCAGAAAAAATATACGAAAGGCATACGCTCCTCAGCGACTGGTTAGAGCGGCTCGGTGTGGATCCAAAGACCGCCGCCGAAGATGCCTGCCGGATCGAACATGTCATCAGTGCCGAAAGTTTTGAAGCCATAAAAGATCACGCCAAAAAGATGTCCAGATAGATACGGACGCTTTCCGGGCGCCTGTATACTGCCGTCATCCAAACACCCCCTGCATCACCTGTATAGCCGCCAGCACTACTCCGGCAATGGTAAGCAGGTTTATGAGTCTGTTGGTGCTGTTCTGATAGAGCAGCTCCAGCTCTGACTCCAGTATTTCCAGGAGATATTTTATCTTTTCTATTACAGGTTCTATGTTGTAGCTCCTTAACAATACCCTTTCCAGTTCTCCCATTTCCGAGATCTGGAGGTTCTCCACCTTATTCAGTATCACTATCAGCTCTCCCCTGTAGGTTTTTATCTTCCGCATCTCCATATTTATCAATCCGCCGCTGCGGGCATAAAACCGGGCCTGCCTGTTTATCACGCGGCTGCATATGGTCTTTATCACCAGCACCATCTCAAGGGAAAAAATGATCCCGTGGTTGATCCCGGCAATATTGCTGTCCATGAGAAAATATGGATTCTCCACACCGTCATAATATATTTCATCAAAGCGTCTTCTGTTATCTAAATAGCTGCCCGCCAGGCTGCATCCGTTGAGGTTAAAAAACACCGTGCTGGTGCCGAAAGTAACCAGCCGTGTAAAGTCTCTGCTGCCCCACTGGTGGCTCATCCGCTCTGACGCAAGATCCGCAGGCACATTGCGCCATCCCTCATCGCCGCACATGATCCCGTATATCGGCCTCATCTCTTTCTCAATTATGGTCTGCACATCCTCATAACCGCCGAATTTTTTGATCTCCAGAAGATATGTGTTTTCTACCTCGCCCACAGGTCTTTGGATGGATCTGCTCACTTCATCGAAGATCTCACTGACAGAAAGTTCTCTTCCGTCACTGTTTTTCAGCTTGCGGCCGTTTCCCTGCACATGCCTCATATAGACAAGATCATCCGTACTGCCCTCTTTGACGCTTATGCAGACATACACATTGGCAGTATCATATTCCGGGAACACGCTCATGAAAACGCCGGAATCAAATATGTCAAACCCGTCCATTGTCAGGCTGTAATCCGGCAGCAGCACACGAAAGCACGGAAACGGAAGGCCCTGTCCATGAAGGAACTCCTGGCCTGTCTTTATATCTTTCAGCAGCGGCCACTTGTCCCGCTCCGGATCATCATCAAAGACAGCATTTGGGTAATTGGAAAGTATGGATTTTTTCAGTTCCGTCTTTTTGTCCGGCCCCAGACCGGCTGTTTCGTCATATATACTGAAAGTGAAACAATAGCAGATATTACCGGTTATTTTTCCGTCCATCATCGTCCTACCTCTTTTACGCTTTTGTTTCCCTGCACTTTTACAAACAGATAAAATGCATCCCTGGGCTGATGTTCATGTTCCGTCCTCTGACCGTCGATCTTCCCGTGGAAAGGCCGAAAATCGGCAAGTCTCAGACTGGCTGTTTCTGCCATTTTAGTTATCGTTTCTTCAGCAAACATCCTTACAGGCAGATCTGTGCCATCTCTATATACACGTTCAAAATCTTCAGGTGTTATCCTGACGCTTTTCCGCACTTTTCCGTCCCAGCTTTCACTGTAAAATCTTTCCTGGCCGTCACAGGCATATGTCGTTGTCAGGATCAGCAAACCACCTGTACAGAGCCTGTCTGACATGGCTCTGACCAATTCTTCGGCCTGTCTGCTGCCCAAATGCTGGATCACATGGCTGGAAAGGACGACATCGTATTTTGTATCTTTCGCTATGGAGCCGATCGTCCCGTTTATTACAGAAATCTTTGTCCCTGTGCGCTCCTCAATGCGCCGGCCTTGGGAATGCGCCTTGTCCGCTCTGTCTCTGTCTGGCTCCAATGCGTCAATACGCCCGACATATTCCGCAAAGACTCCAAACATCCTGCCTATTCCGCATCCAACATCTAAAAGAGTCCTGTGATGCCGTCCGGTGGAAAGTCCAGACACAGCCGCAACAGCCACGGACATTACTTTTTCTTCGCTTTTTTGCCATGACAGTCCATCGTATTCATTGTTGATAAGAGCAGCGGTCAGTTTATCGTCTTTATCAGGATACTGATATTCAGACATTTTTTCCTCCTATGCTTATCTATATATTTGATTATACTATCACTCGTCGGAAATTTCCACATTTTACTGGCCTTATGCCATATGTTTTTCTTTGTCTCATGGGACTCCGCTGTATCTTCTCTGGCAGTGATCTTTGCTGATTTAAGACTTCTGAAGCATTGTAAGGATCTTGTCCCTTTGGCCTGTGCCTGCCGCAATATTTCTTTGTTTTTTATATCCGTGTTATATTCTGATTTTGAAAGAGCTTCAGATTATGCAGGTCATGAAAATTTACGGCATAAAAAATCCGCATAAGCACTGTTTCTTATGCGGAGAAGTTTGATTTAGATGTTGAAATTTGCGGCCTGCTGTGCTATATTAAAGTCAAGAGGAAGTCGATGAAAACGACTAACCATTATGGACTAATAATCGCCACTGGTTTCAAGCAGAGTGGCGGTTATTTTTTATGTAAAATGTTATTCTTAACTTACCAAAGGTAATCGTTATTCTTAACATCCTTACCACCTTCCTTCAATCCAAAATCCCTTTTGAATTTTGGAAGGCTAACCGCTTTCGTTAGCTTGTCCTCTTGACAGTTATATTATATCATCTTTGAGGCGCTTATTCTACTTAAACATATCAAAAAATCAAAATCCCCGCTTCAAGCGGGGTTTTGATTTTTGGTGCGGATAAAAGGATTCGAACCTTCATGAAGGAACCTTCACACGGACCTGAACCGTGCGCGTCTGCCAATTCCGCCATATCCGCATATTCACTTTCGGAATGCGGGCCGCTCATACTTTCCTTTTGGCGATGAACGCTCCCGACATTCCTACTATACACTATTTCAAACTAAATTTCAATAGAAATTTTCTTTTTCTTTAATCTATTATAAACATTTCTTCTTAAAAGGACATACAGGACCGAAAATAACGGGATAAACACTATCATTCCCACAATGCCGGATATATTTCCGCCCACCACGACCGCAAACAATGTCCACAGTGCAGGCAGGCCTACAGATCCGCCAACCACTCTCGGATATATGACCTGTCCCTCTATCTGCTGCACCACAAAGAAGATTATGATGAACCACAACATCTGCCTTATGCTTTCTGTGGCGATGAGCAATGCTCCGAAAAGCAGCCCTATAAATGCTCCTATGTACGGTATCAGCGCAAACGAGCCTATCATTACTCCTATAGTTGCTGCATAAGGAAAACCTCCGATCAGCAGTACCACGAAAAACATTGTTCCAAGGATAACTGCTTCAAGGCACTGCCCCGACAGGAAATTTGAAAAAGTCCTGTAGGACAGGGATGCGATGCTGCATATCTCATCAGCCCATGATTTTCTCAGATATGCGTATAATATCTGTTTAGCCTGTCTCCCCAGCTTCTTCTTGCTCGCAAGTATATACAGAGCGAAAATTATGCCAAAGAGCATATTGGTCATTGTGCTGAACACGCTGGTCGCAGCCTCTCCTGCCGTAGTCAGCAGCTTGAGTCCGCCGTCTCTTATGGCTGCTATGATGTTGGCCGAGTTGATCTCCGGAAAATACTTCTGCATGAATTCCGTATTGATCCCGTATGAGTCAAGGGTCGCGATCCATTTTGGATATGACTGCTGTACGGCATCGGCGATCTCTCTTATGGCTGCGCCCAGGTTGGGGAATATAACTTTTCCTATGAAATAGAGGGCAGCAACAAAAGCCACAAGGGTCACTATGATGCATATGGCCGTCTTTGTTTTTTCAAGGCCTTTGCTGTAATGCCGTCTCTGGAGCCTGTCGATCTGTTTTTCAAAGAAATGCATAGGCACATTCATTATAAACGCCATTGCGCCGCCCACTATAAGCGGCATGCACAGGCCTATGGCATATTGCAGCACTCCCAGCACCTCGCTCAGGTTGAGCAGGGCGGCAAAAAGCATTATGCCGATTATTACGATCAGCAATGTCTGTTTAAATTTGTTGTCAGGTTTTATATCCATAATATCTCCCTTTTATCCTTTGTAGCTATTTTACAGGTATTCCTGTCCTTTGTAAAGTCAAATGCCCCCATAAAATATCTTCTTTATGGTCCATATGCTGACTCCGGCCAGCCCCATCTCGTCAGCCATGGCTATTCTGGCCTGCCAGCTTCTTTCATTTTCAAACCAGACAATATGTTCCCTTCCATAAGGGTCGGTGTAATTGAAATACGGCGCCATAGCTGTTTCATCCCACAAAACAGGGACTCCGTAATATTCGGCCCGTGCGGCAGCCTGATAGTTTCCGAGGGTTTCCGCCCGGCTTTCACCTTTTATAAACGGAAGCGTCCAGTCGTATCCATAGTTGTTGAGCCCCATAAGGATCTTGGACGGCGTTATCTGAGACATTCCATATTCAAGTACATGCCTGACATTGGTTATTGGAGACACCGGAAGAGGTTCTCCATATGTATATCCCCATTCATATGTCATTATTATGCAGTAGTCAGCAGCTTCTCCCAGCTTCTTATAGTCGTGGCCTTCATAAAGCACGCCTTTCTGGTCTGAACTTATCTTGGGCGCCAGGGCTACGGTGGTAAGGTATCCCAAAGGGGAGAGCATTTTCTGCATATCCTTTATAAACTCTGCATATGCAGAGGCATATTCAGCAGGCAGATATTCCACATCAAAATTTATGCCGCCCATTCCTTTTGTCCTGATATTGGCCTGTATCTCATAAAGCAGGCTGCTCCTTGCCGCCGGGTCATTCAGGACCGCAACGAAAGCATCCGGGGCAAACTGTCCCTTATCATCTATAGGCGCAAGAACCATCAGGGGCCTTACCCCGGCATTATTGGCTGCCCTTATCAGTTCCTCATCATCCAGCACAGTCAGTCTGCCGCTCTCTGTAATGCCATAGCTGAAAACCGAAAGCCATGTAAGCCTTGGAAGCCACCAGTTAAACGCCGTATGTACGGTTGTCGGATAGGCATATCCGTTTACGATCATATATATCACCCCTGTATATACTATGCAGGGGCAAAAATAAAATCCCAAATCCATAAGATCTGGGATTTAAGCTCATTGGATCTGGCCTTCTTCGATGTAGCCTTCTTCGATCATGCACCCGATCACCTGCTGTCTGCGCTGTTCTGCCAGGTCCGGATTCACATCCGGTGAGTATACGGAAGGAGCATTGGGTATACCGGCCAGCATGGTGCATTCATAATCGTTAAGTTCCTCCGGATCTTTGCCGAAATAGCCCTGGCTGGCCTCATATATGCCATAATAGCCTGAGCCGAAATAGATGGCGTTTACATAAAGCTCCAGGATCTCATCTTTGTCACAGATTTCTTCGATATCTCCGGCCACGAAAATCTCTGCCAGTTTCCGGCTGAGTTTGGTATCCTGCTGGAAATACATGATCCTTGCAAGCTGCTGAGTAATGGTGCTGCCGCCTTCTCTCAGCTCTCCTGCCTTTATATTGTTCCAGACGGCTCGTCCGATGGAAATTATGTCATATCCGCCATGGTCACGGAACCGCTTGTCCTCTGCAGCAATGACAGCATCCACATAAGTCTGGGGAAGCTGGCTGTAAGCAGTGTAATTTTCCATGGAGCGTATCTGCTGTATCTTTTCTTCAACCGGAACCTGAGCTACTGCGTCTGTATATTGCTGTCTCCCCTGGTAATATGTGACTCCTGCAAAAAATGCTCCGATTATGAGTACGAGGATGAATAGTCTTTTGATAAGCTTCATTTTATTTCTCTCTTCGGAACAGCGTAGACCCCTCTTCTGTTACGAATTTTTTCAGCTTATAGACATGATCTTCGGCCACGACCCTGGCTTTCTGGCAGTCGCCGCTCAGTATCGCTTCCTCTATTTCTTCATGTTCCATCGGCATGGTCTCATATCTGGAAAAATCGTCATAATACAGATACCGGAACCTCAAAGCCAGCTCCTGTACCTGGGAGAGCAGTGATGTAAGGGTCTTGTTCCCGCTGAAGCTTCCTATAAGCTGGTGGAAAAGCTCGTCGCATCTTATTATTTCTTCTATATTGCCGCTGTTTACAGCTTCCATATATGCGCTGTTTGCTTCTACAAAGGCCTTTTTTTCATCTTCGGTCACCTTTTGCGCCGCCAGTGCCGCCGCCATTCCTTCGAGGTCCTGACGGACTTCCAGGACATCCAGCATGTCCTTTATGGATATGTCCGAGGCATAGGCGCCCCGTCTGGGCTCGATCGTTACCAGGCCTTCTTTTTCCAGTTTTCTTATGGCCTCTCTGATAGGCGTGCGGCTTACTCCCATTTCGTCAGCCAGTTCAACTTCCATCATGCGCGTTCCCGGAGGGATCTCGCCCACAAGGATCTGTCTTTTAAGTTCTTCGTAAACTATTTCTCTCAGGGGCCTGTGATTTTGCAGATCTAAATTTAACATCTTTTTTCCTCCGTTTCCTGACATTTTCATATCATTTTTGCCCAGAATGCCGAATATCCCTGTTTCCTGAAGTCCGCACATGCCTTTTGCGCATCCTGCAGGCGGCTGAACAGGGCAAATACCGTGGGCCCGCTGCCGGTCATCATGACCGCTTCGGCCATAGTTTCTGACATGAGCTTTATCTTTAATTCTTTAACATCGCCGTATTGCAGCAGTGTATAATCTTCAAGTACATTTGCCATATTTTTGTACAGGGCTTGCTGATCTCCCTGCTTCAGGGCGTTTATTATGGCCTGATTATCCGGCCGGCTCAAGATCCGGCAATGATCTATGGCGCTGTATACTTCTTTGGTCGAAACTCCAAAGGATGGTTTGACCAGGAGTACCGCTTTTTTTATCTTGTTTTTTATCGGGCTCAGTTCCTCGCCGATACCACGGCACAATGCGCAGCCGAAACCTGTATTCTGTACCAGCACACAAAACGGCACATCTGCGCCGAGCCCTGCGCCTATCCTGCACAGCTCCCTGGTGGCAAGTCCAAGTCCCCACAGCTTGTTCAGGGCTATAAGCACGGCGGCTCCGTTGCCGCTTCCTCCGGCCAGCCCTGCGGCCACCGGAATGTGCTTTTCGATATATATGTCTATACGGCCTGTGCCTGCCCTGTCCTTATATTCTGCTGCCATGAGAGCAGCAGCCTTGTATGCTATGTTCCTTTCGTCCACCGGAAGGAAATATTTGTTGCAGCTTAATCCGATGAGGATCTGACCGCCCTCGTTACTGTCCTTGCCGGTATGAGGTTTGCTGCCTCCTGCCGGAGTCCATTTAACAGTTATCTCATCGCACAGAGATATCCTCTGCATCACAGTCTCCAGTTCATGGTAGCCGTCTTCCCTGACACCTTTGATATCAAGGGAAATGTTAATTTTTGCGAAGGATCTTACCTTTATTGAGGGCATTTTTTCTCCTTAGGAAAAATGAGAGGCTCATCGCCTCTCATCATATTAAAAAGCTATTTTTTCTTTTTCTTTGCTTTTGAGGCGGTCTGATATTTAGCTGCCCTTGCTCTGGCCTGTTCTGCCGCTTCCTTCTTCGCCGCGACATATTTGCTTCCCGCTTCTGAAGCGGAATGTCTGCGGGCAACTCTGTATTTATTTACTTCGTCATCATCGTAGTAATCATCGTCATCATCGTCTTTTTCCGCCTCTCTGGCTTCTTTTTCTGCCAGCTTAGCTTTTTTCTTCTGGTCTTTTTCTACGATTTCTTCTACGGACTTGCCTGTTCTCTTTGCTTCTTTGTACGGATTGACTTTATCGTCCCTCTTTTTAGTTTCTTCGTCTGCTTTCTGAGCCGACTTCCTGCCGACTACCATCATGCCTCCGAACATGACTACCATCATGAGCACACTGATGAGCGTATTGGTGCTTGTGTTGAGGGTGGTAAATGTTATCTCCTGATCTTCTCCGAGAGTGTTTCCCTGGTCATCTACCACATCTCCCGATATATGGAGGGTGTATTCTGTATTCCCTGTTATCTGCACATCACTGTCGGAAGTGTTATCCAGCAGTACCAGCACAACTCCTTCTTCCTTTTCGTTATAGAGAACTCTTGTCGGTATCCTGTTCCCGTCAGGTCCCATCAGCTGGAAACCGTCTTTGTTGGCTTCTCCTACAATGGATTCTGTCATATCCTGGCTGAAATATATCTTAACACCGAGGTTTTCTATGGATGCTCCCGTAGAGCCATCTCTTGGATAAGTCTCCTCTATGGTCAGGCCGCCTGCTGCAAAACAAAGTGATGTCGACAACATTATCAAAAGCATTGCTATGGCCAAGATTGCACCCTTTTTTTTCATTATTTTCCATCCTCCGATTCTGTTCTTTGGTCAATTTTTTCTTTATATCTGTTTATCCGCAGTTCCCTGAAAAACTCTTTGAGTATCTGGCTGCATTCTTTTTCAAGGATACCGGTCTGTATGTTCACATTATGGTTTAATCTCTTTTCCTGCACTATATTGAACACGCTCCCGCATGCTCCTGCTTTGGGATCCATGGTGCCGATGAAGAGATTCTCTATACGGGCCCACACTATGGCGCCGGCGCACATGGCGCATGGTTCGGCAGTCACATACATATCGCAGCCTATGAGCCTCCAGCCTCCCAAATAAGCGGCCGCCTGTCTGATCGCTTCCATCTCTGCATGGCATGTGGGATCATTTTTTGTCCTGGTCAGATTGTGGCCTCGTCCTATTATTTGTCCGTCTCTTACGATAACGGCGCCGATGGGCACTTCTCCCAGCTGACCGGCCTTTTGGGCTTCTATCAGAGCCTCAGTCATAAACTTTTCCATATACTTTGTTATGATAACATAAATCCGCCTAAAGTTCAACCGCTTTTGCATACAAAATCAGACTTCTGAGAGTCTCAGGGTCCGTTCGTCTACCCGCGCTATCCAGTATCCGTATACCAGTGACGCTTCTTCTTCGGAAATGGTATCCAGGTCCCCATACATTTCTTCTCCGCCACGCAGCGGCTGCCACAGGGTAAATCCTGTTCTGCCACCAGCCGGCTGTTCTTTCAGCAGGAATCTGCCGGGAATGCCTATATAACTGCCGTCCATGGCTTTCCCCACCAGAAAATGGCCATGTTTTTTGGCCATCTCATAGCCTTCCGGGCAAAACTTTTTTAATATTTCCACATCCGTCTCCTTGTGCCAGCGGCTTGCCGTCTCGTCCGTTGTAAACGGCCCTTCCGGCTCTTTTTTCTTCATAAGCTGGCTCAGAGCGTACATCAGATATTGTTTGTTCATAGCCATAACCTCCCGCCTGATAATATGCGGGTAAAGGTGATATTATGCCGGATCTCTCCGGCCCATCCTGCGCTTGCCTATTTCGCCGCTTGTTGACGGTGCCGGCGCTTCCCGGCCAAAGACCGCAGCTTCTTCGGCAGTCCGGCCAGATGCTGCAGGGAGTGCCTTTGGGCAGATAACTATAAATGGTGTATTTTTTTAAAAATAGGGTTTAAGACCACAAGATATGTGTGTATAATATAGATACTTTCATCAAATGACAGGAGGATAAAAATGAGCGTACAAATTACTGGAAATGTTTCCGTCCCAGAACAGCAGGCATACGTTGAATATCTGGAAAACAAATATCATAGAAGGCTCAAATCCCTGGATATAAAAGCGGATGGCGAGTTTGCCGATCTTCATTATGAGTTTGAGCATGTACCATTTGAAAGGATCCGCAGGATCACCGGCTATCTGGTAGGTACCATGGATCAGTGGAACAGCGCAAAGAGCGCCGAGGAAAGAGACCGTGTAAAACACGATATATCCACCGGATTCGAACAGTTATAACGGCCCTTGCCAGCATCTGCTGCCAGCGGAGACTGATGCCGATATGATATCTCATGCCGGCAGAAGCATCATCGGCTCCAGCAGTCTCATGCCGGCAGAAGCTGTTGGATGCGGCCATATACAAAGGCATAGAAACCCCGCTCTGTAATGATCCAGCCGGGGGTTCTTTTTTTTAGCGGCTGCCGTCCGGGATAAACTCCTGTACCGCTTATCCGTCCTCCGGTCATATGGGTGTTATGTCAGGCAGTCGGGCGGCGGGCATCCCGGACTTTCATACATCCCCTGTCAGGCGGTTTTGAACCTGCTGGCACTCCTGCACAGGCAAGACTGCAGCGGGGCTGCGGCACATTATCGCGACTTGGCTGAAAGGCCTTGAAAAAACATATCATAAGGAATATAATTAAGTCGTTGTAAAGAAACTTATGAGAAGGAGTGTTTGGCATAATGTACAAAGGTGCTTTAAGACCGGCATGGGTCGAGATCAACTTAAACAATCTGGATTTTAATATCAAAAACATCAAGACAAAGATAGGCGACAGAGAAATGATCGGCGTTATCAAGGCCGACGCTTACGGACACGGCAGCGTTAAAGTTGCCGAAGTCCTGAGAGCCAACGGCTGCAAGACTTTCGCCATTGCCACGATTCAGGAGGCCATAACCCTGAGAGAAGCGGGCGCAAAAGAAGAGATAATCCTGCTGGGCCTTGCGCCTGACATGTATGCTGATACAGTCGTTCAATACGATATAACCCCGGTTGTCTGCGATTCTTCCAACGCCGCTGCGATAAACGCAGCAGCAAAAGCCGCAGACAAGACAGTACACGGACTTATAGCCGTAGACACCGGCATGGGCCGCATAGGCTATCTTGCCGACGAAGCCGAGGCAGCCGCAGAGGACATTAAAAAAATACAGGCCCTCGAAAACTTTAAGATCAAAGGCCTGTTTTCCCATATGTCTACTGCCGATGCGCTCGATAAGACTTTCTCCCGTCAGCAGGAGGAAAAATTCAACAAATTCTACAGCGTCCTGACATCCGCAGGCATCAATATCCCGATGAAGACCCTGGCAAACAGCGCTTCTGTCATGGAAATACCTTCGGTTTATTTTGACGCATGCCGTCCCGGCATCATCCTCTACGGCTGCTACCCTTCAGACGAAGTGGACAAGAATGAACTGGCGATCAAACCCGTGATGTCTGTCAAAGCCAACATCGTTCACCTTAAAGATGTTCCGGAAGGATTCTCCGTAGGTTACGGCAGAAAGTTCATCTCCACCAGGCCAAGCAAGATCGCAACTCTGGCTCTTGGCTATGCCGACGGCTATCCTCGGCCTTACTCCCAGTATGCCAAGGTGATCGTCAATGGGCATATAGCTCCAATAGCCGGCAACATATGCATGGATCAGTGCATGGTAGATGTAACCGATGTGCCGGATGTAAAAGTCGGCGATGAAGTCATAATAATGGGTACCGACGGGACCCATACCATCCTTGCCGATGATATCGCAAGGGCCACCGGCACCATCAACTATGAGATCGTATGTGCCTTTGGCCAGCGGCTTCCTAAGGTGTATGTAAAATAAGGTCAGCCGCTTCCCGGACATGGAGCGATCCGAAATACTCTTCCTCCATTGGAATCCATCGGGTCCGGAATACTTCCGCCTTATCAGGGCCGCTGCGGGCGATTATGCGGTTCATCTGCGTGTGGCGTCCTACGGTCATAAATACCTTAAGGTCGTACAGATGACGCAGCTCCGGCCGCAGGCAATAAGCTCCTTCAACGATAACAGGCTGCCTCCCGTCGATGGGACGGCAGCCTGAAATTTTCATGGCAGAACAGTCAAAGACGCCATATTCAAAACAGCCTCTCTCACTGACGGGCTTATCCAGGCGGTCAGCCACTTCTTCGGCAAACCGTTCATAGTGAACATTGCCTCCCGGTTCGTTGAGCCTTTCCGCCGTCCGCATTTCCTCCGGCAGAAAAAAATCGTCCATGTGTACAACACATCCTCCTACGAGTGAGGCCAGCTCTTCCGCCAGAGTACTCTTTCCGGCGGCTGCCATCCCGTCTATCCCTATGATCGGGGCGCATTTTACCTTTGCCAGCTTTCTTATCTGATCTATCAGATTTTCCCTTGATATCTCAATCATTGCTTCCGCCCTCCTTTGACCTGTCTGCCTGCTTCAGCAATCCGCCTGCAAGAACAAAGTATGACGGCATTTTTCCTTCTTCCATCCACTCAAGTTCTATACCCATCAGCTTGCTGACCGTAAGCCCTACATTGCCGCCGAGAGATTCGATGGAATACCTCATCTTATCCGGATAGCGGCACGGTTCTCCGCATACGCGGGTGCATCCGGCTTTTCGGCAAAGTCCGCAGCTGCCGGCACTCAAAGATATTGAGCCCGGAAACTTTCTTTCCATTTCAAAAAGTTCCTGTGACATATGGTCTTTTACCTCTGACAGGACGGACATCATGGCGTCTTTATCCTCAGGGGCCTTATCCTCATCGAAGATGATCTTTCTCGCAGTCACATACAGGGTTTCATATTTTCCCCATATCTCCAAAGGGTCAAAGTCATATGGAGGGCATGACCATAGCCTGCCGTAGTTTGGACATTCTTTGCAATATTCCAGGAATTCTTCTACATTGACATATTTGTCCATATATTCACTTATACATATTTCCTTTTCAAATCTCTCAACAGAATACATCTTTGTCTTTACCTCATACAAAATTCATTTATGTAGTTATGGTTTAAGTATACCACATCATTGTTTTTTATGGTAAAATAAATGTACCATAACCATATCATGGAGGTGCGTGCCAGTGGGCCTGTTCAGAAAAACCGCAAAAGCAGATCTTGTGGTATATAACTGCACCATATACAGCAGCGTTGGAGAAAAACCCTTTTTCGGAGCTGTTGCCTGCCGTGACGGCAAGATAACCGCCATCGGCGACATGGATTCTCTGGCTCCTCTCATGGACAGCGAAACCAGATCGGTCGATCTGTCAGGCAGGTATGTGATCCCCGGCCTGATAAAGCTTTCTGACAGTCCCGTTATGAAAAGCTTCTGCGGCAGATATATGGATCTGACCCATTGTGAGGGCATGGAGTCTCTTTCCGATGTGCTCACTTTCTGGAACGCTTCACATCCCGACGATGAGATCGTCTTTGGGTATGGCTATGATGAAAGCATATTTGAAGGAAGATCTGATGAAAATGATGACGAGGAATACTCCCGTCAAAAAACAGCCGAAACAATTGCTGTTTTAGACAGCATTTTCCCGGACAGACCTGCGGTCCTGCTGTGCGGCAGCACCGTTTCATGCATAATGAACACAGCCGCTTCCAATATAGTCAACGAAGCTGCGGAAGAAGAGATGGTGCAGTATATAACGGCGCCTTATATATTAAACCTTCTGATCCCCTTTGATTTTGAACCAATATACGAAGAAGCATGCCTGAGGATACAGGAAGATCTTTCCGCAGGTTTTACATCGGTCATCAACCTGGGTTCTCCCGATTATTTTGAAGCATTATATCAGGACGCACTCATAAGCTTATATAACGATGACAGTCTGGATCAGCGGTTTTTTGGATCATATATGATGAACCGCCCGCTGCTCCCAAAGGGCCTCGTCCGCAAACTGATGGAAAGAAAGACCATATGCAACGAAATAGATGGTATGATAGGTGCAGAAATGCTAAACATAAGGTTAGATAACAGTTCTGCACCCATAAGCTTTTCCATGCACGCCCTTGAACAGATCCTCACCGAAGCCGCCGATAAAGGCTTTAAGATCTATATTTCCGCCGCCGGGTCAGGGGATGTGGAACTGGCTTTAAACGGCCTTGAACATATCAGGTCAAAAGGTTTCAAAAATCCTTTTACCATCGAATCAGTCCATGACCCTGCCATGTTCTCAGAGCAGTTCATATATTCGCAGACCTGTATTTATATAGATCCAGCCGTATTACGGGGCGAATGTACAACAGAAGAATATCTTTCAGCACTCACGCTTACCGCTTCCGAAGCAGCAGGTCTTGACAACTGCGCAGGCTCCATAGAAAAAGGAAAATATGCCGACATGCTGGTATACAGCACAGACCCTATGGACATGAGCCCCGGCCAGTTGATGGAAAGCGGTCCTGATATGGTCATAATAAATGGTAAGATAGTTTCAAGTTCTATGATGGAGGTTGTAAAATGAAAAAATTATTATCCTTTGCTCTTATCCTTATCCTATGTGTGTCTCTGGCCGCATGCGGGAACAATGAACAGCAGGATCCTGAGGATGCTCCGGCTGTAAATTCGATCAATGTTTCCATTTCGATCATTGACAGCGACGGAGATGATGTTGATGTGGAGGGATTTACTCCTGTTGAAAATGCTCCGTTCTCTGTGGAAGAAGGAACAAATGTCCTGGATGCTACCCAGATTTACTGTGTTTCAAATGACATAGACATTGAGATAGGCGGTTCCGGAGATTATGTGACCTCTCTCATGGGAGTTTCAGAAAAAGATATGGCGGACACCACAGGGTGGATATTCAAAGTGAACGGCGAGTCCGGCTCCCTGGGTGCAGATGAGGAAATTTTGGAAGAAGGAGACGAAATTTCCTGGGAATTTGTTGACTTTTCCACTTATTCGTGGTAGAATCACTTTGTTGATTTAAACTGGCAAACTTTTAAATTAGCAAACTTTCCTTCTTTTATTGAATACACACACTTTCAGGAAAACGCCTCGACAGCGAGGCGTTTTTCCTTTTTTGCGGTTTATTGCATACGGATGCGTAACATCCGTCAATAAGTTATCTTTTCTACATTTTCCACAAATTTTGCCTGGATGACATTGCGCTTATAGTCGTCACTGTCTTCTGTGCAGGTGGAAAGGGTAAGTATCCTTTCTCCGTCTGACGGCGGCTGTGTGCTTTGGTATACATTCTTTTCCTGTATGAGCGCCAGATAATTATCGTATTCTGTCTGGTTCTCGTCAAAGACCACAAAGGTGCCGTCTTCTATGCCTGCGGTATACATGGCGAATATCTCGTATACATTCCATGTGCCGTCAGGCAGTTTTATATACACATGGGAGTGGTCGTTCCTGTATTCTTCATCAAAAAATTTATCCAGCTGTCCGAACATCGACCCATTGTGCATGTTATGACCGAAAATTATGGTATGGCTGTCAGTAAAATCCGGGCTGTTGAGGGATTCAAGGAATATGCTTCCTGCTCCTAGATATTGCTTGTTATATGCCCTGTACAGATAATACTGATTATTTGGTCCCTGCAATATCGGATAGCTTATCTCGGTATCCTCTATATATATCCATCCTTTGACATCACTGTTTTCTGCGATGAGGCTGCTGAGCAGGATATCATTGACCCTGCCCTGAGAATCAAGATCAACATATTCTTCCTGAGCTCCGTCATAAAAATCATCTATCTGCTTATATTCCATCAGTATATCGACGACCTTGTACAGAGCGAACAGGAACACGACTGCACATATGAGCATCAGTATGGTGTAGATACCTTTTTTCTTGCCTTTTTTTCTTTCTTCTCTCATATTATATAGTTCTCCAAAACCTGATCGTTAAAGTCAAAGTCCTCTATCTGAAGGTAGTATTCGGCGCAGTCTATAAGGGCTTTCATAGGACACAAGCCGACCACTTCCGATCCGATGACCGTTACACCGTATCGTTTTGCTTCACTCTTTACCAGTTCTGTAACTCTGTACAGGGGAGTTACCCTGTAATCTGTCATGTTTATGGATACCTGAGCTATATTCCTGTCCTCCAGCATAAATCCCATGGCCTTCACATTTGCCAGTCCGCCGTCTTTTTCCCTTATGACCTTTGCGATCTTCTTGGCTATCTGCACATCGGATGTGCTCAGGTTGAGATTATAGGCGATAAGAGGCGGCCTTGCGCCTACGGCCACGACTCCGCCTGTCGGATGTATCCTGGCACCGCCAAAGTCCGGTTCCCATTCCGGGTCCTTTACTTTTTCTGCCATCCCCTCAAACTGTCCCTTTCTGATGGCAGCCAGGTTTTTTCTGGCTTCTTTGCGTGCAGACATTTCATAGAGGAACACGGGCAGGCCTGCTTCATCTGCTATCCTCTGGCCTACTGTTTCGGAAAGCCTGATGCAGTCATCGTTGGTCGCATCTTTGATCGGTACGAAAGGCATCACATCTACGCATCCCATCCTGGGATGCTCTCCGGTATGCTTTGTCAGGTCGATGAGCTCAACGGCTTTTTTTGCCAGTTTGACGCTGGCTTCTTCTACACCTTTGGCATCTCCTATATATGAGATCACCGTCCTGTTATGGTTAGGGTCTGAGGAATAGTTGAGCAGGGTACAGCCGGGGGTTGTCCTTATCTGATCGACGCAGGCTTGGATAACCTGTTTGTCTCTTCCCTCGGAAATGTTGGGTATGCTTTCTATTATCTGTGCCATGTTTTCTCCTTTCTGTGATCGTACGCACGGGCAGTCTTGCAGGTATCACCGCCTGTCAGCCTTTCAGCTTCAGATTGCGGCGGCTGCCCTAAAGGGCCGCCATGACCTTTGAATAAATATCGGCCGCCTTGGCCTCTGCCTCTTTCACCATTCCGGCGGCATTGTCAAATTCTTCTCTTATCTTTTCGTCTTTGATCCCCGGCAGGTTTATCATCACATTCAAATATGCCCCTTTTAAGCCTGCCAGCAGATTGAGGGCTGCAACGCCCAGATCTGAAGCTGCGTTGGGATTTGATCTGCCGACTATCTCCGCCGTTATGTCAAGGCCTTTAAGGCATATTTCCATGGTCTCGTAAGGAACTCTCGTCGCTTCTGCGGTCGCTTTCTGGATGGCCTCCGAGCGGGCTTTTTTCTGCTCGTCGGTGTCCTTTGCCATCTTGAAAGCCGCAGATACTCTGCTGTACGCTTCTGTATCCCTGTCTATGCCCTCGATGAGCTGGTCCCGCACCTTTGTGATCTCTGTCCGGACCAGGGTGCAGAGGTCTTTGTGCTGAGCATATTTTTCTTTTGGTATGGTCAGCTCACAGACCATGGCCACCAGAGCCGCTCCCTGAGCTGCAGAAAGCGCACTGACCGAGCCGCCTCCCGGAGCCGGAGCGTCAGATGAAAGAAGATCCAGGTAATCTCGTATCTGCATGGATACCAGTTTGCCGTCCCTTCCTCTGGAATTTGTTCCGGCCTGTAACGCTGTCTTATCATTTTTATCTGCCTGTGGCATATCCATACCGTTTATATTGCCATCGTTTAACTGCATTATACAATATTTCCTTTCTTTATTACTGTTTTAGCCATGTTGGAGCCGAATCTGTAACACAGCATTTCCATATCCTGCGCATTCCAGATCACAAGGTCTGCCTGCTTTCCGGGTTCAAGGGTGCCGGTTTTTTCACCCATACCTATGGCGCATGCAGGGTTTATGGTAACTGCCGTAAGTATCTCTTCCGGCGTCATCCTGTATCTCAGATAGTCAAGGTTCATTACAAACTGCAGGTTCAGAGACGGACATGATCCCGGATTAAAATCTGTTGCCGTGGCAACGGGGATATGGAACTCGTCTATCATCCGCCTGACCGGAGCAAAATCTGCTCCAAGATAAAAAGATGTGGCCGGAAGGCACATGGCTGTGACGCCGCCTTCAGACATCGAACCCAGTCCTGCTTCATCTATCTTGATGAGGTGCTCTGCCGACACCGCCTGCATCTGTCCGGCCAGGACCGACCCGCCTATGGCTTCTATCTCATCGGCATGGATCCTGAGTTTGAATCCAAGTTCCCTTGCTTTTTCCAGATATGTCCTGCTCTGGTCTGCATTGAATACCGAATCTTCTGTAAATATGTCCACATAGTCCGCCAGCCCCTGCCGGTGCACCTGGGGCATCATTTCTTCACAGCACAGCCTTATATATTCATCTTCTCTGCCTTTCCACTTTTCCTCTACAGCATGTGCAGGCATAAATGTTGCGCATATGTCCATGGGATGCTCATCGTTCATCTGTCTGATGACCCGGAGCATTTTGAGCTCGGTCTCAAGATCCAGGCCGTAGCCGCTCTTGGCTTCGCAGGAAGTGACTCCCAGGCTCATCATCTGATCGAGAAAGCCTTGGGTCTTTATGCACAGTTCGTCAAAAGCAGCCTCCCTGGTCTTGCGCACCGTATCCATGATGCCGCCTCCTGCACGGAGAATGTCAAGATATCCGGCACCCCTGAGTTTTAGCGGTATCTCGTGCTGACGATAGCCGCCGAACACCATATGAGTATGGCCGTCTACCAGCCCCGGAGTGACCAAAGCGCCATCTGCGTCAATGACATGATCGGGCTCAGCGGCGGCGGAGGATACCCAGTCACTGTAATGCGGCGCCGCAGCGTCTGCGGCGGGCCGGCCGTCATGTCTCCCTGGCAGTCTGCCGTCATATGTTATTTCTGAGATCATACCGCCTTCGATGAGGATAGCGGCGTCTCTAAGTTTTAGGTTTTTTCCCTGCTCCTTGCCCCGGTGGCTGTAACTGCCTGTCGGAGTCTGGAGAAGTCCTATGTTCTTTATCAGAAGAGTGGTCATTGTCTGCTCCTGTGATGTTTTCTGGCCGAAAACCAGCCTCCATGATCCGTCATGGGGTCTTTGCCTGCAGCCATTTTATATAACTGTTGTATTATTTTGCTGCTATGCCGAAAATTTGCAACATTCCTGTCGATTTTCGATGTTTTGAGCCGGTTTTTCAAGGCCGATGTTGTAATTTTTTTAAATTTCTTCAGATCATGCAACATTTTCAAAAAAATGTTGCATGATTTTTTATTTTGGTGAAAATTTACAACATCACTCTGTTTTCAGGTTTGTTTTCCCGGAGTTCTGTCCCGGAATGTTGTAGATTTTCCATATTGCTGCGGATTTTTACAACATTGCCGCCGCCGGGCCTCTCGCAACCTGTCTACAGACAACCCGCAGCCGGGCATACAATCTGCGGCCGGCCGGCAATCCGATGCGGCAGCTGCCGTCTCTCCTACTTTATTTTATATACTGCACCGTGGTCTTGTCAACACAACATTGTATCAGGGCCGTGTCAAGTTGTTGTGGAGTTTTTGCTTGACAAACTCCTTGTGTTGTCGTTTTAG
>ERZ826764.86-NODE-86-length-134546-cov-16.093977_pt1 | contig 134546 bp, 120 predicted proteins | sample MGYA00519870_ERZ826764 | MGnify/ENA primary metagenome ERZ826764 (study PRJEB31778, sample SAMEA3449239) | human gut metagenome | biome: human gut; feature: human-associated habitat; material: faeces | place: United Kingdom | collected 2010/2012 ... | reverse complement strand
GCACCGTCATGGGCATGAACGCCGAGGGCGGCATGCAGACCGTCGAGGCCGAGGTACCCATGGCCGAGATGTCCAGCTACGCCATCGACCTGCGCTCCATGACCCAGGGCAGGGGCAGCTTCACCCTTGAGTTCTCCCGCTACAGCGAGGCTCCCGCCGCCGTGCAGCAGAAGATAATCGAGGACGCCAAGGCTAACGCCGACGAGTAATTTTTCCATCCACGACCATACGGGCCGCCGCTCAGACGGCGGCCCATTTTTACAGGTGATTGCTATGACAGTTAAAGCCAAAAAAGTCAGATTTCTCTCCGCCATCCTCTGCCTGGCGCTGGCGCTCGGCCTGCTGGCCGGCTGCGGCTCCACGGAGGCTAAGCAGCCGGAGATGAGCGAGGTCGTCGCCGCCGTCGAGGCCGTCGTACCCACCGACGGCATGACGGAGCTTGACGCAAACTACCTCAAGAACGTCTTCAAGCTCGACGAGAGCCAGTACGCCGACTGCTGCGTCATGACGACGAACGTCGGCACGACCATCGATGAGTTCGGCATTTTCAAGGGCAAGGACAGCGCCCAAGCTGCGGAGCTCAAAGCCGCGGTCGAGGAGTATCTCCAGTTCCGGCTCGACTCCTGGATGCCCGAGTATCTGCCCGAGGAGTTCCCGAAGCTCCAGGCCGCACAGCTCTGGAGCCAGGGCGACTACGTCATGTACGCCATCCTCTCTGACGACGCCAAGACCGCTGCGGGCGACGCCTTCACCGCCTGCTTCGCGGCCTGATTTGAGGCGCGCATCTCCCCTTAGCGAGGTTTTTACCATGAAAAGAAACGCCAAGAATTCCATGTTCTTCGTCTGGACTCTGGCCATCTTCGCCTGCCTGCTGCTGGTGCTTTTTGCGCTCATCTTCTCCTCCTGCGGGCAGGGCGCGGGCGTTCCGGTGACTACTGACCCCCCGGCTCAGAGTGAGATGCCCGCCGACGACGGCAAGGAAAGCCCGGACAGCGGCACGAGCGCCGAGCCCGGCAGCGAGAGCGAGGCCCCCGACGAGGGTGAAGCCGCTACAGAGACGCCCGCCTCCTCCGTCCTGCTGGCCGAGACCGAGGACGCCGGCCAGGAGTACATAGACAAGCTCACCTTCCTGGGCGACAGCACGACCTACGGCCTGAAGTATTACGAAGTCCTTTCCGGCGGCAAGAACACCACCCAGGTCTGGACACCAGCCTCCGGCACGCTGACCCTCTTCAACTACGCCACGGCCACCATCGTCTTCCCCGAGGACGGGCAGGAGATAAGCATAGTCGATGCGGTGACGCGGAAGCTGCCGGAGTACCTGGTCATCACCCTGGGCGTCAACGGCGTGTCCATGATGGACGAGGACTGGTTCAAGACGGATTACACGGCGCTTGTCCAGAGCATCCAGGCCGCGAGCCCGGACACCAAGATAATCTGCAACTCCATCTACCCCGTCGAGAACGACTATGAGCAGATAGAGTCCATCAACAACACGAACATCCCCCAGGCCAACGAGTGGATAAAGGCGGTGGCCGAGGCCACGGGCTGCAAGTACGCAGACAGCGCCAGCGTGCTCAAGGCCGAGGACGGCAGCCTGCGCGAGGACTACGGCAACGGCGACGGCATACACCTGAATGCCGACGGCTTCAACGCCGTGCTGAACTACCTGCGCACGCACGCGTATCAGTGAGGGCCGACATGGACGAGCTGAAAAACGACATAATAGAGGGCCGCAACGCGGTGCTGGAGGCCCTGCGCGCCGGGCGGGCCATCGACAAGCTCTACATCGCCCGCGGCGAGACCGACCGGGCGCTGGGCCACATCGCGGGCCTCGCGCGGGAGCGCGGCATCGCGGTCTCGGACTGCGACAGGCGCAAGCTGGACGCCATGAGCGTCACCAAGGCGCACCAGGGCGTCATCGCCGTCTGCGCCCTGCGCAGCTACGCGAGCCTGGACGACATCCTCGCCGTCGCGGCGGAACGGGGCGAGGAGCCCTTCGTCGTCGTCTGCGACGAGATTTCCGACCCGCACAATCTGGGCGCCATCATCCGCAGCGCGGAGTGCGCCGGGGCGCACGGCGTGGTCATCCCGAAGCACCGCAGCGCGGGTCTGACCGCCGTTGTGGGCAAGACCAGCGCGGGCGCGGCGGAGCACATGGCCGTGGCGCGCGTCGCGAGCGTCGCGGCGGCGCTGGAGGAGCTGAAGGCCCGGGGCCTCTGGGTCTACGGCGCGGCGGCTGAGGGCAGCTCCCCGATGTGGGAGACGGATTTTTCCGGCCCGGTCTGCCTCGTCATCGGCTCCGAGGGCGAGGGCCTGGGCCGTCTCGTGCGCGAGCGCTGCGATTTTCTCGTCAGCATCCCCCTGCGCGGGCAGGTGAGCTCCCTGAACGCCTCTGCCGCTGCTGCGGTGCTGCTCTACGAGATCCTCAGGCAGAAAAGCGCGGGAAAATAATACTGAACAGCAAAAATGCCCGCCCCGGATTGGGGCGGGCGTTTTGCTGTTTATTCCTTTATGTCCCCACGCATCTTGAGGTCGGCCACCATTTCCTTATACATCTTCTCGTCTATTTTGTACTTTGCGCGGTAGATGAAGTAGCCGACGATTATCATTATTAGCGGGATGACGAGCATGGAAACCTTCAGCGTCGTCTTGCCCGCGGCGTCTATGGCTTCTGCGGCGGTGTCGCCTGTCTTGATGCCGCAGAGGACGAGCGTTATGCTGATTATGCCAGTCGAGAGCGCGCCGCCTATCTTGTTGATGAGCGGCTGGATGGAGAAGGTGATGCTGTCGTTGCGCTTGCCGAGCTTCCACTGGCCGTATTCAATGGTGTCCGCCAGGAACATCAGCATAAGCAGCTGGATGAACGCCTGACCCACGAACACAATGACGCCCGCCGCCGCGATGAGATACAGGCTTGCCTCCGCGAAGAAGAACACTACGTAGCCCGCCGTCAGCAGCGCCGTTGCAAAGGTATAGAGTGCCCGGCGGCTGTGCCTTTTCGAGAAGGCCGGGAACACCGCCAGCGCCGCAAGCTGCGAGACTCCCACCACCGCCGCCAGGATGGCGTACATGTCCTTGTTTCCAAACACGTACTGCATATAGTACATGGCAAAGCCCGTCGTCGTGCAGTAGCCCACCATGAACAGGGCCATGGACAGCGTTGTCCACATGAGCTGGTCGTTTTTGAAGAGGACGGAGAACATCTGCCTGAGGCTGGTGCCCTCCTCCTGTTTGAAGCGGCCCTTGTCCTCCTTCACCCCTAAGAGCGTGAAGCACTGGAAGCCCAGCATGGCTACCGTCACGGCCACGGCCACGATGAACCAACCGCGCGGGGTATTGCCCAGCGCGCTCGTCACCGGCTCCCAGGCCACCATGATGGCGAACATGCCGACGTTCGCGCAGATGCGCGCGAAGGCGCCCATATTCTCGCGGGTCTTCTGCTCCATAGAGAGCGAGGGAAGCATGGACCAATAGGCGATGTCGTTCACGCCGTAGGTGATGTCCCAGAGTATGTATGCCAGGCCGAATATGACGACGAACCAGTAGTTGGTCAGCCCGAAATCTGCAAACAGGATGAGGAAGAACACGCTGCTCGTCACCGCGCCTATGAGCATGGGCGGCTTGTACTTGCCCCAGGGACTACGGATGTTGTCTATGACGAGGCCGGTTATGGGGTCGTTCAGCGCGTCAAGTATCCTCAGCACCGTAAGGACCAGGCTGGCCGCCGCAAAGACTCCGACAGGCAGGCTCAGGACATTGGATAGATAATAGAGCAGCGCGTTGGACTCAAAGGCGTAGAACATATCCCGGCCCACGGTGCCGAGGCCGAAGAAATATTTATTCCGCTTTTCCAGCTTTGTCACACAAACTACCCCTCTCAGGCATATATCTCGACTATGTGTCGGATTATCTCCACGCACTTGTCCATGCCCTCGACCGTGATGTGCTCATACGGGCCGTGGAAGGCGTAGCCGCCGGTGCCGAGGTTCGGGCAGGGCAGGCCCTCCCAGGAGAGCTGCGCGCCGTCCGTGCCGCCGCGGATGGGAACGCGCAGGGGCGTGACTCCCGCGGCCTCCGTGGCCTTCACGGCGTTGTCCACGAGGTGGATGTAGTCCGGGCGTATCTTCTCCGCCATGTTGCGGTACTGCTCCCGGAAGGAAACGCTCACAGTCCCCGCGCCGTAGCGCTCGTTCAAAGTCTTGGCGATGTGCTCCATCATCTCGCGGCGCAGCTGCATCTTGGCCGCGTCGTGGTCGCGCAGGATGTAGCGAAGCTCCGCGCGCTCCGCTGTGCCCGCGATGGCCGTCAGGTGGAAAAAGCCCTCGTAACCCTCGGTATACCTCGGCGTCTCGCAGCTGGGCAGGGCGGCGTTATACTCCGTCGCCACCTGCGCGGCATTCACCATGACGTCCTTGGCGCTGCCCGGATGGACGTTCACGCCGGTTATATGCACCACAGCGGCCCCGGCGTTGAAGTTCTCGAACACGACCTCGCCCTCCGGTCCACCGTCAAGCGTATATGCAAAGTCCGCGCCCAGCTTCGGGATATCGAAATGCGCCGTGCCGCAGCCGACCTCCTCGTCCGGCGTGAAGCACACGGCGATGCGCCCGTGCGGGATATCGCTCTTTTGCAGCTCCTCCACGAGCGTCATTATCTCCGCGATCCCCGCTTTATCGTCAGCGCCGAGCAGGGTGTCCCCGCTCGCCGTGATGAGCGTCCGGCCCTTGAGCGACGGCAGGTGCGGGAAACTCTTCACGCTGAGCATCCTGCCCGCGCCGAGTTCTAGGTCGCCGCCGTCGTAGTTCTCGATGAGGCGGGGCTTCACGTTTTCCCCGGAAAAGTCCGGCGAGGTGTCCATGTGCGCTATAAAGCCCAGGCAGGGCGCGCCCTCGTGTCCCGGCGTCGCGGGCAGGTGGCCGTAGACATAGCAGGTGTCCGTCACCTCAGCATCCGCCACACCGAGCTCAAGCAGCTCTTCCACGAGCAGCCGCGCGAGGTCAAACTGTCTCGGCGTCGAGGGCGAGACGCCTATGCCCTCCTCGCTGGCCGTGCTCACCTTGGCGTATTTTATCAGTCTCTCGTATGCTCTCATTTTGCTTTTCCCACCCTTGTTATAAGATATATTTCAGAGCCGAAATCCCCCGGCAGGCGCAGTTTTTTATCGTAGCCCGTGCCGGAAAACAGGTTTTGCAGCCTTATGCCATCCAGCAGCGCCGCGCCGGAGGCGGTATAGCGCTCCGTCTCCTGCCTCAGCCCCGCGAGGGCATCCGCCGCGCGCAGCACCGGGCCGCCGGGCCGGAGCTTTACCGGCAGAGCGTGCTTTATGAGCGCGCCGAAATCCGCGATGCGCAAAAGCGGCGGCCGGCTCTCTACCTCGTAGAGCGCCCCGGGATCGAGCCCCGCCGCAGGCAGCTTCTCAAAGGGCGGCGCCGCGTGTACCAGCCTCCGGAAATGCCCCGTCACAGCCTCTGACCCGTCCCGCGCCACGCATGAGAAAGCCTCTCGGCCGTCAAGAAGTTCAAAGCGGTACAGCCTGCCGTATTGCAGCGTCATGCGGTGCTTCTTGTAAAATGCTATTTGGCGACGCGCCTCTTTCAGCTCCACCGGCGTGAGCTCGCGCAGATCCAGCTCGTAGCCCAGGCAGCCGAAGCAGGAGACTGCAAAGCGCGTATCAAGCGGCGTGCGCCGCAGCGTCTGAGCGTGCGGAGAGGCCGAGACGTGCGCGCCCATCGTGGACAGCGGGTAGAGGTACGACAGCCCCTTCTGTATGTCCAGCCGCTCGATGGGGTCCGTGTCGTCCGAGGCCCATATCTGCGGCGAGAAGCAGAGCATGCCCAAATCGAAGCGGTTCCCGCCCGAAGAGCAGCTCTCGAACAGGATCTCGGGCCGTTTATCGAAGATGCGGTGCAGCACCTCATACAGGCCGAGGATATATCGGTGCGCAAAGGCGCCGCCCACGCCCGCCATCTGACGGTTCATGTCCCACTTGACATAGCTTATCTCTGCCGAGTCCAGCACCCCGGCGACGGACTCGACGATGTAGTCCCGCACCTCCGGCCGCGTGAGGTCGAGCAGCAGCTCGTTGCGGCCGTAGACCGGCTCGCGGCACGGCTCCGTTATGGCCCAGTCCGGGTGCGCGGCGAACAGGCGGCTCTTGGGGCTGACCGCCTCGGGCTCTACCCAGATGCCGAAGCCGAGGCCGAGCTTTTTCATGTCCCGCGCCAGGCCGGAGACGCCTTCGGGCAGCTTTTTTCTGTCCGGCTCGTAGTCCCCGAGGCCGCCGGTGTCGTCGTCCCGGCCGATGAACCAGCCGTCGTCCATGACGAAGAGCTCCGCGCCCATGGCCTTGGCCCTGCGCGCCACGGATAGCAGCCGCCGCGCGTCGAAATCGAACATGAAGCCCTCCCAGGCGTTCACGAGGACGGGCCTGCCCCGCCCGGCCCAGGGGCCGCGGACGATATGGCGGTTTACAAAGTCGTGCATGGCCCGGCTCATGCCGCCGAGGCCCTCCGCGGAAAAGCACATGACGGCCTCCGGCGTCTCAAAGCTCTCGCCCTGCTCAAGCCGCCAGTCGAACCTGTCCGGGCTTATGCCGCACATGACGCGGGCTGATCCGCGCTCGTCTGCGGAGACACAGCTCATGTGGCTGCCACTGTAGACCAAGTTGAAGCCCCAGACGCGGCCGTGTTCCTCATTGGCCTCGCGCTCGCTGAGGATGAAGCCGGGGTTCGCCCGGCTGGACGAAAAGCCCGTGCGGCTCTCGTTCACCAGCGTGCCCTCGACCGCGCGCTCGCAGCGGTGCGCCTCGCGTATCCAGCCGCCGGTGAAGGTCGTCATTTTGAGCTCCCGCTCCGCGAGGTCCAGACTGAGGCTCATGAGCTTGCGTATGCTCAGCCCAGCGCCGGTACAGACGAGCTCCGCCCGGCGTGTGATGACGTCCTCCGCCGGGTAGGTCGTGTAGTAGAGCCTCAGCTCCGCGCCCGCGGCCTCGTCCCGGAGCAGCACGGCGAGGGTCATGTCCCCGCCGTATGCCGTGGGCAGGCCGCATTTCGTCTGCGTCGCTCCGGGCGTGATCGTGTGGCCGGCGTACTCGAAGTCCGCCGTCCAGCTCCCGGCGTCCGTCACCAGCTCTATGGGCGAGGGGCGGTAGTCCCCCCTGCCCGCGCCCGACCACTCCATGGGCAGCACGTCTAGGCAGTAGGCCGCCCCTCCGCCGGGATAGAGCACCGAGTCGCCGTAGGGCATCGCCCGCTTGAGCGAGAGCGCCTCCGCGTCAGCGTCCCGCACCGGCGCGCCGTAGTGCAGGTGTTCGAGCTGGCCCTGTGGCGTCACTCTGAACATATACGAGCTGTGCTCCGTCCGGAGGTGAAACAGCCCCTTATCGTACGTTATAGACCTGCTGCGCGACATATTCATCGTACATCTCCTGCGTAACTCCGCCGTTTTCTATCAGCTTTGCATAGAACTCCCCGCTTCGTTTTATCCGCCTCTCCTGTGTGGCGTAGTCCACGTGCACGAGGCCGAAACGGGCCGTATTGCCCTCTATCCACTCGAAATTGTCGCAGAAGCACCAGTGATAATACCGCTCCACCGGCGCGCCGCAGTCCGCTGCGGCCCTGAGGTGCTCGTAGAGATAGCGGCAGCGGAAGCTGTCTTCCAGGTCACAGGTGCCGTTTTCAGTTATGTAAACCGGAGCGCCGTATTCCTTCCACATCGCAACGCACAGCTCCGCGAGACCCTCGGGGTAGATCTCCCATCCGAGGTCATTGCGCGGGGAGTTTGCGCGCACTCCGTCCGCAAGGCCGGAGCAGGTGGAGCGGGTGTAATAGTTTATGGCGATGTAATCGTAATATCTGCCGTGGCCGCGGCCCTGGAAGGGCGGCGCGGCCCTCCCCGTCATCATTGCGCGGGTCATGGCGGTCTGGAAGAGGTAGGCCGAGGCCCTTGCCGCCGCGGCGTGCGCAGGGTTTTTGGGGTTTTCCGGCGCGAAGACGCGCAGGTGGTTGGCGAAGCTGACACGCGCATCCGGCACAAGCCGATGTATGAGCTTGTATGCCTCGATATGGCATGGCACGAGCGCGTCCATGACCATGAGCGCCGCGGGTATGGACTTCATGCCCGGCGGCCAGTCGCCCGACATATAGCCGTTCACGGCGTAGACGTTGGGCTCGTTGAGGGTTATCCAGCAGTCCACATACGGCGCGAGCCGCGGGACGATATATTCCACGTATTCAAGGAAGGCGAGCCTCGCCCCGCGCGCAAGGAAACCGCCTGAGCGTTCAAACCAGAGCGGGTTCGAGAAATGCCAGAGCGTGACCATGGGCTTTATGCCGCGCTCGCTGAGGAATTTGAGCTCTTCAATGTAATGCTGCACGGCGCTCTCGTCGAAAACCCCGCGCTCGGGCTCTATCCGGCTCCACTCCAGGCCGAGCCGGCAGCATTGCAGGCCCATACCGGCCATGAGCTCCGCGTCCTCCTGCCAGCGCTCCCAGTGCATGGTGGCTACCGAGGGGTCCGAGCCATCCTTTATATTTCCACGCCGGTACCAGTCGTACCAGTTGTTGTTTTTGTCCCCGCCCTCGACCTGCGTCGCCGCGCTGGACGCGCCCAGCAGCATCCCGCCGAGCGAAAAAGTGTCTGCCATGGCAGCACCTCCTCTTTGATTTATCATAGCACATTCTTTGCCGATGCAAAAGACAAAAATGGCGAAAGCCTACCGCGCCGCGCCCATCGCCGGAACCGCGTAGTAAACGTAGGAAAGGGTCGTCGAGGACGCCGACCCTTGCCGCCATTTTCCGCCAGCCTCTTGTAGGGGCGGGGTTCCACCCCCGCCCGGCGTCAGTTTACTGCGCGCCCACGGTGTCGCACCCGCCCTGTAGGGTACGGCGTCCTCGACGTCCTGCTTATAAATCAAAAATGCCGCCCAATGGGCGGCATTTTCACCTCTTTCCGGGCGTTCAGCTCTCGGGGTAGAATATTACCATTGTCATGCGGCAGACGTCGTTTGAGGGGTTTTTATACCCGTGCGGGCGGTCGGCGGTGAAGCGCAGGGCGCGGTTGGGTGCGGCGCAGTGGGTCTCGCCGTCTACGTACACCTCCACGGCGCCGCTGTGTACGGTGATGAACTCCTGCGTGCCCTCCGGGTGCGGCTCGGCTTCCAGGCCGGAGCCGGGGTCTATCTCGATATAAAGTATCTCAAACGGCCGCCCGTCCCCCGTTGTGAACAGCGGATAGTCCCGATAGCGCCCCTCGTCCTCCAGCAGCGGCGTGATGGAGCCTATGTCAAGCTCCTCCGCGCGCTCCTGCTCTCGCTGGAAGAGCGCCGTGAAGTTCACCTTCAGCCCGCCCGCTATCTTCCACATGGTCGAAACGGTCGGGTTCACCTCTCCGCGCTCTATCTGGCCCAGCATGCTCTTGCTCACGCCCGTCAGCCGGGCGACGGCGTCCAGGCTCAGCCGCCTGTTCTCACGCATACGACGAAGATTCTCCGCCAGGACGGCGTTTATGTCCTCCAAAGTACATCCTCCGCTCTTGACAATATACTGCACATATAGTATCATATACGGCACAGGGCAATATCCTGCACGTTTAGCTCATTATATCATGCAAAGCGCGGGAGGTAAAGTGCAATATGAACTGGGCGGCTTTTTGTTCCTATGTGCTGCTCACGGCTATTACGCCGGGGCCGAACAACATCATGTCTATGTCCAATGCGGCAAAATACGGCTTCAAGCGCTCATTCCCCTTCAACGTGGGCGTGCTGCTGGGCTTTTTGGTGGTCATGGGCCTGTGCGCTGCGTTCTCCTCGCTGCTCTACGAGTTCATCCCCTCCGTGAAGCCCTATATGCTCTGCCTGGGCGCGGCCTACATACTCTGGCTGGCCTGGAGCATCTGGCGCGACAAGCCCCATGCGGAGAAGAAAAGCATCTTCACCCGCACGAACACCGTCGTCGCGGGCGCGGTGCTCCAGCTTGTGAACGTCAAGGTCATCCTCTACGGGATAACCTCCCTGAGCTCCTTCGTCCTGCCGCACTACGACTCCATCCCAGTTCTGGCGCTCTTCTGCTTCATACTCTCCGTCACGGGTTTTCTCTGCACGCTGCTCTGGGCGCTGTTCGGGGCAGTATTTGAGAAGTTTTTCAAGAAGTATTCCAAAATCGTCAACGCCGTCATGGCCCTGCTGCTGGTCTACTGCGCGGTGACGATGGTGCTGGATATCTGGGCCTGAGTGCCCGGATGAAAAAACAGGCCGCCGCTGCGGCCTGTTTTTTCATATTCATTTACTCCGCCGGGTAGGCCTCGCGGTCAAAGACCAGGACGGCGCGCTCCAGCGACAGCGCCGCGGCGGCTGGGAAATCCTCAGCCCGGGTTTCGGGGTCGAGCAGGCGGCGCGAGGTCTCGCGCTTGTGCTCACCGAAGATCGTGAGCCAGACCTCCCGAGCCCCCAGCAGCTCCGGCACGCCAAGGGTGATGCCGTACTCCGGCGCGTGGCCACCGTCGGAGAAATATTTCTCCGAAACGCGGACTGTCTCCGCGTCGAGCTTCACGCGGCGCGCGGCCATATTCAGGCCGGCATGGGGCTCGTTGAGCGCCAGGTGGCCGTTCATGCCCACGCCAAGCAACACGAAGTCGAGGCCCCCAGCCCGACGGACAAAGCTGCTCATCCGCTCGCACTCCCGCTCCGGCTCCGAGGTCATGGCGTCGAAAAGGCAAATCTGGTCCTCGCTAACTCCCAGCGGGCCGAACAAACTCCTGCGCAGGAAATTTGCGCAGGAGCCCTCGTTCTCCGGCGGGACTCCCAGCCACTCATCCATGCCCACAAAGCGCGCCTTTGAAAAGTCCGCTTCTCCCTCCTTAGAGGCAGCCACGAGCGCCGAAAACACCGGGAGCGAGGAATGTCCGGCGGCAAGGCAGAGCATGGCGTCTGGCTTTTCGCTCACGAGCTGGCAAATCCGCCGCGCGACGCAGGCCCCGCCTTCCTCCTGGGTATCAAAAATGAAGAATTTCACGCCTCACCTCATGAGCTCGATGGGGTACTTCACCTTTGCGCTGAACGGGAGCGCGATCTTGCGGCCCTCCTTGGCGCTGGCATAGGCGGCGTAGACCATCTCCAACACGGCGCGGCCGTCCTCGCCAGTGACGAGGGGCTTTTCTCCCGTGCGGACACAGTGGATGAAGTGCGCGAGCTCCTGGGGATAGCCCTGGTTGAAGGCCTCCTCAAAGACGGTGAAGGTCCAGCCCTGGGTGCTGCCCGCCTTCTCCATGGCGTAGTCGTAGCCCTCGGTGCTGTAGGTAAGCGCGCTGTTGCCGCGGAAGAGGTCGGCATAGGACACGCCCTTGTCGCCGTAGACCTCGATGCGGTCGTCCATGCCGCCGTGCTTGGCCCAGCTGTCCTCGGCTACGGCGGTGACACCGTTCTCGAACTCGACTATGGTGACGGTGTTGTCCTCGCAGGTGGTTATGTCGTTGTGGAATACCGTCTTCATGTCGGAGTAGACGCTCTTCACCTTGGCGTTGCCGGTCATCCAGCGGAACCAGGCCAGGGCGTGGCAGCCCATGTCCATCATGACGCCGCCGCCGGCGCACTCCTCCTTATAGAACCAGGCGCTGTGCGGGCCGCTGTGCTTCTCGGCCTGCTTGAGCATATAGACCTTGCCCACAGCGCCGCGCTCGACGAGGTCGCGCACGCGCTCGTACTTCGGGGCAAAGCAGAGCTCCTCGGCGTACATGAGGTTGACGCCGTGGGCCTTGCACTCGGCAATCATCTCGTCCGCCTGCTCCAGCGTCATGGCCAAGGGCTTCTCTACGATGACGTGCTTGCCGCTGCGGGCAGCCTTGAGGCAGGCCTCATAGTGGGTATAGTTGGGCATACAGACGTCCACGACCTCCGCGCCGCTCTCGGCCAGGAGCTTGTCCACGTCGTCATACACCCCAGGGATACCGAACTCCGCCGCGACGGCCTCGGCCTTCTCGCGGCTGCGGGCGTAGATGGCCACTACCTCGGCCTCGTGTACGAAGCGCTTGTAGCTCTCAAGATGGATGTGGGCGATGAAACCCGCGCCGAGTATGGCGACCTTTGTCTTTTCCATGCTGTATCCTCCTTAATAATTTGGCTTATTAACTAACCCCCGATGCCTGCATCGAGGCCCAGGCTCTCGCCCAGCGCCTTCCAGGGCAGGAGGTCTTCCTTCGTGAGCATGGCCGCGTCGAGCGCATACTCGCGCCCGAGTTTGGCGTATTTGCCGCGGCCCAGGGTGTGATACGGCAGCAGGTCAACCCGACGTACGCCGTGCGAGAGGGCGAAGCGGAAGATGCCCTCCATCTCCGCCTCCGTATGGTTGAAGCCGGGTATGACCGGCACGCGGGCGATGACCTCCGTGCGTGCCGCGGCAAATGACAGGTTCGCGCCCACCTCCGCGATGTCAGCGCCCGTGACGGCGCGGAGCTTTTCCTCCTCCGCGTGCTTCACGTCGAAGAGGAAAAGCCGCGTATGCGGAGCCACGAGTGCGAAATTCTCCGCCGGCGCCGCGCCGCAGGTCTCCATGGCTGTATGTACGCCCTGCGCCGCAAGAGAGGCGAGCAGCGGCGCGAGCGCCGGGGCCTGCAAAACGGCCTCGCCGCCGGAGAAGGTCACTCCCCCGCCGCTGTCCTCGTAGTAGTCCCTGTCCCGCAGGACGACGCGCTCTATTTCCTCCGCCGTCATCAGCTCGCCGCAGAGGCTGAGCGCCCCAGCCGGGCAGATTGCGGCGCACGCGCCGCAGGCGCGGCAGCGCGCCCTGTCCACACGCGGCATCTCTCCCGGCGTCCAGCGCACGGCGCCGTTTGGGCAGGCGCGGGCGCACGCGCCACAGGCGGCACATTTTTTCTCATCCCTCAGAAGCTGCCTCGCCGCGCTCTGGGACTCCGGATTGGAGCACCATGGACAGTGCAGGCCGCAGCCCTTCAGAAAAACCACCGTGCGTATGCCCGGCCCGTCGTGCACGGCGAAGCGCTCGATCTCAAAGACCCTTAATTCCATGGCGTTCACTCGTCGTACATGACGCGGCTCATGAGCTCATCCTGCACGTCGGGTTCCAGGTGCACGAACACTGCGCTGAAGCCGCTTACGCGGACGATGAGGTCTTCGTAGTCCTCAGGCTTGGCGCGCGCTTTCTCCAGCACACCCTTGTCTATGACCGTGACCATGACGTGGCAGCCGCCGCGCTTGAAGTAGGTCTTGAACATGGCCTTGATCTTGTCGCGGTTCTCGCGGAAGAAGTTCGTGGAGAACTTGATGTTCTGCACGGAGCCGCCGTGCAGGCCGGCGTCAAAGCGCGCGAGGGAATTGAGCACCGCCGTCGGCCCGTTGCGGCTGGCGCCGCCCTGGGGATTGTTGGCGGGATTCATATACTGGCCCGCGCAGCGGCCATCCGGCGAGGCCCCCGTGCGGCGGCCCCACTCCGTGTTCAGCTGGTTGTTGCTGATGACGATTAGGTAATACTGCATCCCTGCCGCGATGCCGCGGTCGCGGATACCGTTTGCGACGTACTCGAAAAACTCGTTGGCGAAGTCGTCTATCTCAGGGATGTCATTGCCGTATTTGTCATACTCCCAGAGGCGGCGGCGCATGAGCTCATAGCCCTCGAAGTTGGCGCGCGTGGCGTCCACTATCTGCTGGAGCGTATACTCGTGCGTGTCGTAGACAAAGTGCTTGATGGCCGAGAGCGAGTCGGATACGTTGATGTTGCCGTAGGTCTCGTTCGTACCGCCGAGGTAGCGCACGCCGCCGTCAAGGACCGCCTTGCCGCGCTCTATGCAGTCATCCATGAGCAGGCTCGTGAACAGGAAGGAGACCTCCCTGTCCATGACCTCGTAGGAGTAGGTCTGCGCCTTTACCGAGAGGTCGAAGTAGTACTCCAGCAGGGCCTTGTACTGCGCGTAGAGCTCGTCGAAGGTCTTGAGCTCGCTGACGGGCTTCATCGGCACGGGGCCGCTCTTTTTGATGCCGTCCATGGGGTCCACGCCCTCGTTCAGGGCTATGGTCAGGAGCTTGAGCAGGTTTATGCAGGTGTTGGGCGTACCCGTGCTCTGCCCGGCGATGACAAACTCGCCGCAGCCGAAGGGGACGTACTGCTCCGCCGTCTCCATATCCACGCGCATGGCGCGCGCGACGGCGGGGACGTTCACGTCGTCGTTATACAGCGTGGGATAGGTCGCGCCCGCGCCCAGGCTCTCCATGGCCATGTCGAAGATGTCCTCCGGCATGTCCTTGGTTATCCGCAGCGTGAACTGCGGCTCGACATAGCGCACGTCCTTCGACACGCGCAGGGCCAGGCGCAGGAAGACGTCCGCCTCTTTCGGGTGCTTTCTGCCGTAGCCGCCGACGATTATGCGGCCGTTCACGGTGGTGCGGCGGTTTTCTATCATGGTCCAGAGGCTCTTTATATACTCATACGCCTCATCCTCGCTGAGGACGCCCGTCTCCAGGTCGCGCGCGAGGTAGGGGCCGAGGTAATCGTCCAGGCGGCCGTAGTTGATGACGCCCGCCAGCAGGGCGTAGAGCCAGAAAAGCTGCATAGCGTCGTGGAAATTCTCGGGTGGGCGGTCCTTCACGGCCTCCAGGCCCTCGGCCATGCGCAGCAGCTGACGCCTCCGCTCGGGCGAGGCGGTCTCCGCCAGGCGCAGGGCCTCCTGACGCTCGTGCTCGGCGCAGTTTACAAAGATATCGAGGCAGCGAAGGCCCGCGCGGTGGAAGCTGTTTTCCGGGTTTTCAGCCAGCTTCGCCTCCAGCTTGCGCCGCAGGCCGCCGATGCCGTTTTCAAGCAGCAGGGGGTAGTTGAGCATCATACCGCTGAGCCGCGCCGTCGCTATGAGCGGCGTCTCGCAGTCTATGAAGCGGCCGATGACGTCGTCGATGAGCGCCTCGTTGCAATACTTCGTCTTGAGGTCGTTCTCGCGCCAGTAATCGTAGAGCGCGTCTATGCGGGCGCGGTCCGCATCACTTGAGAAGGACTCCCTCAGCTTTTTCAGCTTGTTGAACACGCAGTAATGCCCCACTCCGCCGACGGAGGTGACGCAGCCGAAGCCTATGGGCAGCACGTCTATGCGGCCCGCTACCCGATCCTGCGGCTCTATGCTGCGGAACATTTCAGGATACAGCACCTCCAGGCAGGCCACCTCCCGCTCCTCGCGGGAGGCCCCTGCCATGGCACGGTGCGTGCGCGTATATTCCTCCATTATCTCAAGCTGCCGTTCCGGCGATTTCTCGCACGGCAGCTTTATGCTGACTTCAACGTTCTGTACCCCGTCGATGTCGAATTTTGCCATAAGAGTGCTCCTTCCGCCGCGCGCGGGCTCAGTGCTTGCTGCGCTCCGCGTCTCTCCAATTGCTGCGGTACCCGCTCATGAGGTCGGTGAAGCGTTTCGCCGTCAGGTGCGGGCGGGTTATCGCGCTGCCCACGACCACAGCATGCGCGCCGAGATAGAGGCACTTGATGGCGTCCTCCGGCGTGTAGATGTGGCCCTCCATTATCATATATGCCTCGTCTCCGAAATCGCGGCACATGCGCGCAAATTCGCGCAGATCCGGGCTCTCTATGCTCGCAGTCTCCGCGGTGTAGCCGTAGAGCGTGGGGCCTACGATGTCCGCGCCGAGCTTAACCGCGTGCTCAGCCTCCTCGTAATTGGAGACGTCCGCGAAAATGATGGCCTCCGGTATCTCGCGTTTCACTATGGGCAGCAGGTCCCAGGCCACGGTGCCCTCGTGGGTCACCTGTTTTGTGCAATCAAGCGCGATTATCTCCGCGCCCGCCTCCCAGACCTGGCGCGCGGCCTCCAGCGTCGGGGTGATGAAAGCATCAGTGTCGTCATGCCATATTTTATACAGGCCAATGAGCGGCAGGTCCACTGCCGCCTTGATGGCCCTTATCTGCTCCGGGGAGTTGGCCCTTATGCCGGCCGCGCCCGCCCACTTGGCGGCCTGGGCCATCTTCACGACGATGTCGTCAGTATATATGGGGTCGTCCTTCTGGACCTGGCAGGAGACTATCAGGCCGTTGCGAAAACCCTCCAAAATCTTTCTTTTTCTTTCATCCGTCGTCTTCATATCAAGCCCTCCACACGCGGAGCCCGACATATTTCCGTTTTTATGCGCAAAAACAGCAGCTCCGCTCTACTTTTACAAGTACATTATAGCGAAGCCGCTGTTCATTTTCAAGCATTATTTTTCAATTTCGAACAAATTTAAATAATTCACACCAAAACAAATTGCTCCGGAAGGTTCTCCGGCAGGCTGTCCGCCCTGTTGCAGATGATGGTGTCAAAGGAGCTGAATGGGGCGATGGCGTAGAAGCCTATGCGCGTAAGCTTGGTGGCGTCCAGCAGCAGGTGCCGCTTGGTAGCGTTCTTCATCGCCAGAGCCTTGATGGTCATGCACTCCGTCTCCATCGTGTAGGCCATCTGCTTGTCCATGGAGGCGCCGAAGCAGCCTATGAAGGCATGGTCAAAGTGGAGCTTCTCAATTATCTCGTGAGCGATGGAGCCCGAGAGCAGGTCGTAATGCGGGCTGTACTTGCCGCCGACCAGGAAGACCTCGGCCTCCGCACGCTTGGACATCTCAAGTATCATGGTGTTGTTCGTGACTATGCGCACGCGGCGCCGGAGCAGCTGCTCGGCCAGGGGCAGCAGGCTGGTGCCGTCGTCCAGATAGACGCACTCTCCGTCCGCTACGAGGCCCGCGGCGTAATTCCCTACGAGCTGCTTTTCGTGGACGTTCACGTTGGCCTTCAGGCGCGTCGATATCTGCACGTTCTCCAGCAGGGAGTCCGTGCCGCCGTTTGTGGTGGCCCCGCCCTGGACGCGGCGGAGCTTGCCCTGTTTTTCGAGCTTTTCAAAGTCTCGCCTCACCGTTGTTTCTGAGGTGCCCATCTGCGCGGCTATATCCTTGAGGTTTACAACGCCGAGCTCATTGATCCTGCGCATGATGAAAAGCGCGCGTTCCGATGCTATCATTTTATTCTCCCTTCCAAGACCCGGGATGCCAGACGGAACCCTCAGTGTATGGTGAAGTCTATCCCACATTGGCGGCGTATCTCGTCCATCACGCCCGCAGCAATGCGCGTACACTCTGTCCATTCTCCCGCATCTCCGCCCCGGGTCAGCAAAACAAAGCGTTCCAGCTCATATCTCATATCATACTCCCCGCAAGGGTCCGATGCAAGCTCTAAAATCTTGCCTTTTCGCACGGAAACCACGTTTAGCGGGGCTGCCGTGGGCCAAAAGCGCAGGGAGCCGCTCTCTCCGCTTATCTCCGAAATACAGTCTGACTGGTCAACTTTGGAATACTCCAGCTCCGCGTGGAAGCCGTCGTACTCGCAGATCGCCGTTCCAAGGGCGTCTATGGAGCCGGGCAGAAACACGGCCTTCGCCGTCACGGCCCGGGGAGCGCCGAAGAGCAGCACCATGAGGTTCACGCAGTAGGCGCCGATGTCCATCAGCGCGCCGTTGCCGAGGCGCGGGTCAAAGGCGTTTTCGATTATGCCGTTTTTAAACTTGTCATAGCGGGAGGAATACTGACAGTAGCTGAACCTGGCGCGGCGCACTGGGCCTATTCTCGCTATCTCCTCCCTCAGCAGGGGGATGGTTGGCAGGAAGGCCGAGCGCATGGCCTGGAGCAGCACCAAGCCCCGCTCCTGCGCCGCGGAGAGCATGGTCTCCAGCTCCACGGCACAGCGGGCGATGGGCTTTTCACACAGGACATGCTTGCCCCCGCGCAGCATCAGCAGGGTCTGCTCGCAGTGCAGGGCGTTGGGGCTGGCGATGTAAACAGCGTCCACGCTCTCCGACGCGGCCAGCGCCTCCAGACTGTCGGTCCAGTGCGGCGCGCCCGACTTTTCCGCGAAGGCGCGCGCCTTTTCGGCACTGCGGGAGTACACCGTGTCGAGCGTGAACTCAGGGCAGAACTTGGAGGCCGCGAGCATACGCTCCGTTATAAAGTTTGTCCCTATTATACCGAAGCGAACCATGCTCCGGCCCCCTTTTTCACTCATACTGCTTGCCAAGGAAGGCTGCGCCGACTATTCCGGCGTCGTTGCCCAGCGTGGCGCGGATTATTGGCGTCTCGGGCATGAGGCCCGGGGCATAGGCCGTTTTCGCGACTTCCGCGCGCAGGGGGGCCAGCAGATATTCCCCCTGGTTGCAAACGCCGCCGCCCAGAATGATTACCTCGGGCCGCAGGAGCGTCACGAAGCTGCTGATGCCGGTGGCGAGATAGTGGATGTAGTTCTCCACGACCCGCTTCGCCGAGGCATCTCCCAGCTTGGCGGCCTCAAAGGAGGTGCGGCCGTCCACCTTGGCGGTATCTCCACCGCAGCTTTGCCACATGAGGGAATCCGGGTCGGCTTCCATGGCGCGGATGGTATCCCGGATGAGGGCGGTGACGGAGGCATAGGCCTCCAGGCAGCCGCGCAGGCCGCAGGTGCACTGTTCGCCGTCCATGATGATGGTGGTGTGGCCGGGCTCGCTGCCGTGGCCGTTGCCGCCGAGGAAAATCTTCTTGTTCATGATGATACCGCCGCCGACTCCGGTGCCGAGGGTTATCATCATGACGTTGTTATAATCCTTCGCAGCGCCCGCAAGGGCCTCGCCGTAGGCCGCGCAGTCAGCGTCATTCGCGATGTAGGCCGTGACGGAGCAGTGCTTGGCGAACTCCGCGAGCACATCCTTATCCACCCAGCCGAGGTTGTTGGCGAATACGACGTGGCGGTTTTTGGGGTTCAGCGTGCTCGGCACGCCGATGCCGATGTGCTCGATATCCTCCAGCGTGAGCCCCGCCTGCTCCGCCGCCGCGCCGCAGGCGCGGGCCATGTCCTCGACGATGGCCTCAAAGCCCCTGGCGGCGAGGGTCGGGGTGCTGTATTTTGATATGAACTCGTAGTTTTCGTTCAGCAGCGCAACGGCGATGTTTGTGCCGCCCAAGTCTATGCCGATGTAGTATTTCATGCGGCTTACACGCCCGCCTTGCGGAGCACGCCGTCCACGAAGGCCTTGGCGCGCGGGATGTCGCCCTCATCGACGTGTTCGACGATTATGGGCATGTTCGGATGCCGCTCTGCCAGAAGCTTCACGTAGAGCTCGTAGTTGAGCGCGCCGAGACCGGCGGCGGGCAGCTCCACGTCGCCCGAGCCGCGGAAGGTATGGCTCTCGTCCGCGTCTATGTCCGCGTGCTTCTCAGAGGTGTCCTGGGCGAGCATGCAGTCCTTGGCGTGGGCTATCTTCATATACTTGCCGACGCGGGAGAAGATCTTCTCCAGCTCCGCGTCCATGTTGCCGATGTTCGCGCCGGTGAAGTAGTTCGTCGGGTCGCAGATAAGCGCAAGGTTCGGGGAGTTCACGTCCGCCATGAGGCGCTCTATCTGCTCCACGCTGCCGATAACGTTGTTGATATAGTTCTCGACGATGAAGGTGACGCCGTTCTCCTCGCAGCAGGCGACGACCTCCTTTATGACGGCGAGGGCCTCCTGATAGGTCTCCTCGCTGGCGTTCCTGTCGTCCCAGACCCAGTCGCTCTCCTCGTTGTAGGTGCCGGTCTCGCTGGCGATATAGCCGCAGCCGAGGCGGCGGGCGAAGCGGGTCATCATCTTGAAATACTCGATGTTGGCGCGGCGCTTTTCGGGGTCGGGGTGTATGAAGTTCGTGTAGGCCGAGAGCGCCACGATGGGCAGGCCCGCGTCGCGGAACTTGTTGCGTATCTCGTCCGCCTTCTCCTCGGTGAGCTCGCCGCGCGTTGCGTCGCAGTCCTTGAAGGAGACGTCCAGCTGCACGCAGTTGAAGCCCTGGGACTTGATTATCTCTATGGTCTCGTCTATGGTGTTCGGATAATAACCGGTGAAAATACCGACCTGTATCATTTTTCTTCTCCTCCCCTCATCTTGCCAGCTCGTCCGCGAGCGTTACGGTGCGCTTTTCGCGGATGGAGCGGTAGCAGGCCTCGACGCAGGCGATGGTCTTGATGTTGTCCTCGCCGGAGATCTCGGGCGTCCGGCCCTCCTCGACGGCGCACAGCAGGCTGGCCATAGTGCCGCGGAAGGCGTCCGGGAACCAGACGGTATCCCACTCGGGGCGAAGGTACTTGCCCGGGAACGCCTTGCAGCCGAGCTCCAGCGTGCTGGGGCAGTGCTCGGGGTACATGGGCCAGCCGCGGTGCCCTTGGCAAAGCCGTCCGTACCCTCGACGCGCCACTTGATATACGTGTCCTTCACGCAGGGGTCGTTGGGCCAGGCCCAGACGTCGTCCAGACTCGTGGCCATGAAGCCGTTGGCGTATTTGTAGGTGAACTGCGTGATGCCGTCCACGTGCTCGAACTGCGTGCGCGGGTCGGTGCGGCAGACCGTGGTTATCTCCTCCGGGTCTCCGAAGAGGTAGCGGAAGATATCGACGTGGTGGATGCCCATGCCGAAGATCTCCAGCTTGTCATAGCCCTGGAGGAAGGTCTGCCAGTGCGGTATCGCGCGCATCTCTATGGTGGCGAGCACGGGCGTGCCGAGCAGGCCCTGGTCCAGCACATACTTGAGCGCGCGCATGGACTGGTCGTAGCGCATATTGGAGTTCACAGCCATGGGGATGCCTGCATCCGCGCAGAGCCTTACCGTCTCGCGCGCGTCTTCGAGGGACATGGCCAGGGGCTTCTGGCAGAGGATGCCCTTGATGTTCGGGTGCTTCACGGCCTCGCGCACGACGTCCAGCTGCTTGTCGGGCGGGATGGCGATGTCGAGTATCTCGATGTTCTCATCCTGGAGCATCTGCATCCAGCTGTCATAGACATTGGGGATGCCGTGCTGCTTTGCGACGGCCTCGCTGTTCTCGCGGCGGCGCGAGGCAATGCCGTAGGGGTTGAAGCCCATATCGCGGTACGCGGTGAGCTGGCAGTCCTTCATGATGAAGCCGGAACCCACGCAGCCTATCCTCCAGTCCTTGCGCTTCGGCATGGGGGGTTCGGTGGCCGCGACTATGTTGCTTAAAAGCTCTACCTCGGTCATGGCTAATGTTCCTCCTAAATCTAAATTTTACTGGCGCACTGGCTTGGCCCTGTTGTACGCTGCCAGCAGAACTATCAGCACGATGCCCATTATCATGTTTTTGACGCTGTCCGTAACCTGCAGGACGGCCAGGCCGTTGCTCAGGACGATGAGCAGCAGAGCGCCGGCTGCGGTGCCGGTATAGCTGCCCTTGCCGCCCGTCATCAGCGTGCCGCCTATGACGACCGCCACGATGGAGTCCATCGTCATGCTGTCGTAGGTGCCGCACTTGATGTAGCCGGAGTTGCCGGCGCCGATGAAGCCCGCAAGGCCGCCCAGCATGCCGGCTATGGTATAGTTCAGGGTCTTGATGCGGGAGGTGTTGATGCCCGTAAGATAGGCGGCGCGGTTGTTGTTGCCCGTGAGCGTCAGCTGCTGGCCGTAACGCGTGCGGCTGAGCAGATAGAACATCACGACGAAGAACACCGCCGCAAAGAGCACTATCGAGGGGAAGAAGCCGCCGAAACGGGTGGTGATGAGGCTGCCGAACCAATCCGGGGAGCGGGTGTTCTCCGGCTTGCCGTCAGTCACGACGTATTGCAGGCGGGAGACGATGTTGGAGATGTACAGCGTCACGACCATCGGGGGCAGGCCCGCCTTTACAGAGCCGATGCCGTTGCACAGGCCGATGACGGCGCCTATGACGATGCAGGCTGCCATCGCAGCAAACATAAGGCCCATGCTGTCGCTGCCGTGCATGATGGAGACGGTGACAAGAGCCGTCATGGACATCGTCGCGCCGACGGACATGTCGATGCCGTCCGAGATGATGACCAGCGTCTGGCCCGCGGAGGCTATGAGCAGCATACTGGTCAGGGAGAGGATGCTGCCTATGGCTATCGTGTTCAGGCTCTTGGGGTTCAGGACGATGGTGATGATGAAAAGCAGGGCGCTGATGACCAGGGCCATGCCGATCTGGTTGTTTTTGAGGAAATACCTCAGGCGGCTGTCGCCCGCCATGTTATTTTTCATCTGCCAGCCCTCCCACGATTTGTTTCTTTATGCCCCTGAGCAGGCTCTCCCTCTGCGCCTTTACGGCAAAGATGGTGCCGAGCAGGCCGATGAGGATGATCGTGTCGGAAATAAGGTTGTGCCAATAGGTGTTGTAGCTGCCCGGGAGCATGGAGAACACCTTCGGCACGGAGGTCTGCACGAGTATCTGGAAGCCAACGCCATAGAAGGCGCAGACCATTGTTCCCCAGCCTCCGGCCAGAGAGATGCCGCCCAGGATGCAGGCGCTGATGCTCTGCAGGCCGTACATCTCGCCCGTGATGGGGTTGCCGGTGGAGTATGCAGAGGTGTAGCACAACCCGGCAAGTCCGGTCAGGAAGCCGGCAATGGCATAGACCATTATCTTCGTCTTAACACTGTGGATACCGGTGGCGTAGGCATTGCGCTCGTTGCCGCCTATTGCATAGACGTGGTTCATGAGCTTCGTCCGGCGCAGATATACCCAGGCCAGGCCGCAGAGGATGAGCAGTATAGCGCTCGTAGGGATGAAGCCCAGCCAGTAGTTGTCGTAAAACTTGGCTATCTCCACCGGCACGCTGCCGCCGGGGGCAGGGCGTATCATGAGGTTTATGCCCTTGACTATGTATATCATCGCGTAGCCCGCGAGCAGCGGAGGAATACGCAGGCAGGAGACGATGACGCCGTTGAGAGTGCCCAGCAGCACGCTGGCGCAGATCGTCAGCACCCAGGCCAGCGCCACGGGCATCCCCGTCCACTCGGGCAGCATCACGGCCAGGACGTTCGCAAAGCTCATCTGGATGCCTATGGAGATATCTATGATGCCCAGCAGCATCAGCAGGGCCTGGCCCATTGTGACGAGTATGAGGGGCGTATAGTTCTTGAAAAGAGAGGCGAAGTTCTTATAGGTCTTCGCCGTGAGGAAGCCTGCCGGGTCGCCAATGAACTGGATGACGAAATAGATAACCAGCGCGCTGACGAACAGCACGAGACCCACATAGGCCGGGGACTGCCGGATGGCCGAAAGCCTGTTTTTCATTCTGCAGCCTCCTCTCTCTCGCCCTCTGCTATGCCGAGCATGGCCGCAACGAGCTTTTCCTCAGTGCGGTCGTCTCCCGCGAGCTCGGCGCTGATGCGCCCCTCGTAGAAGACGTATATCCTGTCCGAAATGTCCAGCAGCTCCTCGTTGTCGCTGGAGACATATATGATGCTCATGCCCTCGTCCAGGCACTTGCGCAGGATGGCGTGTATCTCCTGACGGGAGTGGATATCGACGCCCTTGGTCGGGTCGTCAAGCAGCAGCAGATCCGGGGAGAGCGCTATCCAGCGGCCGACGACGAGCTTCTGCTGGTTGCCGCCAGAGAGCGAGCTGGCCGGGTGCTTCGTGCTGCCGGCAACTATGCCGTAGTCGTCCATGGCCGTCTGCGCAAAGCTCTCCACCTCTTTCGGGCTCAGGGGCGCAAAAATGCCGCCCTTTGTGCACTTTGCGGCGTAGATGTTCTCCGCCACGCTGCGGATGGGGAAGATGGACTCCCGCGCACGGTCGCCGCTTATGAAGCCCATGTTGTCCGCTATGGCGTTCGCCGTCGTGCGGTAATGGATCTCGCGGCCCTTGAAGCAGATTGTACCGGAGCTGTACTTCCTGTCAGCGAGAATGGCGCGGATGAACTCCGCCTGGCCCTGCCCGTCGAGGCCGCCTATGCCCACTACCTCGCCGCGGCGCGCGGCAAAGTCTATGCCGTGCAGCTTGCCGCTGATGTTGAGGCCCCGCACGTTGAGGATCGGCTCCTCATCTCCTAGCTTGTGGTGGGTCTTTTCAGCGCCCGCGCTGTGGTCGGGCCGCTTGCCGGTCATGTGGAAGACTATCTCGTCCAGGTCCATCTCATTCACCGGCGCGCAGGCTACCGTCTCGCCGCCTTTTAGGATGGTGCAGCGGTCGCAGATGCGGAAGATCTCGCTCATGCGGTGCGTGACGATGATTATCGCCATGCCCTCTTCCTTCAGCTCCTTGAGCACCTTGAAGAGCACGTCCACCTCGTCCGAGTGCAGGGAGGCGGTGGCCTCGTCCAGGACGAGGATACGCGGCTCCATGGCCATGGCCTTGGCTATCTCGACCATGCTCTGGGTGCTGGGCATGAGAAATTGCACCAGCATATCCGGGTCCACGTCGATATGCAGGCGCTGAAGATATTTTACAGCCTTTTCGCGGGCCTTGCGGCGGTCTATGGTGCCGACACGGCTCGTGGGCTCAATATTCATAACTATGTTGTCCACTACACTCATCGCCGGGATGAGCGAGAGGTCCTGATATGCTACCGCCACGCCGAGCTTCCGGGCAGCGGCGCACGAGCTTATACTGACGGCCTTGCCGTCTATTTTTATGGCGCCTTCGTTGGGATTAACTAGTCCGCTGAGAACCTTGACAAGGGTGGATTTGCCGCTGCCGTTGGAGCCGAGCAGGGCCATTATCTCGCCCGCATTCACCTGCAGGCTTGCCTTGTTCAATGCTGTGACAGCGTCAAACCGCTTTGAGATGCCTGTCATTTCCAGCAAAGAGCATTCCTCCTTCTATTTCTGAGCGCCCTGCCGGGCGAGGTGTGACTGGAGAACCGAGCACGTCCGAATTGCAATATAGGGATTTCGCCGGGGGGTCGCAAGACCCACCGGCGAAACCTTGCGGAATCAAGCTATCAAGGACTCAGGCCTGTCTTAGTCCACGAAGTAGAACTCCAGGGCCTCATCAACGCTCAGATAGGAGGAGATGGAGGTGGAGTCAGGCATATCCTTGGTCTCTTCCAGCTTCTCAGCCATGTTGTCATAGGTCATGATCCACTGAGGAGCATAGTAGATGGCGCCGTCAACCAGCTTGGACTCGTCCAGGGTGTGGCCCAGGCGGACATTGATGGCAACGGCAAGGGCGGTGGCGCCGATTCCGGGAGGATTCTCCACGACGATGAACGGCATGACCAGCTCGTCCTTATTGATCTCGGCAACACGGCGTATCCAGGCGATCTCCTCGGAAGAGGTGATGCAGCCGGGGTAGGCAACGCCGGCTTCCTCGTAGGCATCGATGATGCCGTTGGCGGCTTCCTCGTTGATGATGCCGTCAAACTCAAGGCCGGAGGCGAGGATCTCGCTCATGAGCTGCTTCGCCTCGGTGTCGTTCCAGTTGTGGGCGACGCTCTTGACTATCTCGATGCCGGCAGCGGCCAGGTCGGTAGTCCAGCGGTTGTTGCGCAGCTCCGTGGCGGAGTTGCCCTCGGTGCCCTTGAACTGAACGACCTTGGAGCCCTCGCCCAGGGTCTCGATGACGAAGTCAGAAGCTTCCTTCGCCCAAGCATCCTGGTCAACGACGACGTTCAGGATCTTCTCGGAGGGATAGATGCAGTCCGCGTTCACGTAGGTGATGCCGGCCTCGACAGCCTTGTCGATGACGGTATCCAGACCGGAAGCGGCGATGGGGTTCACGAGGATGATGTCGTAGCCCTCGTTGATGGTCTGCTCGATCTGCTGAGTCTCAAGAGCGGGGTCGTTGTTCGCGACGAAGCTGTTGTACTCGCTCACGAGGCCGGCTTCCTTGGCGGCGTTGGCAGCCTCAGCCATCTGCTCCTCGTACACAGTACGATAGGGGTTGCCCTCGATGACGGCGTTGTGGGAAGCGACCTTGAAGCCGCCGGTGGCCTCCGGAGCCTCGCTGGCCGGGGCGTCGGCGCCGTCGGTGACCTCAGCGGGGGGCTCAGACGCGGGAGCCTCTTCCTGGCTTCCGCAGGCGGCAAGCAGCAGGCAGATCATCACCACAGCCAAGAGTACGCTAAGTAGTTTCTTCACTTGATGTCCTCCTTTTATCTCCTTTTTTATCGTGCAGAGTGCCGAAGCGCTCCAATCACCAATCTTTCCCGTTCACTTCGATTATCACATTAACACATTCTCAATCATTTTTCAACAACTTTATGCAAATTATCGCATTTCACCAATCCGAGCTGAAGTCTTTGCACATTTTGACGTTTTCGAGAGCATTTAGCGTCACATTCAACCAGTTTTCGCGCATGGTGAATTCGCACACGCCGTTAACCTCCACGTACAGGCGGCGCTGGCCGGCGGAGTAGAAGCGCAGCACATCGTCCGGCTTCTCATCGTCCTCGTATTCGACGCGCAGGCTGAGGACCGGCTCCGTGAGCTCAGGAGGCTCCGCAAGGCGGCCGGAGTCGGATGCGGCGCTCATCACGAGGTTATAGAACTTGCGGAACAGCGCGCTGTCCAGCTCCTCCCCGTTGAGGGTGGCCTCCACGCTGCTGACCGTGTCGGAGCTTATCTCGAAGCGCCAGCCGCCCCCCTGCCCTTCCAGCTCCAAGGCCGTGACCTCTGAAATGAAGGGAGAGATGAACCAGCGCATGACGAGCTCCTCATAGCTCACGTGCAAAAAGTCGAGGTCGAGTATGCGGTAGACTACGCCGTCGTCGTTCAGCGTGGCGATATAGCCCTCCTCGTCGCGGCTGACACGCAGGCTGTAGGCCTCGGGCTTGCCCTCGGCTCCGCGCAGGTATGTGAAGTCATACTGGATGTACGGCTCGTCGAAGCCGTAGGCGGCCAGCTCCTCCTCGGAACAGTTGTAGGCCACGATGCCCTCGGACATGAGGCCCAGCAGCTGGTCGGCTATGGTGCTGAGCGTCGTGGGGCTGGCCTCGTGCTCGTTCGGGGAGACGATGAGATGGGTTATGGAGCCGTAGCTCAGGGCTTTCAGCTGCTCCTCCTCCCTCTCGGGCAGGACGGCGCGCACGACTATGGGCTCGCCCACGGCGGAGCCGCTGATGGTGAAATCCTGCAGCTCGCTGAGCGGCTGGTTGGTGTCCTCGGGCGGGATGATGATGTAGTTTATAAACACCTCCACCGGGGAGACAAAGCGGATGGCGCGGCTGTTCTTCATTATATATATGGAGTCGCCGCCGTCCTCCATGAAATAGCGCCCGGAGCTTATAGGCTCTTCCGCGCCTATGAGCAGGCGCAGGCCCTCCCCGTCCGTGTAGCTTATCTCGACCTCCGCCTCGGGCTCGGCCAGGCCGTAATCGGCCAGGCGGGAGAGCTCCGTCGTCACAAGGGAGGTATACTGCACGCTGGAAGCCTCGTCGAGCAGCATGTCCACATAGTCCATGTTCACGAGCTTGGCGGGTATGTCGTGTACGGTCAGCGCGTCTCCATCCCGGGTGACGGTATACTCGCCGGAGGCGTTTTTCACACTGACGGAGGCCACCTCCGAGCCGGGCCTGTCCATCAGGCTTAGGCTCTCCGCAGTCTCCTCCGGAGCCTCTTCGCCGCCGTTTGCAAGCAGCAGGGCGGCACCCAGAAGCAGCAGGAGCAGCGCCACACAGCAGCCCAGGATAATCAGCGTTTTCTTCATCACTTGTGCCTCCGCGTGAGCCAGACCACGAGGCCGAACACCAGCATGAGCGCCGGGATGACCGCGATGAACACCATGCCTATCGTATCCGCCGCAGCCTGATTGAGGTTCAGGGCGTTACCAACGATGCTCTTGGGCGTGACGGCTATCATGCCGTCCCTGCCGCAGAGCTCGTTTAGCAGGCTGACCATATAGCCCGCGTTGGAAAAGGCGGTGTTGTAAAGCGTGTAATCCGCCAGCATCTCGCTGGAGCCGGAGACGATGACGTGGGAGCTCGCCACTTCCTTTGTGGCGTCGGTGCTGTCCATCAGGCGGTAGGAGCTCATGACGACTGCCGGGATGGGGCCCCAGATCTCGGCGTCCTTGGAGCTGAAGTCCTCACCCGCGTCCGAGGGCCGCACTCCCGCGCTCTCTCCAAAGGTGAGCAGCGTGGTGGTCGTGTAGTTCTCCATGAAGGAGTAGAGCACCTCCAGCGGGCGGCACACGGGAACAAGGACGGGTATGCTCGTATCCTTGAGCAGCGAGGAATAGGTCTCCTCGGCGTAGTCGGTTATGGCGTAGAAGGGCTGGGTGGAATAGGCCCGGGACTGGTCCGTCTCAAACACCAGTCCGTCCCCTACGGCCACGCCCCACTCGGCCAGGAAGGCCTCAAGGTTCGGCAGCGCCGGCTGTTCCGCACCCGCGAAGTAGAGCAGGGTCTTGCCGTAGGCCCCGCCGTTTTCGAGGAAAGCGGCCAGCAGGTCTATCTCCTCCTCGGTGTAGTCCGTCGTGGGCGCGATGATGAGGGCCACATCCGTCCCCTCTGTCAGGCCGCCGAGCAGGAGGTTTGCTGTGGAGACCTCATAGTTGTTGTCGCCCAGCAGGTCGAGGAAAGCGGAGCCGGAGGCCTCGCCGTGGCCCTCGATGGCGGCGACGGTGGTCAGCTCGTCGCTTACCACGTAGAGCACGGCGCTAAGGATGGCCTCCTCCGCGCGGGAGGATGCTATGCTAAGGCCGCCCGTCTGGGAGTAGGTGTAGTTGAACAGCTCCTCGGTCTTGACCTGGCGGGAGCGCTCGTCCGAGCTGACGATGACGTCGCCCTCCTTGAGCGAATAGTCAGGATAGCTCGCGGCGAAGGTGGGGTCCGCAACGTAGTCGATATAGCTGATATCTATGTTGTCGGAACGGCGCGCAAACTCGCGCATTATCTCGTTCGCCTGCGCGTTGTACACCGTGGTGTTCACGAATTTCTCCTCTGTGGCGAGCACCTGTATCTTCACCGGCTCCTCCAGCGCGCCGATGAAGTCCAGGGTCTCGTCTCCGAGCTCGAAGACGCTGTCGCTTGTAAGGTCTAAGTTCATTGGATACCTGTCCGCGAGCAGGCCCATGACGATGTTGAGCACGACGACCACTATGAAGGCGACGGCCGCCACAAGGGCATAGAGCCCGCGCAGGCCGGTCTTGGCATTAAACAGCTTTTTCATCCTGCGCCTCCCCTCACATCACGCGGCGCTTCTCGAAGGCCATGACGGCGAAAAACACGAAAAGCGCGGTCACGCTCAGGTAAAACACCAGGTCCGCCACGCTGAAAATGCCCAGCGTGAAGTTCCTGTAGTGCGTCTGGAAGGAGAGGTCGGTCACAAAACCGGCCAGCACGGAATTGCCGATGAGGCCGGCAACGGAGTCGAGCAGCATGAGGAAGAAGCCGACGCAAAAGCCTCCAATGGCGGCGATGATCTGGTTTTCCGTCAGCGTGGAGATGAGCATGCCGACGGAGATGAGCGCGAGGCCGAGCAGGAATAGGCCGATGAAGTGGCCGATGACCACGCTCCATTCCACCGCTGCAAAGACGGAAAGCACGAAGGCCTCGACGATGGTTATGAGCATGGCCGCAAGGTACACGACGGCTGCGGCCAGCAGCTTGCCCATGACTATGGCCAGGGTGCCGATGGGGGCCATCATGAGCAGCTGGTCGGTCTTGTTGCGCCTGTCCTCGCTCATCAGGCGCATCGTCAGGATGGGCACCAGGAACAGCGTCACCGTGAAGAGTATCTCAAACAGGGCGCGCATGTCCGTGGAGTTGGCATAAAGGTTGTAGTTGTAGAAGAAATAGCCCGCGAAAAGGTAATACACGGCCAGGAAAACATAGCCGAGCGGGGTATCGAAATAGGCGTTTATCTCGCGCTTGAAGATGGCTGTCATTCGGCGTACTCCTTTACCGGGGTCTGGTCGCGTCCTATGAGGCTGAGGAAGACGTCCTCCAGCGTCACGCTGCCGCTGCGCATGCCCAGGATGGGCGCGCCGGCTGCGGAGCAGGCCGCAAAAAGCTCACGGCGCAGGTCGGCGCCGTCCTGCCCCTCTACGAACCATTCCCACACGCCGGGCTCCCTCTCCTCACCGCGCCGCACAGATTCAAGGCCCGGCAAGGCCTTCAGCACAGCCTGCACGCGCTCGGGTTCGCCCTCTATAAGCAGGTACTGCGCGCCGGAGCGCTGCATGTCTCTCTCCATCGCCTCCGGCTTGCCGTCGGCCACGATGCGGCCCTCGTTGAGCACCAGCACCCGCTCGCATACGGCCTGTATCTCGCTCAGTATGTGGGACGAGAGTATGACGGTCTTTTCCGCGCCTATCTCGCCTATCAGCGTCCGGACCTCGATTATCTGCGTAGGGTCAAGGCCGACGGTGGGCTCGTCAAGTATGAGCACCTCGGGGTCGCCCAGCATGGCGGAGGCGAGGCCCACGCGCTGGCGGTAACCCTTCGAGAGGTTCTTTATGAGCCTGCCGCGCACATGGTCTATGCCGGTCTTCTCGCAAACCGCGGAAATGTCCGCCTTCCTGTCGCCGCGCAGCTTTTTGAGCTCGTAGACGAAGGCGAGAAAGTCCCCGACCTTCATATCCATGTATAGCGGGGGCAGCTCGGGCAGATAGCCTATCTTACGCTTTGCCGCCGCGGGCTGCTTTGCAATGTCGATGCCGTCTATCAGCACCGTGCCTGCCGTGGGCGCGAGGCAGCCTGCGATTATGTTCATGGTCGTGGATTTTCCGGCCCCGTTCAGCCCCAGGAGGCCAAGGACCTGGCCCTTCGGCACGCTGAAGCTCACGTCGTCCAGCGCCTTTTTGCTGCCGTATTCTTTGGTAAGGCCGCGGACTTCGATCATCTTGCGGGCCTCCTTTCAGTTCAGTTGCCGCCGAGCGCGCCCTCAAGTATGCCGCAGGCGCGCACAATCTCCGCCTCCGTCGGGGACAGGCCGTGCTCACCGCCGCGCAGCTCGCGCAAAAAGTCGCTCAGCTCGGCATGGAACATGCCCGTGGGCGGGACGTTTATGCCGGTGGGTATCTTCAGCTTTTCCTCGGTGCTTATGACCCTCGGCTCCCGGTCGAAGGCGTACACCGTGACCTTCTCGCCGTCAAAGACGGCAACGGCGCTTTCAAAATACACCCTCCAGGTCGCCGTGAAGGGGATATCCGCGTTATACCAGGCCGCCTCCGCCGAAACAGTGGCCCCGCCGGGGAAAACATAGGAAAAACGGTAGTGCTCCCTGTAATCCAGCCCCTCGCGCCCGGTGGAAGTGTAGCTCACGCTCTCGGGCTCCCCCCAGAGGCTGAGGATGAGGTCAAGGTCGTGTATATGCAGGTCGAATGGTATGTGCCCGCTCTGCTCGCGGCGGAAGAGCCAGCCGCTCTTGGACCATCTCGGGCAGGCTGAAAGGCGCAGAAACTGCGCGTCGAGCATCCTGCCGTATTCCCCGCTCTGCACGAGCTCCCTGAGCACCGCCGCCGGCGTCGAATAGCGCAGCACCTGGGCCACGAAAAGACGCTTGCCGCGCTCCCGCGCCAGGGCGAAGAGCTCCCGCGCGTCCGCCGCGTGCAGGGCCAGGGGCTTCTCGCAGATGACGTGCTTATCGTGCAGCAGGGCGTTCTTAACGTGCTCCGGGTGGGTATAGGTGGGCGTGCAGATGTCCACGAGGTCTATATCCCCGCGGGAAAGCATCGCGTCCGCGTCCGTGTAGACGTCCACGCACTCGGCCCCGGCGCGCTCCGCCGAGGCGGGAGAGTGGGCGCAGACCGCGACCACCCTCGCGCCTTCGATGTGCTCGTAATTCCTCAGGTGGACAGTCCCCATGCCGCCGGGGCCGATGAGGCCTATCCTTATTTCCGGGCTGCTCACAGGAACTGCCTCATGTAGCGGTAGCTCTGCTCAATGCCGCTCTTCACGTCCTCGATGCTGCCCTCATAGGCCCTGTCCTCGACCTCGATGCAGGCCGGGCCGGTGTAGCGGATGTCGTTGAGCGCGGAGCAGAAGGCCGCGAAGTCCACGCCGCCCAGGCCGGGCAGCTTCGGGGAGTGCCAGAGCGCCGGGTGCGAGAAGCGCCCGTATTCGTCCACCTTGTCCTGATAGATCTGTATATCCTTGAAGTGGACGTGGAAGATGCGGTCGGCAAACTCGTACACGGGCTTTATGTAGGAGGCGCCCAGCAGATACGGATGGCTGGGGTCGAAGTTGAGGCCCAGGTTCTTGCTCGGGATGAGCTCGAACATCTTCTTCCAGATGTACGGAGTGGAGGCGAGGTTGTTGCCGCCGGGCCACTCGTCCTTCGTGTAGTACATGGGGCAGTTCTCGATGCCGATCCTGACGCCCATCTCCTCAGCGTGACGGACTATCGGGGTCCAGACCTTGACGTATTTCTCAAGGTTCTCCTCCACAGATTTCGTCTTGTCCTTGCCGATGAAGGTGGTGACCATGTTGACGCCCATCTTGGCCGAGACGTCTATGAGCGCCATGATGTGGTCCACGGCGACCTTCGCGGCCTCTTCGTCGCCGTCCAGCGGATTCGGGTAATAGGCGAGGGAGCTTATCTCCACGCCCTTGGAGGCGGCATAGTCGACGTAGTACTTCATCTTCTCTTCGGTGAGGCCGTTGAGGTCGATGTGCGTGACGCCGGCGTAACGGCGCAGGGCCTTGCCCTTCGGCCAGCAGCAGACCTCTACGCAGGAAAAGCCTGTCTGCGCGGCGTAATCTATGACTTCCTCGAAGGTCTGGTCGGGCAGGATGGCGGAAACGAGGCCGAGCTTCATCATTTTGTATGTCCTCCTTGAAGTATTTTGGTTTTTTCAGTTTTATCCCCGCGGACTGAACGCCCGCGGGGTATTATTTACAGATTTTCCAACTTTTTTCTCAGAAAACGCACAGCGGCGCGGATGTCCGCGGCGGCGTCCCTGCCCACCTCGCGCTCTATGGTGAGGTAGCCGTCGAAGCCGACCTCCGCCAGGGCGTGCAGATACTCGTCCCAGCGCACCTCGCCCTCGCCCAGCGGGGTCTCGGTGAAGTAGGTGCTGACGGTGTTCAGCGCCTCTATGCCGCCCTCGGCGAAGATGCCGTAGACTTCCTCCGGCCCGGCGTAGAAGTTGCAGCGCCCATCCTTGGCGTGGGTGTGGACTATGCGGCTGCCGGCCGCATACACACCCGCGACCTCGTCCGCCTTCGTGACCATGACAAGGTTCGCAGGGTCATAGTTGACGCCTATGCCGGGGCCACATTCGTCAATGAAGCTCACCAGCCGCTCTACCGGCTCCGGCCCGGTCTCCACGGCAAGCGTCACCTGCTTTGAGACGGCGTACTCCCCCGCCTCGCGGCAGGCGGAGAGCATATTCGCCCAGCGCCAGGAGGCCCTGTCCTCAGGCACGCGGCCAATGTGCGTCGTGACGACGCCGCAATCCAGCGCCGCCGCAAGGTCCACGGCGCGCTTTATGTATTCCACCTTGCGCGGGTTGTCCGCGGCTATCTCAAAGCCGTGGCCGCCGAGCTCCGCGCACAGGGCTGTGACCTCCTGGGAGCACTCCGAAAGCACGGAGCGCAGCTCCCGGAAGAGCCGCCTGCCCACGCGTGAGGGGTCCAGCTCGTTCCAGGCGTAAAGCTGCACGCCGGAAGCGCCGCAGCGCGCGGATTCCCTTATGCCCTCGATGGGGCCGACGCCGAACCAGTCGGCCAGGGTGCCTATCTTGAACACTGTCTCTCCCCCGCTCACTCGCCGACCTTGAGCCAGCGGCGCTCGCGCGCGCTCTTAACGATGGCGTCGCAGAGGACCATCTCGCGCTCGCCGTCGGCAAAGGTGGCGTAGTCCCAGGGCCCCTCGTCCCCCGCCATGCGGGCGTATATCTGCTTGAAGTTCTGCTTGAAGGTGTCCGGGAAGCCCTCGACGTGGCCGCCGGGGTAGCTGATGACGCTCTGAGTGCCGGCGTCCAGGATGGAGGGGTCCTTCACCTGCTCGCCGTTGAGCGTGTCGCGGCGGCCTATCCACAGGGCGTTGGAGTTCTCGCTGTCCCAGTGCATGGCGCACTTGCTGCCCGCGACGGAGACTATCATCTGGTTCTTCCGGCCCGCATAGACCTGGCTGATGTTGCAGCAGGCGTGCGCGCCGTTCTCCATATGGAAGAGCACGGTGGCATAGTCCTCGGTGCTGATGGGCACCTCGGCGTAGTCCTCAGGGCGCAGGGCCATGCCGGAGTAGGTCTCGATGGCTTTCAGCGGCTTTTTACGGGTCTTGTGGAAGATCTCGAAGTCCGCCAGGACCTCGGTGACGCGCAGGCCGGTGATGAATTCAACAAGGTCTATCCAATGGGAGCCGATGTCCGCAAAGGCGCGGGACTCTCCGCTGGCCTCGGGCTCCAGCCTCCAGCTGTAATCGGTGTCGTAATAGAGCCAGTCCTGGAGATAGCCGCCGTGGACGGTGTAGATGCCGCCCGCCTCGCCGCTTCTGACCATCTGCCTCATGCGATAGGCCATGGGATAGAAGCGGCAGTTGAAGTTCATGGCGTTTATAAGGCCCTTCTCCTCCGCAAAGGCGCGCAGCTTCGCCGCCTCCTCCACGGTGGTGGTCATGGGCTTTTCACAGACGACGTTGACGCCGTGCTCCAGGGCGTACATGGCCATCTCATAGTGCGTGTTGTTCGGAGTGCAGATATGCACGCAGTCGAGGTTTTCCTTGTCTATCATCTCGCGGTAGTCGCTGTAGCCCTTCGGCACGCAGAGCTTGTCCGCCTTCTCCTGCGGCCTCGAATGTACGGCCACGGCTACGACGTCCACATTGCCCAGACGGCGCAGCTGCTCGATGTGTACGGCGCCTATGAAACCGACGCCGATAACGCCAACGCGGAACCTCTTCATTATGCAAAACACTCCTTTTTTCACAGTGGAGACACAGCCCCGATTTGTTGAATGATATCATTTTCCGCCATTCTTTTCAATTATGACGGAGTTTTTCTACACTTTGAACACACTTAGCGTTTTCTGCTTGTGTATTTCGCCATAAACGAACATTTACGAGCATAATAATGCACCGCCCTGCAAAACAGGGCGGTGCAGCTATGTCGAATATCGGGCTGAAATGGGCTCTCCGGTGCCTTATTTGAGGCCCAGGACCACCGGCGTGGACTTGTAGCCGACGCCCATGCGGTCTATGCCCATGTCGATGAGCTTGAGGAAGTGCTCCCGGGTGCGGATGCAGCCGGAGCCCTTTATCTTGACCTCGTCGCCCACGGCCTCCATTATCTCGCCTATGAGCTCCGGCGTCGCGCCCACGCAGGGGCCGCCGGTATAAAAGCCGGTGGAGGTCTTGACGAAGTCGGTGCCTGCCTCGGCAAGGACTTTGGCGGCCTTCTTGACCTCGTCCACGGTCAGAGCGTCGGTCTCCATGATGGTTTTGACGGCGACGCCGTACTTGTGGCAGACGTCCACAACGGCCTTTATGTCCGCGCGCACCTCGTCCCACATGCCGCTGCGTATCCAGCCGTAATTTGCGACGACGTCCAGTTCGAAAATGTCGCCGCGCTTGCAGTATTCCTCGGCCTGGAGCACCTTGGAGGCGGTGGTCGAAAGGCCGAAGGGGAAGTCGCAGACGACGCAGATCTTGGTATCTGTCCCGCGGGTCAGCTCGGCGGCGATGTCGAGAGAGGCGGGGTTCACGCAGACCGTGGCGCAGCCGTAGTCCACGCCCTCCTGAATGTAGCGGCGTATGTCCTCCTGGGTGAACTCGGGCTTGAGCACGGACTGGTCTATATAGGCGGCCAGCTCCTTGACGCTCATCTCACTAGCTTTTTTTGCAGGTTTCACATCTATTGCTCCTTCCAAAACATTATGGCGGCGTTGGTTTTTGGCATTTTCGTGCATCTGCACAAAAATATAGCACAACCTCGTGCAAAGTCAAGCATTTACGGGCGTTTGACGTAGGTGAGTATGGCCTTCCCCTCTCCCCGGACGGCACAGCTGCCGCTGTCCGCAGAGATGAACACGCTCTCGCCCTTTCCGACGTGCAGGCCGCCCAGCTCCAGCTCGCCCTCGATTACGAGCAGGTGCAGGAAGGAATCCTCTCCCGCGTACAGCTCTGTCTGCCCGGAACAGGCAAACAGGTCGGCGGTGAAATAGCGGCAGTCGCCCAGGTGGCCGCCGAAGCCGAAGCTCACCGGCGCGGGCGAGAGCGCGGCAACGTCCAGCGCCTTGTCTATGTGCAGCTCGCGCGGCTTCCCGTCCGCGCCCAGGCGGCCGTAGTCGTAGAGCCGGTAGGTCACGCTGCTCGACTGCTGTATCTCCGCCAGCAGGATGCCCGCGCCTATGGCGTGCACTGTCCCGGCGGGTATGAAGACCACGTCCCCGGCCTTCACCGGCACGCGGCGCAGCAGCTCGCAGAGCGTATTTCCCTCTATGGCGGTGTGCAGCTGCGCGGGCGTGACCTCGCGGCGGAAACCGCAGTACAGCCCCGCGCCCGGCTCGGCATCTATTATGTACCACATCTCCGTCTTGCCCAGCTGCCCCTCGTGCTTCAGGGCATAGGCATCGTCCGGGTGTACCTGGACGGAGAGATCCCGCGCCGCGTCTATGAGCTTCACCAGTACCGGGAAGCGCCCCAGCGACTCCACCGCCCTGCCGGCAAACTCGGGCCGCTCGGCCAGTATTTCGGGCAGGCTTCTGCCTGCATATGGCCCGTCCGCAGCGATGCTCGGTCCGTCAGGATGGCAGGAGAGCTCCCAACTCTCCGCCAGGTTCCCGGCCCCGTCCCCCTTGCCGTATTCCTCGATGAGCCGCCTGCCGCCCCAGATATGGGACTTGCAGGCCGGCCTCAGCTTGCATATCATGCTGCCGCTCCCTTTCGCGCGCACATGCTCGTTTATGCTCGTATTTGCTCATAGAGTATACAACTCGTGCAGCGGTTTGTAAATAGCTGCGCAAAATTGCTTTTCATTTTCGAGCATGCGCGCAAAAAGCGGCCCGGCCTGTTCGGCCGGACCGCCTTGGAAGCAAATATGTTGGGGGTGGATCAGTGCTTTCTCAGGAGCACGCTGCCGTGCATATCGCACAGGGGCGTGGGGAAAACACCGCGCTCTGCGCAGAATTCGCGTACTGCCCTGCCCGCTCCGGCGTACTGGAATCCATTGACGTCGTGGACAAGCAGCGCGCCGCCCGGCGAGAGGCGCTCCCAAAAGAGCGGCAGGGCGGCTGCAGTGGGTGCATAGAGGTCTGCATCCACCGAGACGAGGGAAAAGCTGAGTTTCACGCACGGCTCAAAGGTCGCAGGGAAGCGCCCTGCGTGTATGACGGCGCGCTCCGGATGCGGCAGGCGGCGCAGGACCGCTTCCACATCCGTATCCGCAAAGTCCCCGGTCCTAGCGCGCGAAAGGCCCAGGCGGCGTTCCTCCTCCACGTCCTCTGCGTGGAAACCCTCGAAGGTGTCGAAGAGGTGCAGCCTCCGCTCGGGCAGGGCGGCGTTTATCAGCGCGGCAAATTCGCCCCGGAACACGCCGAGCTCCGCCGCGTCGCCGGGGATGCCGAGCTCCAGTATCTGCTCGGCAAGCAGGCGCATTGTCGCCGCACGCGCGTCAAAGGGCGCGAGTTCCCCAGCCCTCAGCAGCGGCCCGGCGTAGCCGAGGGCGCGCAGCTGGGCTTCCATCTGCGATGCCCGCTCCGCGTCCAGGACGCAGAGGCAGACGCAGTCCGGCCCGAGCGCCAGCGCCTCCTCAGGCGAGACTATGGGCAGCCCCGCTAGGCTGCCGCCCCGCTTCTCCGGGGCGTTGTCCGCGAAGCAGACCGCCGCGTAATCCCCGCCCAGCAGCCGCGCGGCCATGGCTCCAGCCTGTCCGGCTCCGAAAAGCACGGTTTTCTTCATTGTCATCGCCTCCCTTGCCACATTTTAGCCCAGGCGCGGCAAAAATGCAAACGCCGCGCACGGGTGCTTTTCAAGAGGCGCGCCTGAGAGTATAATGTGGGAGAGAAAGGCTGAAAGGAGAATTTCAGTATGAGCAAGATAAGCGTTTTCATGGCCGACGGCATGGAAGAGGTCGAGTGCCTCTCCATCGTTGACATGGCCCGCAGGGCGGGCATAGAGGTTGAGACGGTGTCGATAATGGGCCGCGCGGAGGTGACGAGCTCTCACGGCGTGCGTATTATCGCGGACACGACCTTCGAGGCTGCGGACTTTGAGTCGAGCGACGTGCTCTTTCTGCCCGGAGGCATCCCCGGCGCAAACAACCTTGCCGCGCACGAGGGGCTCTGCGCGCTTGTGAAGCGCTTTGCCGCCGAGGGCAGGCGCGTAGCAGCCATCTGCGCCGCGCCGGGCATACTGGGCGGGCTGGGGCTGCTGGACGGGCGGCTCGCCACCTGCCACCCAGGCTGGGAGGACAAGCTCGGCGGCGCTGAGTACACCCGCCAGGGCGTCGTCACGGACGGAAACATCACCACGGGACGCGGCGTCGGCTTTGCAATAGACTTCGGCCTGGAGCTGGTGCGGCTGCTCAAAGGCGAGGAATTTGCCGATGACCTGCGCCGCCGCATCCAGTACCCCGGCTGCTGAGGTGGGCGCCATGTTCGACTACATCATCCGCGGCGCGAACATAATCGACGGCTCCGGCGGCCCGGCCTATACCGCCGACCTCGCCATAGACGGCGGGCGCATAGCGGCCGTCGGCGAGCTGGACGGCGCGGGCGCGGCGCGCGTCATCGAGGCGCGGGGCCGCTGCCTGACTCCGGGCTTCATCGACATCCACCGCCACGCGGACGCGGCGCTCTTCCGCCCAGGCTGGGGCCGCGCGGAGCTGGCCCAGGGCCTCACCACGATCATAAACGGCAACTGCGGCCTCTCCCTCGCGCCGGTGCGCGGGGAGCACCGGGAGGCGCTGCTGCGCTACCTCTCCCCCATCGTCGGCGAGCTGCCCGAGGGGCGGGACTTCCCCACGATGGAAGCATACCTGCGCCAGGCACAGGAGGCGCAGCCGCCCATAAACACGCTCATGCTTGCGGGCATGGGCAGCATCCGCGCCTGCGCGGCGGGCTTTTCAAACGCGCCGCTGACGGAGGCGGAGTACGCGAAGGTCCACGCCCTGCTGGAGGAGAGCCTTGCGGGCGGGGCGGTCGGCGTCTCGCTGGGACTCGGCTACGCGCCGGAGTGCTTTTACGACACGGCCGGACTCATCCGGGCGCTGGAACCGCTGCGCAATGGCCGCGCCGTCGTCTCCGTACACATGCGGCAGGAGGGCGACGGGGTGGTGGAGGCGCTGCGGGAGATGCTCGCCGTGGCGCGGGAGCTGCGCTTCCCGCTGGAAATAAGCCACCTCAAAGCCATAGGCCGCCGCAATTGGCGCCTCGCGGTGCCGGAGATGCTCCGGCTCATCGACGGGGCGCGGCAGGAGGGCCTGGAGGTCACGTGCGACGTCTACCCCTACCCCGCGGGCTCGACGCAGCTCATCCACGTCCTGCCTCCGGAGTTCCAGGCGGGAGGGGCCGAGGCCCTGACCCGGGCTCTGGAGGACCCCGCGCAGCGCGCGCGGATGCGTGAGCGGATGGAGAGCGGCGAGGACTTCGAAAACATCTCCCTGCTCGTCGGCTTCGAGAACATCCGCGCCACGAGCCTGCACAGGCCGGAAAACCGCCCCTTTGAGGGCAGCTCCATCGCTGAGATAGCCGCTGCGCGGGGGCAGGAGCCCTTCGATGCGCTCTTTGATCTGCTGACCTCCGAGCACTGCGCTGTTTCGATGATAGATTTCATAGCACACGAGGAGGACATCTGCGACATCCTGCGCGCCCCCTTCTCCGGCGTCATTTCGGACGCGACTTACCCCGTCGGCGGGCTGCTGCACCCGAGAGTTTATGGAACCTTTCCGCGGCTCATCGAGCGCTACGTGCTCGAAAAGGGCGTTCTGAGCCTTCCGGAGGCAGTACGCAAGGTCACGCGCCGCCCGGCGGAGCTCTACGGCCTCGCAGGCAAGGGCCGCATAGAGCCGGGCGCGGACGCCGACCTCTGTCTCTTCGCCCCGGAGAACATTCACGAGCGCGACAGCTACGAGCACCCGGAGAGCCTGGCTTCGGGCATGGACTGGGTCTTCGTCTCGGGCCGCCCGGCCATCGAGGAGGGCGAATTCACAACACAACCATGATATTAGCACAAGCAAGGCCCCGGCCAATGGCCGGGGCCTTGCTATTTAAAGCTCACGCAGGACACAGTGGACAACGAGCTGCGCGTCCGAGAATTCGTAACTGCAGGTCGAAAGCGTCAGCACGCGCTCGGCCTGCCCGGGGACAAGGCCCGTCTCGATACAGGAGGCCGCGCAGACCTCCGCGAGCCAGGCGGCATAAGCTCCCTCCCCCTCGAAGTCGAGCCGCCAGGCTGCCGCGTCCGTCGGTGCGACGTAGGCGGAAAAGACCTGGGCCTCGTAGTCTCCGCCCGGAGTCAGGAGCAGCAGCGAGGGGTGTGCCTCGTAGAATTCCTGCTCCTTATAGCCGTCGAGGGCGGCAAACATGCTGTCGTCTTTCATGTGGTGTCCATATACGATAGAATTGGGCGAGGCAAAGCGCGCCTCACATCGGCTGTCGAGAAAGAGACAGCCGGAGGCGTTATAACTGCCGTCAAACAGGCGGTCAAGGTAGTATTCGTTGTCCTGTCCCTGTACTACGGGGTAGCTCAGGGCCGTGCCTTCCAGGATGAGCCAGGCTGCGACGTCTGGATTTATCCTCGCCAGGGCCTCGAAGTCCACCTGGTATGGCTCCGCCGCCTCGTGCGTGGGCGCAGGCTGGGTCGAGGGCTCGGCGGGCGCGTCGGCGGAGGGCAGGGCCTCGACGTAGATGTCTAGCGCCTCATAGCTCTCTCGGGCAGCTCCGCGCTCGGTCACGAGGCCCAGCAGCCGCCAGAGGCCAAAGCACATGAGCGCCAGGCACGTGAGCGCCGCCAATACCCGCGCCCCGCGTCTCATCCTGCCTGCGGCGCCCCAGCCGCTCCCTCGCCGGATTCTGTATCAAAAACGGGAACAGCCTCCTGGATGGTGACTTGTTTATCGTCCTGGATGGGGCTTTGGTCCGCGTCCTGGATGGGGCTTTGGTCCGCGTCCTGGGAATGGCTGTTGCCTTGGGGCTGGATAGTCAGGGTAAAGCTGCCGGCATAGAGCTCGCGCACATATTTGGCGCAGGCGGAGACCAGTGGCAGGCTCATGAGCAGCGCCGCGACAAGCAAAATCAGCGCCAGGCGGCGGGTAAACTTGTGTTTCCTCATACTCGCCCCCCTAGTCTATCTGCTCCGCCTGGACGGAGACGGAAACGGCTATATTTGTCGCCGCGTCCACAGACGCGCCAGTGGTGTCAAAGGTTAGGGTGTGGGTGTTTATCGCTGCGCTCCCGGCGGGCAGCTCGCCCGCGTTCGGGATGACGCAGATATTGCCGCTGAACCAAACCTCGCGTGTGTTGTCAAAATATACATCCACGCCCTCGGGCAGGGGCTCGCTCAGGCTCAGCTTAACGGAATAGCGCAGCGCGACCTCGGAGCCTCGGCCGCCCTCGCTGTTCGAGACGTACAGCGTCTGCCTATCCATCCACGCGCTGACGGCGAAGGCGGCGGCGCGGGCGTTGTCGCTGCCCGAGCCCTGCACCTGCCAGAAGGCAAAGGCCGCGCAGGAGAGCAGCAGGGTGCTCAGAAGGAGGCCGCAGGACAGGGTGTGCAGCGTTTTATTGACTTTCATGCCCGCGGCCTCCTTACTCGTTATTCTTGTCCCGCCTTCCGCCGAAAATCAGCAGCGCCAGCCCCGCGCCGCCCAGGAATATCAGCGCCAGGTACAGCCACGCGGCGCTCTCATCGCCGGTTTTGGGAACCTCAGGCCGGATGTAGCCCCCGTCCGTGTCGTCCGTATCGCCAGGGCCGTCGGGCGCATCCGTTTCAGCCGGGTCTTCCGGCTCATCCGTTACATCCGGTTTGTCGGGCTTATCCGGCGGTTCGCTAGGGACGGGCGTAGGGTCCGGCGTGGGAACGGGCGGGTCGGGCTGCTCCTCCTCAACGACGATGTAGATGCCCGCCGTCACGTCGTCGGGCGTGTCGAAGGCGGCCTTGTCGCCCAGGGCGGTGTCCAGCACGTCGCGCGCGTCGCTTTCGTAATACTCCCAGAGCCAGTCGAGGCGAAAGTCCGCCGACTGCCCGCCGCTCAGTTCACCCCTTACGGCGCGGATTACCTGAGCATCCTCCACCCCCTCCGGCAGAGGATAGCTCCCAGTGTCCTCCGCGCCCTCACAGGAAAACTCCGGCTCGACGGGCAGGGTCTCCGCCTCCTTGATGCGATAGGCGACGGCGATATAGCTTATGGCGTAGCCCATGCGGTTTTCCAGGCGCACTGTGCAGCTGCCGTCCGTGCCGGGGGCCACCACTCGTTCGCCGTTTTCGGAGAGGACGTTCTGATAGGCGTCGGCAAAGAGGCTGAGCACTGCCGCGCCGTTTTCGTCTATGCCCGTGGCGCTGTCCCAGGTGAGGCGTCCCGTGGTGTAGCTCAGGACGTGCGCGGGCTCCGCTGCACCGGCAGCAATGGCCGGGGCCGCGAGCAGCGTCAGCGCCGCGAGCAGCGCGGCCGCCCTCCGGGCCGCTGCTTTTGCCCTTCTCATGCCCGCGTCAGTCTATCTGCGTGACCGTGGTGGTGACGGTGATGCTGATGGTGGCGGGCTGACCGTTCGCGGCGTTGTCGCCCAGGAGGGTATCAAGTTCATCGTCCTGGTTTGTCGCCGTGCCTGTGGCGCCCTGGAAGGGCCAGGTCCAGGAATAGGTGATGCCCTCGCCTGCGGCGCTCAAATCTGTCCCCGCCTCGTATTCCTTGGTCGTGGCGTTCTGTATGGCGGTCTTTATCGCGCTTTCAAAGCTGCCCTCTCCGCCGGCGGTCGTACTGGAATAGTCGAGGTCGTTAATTTTCGTATCACCTATCGTGAACACCAGCGGGCAGTAGAACTCACCGCCGGGCGCGATATTCCAGCCGTCGAGCTTAACATCCGCAGTCGTCTCTATCTTGACGGCGACCTCGGGCTTGCCGGTGATGCTTATGCCGCCGAAGGTGCCCGACGTGCCGGGGGCGACCACCTTTTCTGTGGTGGAGGAGACGACGGTGGGTCCATCAACATTAGCATTAACGTCGTCCTTCCCATACGTCGTTTTGAACCCGTCGCCGGTGATCTCAACTTTTACGCCCCACTTGGCGACGCGGGCGGCGTCCTCGCCCTCTCCCTCGCTGACGTATTTGGCGAATTTACCGCTGACAAAACATGTGGTCGCGAGCGTCAGCACCAGCAGCAGGGCCGCCAACTTCGGCAGTTTGCTTCCTTTCATTATGTAAACCCCTTTCAATACTTTTCAGACAATATGTCGTCCAAATCAAAGGTCTCAGGCTCCGGCCCAGGCTTTGCGGCGGAGCGCATGCGGCGCAGCTCTGCCTCAAGCTCGCGCCGCTCCCGGCGCTGGGCTTCGGCGGCGCGGCGGCGGCTCAACAGCTCCCAGCCCAGCAGAGCCGCAAGCGGCAGCCCCGCGAAGAGCGCCAACCCCAGCGGGCTGCGCAGGAAGAGGAGGAAGTCTCCCGCCCCGGCCAGGCGGCCCGTACAAAGGCCGATAAGGCTGCCCTCAGCCTGGCCGCTCATGGAGCCGGAGAGCACGACCATTGGCGTCAGCCCGAAAACGGAGGGCGGCCGCTCCGGCGATAGCGCGCCCCTTGACGATAAACGTCAGGTTGCAGGCCAGGGCAAAGCAAAGTATAATGCAAATCAGGATGACAAACGCCTGTGCGGCGCACTCGCCGCGCTTCAATGCAGCTGCCATGGCAATTACCCCCTTTTCATGCCTTGTAAAGGCTATACTTTAAGCTGTGGAGGTTTCCATACGTCAGGAGCAATGTGACGGCGCTGTGATTTTTCTGGTATAATACTTATGGTATATTGAAGCGGGAGGTGGCGCAGCCATGTACAAGATACTGCTAGTTGACGACGACCCGCACATACTGGCCTCAAATGAGACCTATCTTAAAAAGCATGGATATGACACGGCCACAGCCGCCGACGGGCTGGCTGCGCTCCGCCTCTGTTCCACCGCCGCCTTCGACGCCGTCATCATGGATGTGGACATGCCGGGCATGGACGGGGTTTCCGTCTGCCGCAGGTTGAGGGAGGTCAGCTCTGTGCCGATAATCTTTCTCTCCGCCTACGCCCGGACGGACGACCGCATACGCGGCCTCATGGCCGGGGGCGACGATTACGTCGGCAAGCCCTATTCCCTCACGGAGCTCGAGCTGAGGCTGCGCCTGCGCATACAGCGCCACAAGAACATTGAGGCCAGCGAGGTGCTCCGCTTCGGAGGCCTCGAGGTGGACATGGGACTGCGTGAGGCCCGTTTCGAGGAGCAGACCGCCCCGCTCACTGCACTGGAGTTCGATTTGCTAGCTTTCCTTGCGCGCAACCCTGACCAGGTGTTCTCCTATGAGCAGCTGTACGACAGGGTCTGGAAGTCCCCAATCAACCAGGGTATTCACAACATCCAGGTCTGCATGGCCCGCGTGCGACAGAAGCTGGATGCCCTCTGCCCCGGTCTGCACTGGGTCGAGACGGTGCGGCGAAAGGGCTACCGCTTCAACAGCCGCGCAGCGCTGGATAAATAAAAAGATATCGCCCCCGACACTTCGTCGGGGGCGCAGAAAGCCCCGGGCAAGAAAGCCCGGGGCGGGAATTGTTTATTTCTTCCTTCTAAACGGTCCTACTCCGGCGACAGCCATTACGACTCCTGCGCAGACGGCGACTCCCGCCGCAGCCAGCGCAACCTTCTCGCCGGTGCTCATGCCGCTGTCGGGGGCGAGGCCGGGCAGCTCTGGGGCCTCGATCTCCACATCGTCAGCCGGCGGTGAGGGCGGCTCCGGCTCCGAAGGCGTCTCTTCGGGTATCTGCGGCTGCTCGGTTTCCTCCGGGTCCTCCGACTCTTCCGGCTCGGGCGGGACCGTTTGCTCCGAGGCCGTCATGTCCAGGACGGGCGGCTGCGGCTCCTGTGGCGGCTCCGGCGTTGGAAGCGGCGTCGGTGTCGGCGTGGGCGTAGGCTCCGGCGTGGGCTCGGGGGTCGGCTCCGGGGTCGGTTCAGGTGTAAGCTCCGGGCTGGGTTCGGGCTCGCGCGGGGGCGGAAGCAGGCTCACGCTGCCGCCGCGGTTTCCGCCCTGGTCCTCGTTGCTGTCCTCCTCCGTGGGCAGGTAGAAACCGTCAGAGTACCAGCTCATGGTCTCGTACCAGTCCGTGGCTGCGAGGCGGAAATAGCGCGGCTCGTTGTCGTCATATAGGTAGAAGACGGCGCTATAGCCCTTCTCCTCGTCGCCCTTCTCCTCGAATTCCTCCGTGGCGAAGGCTGTCCAGGTCCTGCCGTCGGGCGAGGTCTCGCCCCAGATGTTGTTGGTGCTCACTTCCTCAGGCAGCTTGTCCAGGAAGAGCGCGACCGTCACGGCCTCGCCGCCCGTCCAGCTTGCGTCGGTGACAACGAGCTTGCCCGGCTCGTACCAGCTCACGTGCAGCTTAAGCGGCTGCGCCGAGGCCAGGGGCTCGCCGTTTTCGTCGAGGAACACGCCTGCCACGTCGGCCTCGCCCGTGGTCTGACCTGCAAGGCCCTCCAGGTTCCAGGCGACGGGGACGTCCTCATCGCTGGGCCTTCCGTCCCGCATAACTTCATAGTTCAGCGTCGCGGGCAGCAGCTCCGCCGTCAGCGGCGTGCCGGCTTCGAGGTAGATGTCATCCGGCTGGTTGCCGGCGTTGTCCACCACCGGTCCGGCCCAGGAGGCGCCGGCTCCCTCGGGCAGCGAGGTGCTCGTGAGGGACACTATGCCGCCGGCCTGCTGCTCTATCAGGACTCCCGTGCCCGAGAGCTCGAAGTCCACGCATTTCAGCTCCAACCGGCCCCCGGCCTTGACGACGATGAGCGGCGTGTCCGCCGAGAGCGCGCCCTTTATGAGCGGCCTCGCCTCAGAGCCGCCGACGGCGAGGGCGCCTATGTGCAGCTCGCCCCCGGCTTCGATGACGATAGGGCCTGTTGTCTCGACGGTGAGCTCCCCGGCATAGTAGCCCAGTTCCTCGTCCGTCTCAAGCTTTGAGGCGACGGTGGTGAACTCAACGAACTGGCCGGCGCCTATCGTGCCGCTGAGGCTCTTTTCGTACTGCGGTATGGTCTCCTCTTCCCCGGAGTCGTCCCCGGCCGGCGGGTCATAAACCAGCGCGCCTGCCGCGCAGCCCAGGCCCAGCGCCGCCGTCAGCAGCAGGCACAGGGCGAATCTCAGCGTCTTTTTCATCTTTTCATCTGCCTTTCGGAGGTGGCCCGATGCGTGAAAACACCAGGCGCAGCCTTATAATATTAATATGTACGCTCCTTTTAGGGACGCTGGCCTTTCTCGGCCTCTACCGCTGGGACAACAAATACACCTCGGCGCTCTCGGGCGGCTGGGGGTACAACGTGCTCCAGGCTGAGCCGGAGGAGCCCGCCTTCCTCGTGGACGGCTGGGAGTTCTACCCCGGGCAGCTGCTCGGCCCGGAGGACTTCGCCTCCGGCGTCTCGGCGGAAGAATACACCTACGCCGGGCAGCATCCGAACTTCTCTTCCGCCCTCGGCAGCCCCTACGGGCAGGCTACTTACCGCATCGTGCTCGAAAACCCGGGCGAGGCGGTGGAGCTCGCCCTCTACCTGCCCGAGCTGCTCTGCGCCGGGCGGGTATACATCGGCGGGCAGCTCGCGGGGGAGCAGGGCTCCCTCGAACCCTATGAGCCGCGGGTCATGGACGGAGTATACGCATTTACCGCCGAGGGTGACACGGAGATAATCATTCAGTGCGCGAACTACACGCACTATTACTCCGGCATGTACTATCCCCCCGCCGTCGGCACACCCGGCGGCATCTACCGTCTGCTGACAGCGCGGATGCTCATCTACGGGCTGCTCTGCTTTGCGCCGCTGGCGCTGTCGCTCTCGAACCTGGCGCTCTGGCTCATCGGCCGGGACGAGCTGCCGCGCCGGGCCGGGCTGCTGTGCCTCTTTTTCGCACTGCGGCTGAGCTATCCCTTCCTGCGCGCCATGGGCGTACCGCCCGTACGTCTGCTCTATGCCGCAGAGGATTTGCTGGGAGCGGGAGTGCTCTTATGCGCGTTGCTGCTGGCCGGGGAGCTCAGCGGCTGGGCCGTCCGGCGCTTTCACCGAAGCGTCGCCGTTCCCGCCGGGGCCGGGCTCTGCGCCATGACCCTGGTCTTTCCGATGCTGATTCTACCACACGTTCCCACACTCATCAACACCTACGGCGTGCTGATTTTTATTTGGAAACTCCTAGCAGGGCTTTATCTCGTCTTTCTCGCCTCCAAAATCGGCGCCGAGAGCGCCCTTGGCCATGGGCTGCTGGCGGCGACGGGGCTGTACGGGCTCTCCCTCGTCATCTCCGTGCTGACGGCCAACTACTTCGAGCCCGTACGCGGGGCCTGGCCGGAGGAATACGGCGGCTTCGCCCTTGTGCTTGGCTTTGCGGCGCTGATGGTCAGGCGCAGCGTGCTGATGGCGGCTGAGAATCGGCGGCTGAACCTCCACCTCCAGGAGGAGGTCGAGCGTAAGACTCAGGCCCTAGAGACCCTGCTCTCGGAGCGGCGCGAGCTGCTGGCGCGCTTCATACACGACCTCAAAAACCCGCTCACTGCCGTGCGCAACTATGCCGACCTCGTGCGCAGCGGCGGCCTGGGTCTGGACGCGGACACCCTCGCCTGCCTGGACGCGCTCTCCGAGCGCGTTGGCGCGGTCGAGGACCGCTTCGACGAGTTCCAGGGCTTCTCACGCGGGGAGCGGGGCAATGTGGCAAAGCATCCGCTGGAGCTGGCCTCCTTCCTGCGCGGCTTCTATGAGAGCAACAGGCCCGACATGGAGCTCTCCGGCCAGAACTTCCGCCTGGAGCTGCCTCGGGAGGAGCTGCGTATCTCGGTGGACGAGGCGGGCCTGCGCGCGGCGTTGGAAAACCTCTGCTACAACGCCCTTTCCTTTACACCTGAGGGCGGCGTAATATCGCTCTCGCTCAGGCGCGAAGGCGGGCAGGCCGTAATTGAGGTCAAAGACAACGGCCGCGGCATTGCGCCGGAGGACCTGCCCCGCGTCTTTGACCGCGGCTTCACCCGGCGCGAAGACGGCAGCGGCGAGGGGCTTGGGCTTTACATCGTCCGCACCTTCGCCATTGAGCACGGCGGCTCCGTCGAAGCGACCCCGGCCCCCGGAGGGGGCGCTGTATTCACCATACGCCTGCCCTTGCTCTGCTGAACACGACCTTCCGGGCCGCCCCCTCCGGGCGGCCCTCTTTCTCTGCCAGAGCTGGTAATATATGCATTTGGCCATCTGTTTTTTCACCCGCTCTTAGTCGCAAGCGGTCTCTGTACTCCACAGATTTTGGATTAATTCCCCGTTTTTTATGGCTTTGCGCAGATTTTGCGCCGTTTCCCGCCAACTTTTTGCACGAAACGAAAAAACCATTAAAAATGGAGAGGTAATCTTAAATCTGTGGATTTTCCTATAACTTCACCGGTGCTATATTGTATACTGACCATTGTATTTTTCAGACAAAATTCGCTTTAAATCGCTATAAGGGAGGCGGAAATTGTGGTCAGGTACATAGGAAAGCGCCTGCTTATGATGATCCCCGTGCTGCTGGGCATAGTGCTCATCGTATTCTGCATGAACCACATCTCTTCGGGCAATCCGGCCCGGATGCTGCTCGGAGTCGGCGCCTCGGATGAGGCGATTGCGGCGCTGGAAGAGGAGCTCGGTGTCTCAATGCCGGCCTTCTGGGCGGGCATGATGCTTATCTTGCTATTTTCCATCACATTGAAATGGCTGCCCGTCTCGGGCCTGGACGGCTGGAAGAACTGGATCTTGCCCACCTTCACCTCCAGCATGGTAGGCATGGCCACCATCACTAGGATGACGCGCTCAAGCATGCTGGAGGTCATCTGTCAGGAGTACATAGTCACCGCCAGGGCCAAGGGACTGACAGAGAATGCCATTATTGTGAAGCATGCTCTCAAAAACGCGCTCATACCCATCATCACCGTCCTCGGTATTCAGCTGGGTATAATGTTGGGCGGCGCTGTCCTCACGGAGACGGTCTTCTCGATAAACGGCCTGGGCAAATACATGGTGGACGGAATCAAAAACCGGGACTACCCAGTGGTACAGGGCGGCGTACTGCTGCTGGCTATGGTGTTCAGTCTGGTGAACCTCCTGGTGGACATCATCTACGCCTATGCCGACCCGCGCATAAAGTCCCAGTACAGCCGGAGCAAAAGGCGTTCGTCCTGAGCTCGCCTGCGGAATTCTGAGAGGACGGGGGAGGAAAACATGTCCAAACTTCACACTGAGGCCATGAAACGCCTGGAAAAGAAAAAGAAGTCCAAGAAAAACGAGGCCGTCGGCGTGTGGTCGGAGGTCATCTACCGGCTCTCGCGCAACCGGGCCGCCGTGTTCGGCTTCTGCGTCATCGTCATTCTGGCCTTTTTCGCCATTTTCCCGCAGACGCTCACCCAATCCGGCTACGATGACCAGAACTACTCCGAGACCTTCATCGCCCCCTGCGCGGAGCATCCCATGGGTACGGATGATCTCGGCCGCGACATCCTCACCCGCATAGTCTACGGCGCTCGCATCTCCCTGACCATCGGCATAGTGTCCATGCTGTGCAGCCTGGTCGTGGGCGGCCTGCTCGGCGCGCTGGCGGCGGTAAACAGCGGCGTGACCGACAACATTATAATGCGAATTTGCGACATCTTCATGTCCATACCCGGCACGCTGCTGGCCATATCCATCTGCGCCGCCCTGGGCAACGGCATGACGAACCTCATAATTGCCATTACAGTCTCCATGGTCCCTTCCTTCGCCCGGACGGTGCGCGCCTCGATGCTTACCGTCAAGGACCAGGAGTACATAGAGGCCGCCAAGGCCATCGGCGCCAGCAAGGCCCGCCTCGTGCTTCGGCACATGATACCCAACGCTCTGGGCCCCATCATAGTCAGCGCCACACTCAACGTCGCCGCCAGCATCACCGCCGCCGCGGCCCTGAGCTTCATCGGCCTAGGCGTGCAGGCGCCCACGCCGGAGTGGGGCTGCATGCTCAACTCCGCCAAGCAATACTTCACTCACGCGGACAAGTGGTATGTCGTGGCCTTCCCCGGACTCATGATAGTCATCACCGTGTTCGCCCTGAATCTTTTCGGAGACGGCCTGCGCGATGCGCTCGACCCCCGCTCCAAGAACTGAGGCCCCGGCCGGATATGGGAAGGATATGCTATGGAAAATGACGTTCTGCTGAAAGTTCAAAACCTCGTCGTTCATTACGAGACTCACAACGCCGTGGTCGAGGCCGTAAACAACGTCTCCTTCGAGATACGCAGCGGCCAGACCCTGGGCCTAGTCGGTGAGACAGGCGCGGGCAAGACCACCATCGCCCTGGCCATCATGTCTCTGCTGCCGAAATACACGGGCAAGGTCATCCAGGGCAGCATAGAGTTTGACGGGCGCGACCTCCGCCAGCTCTCGCCCAAGGAGATGCGCTCCATCCGCGGGCACGACATCTCGATGATATTCCAGGACCCTATGAGCTCGCTGAACCCCGTTCTGCCCGTGGATGAGCAGATCTCCGAGCTCATACGCCTGCACCGCCGCTGTTCCCGGGCAAAGGCGGCCATAGAGGCGCGGGAGATACTCAAAAAGGTCGGTATCCAGCCCGAGCGCGCCGGAGAATATCCCCACCAGTTCTCCGGCGGCATGAAGCAGCGCGTCGTCATCGCTATGGCCCTCGCCTGCAACCCGAGGCTGCTCATCGCCGACGAACCAACTACCGCTCTCGACGTCACCATCCAGGCTCAGGTGCTGGACCTCATCCGGGAGCTCAAAACCGCCTCCGGGACCTCCATGCTGCTCATCACCCATGACCTTGGAGTAGTGGCTGAGACCTGCGACGCCGTGGCCGTCATCTACGCCGGCGAAATCGTGGAGTTCGGAACGCTCGAAGACATCTTCGACCACGCCTCCCACCCCTACACAAAATGCCTCTTTGCCACCATACCCAGCCTTGACAAGGACGTAGAGCGGCTCCAGCCCATCACAGGCCCCGCAGTCAACGCTGCCGACCTGCCAGAAGGCTGCAGCTTCTGCGAGCGCTGTCCTCAGGCCCAGGAGCGCTGCCGCAGCTTCGACCCGCCTGCTGTCGAGGTCTCGCCCGGGCACCTGGTCAAGTGCGTGCTGGCCGCGGAAGGCCCTGCGGACTGAGGCCGCGCCTCAGCCGACCAACCTGCGCCGTAAACCGGCGGGAATGAGGTAACTGCCATGTCAGTAATTCTGGAAACAAAAAATCTTCAAAAGTATTTTAAAACCCCCAAGGGTTATCTGCACGCCGTTGAAAACGTCAGCCTTAGCCTCAACAAGGGCGAGACGATGGGCATCGTCGGAGAGAGCGGCTGCGGCAAATCCACCCTGGGCCGCACGATACTACACCTGCTAGAACCCACAGGCGGTCAGATCTTCTTTGAGGGGAAAGACATAACGAACGTCAAGGGCTCAGAGCTCAAGGCCCTGCGTCGGCAGATGCAGATCATCTTCCAGGACCCCTTCTCATCCCTCAACCCGCGCATGACTGTGGGCCAGATAATTGCGGAGCCCCTGCGCATCTACCGCATCACCCACTCCAAAGAGGAGCTCAATCGCCGCGTTGCGGAGCTCATGGACATGGTCGGGCTGGCCCAGCGGAACGTGAACAGCTATCCGCACGAGTTCGACGGCGGCCGGCGCCAGCGCATAGGCATCGCCCGGGCTCTTTCACTCGGCCCCTCCTTCATCGTCTGCGACGAGCCGGTATCCGCCCTCGACGTCTCCATCCAGGCCCAGATACTTAACCTTCTTCAGGAGCTGCAGAAGGATTTGGGGCTGACGCTGATGTTTATCACCCACGACCTTTCCGTCGTGCGGCACATCTCCCAGAGCATCTGCGTCATGTACCTCGGTCAGCTGGTGGAGAAGTCCCCGGCAAAGGAGCTCTTTACCACCAACTACCACCCCTATACCAGGGCGCTCCTCTCATCGATACCCATCCCTTCCATCCACGTGAAGCGGGAGCGCATCCTGATCCAGGGAGAGCTGTCCTCCCCGATCGACCCCAAGCCCGGCTGCCGCTTCGCCAGCCGCTGCCCTTATGCCAAGGACGTCTGCCGCGAAACCACTCCGGAACTGCGGGAGATAAGCCCCGGGCATCACGCCGCCTGCCACTTTGCCGGGCAGTGCTTCTGATAGAGCGAGTCTGCGCCCGTATCTTGCCCGATATCTGGGAGCAGCTACAAATACGACTTTAGGAGGATGAAAATGAAAGCACACGCGCGCATACTTGTCCTGCTGCTGGCTCTGGCCATGTTGCTCTCCGCCTGCGGCAGTCAGGAGCCCTCCGGCGGCGAGCCGGAGGTCAAGGACACGCTGATAGTCGGCAATAGCGCCGAGCCCACGGTCCTTGACCCTCCCAACCAGCAGAACACCCCTGCAGGCCTCATTAACGTGCAGGTCTACGACGGCCTGCTCCGCCAGAACAACGAGACGGGAGAGATCGAGCCCTGTCTGGCTGAGAGCTGGGAGTACGTGGACGACTGCACCGTCAGGTTCCATCTGCGTGACGACGTCTACTTCCACGACGGCAGCAAGTTCACCGCCGAGGACGTCAAGTTCACCTTCGACCGCGGCGCCGAATGTATCATGAAGGCCATGATATTCGAGCCATTCGACACCTCCAAGACCAAGATAATAGACGAATACACCATTGAGCTCGGCACGAAGGACGTCTTCCCGCCCTTCCTGACCTACCTGACCAACAACGCCACCCTCATCGTCAGCAAGAGCGCCGTCGAGGCCGCAGGCAGCGACGACGTCTACGGCCGCAACCCCGTCGGCACCGGCGCCTACAAGTTCGTCGAGTGGATCGCCGGCGACCGCGTCGTCCTCGAGCGCAACGAGGAGTACTGGGGCGAGCTGCCTGAGTTCAAGAACCTCATCATCCGCACCATTGCTGACGACACCACCCGCGGCATGGCCCTCGAATCCGGCGAGATAGACATCGCCGTCGGCCTGTCCACCTCCCAGGTGGAGACTCTCAGCAACAGCGAGTCCGTCGATGTCATCCCCTTCATGAGCTACTCCCTCCAGTACTGCGGCCTCAACGGCGCCTATGAGCCCCTGAGCGACAAGCGCGTCAGACAGGCCCTGCGCTACGCCGTGGACATGGACACCATGTCTGAGATCGCCTTCGGCAGCGGCGTCGTTGCCGACGGCCCCATCAGCCCGGCCATGTCCTGCTACGTCCCCGCCGGCGAGGACCAGCAGTACGAGCAGGACATCGAAAAAGCCAAGCAGCTGCTCAAGGAGGCCGGATACGAGAACGGCTTCGACCTCGAACTTGTCTGCAACGAGTCCCAGGGCCGCATTACCATGGCAGAGATGTTGGCCAACGCCTGGAACGCCATCGGCGTCAAGACCGAGCTGCGCACCTTGGAGTTCTCCGCCCTCGTTGACCTCGTCTACTCCGGCGAGACCCAGGCCTTCCTCTTGGGCTTCTTGCCCGGCGGCAACGACGGCGAGTTCTACCGCACACTCTTCCAGACCGGCGGCGAAAACGCCGCTTGGATAAACTACTCCAACCCCGAGGTGGACGAGCTCTTCGACCTCGCCTCCAAGGAGATGGACAGCGAGAAGCGCAACGAGTACTACGCCGAGCTCCAGACCATCCTGCGCGACGAAATGCCCTGGCTGTGGATACGCTTCACAGACAACGTCTTCGGCATGCAGAAGACCCTGACCGGACTTGACCCCGACCCCGAGACCTACTGCGAATTCCGCTTTGTAAAAACCAAATGACCCTGTAACGCACGCCGGCGCGGCTGGGCCGCGCCGGCGTCAAGGAAAGGAGAGTTCAAATGAGAAGCGCGCCCATGCTGGATTTCCCTCTGGATGAATTCGAGCAGCGGCTCGGCAAGCTCTTCGATACCCTGGAGAGGACCGACTGCGCCGCCGTCCTGCTCACGAACGTGGAAAACCTCCGCTACTACTGCAACTTCCGCACTTCGGCCTGGAACAGCGAGTTCCTGAGCCCCGCCATGCTGGTCGTCGCCCGCAGCGGCGGCATCGCCCTTGTCACCTCCCCCCGCATGAAGGCCACGGCCCTGGCCACCTGCTGCCTCGACGAGTCCGACATTCTTACCTTCGACGGCTTCGGTGAGGCGGCGACCCCCGAGGTCCTTGTCCCCTCCATCGTCTCCACGCTGGAGAAACTCGGCGCCACCTCCGGCAAGCTCGGCGCCGAGATTGGCCCCATGACCCGCATGCGCATCACCTACAACGACCACGCCGACCTCTTCAAGGCCCTGCCCAACATGGAGCCCGCCGACCTCTCCATGGACATACTCGCCCTGCGTCAGGTGAAGTCCCCGCGCGAAATAGACATCATGCGCAAGAACTGCCACATCGCCGTTGACGCCTTCAAGGCGGCAGTTGACATGGTGGTGCTCGGTGAGACGACTGAGGAGGACTTCTATCACAACTTTGCCGCCACCTGCTTCGACCTCGGCGCCGACGACTTCCAGCTGCAGCTCGACGTCGAGTTCGGGCCCGACCGCCAGCAGCCCAACAGTGTGGCCGGCACCCGAGTTTACTCCGACCCCGACTGGTGCATCTACGCCGACAGCGGCCCCTCCCTGCATGGTTACGTCTCCGACATAATACGCATTGCCAAGCTCAAGCCGCCCACGAAGCCCCAGCGGGAGCTCTACGACATAGTCCACGGCTGCCACGAGAAGCTCATCCCCATGGTGAAGCCGGGCCTCAAGATAGGCGAGCTCGCCAAGGCTCAGGACGCTTACATGCGCGCCCACGGCGTGGACGACATCTGCCTGACCATGAGCGTCTCCGGACACGGCCTGGGTCAGGACGTGCACGAGATGCCTGTTATCCAGCAGGCCTACAGCGACTGGGAGTTCAAGGTCGGCACGGTCTTTGCCTTTGAGCCGACCCTCATCCATCCCGAACACGGACAGATAGTTCTCGAAAACAACTACCTGGTCACGGAAAACGGCTGCGAGAACCTGACGCCTCAGCTCCAGGACATCTACGTCCCGGGTCTATCCTGATACGAAGCGAGGTAATGAATCATGCGTCAATCACCGATGCTGAACTATCCTGTATCCGAATATGAGGCTCGCATGAGCCGCGCGGCCGAAAAAGTAAAGCAGGCGGGGCTCAGCTGCATCATGGGTACCTCCAAGGCCGCCGTCTGCCATCTTACCGGCCTGCGCTCCGTCATCTGGGAGAGCAAAGCCGGCACGCCGGGCCTGCTCTTCCTCAGCGCCGAGGGGCAGTACGCGCTTGTGAACTCCTTCACCGGCGTGGATGCCGCCATGTACTCCACCTGCCTCGAACGCAAGGACTTCATGAACTACGACTCCTCCGGCCGCAGCGGCGTCGCCACGAATCAACTGGGCGCCATGTGCTACACCCTGCGCCATTTCGGCTGCACCAAGGGCAAGATCGGCTGCGAGCTCGGAAGCGGCATACACCTGCACATGCCCATCAGTCTCTTTGAGGACCTCAAGAAGGAGTTTCCCGACCTCGAATTTGTGGACGCCACAGAGCTCATTTGGGACATCCTCGCAGACAAATCCGAAGCCCAGCTTGCAGACCTACGGCAGGCCGAGACTATAAACGCCCAGGCCGTGGCCAAGGGCATTGAGGGGTTGAAGCCCGGCGTCACCACCGAGCTCGAACTCTACAAGTCCATTGCAAGGCAGGGTTATCTCTGCGGCAGCGAGCACTTCACCTTTATGAGCCTGGTTTCCGGCCCAGAGCGCGCGCTTTGCGCGGATTGCCCCCCCTCCGACGAAGTCATCTCCGCCGAGCCCGGCACCATTATCCGCGTAGAGGGCGGCGCCATACGGAACGAGCTGAACGCGCCCTTCGCTGCGAACATCGTAGTCGGCGGCGTACAGCCCGGTCAGGAACCGGCCTGGGAACTCGCTCAGGATATGATATCCGCCGCAATGGCCGCCGTGAAGCCAGGCGCGCCGGCCTCCAGCGTCGCTGCTGCCATGGACGCCTGCGTCGAGGTCCAGGGCAAAGCAGACTGGTCCGTCCAACCCGGCTACGCGGGTTCCGGCATAGGCTGGGGCGCATCGACGGCCCCCTGCTCAGCAAAAACAGCAAGTCCGTGCTCCGCGCTGGCATGGCCCTCACCCTCCAGGCCTCCGTGCGCCATAGTTCCCTGGGCATGCTGATTCTGCGCCAAAACGTAGTTGTGACAGAAGGCGGCTGCGCCTTCCTGAACGGGAAGACAACCGAGCCGCTCATCGTCTGAACAGCGCAGGCCGGGATGCCGACGGTATCCCGGCCTGTATCTTTCAGGACGCAGGCTTGCATGCCGTGGTACAATAATACCAGCTAAAAATGACTGGCTTTGGAGGCTTGGAGCATGCAAAACGAACGCCGTGAACATCCTCCCGGGAGATTTTTCAGGAGATTTTTTGATTTGGACCTCGCCACAAAGTTCTCCCTCATGTTCTCCTGCATGATTTTGGCCGTTCTCTTTCTCACCGCTCTCGTCATGTCAAGGAGCGGCCTGCGCTATGTAATGGAGGAGCAAGACGCCCGCTGCCTGCTGTCCCTCGACTACGTGCGCATACTTATCGAGAAGGACCAAAGCTATGTTGACGGCCTGACCGAATACTACATCTCCTCCGCCGAGGCGCAGGAGCTCGTGAATCTCAGCAACGCGGGCCAATCCGTTCCATCTGAGCGTATGCAGGAGCTGCTTATCAGCGCCCTGTTTAAGATGTACCTGCTCAGCGTGGTGTTCTACAACCTTGATGGCGAGCGCTACAACATCTACAGCCAGGTCTGCGAGGGCACGCCGTTTATCAGCTGCGTCATAGAGCCCGACAGCGCCTCTTTTTGGAGCCAGACCTCCATCATCCGCTCCGCATTTCTCCTCATCTGCCTGTTTCTCATAGCCATGCTCCCCCTGACGCGTGTGTTCGTCGGTATGCTCACACAGCCGCTTGCCAAACTCTCGGAGTCCATGGTGCGTTTCTCCAAGGGCGACTACGGTGCGAAGGCCGACTTCCGCTACAAGGACGACATCGGCCGCCTTGGACAGGTGTTCAACAACATGGTGGAGGAAAACCGCCGCCTTGTCGAGCTCAACTACGTCCTCAAGCTCCGTGAAAAGGAAGCTGAGCTCTCCATGCTCCAGATGCAGATGGACCCGCATTTTCTCTACAACATGCTGCACACCGCCTATTGGAGCGCGTTGAAAAACCACGACGAGCAGACTGCGGAGATAGTCTACGACATGGGTCAGTTTTTCCGGCTGAGCCTGAACCGAGGCGGCGAGACGGCCAGCGTGCGCAGCTGCCTCGACCTGCTGCGCTGTTATCTTGAGCTTCAGCGCCGCCGTTTCGGAAGCCGCCTGCAGTGGCAGATCGAGGCTGACCCGGAGGTATACGACGCGCTCATCCCGAGGCTCATCCTCCAGCCCATCGTGGAAAACTGCCTGATGCACGGGATGGACAGCGTGGACAAGGGCTTTTTCGTCCACATCGAGGCCCGCATGTCCGAAGACGGGGAGCGTCTGAACTTCCTCGTGGAGGACAACGGCGCCGGCTTCCCCGAGGAACTGCTGGCCTGCTGGCCCGACAGGCTGGAGGAATACTTCCGCGCAGAGCGCCCGGACACCTCCGGCGGCCAGCGCTTCGCCATGCGGAATATCTATGAGCGCCTGCAGATACGCTATCATGAGCGCTGTGAGTTCAGCATCCGCAACCGCGAGGGCGGCGGGGCGACGGTTTATCTGTCTCTGCCCAACGATTACAGGGAGGTTTAGCAATGATAAAGATCCTGCTCGCGGACGACGAGACGGATTCCCGCGACGCCATCGTTCAGTATATAGACTGGGAGGGCCACGGGCTGGAGCTGGTCGGAGCAGCCGGTGATGGGGCAGAGGCCCTGGAGATGATAAAGACTCGCAAGCCTGATATCGCTATCCTCGACATCTACATGCCGAAACTCAGCGGCATACAGGTCATTGAGCGCTGCCGCCGCGAGATGCCCGATGCGCCCGCATTCATTATAATAAGCGGCTACAACGACTTTGGCTGTGCCCAGCAGGCGATACGGCTGAAGGTTGAGGAATACCTGCTTAAGCCCTTTCTGGCGCGGGAACTGATGGACGCGGTACAGCGCGCGCTGCTCCAGGTGGAGCTGCGGCGCGGCGGAGCTCCGGGAGACTTCGTCTCCTTCGTGCTCTCCTGCCAGCAGGAGTCGCCCCGCGCGGCGCACGGGCGCTACTCCATGGAGCTGGAGCGCCGGGTACTCAACGCCGTCTCCGTCGGCAGCCGCGAGGACGTGACGCGCAGCGTGGACGAATTCCTGGCCGAGTGCGTGCTCAATCAGACCATCCCCGCCGCTCTCAGCTACGGGCAAATGCTGTATTTTGAAATATGCCGTCTTATCATGGAGCGCACAGGCAGCTTTCCGGCCGAAAACGCGTTTTTCAAGCGCAGTTGGACGCAGGATGGAGTATATGAGCAGCTCGCCCAAGCCCTGCACAGGGCCGCGCTTGACGCGCACGAGCTTATAAGCACCGGCAAACGGCGCTCTTCGGTCGTCATCACCGCCGTGAATTACATCGAGCAGCATTACGCAGAGGAGCTGACGCTCGGGAAGATCGCGGAGGAGATATATGTCTCACCTCCCTACCTGAGCAACATCTTCAAGGAGAAGATGGACATAAACCTCATGTCCTATATCCACAAGGTGCGCGTGGAAAAGGCAAAGAAGCTGCTGCTAGAGAGCTCTCTGAGCATACAGAAGGTGGCCGAGCTCGTCGGCTACCGGCACGAGAAGCATTTCATGCAGATATTCAAAAAGGCCTGCGGCATGACGCCCTCGCAGTTCCGCTTCCGGAAGAAGGAGTGACGTCCGAAAACGGCAGTTTTGGGTGACGTTGTCACGGAAACGAGCCGCTCGGCGGTGTATACTCCTGTCAAAGCACAGCCCGCGTTCGGGAAAACTGGCAGGAGGTGCCCCACATGAAAAAACGACTCAAAAAGCTGCTCCGCCCGCTGCTCTTCACCCTGGGCGGAGCGCTGGCCGGACTGGCGTATTACTACCTCGTCGGCTGCTCCAGCGGCAGCTGCGCCATCACCTCGAACCCCCTGAGCTCCATGCTCTATCTCGGCCTTGCCGGCCTCATCCTGTCCGGGGCGTTCTGCCCCTGCTGCGGCAAGGACAGCTGCGACACGTGACCCCTTAAAGCCGGCAAAAAGCACGGACGTCTGACGCCCGTGCTTTTTTGTCAGTTATAAGCTTTGAGCACCAGTTTGGCGTTTTGCGTGCCTCTGCTCACATTATATTTGGCGGTCTTGCCTGAATCGCGGCGGAACTCATACTGCTCCGCGGCCGTTCGGTCGGAACCCGCCACTATGAACGCCTTGAGCTTCACTATGGTGCCGTCAGTGAAATTCGTGTCGTTCACCATATCGACTGTCCGCTCCGCAAGCACGCAAATATCGGAATAACCCGACGGCTTCCACTCGCTGAACTCCGCAGGGTAGCTGATGTTCCCGTGCGCGTCTCTTTGCGGGGTCTTGTACAGTATGTGTATCCTGGCTACGAACCATCCGCTGTTGTGCAGCTTTATGTAACGTATGTCATCCATACCAGTACGCCTTAAGAGCAACAGTTTTGAAGGTCAGCTTTTCTGCCGAGCTTCCGTCGTTGTAGCAGCGCTCGAACATGTAGTTGTCGCCCAGGTGACCGGTGGTCTTGTCCTGGATGCAGTGTGCCGCCGTGAGCACAAGGTTGCGCCTGCATATTAGCTCCGCGCTGGCCACATAGTTTTTGTTGTCCTTTGAGAAAGACAGCTTGCCCCCGGCCATAAACGGCATTTTGGAGAGGTCCGCAAGCTGCGGCTCCGTCGCCCCGGCGAGCAGGCCGCCGTCGGCGCACAGGCCGGCGGTCCGGTCTATGGGAACGGCCGCGGCCTTCCTCTCGGGCGTCCAGTAGTCCAAAACGCGCCGCTTGTTCAGCTCGGCGTTTTCAAAGGTGTAGGACACGTTGCCATGTCCGTCGGTGTTCAGCAGCATTTGTCTTCTCCTTAGCTGATATTTTCCCGCCAAGTATAATCCCATTTGCTGTAAGTGTTAACACGATCTTCCACCTAAATCTGCCCTCGCCCAGGGGGAGAAATACGCAAAAAATGCAAATAACGGACAGCTTTCGCTGTCCGTTATTTTTTTGCACCAATTACCGCCTTATCCCTCCAAAACGGCGGAAACGAAAGCGTTTACTCTTTCCTGGTGCACTTGCCGAGGCCGTCGCTGACTATCTCGCGCAGGAGGGTCACGAAGGCCTGGCCGCCGGCCATGGAGACGCCGTCAACGCGGCAAATGGGACGCATGGACATGCCGTCCACGCTGCCGCCCATGGCGCAGGCTTCCAGCATGCGGCGCTCGTCGTCCACGGTGTGCATCACGTCCACGTCGCCCAGCATATAGGCCAGCATGGCGCTCACGCCGTAGAGGCCCCAGTTCGATATCGCGGCCGCAAAGAAGATGTCGGTCTTGCAGACCGTGGCCGTGCCGCCGCCGCAGCCGCACTGGCACTTCTTGCCGTAGGGGGAGATCTCCCTGGCATACTCATAGATGATGCCGTTGCCTATCTCGTTGCCGCCGTCGCCGGTGCCGATGGTGAGTATGCCGTGCTTCTTCGCCTCGTCCAGCAGGTGCCAGGTGTTCGCAAACTCCTCGGGCGGGATGCGCGCGCCGTGGACGCTGTGGCAGTAGCCGACCTCGTTCGGGCCGTGCTTCTCGCAGAACACGATGGCCTTCGGCTTGAAGGTCTCCACGAGGTATTTGGCGTGCTCGGGGCCCTTCTCGGAACCGAGGGGATACCAGTCGAGGTAGCAGGCCCCGTCAGTTATCTTCCACTCGTCCAGGTCGCGCACGTTGCAGCCCACGCCCATGAGGCAGCCGCGGGTCGGCACGTCGTTGCTCTCCTCCACGGTGACGACGGTCTTGGCCCCAAGGCCGCGCTCGACTGCTTTCGCCAGCGCGGCCACGCCGAGGGGTCCGTCCGTTTCGCCGTAGGGCAGCAGGTGCGGGAAACGAGCGCCGGTCACAAACAGGACGGTGTCTCCCTCCTTGACCCGGTCCATCAGCGCCTTCGCGCACAGATAGGACAGGGGGTCCTTCTGCACTTCGCGCGCTGCGTTGTAATAGCGCATGATGTCCCCGCGCTGGCTGCCCACGGCAGGCCGGTACTCTATATTACAGAGCCTGTCGATGTTCTCTCCGATGATCTTTGGCATAACTTGACTCCTTTCTAATTAATGAGCGCCTGCTCACTTCATTTCCGCGATGACCGATATCTCCACCGGCACGTTCATGGGCAGAGAGCCCATGCCGAGCGCAAAGCGCGCATGCTTCCCGGACTCGCCGAACACGGCGGTGAACAGCTCCGAGGCCGGATTGAAGAGCACAGACTGCTCGGAATAGTCGCTCACGGCGTTGGCAAAGCACTGGAGCATGACTATCTGGCCTATGTTGTCCAGATCGCCCGCAGCCGTCTTGAGCGCGCACAAAAGCTGGGCGGCCACATCGAGCACGTATGCCTGGGCCTGCTGTGTGGTATAATCCTGGCCCACTTTGCCGCGGGCTATGCTTCCGTCCGGCTCGTGCGGGACGAGGCCGGAGGTGAAAATGAGCTTGCCCGCCTTCCTGAAAGCGGCTACGTCGCTGCTGATGTCCTGCGCCTCGCCCAGCTCAATGCCAAGGCCGGCGGCTATCTCTTCTCTTTTCATATGGTCCCCCGTTCAGTCTGTTCTTTTGCGTATCTGTCCAGCGCTGCGCCGGCGCAGATCATGTGTACCTTTACTCTCTGTGCAAGGGAGGCGTCGTTTCCGGCCTCTATCGTCGTGCTGGGGCAATAACGGCTGGCGTATTCCGTGAAGCCGGAGCCCAGGACCTTCGGCAGCTTTGCATCCGGACTCGGGATGGACTCCAGTACGCCCGGCGCGGGCTCGCGGTAGAGCGTGCTGCACTCCGGCATATAGGATATGAGGTCTGAGAGCCTCCACGGCCCCGCTGGGAACTCCCGGGCGCAGGCCTCGTTCATGCTGTCCACGTACTTCTGCGCCTCCGGATTTCCGGTGTAGTTCGAGGTGAAGAAGTAATAGGTGTTCGAGAAGCCCTCGTGCAGATCCAGTACGAGCCCGGGCTTCGCCTCGTCGCAGAGCTCGCGGCAGACGCGCACCTCGGGGTTCTCGTTGTCGGAGCCAAAGCGGCGGTTGTTATCCGCCACGATGCCGGTCCGGCTTATCTCGGCCGTGAAGGCGCGCTCATAGCAGTGTACGGTCTCGGAATTGGGCGCCATGTTGGCCGGGCAGATCACGCGCCGTCCGCTGAAGGCGGCCAGCTGCTCGGGGTGGGCGTCCAGGTATTCGTTTATATAGCGCTCGTTCTGGCGCGGGCCGGCGTCCTCCGGACGGTAGTGGAGATTCGTGAAGAGCCTCTCCCCTATCCGCACGAGCAGGAAGAGCTCGTTGCGGATATACACCTCGTCGGCGTATTTGAGCAGCAGCGCGCTCAGCTCATTGTGGCCCTCGAAATGTACGGGGCGATTCAGCGTGTGGGACAGGATCGTCTCATAGGACTGGCAGCCGAGCGGGTCGCGCAGGGGCATCATATACAGGGGGAAGTCATAGTGCCAGTTCTCCAGTATCTGAAGCGCCGCGCTGACGCCCGAGGGCTCCATGGCGTGGGCGCCTGCGGTTATCATCACCGGGCGGCCCTTTCCGGGCTTCCTTATCACTATGAGCGGCAGGCCCATATTCGAAGTGCCGGCTATCTCGTAGGGTATATGCCTCTCGGAAAGCCAGGCCATGAGCTGATATACGCTGGTTATGCTGAGGGTGTCCATCATTTACCTCCTTGACCGCAGTTGAAGCAACGTACCAGGTGTCCCCCGCCGGCGTCTATCAGCTTCGGGCAGGCCGCAGAGCAGGCCTCGCTCGCCACGTCGCATCGGGTGGCAAAGCGGCAGGCGTCGGGCGGGTCTATTGGCGAGGTTATCTCGCCCTTTATGAGCGTGCGCTCACGCCTGTTCGTGATATCGGGTATGGGGACGGCGTCAAGCAGCGCCTTGGTATAGGGATGCAGCGGGTTCTCGAAAAGCTCCTGCACGGGAGCCTTCTCCACCATCTGGCCCATATACATGACCAGGACTTCCTGGCAGAAGTGGCGCACGACGCTCAGATCGTGCGTGATGAACACATATGTGTATCCGTTCTCCTGCTGCAGACGCTTGAGCATGTTCAGTATCTGCGCCTGTATGGAGACGTCGAGCGCGCTGACGGGCTCGTCGCAGACAATGAGGCTCGGTTCCAGGGCCAGGGCGCGGGCTATGCCAATGCGCTGGCGGCGGCCTCCGTCGAGCTCGTGGGGATAGCTGTTGGCAAGCCGGCGCGCAATGCCCACGCTGTCCATCAGGGAGTACACCTTCTCCTGGAGCTGCGCCTTGTCCGGGTATTTCTTCTGGATGAGCAGCGGCTCCTCGATGGTGCTGTAGACGCTCTTCCTCGGGTTCAGCGAGGAGAAGGGGTCCTGGAATATCATCTGGACCTCGTTGCGCAGCTGCTTGAGCTGCTTTCCGCGCATGTTCAGGATGTTCTGGCCGTTCAGCAGCACCTCGCCGTCAGTCGCGTCCGTCAGGCGGGCGATGACGCGGCCCATGGTGCTCTTGCCGCAGCCGGATTCCCCGACTATGCCGATCGTCTTGCCGCGCTCCAGGCTGAAGCTGACGCCGTCCACGGCGTGCAGCATGCCCGCCGCGATGGAAAAGTACTTTTTGAGGTTTTTAACCTCCAGGTAGGCTCCGCTCATGCGTTTTCCACCTCTTTTCTCACGTCCACATATTCCACGCCGCCCGTGTAGATGTGGCAGCGCACGATGTGGTCGCCGTCGTTAAGGCGGGTCTTTTCCGGCTTCTTGCTGCGGCAGACGTCATTTGCGTACTTGCAGCGCTCCGCGAAGGGGCAGCCCTCGTTCGCCAGCATAGGGTCAGGCATGAGGCCGTCTATCTGATACAGGAACTCGCGGTTCGAGGTGAGGCTCGGCACCGCGTGGAACAGGCCCACAGTATACGGATGGGAGGCGTTCGTGAATATGCTCTCCAGGGAACCGGATTCGATTATCTCGCCCGCGTACATGACCGCCACCTTGTCGCAGGTCTCCGCCACTATGCCGAAATCGTGCGTTATCATTATCATGGCGGTATTCATGTTGGTCTGGAGCTCCTTGATGAGCTTCAGGACCTGGGCCTGGATGGTGACGTCCAGCGCCGTGGTGGGCTCATCGGAGATGAGCACCTTGGGCGAGCAGGCCAGCGCCATGGCTATGACGACGCGCTGCTTCATTCCGCCCGAGAACTGATGCGGATACTCGTAGGCCCGTTCGGGCGGGATACGCACCATCTCCAGGGTCTTCAGAGCCGCCTGCTCGGCCTCGTGCCGGTTCATGTTCTGGTGGGCGCGGAATATCTCGGACACCTGGTCCACTATGCGCAGCACCGGGTTCAGGGCCGTCATCGGGTCCTGAAATATCATGGTCATGTCGCGGCCGCGGAGATGGCGCATCTCCTCCTCGCTCATCTCGCTTATCTCTTCGCCGCAGTAGAGCATGTGCTCGCTCTCCACGCGGGCGGTAGACTTCTCAAGCAGCCTGAGCAGCGCGAGCGCCGTTGTCGTTTTGCCGGCTCCGGTCTCGCCGACAAGGCCGAGGGTCTCGCCGGCGTTCAGGCTCAGGTCCACGCCGTTCACGGCATAGACGCAGCCCCTGTCCGTCTCAAAACGCACCTTCAGGCCCTTGACGTCGATTACTTTCTCGCTCATACTGCTCATCTCCTCATTCTGGGGTCAAGCGCATCCCGCAGGCCGTCGCCGATGAGGGTCAGGGAGATGACCGTCAGCAGCAGAGCGATGCCCGGGAAGGTCGAGACGTTCCACGCGTCGCGGATGACCTCGTTGCCGTTGGACAGCATGGAGCCCCACTCCGGGTCCGGCGGCTGTATGCCGAGGCCCATGAAGCTCAGCGTGGAAATGGTGGTTATCGCGGAGGCGATGTCTATCATCGCGGTGGTGATGATGGGGCCGATGGCGTTCGGGATGATGTGCTTCACGATTATGCGCATGACGCTGCCGCCCTGGATGCGCACGGCCTCAATGTACTCCTTGTCTATGAGCTGGAGCACCTGCGCCCTCACCAGGCGCACCTCCTGCGGGATGAGCGCGATGGCGATGATGAGCACCAGGTTCACGTTTGTCGGCGGCACCACAGCCGCCAGCGTTATCATCAGTATCAGGATAGGCAGGGCCATGACCACGTCAAGCGCACGCATTATTAACATGTCCACCGTCTTGCCGAAATAGGCCGCCGCCGTACCCAGAATTATGCCCATTACAAAGGCTATGCCCAGAGATATGAGGCCCATAAGTATCGAGGTCTTGCCGCCCCAGAGTATGCGGTAGAGCACGTCGCGCCCCAGCTCGTCCGTGCCGCACAGGTGCTCCAGGGACGGGCCTTCGAGCTTGTTGACGGCATCGACCTTGATGATGTCCTCCTCATAGTCGAGGTAGAGCGGCGAGGCGAAGCAAGACACGGCTATAACGATGAAAAGTATCGTGCCTACGATGGCCGAGGTGTTGTGCCGGAGCCTGTACCACATCTCCTTGGTGGACGAGCGCTGGATGAAAGCTCGTTTTTCTCTTCTTGTCATGCGGCGCTCACCCCCTCTTCAACATGCACGGTCTTCTTTTTGCGTTTCTTGCCGACGTACTGGGATTTTATGCGCGGGTCAACATAGGCATAGGCGATATCGGTTATCAGGTTCACCACCGCCATGAGCAGCGCGGATATCATTACGCTGCCCATTACGACGGGGATATCCTTCTGCCTGAGGGCATCGACCATCATTTTGCCGATGCCGTTTATGGAGAACACGTTCTCGACCACGACCGCGCCGCCGAAACTCGCGCCCACATAGCGTCCGAGGACCGTTATGATGGGCAGCAGAGCGTTCTTGAGCGCGTGGCGGCGGACGATGTACTTCTCCCTGAGCCCCTTCGCGCGGGCGGTCCTGATGTAATCCTGGTGGATTATCTCAAGCATGGACGAGCGCGTGGTACGCGAGACGACCGTGATGCCGCCCATTGCGGTACACAGCCAGGGGAGTATCATGCTGCTGAAATCGGAGATATCGCCCATCGGCGGCAGCAGCCTCCAATGTACGCACAGCAGCAGGATGAGCATCATGCCCAGCCAGAACTGCGGCATTGCCGAGAATATGAGCACTATGACGCGCATCACATTGTCGAAGAAGGAATTCTGCCTGAGAGCCATGGCTATGCCCAGGATGACACCCAGTATGGTTATGAGCAGGCAGGCGCCCGCACAGAGAATGAGCGTGTTCCAGATGCGGATGCCTATCATGAGCGAGACATCCTGCATCGTCTTATACGAGGTACCCATATCTCCCTGAAGCAGGCCGGACATATAGTTCAGGTACTGCGTCACCAGCGGCAGGTTCAAGCCGTGCTGCTCCCGGAACATCTCCAGGTCAGCCTCAGACGCGTTGGCGCCCAGGATGAGGAGCGCCGGGTCGTTGGGGCTCAGTGACAGCAGCAGGAAAACAGCTATGCTGACCGCAATCAGTATGGGAATGATGAGTATCAGTCTTTTGAGAATGTATCTTGCCATACGCAGTCTCCCCTTATATGAAGGAAAGGGCTCTTACGTCCCTTTCCTTCATAGCTGTGCGATTTACTTGTGGGTGATATCAGGCAAAGTAGGCGTTGCGGAAGTTGAAGGAGCAGTCCGGACGGACCAGCACGCCCTGGAGCGAAGAATCCTGAGCGCCGTAGAGCATGAGGTTGGCCACGGGCAGGAAGGGCATATACTTCGTGGCGGCCTCGTGAGCCTCATTTATATAGACGTTCATTTCTTCCTCAGTGGGCTGGATCTCCGCCTGGTGGATGAGCTCGTCGAGCTCGTCGTTCTCATAGAGGGCAAAGTTGCGCATGTTGCCGTTGCGGTAGCAGCCGGCCTCGAACAGCGCGCTGCCGGAGACGCTGTACAGGGACATGAGCGCCATGCCGTGCTCGCCGCTCCTGCACATGTTGGTGACGGTGCCGCGCTCATACATGGTGATGGAGGCGTTGACGCCGATGGAGCGGAGCGTGGACTGATAGGCCTCAGCCGCAGGAGAGGACTCGTAAATCTGTATCTCGAAGCTCAGGGGGTTGGACTCGTTGTATCCGGCCTCCTCAAGCAGCTCCTTGGCCTTGTCGAGGTCAAACTCGATGGAGCTGGCCGGCTTCTCGGCGGCGCCGACGTAGGCGCTGGACACCATCGTGTACAGGGGCTCGACGCCCTCGGTTATGGCGCACCAGGACTCGCGGTCCATCGCGTAGCACATGGCCAGGCGCACGCGCACGTCGTCGAAGGGGGGCTTGGAAGTGTTGAAGGCAAAGAAGGTCAGACCGGTGGCGGCCATCTCATAGGTCTCCAGATCGGTGTTGTCCACGGCGCGCAGATAGTCGCGGTAGCCAAGCTCGTTGGCAAACTGCACCTCGCCGGTCTCAAGCGCAATGTAGCGGTTCGCGGCCTGGTCGATCTGCTTGAAGGTTATCTTGGTCAGCTGGGGCATCGTGCCGGTGTAGTCATCACGACGCTCAAGAACTATGCTGTCGCCGGGGACGTAGGAAGTTATCTTGTAGGGGCCGGTGCCGCACTCGGAGTTGATGAAGGCGGCCTCGCCCTTCTCCTCGCAGTAGGACTTGTTGAGGATGGGGCAGAGCGTGGGGAAAATGTTGCGTATCGTCAGCTGGTTCGGCTCGACCATCTTGATGGTCAGGGTGTTGCCCTCATAGTAATAATCTTCTATGTTGCTCACATAGGAGGCCATGGGGGCGCAGTCGTAGAGGTGGTCAATCGAGAAAATGATGTCATCCATCTCCAGCGGGTCGCCGTTGGAGAAAGTATAGCCGGAGACGTCGCACTCGAAGGTCCAGGTGGTGTCGTCAACCCTCTCCCAAGAGGTGGCTATGGCCGGGATGAAGTTGTAGTCCTCGTCCATGTCTATGAGGTAGTCATAGATGTGGGGAGAGACGCTCAGCAGCGCGACGCCCATGGTCGCAGAGATATCCAGGTTGCCGGGCACGCTGTTGAGCGCGGCCACGATCTCGGTCTTGGCTTCGCTGCCATCATCTCCGGCGGGCTCGGCATTTCCGCAGGCCGCCAGAGAGAACGCCATCACTATTGCAAGCACAAGAGCCAGTGTTCTTCTGATTTTCATTCCTTTTCCTCCTCATATTTAGTTGCGGCCGTTTCCAGAAGCCCGGTCACGGCGCGCATACACAGGGTGCTACTCCGACGAGCCGCTCTTTCTTACCTCGTCCAGATAGTTATAAAGTGTAAATTTGGATATGCCGAAAAACTTGCACAGGTGGACATGGGCCTTGGCGATTTGGAAAACGCCCCTGGAGTCAAGATAGGCCAGGGCGCGCATCTTCTCCTGCCGGTTCATCTCGGATGCCGGTTTGCCGACCTCGCGCTCCACCTCCGAGAAGAAGTGCTTCATGAGTTCTTGGACGTTCCTAGCAAATTTTTCAGTCTCGGTGCCTGCGTCCTCCTGCGCACCCTTGCCTATCACGCTGTTGAGCATGCTCCGAGCGGACAGCAGGCCGGTTATATTAATATTGATGCACATGGCGCCTACCAGCTGGCCCTCTTCGTCCTTGATGAGCGTGGTAGATGAGCGAATGGTACGCCCGTCCTCAGTCGTGGTGTAGTATTCCGCGTATTCCTCTTTCTTGTCGCAAATTGAGTTCACGTTCTCAAAAAACAGGTTTGTGGGGCAGCCGCCCACTTCCCTGCCGGACACATGTCCGTTTACGATGTGTACGATAGTATGCTCCAAACCGTTAGTAAAATCGTGAACGACTACCTCACAGTCCGGACCAAGGAGCCTGCCGAGATTATTCGATAAATCCTTGATTTTGGTGTTTCCGGCTTGTAAAGGTCCTTGTGGTGATTTATGCATCCGCGCAAAAACAAAAGCCGCAATTCGGACGCTTCGGGCATCAAAATTGCGGCTTACATTCCCATCCCCCCGCATATGCGGACAGAGCCCGCCGGGGAGCGGGCTCTGCTTTACCGTTATCATTCAGGCGACGGTCTCGATGCTGACGAACTTGAAGTTCGCACCCTCGACGGCGGCCTTGAGGGCCTCGTCGGTAACGCTCTCGTTGCAGACGACGGAAGCGGTGCCTTCCTCGTGGCTGGCCTCGGCGCTCTCAACGCCCTCCATGGCTTCGAGGGTCCTCTTAAGACGGCCGGAGCAGCCGCCGCAGTGCATGCCTTCAACCTTCATGAGCTTCTTCATTATAAATTTCCTCCTTAAACTTGCATTTATATCCGGGCTCGGGTGAATCACTCGATGCCGAGGAAAACGTAGCCGGCTTTAACGACGGCGGCCTTCACGGCCTCCTCGTCAGTATCGGGCCGCATGGTGACGGCGGCAGTCCCCGCCTTGGCGTCGGCCTTAACGCTCTCCACGCCCGCGACGGCGCCCAGAGCTTCATTTACGGCCCTTTCACAATGCTCGCACATCATGCCCTCTATCTTCACGGTCTTCTCGACCGTACCGGTTATGGGGCAGGCGGTGCCGTTCTCGCCAAATCCGACGAATATGTACCCCGCCTTGGTGACCGCGTCTTTGAGCGCCTGTTCACTGGTGTCCGAATGGATCTTAAACTTTGCGAGGCCCTTCTCAGCGCTGGCGCTGACGTCCTCGACGCCCTCAACGGCGGAGAGCGCTTCGGTGACGGTCTTCTCGCAATGGCCGCACATCATGCCGTCGATGCGCATAGCGACCTCTATGAGCTCCTCTTCCTCCTCTGCGGGGGCGGCGGCAGCCTTGTGCTTGCGCGGCTTATCCTTGCTCGCGTTGTACATCTTGAAGAGGTTTAGGCGCAGGGCGTTCGATACGACGCAGAAGGAGCTGAGGCTCATCGCAGCCGCGCCCAGCATCGGGTTGAGCGTCAGGCCCGCCCAAACAAAGCAGCCCGCGGCGATGGGGATGCCGATGGTGTTATAGAAGAAGGCCCAGAACAGGTTCTCGTGGATGTTCCGCAGCGTGGCGCGGGACATGCGGATGGCGGCGGGGACGTCCGAGAGCTGGCTCTTCATGAGCACGACGTCCGCGGCGTCGATGGCGACGTCCGTGCCGGCGCCGATGGCTATGCCTATGTCGGCGCGGGTCAGTGCGGGCGCGTCATTGATGCCGTCGCCGACCATGGCGACCTTGCCCTGCTTCATGAGCTTGCGGATGACGCTCTCCTTGCCGTCGGGCAGGACGCCGGCTATGACCTCGTCCACGCCCGCCTGGGCGCCGATGGCCTTCGCGGTGCGCTCGTTGTCGCCGGTGAGCATGACTACGCGGATGCCCATGTTGCGCAGCTCCTGCACAGCGCGCGGGCTGTCCTCCTTGATGACGTCGGCCACGGCGATTATACCGGCGAGGGCTCCGCCCTCGGCAAAGTACAGCGGGGTCTTGCCCTGCTCGGCAAGGGCCTCGGCCTTCGCGCGCATGTCGTCCGTGACGGCGGCCTTGGTGATGATGAACTTGTGGTTGCCGGTGGCAAGCTCCTTGCCGCCCATGCTGGCGATGACGCCGTTGCCCGGCAGGGCCTCGAAGGAGCTGACTTCGGGGGCCTTCATACCCAGCTCCTCGCCGCGCTGCATGATGGCGCGGGCCAGCGGGTGCTCGCTCTTCTGCTCCAGGGCCAGGGCGAGGCGCATGAGCTCGTCCTCGCTCACGCCCTCGGCGGGTATGATATCCGTGACCTTCGGCTCGCCGGAGGTGATGGTGCCGGTCTTGTCGAGGGCGACGATGTCCATCTTGCCCGCTTCCTCCAGGGAGGCCGCGGTCTTGAACAGGATACCGTTTTTCGCGCCCATGCCGTTGCCGACCATGATGGCGACGGGCGTCGCAAGGCCCAGCGCGCAGGGGCAGCTGATGACCAGCACGGAGATGCCGCGGGCCAGGGAGTAGCCGAAGCTCTGGCCTATGAGCAGCCACACGACGGTGGTGATCACCGCGATCGTGATGACGGTGGGGACGAAGATGCCGGAGACCTTGTCAGCGACCTTGGCGATGGGGGCCTTGGTGGCGGCTGCGTCGGAGACCATCTGGATTATCTGGCTGAGGGTCGTATCCTCGCCGACACGGGTGGCCCGGCACTTTATGAAGCCGCTCTGGTTGAGCGTGGCGGCGGAGACGGTGTCTCCCTCCGCCTTGTCCACGGGGATGCTCTCGCCGGTCAGGGCGCTCTCGTTCACGGCGCTGTGGCCTTCAAGCACAACGCCGTCCACGGGTATATTCTCGCCCGGGCGGACGACGAAGATGTCGCCCTTCTCGACCTCGTCCACCCCGACCGTGACCTCCTGCCCGTCGCGCAGAACGGTGGCGGTCTTGGGCGCGAGCTTCATGAGGCTCTTGAGGGCGTCCGTGGTCTTGCCCTTGCTGCGAGCTTCAAGCATCTTGCCTACGGTGATGAGGGTCAGTATCATGGCCGCGGCCTCGAAATAGAACTCAGTGTGCATGACGTGCATCTGGTCCATCGGGTCGCTGTAGGTCGTCATCTCAAAGAGGGCGTAGGAGCTCCACACGAAGGCGGCGGAGGAGCCGAGGGCGACCAGGGTATCCATATTGGGCGCCCTGTGCGCAAGGCTCTTGAAGCCGGAGATGAAGAACTTCTTGTTGATGATCATGACTATAACAGTCAAATAGAGCTGGATAAGCGCCTGGGCCATGTAGTTCGTGGCCAGGAATTCCGGCAGAGGCCAGCCCCACATCATGGCGCCCATGGAGAAATACATGAGCACTATGAGGAAGCCGACAGACGAGATCAGGCGGTGCTTCAGCGCCGGCGTCTCGTGGTCCTCCAGGGCGGCTTCCGCCTCGGCGATGGTGCTGGACGTGCTCTTTTTTGCGCTGCCCGCGCCCTTTTCGCTCGCGCCGTAGCCCGCATCCACAACGGCCTTTATTATGTCCGCGCTGGAGGCAGTGCCCTCAACGCCCATGGAATTCGTCAGCAGGCTGACCGAGCAGCTCGTCACGCCCGGGACGGCGTTCACGGCCTTCTCGACCCTTGCACTGCATGCCGCGCAGCTCATACCTGTTACAGTATACTGCTTCATACGATACCTTTCCCTCCCTAAAAACGATCACCTCATCAACTTCTGCATCGTTTTAAGCAGTTCGTCGATGGTCTCGTCGTTGCCCTCGCGGATGTCATCGACGACGCAGGTGCGGATGTGGTCGCTCAGAAGCTCGCGGTTGAAGGCGTTCATCGCCGCCGTCACCGCCGCGGACTGCACCAGGATGTCAGGGCAATATACCCCCTTTTCTACCATCCCGCGTATGCCGCGCACCTGGCCCTCGATGCGGTTGAGCCGGTGTATCAGCTTCTTGTACTCCTCAGGCGTCCTCTCCTTCGTCCGCTGGCAACAACATTTTTTTGTTTCTCCCATGATAAGCTCCTTCCATGCAGATACCCATCAGGGGTAATTATAGTATACCCCTGATGGGTATAATGTCAATACCCATTTTGGCAATTTAGCGTATTGCGATACGCGCACATTTCTCAGGCATCCGCCGTTGAGCAAAGTGCGCCATTGCTAGTATAATACACCGTAATGCCAGCTATTTCAAGCATTTCAAGCGCTTCCGCATCCAAGCTGCCGGCAATGAACAGCGGCGCGAGCTTCAGCGCCAGGCCGGCGCAGCCGGTATCGAAGGAGCTGCCGCACAGTTCGGGCACGCAGCAGCGGTCCAGTCCGTCCGCCGTATCCAGGTAAGAAGAGCGCAGAGAGCCGTCCTCGTATTGGTAATACCCAGCCGCGCCGGAGCCGGCTGCGGGATAGTCGCGCAGGCAGGCGAGGCTGACGCTGCCTGAAAAGTGCAGCGTTGCAAGGTTCGTGACGGTATTTCCCTCCCTGTGGGAGAAGTCGAAGGAATACTCCGTGCCGGTCTCACCGTCCAGACAGCGCATGAAGCCGTCGTCGCTTATAAGCGCGCCGCGCGTATACCCGGCCTCGATCAGCGCACCGGCGATGTAGTCCGCGATGAAGGCGTTTTCCATCCAGCCGAGGTCCACGAAGGAGCTTATGCCGTTTTCCTGCGCGAAGGCGAGGTACTCCTCCGAGACGCTGAGCCTCACCCGGCCCTCGCCCAGCAGCTCTATGTCCACGGAGCCCTCGTCAGAGGCAAAGGCGGCGGTGCGCGCAAAGAATTCGCCCTGCGCAGCGTCCAGCCGCGGGTCGTACTGCGCAGCCTCGACGTCGCTCTGGGAGCTGCACAGCGCGTGGTACTGCGCGTACAGAGGGGCAAGGTAATGATAACGCGTGCCGCTCTCCTCCAGCAGCTCAAAGGCGGAATACAGCGCCTGCCCGACCTCGATATCCTCGTTGGGGTGGCGGCTTATATAGCAGAGGCCGACAGTCTCGGACTCGATATCCGCGCCGAAGAGCTCCAGTGCGTCCGTCGCAGCTTCGGTATACAGGCTGCGCAGGGTGCGCCGCTCGTCCGTGGCATTGGTCCCGTCATAGCCCAGGTAATAATAAAAGGTGAAGCTCTCCCCGGCGTTCATCTCGCCGCTGAGGGCGCTTACCTCCGCAAGGCCTGCCTCAGTACTGAAGATCGAGTTGATGCCCAGGGCGAAGGAGCCCACGGCCAGGGCTATTAGGACTATTACCAGCGCCAGACGCAGGCCCAGTCTGCCCTCCGGCAGCTGGATCTTTATGCTCTTTTGGATGGCTGGCCTGTCATTGGATAGGGGCTTTCTTTTCATCTGCTACAAGATGGCGATGACGATAAAGAGCAGCAGCAGGGCAACGCACACGCCAAGTGTGGCCGCGAAGGCTATGACGCCCTTGCGGCAGGCCTTGTAATTGCGTATGTAGTTGTGCCTCCGGAAGACGAAGGCCGCGATAAGCCCGAGTATCGGCAGGAAGAAGGAAAGTATCGCGTACCACGCGCTGCCTGTGTCGTGCACCGGCCTGTCCAAAATAACTTCGCTGGCAGCCAGATTCACCTCGCTGCCCTCCTCCGGGGCCTCGGCGTTCACGCCGACGATCGAGAGGCTCTTGAGCGGCTCTCCGCGCTCCCGGAGCGCCCTGTACTCGGCTATCTCCTCCGGACTGCCGTACACGAAGTGCCCGTGTCCGATGTCCACGAGCTCAGGATGTGTCTCATCCGTATAGTTGTGCATCGAGGGGTCATATGTGTAGAGCACCTTGTGCTTTTCCAGCTGCGGATCGGGCAGCGGGATGGCGGAGATGAGAGAGCGGGTGTATGGGTGCAGCGGATAGTCGAAAAGCTCCTCCGACGAGGCTATCTCAACTATCTTGCCCTTATAAATAACGCCTATGCGGTCAGAGATATAGCGGACTATGGACAGGTCGTGGGCGATGAACATGTAGGTCGTACCCTGCTCCGCCTGGAACTTGTTCATAAGGTTCAGTATCTGCGCTCGGATGGAGACGTCCAGCGCGGAGATGGGTTCGTCCGCGACGACGAATTCCGGCTCCATGACCATTGCTCTGGCGAGTCCCACGCGCTGGCGCTGGCCGCCCGAGAACTCGTGAGGATAGCGGGTCAGGTGCTCGGGCAGCAGGCCGACGGCCTCGATTATCCTTTCCACCTTGCGGACGCGGTCAGCCTCGTTCTCGTAGAGGTGGAAGTTATAGAGGCCCTCGGAAATGATATAATCCACCGTCGCGCGCTCGTTCAGCGAGGCCGCGGGGTCCTGGAACACCATCTGGATGTTGCGGATTATCTCGCGGTCCAGGCTGTGAGGTATTTTACCGGATATCCTGACGCCCTTGTAGAGTATCTCGCCGTTCGAGCAGGTGTTGGCGCGTATGACGGCGCGGCCTATAGTCGTCTTGCCGGAGCCGGACTCGCCCACGAGCGAAAATGTCTCGCCCTTGTAGATATCAAAGCTCACATCCTGCACGGCGCGGACGCGGTTCTCGCCCTTGCCGAAGTTTATGTCCACGTGCCTGAGCGAGAGCAGTACTTCCCTGCCGCTTTTGTCCACAGGGCCGTGCTCAGGGAAATGGTCCGCGCTGGCGTCCAGGGCCGCGGTGTTTTTCTCTTTAGCCATGCGTGACCACCTCCTATATGTTGAACACTTTCATGAGGGTGCCGTGGATGTCGTGTATTATCTCCGGCTTTTCCACCTTTGGGGCGCGCGGGTCGAGCAGCCAGGTCTTGGCATAGTGCGTCTCCGAGACCTTGAACATCGGCGGCTCACGCAGGGTATCCACGCGCAGGCAGTAGGGGTTGCGCGGGGCAAAGGCGTCGCCCACTATCTCGTTGTAGAGGCTCGGCGGAGTGCCGGCGATGGAATAGAGCTTCGTTCCCCGGTCCATCAGCTGGGGAAGAGAGCTCAGCAGCGCCCAGGTGTAGGGGTGGCGCGGGTCATAAAAGACCTCCTCCACCGTTCCAAGCTCCACTATCTGCCCCGCGTAGAGCACGGCCACCCTGTCGGCAACGTTCGCCACGACGCCCAGGTCGTGCGTGATAAAGACGATGGTGTATCCAAATTCCTTCTGCAAATCCTTGATAAGCTTAATTATCTGAGCCTGGATGGTGACGTCCAGCGCCGTTGTCGGCTCGTCGCAGATGAGTATCTTCGGCTGGCAGGACAGCGCTATCGCGATGACTATGCGCTGGCGCATGCCGCCGGAGTACTGGAAGGGGTAGTCGTCAAAGCGGTTCTCGGCGTTGGGGATGCCGACCTTCTTCATGAGCACGATGGCGCGTTTCCTGGCCTCTATTTCCGAGACGTTCTGGTGCTTCATTATGACCGAGGTTATCTGGCTGCCTATGGTCATGATGGGGTTCAGGCTCGTCATCGGGTCCTGGAATATGGTGGCTATCCTCTGCCCGCGTATCTTCGTCCAGTCCACGACGCAGTCGGTGCGCGCAAGGTTGAGGACCAGAGCGCCGTGGAGCCTTCCGCCCTCTTCCCCAAGGTATTTCACGCGGAAAACAGCATTTTCAAAGATGCTGTTCAGCTGCGCCTCGTCGGAGAGGTCGGCGCCCGTGGTCATGGCCTGCTTTATCGCGTCGTAGAGCTTGCCCTCCAGCTTCCGGCGGCCCTTGAGCGGGTACCTGCCCAGGGAAAGGCAGACTTCCTTGGCCAGGACGAGGTTACGCGCCCGTTGGGCGGCGGTTATCTCTCCCGAGCACTCGCGGGCGTAGCGCTCTTTGAGCGCGGACATGCGCCTTTCGTACTCCGCGTTGTAGGCGGAGTCGGCCTTGGTTTTTGCGCTGTGCTCACGCACGGTGGCTTTCCGTCTGCGCTCCAGCTCGGCCAGCTTGTCGTCAAGTTGCGCGATCTTGCGCGCGGTTTCCTTTATCTCCGCCTTTTCCTTGGAGCGGTCCAGCGTCTGCTTGTGGTTTTGCAGCTGGGTACGCTGGAACCGCAGCTCGCGCCGCTGCTTTTCAAAGGCCTCGGCGTCTTCCCGGCTGAGCGTGAGACGCTCCTGCCTGTCCTGCTCCAGGGCGCGCATTTCCTGGAAGGTCCGCGCGCCGAGCTCAAACTTGGAATATTCGTTCAGCCTCGCCTCGGCTTTGGCTATCGCGCCCGCGCCTATGTTGAAGCTCACGTCACTTAGAGTTTCGTCGTTAAATATTATGTCGCCGCCGTCGATAAAGCCGTTGTTGTCGAGCATGCCGGCAAAGGTCTTGGTGAGCACGCTCTTGCCGCAGCCGGATTCGCCCACGATGGCTATGGATTCGTTCTCGTATATGTCCAGCGACACGTTCCTGATCGCCGTCAGCACCCGGCCGCGGACGCGGAACTTGACCCAGAGGTCCTTTATTGACAGCAGTACCTTCTTATCTTCCATGACTTCCGCTCCCCTGTTACATATGCGTCCTCGGGTCGGCGGCGTCGCCGAGGTTCTGGCCGATGAGGAAAAGCACAACGGAGATGAACGCGCTGAGCATGACGGGGCACCAGAACTCCCACCCCCATCCGGGAGTGACCATGGCGCTCTGCGAGTTGAAAAGTATCTTGCCGAGCGTAGTATCCGAGATGCCGAGGCCGATGTAGCTCAGGAAAGCCTCGCTGGCGATGTAAGCCGGTATCTGCTGCGCCATGATGGTGACTATAAAGCTGATCATGAAGGGCAGGATATTCTTCACCGCGATGCGCGCGGTGGAGGAGCCCAGGCAGCGGGAGGCGAGGTTATATTCGCGGTCGCGGATGATTATCACCTGCGTCCTGAGCGAATACGCAATGCCTATCCAGCCCGTGACGCACATCGCAAACAGCAGCGTGCCGAAGCTGGGCGAAAACACCAGGACCCAGACGGAGATGATGAGCGTGCCGGGCACGTTGCTGACCACGTTGCGCACCTCGTTCATTACGAGGTCCACCTTCTTGGAAAAGCCCCAAATGGCACCGACGACGATGCCTATTGAGAAGTTTATGATGGTGCACAGGAAGGCCAGCGAAAGGCTTATCCTCGCGCCGTACCACATGGAGTCGAAGGTGGACTGCCCGGAAGCTCCGGTGCCGAAGATCCACCTGATGGAGAAGCCGAACTTCTCTATGGCCTCGCTCGGGGACAGATGCTTCGCCGCCGAGTCCATGATGTTGCCGTAGCGGTCGTATCCCATGGCGGCGGGATACACATAGGTGAAGGCGATGATGACGGCGAACATAACAAGGATGATTATATTGGTCTTTTTGCGGAAGAACACCCTAAACACGCTGTGCCAGTAGGAATACCGCGGCGCCGTTATCTTCTCAACAGCGGCCACGTCCTGCGGGACGCGCTCGAAGAGCTCCTCATCCGTAAGCCCGGTGTCGTCAAGGCGCACAAAATCTTCTTGCGTTGCAACTGCCATCTAAAATCACCTCGCTTTAGATGTGTAGGAGATGCGCGGGTCCATGACCGCCATGAGTATGTCGCCCATGATGGCGGAGATGATGAACAGCACGCCGTAGAACAGCGCCACGCCGACGATGACGGCGTTGTCGTAAGCCCCAATGGCCTGCACCAGCAGCCCGCCGACGCCGGGGATGAGGTACACCTGCTCCATGATTATCGCGCCGGAGAGCGCGCCGGTTATGGAGCCCGGTATGCCGTGGACTATCGGTATCGCGGCGTTTTTGAAGATGTGTTTGGTGAATATCTCCCGCTCGCTCAGGCCCTCGCTTCGGGCGAACTTCACGTAGTCGGAGTTCATCTGGTCCACCATGTACCTGCGCATCCAGCGCATCTCGCCCGCTATGGCGCTGATGGCCGACGAGGCGATGGGCATTATGTACATGAGCCAGGTCGGGTTGTCGAGCGAGAAGGTCGTAGGCAGGCCCATCTTGTTGCCCACCGCCTTGAGCATGAGCATATAGGCCAGTCCCGGCACGGCCATGATGAGCACGACATAGGCATTGCCCAGGCTGTCCACCCAGGTGTCCTTTTTCTTTGCCATGAGTATGCCCAGCGGCAGGCCCAGCATATAGGCCAGGGCCGAGGCGATGATGCTGACGATGAAGGAGTAATACATGCGCGAACCGCTGTCCTTCACCAGCGACACGTTGGTATAATCGTCGTTATAGAGCTCGGCATAGACCAGGTTCAGCTCCCGCGAGCCCGCAAGGTAGGTCGCCGAGTGCAGGTCGTCCGCGCTGTTCTGGACGGCGCCGCTCGGGTAATAGGTGGTCGAACGGACGTAATTGCCCTGCGGCTGGACCATCGTCTCAAAGGCGTCCACGCCCTTGTTGACGCTGTAGCTCGTGCCGAGGCGCATGGTCAGGAAATTCTGATGTATATACGGAAAACGGTTGTCGAAGTAGAGCAGGTACTTGTGGAATGTACCGTTACCCAGGATCGCCGGGGAAAACTTTTCCCCGCCGTAGGCCGGGTCGTAAAGCGTGAAGGTGAGGCCCCTGTCCTCGATGTTCTCTTCGACGTAGTTGATGTTGTCAAATTCAAAGATGCCGGTAAAAAAGTTCCACAGGCGTATGAGGAGCGGGGTGTTCTGATAGGCGAAGAGGCTGGCTGTGCCGCCGGTCGCGACGCGGTTCGGCGTCGCCATTACCGCGTCCAGGCGTACCACAGTGTAGCCCAGGGCCTCATACTCCTCGGTGAAGCGCGCGATGTAGCCCGCAACTTCGTCGCTGTCTCGATCAGGAGTGCGCCCGATGGCAGCCGCGTCGGAGCGTTCCTCCTCATCGAGCTCCCCGCTCGCGACGAGCTGTTTGAGCCAATCGGTATACGGCACGTAGTCGAGATAGTCGTACTCCTCCCATTTCTGGTACATGTAGAGGGTCCTCTGGTTGTTGCTCAGCTTCACATACTGCTCGTCCTCCGCGAAAATGAGCGTGTCGTCCAGCCAGGAGAAGACCATCATCATTATAAGCGCTATAGCTATAACAACCGAGATGCAGCCTCGGAAAAACCGTCTGAAAAAATACTTTACCATAAGCGCGCTCCCTTTAATGGGGAGAGGCGGATGGCGCTAGCCATCCGCCCCGCCTGGATTGCTTCCATTGCTCTTGTGGTGTATTACCAGATGCCCATCTTCCGGATGGCAAAGCCGTCGCCGTAGGGCAGCAGGCCGTCGAGGTAGGTCTCGGGGTCGCCGAAGTCGGCGCCGAGACCGCCCATGCCGCCGAGGTCGTAGTTGTACTCGGCGCCGGAGTTGGTGTTGAACCACGCATTCAGGTTCTCAGTCGCGTCCTGGCACTCGATGAGCGAGAGCTGGACCACACCGCCCAGGGCCTGCTCTATGCAGGTCTTGAGCACGACCGCCTGATTCGTGGCGGTCTCGTTGTAGGCGCTGTAGGGGTAATCGAGGACTATCGGGTTCTCAGCGCTCACCTCGTAGCCCATGGCGCCGAGCTCCTCAATGGCGAGTTCGAGCTCGCTCAAGGCGTTTTCCACGTTGTACCAGCCGTCAAAGCCGTCGCTGGAGTGGTTTTCCTCGTCCCAAACCTTGAAAGGATATCCGTCGGCCGTGACCTGGGCCTGGACTATCTCGCCGTAGAAGGTGCCCGCCTCAAAGCTCGTGGGCGTGCCGTTTATATCAACAGTGACGTCCTCCTCCAGGCTGACGAAGTCGCCGGGCACATAGCTGTTGCGCAGGCAGACATACTTGAGGTCCTCGCCCAGGCTCTGGGAGATGTAGCTGGCGCGGTCGATGGAGTAGCCGAGGGCCAGGCGGAAGTGCTGGTTCTGAAGGGCCGCGCGGCTGACTTCCTTCTGCTCATCGGTCTTCTGCGACACACAGGCGCCGTCCGGGACGTTCGCGTAGACCTGGCGGTTCTCGTTAAACCACATAAGGAAAATGTTCGTGACGTTGGGCGCTACGTGGACGTACTTGTCGAAGTTGCCGTCCTTCTTTGCCATTTCAAGCTGGGCGGTGTCGAGCACCATGGTGGTACCTACGCCGTTCACGGTGAAGTCGTTGTACTCGCGGGTGACGTCGCTGCCGTCGTCATAGATGAAGTTCACGGCCTTTATCTGGACGTTTTCGGCGTTCCAGTAGCTCTCGTTGGCTATGTAGTTGATGGAGTTCTTATCCGTGACGTTCGTGCACAGGTAGGGGCCGCAGTAGGCGATATGGTCCTGATCAGTGCCGTACATATAGGTGCTGCTGGCTATGGCCTCGTCGTACTCCGCTATGCCGAACACGCCGCCCTGGCTCAGATAGTAGTTGCGGCTCATGGGGGTGAAGCAGGCGTCGGCTATCATGGTCATGAAGTACGGGCACTCCTCAGTGAGCGTGTACTGGAGGGTGTGGTCGTCAACAGCCTTGACGCCGACTGTGGAGAAGTCCGTCGTCTCGCCGTAAACGTAGGCGTCGATGCCCTCAAGCACGCCAAGGAGCATGTTTATGGCGCTGCCGCCCGCGTCGGCCACATGCTGCAGGCCCGCGACCCAGTCGTCTGCAGTCAGCTCAGCGACCTGGCGGCCCTGGCTGTCCACCCAGGCCACACCTTCGCGGATGTAGAAGGTATAGGTCAGGCCGTCCTCGCTGACGTCATAACTCGTGGCGAGATGGGGCTGGAGCACGCCCTCGCTGTCGTACTGGTAGAGGTAGTCGATGAAACTCGCGTCGTCGTGGAAATCCCCGTCGCTAAGGAAATCCCAGGTGGTGCCGACGCGGTCGAAGGTGGTGGTGGCGGTGTCGGTAAAGGTGTATCCCTTCTCGGTCAGGTACTCTACGGCGCTCTGGGTATAGGTACCGGTGCCGGTGAGCTCGTACCAGAGCTCGACGAGGTGCTCATAGTCTTCGGTGGTTATTATCTCGTTGGTAAGCACCATCTGGTCAAAGTAGACACGGTCACCCAGCCAGGAGGCGTAGCCGCCCGCGCGGAAGGGCATGCGGCTCATTGCATAGCAGCCGCCCGCGGTGTACATCGGCGTGGCGACGCCGCTCTCGAGGAACTTGGCCTCGGATATTGCCATCAGCGCCCAGCGCTCGCTGAGCGTCTCGGCCTCAAAGGCAGCCATATAGGCGTCGTAAAACTCGCCCATCGCGGCCATGTAGATGTCCTCGTCGTTTTCGAGGATGCCGCCCTCGGCAGGGGTCTCCTCGCTCGGTGAGGGCGTGTCCGTGGTCTCCGCGGGCGTGTCCGCGCCTCCGCAGGCGGCCAGCGAGAGCACCATGGCGAGGCACAACGCCAGGGCCAATGCTTTTTTATCCAGTCTCTCATCTTTTTCTCCCCCTTCAAAGATCTATATCCAAACGCCGCTCAGGGCAGCGGTGTTCAGGACAGTTCTTTGCGATACCCCTAGTCCCTATATATTTTGATGAATAAAATGCTACAACAATTTGCACTCATTGTCAATGATGACATACTACAATTTACACCAAATTTCGTGCCGCTATTTTCATCGGTGTGCTGTTAAATAGCTAAAGCGCCGCATGCCACAGTGGCATTTTGGCCGTTTTTTACCGTTTCAGGCCGTATGTGTCCCTTAAGCCTCTCTGCCGTTGGGGGAGAAGGAAGAGTGAAGGACATGCAGGGGAAATGAATCCTTACATACCAAATACGGGTATAAAAAACCTCCCCCGTGTTGGGGGAGGTCCGGGTCTTATTTTGCTTAAAGGCCGAGCACCTCGTCCAGGGAGCAGCGCTCAAGTTCCGCCCGCGGTGCAAGGACGCAGACAGCGGGCTTTTCAAAAACCTGTTCCAGCTTCTCTGCCACTGCAGCGAGGTCGGCGCAGCTGCCGCCCAGCAACTGCGCTCTGCGGGCGCGGCGCATTTCATAGGTTATGCCGCGGAAATAGAGGTCGTCGGCCTCCTCGCCTTTGGCGCGCGGAGTGAGCAGAGGCTCCCCGGCTGCGACGGCGCCGGTTATGAGGCCGTCGAGGTCCGGCCCGCCCGAGGCGAAACCGCGCAGGAATTGCGGCGCCCCGGCGTAGGTCCGAAGCGTTGCAGCGGCGCTCGGGTCGCGGTAGGAGTAGCAGCCGTCGAAGCCGCTCACGCGGGTCACCATGCCTGTGCCGTAGGCCCCGCCCTGCACACGGACTGCGTTCCAGAGGTATTCGAGCGAGACGACGCGCCCTGCCAGCTGCCAGCGGCCGTCCAGCCCTCCGCCGAGCCCGCCCATGGCGGCATAGCCGACGTCGGAGGGTATCTCTATGCCCTCCCGGCGCAGGCCGCGCGCGGCGATGCCGGCGCCGGACACGCCTGCGCCCTCCGGAAGGGAGCCGACCAGCGCGGCCACGGCCTCGTCCACCTCCGCGCTGCGCTTGCCCGTCACGCTGACAGTCAGCCCGCGGCGGCCGATGATCCGCCCTGCCAGAGCGGTCAGCGTCTCCGAGAGCGCGGTGAAGTCCGTCCCTGCGGCCTGCCGCTTGAGCCAGCAGTAGCAGTCGTAGCCGTTGGCCCACTCGTTTGCGGCGGCGCCCGCCGTGAGCTGGGAGGCCGCGCGGCCCATGGCAGCGGCGTGGCCGTTGTTTACAAGCTGCTGCTGCATCGCCGTGCGCCGCTGGCGCAGGATATCGGTAATCTCCCTCTCAGAATTGAGCCGGCTGCCTGTCAGCACCTCTGAGAGCAGGCCGAGGGCCTTGCCCATGCTGCTCTCCAGCGCGCTGACCCTGGCGGTCAGCTTTGCGCAGTAGCGCTCCGCGCTTCGCTCGTAAACATCTACGGAGAAGCTGAGGCTGCCGCAGTGCAGCCGTATCAGGCTGCTGAGCTCCTGCGCCGTGTGGTCAGCGGTGTCCACCTTTCCCAAGAGCTCACCCAGGAAGCTCGCCGCCGCTGTCTCCTCCCCGCCCAGGCCCGTGATATCGAAATAGAGCGAGACATAGCTTATGCCGGGCGCGGGCAGCTCGTGACGCAGCAGCGTCACGCCGCAGATGCTGTCCTCCTGCGTGGGATACTCCTCCGGCTCAGGGCTTATGTCGCCAAGCTCAAGCCTGGGCAAAGTCGCAAGGGCCTCCGGGCTGTCCGAGCCCGCCTGCCATGCCTCAAGCGCTGCCTGCTGCGAGGCGATGAACGCGCGCTCCTCGCTGCTCCAGGCGGCGGCTATGGCCTCAAGCTGTTTCGCGTCGCCCTCGCGCCGCTCCTCGCCCGCCGTGTGGGAGGGGACCATGACGACCTCGCAGCCATGGGGGTTCTCCAGCAGCACCGTGCGGATGAGCTCCTCAAAATAGCCCTCTCCCATTCTGGCGCGCAGCCTGTCGAAGAGATCGCCGACCTCCACCAGCGCCTCGGGCGCGCCGCCGTGCAGCCAGCTGTCGAGCACGCCGAAGCTGATGCCAAGGCCCTGCGGATAGTAGCCATAGTCCCGCTCGCGCATCTGAAACTCCAGATTCGCCATCGCAGCCTCCAGCTCGCCACGGTCAAGGCCGTTTTCGGCCAGGTCCGCAAGAACAGTGCGCAGCTTCTCCCCGGCGGGAGCGAGCTTGTCCTCGCTGAGGTTGCGTATCTCAAGCTTTATGAATGGCTGGGCGCAGCCGTCCCAGAGCATCATGCTGACCGCTTCGCCCAATCCTGCGGCAAGCAGCTCCCGCGTGAGCACGGATTGGTTGTTGCCACACAGGACGGTGCATAGCAGCTGCATTGCCGTCATGCGCTCACGGTCCGTTATCTCCCCCGCCACACGGCCCCAGGCGAGACGGTAGCGTTCGCCCTCGTCCTCCTCTGCGGGCAGCTCGTAGGCGACGCGCTGCTCCGGCGCGCGTACGGGCCTTTGCAGCCCCGGCACGGGCAGGCGCTCCCCCGGCTCGGCGGAGGCGAGATATTCCCCGTCCAGGATGCCGAGCACGGCGTCGATATCCACGTCGCCGTCGAGGAAGACGTAGGCGTTCGACGGGGAGTAGAAGCGGCGGTGGAAGTCCAGAAACTTCTCGTACGTGAGCTCGGGGATGTGCTCCGGGTCGCCGCCGGAGACGAAGCGGTAGGGCGTGTCCGGGTAGAGCGCACGCATGATGGCGTTCTCCTCCAGCTCATCTGCGTCCGCAAAGGCGCCGCGCATCTCGTTATAGACCACGCCCTTGCGGCCCGGCCTGCCCTCGGCGTCGAGCTCGTAGTGCCAGCCCTCCTGGCGGAAGATCTCCGGCCGGCTGTAGATGAGCGGGCGGAACACCGCGTCGAGGTAGACGCGCATGAGGTTAAGAAAGTCCTTGGGGTTGCGGCTGGATATGGGGTAATAGGTCTTGTCCGGGTAGGTCATGGCGTTCAGGAAGGTGTTCATGGAGGTCTTCATGAGCTCCACGAAGGGCTCCCTGACGGGATAGCGCTCCGAGCCGCAGAGCACGGAGTGCTCCAGGATGTGAAAGACTCCGGTGTCGTCCTCCGGCAGGGTCGGGAAGGCGATGCCGAAGGTCCGGTTGACCTCGTCCCGTTCGAGCCAGACGAGCTCCAGCCCCGTGCGCTCATGGCGCAGGTGGTGCATGACCGCGCCGAGCTCCGGCAGCGGCTGAGTGCGCAAAACTGCAAAGCCGTGATTTGTTGTTCCGCTGAGCATGTTTCTCCTCCTTGGTCATCTTTCCGATATTATAGCCCAAACGCCCTTCCCATGCCACATATTTTTCCGCATGGCAAATACATGCTTGAAACCAGCTCGATTTAAAGATACAATATATAGATATAGTAAAAGTCTGACGCCCAAGTACATTATCCAGCGGCACACCCGCCCGAAAGAAGGGAGTTTCAATGAAAAAACGACTTGTCAGCATCCTTCTGGTTTTGATTTTCCTCACCGCGCTTACCCCCGCGAGCGCGTATGACCCGTATGAACCGATCCTGATCGCAACGGTCGAGCGCGACGGGCACTCCGTGAAGTTTTACGCAAACATATCCAACGGCTTTAATCGTGTCACGGCCATGTATGAGGCTTTTGATTATGCCAAGGGTACAACGGCGACTGTCAGCTTGGAAAACGAAATCTCGTTGGCTGCCGGAGGCGATAGAGGCGAGACCGTCGTAATAGATGACCCGAATTCCAACATCACCGTCAAGCCCGGCAGATGGAACGGCGGGATTGTCAGCCGCTCGCCCAACCCTGTTTTCAAGGTTACCGCCGGTTCCCTGACGCTGAGCGGCCTCACGACCCATGCGCAGTACCTCATCGAGGCAAGCGGCGATGGCACGCATGTCGCAGTTGAAAACTGCAAAGTCATCTCAGGCGGCGAGCAAAACCTCTGCATACAGGTCTCCGGCGGAGCCAGCCTCAGGGTGGCCGACAGCAATATAAGCAAATACCATACGGCCATCGAAGTCATAGGCAGCCCCGTGAGCAGGACTACCGCCGTCATCGAGGGCTGGACCAGCCAGGCGATCCTCGCCGACGTATACGCCGTATCCGTCACGAACGGCGCGAGCATCAGCGTGAGCGGCAACACCCTGCTGCAGGCCGACGACTCCATGGGCGGCTGCGGCCTCTATGTGGACGGCAGCAGCTCCGCCTCGCTCTCAGGCGGGCGGTATCAAGGCACGATCTACGGGTCGGAACGCGGCGGCGCCGTCAGGTGCGAGGGCGCTTTGACCATCGGCGGCCTGCTTGAGGACGGCTTCACCTTCTATGACGAGTCCGGCAAAGCCGTCGGCGATGACACGCTCGCCAGCCAGCTGCTCAACGACAGCCAGACTTACAGCGTCGGGCAGCTGAGCGACGACGACAACAACCCCGTGGCGATAGTCACCACGGCGGACGGCAGGAAAACGCAGTTCTTTGCGGACAAGTACGGCGGCGCGACCGGCGCGCTCTGCGCGGCCTGGGAATACGCCGACAACGGCGGCTCCGCCTCGCTGCTGCTGGTCAGGAGCGTGACCTATGCCGACTTCTCTCCCCTGCAGCTCATCTCGGGCGGCAGCCTCACGCTGAACATGATGTCCGGTGTGACGCTGACCAATAACACAAACTACATAAACGAGCTCATCCAGCTCACAAGCGGCACGCTCCGCATCGAGAGCGGGAACCTCAGCTCCGCGGACAAGACCGCCGTCCGCGTCGTGGACGGTGAGCTCGAAGTCTGCGGCGGCAGCATAGCCGTCACCGGCGCTGCGAACGCCATCCTGGCCCACAGAGGGGCCATGGTGAACATCACCGACGGACAGATAAGCCTTGACGGCTGCAACAAGGATGGTTATGCCGCGGTCTACGCCGAGGCGGGCAGCAGCGTGGGCATTGCAGGCGGCGAGATAAGCCTCACGGGCTGCGCCGGGAATAACTGCGCCGCGGTCTATGCCGAGGCGGGCAGCACCGTGGGCATCTCCGGCGGCGAAGTCAGCCTCTCGGACTGCACAGGCGAAGGCTGCGCCGCAGTTTACGCCGCTCAGCCCGGCGCAGTGCAGCTCTACGGCGGCGTATTCAACAGCAGCGGCACGGCCTTCAAGACCGCGGATAACGGCAGCGTAAAGGACATGCTGGCCGCCAACTACTACTTCTACCGCGGCAAGGAAGGCGAGGAGAAGCTGGTTGAGAGTGCGAATGAACTGAATGGCTCAACCCTCGGCCTCGCCGGCGAGCGCTACACCGTGCTGATGGGCCAGCACTGGCAGGTCGTGGCCACGGTCACGACCGATGACGGGACGCGGAACTTTACGATGGACGGGCAGACTGCGGAGCAGGCGCTTGCGGAGGCCATGGACTACGCGGACAGCATCGGCAAGTCCACGCTGACGCTGCAAAGGAGCGTCGATATAACCCGGCCCCTGCAGGTTTACGGCAACGACACCGTCCTGACGCTGGAGATGGCGGGAAGCTCCGTGCTCACCATGCAAAGCGCGGCGGAGGGCGTCATCCAGGTCCTGAACGGCGAGCTTGTGCTCGATGGCGGCATCATACGCGCGGGCGGCGAGGGCGCGGTCGGCGTAAAAATGAGCGGCGACAGCCGCGTCAGGGTGACCGGCTGCGAGATAGACGCGGGCAGCGCCTCCGGCTCCGTCGCCGTCAGCGTTGCGGACGACGCGCACCTGGAGCTCACGGGAGGCGAGCTGCTGGGCGAGACCGGCGTGCGCCTTGAAAGCAGCGAGCTTGCCAGTACGCTGACCATCTCAGACCTCGCCTACGTCAACGGCAGCGCCTACGGCGTCAACGCCGCGGGCGGCAGCATAAGCTTCACCGGCGGGCTTGTCAACTCCGGCGGCTGCGGCATCTACCTGAACTCGTTGGACAGCGTGAGCCTCACAATGAGCAGCGGCGCCACCGTCGTCGCGAAGGGCAGCGGCGAAGCCGTCGGCGTGCTGCTAAGCAGCAGGGCTGAGGCCGTCATCGGCGGCGGAGCAAGCATCGAGGCAAGCTCCACCGGCGGCAGGGCCTACGGCGTCAGCCAGGCCTCTGGCAAGCTCACGGTCACAGGCAGCGCCTCCGTGAGCGCCGCGTCCGGAAGCGGCCAGGCCTGCGGCGCCTTCCTGACCGGCGGCGAGGCGGCCATAAGCGGCGGCAGCTTCGAGGGCAGCAGCTCTGTCAGCGGCTCCGCCAGCGGCCTCGGCGTTGGGGCAAATGCCACTTTGTCGCTCACCGGTGGCAGCTTCACGGCCTCCGGCGGATACGCCGTGACGGCCTTTGCCGAGGGCGACGATGTCGGCAGGCTGCTGGGAGAAGGCTGCGCCTATTTTGACAGCAATGGCAAGCCCATAGCTGAGACAAGCGTCCAGCACCTGGGCGAGAACGCCGGCGTCACCGTCAAGTCCGGGACGTCCACCGGCGTAGATGTCGCCATACTTGAGACGGGCGTCGAGAGCAAAACCTACACGACCGACGATTATGACACCCCGTTCGACGCACTGAAACAGGCGTTTGCAAACGCAAACGGCAAGACCGCCACGCTGACGCTGCTGACGAGCGTCGAAGCGGATGAGTTGATTACAATATCAGGTGAAAACACTAACCTCACGCTGAAAATGGTAGATGGGGCGGTTTTGAGCGGAACGGACAAGGTTGTTTCCGGCTCTTCTGTTTCTGTAGGCTTGCTGTCGGTTACTGACGGCGGCACGCTGACTTTTGCCAGCGGCACTATCAATGGCACGCTCCAGCATGAAAATTCACGTTTGATAAGTGTTGCACACAGCGATTTCAACATAACCGGCGGCCAAATCAACTGCGAATGTGCCGCTTCATCTCAGTATGTCGTGTATGCAATTTCCGACCTCGAGAATGTCTACAAAGTCACCCTGAGCGGGGGCGAGCTAAACCTCACAGGCGAAGCCGTCGCAAGCGCTGACGACGCAAATTATGGCATGTTTATTGAAGGATGTTATTTAGACATCACCGGCGGACGGATCACATCCGACGATGCGGGCGTATTCCTCTATGGGAGCAGCGCCTACATCGGCGGCGCGGCTGAGATACGGGCCACGACTTCCGCCATTAAAACCTCAGACAATAACCAGCTCGATCTGTACGGCGACGCGGTCATCCAGAGTTCGGGCAAGGGCCTGGACGCTACCGGGAAAAGTTACACCAATGTCTACGGCAGCGTCAACATCACGGGCTCGGCTTGCGGCGTCTGCGTGAGCGGCGGCAGCCTGAACGTGTCCGAGCAGCCTGTCATTGCGGGCATCACGGCCCTGCGTGTCGAGGACGGCAGCGCAACCCTCAGCGGCGGCAGCTATGTCAGCCTCGGGGCCTCGGACTGCGTGACGGTGGCGGAAGGCAAAACCGTCGCCGGGCTGCTGGCCAAGGGCTATTCGTACTTCACCCCGGACGGGGCCGAAATCGAAGTTGAGGATACCGCTACCTCCCTGCCCGCGCAGATGGCGGTCGTCAAGTCCGAGGACGCCGGCGAGCTGAGCGGCAGCGTTGAAATTACCGGCGAGCTGAGATTTGACGAAACGCTGAGTGTCGATATAACGGGCATCGAGACCGAGGACCCCGTCACACTCGCCTACAGGTGGTACCGCTGCAATGACGGCAGAGGTACGGGCGCGGCCCTCGTCGGCAGAGGCAGCACCTACACCCTGACCGCCGCGGACATTGGCAAATACATAAAGGTCACCGTCACGGCGGAGAATGTCGTCGGCATCCTGTCCGACACGACGTCCGGGGCCGTGAAAAAGGCAAACGGCCCGGCCGCGCCGACTAACCTGAACGTAAATGAGGACGGCGTGATCACGGGCGTGGACGCCACCATGGAGTACGCCGACAACTCCGGCTTTGCCGGGGCCAAGACCTGCCCCAACGGCAGCATCAGCGGCCTTGCCGGCGGCACCTACTACGTCCGCTACAAGGAGACGGCCACGCATGAGGCCGGCGCGGCCGTCACGGTGACCGTTCTCTCCGAGGCCCCCATCCAGACGCTGACGGTGAACGGCAATAATATAATTGTTAACTACAAATACGACCCGGCCCAGCTGCCCAGCGGCGTCAGCTACGACACCCGCTACAACACCCTGACCGTGAGCGAAACCGCAATAGATGCCGAGAAGTTTGTGCTCGTCGGCAGCACGACGCTCCTCTTCACCGGCTCGGGCAACAGCATCACGAACCTCAGCGCCGTCGCCGGCGGGACGCTCAACATCCAGGGCAAGGCCAGCCTCGCGCTGGAGAGCAGCGACGGCAAGACCTACGAGGTCTCGGGCGAGCTCACGACCGGCGGCACGGCCTACCGCTTCTACGGCAGCGTAAACGGCGGCTGGGCGGGCATCACCTACGTGGGCAATGCAGGCGCCGTCAGCGGCAGCTACGCCCTCAGCGGCGACGCCGCCGTCATCAGGGCGGGCGACACCCTCACCGTCCCGGCGGGCGCGCAGCTCACGAACAACCTCACCCTCACGAACAACGGCACCCTCATCATTGAGAACATGAACAGCATCTCCGGCAGCGGCACGATCTCCGGCGGCAGGAACATCATCCTCGACCCCGGCGCGGCGCGGCTCACGATAAGCCTGCCCCAGAGCACGGTCTACGACGGCAAGACGGACTACGCCGCGCAGATAAGCCTCGTCCTGAAGGACAAGCTCGTCATCCAGGGTGCGGAGTTTGAGTTCGACGCCTCCGGCTGGACGATGCAGCTCACGCGGGACGGCAAGGCCGTCACCTCCGCCGTGGACGAGGGCCTCTACACCGTCGTGTTCAGCCGCGGCGGCGTCAGCGTCGGCCCCGCCTGCTTCAGCGTTACCCGCGTGAACCTGCCCGACGCCATGAGCTACCCCGTCGTCGTCGAACCCTCGGAGCACGGCTCCGTCACGGCCTCCAGCGACTGGGCCGTGGTCGGCAGCGAGGTCACGCTCACCGTCACGCCCGACGAGGGCTGGCGGCTCGGCAGCCTCAGCGCCGTGGGCCCCGACGGCGCGCAGCTCGCGCTCAGGAGCCTCGGCGGCGGCAAATACGCCTTCACCATGCCCGGCGGCAAGGTCACGGTCAGCGCCGTGTTCGTCCGGGGCGAGGGCCTCGGCTTCACGGACGTGGCCCCGGGCGCGTGGTATTACGACGCCGTGGCCTACGTGAGCGAAAACGGCCTCATGAACGGCGTGGACACCGGCATATTCGACCCCGACGGCAGCCTGACCCGCGCAATGGTCTGGACCATCCTGGCCCGCATCGAGGGCGCGGACACCGAGGGCGGCGAGACCTGGTATGCCAAGGCCCGCGACTGGGCCATGGAGACCGGCGTCTCCGACGGCACGGACGCCATGGGCGCCATCACGCGAGAGCAGCTCGTGACCATGCTCTGGCGCAGCCGCGGCGAGCCGGTCGTGGACTTCCTGCTCACGGCCCGCGACGCGGACAGCATCAGCTCCTGGGCCTACGAGGCCATGCGCTGGGCCGTCAGCGAAGGCATCATCGAGGGCGACGAGAACGGCTTCATCTCCCCCGCCGCCACCGCCACGCGCGCCCAGGCCGCGGCCATCATTATGCGCTTCATCGAGGGCGCGAAGTAATAGCAAACCGGGGCCGGTCTCGCCGGCCCCGGGTAAAGACAAGGGCCGTGGGAGCAGCTGCTCCCACGGCCCGGTTTTTGCGTTGTGCTGTATCTTACAGCGCCTCAAGCGCTTCCTTGTAAGCGGCGAGGTCGTCTTCCGTCACCATGTCCTCGATATAGGGCAGGGCGTCGTTGAAAATGAAGCTGCGACCGACCTCAAGCAGCGGGTGCTCCAGCACCGCAGGGATGTACTTGTTTATGAGTTCCATGATCTCCGGAGTGTCGAGCATTTCGCCGACGGTGGTGGCCTCAAAGGAATACTTCGCCATTTTTCTTTCCTCCCAAATTTAAATTTGATTTATTCTATCGCTTCCAGCGCCGCTTTCAGTGCGTCGCGCTTCTCCTGGGGTATCTTTTTCTGGCTGTCGAGCACCACGCCGACCGGCTTGCCCTTGACCAGCTTGAGCAGCGGGCTCTCCAGCGCCGCGGGCAGTATCTCCTTGAACACCGCTACGCAGCGTTCATCCGCCAGCAGGTCGCCTATCTTGCTGTCCCAACCGTATTTTCCCATACATTTCTCCTTTCTTCAAGACTTCTTTGCAGCGCAGCCGATTTCGAGGCCCTTGTTGAGCGCCTTTCTGTTGAGCTCCACGATCTCCGCGCCCTTGGCCGCGAACTTGTGCTCGAGGCTCGCCATGAAAACCGCCGGGTCGAGCATCCCGGAATAGCCCAGCATTGCTCCGATGAGGATAATGTTCGCTATCTTGTCACTGCCAAGCTCGTGTGCCAGGTCGTCCGCGGGGACGTCCACGACCTCTATGTCCGTCCGCTTGAGGGCCGAGGTCGTGCGGTTTATATTCCGCACCAGCACCCCGCCGGGCTTCAGCTCCGGCGTGAACTTCTTGAACGAGGTCTCGTTCATGACAATGAGGCCGTCAGACTGCTTGGGCAGGGGCGAGACTATCTCGCTGTCGGAGACGATGACCGTACACTTGGCGCTGCCGCCGCGCTGTTCGGGGCCGTAGAGCGGCATAAAGGTCGCGTGAAGGCCGCCCTCGACCGCGCTGCCAGCCAGCGACATTCCTATGGACATTACGCCCTGGCCGCCCGAGCCGGAGATTATGAGCGTGAATTTCATATCACTCAGCCTCCTTTGCCGTCTTGTCCACGAAGACGCCGCAGGGGAAGTACTTCATGGTGTGTTCCTCCATGAACTCCAGCGTCTTGACAGGGGACATGTGCCAGTTCGTCGGGCAGTTCGTCAGCAGCTCCACGAAGGAGAAGCCGAGGCCCTCCACCTGGTTCTGCATGGCCTTCTTGATGCCCGCCTTCGCCTTGCGGATGTTCGCGGGGTTGTTCAGCGAGAACCTGGCGACGTACACCGGGGCCTCAAGTTCCTTTATGAGCTCGCACATCCTCAGCGGATAACCCATGGTGTCCGGGTCGCGGCCGTAGATGCAGGTGGTGGATTTCTGGCCCACCAGCGTGGTCGGGGCCATCTGGCCGCCGGTCATGCCGTAGGTGGAGTTGTTCGCGAAGAAAATGGTGATATGCTCGCCGCGGTTGGCGGCCATCATGACCTCCGAAAGGCCGATGGATGCCAGGTCGCCGTCGCCCTGATAGGCAAAGACGAGGGCGTCGGGGCGGCACCTCTTTATGCCCGTCGCCACGGCGGGAGCCCTGCCGTGGGCAGAGGTGACCATGTCGAGCTTCCAGTAGAGACTGTTCATGGTAGAGCAGCCGACGGGCAGTACGTTTACGACTTTCTCAGCGACGCCCAGTTCGTCGATGGCCTCGGCGATGAGCTTAGTCGCGAGCGAGTGCAGGCAGCCGGGGCAGAAGCCGCTGGACAGAGGCAGCAGGCATTTCGGTTTTGTATACACCTTCTCAACCGCCATCACTGCTCACCTCCTTCAATGATCTTGCGCACAGCGGCCTTTGTGCTCTCATCGTCGAGCAGTATGCCGCCGCTCCTGCCGTACTCATACACCGGGGCCCGGCCGAGCACCTGCAGCTCTATGTCTTCACGCATGAGCGCCGGGATGGACATCTCTATGTCGATTAGGCCCTTCACCTTCGTGTAGTCCAGGTTCGCAATGCTCTTTTTCGGGAAGGGGAAGAGCGTGATGGGCCTGATGAGGCCGAGCTTTATGCCCTCCTCGCGCAAGTCGATCACGACCTGCTTGGCGACCCTCGCGCTGTTGCCATAGGCCACGATGACCCATTCAGCATCCTCTACCATGAACTCTTCGACCCTGACGTCGTTCTCCTCCCAGCGCTTGGTGCGCTGGGCGGCCAGTTTGTTCTTGCCTTCGAGGCCGGCCTCGGGGTAGATCGGGGTGATGAGGTGGCCGCCGCGCTTCGTGCCGTCATAGCCGACGGTCCAGCTCTTGCAGGGGCTCTCGGGCAGCTCCTTCATCGGCGGAAGCTCCACCTCCTCCATCATGGTGCCGAGGCAGCCGTCCATGAGTATCATGACCGGGCTGCGGTCGCGCTCGGCGTACTCCGGAGCGTCGTAGACGATGTCCACCGCCTCCTGCACCGTGTACGGAGCAAAGACCAGCATCCTGAATCCGCCGTGGCCGGCGGCCTTGGTGGCCTGGAGATAGTCCTGCTGCGCGGGCTGGATGGAGCCGAGGCCCGGGCCGCCGCGCTGCATGTTCACGATGACCGCGGGCAGCTCCGCCGCGGAAAGATAGCTTATGCCCTCGCTCTTGAGCGATATGCCGGGGCTGGAGGAGCCGGTCATGGCCCGGACGCCTGTCGCCGCCGCGCCGTAGACCATATTTATGGACGCGACCTCGCTCTCGCCCTGGACGAAGCAGCCGCCGACCTCGGGCAGGCGCCAGGACAGGTACTCGGGCAGCTCCGACTGCGGGGTGATGGGGTAGCCGGCGAAGAAGCGTATGCCGCCCCTGACCGCGGCCTCGCCTATGGCCTCGTTGCCTTTCATGAATTCCTTAGCCATTCTCAACCCTCCACCTTTACGATCTCCATCGCCGCCTCGGGACACACCACGGCGCAGGTGCCGCAGCCTATGCAGCCCTCCAGGTCGATGACCGGATAGTAGTGGCCCTTCGAGTTGCGCTTATCCCCGAACGCGATGACTTTCTTTGGGCAGAACTTCACGCAGAAGCCGCAGCTTTTGCAGAGATTCGCCACCACGCTTGCTTTGTTCATTACATCATCTCCTAAGTTTCAGCCCTGATACTGCTTGTCGTAGTTCTTCTGGATGCAGGAAATTATCTTGGTGATCATGTCGTTGGCCGGGGTGGGGATGCCGAGCGCCTTGCCGTATTTGGAGATGGCGCCGTTGAGCGTGCCTATCTCGGTCTGGCGCTTGAACATGAGCACGTCCTGGGCCATGGAGGGGAAGTAATCCTCTATGGTGCCGCCACCGACGGAATTGCGCAGCTCTGTCATGAAAGCGGAGGCGGTCATGGGGCAGCCCTTGGCTGTAGCGACGGCACAGCACTCTGTGACTACCTGGATCGCAAGGCCCGCGCCGTTCATGTCCTTCATGATGTCCTTGGCTTTGAGCCTGAGTATGGCGGAAAGCGGGTTGAAGGTGCAGTTCGTTATGATTTTCTGCCAGAGGTGCGGCCGCACGTCGTCCCAGTATTTGCAGGGGCAGCCGCCGGCGTTGAAGAGCCTTTCAAGCTCGGCGCCCGCCGCGTCCGTGAGCGGCCCGTGTTCGACGGGGCCGAAATTCATCTGCAGGCCGTCCGCCGCGGGCGAAGAGATGCACTTGCCCGGCTCAGGCAGCTCGGTGCCGAGCACGCCGCTGCCGTAGATGACCCTGTCGCCGGGGACGACCTTCACCAGCTTGTCCTCGTTGCCCAGGCCGTTCATAAGCGAGACAAGCACCGTCTCCGGACCGATGCAGGGCGCCGCGCCCTTGAGCGCCGCGTCCAGCTGCGGGGTCTTCGTCATGAAGATGACGATATCCATGATCCCGATGTCGTCGGCCGAGTACGCGGTCTTGAAGCCCGTGAGCTGATGGGTCTCGCCGCCGCTTACGGCGAAGGTAAGCCCGTCTGCGGCTATTTTGTCCATGTGCTCCTTGTAGGGGTCCACCAGCGTCAGATCGGCGCCGCCGAGCCTCAGATAGCCTGCGAACACGCTTCCCGCGGCGCCCGAGCCTACCATTGCTATTTTCATTCTTTCTTTCCTCCTTTTTCATTCTTATATCAAAAACGTACTTCCTGTTTTACTGTCCGCGCGCAACCATGGCCTCGAATGTCGCTATGGTCTTGTCGCAGTATTTGGCCCACTCCGTCTCGTCCACGAAGGCGCTTTTCTCGCCCGCGAGCACCCTTTTGCCCTTGCCCTGGGTGCCGTTGCAGTATGTGTGGCTGCCGAGGCAGATGTCCACCTTCTCGCCGCGAATCCGTTTCAGCCCCGGCACAAACCAGTCGCGCTCGGAGGGGTCCAGGCCGTGCGCTGCATAGTATTCAAGCATCATGGAGTTTATGCCTGCGCCGCCGTGCATCCCGCAGCGCCTTGCCTCCCCCGCCTCGTCCACGGCGTCGAAAAAGAAACTGAATGTCCCACGGGAGTGTCCCGGGGTCGAGAGGCAGAGCACCTCCGTGTTCCCCAGCCTCAGCACATAGCCGTCCTCCAAAAGCACGTCAGGCTCAAAAAAGCCGTCAAACTCCGCCCCGACCAGCTCTGCCAGGGAGAGATCGTCGTTGCCCCTCACCGTGTCCGCGTCGCCGGCGCCAATGTAGGTCTTCGCCTCCGGCGCGAGGCCGAGCAGCAGCTTCGTCGCGCCCGCGTGGTCGTAGTGCCCGTGGGTGTGCAGGATGGCCTTCACCTGCCGCGACTCAAAGCCCAGCTCCCAGAGGCCCTGCACGACCAGATAAAAGGTCTCAGGCAGGCCGGGGTCTATGAGTATGAGCCCCGCTCCAGTGTCGATGACGTGGCAGGGCGAGGGCACGCTTCCGCAGAAATAGAGGTTGCCCCAGATCCTAAAGGGCTCCATGCGCTGCTTCCAGAGCTTCTTCATACCAGGATGCCCAGCTTTTTGGCCTCCGCCGTCAGCTCCTCGCGGAAGGCCGGATGCGCGATGGCGATGAGCCGCTTTGCCCTGACTTCGAGGGTCTCATATTTGAGGTCGGCTATGCCGTACTCGGTGACGATGTATTCGACCTCGGCCCTCGGCGTCGTGATGGGGGTCCCGGCGGGATGGGATATGACGATCTTGGACCTGAGAGTCCCGTCTTTCTCCTTGCGCGTGGATTCAAGCGCTATGAAGGAGTGTCCTCCCTTCGACATCTGCGCGCCACGGACGTAATCGAGCTGCCCGCCTATGCCGCTATACTGCTTGAAGCCTATGCCCTCCGCCGCGACCTGGCCTGTGATGTCCACTTGCATGGCGGAGTTGACCGAAATGACGTTGTCGTTTTTGGCGATTATGTAGGGGTCGTTCGAGTACATGAAGCGCCTAGACTCGCACAGCGGGTTGTGGTCCAGGAACTTGTTGAGCCTCTCGCTGCCCATGGCGAAACCGAAGGTGCTGATGCCCTTGTCGATCGCCTTCATGGAATTGTCCACCGCACCGCACTCCATGAGGTCGGCCATGGACTCGACGAACAGCTCCGTATGTATGCCGAGGTGCCGCTTGTTCTTGCAGCGGTAGCCCATGGCTATGCCCAGGCCGCCTATGCCGAACTGGATGCAGGCCCCGTCTGGGATGCGCTCTGCTATGATGTCCGCTATCTTGTTATCCAGCTCGGAGGGCTCCGAAGCGGGCAGGACGCAGAGCTCCTGAGTCTTGTCAACGACGCAAGTGACATCCTTGATGTTCACCATGTTGTCCACGCCGCGGACATAGGGCACGTTCTCGTTTACCTGCAAAATGACGCAGCGTGCCTTCTCGCAAAGGGCCGTGTCAATGGGTGTGAGTCCGAAGCTCATCATGCCGTCCTCGTCCGGAGGCGTCGCGGCCATCATTATGACGTCGCCCGGATGCACCCGGCTGCGGTCGTCAAAGGTGCGCGAGAGCTGCAGTATCTGCATGTTCACGTGCGAGCCCATCTTGTAGATGAAGGTGCGCTCCGCCGGGCCGAGGAAGAGGCTGTTCACGTTCACGTGCCCGTTGCAGGCCTTGGCCAGAGGCCTGTACAGCCCCCCGCCGAAGCCCATGTAGATGTTGACGTTTTCAAGCCGGTTCTTTTGCGCTCCCAGCTCGTCGAAGAGAGCATAGGGCAGGGATGAAAACATCGTCGAGTGTATCGTGTCCCCGGAGCGCACATGGCTGATCGCCTCCTGCGCCGAGACTATTTTATCAGCGTACTTTTCTCTCCAGTCCATAATTACCTCCGGCAGTTTTGTCAATATGCCTAAATTTTTGTCAAATTATCTTTCTTGTCTATGAATACAGTATAAACCCGCGGACTGTTCGCGTCAAAAGCAGAACCGCTTTTGGATTTTACGCAATTAAAGAGGCTTGAAAAAAGCGCAAATCGCTGATTTGACAGTTTGCGCTTTTTTACGGGTGCTGTTTGCAAAGGCAGGCGCGTGGTGATATATTGTCAGCGGAGGGATGGTATGCTCATTCTCTATATACTCGCGGCGTTGCTGGGTATATGTCTTCTTGTTTTCGCCGTGACCTTTGTGCTTTTGAAAATCAACATGCGCCCCGGCAGGGCGCCGGAGCTGGCCGATGTGAGCGTTGCGAAGCGCACGCGCTGGGCGCCCTACGCCGAGACAGTATCGAGGCTCATTCTGGAGCTGCGGGGCCTGCCCTGGGAGGATATTTACACTAGCTCCTTCGACGGCCTGAGCCTGCATGGCAGGCTTCTCAAGGGCCGGAGCGGAGACTGCATAATCCTCGTGCACGGTTACCGCTCCAGCGGCGAAAACGACTTTGCGGGCATTGCGCAGTATTACATAGGCCGCGGCTTCAGCGTACTGCTCGTTGACCAGCGGGCGCACGGGCAGAGCGAAGGCCGCGAGATCAGCTTCGGCACACGGGAGCGCGAGGACGTCCGGCGCTGGGTTGAGTGTGCGCGCGCGAATCTCGGCGGCCGGATCTGGCTGCATGGTATCTCGATGGGCGCGGCAACTGTGCTGATGGCGGCGGGCGAGGGCTTTGAGGCTCCTGTCGAGGGTATCGTGGCGGACAGCTCCTTCACGAGCCCAAGAGATGTCCTGGCCTATCAGATGACGCGGCAATACCACCTGCCGCAGTTTCCCTTTGTGCCGATAGGCACGCTGGCCGGCATGCTGATAGCCGGGCGGGATTTTGCCTTTGGCAGCGTGATAAGGGCGGCGCAGGCCGCAAAGGAGCCTGTGCTCTTCATCTGCGGTGCGGAAGACAGAAGTCTGCCCCCAGGCTCGACCGAAAGGCTACGAGCGGCCCGCGGGGAACGCGACCCCATGCTCAAGGTTCCCGGCGCCAAGCACGCCCTGGGCTGGCTGCGGGACCCGGACGGCTACGCCAAGGCCCTGGACAGCTTTATAAAATGAAAAACGGCAGATGCAAAATGCATCTGCCGTTTCGTTTTGCTGCGATATTTTCGGCGGCGCTGTTCGTGGCTCAGTTCAGGTTGCCGACTATGGTGTGGTATCTCATGCAGAGATTGTAACAGGTGTCGAGATGTGTTTTCGAGGCGGTCTCAGCCAGCTCGGGCATGCCGAGCGCGATGGCCCTGTAGATGGCCATGTGCTGGCTGGACAGGACTGCAAAGGTCGGGTCGTTGCCTAGCGACGACATGTATTCCTGTGACCTTATGGAGTAATACGAGATGAAGCGCTCAAGCGCCTCGTACATTTTCAGTATGTACGGGTTCCGGCAGGACTGGATTATCTGGTTGTGAAAATCCTGGTCCAGCTCGGAAAAATTGGTGAATTCGCGCTTTTCAAAGGTCCTCTGGAACCTTATCGCGAGGCTGCGCAGCCGCTGCATGTCTACGTTGCCGTTCTGCCTGGCGCAGATATAAGCCGCCGTGCCCTCAAGCGCCTTTCTGGCCATGAAGAGCTGCTCCAGCGAGGCGTGGGAGATGTCAAAAACGTAGTGGCCCTTCCTGGACGGCGGGCTCACCACCAGGCCCTCTTTCTGCAGCTGGTCAAGCGCATCTGAAACAGGCGTGCGGCTGACGTTCAGCAGGTTCGCTATCTTCACTATGCTCAGCCTCGTCCCGGGCGGCAGTCCGCCATAGACGATGGCTTTTTCGATTATGGAATAGACGAGGTCGTTCAGACGCAGAAACGGGTTTTGCTTCTGCGCCTCCTCTATCAGCCCGGGGTGGAAGTATTTTTCGAGGGCATCCATGACACAGCCTCCTTTGCGCGCGGCACCTTCCCCTCAGCTGGATTATAACATATAAAATTTTCTTTTCAATCCGCTTTCTGCTTTTGCGCCGCGCAGCGTCAGGACGGCGTTAGAACCCGGAGATATTGATTATCGGGTGCGATACTAAGCCCAATTATTACTTTTGAGGGCGAAAACATACGTAAGGCAACAAACGGCTGCACATACATAACCACACTCTACAGGCTCAATGTCCGGCGCGAGTGTCGGCAATGCAATGTGCAAACTATCACGCACAGTCCAGGCCGCACCGGATTCGCACACATTTATATTGCACACATCCGCGTACAGTTCATAGCTTGGATTTGTCAGCGGAAAGCAGATCCTTCCGCAGGTGTTTATCCAGTAGTGAGCGCATGTTGTCGGGTATTCCGGGTTTCAGTGGGAACAGTTGGGGATCAGCAAGCATTGACGCAAATGAAAATATAAAGTCCGTCATTTCAGCCAGCTTTTTCATATCCAACTGACTACTGACATCATGCCGACTATGGATACCTACACTACCATCCGGGCCGAAGCGGCAGAAATTCACGACGGGAATACCGGCGTCGGCAAATGGTATGCCGTCGCTCGAATACACATCCTGCGCCGTCTCAAGCGGGAAACTTTTCTCCAAAGCATACGCACGCAAAACGGCACATATCTCCTCGTCACCTGTAACAAAGGCCTTGTTTGACCCTATCGCAAGTCCTGCCGAATCAATGTTGATTATGAGTTCGCAATTTTCCAGTTCCTCTCTGTGCCTGCGCACATACTCCTTGCTTCCAAGCAAACCGCGTTCCTCTGCACCGAACCAGATAAATCTCAACGTTCTGCGTGGCAGCTGCCTGAAAAACATCCTGAAAAGCTCGTAATTTGCCGCACATCCGGAGCCGTTATCATACATGCCGGGGCTGAAAGGCACGGTATCGTAATGGGACACAAAGCATATCCGCTTCTCCGGGAACTCCGTTCCCCGCACTTCAGCCACAATATTTTGAGACTCGCAAGCTATCTCCTGCTGTCTTAGGGTGATCCGTACTTCGGAAGCTGAACGCCGCACCAGCTCCGCCGCGTCGCGGGCAGATATGTTGATGCCCGGTATTGCACCAAAAGTCAGATGCGTATCGCGCAGATTTTTGACTTCCAGGTCATCTCGCTCTGTTCCTGTACAACTGCCGCTGAAAGTTATGAAGGCGCGGGCTCCTGCTTTCGTCACTTTGCCGTAAATGTCAGGTGACAGCCTGTTGATAAGCGCTACACTTCCGCTGACGCCATTGAGATTGGCCTCCTCCGCGTCCTCTGCATATTTGAGTTGCGCAAAGATACCCTCTTCCGGCGTGCTTCCGCTCAGCGCTACTGCAGCTGCATCGTACACTTTCCTGTAAGGGGCAGTCACCTCAAGGGCAGCATGTTCCGTCCTTCCCACGGGCAGGCTGAAGTTTTCGCGCTCAACAGCCGCTCCAAGCCCTTCCAGCATTGCGCATATCGAATCTGCCGCCCTGCGTTCGCCCTCCGTACCGGCCGTACGCACAAATTTTATTGCGCTGAGAAAATCCCTCAGCGATTTTCTGCTGGCTTTCATAAAGTTCGCCTCCTGCCCCGCTCAATGCGGGTCCTTGAACCCCTCTCCGTACACGTCGTCCGTGGGGCTTATCATGATGAAGCACTCAGTATCCGCATCGTGGGCCGCGCGGCGCGCCCTGTATACTTGCCCCTTGCTCATGGCGCTGATGACCATCTGTTTTTTTCTGTTGGTGTACGCCCCTTTGATCTCTGCTATCGTGCTCCCCCGCTCCGTCACCCTGCTTATTGCCTCGGCGACCGAGTCTCCTCTTTCCGTCACGACCATAAGCAGTTTTCCGGAGCTGAGGCCAAAGCTCACCTTGTCTATCGCCGCGCCGACCATATACACGGACACGGCACCGTACAGGAAAGAGTCAATGTCCCTGAACACAGCCGCACCAATGCTTATTATGACAGCGTCGCTGAGCATGGAGATCGTTCCGGTGGAGATGTGCGGATATAGTTTTTTCAGTGACATTATAAGAAAATCCGCCCCGCCGGTCGAGGAACCTCGCATGTACACCGTCACCAGCCCCAGTCCCATGAGCGCCCCGCCCAGCAGCGCAGATATGAGCCTATCGCCCGTATACTGCGGCATCATGGGGCCGACAAGATCTATTATCAGTGACACGAGGACCATCGACCTGATGCTTTTTACGAAAAACTTCCTGCCCAGCAGACGATAGCTCAGGAACATGAGCGGCACATTCAGTGCAAGCGTAAGCGCTCCTATGGGGAGTACCGGGAAAATATGATTAATACTTATGGCCAATCCACTTATCCCGCAGGTGGCAATTCTGGCATTCAGGATGAATACCTGTATCGACGCGGCATACAGGAAGCTGCCCACCAGGTCGTGAGCCAGGTCGAGAGCTAGTTCCTTTAGTTTAGCCCTGTTCATACCTCAGACAGTTCCCTGTCTCCAGACTCGGGCGGCATTATGTAGAACAGTGCGTCAGGGCGGCGAAGCAGATAAAGATCCTGGAAATTAATCGGCACTTTACTCATGAAATGCGCGCTTCCGCCGACAACTATCCCCCTGCCGCTCTTTGGGGCGCGTTCCGCCCAGACATCGCTCCTAACAGCGCCTCCGAACTCCGTTTCTCCGTTTCTGAACAGCAGATATTCCGGGTCGCTCAACTCCAGGGCATACACTCTTTTCCCGCGCTGTCTGCATTTCATAAGCACGCGGATAAAATAGTTGTCCTCGGACGACGGGAATTCCTCGTTCAGCCGCCAGGAGCCTGAAAAGTGCTCGCAGAGCCGGGCCAGGGCCAGGCGATATTCCCTGCTGCCCTCCGCGGCGTTTAGAAAGCTATCCAGCGCGGGCTGTTGAGCGTCTCCGAGCATTTCGAAGGCTATCCAGTCAAAGTCAGCGCTGTCCGTCAGGCTGAGCAGCCGCCTGATGTTCCCCGCATCGCCGTGCGCCCTGTCGGGATAGATCAGCACTGCCCTGTCTGAAGTGCCGAAGCTGCCGTCTGCCTTCGCCGGGTACAGTGCTGCCGTATCCCTGCCGGAATTCATGAGCTCATAAACCCTGAGTTCAGCCTCGTAAAACCTGTTGGCGGGCAGGTACTTTTCAGTCAGCCCCAGTTCGTTCAATACGGACAGAAAGGCCGATATACCGCGGTGGTATTGGTCATATCGTGCGCCAGAGAATTCCACAAAATTTCCAGCAACGCTCAAAGCCCCTATGCTTATGGCACTGTCAAAGTGGAACGCCGCCGTGAAGCCGGCGTTGAAATCCAGGCGCAGCACATCTCCGTCATCTTCAGAAATCCCGGCATATCCAGGCACAAAATCAGCCTTGACGGTATCGGGGCAGGACACTTTGACAGGCTGTATGCCGAAAAAATCCGTCAACACTCGGCTCGGCCGCGAATATAGCTTCAGAAACCCCTCATCGTAGCCGAAGCCGTTCAGGTTCATCGCCTTGGCGGCAAGCGCGGCCACATCAATATTCATGGTCCCCATCAGCGCCTCCCGTATGTGAACGAAAAATCTCTGGTATAGAAGATGCCATCGCACTGCTTGGCAAGATCGACGTTTTCAAAATAGATATCGTTCTCCGTCTCGTACAGTCTGCCGCGCGGGTCGTGTATAGGCAGCCCCTGCACCCTGCTGAGGTCTACAAGTGCCTCGGGAGGGCAGGCCTGCTTGAACGCATAGTCAATAGATCCCCTGTCGCTGTCGTCCGCTTTGGCAAGTATGCTTCCTATAAGCGCATATTTTTCGCCGTACATAGACTGCGTGTTAGTTCCAAATGAAACGGCCCCGCGCCCCGGCAGAGCCGCGTAGTCGTTGTCGCCCAACTCGTAGGAATACTTGAAAGCGTGCCAGATATGCTGCCATATGTATATTTTTCGCCCGGGGAAAACACTCTCCCTGAGATAATTGAAAATTTTGAACCTAGCGGCGTCTCCCCGCGTGTACATAAGCACTCCAAGGTCAGAGGATTCCCTTGAATACCTGTAGCTCCCTGGAGACAGAAGCGCGGCCTTTTCCGCGTAGTAGTTGAGTCCATCCACATAGAAGGTCAGGCTGGTGAGATGGGCGTTCAGCAGGCCGAAGTCTCGAACCGAAAAGCTTTCCCGAGCATCTTCCACGAGTGCGGAAAGGGACTTCAGTACTTCAACGGTCCTCTCCCGAAGCTCCGGCTCCATAAGCCGTTCGCCGCTTCTCATGCGGCGTCCGTAGCAGTACAGGGCCTCCAGGTCAGTTCTGTGCTCACCGCTATAAAACGGCTGCTCGTTCAGTACTGTCTCGATATCTTCCGGTATGGCAAAGCCGTTTGCTGCACAAAGCTCCTTTATTGCGCGGCTGTCCGTCACAGGCTGCTCCGGCTGATACCCTGCCACGATGATGGGATCGTCCGGGTGGCTGCGGTTATAGTCCCTTATCCAGAACATGAGCTCCTTCGTGGGCTCTGAATAGAATGCGTTGAAATAGAGCTCTATCTCGCTGTTATACTCCTCCAGGCTGGCGTATTCCCCGGCAAAAAAGCCCTGCATCTGCTCGTACAGCGCCCAGGCGCTCTCAAATATCATGACGCGGAAGCCTTCTTTAGTCACCAGGTATTTGAAAAGCTCACAGGCAAAGCGATGAAGCTCGGTAACGCGGTGCGTCGCCTCTCCGAAGGACACTATCTCGCGGCCGCGGGCGATATCGGATATGATGCCGTAATCGATGTCAAACGAGTATTTCTCCATGTCGCACGTCCTTTCAGAACTCATGCCCCGCCACGGCGGTCACCAGCCTCACGCACTCGATCACATCGAACTTGCTCACCATCTCACTCGGCGTGTGTATCCACCGTGTGGGTATGGATATGCCTCCGCTCGGCACGCCTGTTCTGAGCATATGTACGCTGCCCGCGTCGGTGCCGCCGCCGGCGAGTATGTCATATTGATACTTTATCCCCTCGCGCTCGCAGAGCTCTACCAGGAGCCGCTTTACCTCCGGGTGAGTTATGACGCTGCCGTCCTTGAGCTTTATTGCGGCGCCTCCTCCAAGCCTGGCCGGCATTCTGTTGCCGTTATGCGTATCGCCAGTGTGAGTTACGTCTATGGCTATGCACAGCTCGGGCTCTACCGCGTAGCCCGCGGTCTTAGCGCCCCTCATGCCCACCTCTTCCTGGGTGGAAAAAACGTAGTAAACATCATTGCGGCGCTCCGTCTGCGCTTTTATTGCCTCAATGAGGATATAACAGCCCACCCTGTCGTCCAGCGTGCGGGCAATTACCGTGTCGCCGTTTTCGTGGTAGGGAGCTTGGGTTATGCACATGTCTCCGACGGACACCAGCCGCTCCGCCTCTTCCCGGGAGCCGACGCCGATGTCTATGTACAGTTTGTCGCCCTTGAGCTCGGCCACGCTCTCCAAGCGCTCGTTGCCCACTGTACCCTCCACGCCGCTCTCGAACACAACACGCTGTCCGAAAACGACGGCAGGGCTGTGGCCTCCTACGGTCGAAAACCGGAGCATCCCCTTCTCGTCGATATCGGTGATTATAAAACCGATCTGGTCCATATGCGCCGAGAACATGACGCGCCTGCCCTCGCCTGCACGATGAGCTATGAGATTTCCAAGCGTGTCAATGTATACCTCATCCACATAGTCGCGTATTTCCCCGGCTATCAGCTGGGCCGCCAGCGTCTCCTGACCGGAAGGGCCGAAGACCCCGGTCAGCCTCTCAAGCAAGCTGCTGTTGAACTCTGCCATATTTGCGTTACACCTCCGCTATCGCGTCCATCTCTATCTCAAATCCATGATGCAGCCGACTCACCGGAACTATGCTTCTGGCCGGCCGGTGTGCGCCGAAAAACTCGGCGTATATGCTGTTAACCTCGTCCCAGTGGCCGATATCTGAGACATAAACCGTGCTTCTGAGCACCTTCTCCGGACTGCTTCCCGCTGCCCGCAGGACCAGTCTTATGTTTTCGAGCACTCGGCGTGTCTGCTCTGCCACCCCTCCGCGGCAGGCCTCGCCCGTAAACGGGTCTATCGGCAGCTGTCCTGAAACGTATATGTATTTCCCGTCGCTTACAGCAGGAGAGTAGTGTCCCTCCGGCCTGAGCGCACTTTCTATGTAGACTTTATCCATGGTCTCCTCCTCACTGGTCGAGCAGGAAGCCGGTCAGGAGTTCCAGCGTTTGCTCATAGTCTCTCAGGCTTATGACCGAGGCCGGCGTATGTATGTTCAGGCAGGGCAGGGACAATCCCACAACTCGGCAGCCCGTTCCCGCTGTCTGATACACGCCCGCTTCCGTACCGCCGCGCCCTGTACGGCGCAACTGACTGGGTATGCCCCTGCGTTCCGCCGACGCTCTCAGCGCGGCAGTCTGTTCGCGGTCAAACATCGCCCTCCCGTCCATGAGGGACACGGCAGGTCCCGCGCCTATCCTCGTTACCCTGTCCCAGGCCTCAACGTCCGGAAAATCAGCGCATATCGTACCCTCGACCACACAGGCGAGGTCCGGTTTCAGGGACTGTGCCACACAGTGTGCACCGCGCAGGCCGACTTCCTCCATGACCGTGAACGCGCAGTAAAAGTCCAGGTCCAGCTTCCTTTCCAGCAAATCTAGCAATATGCTGCACCCTGCCCTGTCGTCGAGCGCCTTTGCTTTGACGAAACCGTCTCCAAACTCGGTATACCCGCTCACAAAGCTGGCATAATCACCGGGCCTGACGGCAGCTTCCGCCTCCTCCCTGGATGAGGCGCCTATGTCTATCCTGAATTTGGACGTCTCCTGAGGCTTGTCCGCGGGAAGCTCCGAAAAATCCACCGCCGTCGTTACGCCGGCCACTCTTTCGCGCCCTATGGACACCGGCCTCGAACTTAGCACCGCAGAGCTGATACCTCCAACCGGGCGGAAACTGAGCATACCCTTTTCGTCAGCCCCGGTTATCATCAGGCCCACCTCGTCCATATGCGCGCTTAGCAGCAGCCTTCTACCGCACTGACGCCCCCTGTTGTGCGCGATAAGATTTCCTATCCGGTCCACCCGATACTCACAGTCCGCAGCCTTCAGCAGTCCGGCGATCAGGTTTCTGACCTCAGTCTCATTTCCCGAGACTCCGTTTGCAAGTGTCAGCTCCTTCAAATGCATACGTCATACTCCCAATCAAAATCGTCAAGTTCGCAGATAAAGAGCGCGACCGCCTGTCCGATTGCATCAAGCTCCTTCAGGTCCAGCACCTCGGCCGGAGCGTGCATGTTCCGAAGCGGTATCGAGATTATGACACAGGGTATGCCCTGCTGCGTTATCTGGATAGCGTCGGCATCCGTACCTGTGGAGGCGGGCGAGGGTTCGTACTGGCATTTTATACGGTATTCATCGCAAACCGCCCTGAACTTCTCGGCAAAAGCCGCGCTTACCCGGCCCCCGAGCGCCACGGCCGGTCCTCCGCCCAGTTCGATCGCCGTGGAAGCCTCCCGACTGTCCGCATAGGTGACGTCCAGCACTATAGCAAGGTCCGGATTTACGAGGCTCGCCGCGGTTGCAGCGCCTCTCAGGCCGACTTCCTCCTGCGCTGTCGCCGCGTAGTATATCTCGTGCCGGCTCCCATGTCCGGCAAGCCGTTGCGAAACGTCATACATGAGCGCAAGGCCGCTCTTGTCGTCAAGCCCGCGCGCTGCCAGGCGCTCGCCCATGAGCTTGATAGGCGCGGCACAGGGAACTGCCAGGTCGCCAATTTCGACCTTGCCGCGCAGCTGCTCGACCGTATAGCCTGTAAATACCAGGTGTTCAGAAACGTCGCCCAGCTTTTTTGCGTCCTTCTCACCAAGGATGTGGGGCGGTTTTATGCAGGTCACGCCTTTTATTGTCTCTTTTCCGTATATGAGCAGCTCCCGTGCGGCCGGTGCGCGGATACCGCCCATGGGTGCAAGGCGTAAAAATCCGCCCTCAAGTATATCCGTGACCATGAACCCTACCTCATCCGCATGCGCAGCCAGCATTATCCTGCGGCAGCCCTCAGCCCTTCCGGCTTTTTTATATATGACACTGCCCAGCTTGTCGCGGAGCATGCAATCCGTAGTCTCCGCAAAAAACTCATCCAGTACCGGGGCAAGGCCGGCTTCGCTTCCGGAAACCGATTGCGTTTCAAGCAGCTAAAGCAGAAATTCCTCAGTTTTTTTCATTGTCCACCGCCGTCAAAAACAGTTCCGCGAGATTAGCTCCCGCGTCAAGGAAAGGTACTATAGCTCCGTCAAGCGCAGACATGAGCGTGGTAACGCCCGGGCCGTGGCCGGGCATCCGGCAGTCGCTGTGGATGACGACTCCAATGGTGACGGCACCGCTCATATAGGTTCGGCCGTAGCGCGTGTCCGCGTCCAGTATCGCCACGATATCCCCGAATCTCAGGCCGCCGAGACCGTACTCATCCCTGAGCGCTGCGTCGAAAAGGCAGATATCATAGTCGCCGTTGACAGAGGCGCCCTCGCCTATACCTGACCCCATCAGCCGCCCGGGCGCGAGTTTCGCCACTCCAACATGCAGACGCCCGTCTATCTCACGAATGTTCATCCGGGACAGCAACTCCGGCCCCATACTGCGCACAGCAACCTGCGGATAATCCTCCAGCCTGAGGCCCAGGCCCTGGGCACGCACGCTGATTCGGTCACCTATGTTGAGCCGCTCAAGCACCTCGCTGTCAAAATGACAGATGAGGTCCTCACAGCCGCCGTGCTTTCCAGTGACGAAGCCCACTCCGCCCTTTGCGTCGCCCGACACGACGACGGCCCGGTTCCCGATGCAGCTGTAAACCGTGAGAGCGGCATTCTGCTCGGGGCCGGCGTTGTTGCGTATCGACACGCCGGGCTCCAGGTGGTCGGCAGTCCATGCGGTGGCACTGTCGCCTATCTTCGCGTTATACACTATTCCGCCGGTACCGGTCAGGTACATGTTTTCACCGTTTACGCCCATCTTCCCACTGAGGCTGAGCAGCGGGTGAGTAACCTCGCCCTGCACGGATATCATGGGCAGGGTATCAATGTTTGTCTTGAGCACAGCTGTCACCCCTCCTGTTTTTCCCGCATTATATACAGATATATCAGCTGTACGGCGGCCTTCAGCGCATCCACATGCGTACGCTCCATGCCGTGAGACGCAGATACTCCCGGGCCAATCAGCGCGCCGGCAATGTTGTTCCCGCCCCTGAGCGCCGCCGAAATATCGGAAGCATAGTTCGGATATACATCCTTTTTGCAGCTTATGCCGTTTTCCCGGGCAATTGCGGCCAGCTCACGCACAAGCCGCGTGTTATACGGCCCGCTGGAGTCCTTTACGCACAGGGAAACGTCGCGTTCCGTACAGGCCAGATCGTCTCCGACACAGCCCATGTCCACCCCTATCATGACGCTGGTATCTCCCGGCAGGTAAGCGCAGCCGTAGCCCACCTCTTCATGGGCGGAAAAAATAAATCTGACTGTCCGCGGAGGCACGGCGCTCTCTTTTGAGAGCGTTCTGAGCACGGTGAGAAGTATGCTAACGCCTGATTTGTCGTCCAGGTACCGGGATTTGACATATCCTGATGACGTAACACAAAACTTGGGCTCAACGGAGATAAAGTCTCCCGTCTCTATGCCAAGCGCCTCCGTGTCCTCGCGGCATGATACCGGCTCGTCCACGCGTATCATCATCGTACTTTCTGTTCGCTCTGCACTGCGCGCATCCGCATAGACGTGGAGCGATGGCGATTTGCTGAGTATCGTGCCCGTATACTCCCCGCCGGATGAGGCGTGGATGGTGCAGTACTCACCATCGAGCGTCGGGAATATATTGCCGCCAATGCCTGAAAAGTTCAGTGTCCCGTCGGCGTTTACAGACCTGACCATCAGGCCGAGCGTATCGATATGCGCCGCGACCGCAGTACAGGGTCCATCCTCACGGCCGGGCACAGTGACTACTACGTTTCCGTTGCTTTCCGTCTCAGCTTCGAAGCCCAGGCTGCCTGCTATTTCGGATACTAGGGCCGCTGCGGCTTCCGTGAAACCCGTGGGGCTCGGCACGGAAACAACGCTCCTGAGCGTCTCAAGCATGAGCGCTTCATCTATTTCGGGGCAATGGTAGCTCATTTTGTCTTTCCCCTTCCCGCCACGGCCAAGGTCCCGAGGACCTTGCCGTCCTCCACAAGACAGACCTCGTCGTACAGATTTACCACAGGGCATATGTGGTTCGGTATTATCTCTATTTTGTCGCCTATTTTCAATTTACCGCGCAGCTCGCGGTCGTAGATTATACCGTGCTCATCGAACACGCCGCTCAGGCATACGCCGCCGGAGCCTTTCACGAGGCCCAGCCCTTCAGTTCTGCATATGCCTGAAGCCCTGGTCTGTGCGGTCAGCGCCTTTGCACCGGTGTCGGTTATTATCCGCTCGTCCGTCGGCAGGCTCGTCACTGTGGCGAGCACGGTGGCGGCGCACATGTCGTATGAGCCGATCGCATTGGACTGCCCTGCGTCCATGAAAACATAGGTGCCGATGCGCAGCTCGGTAATGCCCGGAAGCAGTCCGCAGAGCAGGGCGGGCGGCGTGGAGCCGACGCTTACAGTCTCTATCTCCGCGCCCTCTTCCCTGGCTATTTCCGCGAAGCGAAGTGTCCTTTCCTGAGCACGCAGTGAGAGCTCCGAACACTCGTCGATGCTCGCCGCGCGATAGGTATGGCCGTCGTGCGAGTACACGCCCTTGAGGCGCAGCTGTCCAGAGCGCAGTATGGCCCTGACCAAAGTCCGCATATCCTCCTCACTTACCACGCCGGAGCGCTGCTCACCGACTTCTATTTCTATGAGCACATCCAGCCTCTTCTCCTCGCCGGAAAAAACACTCTCTATCTGCTCTACAGCCTCCACGCTGTCTATACCCACGGAAAGCGTCGCACAGCGGTTCAGCTGGCGCAGCTTTTCAAGCTTCGTACATCCAACCACCTGGTTTGCGATAAAGATGTCGTCTATGCCGGCTTCAGCCATGACGAGAGCCTCGTCCGTTTTGGCCACAGCTATGCCGCAGGCTCCGGCCTCAAGCTGCATTTTGGCTATCTCGGGGAGCTTGTGCGTCTTGGTGTGCGGCCGCAGGCCGACTCCCGCCTCGTTTGCGATTTTCTGCACTCGCTCTATATTGCGCCTGACAACGCCCATGTCAATGAGCAGCGACGGCGTATCCAGCTCCTGATACTTGGATAGCAGCATCTACTTCACCTCACATATATATCTGTCCGACGAAGCGTTTCTCAAGCTCCGCTCGCTCATATCTCCGCCCCATTTTATACACAGCCTCCACGCTGTGCAGGTTCTCCAGCGTCTCCAGAGGGTTGGCGCCGAGCACTATCATGTCAGCGGATTTTCCGGGCGCTACTGCGCCTGTTTCCGCTCCAAGTCCCAGCTCCTCAGCGGCACAGCACGTCAGGCTGCGCAGTACCTCCATAGTGCTCATCCCCGCTTTTTGCAGCATCTGCGCCTCCCAGACGAGCGCGCTGCCCGCGAGAAACTCGCTTATCGTGTCCGTACCGGCAAATACTCTGCCTCCGCGCTCATGTATGCGGGACAGGAAAGCAAGCTGCCGCTCCATGAGCGAGCGCTTCATCTCCGCGCGCTTGTCACCGAAAACGCCGCGTTCCCAGCGGGTTTTCAGCTCCTTTCTGCACTCTTCGCATACCCAGCCGAACATCTCCTGCTGCTCCAGCTTTTCAAGCAGCTCCTCAGAGTGTATGACGAACGGAACATTGGTGGGCGTTATGGCCACATCGTTCTCAACGATCAGCTCGACAAGCTCAGTCGCCGTTTTGCCGAAGGGGTCAAAGGTGTCGTAGAGATACTTCATATTCATAACGACGTCCGGCTTTTCGTAAAACTCGGTCATCGTATAAAAACCGTGCTCCAGGCCGCTTATGCCTGCGCGTATGGCCTCCGAGGCTGTGGTCGTGCCGAGGTGTCCGTAAACTTTCAGTCCGTCCGCCCTGCCCAGCTCTGCCAGCCGGCGTATGTCCTCCGCGCCAATATTGTTGTAGACCTTTATAAGGTCTATCCTCCCGCGGAAACGCCCGTACTTTTCCTCCAGTGCTGCGGTGTCGGGGCTGGCATCCATCCAGTCGATGAGAGCCGGCGCACGGTCGAAGTACGTTGCCGCTGTGAGCACTCTGGGTCCTGCGGCTTCCGGCTCGGCCATCTCGGACTTGAACCTGAGCGCTGCCTCGGGGTCCAGTTCTCCCATACTTCTGACGGTGGTTATGCCCCGGCTAAGAAAAATCGGGGCATAGGTCTCGTATTTTTCCGTGAACTTTCCCCCGGACTCCCCATAGAAGTGAACGTGCATGTCTATGAGTCCGGGCATGACATATTTCCCGCGGCAATCTGTCCTGGCGGCGTCACAGGGCAGCTCTTCCTCCGCAGGGAGCCCGGTTATACGTCCGTCCTCCACAAGAATGGCACGGCCGGATAGCGTCCTTCCGCCCTCGACATCTATGATCTCGGCTCCGCAGAGCGCAGTTTTACTTCCCATCTCAGTTCTCCTCATGCAGCCCGGCCGCAGTGCTCACAGCGGCCTCCAGAGCTGCGACTGCCGCAGCCGTTTCGATACGCGGAAGCTCAGCGGACTCCTCAGTCTGAGATGAGAGCAGCGGAATATGTATGAATCCTCCCAGCACGGGCAGCTTCTCCCGCCTTATGCGCTCCATCAGCCCGAACATAACGTAGTTGCACACATAGGTCCCAGCGGAATAGGAAACAGCGGACTTTACCCCAACAGCTTTCATGGCCGCAGCCATCTCCCTTACCGGCAAATTGGAAAAGTATGCGTCCGGCGCGTCCTCCAGTATGCGCGCATCCTCAAGCGCGCGTCCGCCCAGGGACAAGTCCGAGGTATTCAGGCAGTTTATGGCGACCTTTTCCACCCGCAGTTCCGCACTGCCTGCCGCCTGGCCTGTGCAGATGACCATATCCGGCTTTTCCTCGTCCATGGCCTCGTAAAGCCGAAGATGCGCCATGTCAAAGCTTACGGGTAAAAGCTTTTTCACCATCGTTACGCCCGGCAGCCGCCCCGTAAGGGCGGCCGCAGTTTCCATGGATGAATTTGTACTTAGCCCACCAAAAGGCTCAAAGCAGGTCAAAAGCAGCTTCATTCTCCGCACCTCACAGCCCACATTCTATCAGTGCCTTGACGAGCTCGACGCACTTTTGGGCGTCGTCGAGCGATATCATCTCAAACGGCGTGTGTACATTCCTTGTGGCAATGCCCAATCCGGCCGTGACAACCCCCGTTCCGCTGCGCTGTATGCGATAGGAATTCGACTCGCTGGCCATGAATATATGCTGCACCGGGATACCCAGACCGTCGGCGAGTTCCTCCATGCGGCGTGTAAAAGCACGGTCGAACAACGTTTTTCCGTCTTTCACCTTCACCACAGGGCCGCCGCCGAAGCTGATGCCAGCATCGGGTATGGGTGAGGCGGGATAGTCGCTTGCGCCGGTTATGTCCATAGTAAGCGCATAATCCGGGCGCACAGCGTTCACCGCGGCCTCAACGCAGCGGCATCCGTTCTCCTCCTGCGCGGAAAAAACGGCATAAAGGTCGTTCGCGCTACGTGCGCGGCTTTCCATCAGTGCTATTATTATGCAGGCGCACGAGGCGAGATTGTCAAGATAAGGAGAGCAGAGCACCTTGTCCTCAATCACTCTGGGGCACTGGGCAAACACGGCAGCGTCGCCCGGACGGACAAGTTCCTCCACACGTTTCCTGTCCCGGATTCCGGTGTCGATATACAGTCCGCCGCAGCCTATGTCGGACAGCTGGCTCGACATAGCGAAACCGCTTCGGCTGCCTGCAATAACGCCCCGAAGCCCGTTCGCAAACCTGACCTCTACGTCCACCAGTCGCGCAGGCACCACTCCGCCCAGGGGTTCGAATTTCAGGAAACCGCCGTCAAGCACCGAGGTAACGATGAAGCCTATGGTGTCTGCGTGCGCCTCCAGCATCAGTTTTTTGCCTTCGCCGCGTATGTGGACGATGAGGTTATGCAGGGCGTCCTCCCATATCTCGTCGGCATACGGCGAGAGCAGCCCGCAGATCACATCCGCGCGTTCGCCCTCATAGGCCGAAGGTCCTGGCACCGATACGAGCTTTTCAAATATTTCCGTAAATTCCATATATATCACCCGTTGTTCGCATTATAGAGGTGGCAAGCGCAGAAGTGTCCCGGCTCTATCTCCCGCAGTTCCGGATACTCCTCGGAGCATATGGCACTGCACTGAGGACATCTGTCATGGAAGTGGCAGCCTTTCGGAGGCGAAATCGGGCTGGGCAGTTCTCCGGACAGTATCTGACGGTCCCTTTTCACACCCACCTTCGGTATAGGCACCGCCGACAGCAGTGCCTTGGTGTAGGGGTGAAGAGGATTCTCGTATATGGCGCGCTCGCCTCCCAGCTCCACCATCCTGCCGAGGTACATGATGCCCACCCTGTCCGAGATGTGTCTCACAACGGACAAGTCATGCGAGATGAAAAGGAAGGTCAGGTCCAGCCTGGACTTGAGTTCGCTGAGTATGTTCAGTATCTGTGCCTGAATGGAAACGTCGAGCGCGGCAACGGCCTCATCGCAAACCACAAACTCGGGATTGAGCGAAAGAGCGCGGGCTATGGCGATCCTCTGGCGCTGGCCGCCTGAGAACTCGTGCGGATATCGGCCCATATGGAACGGTTTGAGCCCCACCATGTCAAGCAGTTCCTTTACCCTGTCCCCGGCCTCGGCCTTGGTGCATATGCCGTGCGCTATCATGGGTTCTGCAAGGATGCTGCCTATGGCCATCCTCGGATTCAGCGAGGAATAGGGATCCTGGAAGATTATCTGCATCCTTGTGCGCAGCTTGCGCATCTCCTTTTTTGAGACGCTTCCAAGGTCTATACCGTCAAAGATCACCTTCCCGGACGTGGGTTCTTCAAGGCGCAGTATTGTCTGGCCCAGAGTTGTCTTGCCGCAGCCGCTTTCGCCTACGAGGCCGAGCGTCTCGCCTCTCCGTATCTGAAGATCAACGCCGTCAACCGCTTTTACATAGCCCACAACATGGGCCAGCATCCCCCGTGTGACAGGGAAGTGCTTTTTCAGGTCAACGACATCAATTAAAACATCTCTCTGCTCCATCAAACCGGTTCCTTTCGGCCTTATTCAGCATTCTTGGGGTCTATGGCGTCACGCAGGCCGTCGCCAATAAAATTCAGGGATAGCGTGACGAGGCATATCAGCGTTCCGGGTATGAGAGCCAGATGCGGGCTCTCCAGCATATACGATCGCGAGGCGTTGAGCATACTGCCCCAGCTCGGCATCGGCTCCTGAACGCCCATGCCTATATAGCTCAGGCCTGCCTCCATGATTATGGCATTGGCTATACCCATGGCAGCAGACACTATGAGCGGAGTCATCGCGTTAGGAAGGATATGCTTGAAGATTATGGCGCTGTCCCTCAGGCCCAAAGCCTTTGCGGCCCTGCCGTATTCCATGTTCTTGACGTGCAGCACCTGCCCACGTATCACCTTTGCCGAGCCCATCCAGCTGAACGCGCCGATTATGGCCACAACATTGAAGATGTTTGGAGGTAGCATGTTGTTTATGGTAAGTATCAGGAAGAATATGGGCAGGCACATCATAAACTCAGTGAATCGCGTTATGAGGGAGTCCACCCAGCCGCCGTAATAGCCGGCCAGGCAGCCGAGAGGCACGCCTATGAGCAGGGATATCCCCACCGACACAAAACCGACCAGAAGGCTGATGCGTCCGCCGTAAAGCGCACGGGAAAAATAGTCCCTGCCGAGAGTGTCTGTGCCAAACCAGTACTTTGCGTTGGGCCCAAGCGCAATGCCGTCCGGCACGTCCTCCAGGTGCAGCTCCGTTGGATCGAACTTAGCTATAAACGGCGCAAAAATCGCCGCAAGTATGAGCACTATCATGATGGCCATGCCTATCCTGGCCAGCTTGTGATGCAAAAAACGCTTCCATATCACCTGCCAGGTGCTCTGAGCCTCGCCGGCGAAGAACTCCTCCTCCGACATTTCCTCGGCCCGTTCTGATTTTTCATCGAATTTAAGCATACTGCCGCCCTTCTGTCAATAACGTATCCTGGGGTCTATCGCAACATAAAGAATATCGGATATGAGAGAACCCAGAAGCGTCAAAAACGATGCGAACATAAGCGTCGCCATTATGATGGGATAGTCGTTCTTCATGATCGCGTCCGTGCCGAGGCTGCCAAGTCCCGGTATCGCGAAGATGGTCTCCACGATGAACGAACCGCTGATAAGCGTGGGCAAAGCCATGCCCAGCGAGGTTATGATGGGCAGGGACGAGTTCTTGAAGGCATGTTTCCAGACCACCGTCTTTTCATCCAGACCCTTGGCCCGCGCCGTCCTGATGTAGTCCTGATTGACAACGTCGAGAAACATGTTTCTCTGGCTGCGCGTCCAGCCCGTTATCTGTGCCATCGAACAGACCGCAACAGGCATTATAAGGTGTTTGACACGATCCCAGAAAACCTCCAGCCATGTGGGGTCCACCAGTCCCACGGTGTTCAGCCCCACTGAAGGCAGCCAGCCCAGCTTCATCGTAAACAGCAGTATCATCAGCAGCGCAAGATAGAAGTTTGGTATGGAAATCCCCATAAAGGTCAGCACAGTTATACTCGTATCCTGAAAGGAATACCTGTGTCTCGCCGAATACACGCCAAGCATTATTCCTCCCACCGCGCTGACGACCAGTGTGAGGAGCTGCACCAGCACCGTTGTTCCTATTCGGCTGCTTATCTCCGTAAGCACCGGCTTCTTGGTGCTCAGGGAATAGCCGAGGTTCCCCTGCACCGCCTCCTTGAGCCAGTACACATAGCGTATCACCAGCGGCTGGTCCAGGCCGAGCTCGTGGCGCACCTCTTCGATGCGCTCCTGTGTAATGGCCTCCTGCCCCGGCTTGAGATACATCGTGACGGGGTCCACCGGGGACAGGTCCATTATTAGAAAGGAGATGAAGGTGATGAGCAGCATCATCGGGATGAAGGAAAGCAGTCTTTTGAAGACATATCTACTCATATGCTTTAATCCTCATTGCGGATGTACAGGCGCCGCAGCGCCCGTACATCCGCGTACGGTTTATTGGTTCACAAATATCTTCTCGGGATAGACAACTATGATACCGCTGCCGTCGAACTTGGCCTCGTCAAAATTGACGGACTGGTTCGTGGCGTAGAGGGAATTGCCCTCATAGAGCGGGATATCGGGGCAATCTATGCTCACGAGTCTCTGTATCTCGCTGTACGCCCCACGCTTTATCTCCTCGTCCTTGGTGGCCGCCTTCTCAAAGAGCGCGGTGACTTCGGGGTTCTCATACCTTCCGGGAACAGCCGCGGGCATGGCATAAATGTATTTCCAGTTGGAGGTCATGCCTTTGGCCATTCCGGTCCCCTGGTAAGCGAGCTCAAAATTGGGCTCCGCGCCGTAGAGGGCGTCGAAATACTGGGAAAAGTCCACGTTCTTCAGCGTGAGTTCTATACCGGCCTTCTTCATGTCTTCCTGCATTATGAGAGCAGCCTTTTCGATCTCCGACACTCCCGGGGAAATAAGCTCTATGCTCAGGCGCTCGCCATCTCTTTCGAGGATGCCGTCGGCACCCTCGGTCCAGCCGGCTTCGGCAAGCAGCTCCTTGGCGGCGTCTATGTCGTATTCATACTTGTTCACAACGCTGTCGTCAAAGTACGGATCTGCCATCGGGAAGCAGCTGTAAGAGGCAACGGCTTCGCCGCGCAGCACCTGATTGACGATAGCTTCCTTATTCACGAGCATTGCTATTGCCTGACGAGTTTCCTTGTCGCTGAACTTCGCAAGCTGAGTGTTGAAATCCAGTCTCTGCAGGGTTCCGCTGGGCGCGCTGTAGGTTATGTAAGCGCTGTTCTGCTCTACACGGGTGCTCTGATTGGCGTCATAAATGGTGCCATCGACCTGACCGGATTCGAGGGCGATCATGGCCGCCTCCGCGTCGGGAATGACCCTGAACACTATAGAATCCAGATACGGGGCTCCGCCGATATAGTCCTCAAAACGTTCGAGGACATAGTACTCGTTCGGTACGATCTCCGTCAGTTTGAAGGGACCGCAGCCGATGGAATACTTGATGTCCGTTATGTCGTTCCTCTTCTCGGGAAGGACATCCTGCCAAACGTGCTGGGGCATGGGCTTGACGATGGAGGAGTCATACTCAAAATTGGGAGCGGGGAGCGTAACGGTGAAGCTCAGCTCGTCCGTGGCCTCGTATACCGAGCCGTCGGTGATGCCGTTCTCCGTGGCGGGTATCTGTCCCCAGAACTCGCGCGCGAATATGTAATCTTCGCTGGTAACGCTCTCGCCGTCATGCCACTTTATCCCGTCCTTGAGCTTTACAGTCCAGACGGTGCCGTCCTCAGAGACCTCGCAGCTCTCAAAGAGGATGTTCACTTTCTCGTTTCCATCCCAAACGAAGTTTCTGCCCTGGACATAATGAGTCAGCAGCTGGTTTGTCGCCGAGAGCCAGGTATAGCCCCCGAGGTCGAAGGCCACTCGGAGCGTGATCGTGCCGCCTTGCACAGGGCCGGATGGCTGGCCGTCGGTCGTAGCTTCAGGTGTTGCTGCGGGCTGGGCTTCCGCGCCGCACCCGGCAAAAAGCGTTGCAAGCATCAGTACCGCAAGCGCCAATGCCAAATGCTTGGTCAGACTCTTTTTCATCTTTTTCCTTCTCCTTTGCTGTCTTTTTTGTATATGCCAGCATTATCCCTGGGATAATGGCAGCGGACACAATGTCCCGCGCCGTCGTCACACAGCTCCGGCGGGACCGTCCGGCACCTCTCGGATGCGTACTCGCATCTCGGGTTGAACCGGCACGCTTTTGAGTAGAAAAGCGGGCTGGGTACGGAGCCCTTTATTATCGCAAGATGCTCCTTTTTCTCGTCTATCGAGGGTATTGCACCCATCAGGCCTCTCGTGTATGGATGCCGCGGCGAACTGAATATCTGCTCCACCGTACCGCTTTCCACTATCTGGCCCGCATACATGACGACCACGCGGTCCGCGACCTCGGCAACGACGCCCATACTGTGCGTGATGAGCAGCATCGCCATGTCCAGCTCACGCTGAAGGTCCTGTATGAGCTTGAGGATCTGGGCTTGTATTGTCACGTCCAGTGCGGTGGTGGGCTCGTCCGCTATGAGCAGATCCGGATGGCAGACCAGCGCCATAGCTATCATCACCCTCTGCCTCATACCGCCGGAGAGCTGATGCGGATATGCCTTTATCCTCTGTTCCGGTTCCGGAATGCCCACCAGGCCAAAAAGCTGCGCCGCATTTTCAAGCGCGGCTTTTTTCTCCACCTTGTAATGCTGCTGAAGTGCCTCCGCCACCTGATCTCCCACCCTGTACAGCGGATTCAGGCTGGTCATCGGTTCCTGGAATATCATTGATATGCTTCGCCCGCGTATCTTCCTTATTTCGCTGTCGCTGATCTTGGAGAGATCCTGGTCCTTGTAAAACACCCCGTCGCACTCTATCACGGCCGGCGGCGTTTTCAGGAGCCTTATGATCGACATCGCGGTCACGCTCTTGCCGCAGCCGCTTTCCCCGACTATCGCCAGAGTCTCCCGCGGGGCTATATCGAAGCTCACCCCGCTCACCGCCGGCACAAGTCCGTTTTTGGATTTGAAACCGACGGACAGATTTCTGACTGACAGCAGTTTTTCCATTTCGTCCCCTCCGGCTCTTACCTCAGTTGAGCGAATTCTGCATGATTCCGATTATCGTCTTGTCCACGCCGCTCATGCCGTCCATGGATATAGCCCCGACATTTCTGACGGTTTCCTCCGCCGTAGCACCGACGACTCCAAACCCGGACGGAATCGATGTGCCCCTCATGGCCAGGAAAGCTGAGAGCGCCGCCGAATATATACCCGCGGAAGCTTTAAGCGAGCAGCCTATGCTTCCGCCATCGCAGATCATGCCCGTCAGGTTGGCCGCCATATTGTTCACGGCGTCGCACGTCTGAGCCGCGTCCGCGCCGAGCAGCATGGCGATCCCGGCCGCAGCCCCGCTTGCACCTGCCATCACACAGCCGCAAAGAGACGAGAGCCGCCCGCAAAAGTGCTTTATGTACAGCGTTATCAGGGCGCTGAGAGCAACCGCGCGTATCTCCGCCTCTCTTCCTGAGCATAGCTTTTCCGCAAAGGCAGAAACCGGCAGGGAACAAAGCACTCCGTGCGAACCGCTGCCTGCTATGCTCATGGCAGGGTGCGGGAGTCCAGCCAGTCTTGCATCCAATGCGTCGCAGGTCAGGCGCTGTGCGTAATATATCACGTCGTCCCCTACGAGGCCGCGGCCCCCGAACTCGTCCAGCGACTGGGCAATCTTCAGCCCGGCCCCCTCCGAACCTTCGCGTGACAGGCTGCGGTTCATTTCCACCAGACCATAGACAAAGGCTATGTCCTCCAGTCTGACAGCCCGGCAAAATTCAAACAGCTCACCTATACTGAAATCGCCGATGCTTCTATCCCCATCCGGATTCTCGGCCTCATCTCCGGCATCAAACAGAACTTCGCCGTTTTTCTCAAGATAAGTGAAGTTCGTATGCCGCTTCTTTATGACCGCAACACCTTGCCCCAGGCTGGTCTCAACCTCAGCCCGGATATATATGTCAGGCTCCGTATCAAGGGGCGTGATCGTGACCATTCCACGCTCCGCCATGAGTTCAGCGGTTCTGACGTGCTTGTCGGTCACATTCCTAAGTGCTTCGAGCCCGAGATCGCTGTTGCCGGCCACGACCCCGAGCAGCGCGGCCATTGCGCTTCCCAGCTTCCCGGTCCCCGGAATGAAACAGGCATGCGCGTTCTTATACATTCCCCCGTTTTCAAATATGTGTACTTTAAGAGGTTCTCCGCCCACCAGGCCATACGCCTTGGCAGCGGCCAGGGCTATGGCTCCAACCTCGGTGACGCCAAGCGCCGGTTTCAGCTCGTCCGCAAGTATTTTGACCAGCTGATCATATTCTCTCTCCATATAGCCGACGCCCCCAAACATCACAAGCTGTCAACGGCGGCCTTTATCCTATCCATTGCTTCAACAACCACCGACCGCGGGCATGCATAGTTCAGTCTCGCACAGCTGCTGATGCTCTGTCCGAAAACATAGCCGGCCTTGACAGCCACGCCCGCTTGCTTTGCAAGGAAGTCCTGTACCCCGGCGCCCTCCAGACCCAGTTCGCTGAAATCCAGCAGCGTCATATAAGTTCCCTCGTTTTTCAGAGCCTTCACCCGTGGCATATTGCTGCGGGTGAAATCCACAATGTAGTCACGGTTGCCCTGCAGATAGCGCAGCAGTTCCTCCAGGTATTCTTCTCCGTGGTCATAGCAGGCAGAAAACGCAACGTGGCCGAACACATTTCCAAGGTCATTTTCCATTGCCTGCATCTCGTGCCAGTATCGCTCCAGCATTTCCTCGTTCGGTATGATTATTCCTGACGAGGACAAGCCTGCAACGTTGAAAGTCTTGCTGGGAGACATACAGGTTGCCGTAAGCTGCTCTATTTCCGGGCCCAGGCTGGCCAGCGGCGTATATTTGTGTCCATCCAGCACTATGTCGCTGTGTATGTCATCCGACACTACATGGACCCGGTACTTCACGCAGAGCTCGGCAACTTTATTGAGCTCTTCCCGTGTCCACACTCTCCCGCTCGGGTTTCCGGGATTACAAAAGATGAAAAGCTTTGCCCCCTTGGCAAACTTGTCCTCCAAATCTGCAAAATCCATCTCAAAACCGCTCTCAGTGCGGATGAGCTCGTTGCGCATCAGCCGCCTGCCGTTCTCCTCCACTACGGAGAAAAACGGGTTGTATACCGGCGGCTGCACTACTATACCATCCCCAGGCTCCGTGAGGCTTCGGACAAACATCGCAAGAGCCGGAACTATGCCCGGACTAAAAAGCACCCAGTCCCGGCTGATATCCCAGTCGTGCCTTCTCTTCACCCAGCGCACAAGTGAAAGATAGTATTCACCGCCGCGCAGATCGTAGCCGTATATCGGATGCTCCGCCCTGGCCTTTATCGCCGCCACCACCTCGCGCGGGCACTCAAACTCGCTGTCCGCCACCCACATAGGAATTGCGTCCGGGTTTCCGTATCTTGATGCCAGCACATCCCATTTGAGCGATCCGGTATTCCTTCTGTCTATTATTCTGTCAAAGTCGTACATGCTAAAGCCTCTCCGCTTCCTATATTGATGATACTACAGTACTGTTCGCCATAATTAAGTTCAACTACATTTATGATAACATTAAGACCCTGATAGTACAACCAATTTATTAAGTACAGCTTAATTTTTAGTAAGCCTCAATAATTGCGAGCGTATGATTTATGCAATTAAACTAAAAAAGCGCACAAAGCAAAGGCCCCACGCCTGTTTCAGACAGGCGTGGGGCCACAGTACGTCGCTCTCAATATACCGCCGGCGTCATTGCGGATATGGCGGATACTTCCTCACCCGTCGGATTATAGAGCCTGTGCGGCGTATTTTCCTTCATATAAACGCTGTCGCCGGCGTTGAGAAGTATGGTCTGGTCGTCCATATGCACTTCGATGCTTCCGCTCAGCACAATCAGGCATTCATCGGCCTCGTGCACTGTTATTTCGTTGCTGCCCCAGCTTTTTGGTTCAAGCGACACCCAGACGATCTCCATTCTGGGCGTTATGCTGTTTATCTGGACGCGCGGGGTAAGAAACTCATATGATATGCCGCAGTCTGCAAACACAGCTTTTTTGCGCTCCGCCCTTCTCGTGATGAAGCTGTGATTTTCTTCCATAAACAGGGACTGAACAGGTACATTGAAGGCTTTTGATATTTTACGTATAACGGACAGAGATGGGTCTATTTTACCCCGCTCTATCTGGGAAAGCCCTCCAGGCGATACGTCCACAAGCTGCGCCAACTCTGCCAGCGTCATATTGTGCTGCTTTCTCAGGCTCCTTATTACACTTCCTATCACGTTAACACCCCATGTATGTTATTGATAATCCGGTCCTGCGCGGCCAGGCTGCCAAAATCGTAGCATATCCGGCACTTATTTACAAGTGCCGCATCTTACTCCAGCTGCCGCGCGCCCCACAAGCGCAAAAAGCAGCGCGGCGGCAAGATAGCACACAGCCGCCAAAACGTAAGTTGCCTCATAACCCATGCTAACGATGAGCCATCCCGCCACCAGTGCACTGAGCGTACGTCCAGCGTTGTTGGCAGCATTGATAAGGCCGCTCAGCGCCGGCCTGTCGTCGTCATCCACGCCCTCCATATATACTGCCGACATCACGGGCATGCACATGTTCATAAGCGCATTCCTTATAAAAGTCGCAAGCATAGTGAGCGCCACATTCTCCGAAAATGCAATGCAAAGAATAAACGGAAGCGAAGCGAGCTGCGACACCACAACTATCTTCTCTTTCCGAAAACGTCTTGCAAGCCATGAAACAGCCACCACGCCAACCACGGTTGCGATCTCGGCAAATCCCATTATGTTGCCTATCTGCTGCGAATCCGAACCCAGCTTGTACCTTAGAAAGACGTTCATAAATGGAACAATGAGCCCCGCGCCGAAGCCCAGCACAAAATTGAAGAGCACCGTCAGCGCATTCTTTCTGTCCCTGACCAACCCGAGTCCGTACACAAAGTTACACCAGCCGTTGCCCGATCGGCTTCGCACATTTTTCAACCGCAGCATAGGCAGCGCGGCCGCAAGCGACAAAGCAGAAAAGAGTAGTACAGCCTTTCTCAGGGAATCCGCAGCAAAAAGGCTCTGTACAGTCCCAGCCAGACACGAGCCCAGTACCGTTGCCCCCATAGATGCCGCAAAGCAGAAGCTGAACGCCTCCACTTCCCTTCCAGAATTGGCATACTGCGCCACGAACGGGGACTCATTTATATATATCATGGCATAGCCCGCACCGTTCAGCACAGAGAAGGCATACACGAGCTCTGGAATGCCGGTAAGCACCTGTCCAATGTAACCCAAGGCACTGAGCACTATTCCGGCTACCGCCGTGTTTCGTCTGCCCACAAGGCCCGTGAGGCTCCCAACAAATAGCCCCGCCGCTGCCAGCGCAAATGTCCTGGCCGCAATAGTGCCGCCTATAAAGGCCTCATCGAAGCCCGCCTCGACAAAATAGAGTCCGAACAAAACATTAGTGACCGCAGATACACACATATACGTGAGCGCTGTGGACCCCACAAAAAGGTTCAGCCGCGCATTGCTGATTCCGCGCAGACAGGCCGGCCCTACGGCGCGCGTTCCTTTGCCCAAGCGTCTCCCTCCAACACCCAGCTTAAAACCAATTCAATGTTAGCATGTTTACCCGGATAAGTAAAGTCTTTTTTAATTACTACTAAAAATATCGATTTACAATCTGCTTTAGTTAAGCTATAATGACGATAAAACTGGCAGCGTGAAAAGGAGGAGCATTATGAAAAACATCATACGCTGGGACAACCTCACATGGACCGAGATCAGGGAGCTTGCCGAAAAAGACACCGTAGTTCTGATACCCGTAGGCTCAACAGAGCAGCACGGTCCCCATCTACCCGTAGGCTGTGACAGTATAATTGCCACGCACATTTCGGAACTCGCCTGCCGCAAGCTCAACGACAGCGGCGTAAGTGCCGTTGTTGCACCGACAATGACAGTCTGCAACTCCATGCATCACATGAGTTTCCCCGGCTCAATGTCACTCTCGCCCACATGCTTCATGCAGGTGCTTGAGGAGTGGTGCACATGCATAAGCGGTCACGGATTCAGGAAAATAGCTCTTATAAATGGACACGGCGGCAACTTGGCTCCCATTCAGGTGGCACTCATAGGAATAAACAACAAGCTCGGCTTTCACGTATACTGCGTCAATTATTACGAATATCCGGATATGGACAGGATAAACGCCGGCATACTGACAACGCAATCCGGCCTTATTCACGCCTGCGAGGGGGAAACATCCATCATGCTCGCGATAGACAGTTCCCTCGTAGACCCCATATACCGCGAGACAAGCGGAGGGGACAGCTACGGTCTGTGGGCTCGCGACGGCGGCTATGCAAGGACCTTTTCACGTATGGAGGAAGTCACATCTAACGGAGTTGAGGGCAATTCCTATGCTGCCACTGCGGAAAAGGGCGCCGCGCTTATCGAGGCGGCCAGCGACAACATTTGCAGGGTCCTATCTGAGAACCGTCTCTGGGACTAGGCGGAGGACGGACATGAGGTTTGAAGACATTCACTATGTCCGTCCGGATGCGCAGGAGCTGAGCAGGCTCTCCGCCCTCACCCAGCTCGCACGTTCGGCAGACAGTGCGCAGGAACTCGCCAGGGCGATACGCGAAGTCAATGACATAGATAAACACGTCTACACCATGCTGACCGCAGGCAAGATCAGATATGCGCAGAACACGCAGGACCCGTTCTATCGGGCCGAGCAGGCCCACATAGCCCGCGCCGAGGCTGAGTTTTCCCTGCGGATAAACGCTTTTTATACAGCTGCATCGGAAAGTCCTTTCGCCGATGAGCTCTCCGGCGAGTTTCCCGTAGCGCTTTTCAACAAATACAGGCTTAAAAATCGCGCCGTTTCGCCAGCTGTCATTGGTGAACTGGAGGAGGAAAGCCGGCTCATCGCACAGTACCGTAAACTTGAGTCGTCCATATTCGTAGAGTTCAACGGTAAAAACATTCCGGAGCACGAGCTATCCAAATATATGAACAGTCCTGACCGTGAAACCAGGCGGGCAGCTTATTTGGCTCACAGCGCTTACTATGACGCCCGGCAGGATGAATACAACGCGATCTTCTCCGAGCTGGTGAAAGCCCGGACCTCTCTTGCGCGCAAGCTGGGCGAAGACAGCTTTATCCGTACAGGTTACTTGCGTCTTGCAAAGGACTGCTACGGTGAAACCGACGTTTCATCCTTCAGGCAGGAAGTTAAAAAGCATGTCGTCCCTCTTGTCGAAGAACTCAGGGCAAGGCAGGCAAAGCGCATAGGCCTGTCGAGGCTCTGCGCCCATGACAACAACATACAGTTTCTTTCAGGGAACCCAAAGCCTGTTTTGCTCGGGGACGCTCTGGTGCGTGCAGGCTTCGACGTATATCGGCAGCTTTGCGACGAGGGAGCGGAATTTGTAGACTCTATCATCAGCAGCGGGACCTTTGATCTTTTCCCACGAAATTTTAAAAACAACGTTGCCTATTGCGAAGCACTGCCCGAATATGGCCTGCCGTTTATATTCGCCAATTTGAACGGTACAGCTTCCGATGTTTCTACGTTTACACATGAGCTCGGCCACGCTTTTGCCGGATTCCTCGCAGCAAAGAGCACAGACATTTTCGCCCTTCAGGACCCGACCTACGAGAGCTGCGAGGTCCAGGGCATGGCCATGGAATTTCTGAGCTGGCCGTATTATGAGAGTTTTTACGGTCCTGAAGCCGGACGCGTCAAGCTCATGCAGCTCATAGACGCGCTGGAATTCATACCCTACGGCTGCATGGTGGACGAGTTTCAGCACATAATGTACGCGCAGCCGGAGCTCACCGCAGCCGAGCGTCAAGAGGTCTGGCTGGCGCTCGAGGCCACATACAGGCCCTATCTCGATATCAGTGACATCCCCCTCTGGCGGGATGGGCGCGTCTGGCACAGGCAGAGCCATATTTTTACCGTGCCCTTCTACTACATTGACTACTGTCTGGCCCAGCTCATATCCATTCAGCTGCTGGAACTCATGCTGAGAGAGGGACACGCCGAAGCCTTTTCCCGATATCGCCGTTTTGTGGGGCCTGGCGGCACACTCTCCTTCAGCAAGCTGGTTGAAGCAGCGGGGCTAAAAAACCCATTTGAGCTTGGAACGGTTGAAAAGACCGTAAACACTGCCTTCAGAATTCTGGCTCAGCTCGAATGAGCGTACATCCTCGACTGCGCTTGTTGTAAAAGAATATGTAGCCGCCAATTATCTAGTTGGAGTCACTCCGTTTTGATGATGGTGTTGTCATATACATACACCTTGATGACGGCTGCTATGAGAGATATAACCGGGCCATACCATGCGCATACGATCCCGCCGGGTCTCAGGTGTATGTAGCAGAAAGGCTTCGCAAGGAGGGGATCAAGTCTCCGCTGCTTATACAGGGCAAGCTGAATGACCCCGAGACAGCGAAACGTCTCATTGAATCCGGCGTCGCAGATATGATAGCCCTTGGCAAGCAGTCTATTGCCGACCCCTTCTACCCGACCAAGCTCAAAGCGGGGCACATTGAAGACATCAATTTCTGCACGGCTTGCTGCGAGTGCATGAACATAGGCGGCCTTGACGGACACCAGATGGGCTGCGCCATAAATCCTATGGCAATGCATGAAAATGAATACACAATGCCTGAAGCCAAGCAAAAGCGGAAAATACTTGTCATTGGTGGCGGCCCCGGCGGAATGTACACCGCAAAGCTTGCTGTCGAGCAGGGGCACACTGTTGAGCTGTGGGAAAAGTCAGGAAGGCTCGGCGGAAATGTCAATGCAGCTGGCGGACCCGACTTCAAGTTCGACATGAAGCGCTTCTGCGAAAACCTCCAGAAGCAGGTATATAAGGCCGGGGTAAATGTACGGCTCATGAAGGAGGCCACACGACAGGCTGTTGACGAATTCAAGCCGGACGTTGTGATCGTAGCCGCCGGCGCCAGGCCCGTGATTCCGCCCATAGATGGCATTGACCGCGAAAACGTCGTTGAGGCCTGTGCTCTTTTGACCGGCAAAGCTTCTGCCGGACAAAAAGTTGTCGTTCTCGGCGGAGGTGAGGTTGGATGCGAAGCTGCGCTCTATCTTGAGAGGCAGGGCAAACAAGTCACGATCGTGGAAATGGCAGACAAGATACTCTCCGCGAAAATGGCAAACAACGCCAGGATCGGTTTGAACAACTATCTTAATGAATCCAGCATTAAGGTGCTGACGAATACAAAGCTCGTTCAGGTAAAAGAAGGCAGCGTAAAACTTGCTGACAGCACTGGTGAGAGCGAGCTGGAATGCGACACTGTCATCCTGGCAGTCGGCTTTAAGCCCGACCACAGCCTGACAGACGCGCTGAAGGGCGGGAGCTATAAGGTGTTTACCATTGGCGACTACAATCTTCCGCGCAAAGTTTGGTACGCAGTACACGAGGGCTTCCATATTATCAGCCGTCTGGACGATCTGATGCTTGGCTGCTAAGGGTCAAGCTCCAACTACAGGCCGAACATATTGGGCCAGACACAGCTATAAAAATGCTGTGCTGGAAATATGGTAGGTGAAGCACATAAATAGCTTAAGCCTCATATGCCGGTTTGCATGTGAGGCTTAAGTATTTGTTCATAAAATGACTCAAGCAGTTTGATTACTCTGTAACCATGGGTGATCGTATTATTGAACATACCGTGCGCATGAAGCTTGCGCAGGCTCCCATGCCATAGGCCAAGGTCATAAGAGAATAGCAGCAGTCCCCCTCGCCGACCTTCTCTCCACGAAAACGCGGGCGCGTGAGATACTGGATAAAACAAAATAAGGCGAGAAAGTTTTTTAGAACTTTCTCGCCTTATGGCCGACCTGAAGAGACTCAAATGCTCAACCTCTCAGCTGCGAACAGAACGCTCTCCCATGCGGGCCGGTTTCAGCGACGATCAATACCCTAAATTGGTTTGGTCTTTGCTGAAACTGGCCCGCTTTTTGTGGTTTTCAGCAAGTATTGTTCCTGAGGTGATTTTGCCTCTCCCCTGCCCCGCTCCCTGTATCTCACGCGGCTGCCAAGCGGGTCACACAACGCATTTTCACCATCGGATGCAAACACAGCGCCTTCGTCATGTTTGCATCCGATGGCGTCATTTTAGGAGGGATTATGTCAGCAAAGAGTGATTCCAAGTCGGATGTTGTCGTAAAGCTCCCCGTGAGCAGTCTGAGGGACTTCTCCGGTCATCCGTACAAGGTGCGTGATGACGAATCCATGCGTGAAACAGCGGAAAGCGTTAAGACTTTTGGGGTGCTCGTGCCTATCATCGTCAGGCCCTGTGACGGCGGCGAATATGAAATCATTTCCGGTCACCGTCGCAAGCGTGCCTGTGAGCTGGCCGGTATTGATGCCATGCCAGCTATAGTCCGTGACCTCGACGATGATGCTGCCATCATTGTGATGGTGGATTCTAACCTTCAACGCGAGAACCTCCTCCCTTCTGAACGCGCTCAGGCGTACAAAATGAAGCTGGATGCTATGAAACGGCAGGCTGGTCGTCCTTCAAAAGAAAATGTGTCCCAAGTTGGGACACAAAAACGTTCGGATCAAATTATGGCTGAGGAGCTCGGTGAAAGCCGAAATCAAATCCAGCGTTACATCCGCCTCACCGAGCTTGCGCCGGAGTTGCAAGAGATGGTAGATAACAAGAAGATAGCGTTTACCCCGGCGGTAGAGTTGTCGTATTTATCCGAGAGTGAGCAGCGTCTTCTTCTTTTCGCCATGGACAGCGAGCAGGCGACACCGTCGCTTTCACAGGCGCAGCGGCTCAAGCAGTTCTCCCAGCGCGGCGAGCTGACGGCCGAGGTCATGCGCACCATCATGTCCGAGGAAAAGAAGCCGGAGATAGACCGCATCACCATCACCGGCGACAGGCTGCGCAAATACTTCCCGCGCTCCTACACGCCGAAGCAGATTGAGGAAACAATTATCAAGCTGCTAGAACAGTGGCAGAAGCGCAAAAAGCGCGAGGCGGAACGCTAAATCGCATACTAATAGCATCGACCAAAATAATTCTATATTGTATTAAAGGTAATATGGTAGACATTGCGTATTGGAACGCCATGTATTTGGGCCATCAATGTTATTTCATAGTAGCTACACCTAAGGCATTTAAGTGTTCTTTCAAATGGTGCTCAATATATTTTTTGCCACCGATGGAATCATCATAAAATATCGTCCGAAAACCAGACACATCAAATGGTAATTTCGACCTGCAAGTCTTTTCGCAAAGTAGAATCGTAGGCTTACAAATTGCATGCGCATATCCTAACTCATAAAAAACATTAGGATTATCCGGTGATATATCGACGATAATAACATCTGAGCTTCTTATCAAAGATATTATATCTTCGATAATCAAAGAATTTGTAGCGACCTCATCGCCCCGAATTGACTTCAAGCCCATCTGCTCACAAATTGGTTTTATTACATCATTATATAGTATGTCATAATTACCACCAAACTGTGAAACAGTAAAAGCAACTGCTTGCTGATAATGAGCCTTAAAACCACTAATTTTTATGCTGCTTTTGCTTCGAACCCACAATCCAACATTCGTTACTCTAATGGGGGTTAATGACATCGCTGACAATACTTTAATTCTATTAACATAAAGCTGTACTATTGACCCTATAATTTTTACATTCAATTTGTATGTATTGTCAACTAAATTTGAATCAAAACCTGAAAGTTTTATGTAATTCCACTGACTGTTGAATTCTTTAAACTCATATTTTGCTGGGTAGTTCGCAATGCCGGCGCACATAAAAGACGTCTCATTTTGGTAATTAAACACAATTTCTGCTTCGTCATTTTTGCTAAGCTCGCAAAACTCTATTGTAGCTTCTATTTCACCATTCGACATGTTATCTTCAAACAGCAGTATTCCATATTTACCCAGCATCTTTGAATCATCCGTTAAATAAGGTTGATTATCGAGATATCCTCCATGAAAGACAATCCCATCTTTCTCTTCAGTAAATTCACCATTCAAAGCCAACCAATTTCTCACTTAGTTTCCCTCCTAAGAATATATGCTATATTTTCTTTATGCCATTGGTTGTTTTTATCAACATCTATTCTGTTATCCATTCTCATAAAACTTCAAGCCAGGCTTCACCATAGTTTTAAGCGCAGAGCCTTCCGTCTGGTTATAGTTTATAGTGTACACCAGATATTTGCAATAAGATAAATACCCATTATTCACGCCTACAAACTTATACTTGTGGGCGTTTACGCCAATAGGAGGTGTCACACATGGCGGTCTTCCGCATTGAGAAAAACAGCGACTTTACCATCATGCCGAACTATCGGTTCCGGGATATGCGGCTGTCGTTCAAGGGGCGGGGGCTGCTGGGGACTATGCTCACGCTGCGGGACGACTGGGACTACACTCTCGCGGGGCTGACCGCCATCTCGCCGCATGGCAAGAGCTATGTTTCCACCGGACTCAACGAGCTGGAGCGCCTCGGCTACCTGGAACGCCGGCAGCTGCGTGACGAGCAGGGGCGGTTCATCGACACTGAGTACGTCATTTACGAGGTGCCGCGTTCCCCTTCGCCGCCGGACGGAAACCCGGAAACCGAAAATCCGGAAACGGCTTCTCCGCCGCCGGAAAACCCGCCTCAATTAAATACTAAACTCAATCAAGAACCAAAGAATCAAAAACCAAATGAATCAAGAACTCATTCAATTCCTTCCTCTGCCCCGAGGCGAAGTGAGGACGAAGCGATGTGGCGGGAGATAATCCTTGAAAACATCGAGTACGACCTCATTATCGGCGAGGACGGCTACGACAGGGATTGCGTGGACGAGGCTGTGGAGCAGATCGTAGACGCTGTGAGTTCATCAAAAGACTACATCCGCGTTGGCGGCGAGAGCCGCAGCGCGGATGTTGTGCGTTCAAGGCTGCTGAAGCTCAACCGCTTCCACGTCGAGTTCGTGCTCGACTGCATGAAGGAGAACACGACTCGGATACGCAACATACGCCAGTACCTGCTCACAGCGCTCTACAATGCTCCCGCATCCATGGAGAGCTACTACGCCGCACGGGTTCGGCACGACATGAGAGGAGGTGAGGCCATATAAGCCCTTAACGCGCAGGCCCTGAACAAATTACAAGGAGGCAAATCATGAACAAGAAAACCAAAAAGGACGCAGGCCCCGGCAAGGCTATTGCCATTGCATCAGCCGTGGCTGCTGTCGTCATCGTTGTCGTCATCCTGCTGCTCCTGCGCAGCTGCGGCGCGCCCGTGGACGACCACGGCGGCATCGAGTTTGACCCCTCGGCCACCGAGGGCGGCTGGGATGAGGCCGACACCGACGAGATCATCGCCGGTCTCAACGAGAAGGTCGAGGAGGGCATGATCAACATCAGCATGAACACCTCGCCTGTTTTCGCGGACGGCACATCCAAGGGCAGCCTCATGATCGTCAACGAGGAAGTCAACAACTACCCGCAGGTAGTCGAGATAAGCCGCGACGACACGGGCGAACTCATTTACAAATCCGGGGCCATACCCGTCGGCAGCAAGATAGAGTCCGCGAAACTCAGCGTTGACCTCGACCCCGGTACATACAAATGCACAGCGCTGTTCTACAACGTTGACCCCGACACCGGGGACTACCTCGGCTGCGCCGGGGCTGTCGTGACCGTCACCGTCCTTGAGTGACGGTCTTTTCTTTTGTGACCTCGTTTTTGGGGCTGTGTCGCAAGGGAAAACTCCAAAAAGCAAAGTTTCCCCTTCGCGTACACGGCCCCAAAAACGGTCAAATATTTTATTCAAAAGGAGAAATGCCCACATGAAAAAGTTCAAAAAGCCCGCTTCCCTCATCCTCGCCCTCTGCCTCGTCTTTGCCCTTGCCGTCAGCGCCTGCGCAGACAACAACATCACGGCCAGCGGCGGCTCCGGCACCACGCCCGTAAGCCTCAGCTCCACCACCGACGGCAGCTCCGGCGGAGACCCCGCCGGCACCGCCATGAATGTCACCGTCCCCACCTCCCTGCCCATGACCATGAGCCAGGACGGCGATGTCCTCACCGCGGACAACTGCCGCATCACCAACAACTCCTACGGCGCGGTCCGCGTTGCCTCCGTGAGCATCAGCGCCGCTGAGGGCTGGAACCTCACCGCCTTTGGCGACAAGGCCTCCCTCGCCGGTGAGAAGGTCGATTCCAACAAGCTCGGCTTCGCCATGAGCATCGGCGGCGGCGCTCAGGTCGCCACCAGCACCGACGAGGCCACCCAGAGCCTCATCACCGCGCCAATCGAGGGCTGCTACATGACCGGCGTGGGCGACAGCTCCCGCAACAGCGTCGGCGTGGACTATGACGCCATCGTGACCCCGCTCTCCAGCGCCGTCACCGCCGCCACCGTTGCCAGCGTCGTCTTCGTCATCGAGTGGGATACCGTGGCGTAATTGACCGAGGGGCGGCGCAAGCCGCCCCTACTCTTTGAAAGGGGGTAATCACTTGAAAGCCAAACGCACAGGCGCACTCATCCTCGCCCTCGCGCTCTGCCTTTCGCTCGGCGCACACGCGGCCGGCTCGACGACGGCGACGGTGCCGGTCACGCTCACCGTGGACAACGAGTACCGCGCCGTGAACGTCACCGTCCCCGCGTCGCTGCCCATCGAGGTCATAAACGGCACCGTGCTCACAGCGGAAAACGCCAGGATTACGAACAACTCCAAAAGCGGCTCCGTGCGGGTCTCCGGCGTCGAGGTGACGAACGGCGCATACAAGGTCGGCAGCTACAACAGCTTCTCGGGCGCTAAAACCATCGCGCTCAAGATAAACGGCTGCGTCACGGAAGGCCCCGGCAAGCTCAGTATAAACACCACGGCCTTCCCGGTCATAAAGGCCGAGGAGAGCCTTGCGCTCGAATATTTCGCCAAAATCTCCGCCGACGCGCCCAACAGCAAGGACGTGAACGCGCTGAACGTCGTGTTCACGATCTCCATCGTGTAATAGGAGGAAGAAAAAATGAAAAAGCGAATCGTATCCCTGCTTCTTATCCTCGTGCTGGCCTTTACGCTCGTTCCCTCTGCTTTCGCCGCGGGTCACAACTGCGGCATAAGCAACTGCGTCTGCCTTCCGGGAAATCCGTGTAGTGCAGTATGGGAATGGCAGGCGTATGGCAGCGACCTGCACTGGTACGTCGCACGCTGCTCCGGCTGCGGCCAGATAGAATTCAACTGGAGTTCTCAGGCCCCGCACTCTTTTGACTCGGACGGGGTCTGCACGGTCTGCGGCTATGTCTATGTGGAGCCGTGTTACCATTACTCCACCTACACGGAGTGGAACGGCTGCAACTGGTACGAATACTGCGACGACTGCGGCGCTCTGGTGGAGAGCGGCACGAGCCACAGCTACAGCTACGGCAGCTGGACGTACTACAACAGCAGCCAGCACAGCCGCACGGCCACCTGTACCAGATGCGGCAGCAGGACGACATCCTACGGCAGCCACAGCGCCACTACGAGGTACAACACTTACAGTTCCACGCAGCACAAGGTACAGAAGTATTGCTCCGCCTGTTCCAGCTATATAGGCTCCGCGACCTATGAGAGCCACAGCTTTGCTTACGGCGACTGGCAGGACTACAGCGAGACCCAGCACCGGCGCAGCAAGACCTGTTCGGACTGCGGCCATTCCGTCTACGAGTACGAGACTCATTCGGATAAGGACGGCGACGGCATATGCGACGGCTGCTCCAAAGAGCTGACGGTCTACGTCGACGTGACGCTCGACGCCTGCGGCGGCGTGCTCGCCGAGGATGAGGTGACTGTCATCTTCGGTGACGCCTACGGCGAGCTGCCCGAGCCGACGCGGGAGGGCTACATCTTCGACGGCTGGTTCACGGCTGAAACCGGCGGCGAGCTGGTGGAGAGGAACACGGAGGTCGGCAGCAAAACGGCGCACACGCTCTACGCGCACTGGACGCAGATAAAGATATTCTCCGTCACCGTCCCTGCCGGTCTGCCTCTGGCTGTGACCGAAAACGGCGAGGTCACGGCGAGCACAGACGCCGCCATCGCCAACAACTCCACCTGCGACGTGCGCGTCACAGGCGTCACGCTGAGGACGGAGAACGGATGGACTCTCGTGCCCTTCACCTACAACATGGCGGCGGCAAAGGTGGACAGCAAGCTCATAGGCTTCGCCATCGGCGGCGCTGCCTCGGCGACTG
>ERZ826764.85-NODE-85-length-134566-cov-153.338671_pt1 | contig 134566 bp, 100 predicted proteins | sample MGYA00519870_ERZ826764 | MGnify/ENA primary metagenome ERZ826764 (study PRJEB31778, sample SAMEA3449239) | human gut metagenome | biome: human gut; feature: human-associated habitat; material: faeces | place: United Kingdom | collected 2010/2012 ... | reverse complement strand
TTTCATGTTGATCAGGTACTTCAAAAAAGCACGGGTAACGGATTCCCAATCCGAAGTCAACACTAAACGATAAAAACGAGATGTTTATACAAATACATGAACAGAGTCGTCTTATAACCAGAAACTTTCCTGCGGGAAATTTAAAACCATTATATAATTCACAATTCCAATTATTTATGCATAATAAAGAGACGTGGATTTATTTTTCGGATTGGGAATCCGCAGAGGAATTAAAAAAACGGATGCGGAAACATACGGAAAACCCTTTCCCGCGTGGGGCGGGAAAGGGCCTACCATAACCAAGTAAAAGCATGCGCTGGAGCGCTCTCCTACTTAGAACGTATAGCTGAGGGCGCCGTTGATACCGTGGGCGGTCAGCTTGTTGCGGGTCTCGAACTGGTAGCAGACGCGTGCTCCCCACTGGTTGGAGAAGAGCACATCAATGCCGGCATTCAAACGGAATGCGGTGCGGCCAACATTGACGCCGCGGGCGTTCCAGGTTCCGAGGGGGCCGGCGACATTGGATTTCGGATTCATGCGGCTCACATCCTGGGATACGGCTACCGTCAAGGCCGGGGTGATGGTGGTGCCTCCGTCCGTCTGGTAGGCGCGGGCGATCGTAATGCCGACAGGAATGGTCCAGTTCTGGGCCCGGGCGTGGCCGAAGGTGCGCCCATAAGGTCCGCTTTCAGAGAATCCCTTGAGTTCGGAAGTCATGAACTCAATACCCGTGTAAGGTGTTATAAAGGCCCTGCCGAGTGCGAAACGTTCCGTCCAGGTGCCGTAAAGGGCGCCGCTGAAGGTGTCCGTATCTGCTCTGCCGTTGGCGGCGGACCCCATGATGTAGGAATCACCTTTGAAACGGGAACGTCCGTAGGCGCCGTAGCCGTCCAGAGTGAACTTGCTGTCCCTGAAGGGATGCATGCGTCCATAAATCATGGCCAGGAAGGAATCGACGTCGTAGTCGGCGCCGATGCCTGTCTTATCCTTGAAGCTGCCGAAGCTTTGACCGGCGGCGATGCCGATCAGGGAACCTTGAGCGGCTTTGTAGTCAATGCCTACGGCATAACCGCCGGCATTATACTTATACCCGGAAACACCGTCGCGGGCATCCTGGTCATCCCAGATTCCCATGCCGCCCACCCAGATATTGCCGTTGCCTCTGGCGATTGTCTTGCGGGCGATCGGAGAACCCTTGGCGTCCACTACTTCAACGGTGTCTTCCGTCTGGCGTGCCATGGAGGCGGCGGATTGAATGCGCCCCAGGTCGGCGAAGTTCCGCACGGTGCGGCTGGCTGCCCAGGTGAAGTTCACCACGTGTTCACCGCTGACGGACTGGATGATGCGGGCCGCTTCATCCGCACTCGTGGCCCGGAACAGGTTTTCATAGAACTGGGCGGCGGGAGAACCGGCGGCCACATTCAGACGGTTGTTTTCCAGAGCGGCCGCTACGGTGTAAACGTTGCCGTTGTAGCCGGACATGGGGCCGTCAATGCCCTTCATATCCTGGGTGATGGTGGTGGTGCCTTCCGCCGTTCCCGGAGCCATGGTGGTGCTCAGAAATACGTTGTTCAGCAGGCGTCCGGAAATGTCCGTGCCGTTCAGCGTGACCGTCACGCTTTCCGTCCCCTTGCGGAGTTGGGCGAGCGGAACGGGATTGCCGCTGGCGTCGGATACCTGGATGCCTACGCGGGAATTATCCTGGAACGTGGCGGGAGTGCCGAAGTCCAGTACGGACCCGTCGCTCAGCAGCAAGGTAGAATCGCCTCCGAAAGTGGCGGAAGCTCCCTTCATGGTGGAATTCTTCGCCAGGGTCACCTGTCCCGTCCGAATGTCGTAAACAGTATCGTCCGTCCCCATTACGGCGCCGTCAATGGACTGGAGCGGACCGACTTTTCCGGTGGCGGAGTCAACGGCGCCGAAGGTGGCATGGCCGATGATCAGGTTGCCTTCAAGCTGCTGGTAGGTTCCTCCGAACGTATCGGTGGTTCCTGTGCCGCCGTAAACGAGAGTTCCCGCTCCGGTCTTCGTCATGACGGTCTGGTCAGCAGCCAGCGGAGCGGCGTCAGCCGTGGAAGCGGCGGCCGTGGTGGAGATGCCGTCATTGATGAAGGTATAGGCGGTGGCGTCCGTATAAACGTTGATCTGGGTGTTTTGGCCAGCCTGCACGGAACCGGAAACGCCGTTGGAAGTATTGCCGGAAAGGATTGCTCCGGAGCCGATGTACAGGGTTTGCCCGTCCGCCAGGTTGATGGCGGCTTTGCCGTCGCTGGTGGCGGTGTTATCCAAGACCTGGGTACCGTCCCCGATGGAAATCTGGCCACCTGCGGAGATCACGCCGTCAGCGGCGGTATTGCCGGTGATGACGCTGTTGTTGCCGATGGCGATATTGTCATCCGCCGTCAGGGTGGAATTTCCCTTGACGGTAGTATTTTCACCCAGCGTGACGCTGCCTTCGATGGTGCCCAGCTTTTCCGTACTTGCGACGGTATTCCAGCTGCCGCCGTCATTGCTGTAAACGGTTTTGTTCAGGTCGGCGGATTCTGCGGAAACAGTAGTGCCATCCAGGACGGAATTGTCTCCCAGGGAAATATTGCCGCCCTCAGTTTTGAGGGTGACGGCCCCGGCTGTGGTTTCTCCAAGAATGATGCCGCCGGAGACGCTGTCATCCATAGAGTCGATGACGGTTTTGCCGGTCTGGGCGTTGGAGGCGTCAAACTGTTCCGTAGTTACGGTTCCGATTCCCGCTGTGGAGGTCACATCTCCGTTCAGCGCAACCTTGGATGCCGGATCGCTTACGATTTGGCCTGTCGCCGTTACGGTATCCTGCATCGTGACGTTGTTGCCCAGGACCACGGCCTGTTCGTTGGAATTATTGTAAGTATTGTACGTCGTCTTGGTATAGGCTTGGCCGGTCGGCGGCGTTGCCGGATCTACGGTTTGAGCTGCCTGGCCGGTGACGGTAACGGCTTTTTCCATGGAAACATTGTCGCCGATGCCTACCTGTCCGTTCGTGGAGGTGACGGTGGCTCCCACCGTCTTGGGATTGGCAGCATCATTCGTACCTTCGATGGCAATATTCCTGCCGTCAATAGTTGTGGTATTTGAAGCATTCGTCACCACAATGTCATTGTCGCTTCCCAAAGGTTCACTCAAGGTGACGTCGTTGAAACTGACTTGGTTGTTAACCAGATCGTAATTGAAATTAACCAGTTTGTTGCTGGCGTCCGTCATTTGAATGGTGACGTTGCCCGTTCCGGAGATGGCGTTCAACTGGGCTCGCTGCTCCTGGGTCAGCGTAATATTATCGGAGCCGGAAGGTACGGTAATCGTGATGGTTGAAGCTTCATTGGAAGCGGCAGCCTGGTTCCAGGCCGTAACGAATTCATCGGCACTGTTGACTGCATAGTCAGCTGCCGTAGCAACGGAGAAACTGCCAAGGCAGGCGATAACAGCCGCCAGCAGCATATGTGGGAGTCTTAATTTCATGCTTTTTTATTTGTTTAATGATTAGATGGTTATGCGTTCGTGACAATCACGGCGCCCGAGATTTTAGATGATTCTCATTCTGGTTCGTTCACCGGAATGACATGAGAGAAATTAATGAAAATAATAATTAAAATTGTTCATGATAAATTGGTTATATTTCTTCTTCAAATAATTTAATCATGACATGTTTTTTCAGTTTTGAGCCGGGAAGGAATTTCAAGAACATCCAGGTCAATTTATTTTTTATAGCAACAATTTTGATTATCTCTAAAAATTCTTGAAAACAGTTATTTTCGCGGATATGGAGAGGTCAATTGCTAATTTTACGAAAAGATCCTTGATATGCGCAGAACCGTGAAGGTCAGACATTCAGAGAGAGGATAAAAAACGGCGGCTTTGAGAATCCCGAGACCGCCGTTTTTTAATTTGGGAGTATCAAAATGCTGTTGCACGACGGCTTTTTCTTTTACCGTCGTCCCACAGATTTACGTTTCTATGAAATTATTTCACATAGATATTTTCCTGTAAGGCTTTCAGCCGTTTCAGCGATTTTTTTAGGCAAACCAGTTGCTACAATTTGTCCTCCTGCTTTGCCGCCTCCCGGCCCCATATCGACCACATAATCGGAATTGGCAATCATGTTTAAATCATGCTCAATGACGATAACTGTTGCACCGGCATCAACAAGTTTCTGAAATACGCCAATTAGTATCCGTACATCCAGCGGATGAAGTCCAATCGTTGGCTCGTCAAATACAAATATGGCGTCGTCCTGTGCCTTTTCCATTTCAGCCGCCAGCTTTAGCCGCTGTGCCTCACCGCCGGACAGGGCAGGAGTTGCTTCGCCTAAAGTTAAATAACCCAAACCTAAATCAGAAAGAATTTGGAGCTTTTCTTTAACCTTTTTCACGTCACATAAGCGTTCTAACGCCTGCTCCACGGTCATCCCCATCAGTACAGGCAGAGAAATACCGGGTGCGTTCACCTTGTCTTTTTTAGAGCGATAACGAATGGCCTCCGCTTCTTTCCCATAGCGGGAGCCGCCGCAGTCCGGGCAGATGATATCCACGTCCGGGAGAAATTGCACATCCATTGTAATTTGACCTGTTCCGTCACAACCAAAGCAACGGAGTGACCCAGTATTATAGGAAAAGTCACTTACTTTATACCCTTTTGATTTTGCTTCCGGGATAGCTGCATAAAGCCGGCGCAAATCATCTAATATCCCGCTGTATGTTGCAACGGTAGAACGGCCATTCACGCCAATAGGTGTTGCATCAATAAGATTTATACGTTCAATACCGGCTACCTCCACGCTTTTCACATGGTCAGGCATCGGCGCTTTCGCTATGGTAGCTTCTATGGCGGGAATAAGACTTTCCAAAATCAGTGTTGTTTTGCCGGAACCGGAAACTCCTGTTACAGCAATCAGCCGACCTTTGGGGATGTCTAAATCAAGGGCATGGACTGTATGCAAAGGAGCAGTAGACAGTTTGATATGCCCATGTGCAAACATGGCCTCCGGCGTTGCCGTTTCTCGGATAACCGGTTTTTCCTTGTCTGCCAAAAATCCAGCGATGAGTGAACTCGTTTTTTTTGCTACTGCTTTAATCGTTCCCTGTGCAACTATCTGTCCGCCATGCTCTCCAGCTTTTGGGCCCATTTCAATTAACCAATCAGCAGCCTTTAAAACTCGCACATCATGGTCTACCAATATCACAGAATTACCATGGGCAATAAGATCATCTATAACGCCCAACAGCCCATCTACATTTGCTGGGTGTAAGCCAATAGACGGTTCATCCAACACATAGAGAACACCTGTGGTACGGTTTCGTACAGCCCTTGCAAGCTGCACGCGTTGACGCTCTCCGGTGGAAAGCGTTGTTCCGGCCCGGTCAAGGGTAATATAATCCAGACCTAAGTCAGAAAGACGTTTTGATACATGCAGAAATTGACCGCAGATACTTTCCGCCATTGTTTTTAGTTCTTCCGGCATGGAAGCAGAAATCGTCTTTATCCAAGCGGTTAAATCGCTTAATGTCATTTTGGTGATTTCCGCAAGGTTTTTTCCGCATAGCAGACTTGATAACGCCCGCTTATTGAGCCGGGAGCCTCCGCAATTCGGGCAGGTGTTCCGCTTCAAAAATTTTTCTACCCGCTTCATTCCCTTTTCGTCTTTAACTTTAGCAAGGGCATTTTCCACGGTATAAACAGCGTTATAATAGGTAAAATCCATTTCTCCCGCTTGATTGCTGCTCTTTGCTTTATAAAGGATATGTTTCTTTTTTGGCGGACCATGAAAGACGATCTCCCGTTCCTGTTCTGTCAACTCCGAAAAAGGTACATCAGTTCGAACGCCCATCGCCCGGCATACGTTAGTCATCAGCGACCACATCAAAGAATTCCACGGCGCAACTGCTCCTTCGTCAATGGAAAGGGACTCGTCAGGCACTAAAGTTGTTTCGTCTACTGCTTGAACAATTCCAGTTCCTCCGCAGGTGTGACACGCTCCTTGGTCATTGAATGAAAAACTTTCTGCGCTGAGACCGTCAAATACCGCTCCGCATACAGAGCAGACAAGGGGACGCATTGCCGCGACATTGACCGATGGCGAAAGCAAATGTCCATTGGGACAGCGGTGATTTCCCAAGCGGGAAAACATAAGCCGGATTGAGTTCAAAAGTTCGGTAGCCGTTCCAAATGTACTGCGGACACCGGGAACAGCGGGACGTTGACGAAGAGCAAGGGCAGCCGGGACATATTCTATACTGTCAATTTTTGCCTCTGCCATCTGTATTATACGCCGCCGAGTATAGGCGGACAATGCCTCTAAATAGCGGCGGGAACCTTCGGCATAAAGTACGCCCAAAGCCAAAGAGGACTTTCCTGATCCTGACACCCCCGTAATTCCTACCAGCTTGCCCAACGGGATATCTAAATCAATATTTTTCAGATTATGAACACGGGCGCCACGGATTTCAATGTGATCCGGTCTACTTTGAAAATTAGAAAACTGGCTCATAAGTGTCGCTTTTTTTTAAATTATACACTTTATTATATCATCCCCATCGCCAGATTTTGATATTTGGAAAAGAACAGGGCTTTCACAGAAAACCATGAAAGCCCCGCTGACGGCATCAAATTATTTTTCCTGTGCCGGGGCAACTTTGGCATAACCATTCCATGCGAACAGGGCTTCTTTTGTTTTGTCCGCCACTATTTTGTCAATATTGCAGAGATACAGGTAATGATCGCCAGTCTCCACAGTTTCAGCTAGCGATGCCACAAAAGCAATAGGGCTGTCCTCCGGGATCTGAATGTCTGTTCCGTCAATGTTTTGCAGAGCGACTGGAAATTCCTTCAGTTTGTCAATCTGCCCGCCGTTTTTAGAGCCGTAAGCCATGACCGCATCTTTCAAGCTGACGCCAGGGGCAGCGAGTACGGCTTTGCCGGTCTTGCGGATATTTTCGCCGGAATTGGCGGTTTTACCCATTGCAAAGGCCAGCATAGGAGGGTTAAACGAGGAGTACATGAAGAATGAAACGGGAGCCATGTTCAGCATACCGTTCTCTTTTTTGGTGCAAACCAACACGAGAGGATTGGGAGAGGTGATAGCCGTCGCCTGACCTATATTGATTTCTTCCATTGTAAAACGATTATAAATATTTAACTTTACTTGTTGACTTCTATTAGTAAGATAATTATACTAAGAATAAAAATTTTTTCAAGTACGCATATTATTCTGACTCAGTACGGTTGACTATACTAATAGAGAAAGGAAGGCATTTTTCATGCACAAGGATATGACCTACGATGAATACAGGCATGAAGTGAAAGAGGGAATTTTGACTGAAGCGGGGAATTGTCCTGTGACTCCACTTCTGCTTATATTGCAGGGGAAATGGAAATTTCAAATCCTTTATGAATTGTTTATTCAAGATCCCATCCGCTTTGGTGAGTTAAAAAAAAATATTAATGGTATTACAAATACCATGCTTGCCTCTTCCCTTCGAGAATTAGAAAAGGACGGGCTTGTATCCAGAATGCAATTCAACGAGATACCGCCCCGTGTTGAATACTCTCTTACGGAAAAGGGGCAGGCATTGTTGCCTGTATTCTATGAAATGACGAAGTGGGGATTTCAGTATATTCCGTAAATACTTACTTACAAAAACGCATATGAAATATTTCCCTAAGCGCTTTCCCGCCAAAATCAGAAAGCTATATATTTAATTTTGCAAACCAGCAGGAATGAAAAGAGGGTTTGGGATGCTTCCCAACAAGCGTTTTGAGAAGCAAAATACGGAAGTGGGTATTGGCTTTGCTGGATATGGCGGTGATGAATCGCAGCGGTAGAAACGGAAGGATGCGGTAAGAGCCGCGGTGTCACGGTTTTTGGAATATGGCCGGGGTTGTCGGGGAATTCCGTTCTCCGGGAAAGACGGAAATATCTCCGGATAAGGGTTGGAAGCAGGAATTCAAACGGGTGGGAAAAGAACCCTTCGGAAACTCCGCGCCACGTTTTCCCTGTCCGGCGGGAGAAGATTGAGAACCGGCGTTTCCCGGATATGACCCGGGAGAGGAGATCTGGATTATTCCACCTCCCACTCTTCCACCAGGCCGGCTGGGAATTCATCCAGAAAGCGGGAGGGCATTTGCATGAAGGTTCCTCCCTGGGCGCGGCAGTTCCAGCGGGGGTAGGTCAGGTAAAGCTGGTCCTTGGCGCGGGTAATGCCTACATAAAAGAGGCGGCGTTCTTCTTCCAGCCCGGCCAGGTCTCCGTCATCAATGACCCGCTGGTGCGGAAACATGCCGTCGCACAGGCCGATCAGGAAGACGACAGACCATTCCAGTCCCTTGGCCTGGTGGATAGTGGACAGGGTGACGGAGCCACCGGAAAAGTCCGCCGCGGCGCTTTCATCATCCGTGTTGCCCAAAAGGGAAAGCTGGGAAAGAAAATCCTCCGTGGATTCAAAGCGTTCGGAAAATCCGGCCAGATGCAGAAGGTCCTGCCTGCGCTGGTCGTAATTTTCGAATGCGGCCTGCATGTACTCGTCGTACACGGCCTCATTGATGGAAAGGAGCATGGAGGCCGGTCCGGCCAGCTTTCCGGCAGGGGCCAGTTCATCCAGTGTGTAGCAAAGCTGCGTCCAGGCCGTTCTGGATTTGGCAGGAACCGGGAAATCCAGCATCAGGGCGGAAAAGGATTCCGGAGGGGTTTCTTGCCGGCTTTCCGGGCAGGCGGTCCAGCGTATCCAGAGTTTTTGGGCCATGCCGGGGCCGATGCCGGGCAGCAGCATCACCATGCGGCGGAAGGAAAGTTCATCCCTGGGATTGACCACAAAACGCATAAATGCCACCACGTCCTTAATATGGGCCTGCTCGAAAAACCTGATGCCGCTGGTGATGCGGAAAGGTATTTCTCCGCGGGTCAGTTCCATTTGCAATTCCATGCTGTGGAAGTGGGCGCGGTAAAGCACGGCTATTTCACTGGGGTCCGTGCCTTCTTCAATGAGATCCCTGATACGCTGGACGACAAATTTGGCCTGCATCCGGTCGTCGTTGAGCGGGACGAGGGCGGGAGGCATTTCCCCGGTGGGCCGCACGGAGCGGAGCTGTTTTTCAATTTGAACTTCGTTGGCGGCGATAGCCGCGTTGGAAAGTTCCAGAATTTCCGGCACACTGCGGTAATTGGTTTCTATCTTGAAAGTCTTTGCCGCCGGATAGCGGGTAGTGAAGCTGAGGATGTTTTCCATGTCCGCTCCGCGCCAGGAGTAGATGCTCTGGGCATCGTCCCCCACCACCATCAGCTGGCCGTGTTCCCGGGCCAGCATGTCGATGAGGCGGCTCTGGAGGTAATTGGTGTCCTGGTACTCATCCACCAGAATGTGCTGGAAGCGGGAACCGTACAGGGCACGAAGGTGCTCCTGTTCCTGAAAAAGCCTCACGACGTTGAGAAGCAGGTCGTCAAAGTCCATGCTGTTGGTTTCCTGCTTGCGGGCTACGTATTGGTCATGCACCTCCAGGATGGCGTCCAGGTGGTTGGAAAGGTAGGGATAGGCGTTTTCCTGCGTTTCCCGGATATTGGCTCCCTCGTTGTCTGCCAGACTGAACAGGGATGAAAGAACTTCCGGCTTGGGGAAGCGGGTGGATTTCTCATCCAGTTTGAGGGATTTGACCACGCTTTTAATCATGGATTTGCGGTCGTCGGAGTCCATGATTGTAAAAGCCGGTGTATATCCCAGGTATTCCGCATGCTGGCGCAGGATGCGGTTGGCAATGGAATGGAACGTGCCGCTCCACAGGCGGGACAAGTCCAGGGGAATCAGGGAACGCACCCGTTCCGTCATTTCCCGCGCCGCCTTATTGGTGAAGGTAAGCAGCAGAATGTTCCATGGGTCCGTACCGTGATCCAGAAGCCAGGCCACGCGATAAGTCAGCGTGCGCGTTTTTCCCGATCCGGCTCCTGCGATGACAAGAGCCGGCCCCGGTTCTGAAGAAACGGCGGCGTACTGTTCTTCATTGAGGGCCGTACGGTAGTCGATCCCGGAGATGGGGGCGACCGGAGCGGCATCCTGCCTGATGACATATCGGCGAGCCATGGAATATGGTTAATAATTGACAGGCAACAGTAAATAGAGAAGTTGGAAAGGCTTGCCCCTTCTCTGCTCTCTGATGACTCTTTTAAAAGTCCAGGTACATTTCCGCGCGGCGGTTTTCCTTGCGGGCTTCATCCCTTGTTTCTTCGTCTGCCGTGGGGGAGTAGGTTCGGCGCGGCTGAGATTTGCCGAATCCCTTGGTAACGATTCTTTCCGCAGGAACGCCGAACTGGACGAGCTGGGCTTTCACGGCGGCCGCACGGCGTTCGGAGAGCCCCTGGTTGTAGCGTTCGCTCCCCACGTCATCCGTATGGCCGCTGATTTCCAGCTTCTTGCCACTGTCCATCTTGATAGCTTCCGCTACGATTTGCAGCTGGCGTTCGGAACGCTTGGAAAGGGTATCTTCATTAAAGCCGAAGAACAGGGCCAGGGAATCGCCGCCCTGGGGATTTTTTACAATGGGGATAAAGATGTCGTCTCCGGCCCCCTGCCGTTTCGTATAAGCTTCCAGCATGCTGTCCAGGGAAGCTTCCGCAACCAGCCATTGTCCGTCCGTTTTGGCCACGGTCAGGCCTACATTGCCGGCCTTCCTGCCCTGGGCGTCCTGAAGATGAACGAAAAACCCCGCATTGGTGGGCGCTTCGTAGGCGGTTTTGATGGGAGCGTCCTCCCGGAGCCGGAAAGCCCCCTCCTCAAACAGAATGCACAAACCGGCTACCGTGGCATCCTGCACTTTAGTTCCGTCCACGAACTTCCTCGCCCCGCGGAAATCCGCCTTGGCGACGGCATCCATGAAGGAACTGACGATGCCCATGGGGTCATTCATCGCCATGGGGGCGACTTTGTCCTTGGCCAGATCCTGCTTGCTGGGCAGAGTGAGGGTATCCAGCGTCCACTGTTGCTTGTCATTGCGCTTCATATCCAGGTAGCCGCGCGCGCCGCTGCTGAAATTGAGCGTGTATCTGGCTGTGGGATTGGCCCCCTGGTTGTTCGCGCCGATGCTGGTGATGCCGGGAGAGGAAAGGCGTATATGGCGGGCTTCCATGAGCTCCCGGATGAGGCGGCTCTGGTTCTCCGTCACGGCCTGCTGGATTTCCAGGGATTTCAGGATGTCCTCATCCCGGTCCTGAATGACTTTGGCAATTGCCTGCGCCAGTGTCTGGGGGGAGCTGAGATTGATCAGGGAGGGCGGCGTAGCCGTCTGCCGGCTGATATCTTCCTTGGTAAGCGGGTCGACGGTGGGTTGGGGCGTTACCGTCTGGCGTGCCGGCACTTCCGTTTGCGCCGCCGGTTCAGCGGCGGCGGGTTCCTCTTCCTTATTGTCAAGGAACAGGAAAACCAGGGCCAGGCTGCCTACGACCAGGAAGCTGATGATGAAGGCGGTGATGGTGGATGCGTTTTTCATTGGAAGTGGATGTATGAAGAAGGGTCAGGCGTTCAGTGCTTCCAGCAATTTGGCGTGAATGCCTTCAAAACCGCCGTTGCTCATTACCAGAATAACGTCTCCCGGCTGGGCTTTCTTGCAGACGGCAGAGACGATTTCCTGGGCATGGCCGCCGATCAGAGCGTCCTTGCCCAGTGCGGAAAGGTCGTTGGAAAGTTTGGTGAGGTCCAAGCGTTCCTCCAGAGCCACCTTGTCCGGATGATCCACGGCGGCTACCACAGGGAAATCCGCCGTAGCGAGGGACAACGCCAGTTCATTCTGGAAGATATTTCTGCGTGTGGTGTTGGAGCGCGGTTCGAAAATGGCCCAGATGCGTGATTCCGGATAGCGCTGGCGCAGGCCCAGGATGGCCTGTTTGATGGCTGTTGGGTGGTGGGCGAAGTCGTCCACTACGGAAATGCCGTTGACCACCCCCTTGACTTCCTGGCGGCGGGCCACGCCTTCAAAGCGGCTCATGGAATCCGCCAGCTGCTTGACGTTCAGTCCCGCAAATTGTGCGGCTGCAATTGCCATGGCGGCGTTGCGGATGTTGAACTCTCCAATCATCGGTACGTAGTACCGGGTTCCTTCCAGTGTGAAATGGCTGCCGTCCGTGGAGGTCTCCACATCCAGGATACGGATGTTGGAAGAGTCGGAAAAGCCCATCGTCTTGACGGGGCACGGGGCCCCCTTAACCACGTCCAGGCAGTTGGGATCGTCCGCGTTGACCAGGGCCAGGCCGTTGCGGGGGATGATCTGGGTCAGCCGACGGAAACTCAATTTGATTTCCTCCAGGGAATTGTAAATATCCGCGTGATCAAATTCAATGTTGTTGATGACCACCAGTTCCGGGAGGTAGTGCAGAAATTTGGAACGCTTGTCGAAAAACGCCGTGTCGTACTCGTCCCCCTCCAGTACGGAAAAATCGGAATCCGTAAAACGGCCCCCGCGTCCGAGATTGCGGGCAATGCCGCCAATCATGAAGCTGGGGTTCAGCCCGGAATCCTCCATCAGCCACGCCAGCATGGATGTAGTGGTGGTTTTTCCGTGGGTGCCTGTTACCACATAGTTGCGCTTGCCGCGCAGGAAGTATTCCTTCATCGTCTCCGGGAGGGAAAGGTAACGCAGGCGCCGTTGGAGCACGGCTTCCACTTCCTCATTGCCGCGGCTCATGGCATTGCCGATGACGATGACGTCCGCATCCGGCGGGATGTTGGAGGCCTTGTAGCCTTCAAACAGCGTGATGCCTTCCTCCTCCAGAAAAGTGGACATGGGGGGATAGACGTTGGCGTCGGAACCGGTGACGGTAAAGCCGCGGCGGGCCATGGCGGCGGCTACCGCGCCCATGGCGGTGCCGCAGATGCCGAGAAAGTGGAAATGGCTGTTCATGACGGGGAGAGGAATAGAGCGGGTTTTATTTGGAAAAGGAAGGAGCCGCAATACAGAAATCCGCCAGAGCCCGGTCCCGGCGGCGCACAATGCCGTTGGCGATATCCGTGACCATGCCGGACAGCAGGCGGGTGAGATGGCTGCCGGGCGTGTAATCCGCCGGGGCGATGAAATTCACGCGGTCGGAATTGGAGGCCAGGTTATAGCATTTGCGGAAACTGCGGCCGGTTTCATCTTCCGGATTATATACGGCTACGGCGTGGCCTCCGTTCCGGCGCATGACGGTGAAGCAGGGAACGTCCGTAGGGCCGTCGCCGATGTAAATCATGTTGGCGAAAGGAATGGGGCGCATGTCTTCCGGCATGTGGTCGTTTACGTCCTGGTCGTAATCCAGCATTCCCTTGTTGATGCGGAAAAGGTACTGGGTTTTCGTGGTGTGGGAAATGACTCTCTTGGGAAAATTGATGTAGCCGTTCTCCTCGCTGAATTCGCATCCGAATACGGCCTTGAAATAAGGGCGCAGGGCGGAACCGTCAATCAGGGCTTTCAAACCGGAGGAGATAATATAGTATTCAATGCTGATGCCCAGATCCGTATGAAGGGAGGAGAGGGTCATGGACGGGAACGCGTCAAAAAAGTCCGGCAAACCGGGGTAAAAGGTGAGGCGCTCTCCAAGCTGGGTAAGCCGGGCGTTGCTGACGCGGTCCAGGGAAAGGGCGTCCAGCAGGCTTTTCATGTAAATCAGTTCTCCGTCCCAGCCTTCTCTTTCTCCGGTGGCGTTGCACCTGGTCCAGAACTCCTGCGGAGAAATGCCGAATTCCGGGAAGATGGCCTGATCCTGCATGTAGAAGGGACTCAGGGTCTGGTCGTAGTCGAAAACCAGGGCGATCGTATTCTGCGGGGAGGACATGGGAAAGACGGAAAATAAAGTTACATGCGGAACTGGTCGCCCAGATACTGCTTGCGGGCGATGGGGTCGTTGGCGATTTCCTCGGAAGTACCGTGCTTGATCACCTTCCCTTCAAACAAAATGTAGGCGCGGTCCACGATGTGGAGGGTTTCCCGCACATTATGGTCCGTAATCAGGATGGAAAGGCCGTCCGTATCGCGCAGTTCCATAACGATTTTCTGAATGTCTGAAACGGCGATGGGATCCACGCCGCTGAACGGTTCGTCCAGCATCAGCAGTTTGGGGCTGGTAGCCAGGGCACGGGCGATGGTCAGCCTTCTCTTTTCGCCGCCGGAAAGCTGGATGGCCATGGAGCGGCGCAGCTTGGTGATGCCGAAGCGGTCCATCAGCTCTACGGCGCGGTCCTTTTGCTGGCGGGAAGTCATGTCTTTGCGGGTCTGAAGAATGGCCAGAAGATTATCCTCCACGGAAAGCTTGCGGAAAATAGATTCTTCCTGCGGCAGATAACCCATGCCGCGCCTGGCGCGCAGGTTCATCGGCAATTCCGTAATATCTTCGTCCGCAAAAATCACGCGGCCTTCATCCGGGCGTACGAGACCCGCTACCATGTAAAAGGAAGTGGTTTTTCCGGCGCCGTTCGGTCCCAGCAGGCCCACAATTTCGCCATGCCCTACCTTCAGGCTGACCTGGTCCACAACGGTTCGCGTTTTGTAGGTTTTACAGATGCCTTCGGCGCTTAGCAAAGGAGAAGAGTGGAACGAACTCACGGTTTGCGGCTGGTTTTCTGGTTTTCCCGGTCGGAAAGTTTTTTGTCTACGTGGCGGAACGTGGTCTTGGTTCCGCGGCTGCCGTACATGTTTCCGTTGGAGTACACTCGAATGAAAGCATCCTTGTTCGGATTTTTCACGATGACGTCCGGAGTGACGATGACCGGGGCACCCGTCAGGATGATTTCTCCGGTTTTGGCGTTGTAGGTGATTTTTTCAGCCTGGGCGTTGCTTGTTTCTCCCTGTTTGTTGGTGTAACTGGCCTTCACATTTCCGGAAGCCGCAACCGTTTTAATGGAATTGTAGTCGAAATTGCCTCCGTTGGGAAGAGCCACCTGAGTCTGATTTTCTTCTTTCCCCTTTTCCTTCTTGACGTCGGAGGGTTTTTTGTCGCCCGGTTTCTTCGGCACGAATTCCGCATAAATTTTCAGATGATCCGCACAATCCATGGAAAGGCCGGGGTTGCGCACCCGGACATTTTTCATGAACACCAGAACGCCTTCTTCCATATCGAAGTACAAGTCTCCGTCACAATCTACGGTGTACAGGTCTTTTGGGGAATTGGCCTGCAGGAAGCCTTCCTCCGGGCCGGATGCTGCGGAAGAGGGAGTAGTTTCCGCAGCCGGGGCGGGGGTATTTCCGGCAACCTGGTGCTGCTGGCGGAATTCCTGAATCCGCCCGTCTACGGTTTTTTCCTGCGCGCTGTATGTTTGAATCGCCTTTTCCCCGTCTTCCTTCAAGCCTGCGGTCGGAACAGGGGCCAGTTCCCGTTCCCTCCGGGCTGTCTCTTCCTCCGTCAGGGGGCGTACAATATGGGAAGGCGGGGTGAGGGGTTGTTCCAGGCGGGGATCCAGTTCCCTGGGCAGGGGCTGGACAATGTGGGAGGGAACGCCGTTGGCGCCGCTGCAGGCAAGGCTTCCGGCCAGGGCCAGCAGCAGGGAGGAAAGTTTTTTCATAAAAAGGAATGGTTACTTGTTGCGTTGAGCCATGCGGATGGTGGTTTGAACGGGACCCAGAATGATGCCCCTCTTGATATTGGTGTCCAGGTAAAGGCCGGTCCCTTTGGCGGAAAGATTTTCTTCCCTGAGGGTGGTTTCCGTATGGGAGACGGCCAGTTTTTTATCCAGAAAATAAGAGGCGGCCTGCGTGAAAAGGTGGGAGGTCTGGTTGTTTTTTCCGTACAAGTACACGTTCAGGATATTCGCGGCAATTTCCTGCGGGGCGGCCACGGTCACGCTTGAAGCCGTCAGCAGCATGGAAAGGCGCGGCCCTTCATATCGTGACAGGCTGACTTTTGGGAGCACCTGGCCTACGGGCAGAAGCTCCAGCATAGGTAATTTTTTATCTACGCCGGCAAAAGGCGTGGCTGCGGGCAGGCTGGTGTCCGCTTGCGCCTCCGTGCCGTACAGGGCGGCTGTCAAAAAGCATGTGGACAATAATTTCATCATGACTGAACCGCCTGGTGGATGGACTGAAGGCGTTTCAGCACTCCTTCAAGCAGGTGGAGAGGAATTTGGTTGGGGCCGTCGGAAAGCGCTTTGGACGGGTCTTTGTGCACCTCCATGAACACGCCGTCAATGCTGCCCGTCGCCATGGCGGCGGATGCCAGCACGGGGGCCAGCTCGCTGTCTCCTCCCGTGGTTCCTCCCAATCCCCCGGGTTTCTGAACTGCGTGAGTGGCGTCGAATACGACGGGAAAGCCTTCCTGTTTCATCCAGTACAGGGAGCGCATGTCCACCACCAGATTGTTATAACCAAAGGTGGTGCCGCGTTCGCACATCATGAATTCGTCACAGCCGAAGGCGCGCATTTTTTCCCCGATGTTCACGGTATCCCACGGAGCCAGGAACTGCCCTTTTTTGATATTCACGGGCCGGCCGCTCTTGGCGCAGGCTTCCAGAAGATCCGTCTGGCGGCACAAAAAAGCGGGAACCTGGAGCAGATCCACGTATTCGGCGGCAATTTCCGCTTCCTGGGCCGTATGCACATCCGTAACGACGGGCAGTTTCAGCTCCCTGCCGATTTCCGACAGAATGCGGCAGCCTTCCCGCACGCCGGGACCGCGAAAAGAGGTGACGGAAGTGCGGTTCGCCTTGTCGTAGGAAGCTTTGAAGATCAGTGGGACATCCAGGTTTTCCGTGATGGCCTTGATGGAGCGGGCCATCTCCCATACAAAGGATTCGCATTCCAGAGAGCAGGGGCCCAAAAGGTAGAACGGCCGCGGGCCGCCGATTTCAACGGATTGAATGTAAAACGACATAAAACAAAACCTGTATGTCCTTGTATCATGACGGTTTCAGGCCTTTCGGTCAAGCCGCTATCCTGCCTCCGCGCGGAGATTCGGAGGCGAAGGTTTATTTTTCCGGAAGTATCTTTTCATATTCGATATAATGATTTTGTTATAAATATGGTAAATATTTTTTAGATAGGTGCGTGTAAATGGAGGGGAGCATGGATTGGAAAAAAGCGTATGGAGTTGCCGCCCTCCGGACTTTTTGTTACAAACGGCCATCATGCGTTACTTCCGCATGAATAAATGACAGGATGTTCCGAACGCCGTTCCCCCGCAGTGGTCTTACCGAAATGCCCAGGAAGATTTACAAACTCTTTATTTCCTATGATGAAGCAGGGGCTGAATTGCGGCAGCATGTGGCGGAGCAGTTTCAATATTCAAGCGACTGTGTCTGGCAGGGGTCTTTCCGCAGCCTGACGGCGGCGGATTTGCCTCCGGGCGATGGTGTAGTCTGGGTTTACCCTGTCTTCATGCAGAGCGGCGTGACGGTGACGGAGACATTGCCGGAATTGCTTCGTGCGCTGTATGCCGGGAGCGGGCAGCATCCGGAACTTGTTTTTAAACCCGTATGGGGAGCGGGATGCGGCGGTGTTGGTTTTAGGGCCGCCGCCTTGCAAAAGGAATTGGAGGGGGAGGCTTCCCTGCTGGTGGTAGCCCACGGGGTAACGGGAAGGGAGGCTGCCCCTGAGCCGGCGCAATTCCTCCAGCAGTTGAAATTCCGGCTTCCGGAAGGAACGGACATGGCGCTTGCATACTTTGGCGCATTTCCTTCTGTGGAAAAGGTATTACCCGGATTAAAGGGGCAAAAGGTGGTAGTGCTGCCGTTCCTGATTGGAAAAGGGAAGCATATGCGGGAGGACATGCCCTCTCCGGAACTGGCCGCAAGGCATGGGAAAACGTTAAAAATCCTGCCTCCGTTCGGTGCGTTTTATTTGCAAGCGGAACGGGAATACTGGAAAACGGGCATGGGAGAGCCTGCCGGGAACGGTTTTGACGGGCCTGCGCGATAAGATATTTTGCTGAAATGGCAAAGTTCTCCATGAGCTTGCTTGCGACAAGGTTCCGCGAACGGCGGAATAGTTTCGTAAATCAATGATTTATGCTTTGACAAGAGAGGGTGCGGGAAGTATATTGCCCGTCCCTCGCGTGATTCGGCGCAACTAAACAACGGGGATCGGAGGGGTAAAAAGCGTCGAAGTCCCCAAAAACTGCTTTTCCTGCCGCAAGGAAAGCCACCTACATACATATATGATTAATGATCTGATTAACCAGATGGTTGAAGCCGGTGTTCATTTGGGCCACCAAACCCGCAAATGGCACCCCAGCATGAAAAAGTACCTTCTCAAGGACAAGGCCGGTATCCATATCATCAACCTTGAGGAAACGGAAAAATGCCTGGACAAGGCCTGCTCCTTCCTGGCTGATCTGGCCCGCCGCAATAAGAAAATCCTCTTCGTCGGCTGCAAGCGCCAGGCTCAGGAAGCCGTCCGCGAAGCTGCGGAAGCCACTGGTCAGTACTATGTCAACCACCGCTGGCTGGGCGGCATGCTCACCAACATGAGCACAATCCGCAAGAGCATTGAACGCCTTGTCTATCTGGAAGGGATTGAAAAGAGCCCGGAATTTAAGAGCATGTCCAAGAAGGAACTGGCCGCTCTGGACCGCGAACGCCAGAAGCTGGAACGCAACCTTCAGGGCATCCGCAACATGGGCGGCGCTCCGGACGCCATGGTGGCCATCGGCGCCGACCATGAAGACATCGCCATCCGCGAGGCCCACCGCCTGAACATTCCCGTCTGCGTTCTGGTTGATACCAACGCCGACCCGAAGGAAATCGACTTCCCGATTCCCGGCAACGACGACGCCGTCCGTTCCATCCGCCTGATTCTTGACTGCATTGTCAAGGCCATCAACGAAGGCAAGGGCGCATCCGCCGAAGCCTAAACCAACCATTTAGAAAGAACAGAAACACTATGGCAGAAATTACTGCAGCTCTCGTCAAGGCCCTCCGTGACAAAACGGACGCCGGCATGATGGATTGCAAGAAAGCCCTCAACGAATGCAACGGCGACATGGATGCCGCCGTAAAGTATCTTCGTGAGAAGGGAATTGCCAAGGCTGCGGCCAAGGCCGACCGTGACGCCAAGGAAGGCGTGATCCGCGCCGCTGTGGCTCCCTGCGGCTGCTCCGGCATTATCCTTGAACTCAACTGTGAAACGGACTTCTGCGCCAAGGGGGACAAGTTCCAGGGTCTGGTGAATGACGTTGCCAACGCTCTCATGGATTCCAAGGCCTCCACGCTGGAAGAGGCTCTCCAAGTCCCCATGGCGGAAGGCTCCACGGAAGAATATATCAAGGCCATGTGCAGCTCCATTGGCGAAAACATGGCTCTGCGCAAATTCGCCCGCCTGACGGCGGACGGCATCGGTGCCGTGGTCTCCTACATCCACATGGGCGGCAAAGTGGGCGTTCTGCTGTCCATCAAGGCCGGCAAGGAAGAAACCGTCAAGTCTGATGCGTTCAAAGCCCTCGCCAAGGATTTGACCTTGCACATCGCCGCCGCCGCTCCCAAGAGCGTCAGCTCCGATAGCCTGGATCCCGCCTTCGTGGCCGAGGAACAGGAAATCGCCAAGCAGCAGCTCATTCAGGAAGGCAAGCCCGAACACCTGCTGGAAAAGATTCTTCCCGGCAAGCTGAAGGCTCTGTACGCCCAGTCCTGCCTGCTGAACCAGGTATTTGTGAAGGACCCTGCCGGAAAGATGACGGTGGAGGCCCTCCTCAACCAGGCCGGCAAGGAACTCGGCGACGATATCTCCGTCGCCTCCTTCGTCCGCTACCAGCTCGGTGCGTAAGCTCTGAGTCAGAGTATCTCTGGAACCGTTCCCTTTGCGGGGAACGGTTCTTTTGTTTGATATGGCTCCATGGGGGTATTTATCCATAAATTTGATTCAGGGAGGATCCGGAAATCCGGATAGGGGATCATCAAAATATGCGGGATAGAAAAGCTCCGGCCCTGCTGCTGGTTGCGGCCTTCATCCTGGCAGCCGTTTTTGGAGCGCTTTTGGGCTGGAGCATGTTTTTTCCTTGTGTGCGATCCCTGATATTTCCTGGCGGTATTGTGGTTCTTCAAAAAGGCCAATGGACGGTGGAAATGGGGGAACAGCCTCTTTTGCTGTTATCAGCCTCGTGTGTGATGATGAACTCTTCTGGCTCCGGGTGGCTCCGGAAGACATGCGAAATGCCCAGCCGGGGCTGGCGTTCATTGCCGGTCCTGGTTTTTCTGTGGGGGAAACGGCATGGGAGGTGCGCATGGATGTCCTGATATTGGAGGAACTGGCGCGGCTGGGGTCTTGTCTTGCATCGGAAGGCTTGTTAGGGTGGCGGCATGGCTTTTCTGGAACTGGATCATGTGAGCGTTGTCTTTCCTGCGGTGCAGGGGCTGCTCTCTGCCCGCAAATCTGCCCCCGTAGTGGCGGTGGACGGGGTGTCGCTGTCCGTGGAAAAGGGAGAAATCCTGGGGCTGGTGGGTGAATCCGGTTGCGGCAAATCCACGCTGTCTCGCACGGTGATGCTGCTCCAGAAGCCTACGGAGGGCCGCATTTTTCTGGAAGGGGAAGAGTTGACGACTCTTTCCGCATCCGAAGTCAGGAAGCGTCGTCCGGATTTCCAGATGGTTTTCCAGGACCCTTATGCTTCCCTGAACCCCCGTTTTACGGTATATGCAACATTAAAGGAGGCGTTGCAGAGCCGCCGTAAAAGAACTTTTGCCCAGACGAGGGATGATGTGGCGGAACTGATGGAAAAGGTAGGGCTGAGCCCCTCCCTGATGCGCAAGTATCCCCATGAATTTTCCGGAGGCCAGCGCCAGCGCGTCGCCATTGCGCGCGCATTGGCGCCGGAACCCAGGCTGGTTATCGCGGATGAACCCGTTTCCGCGCTGGACGTTTCCATCCAGTCCCAGATTCTGAACCTTCTTATTGCCCTGGCCCGCGACTTGAGCCTGACCATGATATTCATTTCCCATGATTTGTCCGTGGTCCATTACATCGCGGACCGCATTGCCGTGATGCGCAAAGGCCGCATTGTGGAATACGGGGAGGCGGACAAAGTATTTTCTTCCCCTTCCCACGAATATACGCAGGCGCTTCTCGCCGCCGTACCGCGTCTGTAAATGGGGATGGCCCGGCGTCAGTTTGGACGAATACGGGAAAGTTCCGTTTCCCGCGGAGTTATCCGCACAGGTTTAAAAGGGGACGGTTTTCCGGAAGAACCTCCCTGAATTTTCAACGGAACGCAGTTCCCGGCAGTTTGGTTTTCCCGTGCCTTGCAAAGACGATGAATGGATTTGTTTCCAGCGGGGCATCGTGTCCACTGCCTCCGCATTGTTGACGGCATGATCTTCTCTTTGAGGTATCCGGCAGGCTGTTCATGCTTTTTCCTTCATCTTCTTTTTGAAAGAGGAGAAGTAAATCCGGCGCGTTATGAAAAAAGGGGGAGTCGCAAAATGGCTTGCATCATGGGCTGCCCGGCAGCACATAATAATGCCGCCCTGCGGAAACTGCCGGAACAGAAGGATATGGAGATTGTGGGAAGGAAAAACGTCGTTGTTTTTTTCATACTGCCGTCCGGCTGGTATTTCTCTGTGATACGCCAGATGGCTTCTGCCTGTTTTCTGACGGGGAGGCAGCAAGGAAAGGGCTGTTATTCCTGAACGGAATATCCGGCGGCTTCCTGCATTTCCCGGATGCATTCCTCCATCAGAGCGGCGTCTATCTCATGGACGTCTTTTCCCCGGCCTATTCCGGTAAGCATCAGTACCGTCAGGTGGCCGCCGAGGTGTTCGCGGAAGGCCTCCAGACCTTTCAGCACTTCGCAGGCGCCGTTTTCTGTCCTGCGGGAAAGCAGGGGGTGGAATACGGGCAGTTCCAGGGTTTTCAGCACGGAGATGATTCTTTCCGCCTCCGCGGCAGGCAGCCATCCTTTCCGGACGGAATAAAGGATATCCAGGCACATGCCCACGGAAACGGCCTCCGCGTGCCCCAGTATGTAACCGGACATGGTTTCCATGTAATGGGCGGCCCAATGTCCGAAGTCCAGGGGACGGCTGGAACCCAGTTCAAAGGCGTCTCCTCCGCATGCAATGTGCGAGGCGTGCAGCAGAGCGGAATGCTCCACGGCATATTCCAGAGCATCCCGTTCGCATACAGCCAGCGCGGAAGCGTTCGTTTCCAGCCAGTTGAAGAAAGAGGCGTCTTTCACCACCGCCACTTTCACTACTTCCGCCAGCCCGGCTCTTTTCAGGGGGAGGGGCTGGGAATGGAGGAACAGGAAGTCGTCAAGCGTGGCCCACGCAACGGCGAAGGTGCCCAGATAGTTTTTCCGGCCCATGAAATTGATCCCGTTTTTGACACCTACTCCGGAGTCTGCCTGGGAGAGGGTGGTGGTGGGGATGCGCAACAGCCGGATGCCGCGATGGGCGGTGGTGGCGGCAAAGCCTGCTACGTCAAGAAACGCTCCGCCGCCCACGGCTATGATATAGGAATGGCGGTCAATGCCTGCTTCCACAATGTGGCGCAGGGCCGTTTCCCATGCGGAAAAACCTGTTTTGGCTTCCTCCCCGCCCGGAACGGAACGGCAGCCGGCATAGGCCAGCACCCCGGCATTTTTTTCAAAATAGCGGTCAATGTTTGCCGGAAGCTGAGGATAAAACTGTTCCAGCCCTTTTTCCAGGAGAACGAGAACGCGGCTTCCGGGCCTCTGTTCCATCAGGCTGGCCAGAGCATCGTTTTCCGGGCGGAAGGCTCCATGGGTAAAGCCTGTCCTGTAGGGAAAATCAAGCCGGATATTCAGCGTGTGAAGTGACATGCCAGGAGGGCTGCAAGTGAACATGGCTCGCGGATTCCTAGTCCCTGCGGAGCACGGGAACGGCCCTCATCTGGATGAATCGGTCCGCTTTGGCAGCTTCCTTCTGGGACATGTACATGGTGTACGGCTGCTGGGTCACTTCGATGCGGTGCGTGCCGCCGGGAGCGGGAAGGTCCAGAAGCTGGTTGAGGTGCTTGAAGCTTTTCACCTGCACGCCGTTGACTTTTTCCACAATGGAGGGGCTCATCTGGGCGTATCCCAGTGTAGCCTGGGTGGGCAGGGCCATCAGGAAGACCACGATTTCATCCACGCCTTTTTTCCGTATGTCCTCTTTCTTTTGAGTGGCTTCCACCAGGTTGAGGGGGGGATGGTTCTTGCTGAGCTTGTTGATTTCTCCCATCAGGGCTCCCGTCAGCGGGACAAATACCAGACCTCCGTAAATGCGGTAGGGCGGATTGGAGATGAAGGGGGCCGGATTGACCAAGTCCCCTTCAAGGGCGCTCCTGTCCAGTTTGACGTCCAGCGTCATGGGCTGGCTGGAGCCGTCCTTTCCCTTGCGGCGGATGCCCAGCGTAATGGTATCCCCCGGCTTGGCGGAGTCTCGGAACAGAAAGTTGGCGGAAACGGGGCCCAGGGCGGGATCCTTAATTAAACCTTTGCTGTCCAGAGGGATGCCGTTGACGCTTTCCACCACGTCTCCGGGACGTACTCCGGCTTTGTAGAAGGAGCCGTAAACAGGCAGTTTCACCACGTAAAAGCCGCCGCCAGTTTCAGGCAGGCCCAGGAATTTGCGGAAGACGGGGTCGGTCAGTTCCGTGACCTGAGTGCCGTCCGCCGGGAAACCGGTGTAATTGCCGGCCCGGGCTTGTTCCAGGAACCGGGAAATCATGGTATGGGTTACGGCCAGCACTTTCTGTGCGGAGGGATCGCAGCTGGCGCTGAGGCCCACAAGTTCATTGCCCCTCATGACGGGGTTGCCTGCGCCGCCTTTCAGGGGAGTGACGGAGGATTTGACGTTATACAGGACGAACGGTTCCCCGTTCGTGAACGGGCAGGCGCTTTCCGTCGCCAGAAGGGTTCCGGAGGTAGTGATGGGAAGGCCGTCGCCATTGAATTGCCAGAAGGTTACCTTGTCGCCCAGGCGGGGAGCCTTCCCCAATGCAACGGGAACTAGTTTGTCCAGAAAAGCGGCATCTTTTCCGTTTTTCAGGCGCAGAAGGGCAAGATTGGCTTCCGGGTCAAAGGCGGTTACGGTCACGGGAACCGTCTGGGAGCCGTCCGCGGAGGTCACTTCCACGAAGCTGGCGGAATAAACGATGTTGGCTGCCGTCAGGATATTGCCGTCTCCCAGATAAATGCCGAAGCCCTGGCTGTACGCCGGGTTTTCCTTGCTCCACGGCTGAATCATGGCATAGCCCTGATTGGTGGCGTTAATGCCGACCATGGAGCCGGTGGGGGAGGGAAGCGGGGCCGGCGCGGGCGTTTCCTCCACCTGTTCCGCAGGCGTTTCCGTCTGTTGTTCAGGCTGGGGTTCGGGAGCGGTTCGTCCGGCTTCGCGCGGCTGGCAGCCGCCGAGCAACATCAGGGAACCGAGGAAAAAAGTGGAAAGAATTTTCATGGCGGTTAACGGGCGGGAGTAGTGTTGCGGCCAGGCTGGCGGCCGGGAATGGCGCTGTCCAGGCGGGCGTTTTTCGGGATATTGTAGGTTTTGGAGATACGCTTGTTGGCCGTCTCCATGGCCTTGCCTTCAAAGACAAGGGGGCGCTCTCCGTTTTTCAGTTCGATGACGACGTATTCCGGCATGTTCTCCGGGTAAAGGAGTTCGTAGGCGTGGGTAAGGCCTTTAACCTTTACGCCGTTGATTTTTTCCACAATGGAATTGGAAATGGAGCCGGACAGACGCGCGTTTACCTCATCATCCAGCACTTTGGTGATGATGACCATGTCTTCATGGTCCACGCAGCCGCCGTCTTCCTGGTAATTCCGGATGTCCAGTGCAACGTCCAGCATGGAGATGTCCGCCGCCGCGAGCACGTTGCGCTGGATGGGCTGGAACACCAGGCCTCCAAAGACGACGTAGCGGGGCATTTTATCGTATTCCGCCATCAGAAGGTCTCTGGAGGGGGATGGCTTCATCACCATTTCCACCTTCATGGGCTTGCCGTCGCGAATGATATCCAGCGGGAGCCGGTCGTCTTTAAAACAGCGCTCAATGAGTTCTTTCATGCTGATTTTCTGGCCGTCCAGTTCAATCATGGCGGAACTGTCCACATCATAGCCGTCCACTTTCATCAGCAGGTCCCCGTTGCGGAGCACGCCGTCGGCGGAGGACCCCTTGAGCACCTTGCCGATCAGGACGCCTTTTTCGTCGTCCGGCAGGCCGAACGCCTTGCGCATGGCCGGGTTCAGGATGGGCGCAGCCTGAATGCCCATGTCCACGTAACCATCATAGACACCGTCCTTGATGTCTTCCAGAAAGTGGCGGATGACGGGGGTTGGAATCACGTACCCCGTGTTATTGGCGTTGTTCAGGCCCTGGAATGCCACGCCGATGACTTTATTCCCCATCAGGACGGGGCCACCGCTGTTGCCCGGGTTAATGGCGGCGTCCACCTGGATGGTCAGGTGTTCCGTGTTGCGGGGGTGGGCGTACGTGGTGAAATCAATGCGGGAGACCACGCCGCGTGTGACGGAAAGCCTGTTGCCGCCGATGGGGTAGCCGATCACCCTTACTTCGTCTTCCAGATGAGGCAGGTTTTTGCTGAATTCAAAAGGCCGTATTCCTTTGAAGGGCCTGGGATCGTCCGCCTCCAGCAGAGCAAGATCCGCGTCATGGGCGATGAATTTGACCCTGGCGGGAATTTTACGGGAATCTCCGTACATGGAGATATAAATGCGTTCCGCGTTGCTGACTACATGGGCGTTCGTCATGAAGGCGTTTTCCCCGATCAGAAAGCCGGTGCCGATGCCCCCCTGGTAGCGGCCGGTATTCCACGGAGTAGCGTAATCCGGAGTCAGGGAATCCATCTCAATTTTCACGACGCCCTTGTACTGGTCATTGATGGAAACGACAGGGCCGGACATGACCTTATCTACCCCGAAGTCCGAAATGGAAACAGCCGGCTCATCCGCGTGGGAAAGAGCGGCACCGGCCAGGACTGCGCACAGCCCTTGAAAACAGGTGTGGGAATGTATCATACGCAAAGATGAAGATTGTGTTGCCAGGGAAGGTTTTGTTGTTACAGGTTGCTTTTGCGGCTTTGTGTTGCCAGGCTTTCCTGGAAGGAATTGACTTCCTCCAGCAGGGATGAGAAACGTTCCGCTATTTCGCCGTCCATCTGGTAGCCGCGGCTGTCCAGCGCAGCTACCGTCTGGCGCGTTTGTTCCACGCACAGGGCCATGCGGGCGGCCATGGTGCAGTAGTCCGCCGCGTCTTCCTTCTCCTGAAGGAGGCAGGAAAGAATGCGCGGGGTGATGTAGCGGATGCAGTAAAAAATCTGGTTCAGGGGTTCCGGCGGCCCCGTCCTGTTCCTCTGGGCTTTGTTGATTTCCCGGCTGAACCGGTGCTGGCACAGATCCGTCAGCTCCATCACCTGCTGGAAGAGGGGATGAAACATGCAGGACTGCACTTCCCGGGCCTCCTGTTCGTTGAGAATGTCAAACAGGCTGAGCATGCCGGTGCTTTTGCAGGAACAGGGCGTCCCCGTTTCTTCCGACTGGGCGATGTTGTCCAGCACTTCATCCCAGCCCATGACAAAGGCCACACGGATGTCTCCGCTGGGGTTCAGCCTGTATTTCTGGAATACCTCCTGGTAGGCGATGGCGATGGCTTCCGCCTCCCGCAGGCGTTTGTCCCAGTGGTGGTCGGGCAGGCTTCCGTCCTCCTGGTGGTTGGAATAGGCCCTGGACCATTCCTTTACCTGGGTCCGCAGCATCTGCTGGTTCGCCATGATCTGGGCCTGCTCTTCGCAGGAATCCATAATCCATTCGGGGAGGGAGACTTTGATGGAGAAGACCGTACTTTCCAGCAGCACCATGTCATGGTGGCTGGTGAACCATTCCAGATACAGGGCGTTTTCCATGGTTTTCCTGCCTTTGACAGGCATGCGGCGGCTGGCCGTCATGTCTCCCGCTACTCCCTGGATATGTTCCGGGATCTGGGTAAGTTCTGCGGGAAGGGTCTGGGGAGAGGGATTCCTGAAATCAACCACGCAACCGGCCAGATCCTGGAGGCAGTCCCCCTGCAGGGTGATATTTACCGGATGGGGCATCCCCATGAGCTGCAGCGTAAGGCGGACGGTTCCGCGTTCACGGTTGTCCAGCGTGCCGTAGTGGACGTAGTCTGTAATTCTGAAAATCATATGGGGAAGGGGGATAGAAGGGGAGGAAAGAGGTGAATGCTGAATCAGCAGGAGGCTGCGACCTGGGGCAGTTCCTTGTTTTTCTTTTCTACGGCGTCCATGTTGACAAGCAGTTCCGCAATGGAATCCCAGCGGCCCCGGGTCAGGGCTTCGCGGGCTTCCGCCGGCATCCGGATGGGGAAGGAGCCTTCCTTCCAGGAAGCTGTCATGTTCAGGAAATCAATCGTCACTTCCGTTTCCGGGTGATCGGAAATGTGCCGGGCCAGAGCGGCAATGTCGGCGGCAGACGCGCACACGCAGGGCAAACCGATACCGGTGCTGTTGCCGAAAAAGATTTCCGCGAAAGATTCCGCAATGACGGCTTTGATGCCGGAGCGCCTGATCGTCTGCGGGGCATGCTCACGGGAGGAACCGCAGCCGAAGTTGGAGCCGCCCAAAATGATGGAAGCCCCTTTGAAGCGGGGATCGTCCACCGGGTGGGATTTGGATTGTCCGTTTTCGTCGAAGCGTTCGTCCCAGAACATGACTCCCGCCAGTTCGTCAAACGTGATGCATTTAAGGAAGCGGGCAGGGATGATGCGGTCCGTGTCCATGTCCGGTCCCGGAACGGGAACGCAGGTGCCGGTGATGGAGGTGAATTGGGTCAGAGACATAAAGGAAAAAATTGGAAAGTTAATTCAGGGAGAACACTTCGCGGGCATCGGAGACTTTCCCGGTCAGAGCAGCGGCGGCCACCATGGCCGGGCTCATCAGCAGGGTGCGTCCGGTGGGGCTTCCCTGCCGGCCCTTGAAGTTCCGGTTGGAGGAACTGGCGCAGAGCTGGTCACCCTGGAGCTTGTCCGGATTCATGGCCAGGCACATGGAGCAACCCGCCAGACGCCATTCAAAGCCGGCTTCACGGAAAATGTCCGCAATGCCTTCCTCTTCACACTGCCGGGCAGTCATCTGGGAGCCGGGAACGGCCAGCGCCCTGATGCCGGGGGCCACATGGCGACCCTTGATGAGGGCGGCCACTTCCCGGAAGTCTGAAATGCGCCCATTGGTGCAGGAACCTACGAAGCACACTTGAACCGGCAGCCCCTTAAGAGGCATGTCCGCGGGGAATTTCATGTATTCCAGCGCTTCATTGATCATCTTCCGTTCATCGTCGTCCGCTGCGTCGGATGGGTTGGGAGTGCTGCCGCTGATGCCCGTATTCTGGTCCGGAGAAATGCCCCATGTCAATGTAGGCTCAATGGAAGCTCCGTCAATTTCCACGATTTCATCATATTCCGCATCTGCGTCGGAAGCAAAGCCCAGCCAGCGTTCCACGGCCTTGTCCCAGTCCGCGCCGGTGGGGGCGAACAGGCGTCCTTTGATGTATTCCACCGTGGTCCGGTCAGGGTTCACGTAACCGCAGCGCGCCGCGCCTTCAATGGACATGTTGCAGAGGGTCATGCGTTCGTCCATGCTCATGGCGTCAATGACCTCGCCTCCGTATTCGTAGGCGAAGCCCAGGCCTCCCTTGGCTCCCAGAAGGCCGATGATGTGCAGGGCTACATCCTTGGCGCGCACGCCGGGGGCCAGCTTTCCGTTCACATTGATGCGGCGCACCTTGAGCGGGCTGAGGGCCAGGGTCTGCGTAGCCAGCACATCGCGCACCTGCGTGGTGCCGATGCCCATGGCAATGGAGCCGAAGGCTCCGTGGGTGGCCGTATGGGAGTCTCCGCATACGATAGTCATGCCCGGCTGAGTGATGCCGAGTTCCGGCCCTACCATATGCACGATGCCCTGGAGCCCGGTAGGGAGGTCGAAAAAGCGAATGCCGTTTTCAGCGCAGTTTCGGCGCAGTTCCCTGATCATGGCGTCAGCCGTGGCGTCCGCGAACGGTTCCGCCTGGTTGTCTGTGGGAATGATGTGGTCCACAGTGGCAAAGGTGCGTTCCGGGTGGCGCACGGTCAGGCCCAGGTCCCGGACCATTCCGAAAGCCTGCGGAGAGGTGACTTCATGCAGCAGGTGCGTAGCGATGAACATTTGCGTTCTCCCATCCGGCAGGATGCCGACGGTATGAGCGTCCCAGATTTTTTGGAAAAGCGTTTTCCCCATAACTGACATAAGCATCCGTCCGTTCGGGAACCGCGTCAAGATGCAAGGACGTATTGCTGACACGGTCTGTGTCTTACATAAGGCGTTTTTTTGAACATTTCCTCTGCATTCATGGTCTGAATGGGCCTCTTTCCAGCCTTTGGGGCCTTTCCGCCTTCAAGGAAAGGATGGTTTTCATGCCCTCCGCACGTTCCGAATCCCCTTAAGACCGGTTAAATTTTTCTTCCCATAGTGCTGCAAAAACGTCTCCGAAACATTTCAACAGGTTTCCTTCCGGCAGGAGGGAGGTCATTTCATCCTCCAGGCAGGTCATTTGCACGCCCTGGATGCCGCAGGGGGTAATAGCAAGGAAGGGAGGCAGGGATTTCCGGGTTATATTGAGGGCGAAGCCGTGCATGGCGATCCACTTTTTCACCCCGACGCCGATGGAGGCTATTTTACGGTTTTCCACCCAGACCCCTACCAGCCCTTCCCGGATGCGGGCCTGCACGCCGAACCGGGCACAGGTTTCAATCAGGGTGTTTTCCAGGGTGGTGACGTAACGGTGCAGATCCCTGCCGCAGCGGTTCAGGTCCGTAATGGGGTATCCGACCAGCTGGCCGGGGCCGTGGTAGGTGGCCTGGCCGCCGCGGTTTATTTCATGAACGGGAAAGGGAAGCACGGAACCGGGGTGCAGGCTGGCGTGGTTCCGTGTACGCCCGATGGTATAAACCCCGGCATGTTCCAGCAGCAACAGTTCGTTTTCCCTGTCCGGGTCTTCCTGATGGGCCCGGACCAGTTGTTCCTGGAGCCTCAAGGTTTCCTGATAATCTGCCAGGCCGGGAATGCGGATGATGTTCATGCTGCTGAAGGGAGGCCCCGGGACAGTTAGGGAACTCAGCGCGTTCTGCGCACTTGCTGGCCCAGGGCGGTGCGGTACTGGTGTACGGCGGCGGCCAGGGAAGAGGCCATGAAATTCTGATAACGCTCCGTGGCGATGAGCAGGGCCTCCTGCGGGTTGGACATGAACCCGCCTTCCACCAGAATGGCGGGATGCTTGATGGTGCACAGCACGGAATAGCGCGCGCGCTTGATGCCGCGGTCAACCATGGAAATGCCCTCCTTGATGGCAAGCGGTCCTTTCAGCATGTGCCCCTGGACGGCTGTAGCCAGGGCAATGTTCATGCTGTCCTGGGCGTTGCCCTGCAGGGCGTCGTGGCGGATATTGCGGGACATGGAGGAGGAAGTGCCCGCGGGCGCCAGCGTGAAGGTTTCCACCCCGCGGGCAGAAGAGCCTCCGTCATTGAAGTGGATGCTGATGAAGATGGCATTATTGTGCCTGTTGGCAATGCGGACGCGGTCCTGAAGGGCAATGAAGTTGTCCGTGTCACGGGTCATGACCACCTGGTAGCCCATGGCCTTGAGGCGGTCGCGCAGCTTTTTGCCCACGGAAAGGTTGATGTCCGCTTCCCTGCTGATGCGGTTGCGCGTGCCGCTGTCATGGCCGCCGTGGCCGGGATCAATGACTACTGTGTTGAAACTGCGGCGGTTGGCGATGTAAGTGGGGCGCAGAACCGGGTCAATGATTTTGTGCAGGTCCATATTGGAAACCATCAGCCCCTTGGAGGGATGGTCAGCCACAGGATAGGATAGCACGAACTTCATGTTGTTCATGAACATCTCCTGGCTGCGCGCCTGGATACGGATTTGAATCTTTTCCGGCACCTCGTAAACTTTCTGCCGCCCTTCCGTGCGTTCCCTGGTCAGTTTGTAATGGGTGCGCACTTCGGACATCGGAATATACTGCACTCCATTAATGATTTCCGGATTCCATCCGAAGGCCGTGGACAACGTCAGCAGAAACATGCCCACAATGCCGAGCACGGCTGCAAATGATGTGCGAGAGGTCGGATACATAGGACGATATCGCATCCAGACTAACGGATTTTTCATGACGCACAAGGGAAAAGTTTCCGTGAAAAATTCTTTTGCGCTTCTGTTTCCGGAGAGAAAAAAGCGGCTCCCGGGAAGGGGAGCCGCCCTGAAATGGCAGTGAAGGAACGGGATCAGGCGGGATTATTTGGCGGTCTTCTCGTCCATTTTGGCCTTGACCTGTTCTTCAATTTCCGCGTACAGCTCCGGGTTGGATTTGAGAGCTTCCTTGGCGGCGTCGCGGCCCTGGGCGATCTGGCTGCCGTTGTAGCTGATCCAGGAGCCGCGCTTCTGGATGATATCATATTCCGTTGCCAGATCCAGCAGGCTGCCTACGGAGGAGATGCCTTCATTGTACATGATGTCGAATTCGCATTCCGTGAAGGGAGGAGCCACTTTGTTTTTGACTACCTTGATTTTGGTGCGGTTCCCGGCTATGACGCCGTCGCTGCCCTTGATCTGGCCGATGCGGCGGATGTCCACACGTACGGAGGCGTAGAATTTCAGGGCGCGGCCGCCGGGAGTGGTTTCCGGATTGCCGAACATGACGCCGATTTTTTCACGGATCTGGTTGGTGAAGATACAGACGGTACGGGCCTTGGAAATGAAGCTGGTGAGCTTGCGGAGGGCGGCGGACATCAAACGGGCCTGGGCTCCTACCGTGGAATCCCCGATTTCTCCTTCCAGCTCCTGCTTGGTGACCAGTGCGGCCACGGAGTCCACCACGATGACGTCAATGGCATTGGAGCGGACAAGAGCCTCGCAGATTTGCAGGGCTTCTTCACCGGAACTTGGCTGGGAAACCAGCAGGTCGTCCAGATTCACGCCCAGGCGGGCGGCATACTGAGGGTCCAGTGCGTGTTCCACGTCAATGAATGCAGCCAGGCCTCCGGATTTCTGGGCCTGGGCGATGGCCGTCAGGGTCAGGGTGGTTTTACCGGAGGATTCCGGTCCGTAGATTTCCACAATGCGGCCGCGGGCAAAGCCGCCCACACCCAGAGCGCGGTCAATCAGAAGGTTGCCCGTGGGAATGACGTCCACTTCCATTTTGACGTTGTCTCCAAGGCGCATAATGGCGTTTTCTCCGAAGTCTTTCTGGATTTGGGAGAGGGCCAGGTCAAGATTGCGCTTGCGGGCTGCCGCCAGTTTTTCCGCTTCGGGGGATAAAGGTGTTTCGTTGCTCATATATCGTAGCGCAGTATAACCGGGACAGCCTTATTGGCAAGTGTTCTGTGGGTCTTCGCAGATTCATTCCCCATTGAGAAAGAACAGAATTCTGACATGGGAAGAATCTTGTGAAAACCGGGTGTTCCGTTCGGCGGGAAATTAGGGGAAACAGGGGGAACGGAACCGGAAAAGAAGTTTGGAGCCGGAGAAGAACACGGTTTTTCCGGAGAACGTCTGGGGGCGTTATTCTTCAATCGGCTCCGCAAGAGGAATATCCTCGTAGGAATCGTCAAAGATGACGGGAATGTTGTGCTCCGGAATCAGGTTGATGGAACTGATTTTGCGGTGCGTCTGGCGTGCATGCCGGAGGGCGCGGGACAGTTTTTCCACCTGGTGTTCCAGGCCGTAATGGCTGAAAGTAGCCTGGCAGTCATTGGTAAAACGCACACAGAAAGACCAGTCGTTGGGCGTCGTTATGGAGACGATGCTGGGAAGGTATTCCGTTACCGTGCCGGAAAGCAGTTCAATCAGTTTCATGGGCGCTTCCAGTTCCCGGATGCTGACGCCGTAGCTGAGTTTGCCGGAACTGGGCGGCCTGAGCGTGACGGAGGGCATGCGCTTTTCCCGGATATAAGGCATGTGGACCTGCTCCATGCAGGGGAAGATGACGCCTTCCTTGTCTGCCAAAGCGCCGTACGTGGCATCTCCCGGGTGAATTCCCAGTTCCGGGCAGTCAATCCAGGCCACGGGGATGCGCGCGTCAATGTCCACCAGCAGCGTGGGGTTGGAGGATATCTGGCGTTTGACGGAAGCCCGGCGGATGGCGGGACATTTTTTCAGGCGCTGCTCCAGCTCCGCGGCGTCTATGGAAAAAATGTTGTCCTGCGGCCCTATGCCCATAACGGAAAAGGCCTGTTCGGAGTTGAAAATGCCGTTGCTTTTCAGGGTGACGGTGTCGATGGAAAGCCAGTCGTATTTGAGGATGTAATCTTTCCAGAGAAAAACGATAGCCCCGATTAAGCCGAAAATAAGCGCGTAAACGGTGACAATGTGGTACAGCTTGCGCCGGAAGAGCCAAAAACGGTAGTTTTTGCCCTTGCGTTCGATGGTCTCTTTTCTGGCCTCCCGTTCCAGAAGAAGCATTTCTGGCCTTTTGGCGGAACGGGGAACTGGCGTTGTGGCTTTGTGCGACATCGGGGGGTGCGGGAGGGGCGACTCCCCGCCCTCTGTCAGATATTACGTTATTTACGGGGGGTGGCTAGCGATAATTCCGCTATTTTTTCGCAGAGGTCTTCATAGGGCCATCCGGAGGCCGCCGCCGCCTTGGGAAGCAGGCTGGAAGGGGTCATGCCGGGAATGGTGTTGATTTCCAGCACGAAGGGGGCGCCGTCTTCCTCGCGCAGCAGTACGTCCACGCGGCCATACACTTCCACGCCGGCGGCCTTGTAGGCTTTCAGGGCCGCCTCCTGCACGTTGGCGGCGGTTTCTTCCGGAAGATCCGCCGGGCAAATATAATCCGTGCCGCCGCCCATATTCATCCACGGGTATTTGTTGCTCAGGTCATAGAAGCCGGAGCGGGGGCAGATATGAATGACGGGAAGGGCTTTCCCGTCCAGAATGCCGACCGTCAGTTCCTTGCCTTGAATGAACTCTTCCACCAATACGGTGGTTCCGTGGGTTACGGCTTCCTCCATGGCGGGGAGCACATCCTCCTGCCTGCGGACGATGTGGACGCCCACGCTGGAACCCTCGCAGGGAGGCTTGATGACGAAGGGCAGAGGGAGGGACGGCATCACGATGCCATTGGAACAGTCCAGAATTTCCGCATGCGGCGTAGGAACTCCGGCTTCCAGAAAAACTTTTTTGGATTCTGACTTGTTGAAGCACAGGGCGCTGGAACGGGAGCCGGCTCCTGTGTACGGAACGCCGCGTTCTTCCAGAATGGCCTGGAGGGTTCCATCCTCACCGAAAGTGCCGTGGATAATGTTGTAGGCCAGCTCCGTGCCTTCCGGCAGCCGGAAATCCGGGCCGTGCACGTCCACCTTCGTTACATCGGTGAATCCGGCCCGGCACAGGGCGTCGTAAACGGAGTTGCCGGAAACAAGGGATACTTCCCGTTCTGCCCCGGGACCTCCGAGCAGGAGGGCGATTTTGAGGTCGCGCTTGAGAGTGTTCATATTGGAATAAATAATGAATGGGTTAAAACTGGGGGTCCCGGTCTCCGATGACCTGGGCTTCCGATTTCAGGTCGATGCCGCGGTTTTCCATGGCCTCCTTGCGGATCATGTCGATCAGGATGGTGATGTCCCTCGCTCTGGCATGACCCCGGTTGATGATAAAATTGGCGTGCACGTCTGATACGCAGGCGTCTCCCACGCAGGCGCCTTTCAGCCCCAGTTCATCAATGAGCCTGCCTGCCGGGATTTCCGGCGGGTTTTTGAAGATGCAGCCGGCGCTGGCTCCGACGGGCTGGGAAAGCTTCCGCCTGGCCCGTGCCGCCTCCAGAAGACGCTCCATTTCTTCCGCAGGGGCGGGCTGCGCCTCAAACACGGCCTGAAGCACAAAATTGTGGACCAGGTCCGGAATGGAACGGTACTGGGCGTTCAATTCTTCCCTTGTATGGCTGCGGATTTCCCCGTCTTCATCCAGACAGGTGACGGAAACGAGGTTTTTGCCCATATCCATGCCCATGGCTCCGGCGTTCATGCGGAGGCTTCCTCCCACATTGCCGGGAATGCCGTCCATCCATTCCAGGCCGCCAAGGCCGTTCTGGACGGCGGTGGAAACCAGTTTTTTCAACCGCACGCCCGCTCCGGCGGTGAGGCGGTTCCCCTGGATTTCCAGCACATCGAATTCTCCCCCGGAGGGGTGGATGACGGCGCCGCGCAGTCCGCCGTCCCTGACAATGATGTTGGAACCGCGGCCAATGACGTGTACGGGGATATTCCTGTCCCGGCAATAGTTGACGGCCGCCTGCATTCCGGAAAAGGTGGAAGGCTCCAGCCAGTACTGGGCGCAGCCGCCTACTCCCATGGTGGTATGGCGTGACATGGGTTCGTACAGCTTGCCTTCCAGAGAACCGCCCGCAGTGCGTTCCAGATCCTCCAGCAGGGCCAGGTCGCGCGCGATGCGCATGCCGCATTCATGGACGTTCCCGGCTCCCAGCGTCAGGAACAGGTCTCCGGGTTTCAGCGCGTTGCCGATGGTGTGGTGGGCTATGCCCAGGTCGGGAAGGTAACGGGTTTCCACGGGGCCGTGCCTGCGCATGGCGTTGATGATCGTCTGCCCGCTTACCCCTTCAATGGGCAGTTCGCTGGCGGGATATACGTCCGCTACAAAAACAAGGTCTGCCTCCTGGAGCACCTTGCCGAAGTCATCCGCCAGAAGCTGCGTGCGCGTGTAGCGGTGCGGCTGGAAGTAAACTACCAGGCGGTTCGGCTGGAGGGAACGGGCAGTTTGGAGCGTGGCGGCTATTTCCGTTGGGTGGTGGCCGTAGTCGTCCACAATCCGGATGGAGGAGGAAAGGTATTTGGTTTCAAAGCGCCGTTTGGCTCCCGCAAAGGAGGCCAGGCCCCGCGTCACCGCCGGGAAATCCACGCCCAGTTCCGTTGCCAGAGCAATCGCGGCCAGGGAATTCAGGACATTGTGGCGTCCGGGTATGCCCAGTTCCACGCGGCCCAGTTCCTCTTTCCCCTTCAACACGGTGAACAGGGTGCGTCCGCGGCGTTCCAGCACGTCCGTAGCGGTGTAGTCCGCATCGGACCAGCCGTAGGAAACGGAATTGGGGTACTTGGCGCAGACATCCTCAGCGCCGGGATGCGCGCGGCAATAAATAATCTTGCCGCGCGTCTGGGAGCAAAGCCGGTCGAACACGGCCTTGATTTCATCCAGATCCTTGTAGTGGTCCAGGTGTTCCGGTTCAATGTTGAGGACGATGCTGTGCTCCGGAATGTAATTTACCAGCGTGCCGTCGCTTTCATCCCCTTCCGCCACCAGGTATTCGCTGTCTTCATTCCAGTGGGCGTTGGTTCCCAGCACGGGGATTTCCGCCCCCACGTAGTGGCACGGACGCATGCGGCCTTCCCTCATCAGGTGCGCGCAGAGGGCTGAAGTAGTGGTTTTTCCATGCGTACCGGAGACCACGACCCCTTTCTTCCCGTTCAGGATGGCCGCCAGGCATTCCGCGCGGCGCATGCAGGGAATATTCAGCTTGCGCGCTGCCGCCAGGGCCTGATTGTCCGCCCGGATGGCACTGGAATAAATGACAATTTCCGCATCGGAAACGGCGTCTGCGGAATGCGGGCAGGAGAAAGACAGCCCTAGGCTTTGAAGCCGTTCGGTCTCTGCGCTGGTCACCCGGTCGCAGCCGCTCACCCGGTGCCCCATTTCCATCAGCATGAGCGCCAGGCCGGACATGCCTGACCCGGCTACCCCGATGAGATGTAGGCGTGCCGGGTGTTCCCTGTCTGTCAGTCTTTTGCGTAAGGTTTCAATCATGGGAGGCTGCATGGTCCGTATGTTCAATGACATTGGCGATGCGGGATACTGCATCAGGCATGTCCAGACGTAAAGCACATTCATTCATGGAGGCCAGCAGGGAGGAATCCTTGAGTACTTCATTCAGGAAAGCCGCAATATCGTCCGGCGTGAGGGTGTTTTCACGCATCATGCGCGCCGCGCCGTGGGCCGCGAAAACGCGTGCGTTGTGTGCCTGGTGATCGTCTGCGGCGAAGGGGTAGGGAACCAGCAGGGCGGCCTTCCCCATATGGGCCAGTTCCGTAAGGCTGGACGCCCCGGAACGGGAAATGACCACATCCGCTGCGGCATAAGCGGCAGCCATGGCGGAACAGAATTCAATGACGTGCACGTGGGGCATGTCCGCCGTCAGCTGGCTGACGCGCGCAAAGTCCGCGGAGCCGGTGATGATGAGAAAGTCGCACAGGTCTGCGCATTGCCGGGCGGCTTCAATGACCAGGGAATTCAAATTCCTGGCCCCCTGGGAACCGCCCATTACCAGGGCCACGCGGCGGTCCTGGGACAGGTTGAGCTCCGCCCTGGCTTCGTTTTTGTCTTTCCGGGCCACCATTTCCTGGCGTACCGGAGTGCCGGTGACAATGCATTTGGCGGGATTGAAGTAGTGCCTGGCTTCCTCAATGCCCAGCAGCACGTTCGTGCAGCATTTGGCGGTCATGCGGTTGGCCTTTCCGGGCAGCGCGTTGGAATCGTGCACGTAGGTGCGGATTCCTTTGCGGTGGGCGGCGTAAACGGGAGGGAATGAAGTGAATCCTCCCATGCCGATGACGACGTCCGCTTCCACCTCGTCCAGAAGATGGCGGCTGAAACGGATGGCTTTGTACAGCCTGACGCCGAACCCCAGCAGGGACAGGGATGGGATTTTGGGCATCGCGATGGCCTCAATGGTGCGGAAGTCAAGATCCCCGTAACTTTTGCTGGCCTGGGCGTCCACTTTCTTCTGGGAGATGAGGAGCGTGACGCGGTGACCGCGCTTTTTAAGTTCCTGGGCTACGGCTATGCCGGGAAAAAGGTGCCCCCCCGTGCCGCCGCAGGCGATCACGATGTTCAGGGAGGGATGTTTGAGAGAGGGTTCAGTCATAATCTTACGTCAATGGAGCGTTCGTCTTTGCGGGTGATTTCACAATTGGGCTGGGCGCCGGTGGAAAACCTCTGGATGCTGGTGAGCATGCCCAGGGCGGCCAGCGTAAAGACCAGGTTGGTGCCCCCGAAGCTGATGAAGGGCAGCGGCAGGCCGGAATTGGGCACGGCGTTGGTTACCACGGCGATGTTCAGGATGGCGGGACAGAAAATGATGGCGACAATCCCCACGGCCAGGAACCGTCCGTAGGTGTCCCGGCACTGCATGGCCACGCCGATGCCGGCATACGTCATCAGGAAATAGCAGAGCAGGACGAACATGGTCCCGTAAAAACCGAATTCCTCTCCCAGCGGCGCGAAAATGAAGTCCGTGTGGGCAAAGGGAAGCGTGCCGTGTTTTTCCGCGCTGTTTCCCAGGCCCACCCCGTCCAGCCCCCCCCGGGACAGGGCGATGGAAGCACGGTACTGCTGGAGGCCGGCGCCCAGGCGGTGGGCGTCCAGGTCTTTCCAGGCCAGGAAACGTTCCAGGCGGTTGGCGTTGCTCTGCACCAGAACGTACAGGGCCGTTCCGGCCAGGGCGAAAGCCCCGCCCAGGTAAATTTTGCGCGTTCCGGCCACAAACATGACGCAGAACGCGGCCAGGGCCAGGGCTACGGAGGTGCCCATGTCCTTTTCAAAAAGAATCAGGGCAAGAGGAATGCCGAAGATAAGGCCGGGCATCACAAAACCCCACCAGAAAGAGGTGGTGCGGTCCCGGTACAGAGCCAGCCAGTTGGCCAGGGCCATCATCATGCAGAGCTTGGCGCATTCGCTGGGCTGGAACTGCATGCCGATGGTGATCCAGCGGCGTTCCCCGTTGATTTCCTTCCCGATGCCGGGCACATAGCACAGCACCAGCAGAAAACAGGCCCCCCCAAGGATCCACCAGATATACTTCCTCCATATCCGGTAGTCTATCCGGGAGAGAATCATGGCCCCCACCAGACCGGCGCAGGCAAAGGCGGTCTGCTTGAACAGGGGTTCGTACGGGTGCTTGGTTTCCTCCGCCCACGCCGCCGTGCTGGATACCATCACCAGGCCTACGACCAGAAGGCAGATGACGAAAAACCAGACCAGAATCATGCAGACTTTGGAAGACATGGCGGCGGAAGGGCAGGAAGAGGCCTACTTTTTGGGGATCATGATTTTTTGCCCGATTTTGAGACGCGCTACGTCCCGGTCATTCATCTTGTTGAATTTCTGAAGGGTGCGCCAGTTCATTTTGTATTTGCGGGCGATTACGGAGAGGGTTTCCCCTTTCTTCACAATGTGGGGCACGCCTTCCGGCTCCAATTCCTCCGCGGTGGACTTTTCCGGTTCAAATTTGTCTCCTGGCCGGGCCGGGATGACGAGCGTGCTTCCGCTGACAAGGCGCTGAACTTTGGGATTGACGGCTTTCAGGTCATTGACGGCCACCTGGTTGTCACGCGCGACGCGTTCCCAGGTATCTCCCGTGCGCACGATGTGGCGCGCAGGACCTGCCACCGGGGCTGCATCCGGAATGTGTTCCTCCACCGCAGGGGCCGGCTGCCTGTTGGGGCGAGCGTCCACTACCTGTTCCGGCTGCGTGATGGTGACCGGGGCTGCGGGGGGGGCCTGGGGAACCTGGGGCAGAGCGGCCGGGGGCGCTGCGGGAGCGGGGCGCTGCGGGACGGTGGGCGGCGCGGGCAGGGCGGCTGCCATTTCTACGGTTTCCGCCGTGTTTCTGAACCAGGTGCTGCGGACGTAAACGCCGCCGATGACGAGAAGGTGAAGAAGAAGAAGGACGACGAGCCAGCGCACGACGGTGCTGCTGGGCGCGTCATCTTCAAATTCGGAGACGCGGGCGCGGTATTTGCTGAGTTTGGCGCGGAGTACGGTGCCCATTTTGCGTTTCGGACGGGTGCGTCCGGTCGGATTGTGATCAGGTGTCTTGGTCGTTTTCATGATGGTCGTTTTCTGGTGAATTGTCAGGAAAGGGGGGGAAGGGCGTTCACCGCGTCCCTGAAGGCCTGGCCGCGCTGAACATAACCGGTGAACATGTCAAAGGAAGAAGTGCCGGGAGAGAACAGGACGGTGTCTCCCGGCCGGGCGAGAGAGCGTGCTTTCGCCACGCAGGCCTCTACATCTGCGGCTTTTTCCGTGGGGACCGCAGGGGAAAAAGCGTGCTGGAGCTGGTCCGCAATCTGGCCGAATACCACGCAGGCGCGCACTTTTTCTTTCAGCATGGGCCGCAGGGGTACGTAATCCAGCCCCTTATCCTTGCCTCCGGCAATCAGGATGACGGGGGAATGTTGTGATTTCAGAGCCGCTTCCAGCGCATGCAGATTCGTGGCTTTGGAATCGTTCAGCCACAGCACGCCGTCCAGTGTGCGGACGGTTTCGCAGCGGTGGCCGGGGGGCGCGAACTCCTTCAGTACTTCTGCGGCTGTTTCTGCGGGAATGTCCAGGTGGCGGCATGCCAGGACGGCGGCCATGGCGTTTTCCGCATTATGGCGCTGGTTCAGGGCGGTCCCTTCCAGGTTCAGCAGGGGAGCGCCGCCCTCCAGAATCAACGGCCCGCGGTAATAAAGATCAGCCGCCGGATCTTCCGGGCTGAAGGTGAGCACGGAGGCTTTCAGGTGCGGAAGCCGTTCCCCGGAGCGAACGACGGCCAGGTCTTTTTCCGTCTGGTTGTCGAAGATATGGAGTTTGGCGCGGTGGTAATCCTCCACGGATTTGTAGCGGTCCATGTGGTCCGGCGCAAAATTGAGCCATACGGCCACATCCGGGTGAAAATCGCGGATGGTTTCCAACTGGAAGGAGCTGACCTCCAGCGCCAGCACGTCCGGCACGGAATCCCGGAGCAGGATTTCCGCCACCGGCACGCCGTAATTGCCGCAGGCAACGGCGGTCTTTCCGGCGCGCAGCAAAATCTTTTCCACCAGGGATGTGGTGGTGGTTTTGCCGTTGGTTCCGGTGATGGCGATGATGCGGCCATGGTAAAAGCGGCATGCCAGCTCCATTTCACCGATGGTTTCCACGCCTTCCCGTCCAAAGGATTTGACAAAGGGGCTATCCGTCTCAATGCCGGGGGAGATGACCACCATATCCGCATGAAAGGCGCGTCCGTCTTCCTCTGTGGCGGCGGTATGCAGGGGAATGTCTTCCGGCCATCCGTCAATGGAGGAGGAAGCGTCAAACACGCATACCCGTGCGCCATGCTTCATGGCGAGGCGCGCCGCGGCGCGTCCGCTTCTTCCCGCTCCCAGAACGGCGATGTTGAGGTTATTGAGCTGCATGTTCGTGGTTTGTCAGGCGGTGGTAATCAGAAAAAGGCCCAGGAAAGCCAGCAGGAGGCTGATCATCCAGAAGCGGGCAATCACCTGCGTTTCCTTCCAGCCTTTGAGTTCAAAATGGTGGTGGATGGGAGCCATGGCGAAGATGCGTTTGCCGTGGCGCAGTTTGTAGCTGCCTACCTGCAGCACGACAGACGCGGCCTCCATGACGAAGACGCCCCCGATGATGATAAAGAGAAGCTCCTGCGCCGTGCAGACGGCAGCCATGCCGAACGCTCCGCCCAGGGCCAGGGAGCCGGTGTCTCCCATAAATACCCTGGCCGGGTAGCAATTGTGCCACAGGAAGCCCAGGCAGGCTCCTACCAGCGCCATCATGAAGACGCTGATTTCTCCCGCGCCGGGGTGGAAGGGAATATCCAGGGAATCAGCCGTCAGCCAGCTTCCGCAGAGGACGGCAATGATGGCGTAAGTAATGCCCGTGGCGACGGAGCAGCCGGAGGCGAGGCCGTCCAGGCCGTCCGTCAGGTTCACCGCATTGGAGGCGGACATGACCACCACGACGCCGAAAGGAATGTAAACGAACCATGGCAGGTTCACCTGGCCATAGAACGGAATGAACAGGGAGGATATGTAGTCGTGAAGTTCCACGCGGGGACTGCCTTCCGGGTACAGGTACAGGAAGGTGACGCCGGCCAGGCCGGCCAGGAACTGGACGAGGAGTTTTTTACGTGCGGAAATGCCGTCCGAGGTTTTTTTCGCCACCTTCAGGTAATCGTCCCGGAATCCCAGCAGGCCCAGCGCCAGGGTGACGATCAGGCAGGCAATGATAAAGGGATTGCCCATTCTGGCGCACAACAGGGTAGCCGCCGTCATGGACCCTACGATCAGCACGCCGCCCATGGTGGGCGTTCCCGCCTTGGCCCCGTGGAGTTCCGCCAGCTTGTGCACCTCTTCCGCCGTCCTGATGGGCTGGCCGATTTTCAGGGAAATCAGCGCCCGGATGACCCGCGGGGCGAATATCATGGTCAGGGCAAAGGAAACCAGGCAGGCCAGGAGGGCCCTCCCTACCGGTTCTGCAAATGCCCCCGAGGGGCTGAACTGTTCAATAACGGAATGCATAAAATTTACTGTGGCGGAAAGGTGAGGTTCATGACTTGCTCCATCCGGGCGAGGCGGCTGCCTTTGAAGAGGACGATGTCTCCCGGCGCCGTATGGCTGCGGAGCCATTCTGCCGCTTCCTCCGCAGAGCCGAAATGCAGGCTTTGAGTGAAGGCATTCGGAGAAATAGCGTCCGTAATCCGGGCGGCATCCGTTCCTACGCTGACGACGCAGTCAAGACGGAGCTCTTCCGCCGTGCGGCCCACCAGAACGTGCCCTTCCTCGGAAAACGCGCCCAGTTCCCCCATTCTGCCCAGCACCGCAAAACGTCTGCCGGTGCAGGAAAGCCCCGCTACGGTATGCAGGGCGGCCTGCATGGAATCCGGGTTGGCATTGTAGGTGTCATCCACTACCAGAATGCCGTTGATCCGGGTGCAGTGAAGCCTGCCGCCCGTGAGCCGCGCCTGATTGAGGCCGGAGGCGATTTGCTCTTTCGCAAGACCTGCCGCCCAGCCAGCGGCGGCGGCCAGAAGCGCATTGGTTACCATGTGCCGGCCGTGGACGGGCAATTCCACCTCTTCCCGGCAGAAATCCGGGATGGAAAGGATGAAGCGTGTCCCGTTCTCAGTAGAGACGGGATTTTCCGCGCGAACGGTTCCGGCGTCAATGCCGCAGTCAATACAGGCAGCGCGGGTGGATTGACGGATCATATCCGCATAATCGCAGTCCGCCGGAAAAATCATGAAGCCGTCTTCCGGCAGGCAGCGTGCCAACGTGCATTTTTCCCGGGCGATATTTTCCCGCGAACCCAGATATTCCATGTGGGAGGTGCCGATGCTGGTGATGATGCCGATTTTCGGGCGCGTCATTTCACACAGGGGAGCCAGTTCCCCGGAGTGGTTCATGCCCATTTCCCATACGGCGGCTTCGTCGGACGGGGTGGCCCGGAGGATGCTGAGGGGGACGCCGATGTGGTTGTTCAGGTTACCCTGCGTGGCGATGGTGCGAAATCCCTGTGAAAGAACGGAGGCCGTTAGATCCTTGGTAGAGGTTTTTCCGTTGGAGCCGGTCAGGCCGATGACGGTGAGGGTCAGCTCTGAACGCCACCAGGAGGCCAGCTTCTGAAGGGCTTCCAGCGTGTCTTCCACCAGAATGACGGCGCAGGAGGGGGCCATGCCTTCCTCCACACGGCTGACAACGACGGCGGCCGCAGTACGGGATGCCTCCGGGGCAAACAGGTTTCCGTCAAATTTTTCTCCCCCCAGCGCGAAGAAAACGGCATGGGGCGGCAAATGGCGGCTGTCCGTGCACACGCCGCCGGAAGCAACCCTGTCGAAGGGGCCGCTGACCAGTTTTCCGCCGATGACGTTGCTGATGCCGTGTGCCGTGAGGGAAATCATGAAAGAAAGACGGAATAACGTGTTATGCCTGGGGGAATTCTTCCCGTTCCTTGATGAACATGTTGCGGCGCACTTCCTTGGCATCGCTGAAATCAATGCGGCCGGTGGAAAGTTCCTGGTAATTTTCATGGCCCTTGCCCGCAATGAGGACGATGTCCCCCAGACGGGCCTGCTCGATGGCCGTGGCAATGGCTCTGGCCCGGTCCGGGATGATGGCGTATCTGCCTTCCGGCATGCCCGCCGCAATCTGGCTGATGATGGAGAGGGGTTCCTCGCTTCTGGGATTGTCGGAGGTGACGATGCAGGCGTCTGACAGGCGCGCGGCAGCGGCTCCCATCAGGGGGCGTTTTCCCCTGTCCCGGTCCCCGCCGCAGCCGAACACGGTAATCAGGCGGCGGGAGCACAGTTCCTTGAGCGTCTTGCAGACGTTTTCCAGGGCGTCCGGCGTGTGGGCGTAGTCAATGAAGATCTGGGCGCCTCCGGGGTGGGTGAACAGTTCCAGCCTGCCGGGGACCTGCGGAATATTCTGAAGGTTCGCAATGGCGTCCCGCACGGGGATGCCGGCGCAAATGACGGCGGCCAGCGCGGCCAGGCTGTTGTACATGTTGAACTTGCCGATCAGGGGGACACGGACCAGGTAGCTTTTCCCCTTGTATTCCAATTCGTACTCGCTGCCTTTGGCGGTGGCGTGGTGCACCAGCATGCGGAAATCCGCCCCCAGGGCGGACCCGTAGGTCTTTACGGTCATGCGGCCGGAAAACATTTCCGCCAGCCGGCGACCGTAAGCGTCGTCGATGTTGATGACGGCCACGGGTTTTCGCCGGGATTTGGTGTCCTGCGCCATCTGTTCGAACAATTTCGCCTTGGCCTGGAAATAATTCTCCATGGTGTGGTGGTAGTCCAGGTGGTCCTGGGTCAGATTGGTGAAAATACCCACGTTGAAATTGATGCCGGCCACGCGTTCCTGGTCCAGCGCGTGGGAAGAGACCTCCATGGAGACGCCGCGGCAGCCGTTTTCATACATTTCCTTCAGCAGGTGTTCCAGTTCCAGCGGTCCGGGCGTGGTATGGGTGGAAGGAGTGATTTCCTCCCCGTTGTCATAGGCGATGGTGCCGATCAATCCAGCGCGCAGCCAGGACTGCTTGAGCAGGGAATGGGCGATGTAGGCCGTCGTGGTTTTTCCGTTCGTCCCCGTCACGCCGATCATGGTCATGTGGCGGGAAGGGCGTCCGTTCCAGGCCGCGCCCATCAGGCTGACGGCCAGGCGGGAGTCGTTCACCTCCACCCAGCTGGCTCCGGCTTCCCTGGCTTCCTGCGTGCAGGGCGTTTCCGCGACGACGGCGCATGCTCCGCGGCGAATGGCCTCCGGGATGAATTCATGGCCGTCCGCCCGGGTTCCCTTCAGGGCAATGTAGCAGGAACCGGGCAGAATGCGCCGGCTGTCGCATTCCAGATGGGAGATTTTCACCTGGGGGGAGCCGGTGAGCGTATGGGAGGGAAGGTCTTTGAGTAAGGTAAGTAGCTTCATGACGGGATTATCTGCGCGGCGGTTTGGATGAGGTGGAAGAGGCTTGGGCACGGGAGGCTTTTTTATTTGCCTCTGCGGAAGGGACGTTCTTAGGAATGTTCATGGCGGCCGCCAGGCGGGTGGCCAGTTTCTGGAAGACCGGGGCGCATACGGTTCCGCCTCCGGGATGGCAATGCTTGGAAGTGGGGTCGTCAATGACGACAAGGCAGACGAAGGCCGGGTCCTCCACCGGGAGCATTCCTACAAAGGAGACGGTGTAGCGGTTTTCAAAATAGCCGCCTGTAGGCTTCACCTTGTGGGCGGTTCCGGTTTTGCCTCCCACGTTATAGCCTTCAACCCGCGCTCTTTTGGCGGTCCCGTCCAGATCCGTAACGTGGAACAGGGCGTTCCGAAGGTCCCGGGCCGTCTTGACGCTCATGACCCGGCATACCTCCACGGGGGGGGAAGGCTGGAAGTTTCTGTCATCCACATAAATGCCGTCAACCAGCCGGGGGCGCATGCGCACGCCGTCATTGGCTATGGCGGCATAAGCCATGGCGACCTGCAGGGGGGACACCATCAGGGAGTAGCCGAAGCTGATGCGGGAAAAGTTGACAAAATTGCTGCCGTCCTGGCACTGGCTGTTGGTTTCCCCCGGCAGGTCGATACCCGTTTTGGAGGAAAATCCGTACAGGTCAAAGTATTTTTTATACGTGGGCCAACCCGATTTCAGTGCAATGCGGAAGGCGCCCGGGTTGCTGGATTTTTTCAGCACGCCCGCTACGGTCAGGCCGCCATAGGAACGGGGGGCGTCCGTGACGGGGCGGGAACCGGGCACCGGATAAGGGGTGCAGTTGATCATGGTGTCGAACGTGGCCTTTCCGCTGTCCACGGCGGATGTGACGGAAACTATTTTAAAAGTGGAACCGGGTTCGTACAGGGACTGCACGGCGAAATGGTAGGCGCCTTCCTGAAGGCCCTCGCGCGTATTTAAATTATAGTGGGGCCGGCTGGCCATCGCCAGAATGCTGCCGGTCTTGGGTTCCACCACAATAATGCAGCCGCGGGGTTTGTGGGTCTGGTCCGTGTAAAAAGAGATGGCGGCGTCCAGCTCCTCCTCCACGATCGTCTGGTATTCCATGTTTACCGTCAGGCGCACGTTCAGCCCGTCCACGGCATCCTTGAAGCGGGAATCCGCGGAGGGAATGATGCGCCCGCGGCTGTCTTTCCGGTATTCCCTGATGCCGTTGTGGCCCAGCAGCTGGTCGTCCAGCTGCTTTTCAAGGCCGGAAAGGGCTATGGGCCGGGGGCCGCTGTCCTTCGTCTGGGCGATGTAGCCCAGAATATGCACCATGCATTCCGGCACGGAATAGACGCGTTTGGAGGAGGTCTCAAAACGGAACCCCTGGACGCGGGCGTTCTGGATAGCCTGCCGCAGCAGTTCCGCTTTTTCCTCGGACAGGTTTTTGGCAATGACGATGCGCTTCTTGGGAATCGCCCCGTCTTTTTCCACCGTGTTGATGATGTCCTGCACGCTCATGTCCGGCAGGAAAGGGGCAATCACTTTGGCGGCGTATTCCAGGTGCGCCTGCACGTATTCTTTCACCATCTCCGGCTCATAAAGCTCTTCCAGCTTTTTTCTGGCCATATCTACCCCTTCCGGTCCGTCTTCAGGCTCTTCCAGCAGGATTTTCGCCAGATTATGTTCCTTGCTGCCGTCCTTTTTGCTGGCGGCCTGGCCCAGAATCTTGCTACGGAAGCCGGAAACGAGCTTTTCCTTTTCCTTATCCGTTGCGGCTTTCTCCCAGAACGGGGAATGGACGGCCTTGGAATAGGCCAGAGCCCAGCTGATGGTCTTGGGGTCGTTCAGATGATAGCCGTCCGCAATCAGCTCGGAGCTCTGCATGTTGCTGGTGAGGATTTCCTCATTGGCGTCCATGATGCGGCCGCGCTGGGGCAAAAGAACCTCCCGTTCAATAATGCCGCCGCTGGAAACGCCGCTCGTTTTCCGGGGGGAAACCAGCTGGAGATTGACCAGCGACAACATCAGCCAGATGACCGCCGCGCCCGCCAGGCCGCACAGGACGAGGCTTCTTCTGGCAAATCTGGACTTCGTGATCGTGATCATGAACGGCTCAACGCAGTTAATGGCCTGCCGCAGCGATGCGGGAGGCGTTTTCGGAAGAAATGTATTCTACGGCTGAGGGCTCGATAGGCTGCAGGTTGGACTTGTCCTGGGCCAGCCTGTCGCGGATGGCCCAGCGGCTGGTCAGGGAGGAAGTCTTGGAACGGTAATATTCCTTTGTGAGTTCGCAGGAGGCGATCTCTTCGTTCATTTGCTTGATGTCGCGCGCGACCTGGATCTGGTCGTTTTTCAGCACGGCATAAGTGATGCCCGCTCCGCAGGTGAGGGCGGCGAAGGCAATGAGCCACATGATCATGCTCACGCTGATCTGGTGGCCGGTGAAACGCTGTTTGAATCTTTTCATGGCGGTGGCGGAAGAGAGATGGTCAGATGATTTTTTCCACGCCGCGCAACTTGGCGCTGCGGGAACGGGGGTTGGTTGAAAGTTCTTCTTCTCCCGCAGTGACGGGTTTGCGGGAAAGCGGGCGGAAGCAGTAATCCGAGTTGGGACGGGGTGCCGGCCATTCCGGGCGGTCTATTTCCGGACGGCTCCGGAGGTCGAAGAACTGCTTGACCCTGCGGTCTTCCAGGCTGTGGAAGGTGATGACGGCCATGCGCCCCCCCTGCCCGAGCAGACGCACGGAGGAATCCAGCAGAGCGTCCAGGGCATCCAGCTCGCCGTTGACCGCTATTCTCAGGGCCTGGAACGTGCGGGTGCCGGGGTGTTGCCTTCCTTTGCGCGGCAGGACGGATTCCACGATGCGGGCAAGCTGTGCGGTCGTGGTGATGGGGGCCTGGGCACGGGCTTTCACCATGGCGCGGGCAATGGCGCGGGAAGCGCGTTCCTCGCCGAATTGCCAGAGGATATTTGCGATTTCTTCTTCCGGGGCCTCATTCACCAGGTTCCGGGCAGAGAGAGCGGCGCGGGTATCCATCCGCATGTCCAGAGGGCCGTCTTCCCTAAAGGAAAAGCCGCGGGAGGCGGTGTCAAGCTGGTGGGAGGAAACGCCCAGGTCCGCCAGCAGCCCGTCCACCCGGGAAACCCCCTGCTGGGAAAGAATGCTTTCCACGTCCTGGAAGTTGCCGGCGAGGACTTTGAAACGGGAACCGAAGCGCGCCAGCCTGAGCATGGCGGCGCGGCGGGCGTCCGCATCGCGGTCAATGCCCCAGACAGTGGCTCCCTGCTCCAGCAGAAGTTCCGTATGGCCGCCGCCGCCAAGCGTGCAGTCCACGATGAATTTGCCGGGGCCTGCCTTCAGCATGTCCACCGTCTCATGCAGCAGCACGGTAATGTGCCGGAAGCCGTTTCCGGAGTCTGCCCCGTCCGCTTCCGCATCAACGGCGGCAGCGGCGTCATCCCCCAGTTCGGAAATCAGGGCGTCCGCCCTGGCCGCGGCTTCCCGGGCTTTCAGGGCTTCCGTGTGGTACGCGTCTTCCCAGTTCATGGAGGGGGCCAGCGCCTTCCAGGAGCAGACCAGTTCATCCACTCCTTTTTCCTCCGTCAGCTCCGCAATCACATGCACATGGTTGCGGCAGACGCTCCACGCCAGCACGCGGCAGGACGTTTCTTCCGCGAGCCCGTTTGCCAGGGCCTGCGCCTCCTCCGTGCGGACGTGCGTACCCGCGCCCGCGCGTAAAGAAAGCTCAATATGGTCGTCAAAAGCCCGGTTCAGGCCGGAAGACAATGCGCCCAGCTTGCCATAGGCGCCCTTTTGCCCGGCCAGGGACATCTCCGTCATGAGGCGTGCCTTTTCCTGCTGCCAGGCAACCATATCCTGCGCCGGAAGGGCATCGTGCCCCCAGAAAACGATGGAATAAGCCGTGAGTTCCGCATGCAGCCCGGTTCTGGCGCCGACGCCCAGGCCGGAAGCAAGCCAGCCCGGGCGCAATGCAAGCGTTGCGCAGGGGCGTGCCTGGGGATTGGGCGTAATGGAGGAGTCTGGGGGCATGAAGGAAAGCTAGAGAATGCCGTAGGATTGGTTGATGTCGGAGATGCTGGCGTTTTCACGCCGGGAAACTTCTTCGTAGAGAGAGGGTTCCCACAATTCGAAATATCCTCTCCGTGCGGCGAGCCGGACGGAGGAACTGAGCTGTGCGTGTTCGCACATTTGTTTGGGTATCAGCAGCTTGCCTTGGGCGTTGATGACAGCCTCCACACAGTTGGCGTATAATTTGCCGATGAAAAGGTCGATTTGCGCTTCCGTGTAGCCGGGCGTTGTTTCTATCTTGTCAATGAGTTGCTGGAATTTTTCCCGCGTATAGGCTTTGACGGTCGGCAAATCAAGACGCCGGCCGGATAACAGGAGCAGGGCGCAACCTTCGGAGGGCCTCCATTCGGCCGGAATGGCAATCCGGTTTTTGGGGTCCAGCTTGTGCGTGTATGCACCAAAAAGGTTGTCTGATACACTGCTCATCGCATGCAAGTACACTACGTAGTGACTTCAATACACTTTAATGCACCTGAAATGTCAACCCCGTACTGGAAAAAAGTATTTTTTCATGTGCCCATGTCATAAAAAAAGAATGGATACGTTCTTGCTCCCTTCCGGGGGCGGTATTATATTCCGCGCATGATGCAGTTTTGCGTGTTGGGCAGCGGCAGCGGGGGAAATGCCACCATTGTCAGGGCGGGGGAAACCGTCCTGCTGGTGGATGCCGGGTTCAGCGCCGCCAGGCTGCGGGATAAGATGAAGTCCGCCGGAGTGGAGCCGGATGAGCTGGACGCCATTCTGCTTACCCACGAACACGCGGACCACATGAAAGGCGTGCACCAGTTCACCAGAAAGCATGCCGTGCGTGTTTACGCCACACGCCATACGGCCATGTGCGTCCAGGAAAAAGCGCCGGAGGCTCCCTGGGCCTATTTTGAAAAGGGGCAGTCTTTCAGAATAGGGAATATCGTCATTACTCCCTTCCCCACTTACCATGACGCCGTGGACCCGGTGGGATTCAAATTTGAAACGGAGCGGTCCAGCCTGGGTTTCATTTCCGATACGGGGCAGGCTCCCGGCTGCATAGCGGAATACCTTGCCATGGTGGACAGCCTGGTGGTGGAATCAAACTATGATCCGGACATGCTGGCGGCCACTCCCAGGAGACCCTGGCCGCTGAAGCAGCGCATCGCCTCTGCGCACGGGCATCTGTCCAATGGGCAGGCGTGCGACCTGCTGAGGCGGATTGCTCATGGAGCCTTGAAAAACGTGGTGCTGGCCCATCTGAGCGCAGAAAGCAATTCTCCGGCATTGGCAGAAAGCCTGATGCGTGATACCCTGCATGACATGGGGCTGGCTTCCACCTCCCTGTTCTGCGCCAGCCAGGACTCCTGCCTGCCGTGGATACGGGTCTGCTGAATATGCCTTTTTTCCTGTTCCTCCCGCCATGTTCCTCTCCACCTGTGAAATCATGAGCACAATTATTGGAGCCCTGGCGGGTTCCATCGCTTCCTCGCGGGTGAAAATGGATTTGTTCGGCGTGATTGTCTGCGGCACCCTGGCTGCGCTGGGCGGCGGAACCGTGCGCGACATCCTGCTGGACATACCGGTGTACTGGACGCTCCCCTCCGGGGAAATTTTTGTTCTGGCCTCCGTCGTCACCAGTCTGGCAACCTTTTATGTGGCCCAGAAATATCCGCCTCCCATGGGCACTATCCGCGTGGCGGATGCTATCGTTCTGGCCCTTTTCGGCATGATCGGCACGGAAAAATCCTATCTCCACGGCTATACGCCCACTGTTTCCGTGATGATGGGCATTTGTACCGGCGTGGCGGGCGGCCTGCTGCGCGACGTGCTTACCGGCAACGTTCCCTACGTGTTCCGTCCCGGAGAACTATACGCCACCGCGGCCCTGCTGGGAGGCGTGGCGTACGCGGTGCTTTACTATGCCGGAATTGATTCTTCCACCTGCTTCGTGACGGGCTTCATGGTCACGCTTTCCGTACGCCTGGCGGCCATCCGCTGGAACTGGAACCTGCCTTCCTACATTCCGTTATTCACCTCGGATACCGATTCGCCTCCTGAAGAGCCGGAAACTTGACAGGAGGGAATGTTTCTGTGAAGCCTTAAGAGCGTCGGCGCCTGCGGCGGCAAAAGGCAGTTCCCGCCGCGAGGGTGGTGAGAACTGCCGTGGAAGGTTCCGGAATATTATAAAAGGGCAGCATCAGAGCGTCGTATGCGTTGATTCGAGGGCCGTTCTCGCTCCCCAAGTGCAGGGTTCCATCCGTTTCATGATAATAAACGTCCCGTTTTTCCAGACCTTGTCCGTTGTCGGAGTCTGTGACGTACAGGGATTTGGCCATGCCGGTAGTGTCGTCAACCTCAATTCCCCAGCAGGTAATGGCATGACCCGGACCTGATGCAGGAGCAATGGAAAGTCCCACTACGCCGCCATTCTGGAAAAATGAGACGAGGTCTGTACCGAACTGGAGGGGAAAATCGCTTTGCGTGAAGTATTTGCTGCTGATGAAAGGGCAGTCGCCTTCCCAGGTGGAAGAGGACAATCCCAGAGATGTAATGTATCCCTCCCAGTATCGGCCAGTATTCTGCGGTTCAGTGATGGTTTCCTTAAAATCGTATAAATAATTGTTGGGATTGAGAGGTTTCCCTCCCAGGTACCACCGAAGGCCTATTTCTATGCCTTTCCCGGTATTGGCCCAATTATTGCAAAACACATCGTAAATTTCCGTTCTTCCGCTTTCATTCTGGCCGTTGGGAACGAAAGCCGGAATGCCGGAGGAATTATTCTGCCACCATTGCAGCATATTGCTGGCTGTGGCCGCCCAGCATAAATCGGAATCTCCGTTCCAGTATTTTTTGGTATTTATGAACCCCGAATCTTCGGAAACATTATGGGCAAAATAAATGGCGGCTTGAACAGGAACCAGAGCGAAAAGGAAAAAGAGAGAAAGGGTGCGCAACATAAAACATGATATCGATAGCGAATTAACAAGCCGGAATCAATGAAAATATCCGCAAATAAATTTTTGGATGATTGCCATCCTTCCACAGAATGGAGAGAAAAGAAGAATCTGGAGTCAGAAAAACCTGTTGATGGAAGCTTCTTCTTATTTCCCGATGTAGCATATTTACATCACTGATTATTAGTGACAATTCATTTTAATCGGTACAACCTTTGTTTTTACAAGTACACAGAATGTAGGGATAAATGCAAATCGTTGTATTTAATTGTTTTGCATATACGTGTTGTACCGCCTTCTTTCAATCCTTTTGTGGAAAATGTCCGCTATCAGATACAACGTATTGGATGGTAGGGCATTTTCGCATGGATGTTACAGAACGCTTGTTGAATACAAAGATAGTTGTTTTCTTAGTATTTTTTTTGTGGTTTTCGGTGAGATTTTTATGCTCTGAATATTTGAGATGTTTGATTCGCTTGGAAAAGTGTAGATGTTTTATCACTTGTGTATTTATATGCACATGCGCTAAATTCTTGAAACTTTACGTTTTTAGCACACATTGTATCTTAATGATTATAAATCAGTCATCTATTTTATTGTTCTATATCTCTCTTTGAATGATATACTTGGTTTGTTTTCTCCGAATAGGATGTGATAATACCTTTCTGAATAAGGATATTCATGAATACACTATTTAATGCATTTCTTTTTATCTTAGGTGATTTCTTAGGATTGGCTATTTCATCATAAGGATTGCCTAACGATATTAAGAATGTTTTTATTGTATCGTTATCAATACCATCATGTATTTGTAAGAATAGATTTATTCTATCAGTAACAGGAAGTCCTATTCTATTGATTAACTGAATTTGTAAAGATTCGCATATAGAATATTTATTTGAATTTTTCAGTACATTCTCTAATACAAATTTTGAATTATAGGTGCTTTTTATAATAACATCTTCATCCACTGCATTTACGAAACAGAATTTCGTTTCAACGTTAAGTTGAGATGAAGTGATAATTTTCTCCATATCCGAAGTATCAACTTCTAATTGATCCAATATCTCTATGAATTTGTTAGGAGCTTTTTCGATTAGCTGAATATTCAGACCTTTGTAATTTTGACGTAAAAAATCATAACCAGCAACAACTTTATTAACTTTATTATTCTCGATTAAGACTTTCATTCTTTCATGAGATATTGAACTTGAATCAAAACTATTGTAGCACCATGGAATAGATGATAAGAACAGTTTGTATGACTCATCATTAATACTCTTTTCGTTAATCAACTCTTTGCATAATTTACTATATATACCAACTCCGTTTTCATTAGCTGTAGTTGTCATTCTGTTTTTGGATAATACAATAGCATTATTCTCTTGATTTAAAAAGGTAATAACAGGCGATGATAATGAATCTTTATCATTCGCAAACATCGTTTGAACATTCTCCCAGGTTGGCCTTACTTTTGAATACTGGAATAATAAATGAGCTTCATCCGAGCCAGTAATAGTGGATATATCATCCACGATAGTTTCTATCTGTTGAATGAGTTTATCCTTAAGCTTAATGTTTAATTTGGAATTGTTTAGTAGAATAGTGTATTCTTCTAGTTCCTCTCTGGTATTACTTTTCAATTCAAGTAATATCTTTTCTACATAGGTATTAATTTCTTCCTCGATATATTCCACAATATCATTCAAACCAGAGTTTTTAAGATAGGAGTAGTTTTTACTATTGAAACTTTCTTGCTCAAATTTATCTTTTGGAATAATAATTTTGAGCATCTCTATGTTAATCTCATAATAACTATTCTGCATCAAAAATGTTAAGTCTTGTGCTGGAGAATCTGGACTGATAGTTTTGAACACAATACCCAACTTTTCTACCAACTTTTGTTTTTTCTTATTATCTACATGTATAATAAAGAAATCACGATAGTTTTTTATATAAGTATCGTTTTCGTCAAAAATATTGTAAAGGTCATTAATGTTTGCATATTTCAAAATCAATAAGAAATACTGCTCTTTTCTTTCATCGGTGTAACTAGGCTCCTGTCGTATATATCTCCAGATATTATTCCAATATGAACATAATTGATTGACAAACATGCTTTTGTGTTTGCTTTTATCAATATATTCATTTATGAATTTGATAGTTATCTCGTGCTCATTTGCAAGTTGTTTGAATAATGTATCTGTTTTATCTGTATATTGACTTATAATCAGCGCATCAACAAGATCAAAGTTCAAGATACATTCTTTCTCAAATGTATATAGATTTATGCGCTTGAGCAGTTCTTCTTTTTTATTCAGGATATAGTCGAACTGAGGTGACAATTCTCTCTTTACATTTATCAAGAATTGATAATCTGTTTTTGAAAGAGCACCTTCATGAAAAACTGAAATGTAGTCTAAATAATTCTCATTGATATAACCATTTCGCAATAGAATATCAATCAACTCCTTCTTTTTATCATCAGTACAATTTATTTTTATTTTGCCTTCTGATAGTATTTCTCTTAAGCTACTCTTTCTGATTCGTCCTATTTGTTTTTGTAGGTTTGTAATAGCTATTCTGAGATTATTATTCTTATTTGCCTGTTTATCAGCGATTATTTTTTCTCGTTGGTCGTAAGTGTAATTGGGATTGACTTGTTTCTCTATTTCATTGAATTTAAATGAATAAGAATTAGAATTTCGTTGATTATAATAATTTAAATAATAGTAATCAAGATTACCATCTTTTATTTTGCAAAATGTGTCATCATCAGTAAAGTATTCCATACTTACCATTTTATCGTTATCTTTTAATCCTGCTAGGCCTTGGCATTCCTCAAGAATTTTTTCACAGACTTTAGATACATAAAGAGTGCGTAAATCTTTTATATCAGAAACAGAAGCTTCTTCAGATAGTCGTAATCTCTCTTTTATTGATTCAATTTGTTTGTTAATTTGATTAATAGCATTTTCGATATATTTGTTCTTGCTGTTGATCGTTTCAAAGAGTTCTCCTTTGTTCTCACTCAAATCAGTGAAGTCTTTTGGAAATAGATTCTTATATACAATTATAGCAAGCAATTTGTTTATATCAAGCTGCTGATTGACTTTTGTAGCATATATATGAAACTCGTTCATTATATTGTACAGAAGTCGCATATCGTCCACAAACAGTGATAAGTCATCTATCAAATCATTATCTATTTTGATAGATTTTCCTTTCAACATCTTTTTCAGCCTGTCTCCAGAGTTTGAAAAGTTGACAATAGGAATGACTGGAAGCATATAATCAAAGAATTTGGCTCTATCCTTATCCAGAAACATATCGTCTTTTATAGCGTATATGAAGACAATATCTTGTTTGACTTTCTTTGAATTGTTGATAAGGAGATTAATCTCGCGAAGCTTTGTGAATACTTCTGAATTTCCAAAACGGTCTAAGTCCTCGATGATAATGACATTGTAGTTTGTAGCTTCAAAGAAGTAAATAATCTCATCAATGTAGTTATTTAGAATAGACTTACTGATATTTTTATCTATTTCTATCTCAGTCCCTTTTAGATTTAATTTCTTAATAGAAAGACCTATTATCGAACGTGAAGATTTATAGAGAAAAACAAACAATATTACTGAACTAACAGCTAGTGCAATATATTTGGCAATATTGCTTGCAAAGATAGATACTTTCAAATTAAAAAAATAATCCATCTCATTCGGCAGGATAAGGACAATGAGAGAAAAAATAAAAATCATGGAAACTATTGTTTGTAAAAACAGTTTCCATGACTTTAGACTTTGTATCTTCTTTAATCTTGAATCAGGGATTTTAGAATTTGTTTCACGATAAAATAGTTGTTGTAGTAGACTTAATTCTATTAGTCGCTGAGTGTCATTATCGCAAGTATGGTGATTGCTATTTTCTTGGTCATTACTTTTCTTTGGAGCCTCGAAAGTTGCCAATGAGATATTAAGGAAATGATTCTTACGAAATGACCATTTCTTATGTTCTTCTCGCTTTATGAACGTTTGGAGAATACTACTTTTACCAGAACCATAAGGACCTGATATTGCAATATTTTTTATCTGTTTTTTATTAGACAAAGCCCATGACAAAGCATCTAAGTAAACATCACAATCTTCCGCACTATCTGTTGGAGATAATGGAATATAAGGTAACTGAATATTTTCTTTTTTATTCTCAAATAACTGTTTTCCTATGATTTGTTTACACTTATCTATTATTAGTTTCATTATCTCTAGATACTCATTATAGGTTTTCTATTCGAAAAAAGTTCTTAGACTATAGTTAATTTATATTTTTGTTTGTAACTTTGGATTTTGTCTAGGATAATCATTTTAACAACCCCGGATTGCGATATCTGATTTAAATACTCATTTCTTACGATAGATGCAAGTTTGACTATTGATTTTGATTAATCAAAAGTTGCAGTACGAGTTGGAATATATTGTCATTATTCATTGTGTGTTTCTAATTAAAAATGTATTATGCGGATGAATTTAAATATTATCAAACAAGTTTTTATATTTCCAATTTTAACTTATTTTCAAAATCCAAAAGATACTCATTGTCTTGATCTATTGTATTCAGCGTATGCTTTTTCTTGTGCTTGTTTAGCGAAAATAGTATCAGCATCATTCAATATATCATATGAGGTCAGGAAATCATCCAGTTGCTTTTTCCAGTTTACCGTCGTAGTAATATCTGCCGTTCTGTACGAAGTTCTGTCAAATCAAAAGCAATAGCAGATAGAAGATTCAAGGCTGGAACTTCCTTGTCGGATAAATAATTTTTAGTAACTATTGTATATGGCTTTTACCATGTTTTGCATTCCTTCGGTTTGAAATCACAGAAGCTTTACAGAATTTAAGATTATGTTACTCTACTACTATGCGAATCTCAGGTACTCCTACTTTCCGATGCAGAAGGAGGAAAAAATGGCGCCCAGCACGTCCTCCGTATCCACGGCTCCGGTGATTTCTCCCAGGTGCGTCAGGGCCTCTCTCAGTTCCAGGGCTGTGAATTCCGGACTTTCCTGGCGGGAGATGGATTCCGAAGCCAGCCGGACATGCTCCCGGCAGAGGCCCAGTTCATGCTGGTGCCGGGCATTGATGGCTACCAGGGAGCTGCCCGTTTCACCGGGCAGGGAGGAGGAAAAGGCCTGGATAATGGCTTCCTCCAATTCCTTTCTTCCTTCCCCGGTGGCGCAGGAAAACCGGATGCCGGGCACGGCCTTCCAGTCCGGATGGATTCCCAGGTCGCACTTGTTCAGAATGAGCAGCCGGGGCGCGGTGAGAACAGGGGCGGGGAAGTCTTGGATCCGGGGCGTGGAGGCATCCGCCACTTCCAGAACCAGATCCGCGGTTTCAAGAGCCCTGTTGGTGCGGGTAATGCCTGCCTGTTCAATGACGTCGGAAGATTCGCGGACACCGGCCGTATCAATCAGCCGCAGGGCCAGCCCGGCCAGCTGAATGGATTCCTCCACCGTGTCCCGCGTGGTACCGGCAATATTGCTGACAATGGCCCGGTCATATCCCAGCAGGGTATTCAGCAGGCTGGATTTTCCCACGTTGGGAGGTCCGGCGATCGCCGTGCGGATGCCTTCCCGCAGCAGGCGTCCGCCTTCGGCAGTTTTGAGGAGGGCGGCCAGTTTTTCCTCCATGCTCCGGAGGCGCGCCAGCAGATCGGAGGCGGTGTCCGGGGAAATGTCTTCATCCGGAAAGTCAATATAGGCCTCAATGTGGGCCAGCACATGAACCAGGTTGTCTTTCAGTTCGTCCACCTGGGCGCCGATGCCTCCGTCCAGCTGGGCCTGCGCGGCTTTCAGGGCCAGGTCGCTCCCGGCGGAAATCACATCCATCACGGCTTCCGCCTGGGTCAGGTCCATGCGCCCGTTCAGAAAGGCCCTTTTTGTAAATTCTCCCGGTTCCGCTGGGGAGGCCCCGCATTGGTAGAGGCGTTTCAGCAGGCGGTCCGTCACCAGCATGCCGCCATGGCAGGAGATTTCCGCGGTATCTTCCCCCGTATAACTGGCCGGGGCGGGGAACCAGGTGACAAGCGCCTGGTCAATGGCGGCTCCTTCCGCGTCCCGGATGCAGACCAGCGTCGCCCTGCGCGGCCGGAGGCGTTCCGTGAAAGCCGCAGGGGTGCATTGTTTCAGGATGTCCATGCAGCCGGGACCGCTCATGCGGATGACGGCGATGGCTCCCTGTCCTGCGGCGGTGGCCTGTGCGGCTATGGTGCGTTCCGGGTCAGTCATGGTTCTATGGATTCAAAAAAGCCGCCCCCGAGCAACTTGCCTCCGTCGTAAAAGGCGCAGACCTGTCCCACGGCCAGGGCCCGGAGGGGCGTGTCAAAGCCCAGGCGCACCTTTCCTTCTTCCAGATATTCGCAGGAGGCCCATTCCGCCTTGGCCCGGTAGCGGGGCTGGGCCATGACGCGGGCCGGCAGGGGAGCGAGCGTATTGGAAATGCCGCCGACCACGGCGCGGGACGCGTACAATCCCCGCGTGGACGCGTCTTCGTATCCCAGAATCAGGCGGTTGCGCTGGACATCCTTTCCCACCACCACATAGGCGACTCCCTCCCGCGGGGAGGCGACGCCGTGCCCTTTCCTCTGGCCCATGGTGAACAGATGCAGGCCGTTGTGCGTGCCGAGCGTCCGGCCTTCCGTGTCCACGATTTTGCCGGGCTTGTCCGGCAGGTAGTGGCGCAGGAAATCGCTCATTTTTACCTGGCCGATGAAACAGATGCCCTGGCTGTCTTTCTTGCGTGCCGTGGGGAGGCCGTATTTTTCCGCAAGAACGCGCACTTCCGGTTTCAGCAGATCCCCAAGGGGAAAGACGGCGCGGGCTATCTGGTCCGGGCGCATCAGGGACAGGAAGTAGGATTGGTCCTTGTTCGGGTCCCGCCCGCGCAGGATGAAAGCCCCTTGCGGCGTGTCCATCCTGCGGGCGTAATGGCCGGTGGCGACGTAATCGAACCCCTGTTCCAGGGCATAATCCAGAAAGACGCCGAATTTCATTTCCCGGTTGCACAATACGTCCGGGTTGGGCGTATATCCGGCGCGGTAGCCTTCAATCAGATAATTCACGATGCGGGCGCGGTATTCGTCCACCAGGTCAATGACCCGGAATTCAATACCTGTTGTTTTGGCGACGGCCAGAGCGTCCTGAATGTCTTGTTCCCACGGGCATTCGCCGGGAATGCCTTCGTCATTCACCCAGTTTTTCATGTAGGCCCCCACTACGTCATGGCCCTGCTCCACGAGCAGGGCCGCTGCCACGGAGCTGTCCACTCCGCCTGATAAGCCTACAAGTATGCGTGCCACGATGCTGGAAAAGATATGGGGGTGATAAGGCGGACCGCTTTGAGAAAGGCTTTGCCGCCTGCCCCTGTAAACCAAAGATGTTTCCGTAAGCCAAGACAAAAAGCGTGGAAATGGGGCATCCGGTCCCTGATGCGGAATATGATTCGGTCGATCCGGGAGGCTTTTGGTTTTTAATCACATTCCCTGAAATCGAATTTGGAATCCGTAGCTTTTTTCCAGGTGGCCTCCGTTCTCCGGCAGACTGAAATCATCAGACCACCGCATTCTGAAAAACTGAATATGCCATTGAACAACAATTTTTTAGTTAATACCTCCTCATCTTTCCTCATCACGGAAATACCTCCTGAAAAAAAATGAAGGGCCTTACCTCTCCATATTCCAGCTTCCTGTTTAAAGAGGTGGTAAATTAATTATAATACTTTTTTCTAATTTATTATATTGACTACGGATTCCAAATCCGTACCCATATAAAAATGTTTCGTTGTAATAGGGTAAATGGATGTTGTATTGCATGGTGGTCTATTTTCTCATTTCTGATTTGTTATTATTCCAGTTATGTGTCTCCCTATTATGAAATTCCCGTAAGTTGTGATCCCATTATTTATCATCTCATGGGACGCGGAATGATGGAAGGGTTGATGCCTTATCGGGATTTGTTTGATCAAAAGGGGCCCTTCATTTTTTTGATATATGGCTTTTCCTACGCCTTGTGTGGTTCTTACTGGCTTGTATTCGTTCTTGAGGTATTCGCAGTGACGGCCTCCATGATCTTTTGTTACAAGGCGGCACTTCTCTTCGTATCTGGAAAAAAAGCGTTTATCGTTTCGCTGCTCATCCTTTATTCCATGTGCAGTTTCCACTATTATGCAGGAGGAGGTCATCCCTCCGAATTTATTCTGCCTTTCCAGTTTGCCGCGATTTATGGAGTGTGCCGCCTGTATCGGGATCCCGATCGCTTCGTAAGAACGGGCGTGGTGTTTGGCGCGGGCATCGGGATGGCGCTTCTGTTGAAATTCAACTTGGCCGCTTTTTGGTTCGTTCCCTTCCTGTATGTCCTGTATCGTGCGCGGATGACCGGGAAGGCATGGATTTTTACAGGAAGCGTGGGAGGAACGCTCCTGTTGATGCTGACGCCCTGCCTCTGGTATTTTTACAGCCGCGGCGCGTTGCTGGATTTATATGAAGGATACATTGTTTTTAATGCCGGTTACGGCGCCGATGCGGTATCGTTCAAGGAGATGTGCCGGAATTATTCCCAATGGGTGAAAAGGGATATCATGTATCCTAGCATGTTGATGTACATCGTGGGAGGAGCGGGGGTGATTTTAAGCCGGATGCCCGCCAGGGAAAAGATTTATTATACAGCCGCTTTTCTGATTACCTGCATGGGCGTCCAGGGAAATGGAAAGACGCATTTCAACCATTACGCCCAGACACTTATTCCCTTCGCTGCTGTGGGATACCTGGTGGTGGCCAGGATGATCCATGTGGAAGAGGTTGTTTCCCGAAAGTGGCGCCGATGGCTTTTTCCTCTGGTTGTTGCGGGAGTGATGGCTTGCACCTTCCTGAATTGCGTGGATTTTTCATGCAGAAGCCGCGCCCGCGAATGGATGTCCGCTTTTGCTCTTCCAGATACCAGTGATGAACCGGAGGGGGAGAATGCTTGTGCAGTCCTTGGGCGGCATGCCGTATGGTTTTACTGTGTCAATGGTTTGGTGCCGCCCATACGCACGTTTACGATTTGCGCTTCCGACAAACAGGGTGCAGAACGGGAAAGGATGCGTCAGTATCAGGAAATCCGCCGCGGAAAGATAGACTATGTGGTGATAGCGGGAGAATACTTCAAGCCGGACAACACGGAATCTCCCTCCCTGAGGGCTATGCGGGATTTGCTAAGTACGGAATATTGCCGGGAACGATCCTTTTTCAGAGAAGTGACGAACTTGGATATTTACCGCCGTGTGAAGAGGGATTAATGCCCCAGTTCTTCCATGATGCGTTCTGCAAGAGCCCGGGGAGAGTCGGAAGGGGAAGCCGGAAGTTTCCGGAGCCATTGTTCGCGTTTCAGCCAGGTGCGCTGCCGTTTGGCGTATTGCCGGGTGGCGAGGGCCAGCTGGCCCTGGCAGTTTTCACGGGAGATTTCCCCGCGCAGCATGCTTCGTATCAACGCCAGGCCCAGGGTGCGTTCCGCTGTGGCGGAGCATGGGCCGAGGGAAGCCGTTTCCTCCACGGCCCCCTCCTGCATCATGCGTGCGGCACGGTGGGCTATTCTTTCGTCCAGTTCAGGAACATCCCTGCTGATGACCCAGCCGGGCCCGCGCGGCGGGGTCAACCAGTTCCTCTTCCAGAAGGAAAGAGGTTTTCCTCCGGCAAGGACGATTTCCAGATTGCGTTCCACATAACGCCGGTTGGAGGCATCCGTCGAGGCCGCTCCTTCCGGATCCAGGGAAGAGAGTCTGGCGTATAGCGCTTCCGTGGAACAGTTCGCGAAAGCGGCGCGGAGAGCAGCGTCCCCCGGCGGCGCTTCCGACAGGCCGTGGGAGAGGAATTTGAAGTACAGGCCGGAACCGCCCGTGACGATGGCGATTTTTCCGCGTGCGTGAATTTCTTCCATGCAGCGCATGGCGCGGTGGTAGTGTTCCGTGGCATTCCAGTTCCTTTGGACCGGAATGATGGAAACCATGTGGTGGGGGACCCGTTCCCGGTCTGCCGGGGAAGGCGCCGCCGTCAGGATGGGCAGCTCCCGGTACACCTGGTAAGCGTCGGAACTGACGATTTCTGCGTCCAGCATCTCCGCCAGTTCCACGGCTGCCGCGGATTTGCCCGACCCGGTGGGACCTGCCAGAAACAGGGTCATGGGAAGTGTTGCCTGATGGGGTGGAGAAGATTCAATCATCACGTGGAGTAATGGCGGATAAAATTTGTTGTTCCTGTGAAGCCCTAAAAGCTGCTCCTGCTTAAAAGCTGTTGGAGGAAGCGGAAAAGCGGAGGCGAAATGGCTTCATATCCCAGGGCGTTGAGATGGAGGCCGTCCCAAGTATAAAGGCAGGCGTCTTTTCCCGGAAGGAAGAAATGGAGGGGGAGGACATGGACATTTTTTCCAAAGTCGTGTTGCAGCAGACAATTCCTGAAGGTTTCCATGCGCGACCCTTTTTGTGCGATGAGCGGGGGAATGACAATGATGGCGGTCGTTTCCGGGCTGTAAATCTCCCTGATTTTTTTGACGATGGCCACGTTTCCCTGAAAAGCCGTCCATCCCAGGCTTTTTTGTACTCCCAGATTGTTGACTCCCGAATACAGGACGATGATTCTGGGCGCCAGCGGGCTTGTCAGGCCGTCATTGAGGCGCCAGAGCAGGTTGCCCGTGGTCTCGCTCCTGGTTCCCAGGTTGAGGCATCCCAGAGGGGAAAACCAGGTTTCCCAGGAATGTTTCCCTTCTTTCAGCCAGAATTCCATGGTGGAGGAACCCAGGAACAACACGGGGGCATGGGGATTCAGCCGGGCATTGCGTTTGTCCTGCCGGTGTTTTTCCAGCAGGGCGCCCTGTTCCGGGGAATAGGGAAGGGGATGGACAGCCAAATGGTAGCGGTAGGCGTGTTTGGCGCACCAGACGGCGCCTAATGCGGCCGGAACGGTTAAAAGAAGAAAGAGGATACAGGCCTTAATTTTTTTTGGGAACATGGGTGATGCGGTCGTTGGCGACGTAGGGCAGGCAGGCCGGGAAGAATTTTCTCAGGAAAAGATAGAATGCGACGATCAGGAAAATGATGGCCGGTATTAATACAAAGGGAGCGAAAAAGGATTGTTTCCAGATGTGGGAGGGGATCAGCATGATCAAAGGATAATGAAGAACGAATATCAGGAAACAGGCGGGAGCATAGTTGGACAGCTTTCTGGCAACGGGAATTTTCTTTTCCAGCCAGATTCCAAGGGCCATGAGAAGAAGCGCCCCGAAGACTGGGCAGAGGGAATTCAAACGGACAGCTGGCCAGGAGATATTCCATACTCCATAGGATGCCAGTATTTTGTGCATGTTCCATTCCGGGTTATTCTGGCAAACGCTCAAGTAATTGGTGATGCTGAGCAGAAACCCGGTTCCTACGGCGAGCAGAACGAGGGGAGTAAAGGAATTTTTGTAAACGTGTTTTACTTCAGCCAGTTTGATGGAAGACAGGAAAAGGCCCAGACTGAACAGGGAGACGGTGGATGGAGCAAGGGTAATCTTGTTGGCCGGCACGGGGTATTGGAGCCAGTCCGTGCTGAAGCAGATCAGGATCAGGACAAAAACCGGATATTTCAATTTCAGCAGGATGGGGGAAATGAGGGAACAGAGAATGATATCCCTCAAAAACCATGTGGGAGGGGAAAAGGGTTCTCCCGTCAATCCATTGATGGAAAGAGGAATAAAATCGGGAGTGAAAAGGGAGCGGAAGCCTGCAAGGTTGCATAAGTATTCCGGCAGTCCCATATTCATGATTCCCGGATGGAGGAAAGAGATGACTATATTCCAGAACAGAAAGGGAATGAGAAGCGTATAACCCCGTTTGAACGCTTTGTTCCAGGAATTATTCCGGCCCATGAAATAGCCTGCCAGAATCAGGAAAAATGCCACGCGGCCGTTGAAAACCGGAAGCTGGAACAGGCTGGCGAAAGAGAAGGCTGGCGCGTGGACGCATACAATCAGGCATGCCGCGAGGAATCGGGATATGTCAATCCAATGTTCCCGGGATGAGGGTAATAAAATTGTAGGATTTTGCGGTGTCATGAAAGAGTCTGCCTTTGGAGCCCCCTGAGGCAGGCAGGGGAAATGCTCAAGGGCAGATGGCTTTTTGTGTTTCCCGGGGATGTTTGAGGCGTTCGGGGAGCGGTTTATTTACTGCGGGATTTCCGATGGCCAGGCAGCCGGGAGGCACATCCCGGGTGACGACGGCTCCTGCGGCGACTACGGAACCAGAGCCGATGGTGACTCCTTTCAAGATGGTGGCCCTGGCGCCGATGAAGCATCCTTCCCCGATGGAAATGGGTTGTCCCTGTTCGGGCTGTCCCAGGGTTGATCCCCACCTGGCGCCGCTCCGGGGATAGTGCATGTCGTTGTCCAGAATCAGCGCGTCTGCTCCTATCAGCGTGTGGCGGCCGATGCGGATGCCGTTGACGCAGACCAGGGTGGCTCCGCTGATGCCGCAGCCGTCCTCCAGAATGATGCTTGCCTGATTGGAAAGGGCGGCCAGGCAGGTGTGATGGGAAAGTACCGGATTCATCCGGGTCAGGGAGTGGATGGTGACTCCGTTGCCGATGGTGATGGACGCTCCCGGGAATTTTTTAATGAGGGGAAATCCGGAAAGAATGATGCCTGTTCCGGTGCGCACCCCCCTGAGCCTGAGCAGCAGGCGGCCTATCCCGGAAAGCAGATGGATAAGGAATAATTTCATCAGCGTGGATACAGCATGGTATGATAACGTGACAGACACCCGGTTACTGTCTGCTTTACGTCCAGCAGGCGGCGGCATTCCTGATGCCGTTCCATTCCCATGGACATGGCTTTATCCAGGCTGACGGAAAGTTTCTGCGCGGCCTCCCTGATGGCGGCGCTGTTGCGGACAGGGACAATATAGCCGGATACGCCGTCCTGAACATATTGAGTTTGTCCGCCTTCTTCCGTGGTGATTACCGGAAGGCCCATGACTCTTGCCTCCTTCACGATGTTGGGGCAGCAATCCCCCAGGGTGGGATGCACCAGGAACCACGCCGTGGAAAGGTGCTGCTGAAGTTCTGCGCGGGAAATGCTGCCCAGCCAGTGGATATTGGGAGTGGACAGGGCTTCCAGCCTTTCCCTGAGGGCTCCGTTGCCCGCAATGAACAGCTGGACATGGGAAAGGGACGGATGCGTGAAAGCCTCCACCAGGTAGGAAATGCCCTTCAACTCGTAAATGGTTCCGGCAAAGAGGCAGGAAGGTTCCGGGGAAGGTTTTCTGGCAAGATGGTAAAAGGAAGGTTCCACGCCGTATTCCATGCAGGATAGACGGGCATGGGGGGCAATTTCCGCAATGCGGCCGCACGCCCAGGGGGATTCGCACGTGATAAGATCATAATGTTTGACGGCCATCCGTTCCCAGAGGGCCTGCATATGGAGGAGGAAGGCCTGCGGAGCGCGCTGGCAGTAGGCGGTGAGGGCTCCCTGGTAGGAAAGGAGCTTCTTTCCCCGGAAGGCAATCCCCGCCAGAGCGTAAGCCTGCTCCACGCCCCATACGTGCAGGAGGTCCGGCTGGATATCGTTCAGGGTCTTGCGTATTCTCCGGACGGTCAGGAAATGGGCCGTCAGGATATTCCTGCCCATGCTGCCCAGGGGAAGAATGTGGATGGTCTGGTTGCGCATCCGGATGGTTTCCGGGGCAGAAACGGCTTTGCTGAGGGTGATCCAGTGGATGTCAAAATCTTCCTGAGATTCCAGAGCATGAAAAAGGGAAAAAATCCAGGGAATCGTACGCCGGTCCTTATTACGGAAAGACGTCAGCAGCCGGCCCAGAGGGAGGTCCGCTGCTATGGCTAATACGGGACGGAGGCGTTTGATCGGCATGGATTGGAAAGAGGAGGCAAGGTTAGCAGGTGGGTAAATGCTCCCGGACGATGGAAGACGCGAACGGAGGCTTTCCTTCCGGGCGGATGGAGGAAAAAAGCAGTTGCTCCCATTCCTGGTTTACTGCGTCGGGGGCGAAACAGGCTTCCCATTGCCGGCGGCCTTTACTCCCCAGTAGTTTGCGTGTTTTTTCGTCCGTCAACGATTCCACGGCTTTTTCCAGCACGGAGGGGGAAGTGTTTTTCAGGACGATTCCCCCCTCCAGGGTGGAAAGAGCTCCTGCGTCCGGAGCGAACCAGGGAACGCCGCATGACATCGCCTCCAGAATGGAGAGGGGCTGCTGTTCCTGATAAGAGTAAAGGAAAACGGCATCGCTTTCCATAATGGCGGCTTCTACTTCCAAACGGGGGAGCCTGTAGAGAATCCTGAATCTGGGGTCATCCCCGATGGCTTGTTCCATTTGTTCCGCGTAGGCATTGTGCTGAGGAATCAGAAAAAGAAAAATGATATGCCGCAGACGGGAGCGTTTCACATGGCGGATGAAGAGAAGCTGCCGTTTCCTCATGCTGGCGCCGGCAGGGCAGGTAAAAACGGGGGCGGAGGAAAGTCCGTATTTTTCCCGGAAAAAAGGAGCGGTTCTTTTCAGAGCCGGGAATGTGTTGGGAATGCAGGAGTAATGGGCAAGTTTGCTTCTGGATGCGCAGTAATAATCAAAGCTCTTGAACAGTGTCCCGTAAGGATCGAGAAAAACGAGACGGTTTAACGGTGATTTCCGGCATACGTTGAGGATATCCCTGCGTACTTGAAAAAAGGAGCAGAGCCATTTTTTCAGGCCGAAGAAAGGAGGGTAATTGAAGCGGAAAAAAGAGCGGAAATTGGTAGCTGCACCATGGGAGCGGAGGAAAAACGGAATGCCTGAATCCCGTGCCGCGTCCAGCAATTCTTCCCGGCACCAGTCCGCCCAGGAGTGGTAGATAATAACATCCGGCCAGAAATCTTTCAGAAACCCGTCCAGGTATTCCCTTAAACGGGCACTGTCCTTCGTCAGGGTGTCCGGCAGGGTTGTGAGAGGGCTGTATTGGTGGGAGCGGAAGGACTCATCCGGTGAATCCAGCGGGCGGGTGAGGACGTGGATATCCCAGTCCAGGGAGCTCAGGCTGCAGGCCATTTCATAGGCAGCCATGCCTACGCCTCCTTCCTCCGGAGGAAAAACATATGTAACGATGAGAACCCTGCCCTTGCTCACGGGCGGTAATGTAGATGAAAAGAAAAAATAAAACAAGGACACTTTATGGAACTGTTCCGGTCCATGGAACCTGTAAAAATGAGGAATTTGTTTTTTATCCGGTGAGCGATAAGGAGGCGTCATGGGAACAGGCGATTCTGCCAGGTTTCTATCCCCTGTGAAGGCCTGTTGGCTGAGGCTTCATAAAAAGATATTGATGCGGCAGGATGTTGTGCTAGATTGGCACCGCTTTCCGTACCCGTATAGCCGCAATATGCCGTTGGTATATTGCCGGTTGAATAAATAATCCGGTTATTAATAAAACAGATATTTTTAACTTCTCCCGGGAAAGGATAAGGTTGATGGAATAAATAACATGGAAGAATCCCGCGTAAAGAAAAGCCTGTTGAACGCCAGGGTCAATCTCATTTTTTATGTTTTGATTCTTCTCATTTCCTTTTTTTCAAGAAAGATATTCTTGAATTGCCTGGGTGCCGATTTTGTCGGTTTGACGGGAACATTAATGAGTCTGCTGAATTTCCTCAATTTGGCGGAACTTGGTATAAGCACGGCTATCGGGTATGTGCTTTACAAGCCGATCTTTGAACATGATGAGACCAGGATTAATGAAATTATCTCCGTGCTGGGATACATGTACCGGTGGATAGGGCGGATAATCATTGCGGCTGGAGTAGCGCTTTCCTGTTTCCTGCCGGTTATTTTCCCTTCCACAGGTTTTTCCTATGGAATCATCTATTTTGCTTATTATTCCTTTCTGGCCTCTTCCCTGATCGGGTATTTTGCCAACTACAGGCAGGCCCTTTTGGGAGCGGACCAGAGGAATTACGTAGTGGCGTTTTATTTCCAGACGGCATCCATCATCAAAATCATATGCCAGATGCTGTCTGCATGGTATACGGGAAGCTATTATTTATGGATAGGGATAGAGCTGTTCTTCGGCATTATTTATTCCTTCATCCTGAATTGGAAGATCAATCAGGTCTATCCCTGGCTGAAGAGCAATGTGGCCCTGGGAAAGGAGCTGTTCAAAAAATATCCTGAAGTCACTAAATACACCAAGCAGTTGTTTATGCATCGGCTGGGAAGCTTTTTCCAGTTCCAGGTGACGCCGTTTCTGGTATATGCCTTTGTTTCCCTCCAGATGGCGGCCTACTTCGGCAACTATTCCACCATTGTGGAGAAACTGCACCTTCTGGTCAATAACCTGCTCGGCAGTACGGAAGCCAGTGTGGGCAACTTGATTGCGGAGGGAAATGCGGGAAAAATCCGCAAGGTGTTCAGTGAATTGTTTTCCCTGCGCATGCTGATTGCCGGGACGGTATGTTTCCCCCTTTACCAGCTTTTGGAGCCATTCATCACGCTTTGGCTGGGAGCGGGCTATATCCTTCCCCGGGAAATCATGCTGCTGCTCGTTATCAGGCTGTTCATCACCATTACGCGGGGGGTTGTGGATCAGTTTTTATACGGTTACGGTTTGTTCTGGGATGTATGGGCTCCTCTTGCGGAAAGCGTGATCAACATTTCCGTGGCGATCATCGGAGGTTATTTATGGGGATTGCCCGGCGTTTTGCTGGGGGGCATCTCCAGCCTGATACTTATTGTGGGCATATGGAAGCCTTTCATGCTGTATAACTGGGGATTCAGGAAAAATGTGATGAACTACTGGTTCCAATTCGGTTACCAGCTGGCGCTGATTTTGATTTCGGCCGTGTTCATGGGCTGGATCTGGAAATTTGTTCCTCTGCAGCCTTCCGCGTCTTTCTTTTCCTGGTTTTTATGCGCCTTCCTCATGGCCGTTTCTTATGGAGGTGTGACGGTTCTTTTAATGTATTGCGGTACGCAGGGCATGCGCGGAATGGTGCGCCGTGCGCTGGAGATGGCGGGAACCCGGTTGCCGTGGCGGAAAAAAACTGAATAGGGACGCAGAGGTGTTGCTGGGTATCGGGAATGGGGACGCTGCGTCATTCATGCTCAATCTTCGGTAATTGTTTCGGCTTCCGGGTCAACAAAATCCTCCACCGCCTCGGAGACAATGATATTGCTCTCCATGGAGGAAAATCCGTAATACGCCGGATTGACGTTATTGCAATGCAAGTGCATCGTCGCAGGAAGGAACGCTCCGGCCAACGCCCAGCTGTTGGTATTCTCCATATCAAGATAATATCCGGAAAATGGATAAATATTCTCAAAGCAATGGACTCCCTTCACCGTGGCGATTTTGACGCAGCCGCGGGAGGAATTCCCGCCATGCAGCAGCCACAGCGCACCCCTGTCTTCAGTATCATATCCTCCGTCCTGGTATTGCTCGTAAACCACCGCGTACACGCAGACGGGATAACCGTTATTGGAAGACGTCTCCTGCGCGAAGGCCTGCGTCGTCTTCATCTTCCATTTCTGTTCGGCATTGGAATAATAGATCTCCCGGACACGAATGTGGTATCCCCCCGCGTCCGCGTCCCGGATAGGATCAAACGTAATATCGATAATCTCCCCAATCCTGTAGCCGCCGGCCGCCTGATCCGGCACCAGCGTAAACGCGTCCCTGTCCCGCCCCATGCGCGCAACCGTTGTCATCTGGCCGAACCTGGCCGTGAATTTCGTGCTGACAGACGGCAGTCGCAGCGGGGCCACCCAACCCCGGATGCTGGAATAATTGTGCATGGGCCTCGCGTTGGTCGCGAGGCCGCATTTCACGGTAAAGGCGGAATTGGGAGGGACATTGAAATAAAGGGAATTGGGTTCCTTGTCCGTTTTGAAAACCGTCCCATTGGAAGACGAGCAATCCGCCAGGAGCGGATAACACCTGACGGAAAAAGCGTCAGTTACGGCAGCCAGCCCGGCGGCGTACAGGCGGTTGACCGCTGACGTATCCGTTGCCGCCCCCACGGCCAGCGGGATGTTGATGCCTCCGTTGGCGTTGACGGCCCCTGCAAAAGTCCCGGACTCAGCCGTCAGGTTTTTTAATTCGGCATTTTCTCCTTGCCTGATGCCGTTCTGGCCTGGCAACCCTGGAACGGCTGTTTTGAAAACCTGGGTGATCAGGGCGTCTTCATCGGATACTTCTACGGCGTCCGTCGGGGCTGCAAAACCGTATTGCCCTTTTTTCTCTGCTTCCAGAATAAGCATGGACGTCTCTCCGGAATTGAAGATGGCGCTTACAGTACAAGCTTTTGTACAGGTCATGACATAGGAACTTCCCTTAATAGTATCAACTTTCATAAATAAATTATTTTTTTAACTATTGATAAAACTCCGGAAAAATCATCAGGCATAAAACGTTGAGACGTTTCTGAAGAAGTATGCGGGCGGTTCTTTCCGGATTCGGGAAAATTCCGGAATGAAGCTGAGCCGGCTTGTTAAAAAAAATAGCCGGCTCCGGTATTTCCCCATAAAAGGCGGTTTTGTAAATGGCCGGATGTCAGAAAAATAAGGCCTTCCTCCGTATTTCTACTGATGCCTGCCTTGTAAAAGCCGTTTACCCTTTCCCAGGAGGCATCTCATTTTGGAGATGAACATCCGGCCGGGATCGTTTTGCTTCCGGAAATCCCTGATGTCCTCTTTCCACGGAGATTTCTTCCAATACTTGTAGAACAATCCGTAATCCTGGCGAATGCTGTTGGAATGCCAGGGTTTGGGATGGCCCCAGTAGTGGATAATGCCCGGCCGCCTGGCGGCTTCCAGCAGGTCTGCCGGCTTTAGGGGATTATTCCTGAAGCTTTTCACGCCTTCCCAGCGAATGGACCAGATAGCCCCGTCGCAAATGTTCCACATGGGGTGAAGCAACAAGATACGCTGCTGATAGCATACATTCAAAATATCCTGATCCTGCCAGGAAAGGCGGTGAATATTGTTTTTCGCCCAGGATAAAACCTGGGATTCAAAACATTCTTCACGTATTCTTCCGATATGGTAAAGAATGACGCCGGCATTGATGTAAATGGAGTCCCGGTCCAGATTCATTTCTCTCTTCCAGCGAGAAAAAGACTCCTCGGATAAATCTTCCGTGGTGAAAACGCCGGCAATGAGGCAATCTCCGAATTCGGATTCATACATGGGGCTTATGTCCCTGTTGAAAATGGTATCAATATCCACGTAAAGGGCGCGTTCTACCGTGGCGGGAAGTTCCCCTGCAAGGCCAAGACGGTAATACGTCGCCGCCGACCATTTGGAACCGACGGGGAAATCCGTATATTTATCCTTCATGTCAATGAAGTGCAAATGGAGATTGTAGCCCTGTTGCAGGGAATGGAAACGGGCCGTATTATCCCCGCTTAACCCGCCGGTCATGATATAAATATCGGCATGAACGCCGGGCGGCAAATTCTCCATGAGGGACACAATGCTCACGCCCGTTCCCAGTGCGCCGTTATCGTCTGTAGCGTATACGATATTCATGAGCGTGAACGGACTGGATCTTGGTGTTTGCTCTCCATTCCGTTATTGGTTTGCAGCCGGAAAAACAGGGAGCGGCCCATCCTTTCCAGGCGGTCCAGCCATTTGCAGGAGAACATGGTCCTGTCCATGAGCGCGGAAAATGACTGTTCCATGCCTGCCCTTGCGGAACACGCTTTCATATAGGAGTCCAAAAACGGCCGGTTCAGGCATGGGTGCATGATTTTCCTGATCCTGCCCGTCAGGGAAATCCGCTCCTCTGCGTTGAGCGATAACAGTCTTTTGGGATGCAATTCCCTGATGACCAGATAATGGACGGCAAATTGCCATTTGGGATTTTTCATGGCTTCAAGCTCATTCAGCAGAGGCGCAATGAGCGAGTGGAGGGAGACATGCTGGTAATGCTCGTCATGCATGGCGGAAGAAGCTCTCTGCCTGTAAATAGAGGTGACGGAGCCTCCCAGCCCGATCAGGCCTGTCCCCCGCATGCACCGTGTCCAGTACAGGCCGTCTTCTCCATAGGACATTGCTTCTTCCCAGGGAGGAAGCCGGGACGCAAGAGACGAATTCAGGATTACGCTGCTGGGATGCATGAAAAGCACTCCCCGTATCCCCAGCCTACGGATAGATTCGGGATAAGATGGTGGGCGCGGCGGGATGGTCTCCAGTTCATCCCTCATGTAGCGGTTGGCATAGGCCAATATCTCCGGATGACGGTTGAAAAAATCGGCTGCCAGCTCCAGATGCTCGGGATACCAGTAATCGTCTCCGTCCAGGAAAGCGATGTAAGCCCCCACGGCCTTTTTCATCCCTGCGTTTCGCGCCCGCGATACGCCGCCGTTAACTTGGGAAACCAGGCGAATTCTGGGGTCATGAAAAGATTGGATGATGGAAACGGTCTCATCGGAAGAACCGTCATCCACGATGATGATCTCAAAATCCTGAAATGTTTGAACCAGTACTGACTGAAGGGCGGCAGCAATATAATTCTCCAGATTATAGGCCGGGATAATAATGCTGAAGAACGGTTTCTGCATGTAAGGGGAATGATGAACTGTTTCGTGAGTGGAACGGGAATCAGGATATGGAGAACATGATTCTGATGGGGCTGTAACCATTGCAACCGGTGAATGGCAGGGGGCGAATCCATCGTTCCTCCCATGATTCATCAGCGCGCGAATGAACCTGTCATAGCGAATTCCAAATTCGATTGGGAAATTCGGGATTCAGCATGAATGGACAGAGAATTGTCCCAAGACCTCATGGAACCGGTGGGGGGTGGAGGTATTCCGGCCAGGTCTGGTTCTAAGAGTTCTATGATTCTAAAAAATAATTGCTTATGAAAAAATGTGTGTGTTGGGAGCAGTAAGGGAAAGCAGAATCTTTCGTCCTGTTTTCCCGGCTTCGGGTTCCCTGCCCGCAAGGGGGGAGATTCTTGATCACAAAACGTCCGCGCAACATAAGTTCCTTGGTATAAAAATCAACCCTTGACCCCGGATTTGGAATCCGGTATGAACGTGACGCCTTATTAATAAACAGAAAAGGACATGGTCCTCTTCATGGTTGACGCTTTCTTTTCCGTGCTTTTTCTTCATGAACCCTTCGGAACTCCCTTCCATCAGCATTATCCTGACCGGGCATAATGAGGAGAGCAGCATCAGGGATGCTATCCGGAGCGTATTCGGGCAGGATTATGAAGGGCCGGTTGAAATCATCCTTTCGGATGACGGCTCTTCCGACGGAACCTTCGCCGTCATGCAGGAAATGGCGGCTCAATACAGGGGGCCGTACCGGGTAATCTTAAACCGGAATGAAACGCCGCTGGGGCGCGGGCCTCATATCCGGCAGGCGGTTGGTCTGGCTTCCCATGAATGGATTCTCCGCCAGGATGGGGATGATTGTTCCTTCCCCTGGAGATGCAGGCTTTTTGCTTGGGCAGTGATGGAACGCCCGGATGCCGTGGCTGTGGTCAGCCAGATGACCAGCGTCTATGAGGAACCGGGCATTGCGTTTGAATTCCCGGCTTTTCCTGCTGCTCCGCGGGAAATGCCGGCTGTTGCGCTTCAGGCGGGAGCTTTTTCTTCTTCCGCCCATTACGGAGGAAGCATGATGATCAGGAAGAGCGCCTGCGAATGGGGTAGCTCCCTGCGGATGACGGCCAGTTTTGAAGACGACTTGATGGGGTTCCACGCATGGCTTCAGGGCAACATTTATGAAATGCCGGGCATATCCTTATATTATTACCGGTTTGCGCTTAAAAATATTTGCGCTGTCAACAGCGCGTTCCGGTTTGCCGACATGCGGACGGCGGCGGCCTTTGAAAAAAGGGAGCTGGAAATGAAAAGCCAGTTGAAAAAAAGCAAGGAGGCGGGGTTGGAACTGTGCGGGGAGTTGCTGGAGGGCCTTGCTCCGGTTTTTCGTTCGCGGGAAGAACTGCTTGCCGAAATGGAGGAGAGGAGAAAAATCATAGACAGCATTGACCGGCAGCAGAATTGGTGGAGTTATCCCTTTCGGCGGAGATGGGCGTTGAGGCGGCCGGGATGGATGGGTATCGTCCACTGCCTGCCGCAAAAGCTGTATTTGTTCTGCATGGTTTTCTTTTTCAAGCTCAGGAAAGTGAAATGGGCCGTTTGTGGCGCCCGGCAGGATTTGGAATAAGGGTAAGGAAACGCTTGAAGAAGGAGGGGAACTTTTGCTCGGACGGGTTCTCCCCGGTCCGGCGTTGTTTTTGATGGAGAGGGGGCGGAAGATGGCTTCTCCGGCTCGAAAGAAGCCGGCGTGCGGACTGGGAAGGTGGCCTGTTCCGGCTGGGATTGACGGGAAAACAGCTGGAACCGTCATGAGGGAAGCCGGGAGGAGGAGCCGGATTGATGCGTGAAGGGTTTTCTCCGGAAAAAGAAAAAGCGCCTTTCCAGAAAAGATGGAAAGGCGCGGTGACAGGTTCAGGGGCGAGGCCCTGAATTAGTATACGTCCCGCTGGTAACGGCGGTGCTGTTTCATATCCGCCACATATGCTGCGGCTTCCTCCGGAGTTTTATGGCCCCAGGTCTGGATGACTTCATGAAGGGCGTTGTCCACATCCTTCGCCATGCGGGAGGCATCCCCGCAGACGTAGAAGCAGGCGCCGGCTTCCAGCCATTTCCAGAGCTCTTCGCCTTCCTGGACCATGAGGTGCTGCACATACACCTTCTTTTCCTGGTCGCGGGACCAGGCCACGGACAACTTCAGTTTGCCGGTGCCGGTCAACTGGTTCAGCTCGTCTTCATAACAGAAGTCGGTGGCCCTGTACGGATTGCCGAAGAACAGCCAGTTGCCGCCCTTGGCGCCGGAAGCGGCGCGTTCCTCCCAGAATGCCCGGAAAGGGGCGATGCCGGTGCCGGGGCCTACCATGATGATGGGGGTGTTCCCGTCTTCCGGAAGGCGGAAATTCTTGTTGGTATGTACGAATACCTTGGCCGTATGGCCCGGCTGGAGGCGGTCCGCCATATAGGTAGAGCAAACGCCGCCGCGCTTGCGGTCACGGGCCGTATAGCGCACCGCGCCCACGCACAGGTGAACCTGTTCGGGATGGGCGTTCGGGCTGGAGGCGATGGAATAAAGGCGCGGCATGATCTTTTTCAGGATGCCGACGAAAGCCTCCGCGGATTCGAAGGAAGCGGGGTATTCCGTGGCCAGATCCAGCACGTCCCGGCCCCACAGGAAATCGCTGAGGGCGTCCTTATCCCCGGCCAGAAGCGTGTCCAGCTCCTGGCTGCCGGAGGCGGCGGCCCACTTGGTCAGCAGGGCTTTGTTGACATTGGTAATGTCATAGCAGTGAACCAGGGCGTCTTTCAGGCTTGCGGTTTCCCCTTCGGGCGTGGGAACCTGGGAATCCGGGCTGAGGCCGAGCTTGTCAATCAGGGCGTCCGCCAGGGAGGGGTCATTGGCGGGAATGACGGCCAGGGCGTCCCCGGCAATATAGTTCATCCCGGAACCGTCCAGGCTGTATTCAATGTGGATGGTTTCCTTGGGGCTGCCTTCCCCGGTGATGTGCCTGACGGAGAGGACGGGAGCGGGAAACGGATTTTTTTTGCCGTATGGTTCAGTGGTCATGATGATGGAGGGGGGGTGAAAAAGAATATTACCAGCGGATAACGGCGGCGGACCAGGTAAGCCCGGCGCCGAATGTGACCAGGACGACGTTGTCTCCCTTGCCGAATCTGCCGGAACGGCGCGCTTCGTCAAAAGCGATGGCGACGGCGGCCGCGGACGTGTTGCCGTACTTCTCAATGTTCACGAACACCTTATCTTCAGGAATGGAAAGGCGCTGCGCTACGGCGTTAATGATGCGGAGATTGGCCTGGTGGGGAATAATCAGCTGGATATCGTCCGCCGTGAGGCCGGCGCGTTCAATGACGCTGGCGGCGGAAGCCTTCATGCGCGTGACGGCATGGCGGAAGGTCTCATTGCCGCGCATGGCCAGGGTAGCCAGGCGTTCATGGGCGTTTTCCGCTGTGGTGGGGCAGCGGGAGCCGCCGCCCGGAATCTGGAGCAGGTCATGCAGGGAGCCGTCCGAACCGATATCCGTGGCAAGGACGGAACCTTCTCCCTCTTCCCCTGTGGAAGCTTGGAGCACGGCGGCCCCGGCGCCGTCCCCGAACAGGACGCAGGTGCTGCGGTCCTCCCAGTTGACGACGGTGGAAAGTTTTTCAGCGGCGATGATGAGCGCCGTTTTCATTTGGCCGGTGCCGATGTACTGGACGGCGGTCTTCATGGCGAACAGGAAGCCGGAGCAGGCGGCGGAAATGTCAAAGGCGGCGGCATTCTTGGCGCCAAGGGCATCCTGGATATAGCAGGAAGTGGAAGGGGTGAACGTATCCGGCGTGATGGTGGCGACGATAATCAGGTCAATATCCTCCGGCTTCAGCCCGCAGGATTCCAGAGCACGCTGGGCGGCCTTCGTCCCCATATGGGAAGTGTACTCGTCAGGGGCGGCGATGCGGCGTTCCACAATGCCCGTGCGTTCAATAATCCATTCGTGGGAAGTGTCCACCATCTTCTCCAGATCCGCATTGGTCAGGCGGCGTTCCGGAACATAGGAACCCGTACCGATAATCTTGACGGGCAGTCTTTTAAAGGGAATATCAGAATGTGCGGCCATAGCTTTGGGCGTATGATGAACAGAAAACGTCCTGACGTTTTATGTGGAAACAGTCTAAAAGAAAGAGGGCCTGATGACCAGCATAAAACGCAGGGCTCCTTCCATGTCGTAAATGAATGGCTTACAACAGCCACCCCTGGCCGTTGGCGGGCGGCGCGGCTCCCATCTTGAGATAGGCGGAGGGCATCGCCACGCGCCCCCTGGGGGTGCGGCTGATATACCCCTGCATAATCAGGAAAGGCTCGTGCACGTCCTCCAGCGTGGAAGCGTCCTCCCCTACGGCCACCGCCAGGGAGGAAAGGCCCACCGGGCCGCCGTTGAACTTGTAAATCATCGCTTCCAGCAGGCGCTTGTCCATCTCGTCCAGGCCGTCGTCGTCAATCTCAATCATGGTCAGGGCGTCGTGCGCCAACTGCTCCGTAATCACGCCGTCGCCGCGCACCTGGGCATAATCCCGCACCCAGCGCAGCAGGGAATTGGCTACGCGGGGCGTGCCGCGGGAGCGCAGCGCGATCTGCAGGGCGCCCTCCGGGTCCACGGGCACGTTCAGCAGCCCCGCGGATCGTTCGATAATGGCGCACAGCTCCTCCCGCGTATAATAATCCAGCCGGTTCACCAGGCCGAAGCGGGAACGCAGCGGGCTGGTCAGCATCCCGGCGCGGGTGGTGGCCCCCACCAGGGTGAACTTGGGCAGGTTGAGCTGGATGGAGCGGGCGTTCGGCCCCTGGTCGATGATAATATCCAGCCGGAAATCCTCCATGGCCGGGTACAGATACTCCTCAATGGCCGGGTGCAGGCGGTGGATCTCGTCAATAAACAGAATATCCCCCTTTTCCAGATTGGTCAGCACGCCGGCCAGGTCTCCCGCCTTTTCAATCTGGGGGCCGGAAGTCGTATGAATGCGGCAGCCGACGGCATTCGCGATAATATTGGCAAGCGTCGTCTTCCCCAGGCCCGGCGGGCCGCTCAACAGGATGTGGTCCAGCACGTCGTCGCGCTGTCTGGCGGCTTCCACCATCAGCATCAGGCGGTCCTTAATCTTTTCCTGGCCGCAGAACTCGCTGAAAGCGGGCGGTCTGAGGGACAAATCGAAGGCGGAGGAGGGGGCCTCCGTGGTGCGTGTGTAAAAGGACTCTCCCATGCGCAGGACTAGCAAACCCGTCTTTGGGGCATCCGTCAAGGGGGAAGTGCGGTCGGGAAACGCCTTTTCCGGGACATGCCGGAAGCCTTTGCCCTTTTTTGAGGACGGGAGGAATGCGGAGCCGCGGAAATGATGATACGCGGTGAAACGGCATGTTCCGCCTTCTCTTCTTACAGCATGGATTCCCATTCCTGCCGCGCCTTCCCGGAACTCTCGGAACCCTGGGCTTCCGGGATCCTTCAGTCTTCTCTTCCCGTCTCGCTCCTGAAACTTCTCAAACGGCTGCTGGTCAATCCTGGAGCCCGGACGGAAGCAAGCTTATCAATAGAGGTTCTTACCTGAACCTTCCCCGATTGCCCGGAAGCCATAAAGGAGGAGAAAGAGAAAAATTCTTATTTGCTCCGCAGGAAAAACAGGGCAGGACGGGAGGAAATCTGCCATGCTCTCATGGATGATTTTTGTGGACCATGGAAACCTGTTCCTTTCAAAACTTCTCAAAATACGCTTCGTTGCTGTTTATGCCCGTTGAAGATTTTCTCGCGCTGTCGGGATGCTTTTCATCCTCTTCGCGCAACCGCCGGAAACGTGAAAAAACTCGGGGAAAACGGGAAAATCCCCTTCGGATGAAAAAAAGATTGCCAAACCTCTCTTCTGCCGTTACTCTGCTTCTGCTTTCCTATCTAGCACAATCTCCAACGGGCAGGTGTCAGAGTGGTCGAATGAGCACGCCTGGAAAGTGTGTGTACCGCAAACCGGTACCGAGGGTTCGAATCCCTCCCTGTCCGCCATCAATTTTTTACCGCAATATATTCGTAATGAGTATATTGCGGTTTTTGCTTGCAGGGGTATGGGGAAGAAATGGGGAGAAATTAGAAAAACTTGTCGGATAAAAAATAATTTGATAGTCTGAATCTAACCTAATAATCATTCATGGAAGACGATCAAAAAGTAGAATATCTGAAAGTATCAGATTTGGTCTTATGGACTGAAAATCCAAGAGATCCTATTGATAAAGAGGTTACGGACCAAGAGATTGCAGATAGAGCATTGGCCGATGAATATGGAAAATGGAAACTTAGTGATCTTGTGTCAGAAATGGGCGAAAGATATGATTTTAGTCTCTTGCCAACTGTTGTTAAAATTCAAGATAAATATGTAGTTCTAGATGGCAATAGACGAATAATTCTAGCAAAAATAAAAAATAAAATTCTAAGTTTAAAAGAAGGCAGCGACATTGAAATAAATGAATTACCCGATATTCCTGCGGTAATTCCATGTAATGTCTGTAAATGGGAAATAGCTTTAGATAGTGTATATAGAAAACATGTTTCTTCAGGTACATGGCAACCGCTTGAGCGTGATATTTTCGTCTATAAACACATGAAAAAAGCAAAGAGTGCTTTTCTCGTATTAGAAGAAAGCACGGGATTAATTAGTAAGAATCCGCATTTGAATAAACGATTTGTAAAAGAAGAAGTATTCAGTGATGATAATTTAAGGAAAATGGGATTCCATATTGTCAATGAAAAATTACAAAGCAAACATTCCCCTGAAGAAACAAAAAATATATTTTTAAATGTTTCTAAAAAGGTTAAAGAAAAAACTATTTCCACGCGTCATAAACGTGGTCAGATTTTTGATGTATTAGACCCATCATTACGAGAAATTATTGATACAAATAAATCTTCTTCGTGGAAAGATGTTTCTAAAAAGACTCATTTTCCTGAAGACATAGACGATAAACCTTCAACTCCATCACCTAAGAAACGAACTCGGAGAAAAAAGAAAACGCAAAGTGAAATTTTCGGACAACTTCTTTATCTTAAATCTTCCACAACCAATGATTTGTATAGAGATATTGTAGATTTATGGAATTTTTATAAAGAAAACAAAACCAATCTTTCAGAATCATTTTCTGCTCTTATTCGAATGGCATTACGTTTATTATGTGAAACAGCATCGCGTGAAGCATGTCCAAATCCTAAGAAGATTATAATAGATGATTACATTAACAAATTCTTTGATGATGCTAAAAAAACATTAGATAAAAATACAAAAACGTTGTTGTCCACTCATAATATTACTAAAGAATCACTTCCGCAGTTATTGCATACAGGAGCACATAATTACAAATCGTCTTGTAATTTAGATCAAACTCTTGCTATTTCTCTTATTTTAGCAGAGATGTTATGTATCTCACATAAGTCATAATTTATGCGACAATTTTTCTCCCCTCTCAGATATCCTGGCGGTAAAAGTTGTATATACTCGTTTATATCATCTTTATTTCATGAAAATAATTTGATTGGCGTGAATTATGCAGAGCCTTATGCGGGGGGGGCTGGGCTAGCATTAAAATTATTATTCAATGAATTTGTTGAAAAAATATACATAAATGATTATGATGTTGGCATATATTCTTTTTGGAATGAAATTCTAACAAATGCAAACAGTTTTTGTAATTGGATTAATGATGTCGATATAAATATCGAAAATTGGATGTATTATAAAAATATACTATCAAATAAATTTAACGTAGATAAATCAGATCTTTCAAAAGCTGTTTTTTTCTTAAATAGAACAAATGTCTCCGGTGTTTTAAAAGGAGGACCGATTGGTGGATTGTTGCAGCAAGGTAAATATAAAATTGATGTACGCTTTAATAGAGATGATTTAATAAAAAAAATACAGAGAATTTCTTCCTTAAACAATAGGATTATCCTTTCAAACCAAGATGGCATAGAATTTATAAAGAGAATTGATCGATCAAATAAGGATACGCTTATTTATCTAGATCCGCCCTATTATCAAAAAGGATCAAATTTATATATGAATTTTTATTCCGATAAAGATCACTTGGCTCTAGCAAAATTTCTTGATAAAATTAAATCGTTATGGTTGGTTTCCTACGATAATCATAAATTTATATTAGATATATATAAAGAAAAAAGAAAAATACTTTATAAATTATCTCAAAACACATCTAATAGAATAGGTGACGAAATTATGATTTTTTCTGAAGAAATTTATTTTGAAAAATCAATCAATTTTTTGAACAATCCTGTAATCCTTCCTATTTAATATATTTTCTTGAGTTATAATAATTTTTAACAAGTGGATTTAATTTCATTCTTTTCCTGTAATCAATCAGCCGTAATCCTTCCTTTATACTCTCTCCAAACTCATGGTGATCATCTGGATTAGGATTGTAGCTCCAAAAGCTATTCCAATCAGAGTTATTTTCTTCTAAATCACTATCCATAAGTGAGTTTTCTTCCTCTAAATTCTCCTGAAATTCGTTCTACTCTCTCTGTAGTCATTCCTCTATATCCTAAACGATTTCCATAGGAATAATTTCAAGATTAATCACTTCCGATTATTTTAATTAAAAATGCCTTCGTACAAAACTGATTGACCTTGGAAATCCTGGAATCTGGTCATACATAATCATGCATTTGGTAATTCCTCCATTTATTATATTCATACATTGAGCAAGACCAGTTTTCTTATAACTCATTCGTTTTATTATGATTGTGAATTTGAGGAATTTCTCCGGGAGTAATTCATGGTATACAGTAGTATACATTAAAAAATCTCCATTTTATCTTTAGTATACATCGTATGAGACCATATTTTTTATAACTTGCTCATTACAATATATTTGTAAATTTTAAACACGTTTTCATAATCTTTTTTACTCTCCATTACTCTATAGTACAGGAGCACTTGGAGAATCCATGTTTGAGGAAATGCAGATAATAGTATATAGAGAATCATCTATACGCAGGTTATTTTATTCTGAATATCCTCAGAATTGATTGTACGGATTTTTCAGCGTATCCCCTTATCAATTACTTTCCTTTCTGAATAATTTCCGTAGAAATCAATTTAGGATTAATGATCCCGTATTCCTTTGATTTCAAGTGATGAGGATAGTTTGAGTGGTGACAAGGAAATGTTTAATTAAAAACGGTTTCGTACAAAATCTTCATGGAGGGATGGTACAGTGTTTCCACTCAATCGTATGCTGTGTTCCTTGTCGGTGGAGAGTAATTTATTCTGAATGAATTCAGTATCATTTGTAAGGATTCCAGAGGAATAATGGGTGTTAACCTACGCAAATCTGAAGAATTACCGTAAAAAATAATTTTGTCTTACAAATGGCTAAATGGACTTTCCTCTTTTTCCAATTGATACATTTCCTAATGGAGAAAAAGTTTCCATTTTTTGAGAAAAACATTTCCGAAGCATTTGGGAAAGTACCCCCCTTCATGCGGAAGTTTCTCCGTATATGTTGATGAAGAATGGGGATGGGTTACCAATTGGGAGAGTGCGTTTGATCTGGCGGGGGTACTGTGTCATTTGCCGTGCCCTGTATGGCGAGGAATAGCATATGGGCGTAAAAATGAAAAAGGATAGAACCATTGCTGATTCCATCCTTGGGTGACTGTTATTTGTCTAATTAGAAGCTGTACCTTGCCGAAAGTGAGGCGGATTGATTCACCTGGCTGCTTCTGGCCTCCAGAGTGTAAAATGCACCTATGCTCCAGTTCTGGTTGATGATCCAGTTGGTCCCGGCATTCATCATGAAGGCGCTTCTGCCCGGATTGCTGCCTTCGTGCTTGTTGTCGATTCCGTAGATGGTGGATTTGACCGAAGGATTCGTTCTGGAGATATCCCCGACATAGGCGAGCGTCAGTTCAGGGAGAAGAAGCTGTCCGCCTCCTACCGATACTTCCTTTTTGACCGTAATGCCTACCGGAACACTCCATACCTGCATGTTGCCGTCCCTATACTGGCGGCTTCCATTGTCGTATGTTTCCGTGAAGCTTTCCTGTGCTCCATGGACATAATCAATTCCAATGAACGGTGTCAGCGTTGTCTTGTCGGTGACTTTGATGTTCCAGTCTGCTTTAAGACCAAATGTTAACACGTCGTCATTCCATTTTGCCTGACCGGGCAGATAAGAGGAATTGCCAATGAGGGTATTGGCCTTATTCTCGACAGAACCATAGGCGAAATATCCACTCAAGCCGAGGCTTTGCTTATCACACAACGTTTCAAGGTAATTGGCATAAAGACCGGTCATGATGCTGTCCTGTTTAATAGATGCCTGATTGTCATCGGATTTGAACGTTCCGAATGTCTGCCCAAAAGTGATACCGGCACGGAATTTCTTCGCCCAGGCATAGTCGATACCCGCTGCATATCCGCCCCCGTTGTACTGGAAACCGTCCGCATGGGAAGTGGAGTTCATGGTAACGAAATCACCCAGACCGCTTACCCATACATTGGAATCTCCCGGTTGGGTGACCTTGAATTGAGAAACAGCAGTTTGACCGAAGCTTTTGACGACGCTAGTACTTGACCACAGGGAATTGGCGATATTGGAGCCGTCCTTGCCGATCAGAGCGGCCGCTACGGCTTTGTCCACCTGTCCTGTGAAACTGAGTATGCCTGTAGTAGAATCCCATAGAAGACTGCCTTCCTTCAGGAAATGGTTTTCATCATTCAGGGAAAGGACAAAATCACCATTACCGGAAACCGTTCCTTCCGTTTTGATAAGATCCAGAGTAAACGCTTCCATCCCTGCGGCTAAAATACCTAAGCCTACTTCTACTTCGGCATTCACTGTTCCATTCAAATTCAATGTGTTGGTCACGGAAATATTGGAATATGTACCTGAACCGTGATTCTCCAATGTCGCAGCGGTAATGCCGTCCAGATAAAAACCGAGCCTTGAGCCGTCATTTAGCATCAAATCCCCATGTCGTTGGAATCCCGGACTGTTGCCGACATAGAGAAGAGCATTTGATTGGAGAATGGTTAAACCAAAGGTACCGCTGCCATTAACAGAAGCGTTTTCCGATACCGTTACATCCCCCTTCACCGTTCCATTGTTGCTCAAAATGGATGATGCATTGACAAGAACATCTCCATTAATGTTATTCCTGTTGTCCAGCGATGCACCGGAATTGATGGTAACGTCATTGTTGATTGTCCCCCTGTTATTGACGGATGCAGTAACTGTACCATCGGAAGCATTCGAAGATCCAATCGTCAGTATGGAATCATCTGTTCCAAGAATGGTGTTTTGACCAATTTCCAAAAGGCCGCTCTGAACATTGACCTGTCTGGATTCATATTTGTCGCCAGTTAAAACAATGGCGGCATCCGTAATGTTTCCTCCCGTCTGGCTTACTTGGATATCCGCGCCTGCATTTCCGTTTGTCCCTACAATACTGAATCCGAGTGTATCGGAACCATTCATGGAGAATGTTTGTGTATCCGTAGTAACCAAATTCCCTCCCGTTCCACTAATGCAGGAATTGTTGAGTCCTCTGATGGTTTCCGTTGCATCAACGCTTCCCCCATTACTCAAAGAGACGACAACATCCTTGGAAAGAGTATCGGGAGCTTTGCCGTCTGTAATAACGGTTTCCGGTTGTTCCGGTTGACCGGGATTATAACCGTTGTCAACCAGTGTCAGAGCATAACGTCCATCCGTTTGGGTGATGGATACGAATTTTTTGTCGGTGATATTCCGTGATATTGTTTCGTCATCATATGTCCATGTGCTTTCAATGGCGCTCAAAAGCCCGGTGTCTCCCGTAATATTTTTACAGTAAAATACGACAGTCCCGGATTCAGGATTTAAGTAAACTCCATTTGCCGGACTATCATTGAAAAACTCTATTTTGGTATTCCCGGTAATGGACAAAGTACCCGTAATGGACATATTGGGATACAATGCATCATTATTTCCCCAAACAGTTACTTTCCCGTCGTTTGCCAACGTCAGGTTTCCTTGCAGAATGGATTTTCCTGTAAATGTAGAATTTGAAGAATACCAAATTTCGAGACCGTGTGTTGCAGATACAGTATATTGATCCCTGATAATGGTTCCCTGGTCAAATTCCAGTTTAACGAAATCACTATCCTTGATTGTAGCTCCTCTCAAGTCGAGGACAGAGTGATGTTCGTCAAATGAATAAACCGAGAAAGAACAGGGAGTTTCTCGATTGGTTTCAGTAGAGAGAGAACCATTGAATGTTACTTGTGCTCCTCCCCACGCTTCCAGCGTTGCATTTTTGAGAACAATGCCGGAACCAATCGTATATTTGGCATTACCTGTAGCCAGGGTTTTTGAGCTTCCACCAGATATGGTGAACACCTCGTCCTTGAAATCCATGGTCCCTTGTCCTGTCAAAGTATAGGAACCATTATCTGATGCGCCCCAACTAAGATTATAGAATTTATCAAAATTGACTGACCAGTTACCGTTAAGGCTCAGGTTAACGTTATCAAATCGAGGATATTTCGGATTCCCATCATCTCCGATATATTGATCCCAGTTATGGGTATTGAGGTTGATTGTTTCTGTAGCGATGAGCGGTTGCGAAATGCAGGCAAGCACGGCCGCCAGCAGTACTGTAGGCAGATGTAACTTCATAATCAGTTTTGGTTGTTCATCCTCTTGGTTGGTAGGTGATAACGTTTGAATATCGCGTATCTCCACAACTGTAAAGAGGTATTTTAGACCGTGGACATAAATTTCTCATTCCTGCGATAATGAATAGATGTCCAAGCAAAATGTACTCAAGGAATTAGGAGAAAGAATCAGAAACGAGAGAAAAGCCCAGGGATTCTCTCAGGAAGGATTTGCGCATGTTGCCAATTTGGATAGAAGCTACTACGGCAGCATTGAACGGGGAGAGCGCAACATCACATTTTATACCATCTGCGAAATCGCGGAAAAACTGAATAGGGATGTAGCTTTTTTCTGTCAGGATATTCCTCCTATCAAGTCAGGGAAATAACTGCTCATTACGGCAAAATAATTGACGGTCACTGTGTTTTATCGCTTACGAACCCCGTGTTTCACGACATGATGGGTTCATGATCGGAGCTGCATACCAACAAGGAGCACTTGTCCGTGTAATATCCCCTGAAGGATAAACTCGCTTCACTCAAAAAGGAAAACTGCAGAGATTTTCTTTTGAAGTTGTTGCCATACTGGAGGGAAACACCATCCACGTTTGTGACCATCAGGGAAACACTCTATCCTCCCTTCACTATACGGATGACAAACCAGCTAAAAACGGTTCATCAAAAAGCATCTTGTTTTACCTCCTGTTTGGATGCTTGACCAAAATGGGAGACGCATACCAATTGTATCAATTCCTGGGTAGGCTATCAAATGGGGGAATACATTTAATCTTGGGGTACCATGCCATTTGTCGTACCCAGTATGGCTGGGGATAGAAGGATGGATGTAGAAATGAAAAAGGGTGGAATCAACAATGATTCCACCCTTTGGTGAGGGAGTTTAACTTCTTAATAATCTTCCATCATCAAAAATACTTTCAAAAGAATTGAACTTGAGTCCCTGTTTTTCTTATCCGTTTGCAGCATATTTGATGATTAAAGGGAATCGTCGGGATTGCCGAATCACATTACTCGCTTAGTTCGGTGATGTCGGTTTCAGGTTTCGGGTAGCCTTTGCCGGCAATCCATTTTTTCGTTTCCGCCGCCATTTCGGGGGTGACGTTAAAGTCGTACTGGGCATAGTCGCCGATGTGGAATGTTCCGGGTTTGAAGAATCCCCATTTCTCAAAGAAGTCCGTCAGGTCGGTTTTTGTGACGTCACAGCATGCCTTGACGAATTCGAACTGGTATTTGACGGTGTCGTTCCCTCCGTAGTTTCCCGCGTTGTTGCGCAGGTACTCCATGACGTCAGGATAGAAGTCGGGGTGTCCGTTTTTGGTAAAGTAAAGATGGAGCTGCCACAGGGGAACCAGCTTGTTGAAGACATCCTTAGATTGCAGGTAGGCGATTTCCCCTTCGATGATTTCCTTGCGCGCCTTGTCGTAGCTGCCCTGGCGCTTCAGGCGGCTTTCATTGCCTGTTTTGGCTGCGGCCTGCAGGGAAAAGATGTTGTTGCTGACTTCCGTCATGCCGCCCCAGGTCATCGGGCGCATTTGCATGACGTGTCCGACTTCGTGGGAGAATCCCCAGCAGGCATCGCCCTTGAGAACGTTTTCAGGGTCGGTTACCATGCGCATTGTCCCGTCGTTTCCAAGGTAGGCGACTCCGTCTCCGTCGCGGAACATGTAGTAGTTGAAGTTCACGCGAGCCAGGACGCGGTTTTCCGGGATTTTGCCGTATTTATCCAGGCCCATCAGCTGGTATTGGATGCCGATGAGCTTGTCGTAGGCGTTGATGAGTTCGGTCCCGCGGTCTTTGGTGAATTTTTTCAGGAATTCTACGGGGTAGGCAACCTGGATGTATTTTCCCCGGGCATCCATGATCGGAGAGACGGCCTGGTCAAGCAGGCGAACCCAGTCCTTGTTGGTGTCGCCCCGGGTGGTGTCAAAGTAACCGTTGGCTTTGCCGGTTATGAAATGGACGGGAATTTTCGGCGCCTTGTCGACGTCTTCGGTGAAGTAGCTGATATAGGCGTTGGCGGGCGTTTCCACGTCAATGATGTTGATTCCTTCCTTGAGCGGAATCTGCTTTTTATGTAATCCCCAGCCGTTGGGGTCTTTTGTGGGCTGCACTCCTTCGGCCGGCTTGCGCATCAGGTTCGGCAGCAGAAGGCTGATTTCCTGCCCCTCCGTCTTGCCGACCAGGACGACATGCCGCCCCTTTTCCAGATAGACGCCCGTCATGTTGTCGTATTTGCTGAATCCATCGCCGATTCTGAGATTTTTCCCCGTCTGGCGCGGTGAGGGGAGGGCCCGGTATTCGGCATACAGGTAGTCCGGCTTGTAATGGCCTGCCAGGATTTTGGTCGCGAGTTCCTTCATCGCGTCAGACTGGAAGGCGGAGGTGTCTTTCACATCCGGCTTCAGGGAGGTGCAGGAGGAGTCTTTGAACAGTTTGAGGTCGTTGCCGATGTGTTCCGGCGTATTAGCGGCAAATACCGCTGCGAGCGACAGCAGGGGAAGGGATAGTAATGGAAGGATTCGGTTCATGACAGTACGGGAAGCAGGTGATTCTGTGATGTTACAAGATACAGGTTCCGTTTTCTTCTTCTTTCACTATTTTTCTCTTGATTAATAAATAGGCAGGTAGTTCGTCAGAAGAGAGGCCGGGCGGTTGATGTGTGGAATGGCTTTGGCGGTGCGGCAGGGATTTTTCAGACGATTTCGCGTTTCCGGATATTTTCCCCGGTTCCGGCGGGCGCTTTTCCGGGGATCCGTATTCGGATGGGCACGTTTCTTGCTGGTTTGAATTTTGGGCCGAAGCCTTCCGGGCTGCCCGGCGGCGGTATCGCGTTCCTGCCGCGCGTTCCTCTTTAGTGTTCCTTTTTCTCTGGTCTTGGCGCACATGCATGACATGGTTGTTGTGCGGCAGGGGAAAATGGAATAAGGTGAAGAGGATGATGAATTCCGTATTCAAGTGTTTGATGAGTGCCGTATGCGCCGTGGCATTGCCGGCGTTCGGGCAGGAAGAGAAAACCGGTTTCCCTACGGACAGGGCTGTGACCGTATTCAGCGCCGGGGAGGGTAATCCCTATGCGTCCATCCGTATTCCCGCCCTGCTCAGTATCGGCAAGGGCCAGCTTCTGGCATTCGCCGAAGGACGGTACAAAAATACCGACCAGGGGGAGAACGATATTATCATGAGCGTCAGCAAGAATGGCGGGAAGACCTGGTCCCGTCCCCGGGCGATAGCCAAGGCCCATGGCGCCACGTTCAATAATCCGTGCCCCGTTTATGATGCCAAAACCAGGACCGTGACTATCGTATTCCAGCGTTACCCTGCCGGGGTCAAGGAGCGGCAGCCCAATATCCCGGACGGATGGGATGATGAAAAGTGCATCCGCAATTTCATGATTCAGAGCAGGAACGGAGGTTCTTCCTGGACGAAGCCGCAGGAGATCACGAAGACGACCAAGCGTCCTTCCGGAGTGGATATTATGGCGTCCGGCCCGAATGCGGGAACCCAGCTGAAGAGCGGCGCCCACAAGGGCCGCCTGGTGATTCCGATGAATGAAGGGCCGTTCGGCAAATGGGTGATTTCCTGCATTTACAGCGATGACGGCGGCAAGAGCTGGAAGCTGGGCCAGCCGACTGCCAATATGAAGGGCATGGTGAACGAGACGTCCATTGCGGAAACGGATAACGGCGGCGTTGTGATGGTTGCGCGCCATTGGGGCGCAGGCAATTGCCGCCGTATTGCGTGGTCCCAGGATGGCGGGGAGACCTGGGGACAGGTGGAGGACGCTCCGGAGCTGTTTTGCGACAGTACCCAGAATTCCCTGATGACGTATTCCCTGAGCGACCAGCCTGCCTATGGCGGCAAAAGCCGCATTCTGTTTTCCGGGCCCAGTGCGGGCCGGCGCATTAAGGGACAGGTGGCCATGAGCTATGACAACGGCAAGACCTGGCCGGTGAAGAAATTGCTGGGCGAGGGCGGTTTTGCCTATTCCAGCCTTGCCATGGTGGAACCCGGCATCGTTGGGGTGCTTTATGAGGAGAACCAGGAGCATATTAAAAAGCTGAAGTTTGTTCCCATTACCATGGAATGGCTGACGGACGGAGAAGACACAGGGCTGGCTCCCGGCAGGAAACTTAAATAGAAAGGGACTTTGGGAAACAGCTTTTCCCGCTCCTTTTTTGTTTGTGATAAGCGCCGTTGTCGTAACGGTTCCGGTTTTGATGCTGGTCCGTGATTATCCCTGAATACGGAGATGCCGGGCCGGCAGGCCGGGGTAAAGGCAGATGGCGGGGAGCATGTAAACAGAAGCGTCAAACAATATTATTTTGTCATTAGAAGAGCTTTCTTCATGAAGTAGCGGTTTTCCGTTTGTCAGATTGCCTGTAACAGGCGCCACGATGGAATTTGTACAGGACAGAGGCGGGATTCCGACCCGGATGCCTGTGTTGTTCTGTATGACAGGGTGTGGAAGATTTACCTTCTTGATTCCAGAACGCTTGCGGATATTCTGCAAGGCATCCGTTGCCCTTGGAGCTTTTCCCATTTGGGAAGGCCGGTGAGCGGAAGGTGATTCCCCGTTTCGATATATGTCCTGGATTTATCTGGTGTTGGCCGGTCTCTGCGAGATCGGATGGCCTCTGGGTTTCAAACTTTCTCAAACGCCCGGCACAGGGCCCGGCAAATTCGCCGCCTGTATCGCCTGCTCCGTTTTCAGCATGGTTCTGAGCGGTTTTCTTTTGTGGCTTGCCCAGCGGAACATCCCCATCGGCACCGCTTATGCGGTATGGACCGGCATTGGCGCGTTGGGCACGTTCCTGGTTGGTATTCTGTGGTTCGGGGATTCTTCCAATATCTGGCGCATGCTGGCGGCATCCTTCCTGCTGATAGGCATTATCGGGCTGAAGTTGGCCCCCGGGCATTGATGCGGTCTTCGGCATCCTTGCCGGGTTTCGGGAAAAGCCGTCTCCGCGGCTTTCCGGATAGGAGGTCTCAGTAGTGGGAGATGGCTTTTTCCCACACGGTCCCGCAGGCGTCGGAAGGCATGCGCCAGTCCCCGCGCGGGGAAAGAGAAATGGTGCCCACTTTGGGGCCGTCCGGCATGCAGCTGCGCTTGAATTGCTGACGGAAGAAACGGCGGATGAAGATGCCGAGGCAGCGGCGGATGAAGTCCGGCTGAAATTCGCCGCGGAAGGCATGTTCCGCCAGGTGCAGGATTTTATCCGGTTCCGCACCGTATTTAATGAAGTGGAAGAGGAAAAAGTCGTGCAGGTCGTAAGGCCCAAGCACATCTTCCGTTTTCTGTTCAATGGTGCCGTCGTCCGACGGCGGCAGGAGTTCCGGGCTGACGGGAGTGTTGTTGATGTCCGTGAGGGTGGCTGCCAGTTCCGGGGATGATTCTTCCGCGATGTGTTCAATGAGGCAGCGTATCAGCGTTTTCGGAATGGAGCAGTTGACCGCGTACATGGACATGTGGTCCCCATTGTAGGTGCTCCATCCCAAGGCAATTTCCGACAAGTCCCCTGTTCCCACGACCATCCCCCCGGTTTTATTGGCTAAATCCATCAGAATTTGCGTGCGTTCGCGGGCCTGGACGTTTTCATAAGTGGTGGTTCGTTCGGCAGGATCGTGCCCGATGTCGGCGAAGTGCTGGAGGCAGCATTCCGAGATGGGGATTTCACGAAGTTCCACGCCCAGAAGGCGGCACATGGTTACGGCATTGTCATGGGTTCTGTCCGTGGTGCCGAAACCGGGCATTGTCACGGCCAGAATGTCCGAGGCCGGGCGCTTTAGCGCACGGCAGGCGCGGGAGCAGATGAGCAGAGCCAGCGTGGAGTCCAGCCCGCCGGAGATGCCGATGACGAGCCGTTGCGCGCGGGTATGTTCCATTCTTTTGGCCAGACCTGCCGTTTGGATGGAGATGATTTCCTCACACCGTTCCCGGCAGCGGGACGGAGAAGGCAGAAAGGGCCGTGCCGGGTTGAATGCGTATTCCAGGCCGGGCGCTCCGGGAACCTGTTCCGGCAGGGCCAGATGCAGGGCATTCCCGGCAGGGAAAAGGGATTTGCTGTCATTGAAGGAGCTTTCAGAGAGGCGCGCCGCCTCCAGCCGTTCAAAATCCACGTCCGCAAAGACGAGGGTGCTTTCCCTGCAGAACCGTTCCCCCTCCGCTGCTGGCCTGCCGTTGTCCGCAATGAGGGAATGGCCGCCGAATACGGTGTCCGTGGTGGATTCATGCACACCTGCGGAGGAAAGGACATAGGCGCAGAGGCATCTGCCGCTCTGCTGTCTGACCAGTTCCCTCCTGTATGCGGCCTTACCGGTGAGTTCCGTTCCTGCGGAAGGGTTGAGAATGGCTCTGGCACCCAGAAGAGCCAGTTTGGAACTGGGGGGAATGACGCTCCACAGGTCTTCGCATATTTCCACGCCAAAACTGAAGGGGGAAGATTCTTCATGAAAAACGATTTCCGCCCCGAACGGGATATGCACCCCATTGACTGTGACGTTCTTCACCCCTGTACCCAATTCCCTGCCGGAGGTGAATTGACGCTTTTCGTAGAATTCCCGGTAGTTGGGGAGCACGGTTTTGGGTACCAGAGCCAGAATGCGGCCGGACTGCACTACCGCCGCCGTATTATACAGAGCGTCTTCATGAAGGAAGGGCAGGCCCACCACGGCAATCGTGCCGGAGCCTTCCGTGGCTTCCGTAAAGCGGAGCAGGCCGTTCAGGGCTGCTTTCCTCAGGTTCGGCTGGAAGAAAAGGTCTCCGCAGGAATAGCCCGTAATACACAGTTCCGGGAAAACGACGGCCGCCGCCTGCTGTTCTGCGGCTTTCCGGAATCCCTCCGTGAGTTGGTCGACATTGTAGTCCACTTCAGCCACGCGGAGCTGGGGGACGGCGGAGGCAAGTCTGTAATATCCGAACATGGGCGGCGCAGTCTGAAAAATGGAACCCGCAGATGTTCGTTTTTCCCGTAGTCAGGACGCAATCCGGGAAAGGCGGGCCTGAGCCGGATACTAAAAGTTCATGAAGGACTTGTAAAGCCATCTGTAGGGACTGCTCCGCCCATGTTGCCGGGGAACGGGCAAGGAACGCAATTTTTCCCGCATGCCTTTCTGCATGACGATCACCGGGCAAATCCGTTTTTTCCCGGGCTCCCGCAGCATGGCGGCTTTTCTTGAGCCGGGTACGGCATTGAGGCTGGAACAGCGAGAGAAAAGGAGTAAACCATACCCTGAAAACTAATGAATAATACTGACCGATTTACTGGAAAAGCCCGGGCTTATGCCCAGGGCAGACCCGATTATCCCGCCTCCGTTGTTGGGCTTCTGACGCGGGAGATCCGCCGGGAGAATCCCCGTCTGGCGGATATAGGTTCCGGAACGGGCATTCTTTCCCGCGCCATGCTGGAGCGCGGCTGGACCGTGTATGGCGTGGAGCCCAATGATGACATGCGGAAGGAAGCGGAGAAGCGGCTGTCCACTTTTCCCCGTTTTCATTCCGTGGCGGGAACGGCGGAGCGGACCGGGCTTCCCGGAGCTTCGGTGGATCTGGTGACGGTGGCGCAGTCATTCCACTGGTTTGACGCCGCCGCGTTCAAGAGGGAATGCCGCCGTATTCTGTCCGGAGGAGGCAAGGTTGCCCTGATTTGGAACTCCAGGGTGGAAGACAGTCCCATTGCCCGGGAGGAAGGAAATATCCACCGTCTTTACTGTCCGTGTTTTTATGGATTCAGCGGAGGGTTGGCGAAGTTGACGGACAGCATTGGAGCGTTTTTCAACCACAGTTTCCAGATATTCCGCTTTCCAAATGATTTGTCCTACACGCGGGAGCAGTATCTCCGCCGCATGATGTCCACCTCCTATGCCTTGACGGAGGGCGGAGAAGAGCGGTCCTTCTGGCTGGACGCCTTGGAAAAGCTGTTTGACCGGTTTGAAACGGAAGGACACGTTACGGTCCCGAATGAAACTGTGGTGTATCTGGGGAAGTGCTGAGGATGCGGCGTTCATGCATGGCCTCCGGAAAAGGAAAGGCCTCTTTTCGGTTCAGGAACTGAAGATGATGACGGCAAGGACGGCAATGATTGCCAGAACGACAACGATGGCGGTAATATAGCCGGGTTTGTGGGCATCAAGAGTCCACTCCTTTTTGAGATGGGAAAGATCCTCCCCTGCCGCATAGCGTGAAAAAAGGTCATGGAGCCGGGAGTAGTCCAGGTCTTTGGGCGTCATGTAAAGCTCCCTGTCCTTTCCGCCGGCAAACGAAATTTCGCAATGGTAATTTTCCGGACTATTGCAGGTGGCCTGGAGGAATTCGTCACCGCGGCTGCAGATAATGAAAGCTTCCGTGTTATTTTTAATGCCGGACAGGGCTTGATCCCGCGTTTCACAGGGCTCTCCGGAAAGTTCCCAAACGATGGAGGGGGCGGAATGAAGGCTCATGGAATAAAAAATCAGAAAATATAGTAGAGAATTATTTTTCCTGCCGCCAGTAAAAACTTTCCTTTCTTCTTCCTGGGCGGAAAGTGTTCCCTGGCGCAACACTCCGGAGAGCGCTGGGAGCGCTTGAGGGTTGGGGCATTCAATGGCTGTTTTTCCGCTTATCATTCCGGTTTTGCATGGGTTCTTTCTGCCGGGGCGTTCCCTTCGCGTTTTTCCAGCCATGCAGGCTGACGTTTCCATTCCTCTGGAAATAATCATTCCGCGGCTTCAGGCATGGCTATTTTCTCTCGCTATTCTTGCTTTATTAAGGCAGGCCATCCATGTTACGATTATTTATTGCCATGATGCATCAGACTTTTTCCCAAGAGCCTTTTCTGGTTTCCGGATTGCATGGGGACCAGATTCTGGGCGCCCGCAGTAACCAACAGGATTCTTTCTCCATTCTGGCTGGAGAGGACGCATTGGTACTGGTGCTGGCGGACGGCATGGGTGGGTATACCGGCGGAGAGTTGGCCAGCCGCGCGGCGGTGGAAGGCTGTTCGCGGGCTTTTGAGCGGAAATCCGGTTTGCCCGGAGAGAGAATGAAAGCTGCAGTGACCGCCGCAAATGAACAGGTATGGTCCGCCCGGAAGAAAAGAGGGGAGGATGACGAGATGGGGACGACGCTGGTAGCAGCCTGGATAGGGGCGGATGGGCTGAGGTGGGTCAGCGTGGGGGACTCCCTTCTGCTGCTTATCCGGGAAGAGAAAATGTTTCTGCTTAATGAGCTGCACCAGTATTCCGCGGAATTGGAGCGCATGGCGGATGAAGGGATCATCAGCCGGGAGGAGGCTTTGAGCCATCCTGCCCGCCATTCCTTGACTTCTGCCCTGATGGGGAAGGAAGTTCCTTTGGTGGATTTGCGGGAGGAATGCTTTCCCTTATTTCCGGGGGACCGTGTTTTGGTCGCCAGTGACGGAGTGGGGCCTTATCTGGATTCCCTAGGGCCGGCAGGGATGCGGTATTTGTCCATGCTTTCCGCGGAGGAACTGGTGCGTTCCGTGCTGGACGGCATTAACCGCGACGGCGCGCCCAACCAGGATAATGCCACATTGATTTGCGCAGAGATAGCAAGGGCTTGATCTGCATTAGTGCGGCAAGGAGGTAATCTGCGGACGGGCGATTTTTGAGATTCACATCCTCCGTCTGCCGGACGATGAATAAAACCCCGCATGCGTTTCAGGCATGCGGGGTTTTATTGAAATAGCCGGAGTATTTCCCGTTCAGGAATGGTATTCCTGGAGGGAACGGGGTGATACCTTCACGTGCTGGGCGGAGCGGATGCCCTCCACCGTGGCCCTGGCGGCTGCGATGGTAGTCATGTACGGAATTTTCTTCTGGATGGACTGCATGCGGATGAAGGAGTCGTCAATCATACTGGTGCGGTCCACCGGAGTGTTGATAATCAGGTCGATCTGCTTGTTGGTGATCATGTCGCCCAGGTTCGGGCGGCCTTCATGCAGCTTGTTGACTACTTCCGTTTCCACGCCCTGGCCGCGCAGGTATTCTGCGGTGCCGCCGGTGGAGACAATCGTAAAGCCCAGGGAAATCAGGTCCCGGGCGATGGGTTCGATGAACTTCTTATCCCGGTCGGAAACCGTGACGAGCACCTTGCCGGAGGTAGGCAGAATGCAGCCCGCAGCTTCCTGGGCCTTGTAGTAGGCCATGCCGAAGTTGTCCGCAATGCCCATGACTTCACCCGTGGCGCGCATTTCCGGCCCCAGTACGGGATCCACTTCCGGGAACATGTTGAAGGGGAAGACAGCTTCCTTCACGCCGATGAAACGGCAGGCGCGCGACTTCAGACCCAGCTCCTTGAGTTTCTTGCCCAGCATGATTTCCGTGGCGTAGCGCGCCAGGGAGATGCCCGTTACCTTGGAGACGATCGGCACCGTGCGGGAGGCGCGGGGATTGGCCTCAATGATGTAAACCTCATCGTTGCAGATGGCGAACTGCACGTTCAGAATGCCCTTTACCTGGAAGTCCTGGGCAATTTTGGCGGCATGTTCCTCAATGGTGCGGATGTGCTTGGGAGCGATTGTCACGGGGGGGATGGCGCAGGCGGAGTCGCCGGAATGGATGCCGGCCAGTTCAATGTGTTCCATGACCGTGGCTACAAAAGTATCCGTGCCGTCGGCCAGAGCATCCACTTCCGCCTCAATGGCATTGTCCAGAAAACGATCGATCAGCATGGGATATTCCGGGCTGACCTGGATGGCCTCCACGCCGTAGCGCTTCAGGTTTTCTTCATCGTAAATGACTTCCATGCCGCGGCCGCCCAGCACAAAGGAGGGGCGCACCATGACCGGGTAGCCGATGCGGCGCCCCAGTTCCACGGCCTCCTCCAGGGAACGGGCCGTGCCGCTTTCCGGCTGGCGGATATTCAGGGCGATCATGCGTTCACGGAAATATTCGCGGTCTTCCGCCAGACGGATGCCTTCCGGCTGGGTTCCCATGATTTTCACGCCGGCGTCTTTGAGGGCCTGGGCGATGTTAAGCGGGGTCTGGCCTCCGAACTGGACGATGACGCCTTCCGGCTTTTCTTTCTCGTAAATAGCCAGCACGTCTTCCACGGTCACGGGTTCAAAGTACAGCTTGTTGGCCGTGTCAAAGTCCGTAGAAACCGTTTCCGGGTTGCAGTTCACCATGATGGATTCATACCCGTGGTCGCGCAGGGTGAAGGCGGCATGCACGCAGGTATAGTCGAATTCGATGCCCTGGCCGATGCGGTTGGGACCGCCGCCCAGAATCATGATTTTCTTCTTGTCGTTCACGGGAACTTCGTCCGCCGCGCCGCTGTAAGTGGAGTAGTAGTATTCCGCGTGTTCCACGCCGCTGACGGGCACGATTCGGAAGGTGGCCGTGATGCCGTCTTTCTGCCGACGGGCGCGGACGGCCTTTTCCGGCACCCCGAAAATCTGGGCCAGGTATTTGTCGGAAAAGCCCATTTCCTTGGCCTGGCGCAGGGTTTCCGCGGAAAGGGAATCCCAGTCCTGCCCATCCAGGGAAAAGTCAAAGTCCGCCAGTTCCTTCATCTGTTCGATGAAATACGGAGTGATGCGGGTCAGCTTCACGATTTCCTCCACGGCTACGCCGCGGCGCAGGAGTTCGTAAATCTGGAAGAAGCGTTCGCTGTTGCCGTACGTGATTTTTTCACGCAATTCCGGGGTGGAGAGGGCTTCCAGCTTTTTCACGCGGCCCAGGCCGGCGCGTCCGATTTCCAGAGAGCGCACGGCCTTCTGGAAAGCTTCCTTGAAATTCTGCCCGATGCTCATTACTTCTCCCACGGCTTTCATCTGGGTGCCCAGCTTGTCGGCTGCCTTGGGGAATTTTTCAAAGGCCCAGCGTGCGAACTTCACGACCACATAGTCGCCGTAAGGTTCGTATTTTTCCAGGGAGCCTTTGCGCCAGTAGGGAAGTTCGTCCATCGTGACGCCGGAGGCCAGCTTGGTGGAGACGGAGGCGATAGGGAAGCCGGTGGCCTTGGAAGCCAGGGCGGAGGAACGGGATGTACGGGGGTTGATTTCAATAACGATGATGCGGTTGTCCTCCCGGTTGTGGGCGAACTGCACGTTTGTGCCTCCCGTAACGCCGATGGCGTCCAGAATGCGGTAGGAATAATCCTGAAGCTTGTCCTGCACTTCCTGCGGAACGGTCAGCATGGGAGCCACACAGAAGCTGTCTCCGGTGTGCACGCCCATGGGATCCACGTTCTCAATAAAGCAAACGGTAATCTTTTGTCCCTTGGCGTCGCGGACGACTTCCAGTTCCAGTTCCTCCCATCCCAGCACACATTCTTCCACCAGCACCTGGTTGATGAGGGAGGCGGCCAGGCCGCGGGGGACTACCTGGCGCAGTTCTTCCACGTTGTAAACGATGCCGCCGCCCGTGCCGCCCATGGTGTAGGCGGGGCGCAGCACGACGGGATAGCCCAGTTCAGCGGCCACCTTTTCAGCTTCCTCCACGGAGTAGACGGGTTCGGACTTGGCGACCGGCACGCCGATCCTGTCCATGGTTTCCTTGAAAATGATGCGGTCTTCGCCGCGGGCAATGGCTTCCAGATCCACGCCGATTACTTCCACTCCGTACTGTTTCAGGATGCCTTCTTCATGCAGCTTGGAAGCCAGGTTCAGGGCCGTCTGGCCGCCCAGGTTGGGCAGCAGGGCATCCGGGCGTTCCTTCTCAATCACGGCCGTGATGCGGTCCACAGTCAGAGGCTCAATGTAGGTGTGGTCCGCCATGCCGGGGTCCGTCATGATGGTGGCGGGGTTGGAATTCACCAGAACGACGTCGTAACCTTCGGCGCGGAGGGCCTTGCAGGCCTGGGTGCCGGAGTAGTCGAACTCGCAGGCCTGGCCGATGATGATGGGGCCTGAGCCGATAATGAGGATTTTGCGGATATCTTCGCGTTTTGCCATGGTATGATGCCTCTATGTGGTCCGTGGTGGTTAAAAATAAATGCCGGAAACAAGGTCCGCCCAAGGTGCGTTGCCTCTCCGCTCCGCATACCCGGCGCGTGACCTGACGCACAGTACGGGACGTCGGGCGATAAGTCCAGACAAAACAACAGGAATTCCGGGGAAAAGGCTATGGCCTTCTTTCCTTTTCGTACAGTGCCGCACGCAATCCGCCCTTGATATTTTCCACCGTCCGTATACCCTGCGGAGCAAGGATGAGGAACGCCCTGACATTAATTTGCTGTCTTGGATTGCTGTGCTCCGCAGCATCGGCTGCGGACCTTTCTTCCACGGGGCGGGGGAGCGCCGTGCCTTCGGAGGCGGCTTCCTGGTACCAGGCCCTGCGGACCGGACTTTCCCAGTTCCGGAACGGCGGCGGCTACGAAACCAGCAGGGAAGCCATGCAGGCCCTTGCGGAGAAAGCCTGCCGCTGGGACCCCCGCACGCGCCGTCCCGTTTTTCTTCTCCGTAACGCCACGCCCTCCTTCTGTTCCTCTGCCTGCTACCTGCTCCTTTTGAAATCCCTGCAGATATGGGACTCTGCACAGCCGCGGCCCGTTATTTCCGAACGCGCGTGGCTGGCCCTCATCCCCCGCTTTGGCCAGCATGACGGGGAGGGGCCGTGGGGATGGGCGAATGCCAATGGCCCCGGCCTGGCCGTTCTGGTGCACAGGCTGGGAGCCGGCATCAACTTTGAGGACTGGAGGAAGGCCCGCCCCGGCGACTTCATGAAAATTTTCTGGACGGACCGCATCGGGCGCCGGGAATCCGGCCATCTGACCGTCCTGGTGAAGGATGGAGGGGACCAGGTAACGTTCTGGTCCTCCAACATTCCGGACGGTTACGGAGCCAGGACGGTGCCCAAATCCCGGATCAGGCGCGTCATTTTCACGCGCATCACCAGGCCGGAACAGTTCAACCTGGCCCCCTCCGTGGGAAGCCACCCGTGGCTGTCCTCCCTGCTTCGGCAGGAAGTGGGCATGAAGGAAGTGCGCAGGCATTCCGGCATGCAGACCCCCTGACCGTTTCCCGCCGTGAAAAAATGTTCCTTCCCTCCTTCCGTCACCCCGGACTGTTCCGTGCTGGTACTCGGTTCCCTGCCGGGAGACGAATCCCTGCGTCAGGCCCAGTATTACGCCCATCCCCGCAACGCGTTCTGGAAAATCATGGGGTCCCTTCTGGGGTTCGATCCCTCCCTGCCATATGGGGAACGCCTGTCCCTGCTCAATCGGGGCGGGGTGGGGCTGTGGGACGTGGTGGCCTCCGGCGTCAGGCCCGGCAGCCTGGACCAGCACATCTCCCAGGAACGGCCCAATGACATTGCGGCCCTGCTGGATCGCTTCCCGGGCATCGGCGTGGTCTGTTGCAACGGCACCGCTTCCCATAAATACCTTAAACGGTATTTTCCCGAACTGTTCCTTCAGGAAACGCTTTCCGTCATTCAAATGCCTTCCACCAGTCCGGCGGCGGCGCGGCTGACATATGAGCAGAAATTCCGCGCCTATGAGGAAATCATGGCGCCCCTTCTCCGGAAGGAAAGGGAAGAATAGAGACCTTCTGCGCCTTTTCCAATGCCGTGCGCGGCCCGACGGTAACAGGAGGGGTTGTTCGTCAGCAGGATCCGACGGCCGCCAGCAGGTGGACATCCAGGGCCAGGGCTTCGTGAATATTGAAATTCAAATCATCACGGAGCCTGTTGAGGGCCTCCATGCGCTTCAGTAATTCGTTCACGGGCATCTGGGCGGCCAGCGTGCGCACCTCCGGATGAATCGGAGCGACTTCCGGGGCTCCGGAGGCAATCAGGGCTGCCTGGCCGAACCAGCTGATGAGCAGTTCCAGGGCCTGATTGCGCTGTTCCAGATATTCCGTCTCTATCTGGGCGGCGTTCGCGTCCTTATTGCGGGCCTCCCAGTCGGAGGCGTCCGTACCCTGGGCTGCTTCCCTGGCTTCATCTTTCAGAGCCTGGTTCAGGTTTTTGGTGATGGCGGCCTTGGCCTCCGCCATGACGTCCATGAACCTGCTGCGGAAGGCCAGAGCGGCCAGGTCATTATTCAGATTGCGGCAGGTCTCCAGCCAGTGCGGGAGCAGGGCCTCCTGAATAGGAGTGAGCCTGAATTCTCCGGATTGCAGCAGATTGACGCGCACGCAGCGGGAAATAATTGTCTGGAGAAGCTGGTCCGGCTGGGAGGTGGACAAAATGAGCAGACACTGGCCGGGCGGTTCCTCCAGGGTTTTCAGGAAAGCGTTGGCGGCCTCGTCATTCATCCGCTCCGCATCCATGAACACGGCTATCTTCCATTTCCCCTCCGCCGCGCGCTGTTGCAAAAAGGGTTCCACGGCGCGGACATCATCCCGCAGGATGCGGCGCGACTTGGACTTGGGGCGCACCAGCCGGCAATACTCGTCCCTTACACTGTCCAGATGGTCTGCCCGGATGCCGTTTATCAGCTCCAGCAGTTGCAGGATCAGGCGGGAGGCTCCCTGGTGCTCGTCTCCCACGATGAGCAGGGCATGGGGAAGCCGGTTGCGGGAGAAGGCGGTGTGCAGCAGGTCGAACGCTTGGGATGCCGTAAATGCCATATGCTCCTATGAAAACATTTCGTTGCGTCAGGGCAACAGAAAAGATTGGTATATGTCGGATATTTCATGTACTAAGGGGGCCGGTTATGGAACAAAATGACATCTCATCCCGGATTGTCTTTGCCGACCGCGGCAAGGTGAATGTGGAAAAAGGCGTGGAATTCGCCCCCAAATTTGACCAGAACGGCCTGATTCCGGCCCTCGCCATGGATCATATTACCCATGAACCGCTGATGCTGGCCTATATGAATGCGGAATCCCTGCGCATGACCATGGAACTGGGGGAAGCCGTCTACTATTCCCGCAGCCGTCAGGAAATCTGGCATAAGGGCGCTACCAGCGGCCACGTGCAAAAAGTAAAGCAAATCCTGGTTGACTGTGACCAGGATGCCCTGATTGTGCTGGTGGACCAGTGCGGCGCCGGAGCCTGCCACACCGGGCACCACTCCTGCTTTTACCGTTCCGTTCCGTTCGGCGATGAACTGAAAGCCCAGCCCCAGGGGGGGGGCGTCACACTGCGTGAAGCGGACGGAGGCGTCGTTTTTGATGCCGAAGCCGTGTACGGCAAGGGCCATTAACTCCTTTTGCGCGTCAATCTGCGTTCGCCGGATTGACGCGCCCTCTTTTTCTGCTGTAAAATCATGAATGTGAAAAAACTGTTTCTCATGATGGCTGCCGTTTCCGGGGCGCTGGCCCTGTGCCAATGCTCTTCGGAAGCGCCTCCTCCCCCCGGAACCGTCCGCATGGTGGATCAGCAGGCGATTGCCCTGATGCAGGAAGCCAGGGCAAAGGAAGCGAAGAATGATCTCTCCGGGGCCATCAAGAAATACAGGCGCGTGGTGGAAAAACACCCCCTTTCCAGGGAAGCTCCCCAGGCCCGGTTCAGAATGGCGGAACTCTATGAGGCCCGCAAGGAACCTGCGGAAGCGTTTGACCAGTACCAGAAACTCATTGACCGCCACCCGGACAGCCCCCTGTACAGGCAGGCCATGTCCCGGCAGAAGGAAATGGCCTTTGGCGCTGCGAGCGGCGCGCTGACCAACCGCGTGCTGTGGATGTTTGACGTCAGGATGGATCCCACGAACGTCACGGAATGGCTGAAGCATGTGCGTGACAACGCCCCGTATGCCCCTACCGCCCCGCAGGCCATGAACGTGCTGGGCAATTACCTGGCCGCGCGCGGCCGGATGAAGGAGGCCATAGAGGCATACCAGAACCTGGTGGACAATTACCCCAACTCTCCGCTGGCCCCCACGGCCCAGCTCCAGATAGCCACCCTGTATCGCCAGGCTGCTGCGGACGGAGACCGCAACCACGTCAATGTGGCCCGCGCTCAGGAAGCGTATGAAGACTACCTTCAGCGTTATCCCAACAGCGCCCGTGCGGGAGCCGCCCGTGCCGATCTGGCGGCCATGAAGCGTGAGCTGGTGGCCCAGCAGCTGGAAGTGGCAGAATACTACCTGACCAAGATGAAAGATGCGGATGCCGCCGTCTTCTGCTACCAGGAAGTAGCCTCCAAAGGCAGCATCAATCCCGCCGCCGCCGCCAGGGCGAAGGCCCGCCTGAAAGAACTGCGCGTGACCAGCAGATAACAGGAACTCTCCGTCCTCATGAACCGTATCCGGAACGTTTTCAAACTCTTCCTGCCCGTTTTTTGCCTCCTGGCCGGTTCTTGCGGCTACCAGCTTGGCGGCACCAAGCCGCCCAAGCTGGAACTGGCCCAGACCGTCAAGGTATGCCTCTTTGCCAACAACTCTTTGGAACCCCGTGCCGCCACGCTGGTGACCGGCGCCTTGGCGGATGAGTTGCAGCGGGACGGCACCTACCGGTTAAGCTCCGGCGCGGATGCGGATATCCGGGTGGAGGGGGAAGTGTACTCCATCACCTTCGACCAGTTGCGATCCAGCCGGGAAGACACCTACAAGAGTACGGAACTTGGGTTGCGCCTGTCTGTCAAATACCGTGTGGTGGACGCCAGGACGCAGGAAATCCTGTATGCCGGCTCTGCGGAGGAAGTAGGTCAATTCTTTGACCAGGGCAACATTCAGTCGGCCCGCACGAATGCCCTTTCCTATGCGGCCCGTCTGGTGGCTACTTCCATTGCGGAAACCCTTACCAATGGCTAATCCCGCCCGGTTCAGGAAAATCTGTGCTTATGGAGAAAGTGGAATACAGCGTTTATTTTGTTCCGGTGCCGATCGGCAACCGGGCGGACATCACCCTGCGGGCGCTGGACGTGCTGCGCAAGGTGGATGTCATTGCGTGTGAGGACACCCGCCATTCCGGTCTTCTGCTTTCCCATTATGAAATCCGCAAGCCGCTGATAAGCATGCATGACCACAATGAGCAGCCTCGTGCCGGGGAAATTGCGGCGCGCGCGGCCGGCGGAGAAAGCTTTGCCGTGATCAGTGATGCGGGCATGCCTGGCGTGAGCGATCCGGGCTATCGTCTCATTCAGACCCTCAAGGAAAAGGGAGTAAGTTTCACCGTCCTTCCCGGGCCATCCGCCGTGGTGACGGCATTGGTGGGGTCCGGACTGCCTACGGACGCATTCTTCTTCGGCGGCTTTCTGCCCGTCAAATCCGGGAAAAAAAACGCTGTGCTCCAAACGGCAGTGGAAGCTTCCCACACCAGTATTTTTTATGAATCTCCCCATCGCATCGTCAAAACCGTGCAGGCTCTGGCGGCGCTGGATCCGGATATTCCCGTCTGCGTAGCTAGGGAACTGACAAAAACCTTTGAAACTTACCATCGCGGTTCGGCTTCCCGGCTGGCGGCGGAATTTCCGGAACGCCCCCCCAGGGGGGAAATCGTGCTGCTGGTGGGCGGCGTCAATGCCCCACGGGCTGCCCGTTGATGGGCCGGAGACATCATGTCAATAGCTGACCGTCACCTTGACCGGGCGGTGGTCGGAGGCGGCGGGAGCTTCAATTACCCTGCGTTCCTTCACATGGAATGCCTCCGTCTTTTTTCCCCTGTACATCCAGATGTAATCAATGCATTCCTTCGGATGCCCGGCGGGAAACGTTTTTTGGGCCGGATCGCTCAGCAGGATGAAATATTTCTTCATCCGGGTTATCGGTTCCGAATCCGGCGTTAAATTGAAATCCCCTGCAATAAAAAAGGGCTTGCTGCATTTTGCGGCCAGGGCGGTAATCATATCAATGGAAGCGCTGCTGTCTTCCCTGGTCAGGGACAAATGCGTGACGCAAAACCAGTAATCCCTGAACTCGGCCATCAACAGTACACGGGCCTCCTCCCTGCCGGGTAAAGGAATCCGTTTGACGCTCAAAGGCTTTTCCCTGGATAAAATGCCTACTCCATAGGAACCGCCTGAATAATCAATGGCCTTGGCATAGGTACCCGTCAACGTTGTCCTTGCGGCCAATTCCTGCAGGGTATCCCTGTCTCCGCTCCTGATTGTCCCCTGGTCCAGCTCCTGAAGGGCCACGACATCCGGTTTTTCCTCCGCGATTACCCGGGCCGTGCGGTCATAATCCCTCCTGCCGTCCATGCCGGTGCCGTTCTTTACGTTATAGCTCATCAGCGTGCATTCTCCAGCCTGCAGGGGAAAAAGGCTCAGAAAAAGCGCTGCGGCTGCACATAACCTGAAAATGGACCGTTTATTTCCTTTCATCTCTGTAAAAAGCTCCGTATTGCTGCCCGGGCTGCAGGTAATACGTGTTCCCCGTTCCCTTTTCTTGCAGAGAATCTTTTCTTCTTCCGGATAAGTAATTCCTCCGGAGAGAAGGGGCGGCAACTCATTTCCGGTTTCCGGAACAGGCCTCATTCGCTGTCGGACCCTTCGCCTTTGGTGCTTTTTGAGCCGTATGCCGGTGGAAAATGACGCAAATTTTATCAACTTGACGGCTGGAAGTGTGTCATGATAATATCCTATCATCATGCTGGAGGATAGGAGATCACGTTCCTCGCGCAAGACACCGGATTTGGTGACTGATGAGCTTATTCTCATTCTTCATGAAGCGGGCATGCTGGAATTCAATGACATTTTTCAGCGTACCGTTGTCGTGATGAAGGCAAAGCACATGTCCTTGGGCGGAGAGGAAATCCTGAGGCTGAGGATTTACGAAAAACTCCAGAATCTGGTGAGCGCCGGCGGCCTGATGAAAAAAGGCCGTGAATACACGGCTCTGCCCAGGCTGATGGCCTTAAAATCATCGACAGACGGGGGTGGGCTTGGGTAACCCTGATTCGGGAAAGGCATGGGTTGCGGTTTTCTGAAATGGGCTTCCCGTAAAAGAGAGGCTCTTTTACGGAAAAGCTCAGGGTTTCATAACCCCTTCCTGGAATGGCCCGCGGCAGTCATAAGGGATAATGAGAAGCAGGTTGTTAATCCGGGTTACCATTTTCTTCTGTTTGGTTTCCTGGATATGGAACAGGTGGACACTGTCATTTAAGGATCTCAGATACTCGAACGTCATGCTTTCCCCCTCCATTCGGAATTCTTTCGGATCCTTAATTTGAACGGTGCCTGAAGGGAAGTCCCATGTTCCGGTGATGTCCTGGAGTTGCTGTTTCTCCTTATGATTCCCCTTTTGCAATCCCTCGGCCCGTTTGCGCGCCCAGATGGCCGCTTCCAAATGACCGGAAACACCCCATTCCCTGCTCTTTTTTTGCAGGGCTTGAGCGTATTGCCGGGCCAGTTTTCCTTTGCCGGTTGCCATATCGGCATGGATTTTTTCAGAAAGAAGGTCGAATTTAGGGAAAGATGAGGAATAGGTGGAACGATTCGCTTCTTTTTCGCGCGCTCCCTTCCGCTTTAACAGGGAAACCAGTTTGGTAGCGTGGTTAACCTGGAAAATATGGTCGTCGCGATCCGTTTTGATCCAGTAGAACCATACCGTCCGGGTTTCATTGAGCCTGATGATGTCAGGGGATGAAAAATCCTTGTCCACTCCGCCTTTGCCCAGCCATCCGGTATTACCGGACTTCTGTTGCGCCTGCTTCCCATCAAAGCGGCTTAAATAAACGTATCCTCCCGCCGTTTCTTCCCATTGCCCGATGAAATGCGAGTAATCCTCTTTTTCCTCTTCCTGAATGCCGGGCAGGGACTTCCGTTCGAGAATATCCCTGATATGCTTGGCCTGTTCAAAATCCTCGTTTTTAACGCATTCATTCATGAGCCTGACCAGCTCCGGCTTGTACTTGGCAAAAGCCGCGTCGTTGATTTTCCTTTCCTGTTCCTGAAAAGTCAGTTCCAGCATCTTTGCCTCCGGCGGTATTTGCGCTGAAGCCGGGACGGTAAGAAGAATGAATGCGGCAGCTCGAATAATATTAATGGCTCCGCCTGTCCGGGAAAAAGTGCGGAATGTCTTTGCGATATTCATATGTATTTAATATGGTGATGGTTGGTAGTTTTCGTCCGGTTAAAGACCGTTCTGTTTGATCGTGTCCAGCAGTTCTTCCAGGATGCGGCAATGCCACTCGGTATTATCGCACTCCAGGCGGAGCATGTTAAACTGAAACCATTGGCTCTTTTGTTCTTTTTCATCTTCCTGCATCAGGCATGCGGCATATGCCTCTGCCAGGGAGTCCTGATAACTTTCCCATCCCTTCTGCGCCGCCTTCAATTTTTCCGCGATGGCCGGAACATGGGAGTAATGCTTCATGAGGGCCGAATGTGCTTTATGAAGTCGTTTTTCCCAATACGCGGACAGCTCCTGACGTACGTAATTGCTCTGGCGCCCCGTGAGTTCTCCTCCGTCAATCTGGTCGAGCAATGTTTCCAGTTCCGGGTCAGGAGTTTTTTCTTCATCCAGCAAAATAGTTACCGGAATTCCGGTGAGGTCTTCCGCTTCCTGTTTTTGAGCACAAGTAAGATAGCCTTGAAGAATCCCTTTGTAATAGCAATAGCCTCCCTTGTCTGTGAACGTGATGGTGGCCGGCTTCGGGTTTTCTCCCTTTGCCTTTTCATAGGATTTCTCCCCTGATAAATAATAGCGTCTGAACAGGGATGGATTCTTTTCGTATATTTCCCCGGAAGAATAATCCTCTTTCCGCTTATCACAATGAACGACAATGATATGAGCGTTTTTCCCCTTGGGTTCGTATGTAACGATTCTATCTTCACTCCCCTCCCAGGAAATGCCGTCCTTTAAATTCAGAAAAACATCATGATGCAAATTTTTATATTCTTCCTTTCTTGCGGAAATTTCCAGCGATGCCCCCTCCAGAGACGGAGGAGATTGAACTTCTCCGGCAAATGACCGGCTCCAGCACACGGCGGCAATGATGAGGAAAGAAAAAATGGGGGGAATAGGTTTCATGAGTTTATTCATTAGTTGATGCTGGAAAAAATGCTATTCCAATGAGACAGGATTTTATTGGTGTCCAACCAGGGATGCAGAATAATGTAATTTATTGAAATGCCGGCTATGGCCAGCGTAAATGATTTATGAGCGGGAAAAAATCCGTTTTGCTCGTATTTAATGCGGCCCCATGCAAAACAGGCGAGCACCGATAGCAGCGGAAGAGCATAAGGCCAGCACATATTTTCAAAAAGATAATAGGAATTCCTGAAAAGTAACATGGACAGCCATGAGAACAGAATACCTGCAATGAGAGCAAATTCGAACCTTACGGACTGATAATAACATTTCGCCATAAAAATGAGAAAATATAGACTGAAAATGGATATCATGGTGTAAAAGAACTCTCCTTGGTAGGAGGTACGCAGAAATCCCATGGATCCGCCAATGAAAATGGATGACAAAAATATGGCTGTTAAAGGATTATGGTGAATTCCAGTAATTCGTTTAAAAACAGGGCTACACACGGAGAGCATAAGAAGGGCGGAACCTGATATGATGCAGGCCATATTGACGTAAGCGGCATTTTTTACTGACGGGAATAGATCGCCTGTAAGTAGAAAAATAATATACGGATCTGAAAATTCCGACTTTGCGTCAATAGTTATTCCAGGGATAAGCAGGGTAATGATAAGGAAAAAGGAAATCAGGGAAGAAACAGGATGTTTTTGGATGGGATAGATGATGTCGTAAAATGAATTTTTATAAGAAAAGCGTCTTTTCCATAAGCCGTTTATCCATTTTCCTGCTTCTTTTTTCCCCTCAGGGGAGAGCATGATTCCTTTGCCCTGCAACCCTTCTTCCGTATCGTTCCACGTACCTTTGTAGATATTGCCGTCTTTCCATGTCATCATTCCACGGCCTTTTCTGGCTGTTCCGCAAAAAGTTCCCTGATCCGTCCGCTGGTGCTGAGCATGGTAAAAGGTGGCATTTCCGGAAAGCTTGTCGTTTTCCCATGTCCCTTGTACCCAGGAACCATCGCTAAAATAATAGATCCCTTTCCCGTGGCGCAGGCCGTTCTTGCATTCTCCTGCATAGCTTTCTCCATGTGGATAGGTCTGCGTGTTGTGGGAATGTCCGTTGTTTTCCTCTGGACAGGTTTCCGGCGGTGTAGAGACGCTCAGCATAAAATAGAGGAATTATTCCGTTTTTTTGTTAAAAGCAATACATCCGGCATGGAATGCCTGCTTAATGCATACTATCCAGACAATAGGGCCGATGATGGCGGCCCCTATGGCGAGGCCGACTCCCAGCCCTCCAAGGCGAAATCCCCACTTTTCCATGGAAGATTCCATGTCGTTACCTCGGATAGTGCCTCTGGTGCCGTCTTTGAATACAATGCTTTTACCTTCGAGCGCATCCGCATATTTATCTTCCGCCTTCCATTCTTCCCTCGTTTCTTGAATGACGCTGCCGAAAGTGTCCTCTTCTGGGAGGAGTCCCGAACCCTTTCCTATCCCGATAGTAATGGCGCTGAAGATCCATAACAGAGTCATGCTTGCAAAAAAACCTTCCGTCACGTAGGCGTAAACGGTCACGATCAGACCTGTTCCCATCAAAGGGGCGATTAGCAGGAGGCCTATATTTTCAGCATTCGGCTTTAGTGTCTTCCTGCAAAAGGCCACAAAGCATAAAATCAAGGCGGCCAGCGAGACAGCCATGATGAACACGATGATTTCTTCCGCCAGCGTCAGGGAATACCCTCCTTCTAGGGATTTCCCGATGATCTGGACAATATTATGAAAGACGTCCATAAAGTTTTCCGACTTTTTCATGGAATAAACTCTATTCAGCAACAGGGTTGATGTAGAGGGGAAGATTTGGTTGCGAACCGTTCAAGCCGGGAACTCCGGATTAAAGATCGCAGCTTTGAATGGTGTTGAGCAGTTCTTCCAGAATGAGGCAGCGCGTTTCCGTCATTTCAATAATCATGAGGTTCATATGGGCGTTGAACTAGCCGTTTTCCCTGCCAGTTTCATTCTCTTGCCTGAGACACAGGCCAAAGGAATTATTTTGGCAGGCCTTCTTTTGATGGGAGATTCCGTGCAGCGTCATGCGACTGCGGATGCCCAAAGAAGAAGACCTGCATTTGCTGATAGCGGATTCGGAATCCGTATAGGAATTCCTGTGTCCTCTTTGTCATCAAACTGTCTGGAAGAGAATTGCTGATATGACGGTGCGGTGAAACGGCATCCATGGAATTGCCGAACCTTTTGATTAATAAACGACTATTTTTACTTGACTACGGATTCCGAAACCGTTGCAAAATAGATGAAATGAAAGAGGAAATTTCAGCAACGGATCATGCGGCGCTGGCCATTTTGAAGAAGACAGGGCTGGATGTAGTGGACGCCGCTCAGCTGGCGCATGAATTGCTGCAGGCCAGCAAGGGGCGCGGCAACCGATGGAAGAGGGCAAGGGAATGCATCCGGCTGGGAGTGGAAGCCCTGGTTGCCAGAGGAAAAACCGTGGCGTTCAGGAAAGCCGTGGATGAGGCCATGGAGGCCCGGCAAGATCGCAGGAAAAGAACCAGGGATGATTTCCGTTATATCAGCCGGCGGTTGTTGAGGTTTTGTCCGGAAATGGCCCGGCGGCCCGTGCGCTTTATCACGCCTCGGGAATGCCGCGCCTGCCTGGAAAAATCATTTGATACCCTCAGGCAGAGGCATAAGGCCCGGTTGGTGCTCAGCGGTATTTTCGGAACGGCTGTGAAACGCGGCTGGTGCACGGAAAACCCGGTGGCGTATGTGGATCTGCCGAGGCTGAAGGAGCATTCCATTCCCGTGCTGTCCCTGGAAGAAATGCGCCGGTTGCTGGCTGCGGCGGAAGAGTATGACGGAGGGGCGTGCCTGGCTGCGGTTGGGCTGATGCTGTATGCCGGCATCCGCCCGGAAGAAGTGAGAAGGCTGGATTGGGCACAGATTAATTTAAGGGAGGGAATGGTTTCCCTGAGGGCGCGCCACAGCAAGACGGGAGGAGCCCGCATTGTGACGATCCGGCCGGTTTTGGGAAATCTGCTGGAAAGAGCGGTTGCTATGGGATTTGTGTCGGGAAGCGTATGCCCGCGCAACTGGCCGGCGAAGTGGAGGGAGCTGAGACGGTTGGCCGGGTGGGACGGGAAGGAAAAGAAGTGGCCTGCGGATATGTTAAGGCATACGTTTGCCAGTTATTTTGCCAGGCATTTCAAGAATTTGCATGTATTGCAGATGGAAATGGGGCATTCTTCTTCCGATTTGCTGAGGACCAGGTATTTAAATATGGAAGGCATTACGGAAATGACGGCTGCCGTTTTTTGGGGGAACTGCCATGCGGGGCGTCACACCATTAACAATGGCCGCCCCTGAACAGAAGCGGCCAGCTGTTGACGGGATGATACCGTCCGGCAATTAGAAGTTGGTGCGGAAAGCGATGTTGTAGCTCCATCCGGTAAAGCCTTTCTGCCGGCTGGCGTCCGTGCCGTTGGAATGGGCGTATTCGATGCCCGCCATGATCTTGGCCATGTTCGGGCTGCATTCGAAAATGTAGTAGTTGACGCCCAGGTACAGGGCCTGCATGCAGTCGGAAGTTCCGGAATAAGTGGAGTTCTGCGTATAGCGTTTTTCCCATTTTACGGCGTTGCTGCCCGCCGCCATCTGGTAGCGGACCACTCCTTCCCAGTGGGGGGTGAACTTGTAAGACGGCATGACGGTTACGCCGAAGACGTTTTCAGCCCCCGCTTTCATGCCGATGACGTTGAAGCCGGCCATGACTTCGGTCATCAGGGAGAAATCCCCCTCGGAACCTTCCCAGGTCAGGGCTACCACGTCCCTGGCTCCGGTACCCTGGTATTTGGATTTAAAGCCGTAACCGGTCAGTTTTTCATACGCCTTGTTTTGGGCGTCGTCCCCCCACTTGGTGAAATTGTGGGCGTAATCCAGCCACAGACGGCTTTTCTTCAGGAAAACGTCGTTGGACGTGTCATAGCTCAGCGTGCCGGTGATGAAGCAGTTGTCCCGGGAGTTGAAAGCGGGTTCAATGCGGTTGTTGAACGTGCCGGTTCCGGTGCCTCCGTTACCGTTCAGCCAGACGCCTGCGGCCCAGCCGAGCTTGTCCTTTTTGTCGGAATTGTTCACCTGGAATCCGTAATTGGTTTCCGGGCGGAGCTGGTTGACCAGCATGGAGCGTTCGATAGTCAGAATGGCGGAGGAGGACGTTCGGTATTCCCCGGTGATGCGCGGCTTTATTTTGCCGATGGCATAGGTGACGGGGCCTCCCTTGTATTCCAGATTCAGTTCGTAAAGGGAGTAGGTCAGGTCGGAGGTGTCCCATGTGTTGGTTTTTGCATTGTAGCTTTCCAGTCCGTCCATGCCGCCGATGTTCCAGACGTTGTTGAGCTTGAAGTTGTTCAGAAACTTCATGTTGAACCCGGCGCGGAAGCGGCGCCATTCATCATTGAAGCGGCGGCCGTTGCCTTCCTTTTCACCCATGACGCGGCCTTCGCCGTTCGGGTCAATCCAGTCCAGGCCGTACTGCATGCGGAGGGAAACGTTGAATTCCTGGATGTAGGGATTTTTGTGGTCTCGTTCCGAGTTGAACCACTTGAAACGGTCGCCGAGCCATTTGCAGGCGGAAAAGTTGTCGCGGGCCGGCAGGGAGTTTCCGGTAGAGGGCGCGGCAGCGGCAAAGGCGGAGGCTCCGAGAGTCATGAGGCCGATGACGGGGAGAGTATAGGTCTTCATTTGTTTTCTATGGTTGGTTTGTCTGTGAGAAGGTCTTCCGGGGAAGGTTCTTCCTCACGGAGACGGCTTCTGTCTATCAAACCAGCCACAGGAGTGTCCAAGGCTTAAGGGTGACAAAATAGCCACCCGTTCCCCTTTGGCGGTTACAAGGTCATGCGGAGCCATGCCCTGGCGTCCAGGGCGTCTGCGGCGGCGGCCACTTCCGCCTTCCTCTTGCTGGCCCCGGAACCGGCTCCAATGGCGTGACCATGCCAGAAAACGCGGGATTCAAAACGGTTTTCGGCGTCTCTCGGCCCTTTTTCTTCCGTTTCATAGGAAGGAGTTTCAGGCAGGATGTCCTGAAGGATAGCCTGGAGTTCCCCCTTGGGGTTGATTTCCTTGGGATGGCTGGCCGCGGAATCCAGAGCTTCATGGAGGACGCGCAGGGCTACAGCCTTGGCCGTTTCATAGTCGGAATCCAGGGACATGGCTCCGAAGACGGATTCAAATGTGTTGGCGATGATGGAATTTTTGCCCCGTCCGCCGGCCCGTTCCTCCCCTTTTCCCAGGGCAATGTGTTTATCCAGCCCCAGGATAAAGCCGTATTTGCCCAGATTGGCGCGGCTGACGGTCCGGGCGCGTAGCTGGGTTAGTTCCCCTTCCGGGGATTGGGGCATGTGGTGGTAAAGGTACTGTGTGACGGCCAGCTGCAGGATGGCGTCTCCCAGGAATTCCAGCCGTTCATACGCCCGGCGCGTTTCCGGCTTGCTGTCCGTGCTGGGGTGGGTAAGGGCCTGAACGAGCAGATCCGGATTGTTGAAACGGTAACCCAGCTTGTCTTCCAGCGCGGTGTGGTTCATCCCGGAAATGCTAGGGCCGCCGTTCCGGAAATGCAACTCCAAACGGAGGGAGCTTCCCGGCGGGGACGGAATTTGTTTTCCCGCGTCATCCCGGCCTCTCCACAGCTTTGACATATGGGAGGAGGGGTGTAGGATAGTTTACGAACGAACGTTGGAGACGATGATGAAAAAGATTGAACCAAAGGAGATTCAGGATAATGCCGTACAATTGATCGGGGACGATTGGATGCTGGTGACGGCGGGTTCTCCGGAGCATTTCAACATGATGACGGCCAGTTGGGGCGGTTTGGGGTTCATGTGGAAGAAGCCTGTGGCGTTTGTAGTTATCCGCCCCCAGCGCCATACCTTCCGTTTTATTGAGGCCGGGGACGAGCTGACGCTTTCCTTTTTCAGCCATGAGTACCATAAGGCTCTGACCGTGTGCGGAACAACGAGCGGACGGGATACGGACAAGGTGGCCGCTTCCGGACTGACGCCATACATGACGGAGAACGGCAATGTAAGTTTTACGGAAGCGCGCCTGGTGCTGGAGTGCCGCAAGCTGTACGCGGAGCCTCTCAACCCGGAAGCTTTTCTGGATAAATCTATTGTGCCGGAGTGGTATGCTGCCGGGGATTTCCATAAGATGTATATTGTGGAAATCCTGAACGTATGGGTGAAGGAATAGCGCCCCGGAAATGCCGCAGGCGGACGCCTGTTCGTTGTTTCTGTCCGCGCTTTTTCAGAGGGGGGCAAGGGCGCCATCCTCCAGCCGGAAGGCTGGCAGGGGGCACGGAGCATTGTGCAGCCAGTCCAGATGGGTGGTGGTGATGAGGCTCTGCGCGTCCGCTGGAAGCGACTGCAGAAAGGCTATCCGGCGCGTGGGGTCCAGCTCCCCGAAGACATCGTCAATCAGGTGGATGGGCGTATGTCCTGTTTCTTCCGTCAGGAGGGAGGACTGCGCCAGCTTCATGGAGATGGCGGTGGTGCGCTGCTGCCCTTCGGAGGCGAATTGAGCGGCGTTTCTGCCGTTCAGCGTGATGTCCAGGTCATCCCGGTGGGGGCCGTTCTGGGTTTGTCCGTACCGGATATCCCGGTCCATGGAGGCGCACAGCCGTTCATACAGGTCTCCTTCCTCCGAGGCACGGTAAGCGATGGAGACCTGTTCCTGCCTTCCGCCGATATTGCGGTAGGCCAGGGCGATATGGGGCGCCAGAAGCGCCAGCAGATTGGCGCGCAGGTTTCTCAGTTCCGTGCCGTGCAGGGCCAGCTGTCGCGTGTAGGCGTCCAGCTGGAGTTTGTCCCGGTGCCTGTGCTTGAGCAGGTAATTGCGCGTTTTCAGCGCCCGGCGGTAGCTGAACAGAGCCAGTCTGTAGCCTGGATGCCACTGGCTGCCCAGAAAGTCCATGTATTTCCGGCGGGCGTCCGCGCCGGCCTGCACCAGGGAAAGGTCGTCATTCCCCATCCATACCACGGGATAGCTGTCCGCCAGGTAGCTGCGCTGGTCTTTACGAGGCTCTCCGTTGACGCGGAGGTCCGGAGCGTCCGGCGCCCACAGGATACGCCGGATTTGTCCCGGAAGTTCTCCGCGGATGCCGAAGGATTGTTTTCCGTGGGAGACCAGCGGCCCGGTCCGGGCCGTGCGCGGGGATTGCAGGCGCAGCAGGAAGCAAACGGCCTCCAGCAGGCTGGTTTTTCCCCGGGCGTTGTTTCCCAGGATGATGGCCCCCTGCTGCGGAATCTGCCAGGAGAAGCTTCCGTAGCACCGGAAGTCCATTAATTTCAGCCTGGAGATCATGGGGCCGGGAAAGGGGTTATTCCGCAGGGAGGGAGCGGATGGCGTCCATGATTTTGTCCGTCAGGTGCTGGTATGCATCTTTTCCTTTGGCGTTGAGTTCCGCCGGCGTGAAGGGGATGGGGTCTCCCACCGTGACCGTGACGGGGCGGAGCCTGGGAAACCGGGCGCCGATGGGAAAGGCTTCATACGCACCGCTGATGCGCAGGGGCTGCACGGGAACTTTCGTTTTGCTCAGGATGAGGCCGATCCCACCCATGCCGTCATGGATTTCACCATCCGGCGTGCGGGAGCCTTCCGGAAACACGAGTACGCGCTTGCCGGATTTCAGCAGGCGTATCACGTGCTTGAGGCTGGCGGCATCCGGGTTTTCCTGGTCAATGGGGATAGCCTGGCAGAGGGGCAGGGCCCATTTGAAAATGCCCTGGAACAGCGTCTTGCGTGCGAAAAAATAGATGCCGTCCTCATAGGAAATGCCCAGCATGGGCGGATCCAGAAAGCTCTGGTGATTGCTGACGATGAGCACGGGGCCGTCTTCGATGAGTTTTTCCCGGTTGACGACTTTCCAGGAGAAGAAGGCTTTGGAAATGCTTTTGAAGAGCGTGTAGAAAACCCAGTAGAAAGAGTTCATCTGGAGGAGAGTTTTTGTTGGATGTTGTCGGTGATGAAACGGACGACCTGGTCAATCGTCATGTCTGACGTATCCACCAGAAGAGCGTCAGGCGCCTGCGCCAGCGGGGCGGTGGCGCGGGAGGAATCCTTGCGGTCCCGTTCCGCGATGGAGTCCGTCAGTCCCTCCGCGGCGCGGCGCGCGGCCCTCACTTCCTCGGAGGCGGTGACGAAGTACTTGAACGGCGTATCCGGAAAAACCACGGTGCCTATGTCCCTGCCTTCCATCACGACGGGTTCCCGGCGGTTATATTCCCGCTGCCGTTCCACCAGCAGGGCGCGTACTTCCGGGATGGCCGCAATGGTGGAAACGTGGTCGTTGACCTGCCGGCTCGTGAGTTCTTCGCCCAGCACATGCTGTCTGCACAGAACTACGGATCGGCTGCCGTCCTTGCCGAAGGAGAGGGGCACGGACGGCAGGGATTCCAGCACGGCCGTCGTGTCCGCAGGGTTGATGCCCTGTTCCAGCATGTACCAGGTAACGGCCCGGTACATGGCCCCGGTGTTGATGAACGTATAGCCGAGGCGGTCCGCGATGAGCTTGGCGACGGTGGATTTTCCGGAGGCGGCGGGGCCGTCAATGGCGATGGCTGGATGCATGAGTGTCTTCTGAGTTGGAAATGGGGGCTAAAGCCGTTTGAATTGTAGCTTTGAGCCCTGTGGAAATCAAGACTGCGTTCCGAAGGGCGTTGCAAAAAGAGTTTCACTTTTTCCCGTAAATCCGTTATACAGCGGGGCATGGCCCAGCTCAAACACCCGAAGATGGTGGACATCAGAGACATTTTGGACGAGAATACGCGTCTGCCTGCTCTGGTGGCCGCGTCCGCCGAAAAGCTGCTGGGCCTGGAACGCCTGAACAAGGCGTACGACAAGATCGTGCGCGACAAGGAATCCGGTTCTCAGGAAAATTTCTTTCAGCTTGCCTCCAGGCATTTGAATCTGAGGCTTCAGCTGCGCCCGGGGGATCTGGAAAATATTCCTAAGAAAGGGCCTGTCGTCGTCGTCGCCAATCATCCGCACGGCTTGTCGGACGGCATCATGTTCGGGGAGCTGCTTACCCGCGTAAGGGAGGATGTCCGCATCCTGGTCAACGAGCAGCTTTCCCTGTGCGGGGAGCTGGATCCCTGGCTCATCAAGGTGGACGTGTATGAGGATGAGAACGCCCGGCGCAAAAACCTTTCCGGCATGCGCAAGATGATTTCCTGGCTGCGTCAGGGCGGGGTTCTGGGCATTTTCCCCGCCGGCACGGTCTCCAGCTTTTCCCTGGCCCACAAAAGGGTGACGGACGACCCCTGGAACGCGAATATCGCCGCCATTATCCGCATGACGAAAGCGACGGTGGTGCCCGTATATTTCCCGGGGCGCAACAGCCTGCTGTTCCAGGGCATTTCCCTGATCAACCGCAAGGCGCGCGTGGCGTTCCTTCCCCGTGAAGTGGGTCGGGACGGCCGCCGGACACACCGCATTGTGGTAGGCAAGCCCATTCCGTTCAGCCAGCTTGGACAATATGATTCCGATGAAGCCATCGTCTCCCATCTGCGCCTGCGCACCTATCTGCTGGGCAAAAGTTATGAAAAAAGCCGCCGCCCCCATGTGCACAAAAAGGACCGGAAGGCGAAGATGGCCGCGCTGACCTCCCCCGTTTCCGTGCAGGATATGCAGGCGGAAATCGACGCGCTGCCCCCGGAGTGTCTGCATGCCCGTCAGGAAAATGGAGATTGGGACGTGTACGTGGCGGATGCCCTGCAAATCCCCAATATCCTTATTGAAATAGGGCGTTTGCGGGAATATACTTTCCGCCAGGTGGGGGAAGGTTCCGGCAACGCCTGCGACCTGGATACATACGACAACCATTACAAGCACCTGTTCCTGTGGGACAGAACGCACCAGAAAATTGTGGGCGCCTACCGCATGGGGGAAACGGACAAAATCCTTGCCCGCTACGGTGTGAAAGGGCTGTACAACGGGGAATACTTTTCCTTTTCCCCTGCCGCTTTGCGGGTGCTGGACCGCTCTCTGGAAATGGGGCGCGCCTTCATTGTTCCGGAATACCAGAAGAGGCCGCTGGCTCTCGGTTTCATTTGGGAGGGCATCGGCCAGTTCATGGCCCGCAACCACCATTACCGCTACCTGTTCGGCACGGTCAGCATTTCCCGGGATTACACCAACCTTTCCCGCGCCCTCATCGTCTCCTATCTGAAGGCGCATGAAATGGAGCCCGTGCTGGTGAATGAGGTGAGGGCCTACAATCCGCCCCGTAAAGCTGACCTGAAGAGGTCGGAATCATGCATCCTCCCTCTGGGGCTGGCAGATGCCCAGGGGCTGTCCCAATTGGTCGCTGATATAGAAGAGGATGGCAAGGGCATTCCCGTATTGCTCCGCCAATATCTGAAATTGAACGGCAAAATTCTTTCCTTCAGCGTGGATAAGCATTTTGGCGATGTATTGGACTGCCTGATCCTGGTGGACATTTTCAAAACGCCGGAGCGTTCCATCAAGCGTTATCTGGGTAGAGACGCGTATGAACAGCTCCTGCCTTACATGCAGCGGGAGAAAGAGGAGGAAAAGGCGGCGGAATAATTCCGCAGGCGTTTTGCGTGGCTCAGCCCCCGGTTCTTAACGGGTTAGCTGAAGTGCCTGTAACCTGGGGGAAGGGCGGAGGCTGTTTCCGCAGTCATTTCCCCGATGACGGTGAGAGGCGTTTCCGGAAAATGCTCCGCGGCCAGTCGTGCCGCCCGTTCTCGGTCGCCGGGACGGAAGGTCACCAGCAATTCGTAATCCTCCCCATCCCCTACAGCCTGGGCCGCAGTAAACCCCGGGCGCACGGGAAGAAGCTCTTCATGAATACGGAACCCAAGCCCGGAGGCGGCCGCCAGCCGGGGGAGGTCGGTTCCCAGCCCGTCGGAAAGATCCATCATGGAGGTGGCTACGCCGGAGGCGGCCAGGATGCCTCCTTCCCTGACACGCGGCGTGAAGGAAAGATGGTGGCCGGTGGGGAAGCTGCCGCCGAGCGTTCCCGTTACGGCAATCAGATCCCCCGCCCGCGCCGTGCTGCGCAGTACGGCTTTGCCTGCCTCCACTTCTCCGGTCAGCGCCACGTTGATGATGAGCCCGTCCGCGGGCAGGCCGGAGCTTTCCCCCCCGGCGATGCTGATGCCGAACTGCCGTGCCAGCCGCCCCATGCCGCGGTAAATTCCTTCCACTTGGGAGATGGGGCGGTCTGCGTGCACGAACAGGGTCACCAGTGCGTGAAGGGGCGTGCCGCCCATGGCCCCTATGTCTGAAACGGCTCGTGCCAGCGCCTTCCTCCCGATCAGTTCCGGGTCCGTTCCGGGCAGGAAATGCATGCCTTCCACCACGCAGTCCGTTTTCAGGAGCAGCTGACGGTTTCCTGACCCCCGGATTATGGCGCAATCGTCTCCCGGCCCCGTCTCTAGGGACGGATTGGAAGGCATCAGGGGAAGGAGGCGGGCTACCAGCGCATCCTCTCCCGTCTGCCGGATGCTGGGCTCAGGTTCCATACGGAAGAAGGATGCCGGGATACAGAATGTTGATGAGAGTGGCGGTGTTGAAAATGCAATGGGCGATGATGGGCGTCCAGATGCTGCCCGTGTATTCGTACAGCAGCACCAGTACGGCTCCGAAGATTGCCAGGGGGATGAACGGAACCAGGCTGACGTGGATGATGCCGAAGAGGAGGGAGGTGGTGATCAGGGCAAACCAGACGCCCGTGTATTTTTTCATGATCGGGTACAGATAACCGCGGAAAATAAGTTCCTCCACCAGAGGGGCGGCGATGGCGGCGCTGAAGCAGATAACCGTGATCAGGGGAATGTCGCTGGAGTGCCTCAGCACGGAAACAATAGATTGTTCGGCCGGGGCGTTGGTGGCGTGTTCAATCCACTGGAACAGGCCCGCCTTGTCCAGCAGGAAGTGGATGGCCAGCACCAGCAGATAACCTGCCGCCGGAGCGTAGAGGAGGACCTTCAGGGAATGTTTTTTCAATCCCAGCGCCTCCATCCGGCCCGTATGGAACATGCGCACCAGCAGGACGAAGGCCAGAATGAGATTCAGGCATGTTCCGTTGAAAACCTTGTAGCTGTCCAGCTCCATGTTGGTTGTGCTGGGCGGAGCGGAAGCCCCCGGAGGCGTGGCTGCCGCCAACAGGGCCCCCAGGCTGAAGTAAAGCACAATGATGCCGCACATGGCGATGTCCAGCATGTCCAGATGGCCTACGGGAATACGCCATTTCAGCGGATGCCGGGTATCAGGCGCATGATTCCGGCGGAATATGTTTACCGCCACGGCGAGGAACATGACGGTAATCAGGATGGAAGAGAACAGGGTAATGAGCTGGTCCGTTAATTCATTCATGGAATAGGCATGTGTGGAATGGGCCGCCCTTCCAGAGTACCGCGCCGGAAGAAAAGCTCCTGTCTCTTTAGTGGAAACACGGTGATTTTCCAGCAGAAAATGAGCTATCTCCCCTCATTCCGCAAAAAAAATCATCAGGAAAGGGAATGAATACTTTTCAAGGAAAAGCGGGTATGCTACGTTTCCAACGGATTATCGCCATGAATATTCAACCCAAAATCACGCCTGTGCTGGACCCCGGCTTCGTGCCGGCCGTTCTTTGGAATCAAGCTTTTGAGGCCAAAGCCGCCGCCGATCCCGCTTCTCATCAAGTGGATATCGCTCTGACCCGCAATGACGGGACCTGTTTCCGCTGGTCCGGCAAGCTTCTTCCCCATACCGGAGAAAACATTGCCCTGAATGAGACCTATGTGGAGCGCATTGTGAAATTCCTGCTGTGGCAGAAGGGCGGCAATATCATCCTCGTCGCCGGGGATGACGCTATTGCGGACATGCTGGCCTCCCGCTATTGCAAAGGCGGTATCCGCGAATTCGACTGGGATTTCATCGGCAAGAAGATTTACGGCTCCCCGATTGAAGTGAAAAAGGTTTCCGTGGAAGAACTTCCCGAGGAATATTCCGGCTCCATGACACTGGGCCGCAACCTGGACGGCTGCCGCATCGGTTTTGACCTGGGCGGTTCCGACCGCAAATGCGCTGCCGTGGTGAATGGGGAAGTGGTTTATTCCGAGGAAGTGGTCTGGGATCCTTACTTCCAGAAGGACCCCCAGTATCACATTGACGGAATTCAGGATTCTCTGGAACGCGCCGCCGCTCATCTCCCCCGGGTGGACGCCATCGGCGGATCTTCCGCTGGCGTGATCATCAACAGTGAAGTACGCACTTCCTCCTTGTTCCGCGGCGTCAGCCAGGAAGACATTGAAAAGACTCTCGGCAAGGTATTCCGTACCCTCCAGAAGGAAAAATGGAACAACATTCCCTTTGAAGTGGTGAATGACGGTGAAGTCACCGCCCTCGCAGGGGCCATGGGCATGAACGATAACGCCGTGCTCGGCGTGGCCATGGGCACCTCCGAGGCCGCCGGCTACGTGGATCCGGAAGGCCACATCAAGCCTTGGCTGAATGAACTGGCGTTCGCCCCTGTGGACTACTCGGAGGAAGGCGGAGTGGACGAATGGTCCAAGGATATGGGCGTAGGCGCCCTTTACTTCTCCCAGCAGGCTGTGGCCCGCCTGGCCCCCCGCGCCGGTTTCCAGTTTGAAGGAATGCCCTTCCCGGAACAGCTTAAAAAGGTTCAGGCCGCCATGGCGGAAGGCGACGAACGCGCCCGCAAGATTTATGAAACCATCGGCGTGCACTTCGGCTATGCCATTGCCCATTACGCCAGGTTCTATGATATCCGCAACCTGCTCTTCCTGGGCCGTGTGGCTTCCGGAGACGGCGGCCAGATCATCATTGACAAGGCGGAAGAAGTGCTGCGCACCGAATTCCCCGAGCTGAAGATCCAGCTCCGCGTGCCGGATGAAAAGACCAAGCGCCACGGACAGGCCGTAGCCGCCGCTTCCCTTCCGGCTCTCTCCTGACGGGATTAATCAAATTTGCGGGAGGGGCCCTGGCTGGGGTCCCTCCCTGCTCATATTCGGAGGGGGGGACGGACAATCCGCGCCGTTTTTCCTCCTTCCTTTTTTCTGATTCCCGTTCCGCCGCCCTGCGTTCATGATTCCCCAGCAAGAAAACATCGTCAATTGCCCGGCGTGCGGACAGCCCATGGATGTTTCCCTGCTGCCTCCGTACGCCAACGCCATTTGCCCGGGCTGCCAGGCGCTGACGCGTGTAAAAACGCGCATGGGGCCTTATCGTATTACCGGAAAACTGGGAAAAGGCGGCATGAGCGTGGTGTTCCGGGCGGAGGATGCCGTTCTGGGGCGGGAAGTGGCCCTGAAAGTGCTGAATGATACTTATGCCGGGGATGCCCTGCGCTGCGAACGTTTTGAACGGGAGGCCCGGATCATGGCGCGGGTTTCCCATGAAAACCTGGTGCAGCTTTATGCCGTCGGACGTGACCAGGGCCTTTTTTACATTGCCATGGAGCTGGTGGAGGGCAATGGCCTGGATGCCCTGATTGCTGCGGAGGAACGTGTGCCGGAAGACAGGGTGCTGCGCCTGACGCTGGATATCGTGCGCGGGCTGGATGCCGCATGGAATGCGGGCCTCATGCACAGGGATATCAAGCCCGCCAACGTTCTTTTGTCCCCCGACGGAGCCGCCAAAATCGTGGATTTCGGCCTGTCCCTGCTTCATAGTGAATCCGACATGGAGCGGGAAATATGGGTGACTCCTTATTACGCCGCGCCGGAAACGCTGTTGCGAGGAGAGGAGGACTTCCGTACGGACATGTACGCTTTGGGAGCTACCATGTACCATTTGCTGGCAGGTGCGCCTCCCCGTGTGGACGCTTCCCAGTCTTCCGATATTCTTCTGGAGAACAAGAAAAATCTCCCTCGCCTGGAGCAGGTGGTGAACGACGTTTCCCCAATGACCTGTTTCATTGTGGACAGGCTGATGGCTTTTGACAAGGAAGACAGGTTCTCTTCCTATCCCGAATTGATGGATGCCGTGGCACAGGCGCAGGAGGAATACGCCCGGGCCATGCAGGAATCCGGTCTCACCTGGGCGGAACGGCGCGCGGTGGAGGCCCGGCGCGCACGGCGCAGGAAATGCCGCATCATCGTTGCCTCCTCCATTGCTTTCATAGTGGCGCTGGCGTTGGGCGTTTGGGGATGGACGAAATGGCGGGAGGAGGGAGCTCCTGCTCCCGCAACTCCGCCTTCGCCCATTTCTCCTGCGGCGGAAGCAGCCCTGGAAGACAGGGGGGCGGCGGAATCGCGGCTGGAGCGCAGCATCCGCTTCGGCAAACTGTTTAACGAAGCCCAGGAATCCCTGAACCGGGGGGATCTGGTGAAAGCCGCCGCCATGTTCGGCGATTTGGCGGCTCAGCCGGACTGCCCCCTGTCCACATCCCTTTGGGCCGGTTTGAACCAGGTTCTGTGCATGTGGGTGCGCGGTCAGTTCCCGGAAGGGGTGGAGCGTCTGGAAGAACTGGGCAGAAAAATGGAAGCCTGCGGGGACCCTGAGGAACTGGAACGTTCCAGGGATATTGGCAACCTGGTCATGTACCTGAGCTCCGCGGACTGGTCTTCCCGGATGCCGGGGCTGCGCTCCAATTCTGACCTGGCCGTGCATTATTATGTGGGCATGGCGCTGAAATCCTGGTACTTTGCCGGGAGATGGACGGAATACGGCGGCTTTCTGGACCGGGTGGCCGCTGATGCGGCGGATGACCGGGACAGGAACGTCCGTGAGCTGGCTTCCGCGTGGCTCAGCAACCTGGAGAGGTATACGGACCAGTACGCGCGCTTGAAACGTCTTCAGGACATGCCGGAAAAAACGGTGGCTGAAGTAGAGGCCAAACGGTCCGCGGCGGATTTCCTGCGGGGACAGATGGTCTGCGGGGAAGTTCCTTCCATGTCTCCGGCTTATGCCGCGCTGGAAGGAATACTGGATCATTTGAGGATGCAGTACCAGGCTGCGCGGGACTGGGAGGCTGCGGAAGCCGTGAAGGCGTCTGAAAGGAAAAAGGCGGAAGAGAGGCAAAAAAAACTGGAGGAGGAAAAGAGGAGGGAAATTCTGCTGGCCGCCCAATCCAGAAGTTATGAAGACGTCTGCCGGGAAGGGGAGGGCATCATGAAGGAAACCGGTGATTATGAGAAAGTTTCCACTGTTTATGGAGAGGCGGAAAAAGTCATTTCCTCTCCTGCGGTGAAAGCCCGCCTGGCCATGCGCCGGGAAATGACGGACCAGATGCTTCCGTTGTTCTCCCGCATGGAGAGACTTTTGCCCGCACTGCTGGAAAAGAAACCGGGGAAAACTCTGGTGCTCAGAGATGGCTCCAGGGTGCGCCTGAAAGGAATGAAGGGGCATCTGCTGACCGTGGAGCCTCAGGACAGCCGGGAAGGAAGCGGTGCGTACCAGGTCAGTTGGAACGAGCTTCCGTTCAACTCCCTGCATGCTCTGGCGCGGGAATGCCGCCAGAAGCAGCCTGCGGAATTTTCTTCCCTGGCGGATACGTATTCCAAGCCTTTGCTTATTTTTGGCAGGCTGACGGGAACCATTTCCGCCGCACAGCAGGAAAAAGCATTGCTTCAGATGGACCGCTCTTTCATTGAAAAATGGAATTTATGGATGAACAGTCTGGAGGCGGAGGAAGGGCTGCCGGGAGACGATGGAAAATCAAGTTGATTCAGGAAGGGAATAAAGTCCCTTGAAAGGCGGCGGATTGCTGCCGCCGGCAGGTTTCTGCCCCCGCCGCGTGCTTTGCCGGCTGCCCACGGGCCGAAAAAAGGAAAACCGTCCGGGCAAATGCCTTTGTTCCGGATTTGGAGAAAAGTAATGGTGATGAAGTAAAATTTGCTTGCCTAGGGTACTTCGTGCGGGTCTCATAGCCGCATGAGACTGATCAGCTTTCTGACGCTGGCATGCGTGGCCGGCTTCCTCTCTTCATGCAGTTGTGATTGTCATAAGCCCGCGGACTTCGCTCTGAAGGATTACCAGCCTACCTCCAGCAAGCAATTCCGTTAAGTTCCCTATATGTTTGAAATCCGCGAAAAACCGGAAATGGTGGAACGGGCCATGCTCGTTTCCATTTACTTCGATCCCTCCGAGGCTGGGGAAAAACAGGCCATGCTGGATGAGCTGGAAGACCTTGTCTCCAATCTCGGCATCGGCATCGCAGGGAAGCACCTCATCAAGTCCAGGGACATGCACGCCAAATTCCTGTGCGGCACCGGAAAGGCGCAGGAAGTGAAGCAGCTGGCGCTGGATTGCCGGGCGGATTGCGTTGTTTTTGACAATATGCTCTCCCCTTCCCAGCAGAGGGAATGGGAACGGCTTGTTGACGAATGCGTCATTGATCGTGAAGAGGTCATTCTGGACATCTTTGCCAGGCGCGCCCGGACACGGGAAGCCACCCTGCAGGTGGAACTGGCCCGCATGCAGTATTCCCTGCCGCGCATGGCCCGCATGTGGAACCACCTGGACCGCCAGGGCGGGGGCTCCGGCGGCGGCAAGGGAGGCGGCGGAGCCGCCAGGGGGGAAGGTGAAAAGCAGATTGAAGTGGACCGTCGTCTGGCGCGCGCCAGAATTGAGGCTATTCAAAGGGAACTGGTCCTGGTGACCCGTCAGCGTGCCACGCAGCGCAAGGAACGGGAGCGCCAGGCTGTCGCCACGGCCGCCATTGTAGGTTATACCAATGCCGGAAAATCCTCCCTCCTGTCCCTGGTGTCCGGGTCTGAAGTCATGGCCAGGGATATGCTTTTTGCCACGCTGGACACCACAACGCGGAAGATAGAGCTTCCCCATGGGCAGCCGCTGCTGCTGACGGATACCGTGGGCTTCATCCGCAACCTTCCGCACCGTCTGGTGGAAGCGTTCAAGTCCACGCTGGAGGAAGCCGTTCTGGCGGATTTCCTGATTCAGGTGGTGGACGCTTCCGATCCGGAAGCCGTGCGCCATTATGAAACGACTCTGGAGGTTCTCAATGAACTGGGTGCGGGTGACAAGCCCATGATCGTGGTTTTAAACAAGGTGGACCTGGTGCCGGAAGAACGGCGCGGGGCCCTGGAAACGCTGCTGGCGCCTCATTTCAGCGGCAGGGTGGTTCCCATGTCCGTGAAAGAAGGGAATGGTGAGGGAGACCTGCTGAATGCCTGCGTGGAAATGCTGGAAAGCCGTGTCCGGCGCGCCCGGTTCCTGATTCCCTATACCCGCAGCGACCTGGTGGCCGCCATGCATAGTGAAGGCAAGGTTTTCTCTACGGAATATGTAGAGGAAGGGACCTTGCTGGAAGCCGTGCTTCCTGTGGCCTTTTACAATAAACTGGAATCGTTCCTGGCAGACAGGTAATCCCCTGTTCCTGAAGCCTGGGGCTTTGCCTTGCGTTCCAAAGGCCGTTTCGGGGCGGGAAGCGTTTTTTCTTCCGGAGACAGTATCCGGATTCCTGGACGGGTCAAGCCCGGTATCCCAGGCCGTTCAGGCATTTCATCACATCCCTGACAGGCAGTCCGATGACGTTGTCCGTATCCCCGCGCACGGAGGAAATAATCATCTCCCCGTGTTCCTGGAACGCGTAAGAGCCGGCCTTGTCCATCACGTCCACCAGTTCCATGTAATGGCAGATGTCTTTTTCCGTCAGCTTCCGGAACGTTACTTCCGTCAGCACGGCCAGGTTTTTCATGCCCAGCGGGGAACGGATGGCAACCGCCGTGCAGACATGGTGGGTGCGTCCGGAGAGCTTCCGGAGCATGGACCGGGCTTCTTCTTCATCTTCCGGCTTGCCAAGAGGGAAGCCTTCCAGAAAAACGAGCGTATCCGCGCCGATGACGGTGGAATCCGGATGTTCCCGGAACACGGCTTCCGCCTTGGCGGCGGCATTGTGCAGGCAGAGTTCCTGCGGGGGCATGGAAGCCTCTTTCAGTTCTTCCGTGCCCCGGACAATAATGGAAAAAGGAATGCCGGTTTTCTCCAGCAATTCACGCCGCCGGGGCGATTGGGAGGCCAGGATGACGGGCGGAATCATGGGAGAAAAAAGCGGTCATGAAAAACAGGGAGCCGATTTTTCTCAAGCTCCCTGGATGATGGGCTGTCAATGATTGCCTGTCAACTGTCTGCTTCCCATGATCCTCTGGAAAGCCTCGGGGGAAATTTCCCGAATGGACCTGATAATGTTTTTGGAAAAGGCGCCCATGCGTTTCCGGATGGTTTCCCGGTCTTCCGCTGTATCAAATTCCATGCCCACCAGGGCGCGGCCTACGCGTTCCCCGGTGTAGGTATAGTTGAAATAACAGAGGGAAGCCAGATCCGCGATGCGTTCCATGAAGTCAAGGAAGGCGCCGGCTCGTTCCGGAAATTCAATGTGGACGAACAGGGGGTGTTGACACAGTTCCGGCTGGTAGTGAATCATGCGAAAGCGCACGTCGTCGTCCTCGCTGATGTCTTCGAATTCGATTCCTTTCTTTTTCAGTGTCGTGCGGATGGTATCCAGGTCTTCATCGGAAGCGGCAATGCCGAACACGGGGTGCTGGGTGTTTCCCTCCGTTTTGCCGTATTGCACATCCACCAGCGTCGTATCCTGCGGAATGTGGCGCAGGTATTTAAGCACCTGTCCGCGCTTGGAATCCATGGAAATGCGCAGATAGCGCGTTTCATGGTTGCCGATGCCCGCCTGCCGGGCAATCTGGGTAAGGTGGGTGAAATCCATATTGGCTCCGGAAATGACCACGAAACTCTTTTCCTCCGGCTTTACTTCGCCCCGGTTCCATTGTTTCAGGAATCCTGCCAGGCTCATGGCTCCGGATGGTTCCGGCACGACGCGGGAGGATTCCCACATGGCCCGGATGGCCTGGCAGACCTCATTATTGGTCACGGTCACGAACTCGTCAACCAGTTCCCGGCAAAGGGGATAGGTTAATTCTCCGGGGATGTGGACGGCTGTGCCGTCGCAGAAGACATCCACGTAATCCAGATTCACCCGGCGTCCCTGCTCAATGGAAGTTTTCATGGACGCCTGGTCGATGCCTTCCACGCCGATGACCTTGATATGGGGCCAGAATTTTTTCAGCCAGCACGCCACGGAGGCGGCCAGGCCGCCTCCGCCGATGGCGACGTACGCGCGGTCAAAAGGGCCTTCTCCGCTCATGACCACTTCGTCCGCCAGCGTTCCCTGTCCGGCCATGGTCACCAGGTCGTCATAAGGATGGACAAAAGTGCAGCCGTGGGTTTCCGTGTATTCATGGGCGGCTGCGGCCGTCTCGTCATAGCAGTCCCCATGGAGCATGATCTTCACATGCCTGCCGCCGTGGCGGCGCACTTCCGTCTGCTTCACTTCCGGCGTGGAGCGCGGCATGAAAATGGTGGCATGGCAGTTCAGCACTCTGGCCGCCAGCGCCACGCCCTGGGCGTGATTGCCGGCGGAAGCCGCCACAATGCCTTTGTCACGGGCTTCCTGGCTCAATGCGGCCATGCAATTAAACGCTCCGCGCCACTTATAAGCCCGGATGGGCCCCAGATCCTCCCTTTTGGCGTATACCGGGGCCTTGATGCCCGGCAGATTCAATCGCTGGAGAGGAGTCGGTTCGCCAACGGTGTAGACGCGCTGGCGGGCTTGCAGTATTTCCTCGGAAAGACGGTCCGAAAGTATGCTCATGATTGTAATGCTGGCCCCCATTCTACTGAAGTCCAACCCCTTTTTCCAGTAAAACATTCCCGGTTGGCGGCCTGTTTTCCGGAATTCAGGTTTTCTGGACGAAAAAAAGCCGCCCGGAGGCGGCTGTTTTTCCTGAACAAGGTGGCGAAGCGGACGGGGCTCGAACCCGCGACCTCCAGCGTGACAGGCTGGCGCTCTAACCGAACTGAGCTACCGCTCCATAACCTTGGATGCCGTCCCTGCCTTGCGGCGGGGACGTGGAGGCTTATACAGGCACTCCCATGGGAATGCAAGACAAGAAATCATTTTTTCCTGCATGCGGGTTTCGCTTGTTGGGAGAAACGGGTTAAATAACCGGACGGATTAGAAATCCGTAAATGATATAAATGAATCCAGATAATGATTAAAATATTAATAATGCCGATTCTTGAAACGGACACCCCCGTTTTTTCTCTTTCCCCTTTCAGGCCGTTCCATGCTCTTAAAGGGCTTGGCCTCAAAAATTGTCATTGACTCCGGATTTCTAATCCGCTAATTATTAACAAGCATATAGTCTTGTAAATAATTTTATTCATTATCAATACGTTATAGTGTTATGCGACTGCGCTTGCCCCTTGTTCTTTTATCCGCTCTTCTGGCCTGTTTCATTTCTCCGTCATGGTCTGATTATACGTTGACGGGCAATGGAGAGACGACGATTTCCTTTGCCGACGGCCAATACACGATTACGTCTCCGGAAGGGGAGCCCGTGACTCAGGCGGATTCTCCCGGCGGTATTAACCTAACGGATATTACGGCAGGCGGAACCTATGAAGCCGGCTATAACCGGGTTCTCAATCTGGAGGGAGGAACCTATACAAAACTGCAATTATGGAATATTGCGGGCACTGCCTCCGGCGTCACTATCGGAGGAACCAATTCCTTTGTAATCAATATCGGGGAAGGAACATCCCTGTTGAATACAAATGCCCAGTTGATGGGGTGGAGCAACCAGGACCGGATTGTGTCCGCCGATATTACCCTCAATGTAGACCGGAATGCCGGCACGATTAATGGTTTTTCCCTGGTGGGGGATGGAAACAAAAATGATGCCTACCAGACGACGGGGACATATACCGTCAACATTCATGGCGGGGAATGGGCCGGAATTTCTGTCTCCAACCCCAGTTCCAGCTGGTGCATAGGGTTGGGGCAGGAGTCCTTCCGCCACACGGGGGATGTGACATTCACCATTGACGGCGGGACCTTCGCCCAGCTGGTAACGGCTGGAACGACACGCGGGGCGGGGCAGAAATCGACCATCGTCGGCAATGTCTCCCTGAATCTGGACGGGGGAACTTTTAACGGCTCCGTCGCCCTTCTGGGAAGAGGCCAAGTGCAGTTGGGAGATGGAACGAATGCCTGTACGGCCAGGTTAAGCATTACGGGAGGCCAGTACAACGCGAATGTATATGGCCTGTCCGATGCGACATCCTCAGATTCTGCCGCAAATATTGCGGAGCATTCGTCCGCTTCCGTGGAAATCACGGGGGGGACTTTTGCCCAGAGTTTATTTTCGCAGGGCGTGGCGACAACGATCACGGGAGCTGTTTTTTCCGGAGACGGGACCAAGAAAATCTTTGCGGGCGCCCATTTAAGCACGTCTGCCTGGAACCTGGCGGATACCAATATGACGCTGGACTTGGGCAGCGGCACCGTGGCGGCCATGATTGCGGGGGGAAGCTGGGTGGAAACGGGAGCAAGTACGTTGAATATTACAGGTTCCACCAATTTGACTTTCAAGTCCGGGACATATACGGGACAAATCTGGGGCGGCTCCTATATTAACGGAACCGCTACCGCCGCCCTTACCGGGAATATCGGTTCCACCAATATAACAATTACGGGCGGCACATTTGATGGAGCTCAAATATCCCTGGGCACTTATGTGGAACGCAACAATACCAGTTCCGCGTTGACGATTGAGGAAGCCAATCTTTCCATCAGCGGAGGGACGTTCAATAATGCCTCCATTTATGCGGGCGGCCAGAAAGTCAATGGCACTGCCCTGACTACGGCTTTGGCCAACGTGACCATTACGGGCAATGACGCCATTTTTACCGGAACGACAACTCTTTCCGGCCAGGGCCGGGGGGATACGGTTACCAGAAGCGTGTTGAATTTGAACGGAGTGACGCGCACGGACATGTTCACGAACGCCTCCATTTCCGGGTTTGACGAAATTTCTGCTGGAGAAGGGACGGATGCCGTTATTGCCAACGCAACGGTGCTGGATGGTCGCAGTGCTTTTACCAAGAGCGGAACGGGCAAGCTCACGCTCAGTTCTTCCACCGGATTTTCGAATGCGCTGACAGTTTCTTCTGGGGAACTCAGTTTCGGGCTTGCCGGCGGAGTGACCTTCGGCAACTCCATTACGATGGGCTCCGGAGCCCGTCTTACCTCTGCGGGCAATATGACTCTTTCCCCGTCTTCCGTTCTGACGCTGGATTTGACGGGGCTGAATTCCTCCAGCTCCGCCATCGTCCAGTCGGGAGGCACGCTCTCCTTTAATACGGAAGGCACGCTGACCCTGGCGATCAGCGGGGTGGACCAGACGATGGAAAATGACTACAGGCTGATTACGGCGGGCAGTTTCGGTACGTTGACGGCCAGCAATTTTTCTTTTGATTCCAGCGGCCTTTCCGAAGATTATACCTACGCCCTGGAGTTGTCTGGAAACACTCTTTACCTGCGTGTCAAGGCGTTGGGAGAAGCCCTCAACTGGAACGGAGGAAATGCGGGTATCTGGACGGCGGCAGGAGGTTCTGCCGTCTGGCTGGACAAAAACGGGACGGCAGTTGTTTATGACGCCGCCAAATCCGCCAATTTTGAAGATCTGGCTGGCATATCCGCCTCTGCCGTCACCATAGAAGGGAATGTTTCTTCCGCGCGTCTTACAGTCAACAATAGAGAAACGGTCTACACGTTCACAGGAACAGGGGCCCTTGTGGACGGAGCAGACCCGATGTCTCTCATTAAACGGGGAGAGGGGGTGCTGACTATTGAAAATACTGGAACAAATACGTTCTCCGGCGGCACGACCATCATGGCCGGCACCCTCAACCTCAATGCCGTCCAGGGGCTGGGCACTGGTACGGTGACGCTGAACGGGGGGGAACTGGTGCTGAATACGGCAGGCACGACGGAAGGAACGCTGGGGCTGGTAGCGGCCAACAAGATTGTTTTTGGAGGGGGCACCTTCACATATGGAACGGGGGCCACGCAGGATATTTCCGGTCTTATTGATTCAGCCGCCAGCACGGATGCCATCCGAGTGAATACGAACGGCAATCATGTATCTTGGGCTGCATACACCCAGGAACTGGGAGATAAGGATATCGTCAAGCTTGGAGACGGCCTGCTGACTATCAATACAATACAAGGAGGAACCTTTGCCGGCGCCATCACCGTAAGCGGAGGAACTCTGTTCTATAACATCGGAGACAACGGCGTTACGCGAACCTGGAGCGGAAACATTTCCATCGCTGAAAACGCGACTCTCCAGATACAGGACAACCGTGCCCATAACTCCGTAAATACGGATACTCTGTCAGGCCGCATTACCGGAGCCGGAACGTTGGTTCTCGGGAAGAAGGAAGGAGGTACCTTCCCCGGAGGCGGCCGCTATTCCGTTACCGGAGACAACAGCGGCTTTACCGGTACCATGAGACTGGCGGGCAACGGCACCAACGCTGCGTGGAATGAAGTCGGCTTTGCCAATGCCGCTGCAATCGGCAGCGCCAGGCTGGAGCTGGATGGGCGCGGCTTTTTTGTCAATTCCGCCGCCGATCCCATTAATGCCGATATCCATGTGATGGCCGCTGGGGGATGGCTGAACGGCAATTCCAACCAGACGTTGCTCCTGGCGGGAAGCCTGACGAGCGAGGCGGGGGCCAACCTCGGAGTAACGGCGGCCGGAGACCCGACTCTGGCGGCCATTTTTACGGGAAATCTCACCGGTTTTGCGGGAACGATGCATTCCGGCCGTGGGAATGCCATCCTTTCCTTTGGCAACGGCGGTGCGGCGGCCACGCTGGATACGGGCGAATTCATCAAGGCAGTTTCCCTGGGAGGAGCCGGAACCTACCGCGTCAACTACACGGGTACGGCAGGGAACCTGCTTTATGCCGGAAATGTGATTGATACGGCCTCCCTGAGCGTTCAGGGAAGCGACAAGCTGGTTCTTACCGGGGCGAATACGACCACGGGAGAGTTGAATATTGCCCAGAATTCCTCTGTCCAGCTGGGCGACGGAACCGGGGACAACGCTGCCTGGGCCGGAACCATTGCCGGAGCAGGCAATCTTACGGTCAGCACTTCCGGCTCTTTTGCAGTGGGGGACCGTGCCAACGGCCTGACGGGGACGCTGACGCTGGCCAGGGGCACGCTGGACCTTTCCGGAGCGGCCGCCGCCACTAATATCCTTATTCAGTCCGGAGCGCTGGCGAACGCCGGAAGCTACGCGGGAACGGATACAAACAAGGTCCATGTCAATGCGGTTGCCGATTCCGGCAATATTGCCCTGGGAGGTCTGGATGCCGCCGGGCTGGGGTCAGTTGTCACCGCTTCTGCCGGAACGCAGCTCACCGGACTTAAGCAGGGTTCCATCTGGACGGTGAACGGCACGGACAGCATTCTTGCGGTGGGAGCGGGCAATATTTCCGGAGACCCCTTCTCGGGAGAGGACTTTCTGATTCAGTTTGAGGGCACGGGGGATAATCTGGGCAGCATCTCCTTTGGAGACGGTTCCACGCTTACGCTGGACCTCACCAGCGTCATGGATGCCATGAAAACGGCGGGCGGAAATCTGGAGATACTTCTGACCAATGGCGGTTTTGCACAGGATCTTGAAACGCTTAAGAGCCACATGACGGCTAACCCGCTTTTTGCTGCGCTGGGCTTCGGCATCGTGGGCGTCAACGGAGGCAGCATTGTTCTCTCCGGTGATACGGACCTGGTTTACGTGTCTTCCGTGGATGGTACGGGCAGCGCGGACAATCCGGTCACGGACCAGTCCCTCAATTTCTACCAGGCCGTCATTGTGGATCAGGACCTTTATGTCCAGTCGGACGGCTCCATGGTGATCAAAAACCTGACCGCACCGGGAACTGGCCCGGGCCAGACGGGCACGGGCAACCTGATTGTCACCAATACGGCGGAGGATAAGGGAAGCATCGAACTTCAAAACGACCTCTTCCATGAAGGCACGGGAGTGGATACCTCTTTTGCCGGGGACATCAGCGGCCTGAACGGTGCTGCGGCCAACACGGACCTCGTCAAAACGGGAGCGAACAAACTCACCCTGTCCGGGAATGTGACGCTGGCCGGGGATATCATTGCGGAAGAAGGAAAGCTTCAGCTTAACGGTACGGCTGACGTGGAAGCTCTGCATCTTAATTCCGCGGATGCGGACTCCCCTGCGGTGATTGGAGTAGGAGGCCGCGCGACGGCCCGGACGCTGGCAGGCGGCGACAACGGCGGAAAGCTGGATATCGCCTCTTCCGGAACATTGACGCTGACAGGCGCTACCGACGGCCTTTCCCATACGGAAATTGCCGGAACCGGTACGCTGGCTATTGCGGAAGGCGCTTCTTTGGGGCTGGCTGCGGACAGTACGCTTTCCGGCGTGGTGCTGGACCTGGGCGGTGCCCTGAGCCTGGAGGCAGACGGCTCTGCCGGCGGACTGAACGGCTCCGGTTCCTTGGAACTGAATGGGCAGACTTTGCAAATTCAGGCGGCTTCCGGCCAGACGCATACATATGAAGGAACGCTGGGAGAAGGAACGCTGGATATTTCCGGAGCGGGAACGCAGGTTTTGCGCAGCTCCGGCGCGGATACCGGTCTGACAATCAGCGGAGGGAATCTGGTTCTCCAGGGCAAGGCGGATGTGGACGGAGCCCGTCTCAGTTACGGCAATCTGGTCAACAGCAGCAACCTGACCATCCAGGCCAGCGACAACTCCCTGACGGCGGTCAATACCACTCTGAGCGTAGAGAACGCTTCCTTCAGCAGCGGATCCGCCACCACCTTCACTTTGAATACTGATGCCGACATGACCGCCAGCTTCATTGAGATCTCCGGCGACGTTGTCATTGAAGATGGCGCCTCTTTCCATGTCACCTCAATCCCGGATGTCAATATCACCTGGAAATCGGGCAATCCGATGGAACTTACGCTGATGGAACTCACCGGCAACGGAACGATTGACCTGGGAGAAAATACGCTGACGGTCGGAGGCCTTTTCCTCACCTATTACAAGAATGCCCATCTGGTGCAGGAAGGGGATAAGGTGGTTCTGAAAGCGGAAGAACAGACGGACAATATCTATGCCGGCGTAGCGGACACTGCCAATTCCATGGCGGGCGCCAATCTGCTTTGGGATGCTGCCAGGCATGGTTCCATAGACCAGGCCGTCACGGATTTCCTGGGCGCCCTCAATAACAATATGCTCAATAATCCTTCCGCCGCCAGGCGTTCCCTGGCAGCAATGGCTGGGAGCACGGTCAACGCGCTGGGGACGGCACAGAGGGACGCCCTGCGCGAC